>CDYL01026392.1_pt1 | contig 204160 bp, 156 predicted proteins | sample 557761 | NCBI WGS metagenome assembly CDYL01 (sample SAMEA3182104, study PRJEB8094) | gut metagenome | biome: human; feature: gut; material: Stool; isolation source: human stools | place: Canada | collected 2013-02-12 | reverse complement strand
CATCGTAACCGGGTACGGCGATGCTTTTCGTGCCCAGATCGCAGGGCTGTCCGTCGATTCTCAGTTCCATGACGTGCGGGTTTTGCGTTTGGGACGAACGGCGATTTCCAGACAGCTCAGCGTGCCGTGACGCTGTACGACGGCTTCATCGGAGGCAATATCCACCGGGGTGTACGTGTCGCCCCGGGCGATCCAGACCTCCGGGGCCGATGTCAGTTCCGCAAGGGCTTCCAGCACCTGCCGTCCTTCGTAGGCCGACACGAGCACCGTCTCGCGGTCCGTCTCCGCCGTCGCCGCTGTGCGTCCGTCGGGACCGTACGCCTGCTGCCGGACGCTCCGGATGACCTCCGTTTGCAGGACGGGGAAGGAGTAGTGTTCGACCGACCCCGCACGGCTGCGCCAGGCAAGCCGCACGGCCTCCTGCCGGGCCGGGATCACGGTGTAAACCACCGTGCCGCAGGCCCCGGCATCGACCGTCAGCGTCTCCGCATCCGGGAAGTCGCGCAGGTCGAGGCGGAAGATGTGCAGCCCGGCTTCCGCTGCACGGTAACTTTCTGCGGCGGCGGTGTCCCCGGCCGTCGCGGTTACCGTCACGGTGCAGGGGCCGTCGGTCAGCAGCGTCAGTTCGTCGCACGCCCCCTCGGGGATCAGACGTCGGAGGGGCATCGAGGTCAGCAGGCAGGGTGCTTCGGCGGCTTCGGTGCCGGGCCGGAACGTGCGCGCCGGGGAGACGGCTTCGACGGCTCCGCCCGTCGCCGCTGCTTCGACGTGGACCGTGACCGTCCGGCCCGCCGCGGGGTGAAATCCCGTGCCGCCCGTCGCAGGGACGAACTGCACGCGGCGGCGCAGATAGGGTGCGATGTCGAATCCGGCCTCCGTCACCGCCGCGAACCGCTTCGCGCCCAGCAGGGCGCTCTCGTCGCCGGTCTGTCCGGCTGTGCCGGCTCCGTTTGCGCCGCCGGGCGAGACGGCTGCGCCGATTCCCTCTGCGGGTCCGGCCGCCGCATCGACGATGCGGATGTCGATGTTTCCGGCCGCCTCCTGACTGACGGCATAGCGGAGTTCCCCGCCTAAGGGGGCGTACTGTTGCGGAATTCGTGTAAATAGCATAATGGATGTTTAAGAAAGATGACTGTATTCGGTTCGCCGCAGAACGCGGCGCAATGCGGCATGCGGATGCTTTCGGTGCTTCCGGCGGCACAGACACAGAGGCGGCCGGGTTGTTGATAAAACGGTTGAAAACTTGTCGATAAACGGGGGTAACAATTCACAAAATGCGGAAACAGAAGCGTTTCCCGATGTCGATAACTTTGCCGTCCTTGCCGGCCGGTTGTGAATCGTTCGGCAAATATACGACAGCCGATACCCCCTTGTCAAGACCCCGATGCACTTTTTCTAAATTTTATGGAAAAACTTCGGGATTTTGTCGTACCTTTGTTTCGCAAACCAACAGTTTTACATCGTATGGATGATGGTCATAGTTCCACGTATAGCCGTCGTGTCGTGCCTCAGCACGACCCCATTCATCTATGGTATCCAGCGCGAAGGTAACTTCCGCGCCGAATTGCTGTTGTCCGATCCCGAAGAGTCGATCCGCATTTTTTCCGACCGTAAAGCCGACATCGCCCTGGTGCCTGCCGTCGCCGTGCCCTCGTTGGAGGATGCGCGCATCGTCACCGAATACTGCGTCGGCGGGGTCCCTGCCGCGAAGGAGGCGTTGCTTGCCGACGACGATCCTTTCGTGGCGGCGTGGAAGCCTTTCGGGAAACTCCCCTGCGCCTTCGCCCTCTGGGTGGCGCACGGCGACGTGGAGCCCGAGACGGTCGAGGCTTTGCAGCATGCGCTGACCTTCGGTCTCGAACACGGTTACGAGGCGGTTCTCGATTCGGCTTTTTCGGCCGATCCGGGGCTTGCTTACGCGGGTCTCGCCCATTTCGACTACATTTTCGACAATCAGAAAGACAAGGCGCTCAAAAAGTGCTGGGATTCGGGGCTCAAGGTGGCTCCGCGAGCCAATCCCGGCTGAAGAGCTTAGCGGACGGACTTCCGCCTCTCTGCACGTAAACGGATTCACGAACATTAAGAGAGCGTCTTATGATTACAATTTACCTCAAACAATACAACAAGATCATCCGGAACGCCGATACCAAGCTCTTCGACGAGTTGGGTTACGACGACATCCTGTGGATCGACATGCTGCTGCCCACGATCAAGGAGCAGAAAGCCGTCGAGAACTTCATGGAGATCAGCCTTCAGACCAAACAGCAGGTCGAGGAGATCGAATCGACATCGAAATACTCCGAGAACGAGAACGCCATCATCTCCAATTCGAACTTCTTCGTTCCCACGGGCGATTCGTTCATCGTCGAGCCGGTGTCGTTCATCATTTCGAACGAGGGCGTGCTCGTTTCGGTGCGCAACGCCGAGTTCCGGACCTTCCGCGAGACGGAAAAGCGGCTCCAGATGAATTACCGCAGTTATTCGACGGGCTACCACCTCTTCATTTCGTTGTTGGAGGTGCGCATCGACTTCGATGCCGACCTCGTGGAGTTGATCGCCAAGCAGGTCGCGGCGTTGTCGAAGGACATCAACTCCGAGGATTCGATCGACAAGGAGGTGCTGCACCGCATCAGCGCCTTGCAGGAGTCTACGATGTCGTTGCGCGAGAACATCTTCGACCGCCAGCGCGTATTGTCGGGCATCCTGCGTTCGGAGCGCTTCCCGAACGACATCTACCCGCGCTTGCAGTTGATGATCAAGGATGTCAATTCGCTGATCAACCACGCCGATTTCAGCTTCCAGCGACTCGATTATATCCAGGACGCTGCGTTGGGTCTCATCAACATCGAGCAGAACGAGATCGTGAAGATCTTCTCCGTGGCGGCCGTGATCTTCATGCCCGCGACGCTCATCGCCTCGATCTACGGCATGAACTTCAAGTTCATGCCCGAGCTGGATTGGATGCTGAAGCTCGGCAACGGTTGGAACATCCCTCTGGGCTACATCTTCGCCATCGGCATGATGATCTTCTGTTCGGCCCTGACGATCTGGTACTTCAAGTACAAAAAATGGCTCTGACGTTTCCGGTTTTATAGGGCGTTTTCGCTCTTGCTCTTGCGGGGGCGCGGATGGGTAGTATCGTCCCATTCGCGCCCCGCTTCGTTTAGGCGCAAACCTGCTTCTCTAAAATCAAAACCGCCCCGCCGGAACCGCGTCCGCCGTTTTCTCTTCTTTCTGTGAAAGAAGAAGAAACCGTATCTCTTTTCCCGGTAAATTTCGTATATTTGCAAGCTATAAACATTCGTCATGCTCGAAAAACTGGCCAAACAAACCGCCGTCTACGGTATCAGTACCATCGTGGTAAGGTTCCTGAGCTACCTGCTCACGCCTTACTACACCCGTATTTTCGGGCAGGAGACCTACGGCATCGTGACGGATGTCTATGCCCTCATCCCGCTGGCGCTCACCCTTTTGACGATGGGTATGGAGTCCAGTTACTTCCGTTTTTCGGCCAAGGCCGAGGAGGCGGGCGGGGAGGTGAAGGCCGCCAAGCGGCGGCTTTTCGCCACCACATGGGGCATCACATCGCTCGCCGCCGCGGTCTTTTTCCTCGCAATGGCCTTTTTCCGCAACGGCATCGCTCGCGTCATGGGCGAGGCGTATGTGTCGCATCCGGAGTATGTCGTCTGCGTCGGGCTGATCATCCTTTTCGACGTTTGGGCCTGCATCCCCTTCTCGCGGTTGCGCGAACAGGGCCGGGCCATGACTTTCGTGGGGTTGAAGGCGCTCAACGTGGCCTTGAACGTGGCTTTGGCTTTCGGATTCGGCGCCGCGGGGCTTTTCGCCTCGGAGTTCGGCGTGGGATGGGTCTTCGTCGCCAACCTCGCCGCCAGCGTCGTGACGTGGCTGGCGATTCTGACCACCGTCGATCGCACGGTCCCGAAGATCGACTGGGTACTTTTGGCCGCTGTTTTCGCTTATTCGCTGCCGTTGCTGGTGGGCGGATTGGCCGGTACGGCCAACGAGTTCATCGACCGCCAGTTGATCAAATACCTCGTTCCCGAGGGGGCTATGGCGCAGTTGGGCGTCTACGGCGCCATCACGAAGATCGCCGTGGTGATGATGCTCTTCTACCAGATGTACCGCCTCGCCGCCGAGCCGTTCTTCCTCTCGAATTTCAAAAAGTCGGATTTCGTGCAGATGAACGCCGCGGCGTTGAAATATTACGTCATGGCTTCGATGTTGATCTTCCTCGGCATCGCGCTCTTCCGCGACCTCTTCGCGCTGATCGTCGGGCGGGATTTCCGCGAGGGCATCTTCATCCTGCCGGTGGTGCTGGGGGCGAATGTCCTCACGGGCGTCTGGCTCAACCTCTCGTTCTGGTACAAACGGGAGGAGCGCACCTCGCTGGCCATCGTGGTCACGGGTTCGGGACTCGTCGCCATGCTCGCTTTCGGATTGTGGCTCATCCCGTTGTGGGGTTATTACGGGGCTGCTTGGGCACGTCTGGCGAGCGAATCGGCGATGGTCGCCGTCAGTTGGTGGCTCAACCGCCGTTATTATCCGACGCCCTACGACTGGCGCCGCATCGGCGAGTATGTCGCCGCGGCGCTCGCCGTTTTCGCCGCTTGCGAGGCCGTAACCTCCTGCACGGGCAATATGTTCGTAAGCTATGCGTTTAATATAGTGCTCTTTGCGTTGTACGCCGCCTACCTCGTCCGCCGCGAGCGGATCGACTTGGGGGCCATGCTCCGCTCGGTGCTGAAAAAGAAGAAATAAGATGCGATTTGCGGACATCATAGGACAGGACGATCTGAAACGACATCTCGCACAGTCGGTCGATGCCGGCCGTGTGAGCCATGCCCAGCTCTTCACGGGGTTGTCCGGTTCCGGGGCGCTGGCGTTGGCCGTGGCTTATGTGCAGTACCTCTGTTGCCGTCACCGCCGCGACGGCGACTCGTGCGGCGAGTGTCCCGATTGCAAACAGATCGCATCGCTGGCGCACCCCGACCTGCATCTGGTCTTTCCCGTGAACAAACAGGGCAAGAAGTCCGGGGAGGTGATGCGGAGCGACGAGTTCCTGCCCCTGTTCCGCACGTTGTTCGACGAACGGGGCGGCTATGTTTCGCCGCAGGACTGGTACGACCGGCTCGACTTGGGCAAGACGCTCAAAGGCATGATCGCGGCCCGCGAGGCCGACGAGATCATCCGCAAACTCTCGTTCAAGAGCTTCGAGGCCGATTATAAGACGATGCTCATCTGGCTTCCGGAGGCGATGAACGAGGAGGCTGCCAACAAGATCCTCAAAATCCTCGAAGAGCCTTGGGAGCGGACGCTTTTCATTCTGGTCTCCGAGCAGCCCGACCGGTTGTTGCCGACGATCATTTCGCGGACGCAGGAGGTCTGCGTTCCGCGCATAGCCCCCGACGTACTGGAACGTGTCGCGGCGGGAAAGGGCGTTTCCGACCCGTTGCAGGCCCGCAACATGGCGCGTCTGGCCGGCGGCGACCTCTTGGAGTTGAACCACCTGGTCGCGGGCGAGAGCGATGCGCTGCGGAAAGAGAATTTCGACCTTTTCTGCGGCCTGATGCGCCTGAGCTACAACGATAAACACCTCGAACTGGTCTCCTGGGCCGAGGATGCGGCACAGCTTTCGCGCGAGCAGCAGCGGGCTTTCCTGCGCGATGCGGCACGGCTTCTGCGCGAGAGTTACATGCTCCATGCGGGCATCCGCGAAATCAGTTACCTATGGGGCGAGGAGCTGGCCTTCTGTTCGAAATTCGCCCCTTTCGTCGGTTCGCAGAACATCGAGCCGTTGATCGCTGAGATCGAGAGCGCCTCCGCGCAGATCGCACAGAACGGCAACCCGACGATCGTTTTCACCCATTTTGCCCTCTCGGTGAGCAAGATGATAAAACATTTGTGAGTTATGGCACGTGTGGCACTTCTTTTAGGCGGAAACCAGGGCGACGTGAAGCGCACCCTGCAAACGGCACAGCAGTTGATAAACTCCCGCGTGGGGGCTGTCCTGCGTTGTTCGCACCGTTACGAGAGCGAGCCGTGGGGATTCCCGGCCGCACAGCGTTTTTCGAATCAGGCGCTGGAGGTCTCGACCGACCTTTCGCCGCTCGAAGTGCTCGACGCCTGCCAGGGGATCGAGCGCGAATTGGGCCGCAACCGCGCCGCCGAGGCGATCGAGAAGGCTTCGTCGGGCGCCGCCTATTCGTCGCGTCCGATCGACATCGACATCATCTTCTACGGCGACGAGGTGATCGACGACGAGCGCCTGACGGTTCCCCACCCGCTGCTCGCCGAACGGGAGTTCGCATTGCAGCCGCTCGCGGAGATCATGCGCCGGCACCGCCATCCCGTCACGGGAGTCACCGTCGGGGAGATGCTCGATGCGCTGCGTAACCGATAAACAGAAGATGAACGTGAGACGAACGATACTCTTTCTCGCCGCCGCGGCGCTCTTGACGGGGTGCTTCAAGGACGTGTCAACCACGACGAATTACGTGATCAAGCCCCTCGTGCAGGACTTGTCGGGCGATCCGTACCTGGCGCTCGACGGGGTGAAAGCCTACGCTTTCGACGCCGACACGACTCTTTATACCGTCGCGTCCTACGCGGATGCGTTGGAGGGCGTCGCCAGCCTGAAAGGCAACCCTTCGGAACGCCTTTCGCCCTTCGTCACGGCTGGGCCCTACGAGCGCGAAGGAACTTCCGGATGGGTCCAGATGTCGATGTCGAACGCTACGCAAATGGTCTTGGCCGTCGATACGGAGCATCGGATCTACGCCTACACCCAGCAGGAACTGACCGAAAACCTCCCGACCCTGTACGTGACGCTGCCTTTCAAGCCGTGGAAGGAGGGCTTTTCCTACAAGGACGGCAGTTGGAGCTATTACAACGAATTCTATACGCCTCCCACCTACCTCGACTGCTTCATCGATCCCGCTGTCCAGAGCGAGGAGGGCGGTGCCGCGGAGGAGATTTCGAATTTGAAAGCCTATGCCTTCGCCGCCGACACCGCGGCGTGGTACATCGCCTCCTACGACGATGCCGTTGCGGGCAAGATCACTTCGAAGGACGACGATTCGTTCACGCGCTCCAACCCCAACTTCACGGCTTACAAGGAGGAGGGTTCGTCGCTCTATAAGATGCAGGTTTCGACCGGGACGCTGATGGTGGTCGTGGTCGATCGCGTCGATCGGCTCTATGCCTACACGAAGAAGGAGGTCGATCTCGAAGGGGCTCCGCCGACCTTCTCCGTCCTCTTCCGGCCGTGGGTGCAGCAGTGGATCGACACGGAGGAGCCCGACGGTTGGGTCGTCGTCAATCCGGCGCTCGACCCCGACCCCGACAAGGATTCGCAAACGCAAACACAACCACGCCGCCGATGAATACGCCGCGACATACCCTTTACCTGCTGCGCCTTGCGGTGGCGCTGCTCTTCGTGTCGGCCTTTCTGAGCCGTTGCGCGAGCATGATGACCCCTACCGGCGGTCCCCGCGACTCGCTTCCGCCCGTCATCGTGAACATGACGCCCGACAACAATTCGGTCAACCGGCCTCTCGTCGGCCACGAGAAGATCTACATCGAGTTCGACGAGTTCGTGCAGCTCAAGGACCAGCAGAAGGAGTTCTTCACCTCTCCGGCCATGAAGAAGAAACCCACGGTCACCCTGCGCGGCCGGGGCATCGTGATCCAGTTGCGCGACACGCTGGCTCCGAACACGACCTATTCGCTCAACTTCGGCAGCGCCATCCGCGACAACAACGAGGGCAACCCGCTCTATTCGATGCGCTACGTCTTTTCGACGGGTCCCGAGATCGACTCGATGCTCCTCACGGGTTATACGGCCGACAGTTACAAGGCCGATTCCGTGTCGAAGACCTTCATCTGGTTCTTCCCGGCCGATTCGGTCGGGAACGTTGCCGAATACGACTCCACGGTGTTCAAGTACAAGCCTGCGTCGATCGCCCGCGCCGAGAACAACGGCATCTTCATCGCCCAGAACCTCAAGCCGATCCCCTACCGGGTCTACGCCGTCCAGGACAAGAACGACAACCAGATGTACGATCCGGGCAGCGACCAGGTGGGCTTCCTCGAAAAGACCTACAACCCGGCCGAGATGCCCGATTTCGCCATGTGGTACGACTCGATCCGCCAGTACGTGACTGCCGAGCCGCAGCTCTATTTCCGGATGTTCACCGACAAGGCGTTCCGCCGGCAGATGCTTTCGGAGTCCGAGCGGCCCCAGCAGCACAAGGCGATGCTCTATTTCGCGTCGGCGCACCCGAAGATCACCGCCCTGCGTTTCGACAGCATCCCCGCCGACCGGGTCATCTTCGATCCTCAGACCGTGGGCCGCGATACGATCGCCCTGTGGTTCAACGTCCCCTCGGCCGGCCTTCCCGATACGATCAAGGGTGAGATCACCTATTTCAAGCACGATACGGTCAACCGCTTGCAGGAGGTCACCGAGCCGTTGAAACTCGCCTGGAGGCTGATCGAGACCAAGGAGCAGGAGCGCGAGCGCGAGAAACTCGAACGCGACCGCCGCAAGGCCGAGGCCGCCGGCGAGGAGTGGGTCGAGCCCAAAAAACCGAATCCCTTCGCCGTCAAACTCCCCACTTCCGGCGACATCAACCCCGAAAACCACCTCACCGCGGAGTTCGATTACCCGTTGGTGTCGGTCGATTCGTCGCGCCTGTTGCTGACGCGCCTGCTCGAAGACAATTCGGTCGAGGACGTTCCCGTGCACATGGTGCGCGATACGGGACAGTTGCGCAAATGGTACATCCGCGCTCCGTGGAAGACGGCCGGACAATATACGCTGACCATCCCCGCGGGGGCCATCACCGACGTTGCGGGCCTTTCCAACGACTCGATCGTCGGCAAATACACGGTCCTCGACCCCGAGAAGTTCGCCACGGTGAAGATCCACGTCAACGGTCGTGACGACGGCACGAAATACATCGTCCAGCTGCTCGACGGCAACAACGCCCTCAAGCAGGAGCGGCGCGACGTGACGACGGGCGACATCCAGTTCAATTACGTTCCGGCCGGCGAGATCAAGTTCCGCATCATCGAGGACCGGAACGGCAACGGCAAGTGGGACACGGGCAACCTGGTCGAGCGGCGCCAGCCCGAGCGGGCCGAGATCTATGCCAACGACGAGGGCGAGGACACCTTCGCCACCAAGACCAACTGGGAGATCGAGTTCACGATGGACATGAACCGCATCTTCGCACCGGTCACGATGCAGTCTCTTTCGCGCCTGCTGGACGAGCGCGAGGCCCAGCGCCTGCGCCGCGAGGAGGAGAAACGGCTCAAAGAGGGCCCGAAAAAGAACCGTCAGGAGCAGGAGCGCCAGCAGCAGAACAGCAATTTCAACGCTGCGGGCGGCATGTTCAATAATTTCAGGTAGGATGACGATGAAACGACATATCATTGCCGGGCTCCTCGCCTTCGCCGCTCTCGCCGCGTGGCAGGGCGCCTCGGCGCAGCATACGCTCGGCTTCACGGTGGGCTACGGCATGGGCAACGGTCGCTTCCAGCCCCAGCAGGAGATGCGGGCGATGTGGGGCATGTACAGCGGCGGCCTTTCGTGGCGTTACTACGGCACGCAGCGCTTCGTGGGCGGCTTCGGCGTCGATCTCGAATTTCTCCAGCAGGGCTTTTCGTTCGCGCCCAACGCCTCGCTGGTCGAGGAGAAGAAGGATTATCTCTACTATTCGCGGCATGTCAATTCGATTGTGCTGCCGGTCGTCTGGCAGCCCCATGTCTACATGTTCCGCAACCGCATGCGCGTCTACCTCGAGGCCGCCGCGACCTTCTCCTATAACTTTTCTTCGACTTACGAGAACGAGCAGGCGCGGGCCAACGGGGCTTCCGACTGGAAGGGAACCTACGATTTCAAGCTCCCGCGCGACAACCGTTGGGGTTACGGGCTGGCCGGGGGCGGCGGCATCGCCTTCCTGATCCGCCGTTTCGAATTGAATTTCCGCGTGCGTTACTATTTCGGTTATTCGGACATCGTCCGCAACCGCAACAAATATTCGGACAATGTCGGCGACGGGTCGGAAAACCCCTTCTGGGCTACGCCGCTGCGTTCTCCGCTCGACAACCTCACGATCTCCGTGGGGCTCAACTACCGCTTCAACAAACAGGGCTTCGAGACCTGGAAACCGAGACCCAAGAGGGAGAAGAACCGCGAGGTCTTCAAATATGGGTTGTAAAAACAGCAGATTATGGAAACCACCCGTCAGCAGAAAATCGCCAAACAGATTCAGAAGGACGCCGCCGACATCTTCCAGAAGGAGGGTGCGCAGATCGTCCGCGGTGCGCTCGTCACGGTCACGGCCGTGCGTGTTTCGCCCGATTTCAGCTACGCCAAGATCTACGTCAGCATCTTCCCCTTCGAGCAGAGCGGGGAGGTGATGCAGCGCCTCGAACATCAGAATTGGTTCATTCGCCGGGCCTTGGGCCAGCGGTTGCGCAACCAGTTGAAAAACGTCCCCGAAATCCAGTTCTTCCTCGACGATTCTCTGGAATACATCGAGAATATCGACAAAGCGTTGAAGAACGAATAACCGGACCATGCTGCCGCAGCTCTTCGCCCGCCGCTACCTCTTCTCGTCCCAATCCCGGTCGGTCGTCAACCTGATCGCGGGACTGAGCGTCGCGGCCGTTGCGATGCCTGTCGCTGCGATGATCATCCTGCTGTCGGTCTTCAACGGCTTCGAGTCGTTGGTGAAGTCGATGTATTCGGCTTTCGACGCCGACCTGACCGTCACTCCGCGGCAGGGGCAGACTTTCGCACAGGGGGAGATCGACTCCGCGGCGCTTCGGCGCATCCCGGGCGTCGGGGCGTTGTCGTTCACGCTCGAACAGAGCGCCCTGCTCGAACACGGGGGGCGTCAGGCCACCGCCACGGTGCGGGGCGTCGATGACGCCTATGCCGAGGTGTTCGCCTTGGGCGACGCCGTGTCGGCCGGGGAGTGGCGGGTGCGTCTGGGCGATCTGGAACGACTGGTCATCGGACAGTCTATGGCGTGGATGTTGGGTATCCGGTCGCTGGCCGACGCCGATGTCACGCTCTACGCCGTGCGCCGGGGTTCGTTCTCGTCGCTGTTGCCGTTGGAGAACTACACGCGCCGCACGGAGCCCGTGGGCGGGGTCTATACGCTCGACCTCGACACCGAGCGCACCTATGTGCTCTCGTCACTGCGGCTGGCGCAGGAGCTTTTCGGTTACCCGGGCCGCGCTTCGTCGCTGGTCGTGCGCCTCGATCCGGGGGCCGATGCCGCCGGGGTCCGCCGGGCCGTCGCCGAGGCCGTGGGCGACGACTTCCGGGTCCGCACGCGCGACGAACTCCGCGCTTCGTTCTACCGCATCATGGCCTACGAGAAGTGGGGCATCTTCTTCATCGCCCTGCTGGTGCTCGTCATCGCCTCGTTCTCGGTAGTGGGGGCGTTGGCCATGCTGATCGTCGAGAAGCGGGGCGACATTGCGACGCTCCGGGCGCTGGGGGCCGACACGGGACTGATACGGGCCGTGTTCCGCTCCGAAGGATTTCTGATATGCGGTCTGGGAGCCGCCGTCGGTGTCGTGCTGGGTGTCGGCGCGAGCCTCGTGCAGCAGCATTTCGGGTTGATCGAGATTCCCGCCGAGACGTTCCTCACGAAGAGTTACCCCGTCGAGTTCCGTTTTGCCGACCTGTTGGCCGTTCTCGCCGCCTTCGCCGCCGTGGCCGTCCTGCTGTCGGGCGTCACGGTGCGCAGTATGTTGAAAAACAACGAATGATATGAAACGATACCTCCGTATAACGGCTTTCGCCCTCTTCGCGGTGCTTTTCGCCGCCTGCGCCCGCCACAAGATCATCCCCGACGACAAGCTGGCGCAGATTTTCCACGATGCGTTCCTCACCAACGCCTATATCGGCAACGGGAATGTCAAGACCGATTCGCTGCGCATCTACGAGCCGATCTTCGCCCGTTACGGTTATACGACCGACGACGTTCACTACACCATCGGCAACTTTTCGAAGCGCAAGAGCGCCCGCCTGGGCGACATCGTCGAGCGCGCCATCGAGATGCTCGAACGCGAGGGCAAGTTCTACAACCGCGAGGTCGCCGTGCTCGACACGATCGACAACGTGGCCCGCCGGACCTTCACCCGGGCGGTCCTCGCCGACTCGCTGATCCGCGTGCGGTCGCTGGCCGACACGGCGCGGTTGAGCTTCTCGCTCGACGTTGAGCCGGGCGACTACCAGCTTTCGCTCAGGTACCTCGTCGATTCGCTCGACCGCAACGACAAGGGGCTCAAGGGCTCCGTCTGGCTCGAACGCCGCGACAGCACCCGCACGGGGGTCTATACCACGACCCTGCGGCGCAACCGCGAGGAGACTTTCTCGCGCCGTTTCACCGTCGATTCGTCGCACCGCCGCCTGCGCATCGACTTCCTGAACTTCACGGGCAAGCCCCAGCGCCCCTCGGTGACGGTCACCGACCTGAAGGTCGAATTCACGCCTCCGACGCGCACGGCGGTCGAAAAACTCTACGAACAGCAACTCGGTATCCGTATTTTCGCCGATGAATTCTTCCGCGCAGCCCTCCCGGCGGATAGCCTCTAACCTCCTCTGGACTCCCGGGGGTATCGTCCGCAATCCGCTGCTGACGCTCGCTCCCGACGGCCGGGTTGTTGCTGTCGAAAGCTGTTCCGAACCCGACCGCCTCGCCGCCACGGAGTTCTATGCGGGATTGTTGGTCCCCGGCTTTCCGGACGACTTCCGTGCGGCTTTCGAGCGTCTGTGCCGGATCTCTGCGGCGCCGTTGCCCGAGTTGCTCGCGCAGACCGTGACGCCCGGCGGCGTGTTGGTCGTGATCTCGGGCCTCGACTACGAATCGCTGCGGCTGACACCCCGGTCGCAAATCCGCAGGTTATAGTTCCCTTGTCAGATCGGCAGATGCTCTTCGACCGTGTGACGCAGATGTTCGCGGTCGAGATGGGTGTATATTTCGGTCGTCAGAATATTTTCGTGTCCCAGCATCTCCTGCACCTGGCGGATCGAGGCGCCGCCTTCGAGCAGGTGGGTGGCGAACGAGTGGCGGAAGGTGTGGGGACTGATGCGCTTGGTGATCCCGGCCCGGCGGGCTGCCTCCTTGAGGATGGTGAAGATCATCACCCGGGTGAGTTGTTTGCCGCGGTTGTTCAGGAATACGACCTCCTCGCCCGTCCGGGCGCTCCGGCGCTTTTCGAGATAGAGTTGGATGCGGTCGCGCGCCGCGGCGCTGATCGGCACCAGCCGCTGCTTGTCGCCCTTGCCGATCACTCGGATGTACCCTTCGCCGAAAAAGAGGTCCTGCATCCGCAGCGACGTGAGTTCCGAGACACGCAGTCCGCACGAGTAGAGCACTTCGAGCATGGCGCTGTCGCGCAGCCCCTTGGGCGTCGAGGTGTCCACGGCGGCGATGATGCGGTCGATCTCCGGGGTGGTGAGCACATCGGGGAGCTGGCGTCCGAATTTGGGCGTCAGGACGAATCCCGCCGGCGACGATTCGATCTTGTCGGAGATCATCAGGAAATTGAAGAAACTCTTCACGCCGCTCAGCGCCCTCGCCTGCGAGGTCTTTTCGCGCCCCTTGTCGTAGAGCCACGCCATGTAACGTTCGATCATCGCCTCCTCGACTTTGTGGGGCGCTACGTCCCATTGGCGCAGGATGAAATGGGCGAATTGCCGCAGGTCGCGCATGTACGATTCGACGGTGTTTTTCGAGAGCCGCTTTTCCAGTTTTATATAGGTGCGGTAGCGGCGTCCGGCCTCCTCCCATTTTTTCGTATTTTCTGCCATGTCCGATCCGCTCGATGTCGATAATTTGAGTAACTTTGCTCCGACGAAGGTACGAAAATTTTACATGATTATGGATTACGTTGCACTCAATATTCCGTGTTCCGACGACGAGCAGGCCGGAATCCTGACCGCCGAACTGGCCGACTTTCCGTTCGAGAGTTTCGAGACCGGCGACGGCGTGCTGAAAGCCTATATCCCGCAGGAGCGGTTGGCCGATTGCAAGGAGCAGGTCGATGGTCTGCTGGCGCGCTACGGCGTTGCCGGACGTTATATCTCTATCGAGACGCAGAATTGGAACACCTTGTGGGAGAGCAATTTTCCGGCCGTCGATGTCGAAGGGCGCCTGCGCATCCGCGCGCCGTTCCACGAGGCGGCTCCCGCCGGCGAGACAGAGGTGATCGTGATGCCCAAGATGTCGTTCGGCACGGGCCACCACGCTACGACGTGGCTGATGTCGCGCGCGGTGCTCGACCTCGGGGTCGCGGGCCGCACGGGGCTCGACATGGGCAGCGGCACGGGCGTGCTGGCGATCGTCGCCGCGAAGTGCGGCGCCGCGCATGTCGATGCCGTGGACATCGACGACTGGGCCGATGAGAACTGCCGCGAGAACGTCGCCGCCAACGGGGTTTCGGAGCGCATTACCTCGATGTTGGGCGATGTCCGCCGCATCGCGGGCCGGAGTTACGATTTCATTCTGGCCAACATCAACCGCAATATCCTCGTGGCCGACATGGCGGCCTATGCCGCGGCCCTGACCCCGGGCGGCGATCTGGTGATGAGCGGATTTCTGGAACAGGACGTTCCGGCGATCACGGAGGCCGCCGCGAAACTGGGAATGACGGTTGCCGCCACCGCCGACCGCGACGGTTGGATGCTGGTACATGTGAAAAAGGAGCCGTGAAAAGCTACAAAGGCCGCGGCATCGTGCTGCACACGCTCAAGTACGGCGATTCTTCGATGGTCGCCTACCTGCTGACCGACATCGGGGGCCGCCGCAGTTACATGGTGCAGGGGGTCCGCAGCCGCAGCGGGCGGGGTTCGAAGCTGGCGTTGTTCCAGCCGATGTTCCCCGTCGAGTTCGAGGGGTTGGAATCCCCGCGGCAGCAGATGGACCGTTTCAAGGAGGTGCGTGCGGGGTTCGTGCTGCAAAGCCTGCCGTTCGACGTTCGCAAATCCACGATGGCGCTCTTTATGGCCGAAGTTTTGTATCGTCTGGTCCGGGAGAGCGAGCCCAACGAACCGCTTTTCGACTTCGTGTGGGGTTCGGCCGAGGCGTTGGATGCGATGGACGACGGGGTTTCGAATTTCCACCTTTGGTTCCTGGCCAACCTGAGCCGCCTGCTGGGCTACCGTCCGGGCAACGACTATACGCCGGGGGCGTGGTTCGACATCCGCGAAGGATTGTACACCCCCGTGCGGTCCGCACACCCGGGGGTGATGACGCAGGAGTGCGCCGCGCTGCTCGATACGATGCTGCGCTGCGACGTGCGGCGTCTGGGCGAAGTGGCGTTGAACCGCGAACGGCGGTCGGACTTTTTGAGTGCGATGTTGTCCTATTTCGGCTATCATCTCGACGCCATCAGCGCCGTGCAGTCGGTGCGCATACTACGGGAGGTGTTTTAACGTTATTGATAGAGAGAAGATAAAAGGGGAAAACTATGAGAAAGATGTTGCTTGCGGCCGTTGCGCTCGCCGTTGCGGTGGCCGCCTCCGCTCAGGAGCCGAAATTCGATTTCAAACGCGATACGACCCGCACGTCGGGCTTCGCGCTTCCCGATTCGCTGGCGCACATGTCGCCGTGGAAACCCGATTATAAGACGATGGCGCCGGTGAAGACCAAACCCACGGTGTCGATGACTTCGGTGGTGGTGATCCAGAAGGAGAACCTGCCTTCGCGCATCACCGTCATCGACAACAACACCCTGCGTCTGGGGCCGCATTTCACCCTTTCTAACGGACAGGCGTGGAACTGGAGTCCCTACCCCGACGCCTATCTCGACGCGCGTACGCTTTCGTTCCCCATGCCGCGATAGTGCCGCATCGGGAGCCGTTTAAGGGAGGGGCCGGAGCGATCCGGCCCTTTTTAGGTATTTTCGCGTATTGACCGGCAGCGATGAAATTCCGAATTTTGTCCCGAATTAGAATCGTTGCTTATGAGAAAGATTTTTACGGGATTGTTTTTCCTGCTTTTCCTCGGGGCCCGGGCTCAGGAGCCTGCCGCCGAGCCCTCCGTTGCGGAACTTTCGGCCGAGGTCGAGGCTCTGAAGGCCAAAACCTCGACATGGGACAGGATATTGGCCCGCCTGCCCGAGATTTCGGGATACGTGCAGACGGGTTACGAGTGGTCGGAGAGCTCTTCGACCTTTTTCATCAAGCGCGTCCGCCTGAACCTGACGGGCGCCATCGCTCCGAAACTCGACTACCGGGTGCAGATCGAGTTCGCGTCGCCGAAGATCGTCGATGCCTACGTGCGTTACCGGCCTTTCGACCAGTTGAATTTTCAGCTCGGCGAGTTCAAGCTCCCCTTTTCGGTCGAGAACACCGAGTATCCGCCTCTCAAATACGAGTTTATCGAGTACCCGCTTTCCCTGCGGCGGCTGATGGGCTTCGACGACATCTGCGGACTTTCGGCCACGGGGCGCGACATGGGCGCCATGCTCTGCGGGAGCTTCTTCAAACGCAAGGATTTCAGCATCCTGAGCTATAATTTCGGCGTCTTCAACGGCGAAGGGCTCAACATCAAGGACAAGAACAAATCGAAGGACATCGTGGCGCGACTGACGCTGCGCCCCGTCGCGGGGTTGCAGATCGCCGGCTCCTATTATTGGGGCGAATACGGCGCCGACTACCTCAAGCGGGTCCGTTACGGTGCGGGCGCCTGCTACGATCGCGGTCCTTTAGTCGTGCGTGCCGAGTACATCTGCGGCACGACGGGGCTCCCCGGGGGCTCCGGCGAGCTGGACAGCGACGGTTGGTACGCCGCGGGCGGCTGGCGCGCGACACGGACGCTGATGCCCGTCGTGCGTTACGATACTTTCCGTGAAAATACTTCCGCAAGCGACTCCCGCCAGACCAACTATACGGCGGGTCTCCTGTGGCAGCCCGTGAAATTCCTCCGCTGCCAGCTCAACTACACTTACGAGGACTATGCGTCGCGCGCCGCGTCGAACCGCAACGTCGTGTCGCTGATGTTCACCGGGATATTTTAATTGAAATCGCTATGAAAAAACTCATCGAACAACTTCGCGTCGAGGACTGGGTGGTGGTCTGGGTCTCGATTCCGTTGCTGCTGCTTGCGGCGCTCGTCCCCGCCGACCTGCCGAGCGTCCCCTCGACCCTCGTGGGCGAGGTGGTTTGGTACAATATCCTTTACCTGTTCGCCATCGTGCTGGCGGTGCTCTACGTCGGCTGCCTGCTGTTGCGGCGCCCTCTCAAGGGGCTGTTGCCGTCGCTGGTCGTCGTCTTCGCCGTTTCGTTGCTGGCGCAGGTCGTGGCCAAGATTCCGGCCGTGTCCTACTACGGCTTCGAATCGGTCTTTTTCTCGGTGCTGTTCGGCCTCCTGATCCGCAACGTGTGGCGCGTTCCCGCGTGGATGAAGCCCGCCATTCAGGGCGAGTTCTTCATCAAGATCGGCGTGGTGTGCCTCGGCGCCACGATTCTTTTCAGCGACGTGATGAAGTCGGGCGTCTTCGGACTCGTGCAGGCATGCCTCGTGGTGGCTGTCGTGTGGTTCTTCGCCTTCTGGCTCTCGCGCCGCATGAAGGTTGACGAACGTTCGGCGATGATCCTTTCGAGCGGCGTCTCGATCTGCGGCGTTTCGGCCTGCATCACGGCGGCGCGCGTGGCGGGCGGCGACGACAAAAAACTATCCTACATCGTTTCGCTGGTGTTGATCGTCGTCGTTCCGATGATCTACCTCATGCCGTGGCTGGCGAATCTGATCCTGCCGCACCTGTTCGTTCCCGAGGTGGCCGAGGAGGTCGCCGGGGCGTGGATCGGCGGTACGATCGACACCACGTCGGGCGTCGCCGCATCGAGCATGATCGTCGGCGAGGTCGCCAACCAGCACGCCGTGATCATCAAGGCGGCTCAGAACGTGCTGATCGGCGTCGTGGCGTTCTTCATCGCGCTCTACCTCTCGACCCGCGGCGAGAAGGGCGGTCAGGCCCCGTCGCTGGGCATCGTCTGGGAGAAGTTCCCTAAATTCATCATCGGCTTCGTCGCCGCGTCGCTCGTATTCAGCCTCTGCCAGTCGAACGGTCTTTTCGTTCCCGGCGCCAAGGGCAAGCTCCTCGAACCGGGCGTTGCGAAGATGTTCTCCTCGGTCTTCTTCTCGCTGGCGTTCGTCTGCATCGGCCTCGATACGCGTCTCAAGGACATCATTTCGAAGGAGAACCGCAACGTCCTCCGGGCGTTCCTCGCGGCGCAGACCTTCAACATCGTCGTGACGTTCGTGATCGCCTGCCTGCTCTTCGGACTGCTCAAACCGGCGCTTTAGCGCTTTAAGAAAGCGCGTTTAGAGGCGGTGGCGGGTGTTCCCGTTTCCGAAGCGGGTCTGCGCTGCCGGCCCTTTAAGAAAGGGCTTTTAGGGGCGATGGCGGACCGGGCCTTTTCCGAAGCGGGTCTTGCGCTGTTACCGATAAAAAGGCTGACGAAAACGTCAGCCTTTTTTCGTATATTTCCGCTCCGGGCGGGCTCCCGGGCCTCCTTTCCGGAACGGTCGCTGTCCCGGGCGTCCCTTTCCGCCGAAGAAGTAAGATTTCTGACGCCGCTTCTCCTCCTGCGAACGGGCTACGTAGACCTTTTCGTGCGTATAGGGATTCTCCCCCGTGTAGAACATCACCGACGAGAGGGTCATCGGCGTGGGCGTCAGGTCCTGCACCTGTTCGAGGTTGAAATGCAGTTTCCCCAACACCTTCTCCGACAGCGCCTTCATCTCCCGCTCGGTGCATCCCGGGTGCGAGGAGATGAAGTAGGGGATCAGCTGATAGGGCAGCTTTTCCCGGCTGCAAATACGGTGGAAATCCGCGTTGAGTTGTTCGAACAGCGCGAACGGCGGTTTGCGCATCAGCTTCAATACGTTCTCCTCGGTGTGTTCGGGCGCCACCTTGAGCCGGCCCGAGGTGTGGTGTTTGAGCACCGTCTCCAGATAGGGCGACCGGTCGAACAGGTCGTAACGGATGCCGCTGCCGATAAAGGCTTTCTTGACGCCTTTGACGGCGCGGATTTTCTCATACAGGGCCAGCAGCGGTCGGTGGTCGTTGTCGAGGTTGGGGCACGGCTTCGGGTGGAGGCACGACGCGCGGCGGCACTTGCCGCACAGTTCGCGGTCGCGGCCGCCCATGCGGTACATGTTGGCCGAGGGGGCCCCGACATCGGAGAGATACCCCTTGAACCCCGGCATTTTCGTGATTTTCTCCACCTCGGCCAGTATCGAACGTTCGCTGCGCGAGTTGATGAACTTGCCCTGATGGGCCGAGATGGTGCAGAACGAGCAGCCTCCGAAACAGCCGCGGTGGATGTTCACCGAGTGTTTGATCATCTCCCACGCCGGGATGTCGCCCTTACCCGCGTAGCGCGGATGCGGGGCCCGTTCGTAGGGAAGGTCGAACGAGTGGTCCAGCTCCTCGGTCGAGAGCGTCGCGTTGGCGGGGGTGACGACGACGCAGCGGCCGCCGACGGCTTCCACGAGCGTCGCCTCGGGATTCATCAGGTTGCTCTGGGTCTCGATGACGGTGAAATTTTCTCCGAAGGCGGCCTTGTCGCGCACGCACTCCTCGTAGCTGTTGAGACGGATCGTCGTCGCGGGGTCCAGCCGCGAGACATAGCTTTCGTCGGAGAGGAAGGCCACCTGCCGGATTTTGCGCAGCAGTTTGGCGTTGTAGCCGTTGCGCATCGCCCGGGCCACCTCCTGCACGACCCGTTCGCCCATGCCGTAGATCAGCAGGTCGGCGCCCGAATCGGCCAGGACGGAGGGTTTCAGCGCATCGCTCCAGTAGTCGTAGTGGGTCAGGCGGCGCAGCGAGGCTTCGATGCCTCCGACGACCACCGGGACGTGCGGATAGAGGCGTTTGAGTATCTGCGAGTAGACCGTCACGGCATGGTCGGGGCGGAATCCCGCTTTGCCGCCGGGGGTGTAGGCATCGTCATGGCGCAGCCGCAGGTTGGCCGTGTAGTGGTTGACCATCGAGTCCATCGCCCCGCCCGAAACTCCGAAGAAGAGCCGCGGAACGCCCAGTTTGGTGAAGTCGCGCAGGTCGTCGCGCCAGTTGGGTTGGGGAACGATCGCCACGCGATACCCTTCGGCTTCGAGCAGACGCCCCACGACGGCCGCGCCGAACGCCGGGTGGTCGATATAGGCATCGCCCGAGAAGAGGATCACATCGAGCTGGTCCCATCCGCGTTCGCGGACCTCCTTGATGGTCGTCGGCAGAAACATGGTTTCGCAATTGATTATTGTTCGGCGGTTTCCGTTGCCGAACAATAGGCGTCCCATTTCGCCAGCAGCGACTGGAAATCGGCCGGAAGCGGGCTTTCGAACAGCACGTTTTCGTGCGTCGCGGGGTGTTCGAAGCCCAGCAGACGGGCGTGCAGCGCATGGCGCGGCATCACGGCGAAACAGTTGTCGATGAACTGGCGGTATTTGGCGAATGTCGTGCCCTTGAGTATGCGGTCGCCGCCGTAGCGTTCGTCGTTGAACAGCGGATGTCCGATCCACGCCATGTGGACACGGATCTGGTGCGTGCGCCCCGTCTCCAGACGGCATTCCACGAGGGTCACGTATCCGTAGCGTTTCAGCACCTTCCAGTGCGTCACGGCGTGTTTTCCGTCCGAGCCGTCGGCGAAGACGTACATCTTCTGCCGCTCCCTGGGGCTGCGGCCGATATTGCCCGTGATGGTCCCCTCGTCCTCCTCGAAATTGCCCCACACGAGGGCCACATAGCGGCGTTGGATCGTGTGGTCGAAGAACTGCTTGGCCAGCCGCGCATGGGTCTGTTCGTCCTTGGCGATCACCAGCAGCCCCGAGGTGTTCTTGTCAATGCGGTGCACCAGCCCCGCGCGGTTCTGCTCCTCGGCCGGGATTCCCTGTTCGTTGAGGTGGTACATCAGCGCGTTGACCAGCGTGCCGTCGTAGTTGCCCACGCCCGGATGGACGACCATCCCGGCGGGCTTGTCCACCAGCAGCAGCCATTCGTCCTCATAGGGAATGTCGAGCGGGATGTTCTCGGCCCGGAGCTCCACCTCGCGCCGCGGATAGGGCATCACGATCTGAATGCGGTCCAGCGGCTTGACCTTGTAGCTCGACTTCGCCGCCTTGCCGTTGACGAGGATGTTGCCGCTGTCGGCCGCCGCCTGAATGCGGTTGCGCGAGCAGTGTTCCATCCTCACGGTCAGAAACTTGTCCAGCCGCATGGGCGTCTGCCCCTTGTCGGCCGTCACCGCAAAGTGCTCGTAGAGGCCCGCCTCCTCTTCGTCCTCTCCGTCCGCCGGAATCACCTCCGGGTCCAGCTCTTCGATCGGTCGTTCGTCGGTCATCAGTCGAAAAATCCCTCGTTATCGTTGCCTGCGGGTTGTTCCTCGGCCGGTTCCGCAGCCTCTTCCAGCGCCGATTGCGCGAGTTGTTGTTCGGCCATCCGGCGCTCTTCGGCTGCGGCCTGCGCCTGCTTTTCGGCCTCGGCCCGGTGTTTGTCCACTTTGGCTCCGTCGAGCGTCAGCCGCAGGTCTACTTTCGAACCCAGCCCGGCGCTGCGTTCGGCGCCCGGAATCTGGACGTAAACCCGCGTGTCCTTCTGGTTGAGGAGATTGACCCCCTCGTCGAAATCCACGCGCCCGACATTGAGCCCCAGTTCCCAGAGACGGCCTTTGGCCTGCATCAGGGGCAGCCCCACCAGCCGCGGCACGACCGTCGTTCCGTGGCCTCCCTCGACACCCACGTATAGCGTTACGCCGGAACCCATTTCGGCCTCCATGCGGGTCGTCGGGGTGACCTGCTTCTTGTCGCAGTACTCTTCCAGCACGTAGTTGGTGGCGATGTCGGGGCGGTAGACCAGTTCGGCGATCTCCAGTCCGGCTATCTCCAGCATGTTCTTGGCCTGCCGCAGCGAGCGTCCGGCCACATAGGGTACGGGGACCATCTTCTGACGGAAGGAGTTGATCGTGATGTAGACCGTGCGCCCGGGCTTCACCTCCACGCCTCCTTCGGGGAGTTGGTCGAGGATGATGCCGCCCTCGTAGGCGGGGACGAACAGCGAGTCGTTGATGTGCAGCCGCAGATCGTGCTTGCGGGCGATCCGTTGGGCGTCGTGCAGCGCGACGCCCGAGAAATCGGGCACGGTTCGCCGCGATCCGTGGCGGGTGCCGGCCTTCATCAGCAGGTGGGCTGCGACGGCCATTGCGAGGATCAGGACGGCGATCAGCGTGAGGTTCCAGAGCAGCGGGTTCTGCCGGAGCCGGGAGAGGTAATCGGGACGTTTCTCCATGAGTCAGGGGGTTATTTCGGCGCCTTCCGGTAGAGGTAGACGGCAATGAACAGATAGATGATGTTGGGCAGCCAGACGGCCAGTCCGGGCGGGAGGGTCCCGCTCTTGGCGAACTCCTCGAAGAAGCGGTTGAAGAGGATGTACGAGAAGCAAAGACCCGTTCCGATGCCGATGTGCAGTCCGGTTCCGCCGCGCACCTTGCGCGAGGAGAGCGAGACGCCGATCAGCGTCAGGATGAAGGTCGAGAGCGGATAGGCGTAGCGGGCGTGTCGTTCGACCTCGATGATGTTGATCGCGTCGGAGCCCTTGGCGCGCTGCTGATCGAGGAAATCGTTGAGCTCCGTGATGTTCATGGTCTGGATCAGGTCGTTGATCTCGCCCAGTTCCGCGACATCGAGGTTGATGAGCGTGTCGAGGTTGCGGAACTGTTCGAAGGTCTCCATGCCCAGCGAGTCGAATTCGCGTTTGGTGTAGCGCGGTGCGGTCCAGCGTTTGGTCTCGGGGTTGAATTTCACGTCGGAGGCTTCGAGCGAATGGGTCATCGTGCCGCTGTAATAGCGTTCCAGGGCGAAGAACGACGCCTGGCGGGCTCCGTCGTTGTAGCCGCGGATGTAGGCGAATATTCCGGGTTCGATCTGGCGGTAGATGTGGCGGTTGAACTTGGTGTTCTGCTTGCGCTTGATGTACTGTTGTTCGAAACTGACGATGTGGCGTTGCGAGATGGGAATTAGCCAGAGATTGAGCGTCAGCGACAGCGAGGCGATGATGAACGCCCCGAGGAAATAGGGCCACATCAGCCTTCGGAACGACATGCCGCCTGAGAGCATGGCCACGATCTCGGTCTGATAGGCCATCTTCGAGGTGAAGAAGATGCAGGCGATGAAGGTGAACAGGCCGCTGAACTGGTTGATGAAGTAGGGAATGAAGTTGAGGTAGTACTCCAGAATGACCGATTTCAGGGGCGCGTGCAGCTCCGTGAAGTCGTCGATCTTCTCCACATAGTCGAAAACCACCACGATGACGATGATCATGGCGATCGAGAAGAAGTAGGTCGTGAGGAACTTCCCCAGTATGTAACGGTCCAAGATCTTGAACCCCGGAAAACGCATTTTCATCGGTCAGAGCCTTTTTTGCAGTTTGGCGACCATCCCCTCTTTCCACGCCGCGAAATCCCCGGCGAGGATGTGTTCGCGGGCCGCCCCGACCAGCCGCAGGTAGAAGGCGATGTTGTGCAGCGAGGCGATCTGCGCCGCGAGCATCTCGCCGCAGACCGTCAGGTGGTGGAGATAGGCTTTCGAGTAGAGCGTGTCTACGAACGCCGTTCCCGCGGGGTCTATCGGCGAGAAGTCGTCCTCCCACTTCTTGTTGCGGATGTTGATGACCCCTTCGGCCGTGAACAGCTGTCCGTTGCGGCCGTTGCGCGTCGGCATCACGCAGTCGAACATATCGACGCCGCGGGCGATTCCTTCGAGGATGTTCACCGGCGTGCCGACTCCCATCAGATAGCGGGGGCGGTCCTCCGGCAGGATGGCATCGACCACTTCGATCATCTCGTACATCACCTCGGTCGGTTCTCCGACGGCCAGCCCGCCGATGGCATAGCCGTCCGCGTCGTATCGCTTCACGTTCTCGGCGGCCCGGGCCCGCAGGTCGGGATAGGTGCATCCCTGTACGATGGGGAACAGCGCCTGATAGTGGCCGTATTTCGGTGCGGTGCGGTGGTATTGGTTGAAGCATCTGTCGAGCCACCGCTCCGTGAGGTCCAGCGACTTGGCGGCGTATTCGCGCGGGGCGTCGCCCGGGGGGCATTCGTCGAAGGCCATCATGATGTCGGCACCGATCGTCCGCTCGGTGTCGATCACGCTCTCGGGCGTGAAGAGGTGCTTCGAGCCGTCGATATGCGAACGGAAATGGCATCCCTCCTCTTTCAGCTTGCGGCACGCCGCGAGCGAGAAGACCTGAAATCCGCCGCTGTCGGTGAGCATCGGGCCCTCCCAGGTCGAGAAGCGGTGTACGCCGCCGGCCTTCTCGATAATCTCCATGCCGGGACGCAGGTAGAGGTGGTAGGTGTTGGCCAGAATGATCTGGGCCCGCGCCTCGTCGCGCACGTCGCGGTGGAAGATGCCTTTGACCGTGGCCGCCGTGCCTACGGGCATGAAGATCGGGGTGCGGATCGTGCCGTGGTCGGTCTCGAGTTCGCCCGCACGGGCGCGGGACGACGGGTCTTTATGTTGCAGGGTAAATTTCATACTCAACTATTCGGCAAAAATACACAAAATATTTCTATCTTTGCGCATATTTCGCCAATATGCAGTTCTTCGATGATTTTCTGGCATGCTACGGCTGGGAAGGGGCGGCCCTCGCGGGGTCGATGCTCCTTCTGTTGTGCATGCAGTTCCATTACTATATTTTCGCCTACGGCCGCATTCCCGGTTACAAGAACAGCCGGCGGGCTGCGGAGCTGGATTCCGAGCCGCCCGTGTCGGTGGTCGTGCCGCTCTTTTCCGAGGACTATTCGTTCGTCGAGGAGCGCCTGCCGCTGATCCTGGCCCAGAACTACCCCGATTTCGAGGTGGTGATCGTCTACGTGGGCCACGACGCGGATTTTTACGAGGACCTCGCGCGGCTCAAACAGTCGTTTCCGCAGATCGCCACGACGAAGATCCAGCTCGACCCGCGTTTCCCGATTTCGCGCAAGATGGCGCTCAATGTGGGCATCAAGTCGGCGCATTACGAGTGCATGGTCTTCACCTCGACCGACGCCGTGCCGCAGACCGACCGCTGGCTGTCGTTGATGGGCAAGGGTTTCATGCGCGGGGAGATCGTCGTGGGGTATTGCGGCGTGGAGCGCAGGAAGGGATTTGCGAACTACATGATGCGCACCTGGCGGATGATGCACTCCGCCAACTGGATCGCCCGGGCCGTGCGGCGCCGCGCCTACCGGGGTACGCTGCACAACTACGGCTTCACCAAACGCATCTACTTCGGTGCCAACGGCTTCAGCCATCTCAACATGAACATCGGCGAAGACGACCTGTTCATGCAGCAGGTTATGACCCGCGACAACGTGAGCGTCATCCTCTCGCCGCGCGCCACGCTGCGCGAAAAGACATGGGGCGGCATGGGTTGGTGGATGAGCCAGCTGCGTTATTACGGTTCGGCCTTCCGCTTTTACCCGCAGGCGGTGCGCACCTACGTCGGCTGGGAGCTCTGGTCTCGGGTGCTCTTCTTCGCCACGGCGGCCTGCGCTCTGGCGGTGATGCCCTTGGAATATAAGATCGCGGCGTTGGCGCTGGTGATCGTCCGTTACGTCGTCGTGGCTCTCGAAGTGCGGCGCGTCGCCCGGCGGCTGGGCGAGTCCGGAATCATGGGCCGCTATTTCATCTACGACCTGTTGAGCCCGCTGTGGGCCGCGGCGCTGTGGGTCATGCTGCTCCGCCGTGACGACCGCGTATGGAGATAGCCGACTATATCGTAGCCGAGGACCGGGAGTTGGTCGATCGGGTGCTCGAAGGGGACAATACCGCTTTCGAGTACCTTTTCAACCGTTACCGCGACGCGATCCATCGTCTGTTCGTGCAGCGGTTGGGCGGTGCGAACGACGCCGACGATCTGTTGCAGGAGACCTTTATCAAGGTCTATATCAACATCCACCGTTACAGCGCCGATTACACCTTCGGACAGTGGGTCTACACCATCGCCCGCAACACCTTCATCGACTTCGTGCGGCGTCGTCAGGACGACCTGTCGATCGACGACCGCTTCTATGCCCCTGCGTCGAGCGCCCCGACCCCCGAGGAGAGCGTCATCAACCTCCAACAGCGGTCGCAGATCGAGCAGTACCTCGACCGGTTGGCGCCCCGTTACAGGCAGCTGATCCTGATGCGCTTCTTCGAGGAGTACTCCTACGAGGAGATCGCCGCGAAGCTGGCCCTGCCGTTGGGAACGGTCAAAACCCAGATACACCGCGCCCGGGAGCAGATGTGCCGGCTGATCGCCGCGGGCGAAAACAAATGATCCGATGGAGACGATTCTCAAATATTTTCCGGACCTTACCGATGTGCAGCGCGAGCGGTTCGCGGCTCTGTACGGCCTTTACGCCGACTGGAACGCGAAGATCAACGTCGTTTCGCGCAAGGATTTCGACCAGCTCTACCTGCGCCACGTGCTGCACTCGTTGGCCATCGCCAAGGTCTGTACGTTCGGCGACGGCGCACGCATCCTCGACGTGGGGTGCGGCGGGGGATTCCCCTCGGTGCCGCTGGCGATTCTCTTTCCCGGGGTGCGTTTCACCGCTGCGGACTCCATCCGCAAGAAGATAACCGTGGTTGAGGGCGTCGCGTCGAGCCTCGGGTTGGAGAACCTCACGCCCCGCTGCGTGCGGGTCGAGACCCTGAAGGAGCGCTTCGACTACGTCGTTTCGCGGGCCGTGACGGCCATGCCGGAGTTCGTGAAATGGGTCTGGCCCCTGATCGAACGCGGGGAGCGGGGTTCGCTGCCGAACGGCATCCTCTACCTCAAAGGCGGGGACTTGGCCGAAGAACTGGCCCTCACCGGCAAGAGATGGTATATCTACGATATTCCGCGCTTCTTCGAAGAGGATTTCTTCGAGACTAAAAAGGTGGTCTATACTCCCAAGAAATAGGACGCCCTGCGGCTTCTATTTTTTTTGTGCCTGCCGGGCGACGATCGTGCGGAGATTGTCCATGAAGGTCTCGGCATCTGCGGCGCCCGTGATGCGGCCCAGCAGTTCGCCTCCGGTGTCGAACACGAGGTAGAGCGGGATCGAGCCGCTGCCGTATTTCTTCATCAGTTCGCGGCCCGTGGGCTTGTCTGTGCTGTATTTGGCGGCCACGAACCGCTGGTCCATGAATTCGCCCACGTCCTTGCGCGAGAACACCTCCCGTTCCATCATCCGGCACGGGGGACACCAGTCGGCATAGAGGTCTATGAAAACCAGTTTTCCCTGCCGGACGGCTATTTCGCGCACGGCGTCGGTCGATTTGGTTTCGAATTTCACCTGGGCCTGCACGGCGCCCGCACAGAACGAGAGCATCAACAGAAAAATCAGTTTTTTCATAACATTCGTATTTTTTGTGACGGAAACAAAAACCGCACCGGGTCATTTAAGAAATGGCATTTAAGGGTGATGGCGCAGGTTTGAGTCGATAGCGTAATAAGACCCCTTCGCTTCTAAGACCCGGCTTTTAGGAGGGCTTCGTCCCTAAGGCCGGCTTTTGCCGGGAGCTCCTAAAACCCGCTTCTTAAGCGGGCCCGGCTCTTAGCCGGGCAGCGGAGAATCGGCTCGACAGCGGAGTGGGGCGCCTCCGCCCCTAAAACCCGGCTCTTAGCCGGGTGCTCAATAACCCGCAGGCGGCCTGAATGTCCTCGCCCCGCGAGGCCCGGATTGTGGTCTGAATGCCCCGGGCCGTCAGCGCATCGCGGAAACGGATCATCGCCGCATCGTCCGGCGAGAAGTAGGGCGAATCGGGAATCTTGTGAAACCGGATCAGGTTGATGCGGCATTTGATGCCGTTCAGCAGCCGCGTCAGCTCCCGGATGTGGCGCGGCGAGTCGTTCAGCCCGCTCATCACGATGTATTCGAACGACACCCGCCGCTGGTGGGTGAAGTCGTATTCGCGCAGGATGGCGGCGACTTCGGCGATGGGCCACGCCCGTTCGACGGGCATGATCTCCGCACGCTCCTCGTGGAAGGGGTTGTGGAGGCTCACCGCGAGATGAACCTTCGTGGCGTCAAGGAACCGCCGCAATTCGGGCACGACGCCCGCCGTGGAGAGGGTGATACGCGTCGGCGACCAGCCGAAACCCCATTCTGCGGTGAGGATTTCGAGGGCCCGCAGCACTTCGCCGGTGTTGTCGAGCGGCTCTCCCATGCCCATGAAAACGATGTTGGTGAGTTTGTCGCGTTCGGGCAGCGAGACGATCTGGTTGAGGATCTCTGCCGCCGTGAGCGACCGTTGGAGCCCCTGCCGCCCCGTGGCGCAGAATTTACACCCCATGCGGCACCCGGCCTGCGACGAGACGCAGAGCGTGGCCCGTTCTCCGTCGGGGATGTAGGCCGATTCGACGGCGTGGCCGCCCGGGATGCGGAACAGGTATTTTTTCGTTCCGTCGGCTGACTCCGTGACCCGCTCCGGGGCGTTGAACGCCGGGGCGAACCGTTCGGCGAGCCGCTGGCGGTGCGCCGCGGCGATGTCGGTCATCAGCAGCGGGTCTTCCGTGTGGCGGACGTAGAGCCAGCGGGCGATCTGCCGTGCGGCGAAACGCGGCATGCCCATCCCGCCGCACAGGGCGGCGAGTTCTTCGGGCGTTTTGCCGTACAATGTTTCGCGGTCAGCCATTTTTTTGTCGTTTTCGAAGCGCTTTTACCCCACAAAAGTAGGCAAAAAACGAAGATTTTTGCACCCGGCCGTGCATTTTTGAATTTTTATCCATATATTTGTGGTGCATAGCGTGTCCATGCGCGCTTATACCCGAACAATTAAAAATTTTTATAATAGATGGAAATCAAGAAATCACCCAAAGCGGACCTTCAAAACAAGCGGGGTCTTCTGCTCGAAATCGGTCTTATCGTCGCGCTCTGCCTTGTGATCGCGGCGTTCGCCTATACGCCGAAGGAGCACCGAATTGAAAAAGTTGATTTGCAGACGGCTATCGTCGAGGAGGAGATCACCGAGATCACCCGCCAGGACCAGAAGCCGCCCGAGGCTCCCCGGAAGGTGGAGTTGAAGGTGATCACCGACCTGTTGCAGGTCGTGACCAACGACACGAAGATCACCACCGAGGTCGATTTCGCCGAGTTCGACGAGAATACCGAGGTGATCCAGCAGGTCGAGGTGGCCGAGGAGGTCGTCGAGGACGACCAGCCGTTCCTGATCGCCGAGACCATGCCTTCGTTCCAGGGCGGCGACCTCAATACGTTCCGCAACTGGGTGCAGCAGAACGTGAAGTTCCCGCAGATCGCCCTCGAAAACGGCATCCAGGGCCGCGTGGTTCTGTCGTTCGTGATCGAGAAGGACGGCCGTCTGACCAACATTCAGGTGTTGCAGACTCCCGACCGTTCGCTCTCCGAGGAGGCTATCCGCGTGCTGAGCAAGTCTCCGAAGTGGAGCCCCGGCAAGCAGCGCAACCAGGTGGTGCGTGTCAAGTACACCCTCCCGGTAGACTTCCGCGTACAGAACTGATCCCATTCTGCCGGTCGATTTCCGCATGGCAGCATTGAGACGTATGGCTCAACTTTTTGAGGGTATCCTGCTTTCGGGCGGATACCCTTATTCGTAGCATCGTGTTTGCAACATGAACGTTTGATGGCAAAGACAATTTTGGAAGAGAACAAGAACAATCCCGCGGCTGACGCTTCGCTTTCGACCGACGGCCGCGAGCGCGCCGTGCTGGTCTCCGTCATCCGGGACAATCAGGACCCGCGGCAGGCCGAGGAGTTCCTCGACGAACTGGAATTTCTGGCCGAGACGGCCGACATCCGCTCGGTGAAGCGCTTCACCCAGCGCCTGCCGCAGCCCTCGTCGCGCATCTATGTCGGGCCGGGCAAATTGGAGGAGATCGCCGGATATTGCAAGGAGAACGGGATCGACGTGGTGATCTTCGACGACGAGTTGTCCCCTTCGCAGACGCGCAACATCGAGAAGGAGATGCCCTGCCGCCTGCTGGACCGCACGCGCCTGATCCTCGACATCTTCATGTCCCGGGCCCAGACGGCCTATGCCAAGACGCAGGTGCAGCTGGCCAATTACGAATACCTGCTGCCCCGGTTGTCGGGCATGTGGACCCACCTCGAACGCCAGCGGGGCGGCACGGGAACCCGCGGCGGCGCCGGCGAGCGCGAGATCGAGACCGACCGGCGCATCATCCGCAACCGTATCGCCAAACTGAAAGAGGACCTGAAAAAGATCGACCGCCAGATGGCCGTGCAGCGTTCGAACCGCGGTGCGATGGTCCGCGTGGCGCTGGTGGGTTATACCAACGTGGGGAAATCGACGCTGATGAACCTCATCTCCAAGAGCGAGGTCTTCGCCGAGAACAAGCTCTTCGCCACGCTGGACACCACGGTCCGCAAGGTGGTGTTCGACAATTTACCTTTCCTGCTCTCTGATACCGTAGGGTTTATTAGAAAACTTCCCACCGAGTTGATCGAGTCGTTCAAATCGACGTTGGACGAGGTCCGCGAAGCCGATCTGCTGGTGCACGTGGTGGACATCTCGCACCCGCAGTTCGAGGAGCAGATCGACGTGGTGAAACAGACCTTGCAGGAGATCGGCGCGGGCGACAAGCCCGTCTACCTGGTCTTCAACAAGGTCGATGCCTATACGTATGTCGAAAAGGACGAGGACGACCTGACGCCTCCGACGCGCGAGAACCGTTCGCTGGACGAGTTGAAGCAGAGTTGGATCGCACGGGCCAACACGCCCTGCATCTTCCTTTCGGCGCGGACGAAGGCCAACCTCGAAAAATTCCGTTCGGACCTCTACGGCATGGTGCGCGAGATCCATGCCGGGCGTTATCCGTTCAACAATTTCCTCTATTGACAACCAAACTTACACCCGATTTATGACGTTGCATATCCTTTCCGAGCAGAACACGGTTCTCAACAAATTCATCGCTCAGATCCGTGACAAGCGGATTCAGAAGGACTCGATGCGTTTCCGCCGCAACATGGAGCGCATCGGCGAGATCACGGCCTACGAAATTTCGAAGGCGCTCAACTACAAACCGTGTGTCGTCGAGACGCCGTTGGGCGAAGCCACCGTCGAGATGATCGACGACCAGCTCGTCGTGGCGACGATCCTCCGCGCGGGGCTTCCCTACCATCAGGGGTTCCTGAATTACTTCGACGACGCTCAGAACGCCTTCGTGTCGGCTTATCGCAAGAGCACCAAGGACGGCAAGTTCACCGTGAAGGTCGAGTACATCTCGTGCGGCAGTCTGGAGGGCAAGACGCTGTTGCTGGTCGATCCGATGCTGGCCACGGGATCGTCGCTCGTGCTGACCTACAACGCCTTGTGCGAGAAGGGCGGCACTCCCGCCTATACCCACGTCGCGGCGGTCGTCGCCAGCGAGCAGGGTCTCGACTATGCGATGAAGAACATGCCGCGCAAGACCACGACCATCTGGACGGCGGTCGTTGACGAGGAGCTGACTTCTCGGTCCTATATCGTTCCCGGCATCGGTGACGCCGGAGACCTGGCCTACGGCGAAAAAATATAGTTTTTCGATTTTATAGAGTTGCTTTCGCATATCCCTCACCGCGGGGCGAACATTCAAGTATAATAGGGTAATTCCAGACGAGGTTACGGTTTTTGGATCGTAACCTCGTCTGTTTTGCTGTGTCTTGCATAGAAATGTGCTGGCCATCGTGTAACGACTTGGTCATTCGGGTCGTTACATTGTTATTCCACTCTTCAGGTTTTGCAAGGGCCTTCCACTCTGAATGAGCATTCGACATCATGTTTTCGTCGGTCGAGTCGTGCACTTCAGGCCAATGGAAGAGCGGGGAGACCTGTATGTGTCGCTTATCGCGCTAAAATGATTAAGGATATGCAATAGAGCGTCGCTAATTATATTATACGCCTTGGTTAAGATCAACCGTTCGTCGTCTGCGTGGAGTACGAGGATGTAATCGCGGCGTTGACGGTAGTGCTGGAGATCGTGGTGGGTACGGAACCGTCTCCAACCTCAAGGTTGCAGGTTTATATAAGGTAAGCCGATCGGATTTTTAACGTATTCGTCTCGTCATTGTGAATGCGGTGGGTGTGTGGACCGTCCGTTGTCTGATAGACGGGCGTTGCGAACCGTAGAAACAATAAATATTATATAAAATAATACAAAAAGGCGATTAATGTCTTTTTTCTCAAAAAATATTGTTATATTGCGTCATTAAATAATACTTAATAAATCTTGACAGTATACCGAATTCATTATTAACCTAACTATTAATCTAAAACTTAAAGTATGCTTGAAGCTTTCTCAATGAACAGAAACAGAAGCAGAGCTGGCCTCATGGCGCGCATGCTGCTTTCCGTACTGGGAATTTTCCTGTGTGCAGGTGCTTTAGCGCAGAATGTAGCCCTGAAGGGTGTGGTAAAGGACAATACGGGTGAAAAATTGACGGGCGTGTCGATTATTGTCGAGAATACCTCGATAGGTACGACGACCAACAGCGACGGCGAATATTCGATCGAAGCTCCGAAGGGATCAACGCTCGTGTTTTTCTTCCTCGGTTTTGAATCCCAGCGTGTCGAGGTGGGCAGCAGGACCGTCGTGGATGTCGTTATGACGCAGGCCGCGGTGGGTATGGATGAAGTGGTCGTGGTGGGTTACGGTACGCAGTCGCGCCGTACGATCACTTCGGCTGTGACCAAAATTGACGGTAATCTAGTGAAAGGTACACCGGTCAATACACTCGGCGAGGCGCTGAAAGGTAAGATCGCCGGTGCGCGTGTTTACAGTAGCAACAATACGCCGGGCGCCGACCCCGTGATTCGCATCCGCGGCGGCTCGTCGATCGACGGCAATAACGACCCGCTGATTTTGGTGGATGGCGTGGAACGTGCTTTTTCGGGAATCAACCCCAACGATATCGAGTCGATGGAGGTGCTCAAGGATGCTGCCTCGACGGCCGTTTACGGTTCGCGTGGTTCGAACGGCGTAGTGCTGATTACGACTAAGTCGGGCAAGCGCAATACGGGTCCCCGCGTGACATTCGACGCCAATGTCGGTTTCCAGCAGGCAGAACGTCGTTTCGACTTGCTCGGCGCCGAGGATTATATCCGTATCGTGCGTACCTCGATTGCTGAAGGCACGAGTCCCATGAACAACTTTACTTCCGGATTCTCGGCAAGTTCGATCAACGATGCCAATTCAGTCTACTCGACCCGCTGGCTCGAAGAGGGCGAAGCTCTGCCGGCGGGCTACAAGAAGATGCGTGACCCGCTGGACAATACCAAGTGGTTGATTTTCCAGGATAACGACTGGCAGGACGTACTCTTCCGCGACAATTGGTGGCAGAATTATTACGTGGGTATCGACGGCGGTACGGAGAAGACCTCTTATGCGGCCAGCGTGGGCTATACCAAGGACGATGGCGTGGCACTGGGCACGGGTTACGACCGTCTCAACGCACGTATCAGCTTGAATTCCAATGTTACGAAACGTCTTCGGGTGCGTGCTACGGTCGATTATTCGGATGCCCGGAGCGAAGAGTTCGATAACCAGATGAATGCTATCTCGCGCGCCCTCTCGGCTGCGCCGACCATGAAGCGTTACATGGCGGACGGTGTGACACCGGCGTACGGTTACAACGCTACGTCGCTGAATCCCGAATATTATGCCTATATCTATGACTTCGACAACCGCAATAAGCGGCTTTCGATCGTCGGCGGATTGGATTGGGAGATCATCGACGGACTGAAAGCTACGGTGGACGCTTCGACCTACAACCATGTGACTCGCAAGAGTTCGTTCCGTAAACGCGGCTATTTCTCGAATTTGACTCCGACTACGGAGAGCTTCAACGAGTTGACGCGCACTAAACTGGACGCTTATGTGAATTATTCCCGCACCTTCGCCGGGAAGCATAGTTTTTCGGCCATGGCCGGTTATTCCTATTCGCGTGATAAAACCAATGCATTCGCTGCTTCCGCTGAGGGCGGAGGGTCGGATCTGACGCCTACGCTGACGGCGCAGCCCGACCGTACATCGAGTACGAGCAGCTTTTCCGAAATCGTGATGCTCAGCTATTTCGGTCGTATCAATTACGACTATAAGAAAAAATATATGCTTACCGCGACGTTCCGCGCCGACGGATCGTCAAAGTTCCTCAAAGGCAATCAGTGGGGGTATTTTCCGGCCATGTCCGCCGGCTGGATGATCTCGGAAGAGAACTTCATGGAGTCTACCCGCCGGGTTGTGGACGACCTGAAACTTCGCGTGAGCTACGGTCAGACCGGTAACAACTACATTTCGGTCAATGACGCGCGCGGCAAGTACAACGTGAACTTCTACAACGGTAATCCGGGACTCCACCCCGCCGTGATGCCGAATCAGGATTTGCAGTGGGAGGTGACTACGCAGCTGGATGCCGGTTTCGACTTGTCGATGTTCGGCAGCCGTTTGATGGTGACAGCCGACTATTTTAATCGTCTGACCGACAATCTGATCTATTCGAAAGATATGCCCAATACGACCGGTTTTTCGAGCGTGAAGACAAATATCGGCAAGGTGCGCTTCTATGGTTTCGACCTTGAGATCAGTAGCCGCAATATCGTGAAGAAGAATTTTTCGTGGGAGTCGAAATTCACGTGGAGCTACGTGAAGAACAAGGTGGTGAAGCTGCCTGACAACGGCCTGCCGCAGAATCGTGTGGATGGTATTCGCGTGGGTAACACCAACGAGTATTTCGGCGGTATCGCTGAGGGCGAGCCGCTCTATCAGGTGGTGGCCTTCAAGATGAAGCATATCATCCGTACGCCTGAACAACTTGCCGCGGCGCTCTACGACAGCTATTCGAAAGGTTACAATCCTGATGACGGCACGACCGTGAAGGGCCGTAAGAATATGGGCGACTACGAATGGGTTAACCGTCCCGGTACGACCAAGGCCGTGGTGAACGGTGAGGAGGTGGAGCAGATTAATTCCGAGGACAAGTTTGTGATTGGTTACAGTGTGCCTCACTCGACGGGCGGTCTTAGCAATACGTTCCGTTACAAGGGCCTTTCACTAAACGTTTACCTCGACTGGGCTATCGGGCACACCATCCGCCATGCACAGATGGCCCGTCAGTTCATCAATACCTTTACGGGGAATACGGCCTTGAACGCCGGCGTGCTCGACACGTGGTCGCCTCAGAATCCGGATGCCAAGTACGCTCGCTTCTATTCGGGCGGTGAGAGTGTTTCGGCTAATTTCAAGAACGACTCCGATGTCTTTGCGTTCAAGGGCGACTACCTCTGTGTCCGAGAGCTGAGTCTTGCGTGGGACCTGCCCAAGAAGTTCGTTTCGAAGTTGGGCATGCAGGGCGCTTCCATCACTTTGGCAGGAAACAACCTGCACTATTTTACCGCAGTCCCGGGCGTATCGCCTGAGGTGGGTACGATGAGTACGAACGCCGCAGGCTATAACAACTATCCTCCGATCCGTCGTATTTCGCTCGGAATCAAGGTGATTTTCTAAATATTGCAGAAATTAAGTTAAAATACGATTATGAAAAAGATATTCGGAATATTGTGCCTGATTACCCTCTCGCTGGCCGGAGTCTCCTGTCACGGCGATCTGGACATCGCGCAGAAGGGGCAGGTTACGGGCGGCGATGCGTGGGGCAGCCAGTCCAATGCGTTGGCCAACATGTACGGCATGATGAGTACTTTCCGCGCGGCATTCGCCACGGACTATATGTATTGGGGTGAGTACCGCACACAGATCTGGGGCAAGGGAAACGAGACGCAGCCTTCGCGTGATTTCGTATATACCAACAACATCGCTTCGACGCATGCCCAGGCGGACTGGACGAGTCTCTATACGACGATCAATCATGCTAACCTGATTCTCAAATACGTGCCGGGAATCGGCTTTACGGACGAGGGGCAGAAGAATCAGATCTTGGGTGCCGCCCATTTCGTTCGCGCTTTCTGCTACTATTGGATCGGCCGTGTCTGGGGCGACGCTCCGGTGTTGACGGCCGGTTTCGAGTCGGACGGGCAGGAGGGGCTGTTCCCTTCGCGCGATCCTGCGGACGATGTATTCCGGCAGGTCGGTGACGACATCGTGGCGGCAGTGGATTACCTTAAGAATGCTTCGGTATCGAGTGCTGACATTCCGACGCTCGCTGCTGCGTATACCATGCAGACGGACTATTACTTGTGGATGGCGAAGGTGCGCAAGGACGCTACGGCACTCGCCGATGCCCGGACGGCATGCGACAATGCATTGGCTGCTGCTGCGGCTTCCGGCAAGCAGCTTCTCGGTAAATTCGCCGACATATTCTCGGTGACCAACAAGCTTAATTCCGAAGTGCTCTTCGCTTGGAGCATGAAAAAGGACGAAAAAGAGGGTGGTTTCCAGTCCGATTGGCTCTGCGCCATTCAGTATGTTTCGGAGAAATACGTCGAGAATCCCGTGAAGGTGGGCAGCCATCAGCAGTGGGCGATGTTCACCGAGGCTTTCCGAGAGGTGATCGACGAGACGACCGTAAACGGCGTCAGCGTGGAGGATTCCCGTGCGCGCGTGAGCTACGATTTTTTTCTCGACGTGGAGAAGAACAACACGACGCATCGCTGGATCAACAAATATGCCGGTACGTGGACCGAGGGAGCGCGGATTTTCGATTCGGACATCATCGTTTACCGTTATGCGGATTTGCTGATGTTCGATGCCGAGATCAAGAACGACCAGAACCAGAAGGATGCTGCGGTTGATGCGATCAACCAAGTAGCGCAGCGCGCTTACGGCCGCACCAATTTCTATCCTAAGACACTTTCGAAAGAGGAGGTCGATGCCGTGCTTCTGCGTGAACGCGAGAAGGAGTTTTGCGCCGAAGGCAAACTTTGGTGGGATTTTATTCGTCTCGGCGTGGTCTTCGACGAGGTGCCGAGTCTTGTCGGCCGGGAGAACGAGAAGAACATTCTGCTGTGGCCGATCAGCAATACGGCGATGAACAAGAACCCGAACCTGATTCAGACCGAGATAGGTACGATCGAGTAAATGTCTGTAAATAGTTCGGAACGGAGTCGGCACAACCGGCTCCGTTTTTTTGTGTTTTGGGGTTTCAGGGCATTGGGATGTCGAAAGTATTCGGGATCTCAGGGAGAGTCGGAGCGGCGATACAGACGAATGTTTGTCGGCGTCGGAAGACGGGGATTTGTGAAGTTTGTCGGGTGATTGCGGGTACTTCGGGCTGGGAATTGTCAAAGGGACGGATTGTCTGGTGCATTGGGGCGGGTTGTTCGGAAGAGGGGCGCGGAGCAGGTTAGAAAAGGTTTGCTTGACGGTGTCTTTGGTGCGGCAGGTTATCGACTGTCCGGGAATCGGTGAAGCCCAAGCGGGCCGGTTCTTGTCGGAGAAGTCGAGGTCGGAGAGCGGGTGTATGAAAGGCGGGAAAGGGGTGGTAATATAAAGAAGAAAGGGGGTTTCGTATGAAATCCCCTTTCTTTCGGCTGATGCTGATTATCTAAAGAACCTCTTTGATTACGAAGTTGTCAACCATAAAGCGGGCGGGTTTATCGGGTTCGTTGGGCGTGCCGATTACGATCTGCGTATTGGCATCGGCTCCGTAAACCGTGACTGAAAGGTTGTTCCATCGGTCTACCGGCCAGCCGCCTTCGAGGCCGCTGGGGTTGTCGAGGAGCACTTCGCTCACGGCTTCGCCCTCTTTGAAGGAGCCTGCGCCGGACAGCGTGATCTTTAGTTTCAGGGCATTTTTGCTGTCAGGAATGCTCCATGCGCCGCCGCTCACGGTGTGCAACGGATTGGCGTCGAAAGTGAAGAGAATCGTCGAGTTGGCTACCAAACCGGCGATTTTCGGTGTGCCGAGGGCGCCGCTGCGTTTGGTCGTGCCGAACTTGATGATGCCCGTGCGGAAGAATATAAAGCGGGCAGTGCCGGTAGGCTGGAATGTTCCGGGTGTCAGGTAGCCTTTCGAATCGCGGATGGCGATGTGCTCCTGATTGGTGAGGTTGGTCCATTGTTGCTCGCGCTGTGCGGCGGAGTTTGCGGCGGGCGGATCGACGCTCGCATACCACGGCATGATCTCGGCCAGCTGCCCGTCGATCATCTGTTCACCCCAATCGGCCCTGACCCAACTGAAGTCATCCCAAAAAAGCACTGGCAGTACGTCGATTTCGCCCGTGTTGGGCATGTCGCGCTTGATCACGAAGTCGGCCGTCGTGGCAGTCATCTCCGGCAGGGAGTCGTCGAACCGGCAAGTGATGCGGTAAAGACCTGAGAGCAGTTCGCCCGTCCATTTGCCGTCGGTGCCGGTGGTATAGGTGCCTATGTGAGTCGCAGCGCCGGCGGCTACGGAGTAGAGTTTGAACTCCTTTTGTGCCCAGATGCTGCCCGTTTTGGCGTTCCGGACCGTGACGACGGATTGATGCGGGTAGATATCGGGATTCGGGTCCTTGAGGTGCATCGTCGATTTGAGCAGGTGGTTGGCGATCTCGAACTTATGGGTGACATCCTTCTTTCCGCCCGGTTCGAAAGCCGCTTCGGCGACGTAATAGCCCGAACGTACGTTCATTGAAATCACGCCATTGGCGTCGGTGGCGTAATCCGTCGAAGAGTGTACGACGTTGCCCGCCTTGTTGGTGCGTTTGATCGTGACGGATTCATCGGCGCGCGGTTGGCCGGTGGTGTCGTCCATGACCGTCAGGACGTACTCGAAGAGCGTGGGATTTTCGGGTTCGCTTTCGTCGATGGGCGGTTTCGAATCCTCGCATCCCGCGAGCAGCGTTGTCCCGAAGAGGAACAGGACCGGCATGAAGAGTTTCAAGATGGTTTTCATAATGTGTTTAAGGTTATAGTTGATGATCGTTTCAGGTTCTACGTGATTTTGAGCCTATTTTTTCTTTTGATAGATTTATTATTAGAGCGCTGCGACGATTTCTGCGAATTCGAAGCTGCGGAAATAGATGCCTTTGCTGTTGTTGTGTCCGTGTTCGAACAGCACGCCTACCTTCTTGTTTGCCAATACGGTGAGGTCGGAATAGGCGGAGTAGAAGTCGTTGTCCGGAACGTATTTGAATGTGCGCGACCAAGAACGGCCGTCGTTGCTGCTGAACTTAATGCTACCATTGCGGCGGCTCGATTCGTGATTGGGATTTGAGAAAAGTAGATTGGCCTTGCCTGCCGAATTGATCGAATAGCGCAGGATACTACCCTGACAACCGTTGTTGTTGGGTTCGATCAGCGTGGTTACCTGAGACGGTTCGTAGGTGAGTCCTCCATCGCGGCTGACGGCCTGCCAGCGGTAACCCAGCGAATTAGGTTCGTAATTGCGCATGTTGGTCATCAGACTGCCGTCGCCCAGTTCGACAACAGTGCTTTCGTTGCTGTAGGGGTGGTCGGTGACGGCTCCCAAATGCCATGTCTCGCCCTGATCGTCGGAATAGATCAGGTGGGCGTGGCGTTCGCTTTTGGGGTTGGTACCGGGTTTGTTGTGGTTGCAAGGGACGACGATGCGGCCTTTGTTCGGCGCGAGCGTCTTGACAATGGCGTGGCAGGGCCCCGTCGCATACCATGTGTAGCCTGCGATGGAGATCTGGTCGTGAATATCCTCAGGGATGCTCCATGTTTTGCCGTCGTCGTCCGAATAGGTTTTCATCACCCGGCGCGGATGACCGCTGCTGCCCGAACCGTTGGCACTGCCGGGCGTACGTTCATTCCAGCAGAACAGCAGCAGGATGCGGCCGTTGTCGAGTACGACGGGAGCGGGGTTTTGGCAACGATTCTCGCCATCGTCGTAAACCTTGATCGGGGAACTCCATGTTTTGCCGTTATCCTTGGAGCGTTTTACCAGCAGGTCGATGTTGCCGTCGTCTGCCGTGCCGTCCACGCGGCCTTCGGTGAAAGCCAGCACGGTGCCGGCTTTCGATACGACAATGGCCGGAATGCGGAACGCTGCATAACTGTTCTCGCCCGGTGCGTATACCTGCGAGGTGGCGTTGGCTTCGGGCTGAGGTTCGCCGCCAGTACCTTCGTTGTTGCCTGGATTGCTTGGCTCGTCACCGCTGCTGCTGCATGCCGCAGCAAGAAACAGCACGGCAAATATCCAATATCCGAGTCGTTTTTTTATTTTTTTCATGGTTGTCGTTTTTATGGCTTGAGTCGGAAAACCGTCCTATTTGAACAGCTTCGCGGGAAGGATGGTGAACTCGATGCGCTCGTAGCAGGAGTCCACGCCGGTTTCGTACATTATGCCCAGATCGCCGTTCGGAAACACGACCATGTCGGAGTAGGCGGCTGCGATGTCGCTGAGCTGGTAGGCCGTCTGCCAGTTTTTGCCGCTGTCCCGGCTGATCTTTACGGTCATGTTCTTGCGCTTGGTCGGGTGGTTGGGATTTGAGAAGAGCAGCGTTTCGGTCAGTTTACCCTTGGGGGCGTAGTTGATGATACTGCCATTGCAGACGGGTTCGGTCAGTGCGCGGTCGTAATATTGGGGTTCGAGCGTAAGCCCCTGATCATGGCTGAGGGCTACCAGACGGCAGGAACCGTTGTCCGCGCGGTTCTTGTGGCGGGGCCCCCGCATGTTGAGCATCAGGTCGCCGTTTTTGAGTTCCGTGACGGTGCTTTCGTTTCCGTCGCGCTCTCCTTCTCCGCCGATGGCCCACGTCTGGCCGTGGTCGTCGGAGTAGATCAGGTGCGAATAGGAGCCCGAACTTTTGCCGTCTTTGAAGAGTCCGTGGTTGCAGGAGACTACGATGCGGCCCTTGTGCTTGCCCTTTTGAAGCTGGATGGCGTGACAGGGGCCTGTGGCGTACCACGTCCAGTCTTTGCGTTTGACGGATGGGGTGATCTCGCGGGGAGAGGACCAAGTCAGTCCGTCGTCGTCGGAGTAAAGCACGAAAACGCGGCGGGTGTCCTTGGCCGTGCGGGCGTGGATGTCTTTTTCGTGGTCCGTACCGTCATTCCATGTGGAGAGCAGCAGGATGCGGCCCGTTTCACGGTCTACGATCGGTGCGGGGTTGCCGCAGACGTTGCCCGCATCATCCCATACGGTGATGATGTCGCTCCATGTGCGGCCGCCGTCGGTCGAGCGGCGCAGTACGAGGTCGATGTCGCCCGTGTCGCTACGGCTGTGCTTGCGGGCTTCGGCGAAGGCCAGCACGGTTCCCTTCTTGGTCCGGATCGTCGCCGGAATGCGGTAGGTGTCGAAGCCATTGTCGCCCTTCTTGTAGATCGTCGTCGTGTGGACGGGTTTCGCATTTTGCGGAGTTGTTTGCTGTCCTGAGGCGCATGGGGCGGCAAGGAGCAGCATGGCTGTGATGATGTTGGTCAGTTTCATGGTATTTTTATAGGTTGAGAAATTCGGGAATGATTTGCCGGGCCTGCTGCCGAACCTCTTCGATATGGGAGTCGGGAATCGAGTCGTAGGGCCACCGCAGTGTGCTGCCTACGTTGGCCCATCCGCCGACGAGAGCCATGAAGCGGTCGCAGGCGTGGTTGGGGTATTTCATCCGGACGATGAACGGCGTGATGCACCGCTCCATGAATTGCTGAATTCGGCCTTCCAGTTCAAGCGCGGCCGCCATGTCGGTAAGCATCAGTTCGTACCAGCGTTGCGCTGCAAAGGGGTTGAGGCAAGCGACGTTGGAATAAGCACCTGCGGCTCCGAGTCTGACGCCGGTAGCCAAGTGGTGGCCGGGGACGAAAACGGCCAGCCCTGTAGTGTGGGATGCGACTTGTTCGTACCACTTCGGCGAGGAGTTCTTGTCGTTGGTTTTCACGCCGATCAGACCGGGAACGTGACGCTTGAGCATCGCCCATTCGTCGGGTGTCAGTTCGCGTTTGGCGTGCGGCGGGTTGTAGAGTACGAGGGGGATTCCGTCCGCTTCTTCAGCCATTGTCGTGAGGAACCGAACGGCTTCGCGGTCATTGACGGGGAACCAGTCGGGGAGGATGACCTGTATGGCTCCGGGTTTCAGATCGCGGACGAGCTCCAGGCGCGCGAGCGACTCCTGAGCGCAGGGATGACTGGCGCCGATTTGGAATGCCGTGCCTGCCGCTTCGCATTTCTCGGCCAGTAACTGGCTGATGCGTATGAATTCGTCGCGGTTCTGGCTATAAAACTCGCCGGCCGTGCCATTGGAGTAGATGCCGTTGGGTTTCGAGGCGATCAAAATGTCTATTTCGTCGCTTTGCCGGGAGAAGTCGATCTTTCCCTGCTTGTCGGTGGCGAGCAGCAGCGTCGCCCAGTTGCCGCGCAGCGTGTCGTGTGATAGAGGTTTCATAGTCGGAAATTTCGGTTGTCATTCGTAGTGCCGAGCGGTCTGTCGGGACTCAGCGGTTGCGGCTTCCCTGGGGATTTTTCGGCTATTGGTAGGACAAATATACTGAATGCTTTTTAATATGCAATACATAATCGGCCTATTTTTACGGGAATTTATGAAAAATCGGATTTTATACACCATAAAATAATAACAAATGTAAAAAGGATGATTTGTTATTTGTATTATATAATATTTATTGTTATGTTTGCATAGCTTAAACTTATTTAACTTGACAGAACCTCATGAAAGACGATGTTTCTCTGGTTGAACAGACACAACGGGATATACTCGAATATATCTCCAAAAACAATTCGAATGCGCAGCTGCCTAAAGAACAGGAATTCGTAGGCCTGCTGGGTGTGAGCCGCGTCGTCGTGCGCGAAGCGCTGAGCCGCCTGCGCGCGCTCGGCATTATCGAAACCAAGCGTAAGAAAGGAACGGTGGTCGTGGTGCCCGAGATATTTGGCGGGCTCAAGGCGATTGTCATGTCGGGGCTGCTCGACCGCGATACGCTGCGTGACCTTTATCAGCTTCGTTTGATGCTGGAAATCGGCATGGCCGATTTCGTCTTCCGGAACAAGAACGAAGAGATAATCCGGAAACTGGAGGAGATCGTCGCTTGCGAGGTGGAGCTCGAAAGACAGCTGATCCGCACCGAAGACGACGACGAGGCGCGCGAGATCGCTGAAAAATTGCGCGATGTGGATATTCGGTTCCATAGCACGCTTTTCGAGACGACGGCGAACAAGAGCCTGATGGATTTTCAATACCTGCTGCGGCACCTCTTTTCGTTGTATGCTCCCCGTGTGAAGAAAGATTTCCATTCGCATACGATCGTTACCCATGTGGGGCTTTTCAACCTGTTGCGCAACGGTACGGCCGACGCTTTCCGCATGGCGATGCGCTTGCATTTGAAAACACAGTTCGAGAATATGGAAGTCCTTGTAGATAAAGCCGTGACCAAATAAAACCAACCCAGAATACGAAACTTTACATGAACCGGATTACAAAACTTTGTTTATTGTTGTCGGCACTGCTGGTCGGTAGTTTGTGCTTCTCGGCAGCGGCATCCGATTTTACGGTGCGTACTGTCGGGACTTTGCCCCCCCCTCCGTTTCAGACGGTGCTAAAAATCCCGGCGTGGCGGGCGCTTTCATCGGCGGGATCGGCGACCGGATCGTTTTGGCCGGCGGCTCGAACTTCGCTCAGGGCGCGCCCTGGGACGGCGATGCGAAGCAATTCGAAGATGCGATTTACTTGCTTACTCCCTCCGGAGGCACTTATAAATGCGAATTGGTTGCCAATGCGAAATTGCCCGCAGGCATTGCCCACGGTTGTGCCGTGGCGGCTGGCCGTAGCCTCTACTGTTTTGGTGGGCTGACTGCCGAAGGGGAGTCGCGCGCGGTCTATGTGCTGACGCTTGCCGGAAATTCGGTGCGTGTCGCTGCGGCGGGAGTGTTGCCGGAGGATTTCCGACCTGCGGCTGCGCTGGCTTATAAGGATGAGATTTACATTCATGGTGTGAAAGACGGTGCCAACGCTTTCTGGCGGTTCTCGCCCGTGAGCGGGAAATGGACCGAACTCGCGGCGTGTCCCGGTGCGGTTCGTTCGGCAGGTCCTGCTTTTGTGGCCCAGCACAACGGACGCGAAAATGCCATGTACTTGATCGGCGGTCGTCACGAAAAGGGCGGGGAATTGCAGTTGTATTCCGACGTTTGGGAGTATTTGCCGGTGCATGACAGGTGGCAGGCCAAGGGTGACGTGACGATCGGCGGCAAGCCGGTGGTGGTGATGTATGCCGCTGCGGTGCCTTACGGATCGGGTCATGTGTTGGTGTTCGGCGGTGACGACGGCCGGGAGTTGCAGCACCGTGCTGCGCTTGAACGGGCGATCGGCGGGGCGGCGACGTCTCAGGAAGCGGATAGTCTGCGCGGACAGCTGCGTGAAGCGTTCATGGGGCATGAAGGGTTTTCGAAAGAATTGCTGGCTTATCACGCCATTACCAATACATGGGTGTCGCTCGGTGAGGCTCAAACGGGCTTTCCGGCCGTATCGACGGCTGTGATTGCGGGCGGCGGAATCGTTATTCCGTCGGGCGAGATACGTCCCGGCGTGCGTACGCCCGACGTACAGATCGTGACGATTCACGAGCCGGTGGAGTTCGGCTGGGGCAACTATTCCGTAATTATTGCCTATCTGCTGGTTATGATGGGTATCGGCGTCTATTTCGTCCGCAAGAACAATACGACTGACCAGTTCTTCAAGGGCGGAGCGAAAATACCTTGGTGGGCGGCTGGTATCAGCATCTTTGCGACGGCACTTAGTGCGATCACTTTCATCTCGATCCCTGCGAAGGCCTACGGCGCCGACTGGGGCATGTTCATGTTCAACATGACCATCCTGATGATCGTGCCGATCGTCATCCACTACTATCTGCCTTTCTTTCGTAAACTCAACGTGGCTTCGGCCTATCAGTATCTGGAGCAGCGGTTCAGTTCGTCGGTACGCTATCTGGCTTCGGTGTTCTTTTGTTTCTTCATGTTTGCCCGAATAGCTATCGTGCTCTTCCTGCCGTCGCTGGCGCTGAATGCGGTGACTGGAATTGACGTTTATGTCTGCATCTTGCTGATGGGGCTGGTGACCATCGCTTATTGTACGATGGGAGGCATCGAAGCAGTTGTCTGGGCCGATGTTGTGCAGGGTGTGATTCTCGTAGGCGGTGCGCTTGTGTCGCTTGTATTCCTGATCAGTGGCATAGAGGGCGGATTCTCAGGCATGATCGATGTTGCCATGACCGACGACAAGTTCAATATTCTGAACTTCGCTTTCGACTTGACGCAGCCGGTCTTTTGGGTGACGTTGGTGGGTGGTCTGGCTAATCAGCTGTTGGCCTACACAAGCGATCAATCGGTGATCCAGCGCTACATTACGGTCAAGGATACGGCCGGAACGAAAAAGGGGTTGTGGCTCAACGGATTCCTGAGTATCCCGATTGCCGTGATCTTCTTCATGATCGGTACGGCGCTTTATGTTTTCTTCAAGCAGCAGCCCGAATTGCTCAGCATTGGGATGTCCAATACGGACTCGATTTTCCCGCATTTCATCATGTGCCGTCTGCCGGTAGGTATTGCGGGGCTGCTGATTGCTGCGATCTTCTCGGCAGCTATGTCCACCCTTTCGGCTAATATCAACTCTACAGCGACGGTGCTGACAGAGGATTTCTACCGCCGCTTCCGAAAAGGTGCGACGGACAAACAGGCGATGGGCTTCGCTCGATTGTCGGGTATCGTCGTGGGTGGCTTGGGGTTGCTGATGGCCATCCTGCTCGCTACGTTCGACATTGCGTCGTTGTGGGATCAGTTCAACTTTTTTCTTGGCCTGCTGACCAGCGGTTTGGGCGGCTTGTTCATGATGGGTATCTTCACCGAGCGGATCGGCACGCGGAGCGCCTTTGCCGGATTTATCGGCAGTATCGTCATACTGCTGATCATCAATAGCTATTCGACTGTTTCGTTCCTGCTCTACGGATTTATCGGGTTGGCTTCGTGTTTCCTGATCGGTTATCTTTCAAGTTTTGTTTTCGGGCGCGGCAAATAATGGAAGGAACGATCACGACTATTCAGCGGATGTCCGTACACGATGGTACAGGTATTCGTTCCACACTCTTTTTGAAGGGGTGCGGTATGCGTTGCCGCTGGTGTCATAATCCGGAGACGTGGAGTGGCGGCGTGCAGTTGCAGCAGACGGCTGGGCGGTGTATCGGGTGCGGTTCGTGTCTGGAAGTGTGCTCATCGTCGGCTCTTAGCCTGACGGTGGAGGGTATCCGGATCGATCGCAGGAGCTGTACGGTTTGCGGCGATTGTGTCGGGGCTTGTCCTTCTGGGGCGTTGTCACTGGTCGGGGAGCGTATTGAAGCGCGCGAAGCTCTGCGGCGCGTGGCGCACGACTTGCCTTTCTTCCGACAGACGGGTGGTGGCGTGACGGTTTCAGGCGGTGAGCCGCTGTTGCAACCGGAATTCGTGGCTGAGTTTTTTGCCTTGTGCCGGGAAGCGGGGATTTCGACGGCTGTCGAGAGCAATTTGCAGGTCGAATGGAAATGTGTGGAACAGTTGCTTCCGTTGATAGACGAGTGGATGTGCGATTTCAAAATCTTTGATGGGGTGCTTCACCGCGAGATGACCGGTGTCGGTAATGAGCGAGTGCGGGAGAATCTTGACCGACTGATCGGGAGCGGTGCGAAAGTGGTCGTCCGCACGCCGGTCATACCCGGAGTGAACGACAACGAGACTGAGATCGGAAATATCTGCCGCATGCTGCTGCCCTTCGAGGATCGGCTGCTGGGGTACGAATTGCTGCGTTTTCATACGCTAGGATTCGACAAATTTGCGGCGTGCGGTATGAAAAATCCTTTGGCTGGGGCGCGCGAACTTTCGAAAGAGCGATTCGAGACACTACGGAGTTTTGCAAAATCAATACTTAAGATAACGAAATGATGCTTATGGAAGCGCATGCGAATTACGACGGCGAACTTGCTCGGCTGAAAGCGAAAAAGTTGCGGCAGACCCGGGAAAAGATTGAAAGAGAGGGGGTTTTGGATGAGGATGACTACGGCAGAATCGTTCCGCAGGAAGGGGTGTGGCAGATTATTCCGAACCATGCGGACGGCTCATTCTACGGATTCGACGCATGGACCGAGAATTTTTGCAGCCTGATGGATGTCCATCAGGTCTACGTCGATCCTGACGATGCGCTGGCGGGACGTTGGTGTTACTTCATGTCGAAGATGCGCCCTAACAAATGGAATCCGGACTATCCCTACGATCATCTGTGCGAGCGGATTGAACGTTATGACATCATACACGGTATCGGCGACGACGCTCACTTTGCTCCCGATTACGAGATGGGGCTTCGGTTGGGCTGGGGCGGATTGCTCGATAAGATCGCCCGCTATCGGGCGGATAACGGCGCACCGGAACAACAGCACTTCTACGACCTGCACGAGCGGGCGATCCGGAGCATTCAGGGGTGGATACGCCGCCATATCGACGAAGCCCGGCGGCTGGCTGCCGAAGAGCGCGACGAATGCCGCCGGCAAAACCTGTTGGAAATGGCCCGGACCAATGAAAACATCGTCGAGAGGGCGCCGCAGACTTTGCGGGAAGCCTGTCAGTGGATCGTGTGGTTCCATTTGGCGTCGCGGACTTACAATCGGGACGGTGCCGGTGGACAGATCGACGCCCTGCTGCGGCCGTTTTACGAGCGGGATATTGCGGAGGGGCGCATCACCGACGCCGAGGCAGTCTACTATCTGGCCTGCTTGCTGATAAACGACCCTGTCTATTGGCAGCTGGGAGGACCCGATGCCGACGGGAAGGATCAGACTTCGGCGATCTCGTTTCTGATTCTGGACGCGGCCTGCAAGGTCGATTCATCACTCAATATCACGATCCGCGTGCATGACGGTCTTGATCCGAAGTTGTTGCGTTATGGTGTCGAGTGTTTGGTGAAGTATCGCAACGGTTGGCCTCGTTTTTCGGGTGATAAGGCGTTGGTGGCCGGATTCATGCGCAACGGATTCGACGAACGGCTTGCGCGCCGGCGTATCGCCGTGGGGTGCAACTGGATGTCGCTGCCGGGACTGGAGTATACGATGAATGACTTGGTGAAAGTGAATCTGGCCAAAGTTTTTGAAGTGGCTTACGGCGAGTTGAAGGGAGATACCGGGCGGACTACGGAGAGGTTGTGGTATTCGTTCGCGTCGCATCTTCGGGAAGCGGTGCGGACGGCGGCCGAGGGAATTCGCCATCACCTGAAATATCAGAAATTCAACGAGCCGGAGTTGTTGTTGAACCTGTTGAGCCACGGCCCGATCGAGAAAGGCTGCGATGTCTCGGACGGCGGTGCGGAATATTACAACCTTGCGATTGACGGCGCTGGACTGGCCGTGGTGGCCGATTCGTTCGCCGCGCTGGAACAACGTATCGAGCGGGAAGACAGGCTGACGTGGCAGGAGATGGACCGGCTGCTCGACAGCGACTTCCAGTGTGAGGAGGGGCTGAAATACCGGACGTTGCTCGGTCGCAGCCAGCGTTACGGGCAGGCCGATTCGTTGGGCCGCAAGTGGGCGCTTGCCGTCCGCGACGAGTTCACGGCGGCTGTGCGGGGCGAGACCTCAGCCGATGGGCGTTACAAGTTCATTCCCGGCTTTTTTTCTTGGGCCAACACCGTTGGGTTCGGACTCCATGTGGGGGCGACTCCTAACGGCCGGCGGGCAGGAACGCCCATTTCGCACGGTGCTAACCCTTGTGCGGGTTTCGCGGTGGACGATGCGTCGCTTTCGCTGGCGACGGCTGTAGCCGAGATACAGCCCGGTTACGGAAATACAGCGCCGATGCAGTGGGAGCTTGATCCGTCTTTGGCCGGCGCGGGGTGTGTCGCGTTGATCGAAGGGATCATCAAGGCGCATTTCGAGATGGGCGGCACGCTCATCAACGCCAATATTATGGACCGCGAGACGATTCTCGCAGCGCATGCTGATCCGTCGAAGTATCCCGATCTGGTGGTGCGTGTAACGGGATTTACGGCCTATTTCGCCATGCTGTCGCCCGAATTCCGGCAGCTGGTGGTGGACCGCGTACTGGAAAACTGAATTTCGGAACGATTATGAAGCGGAAATACGGTTTGCTGGGCTTGCTGTTCGTATCGGGAGCCGACGTTGCAGCACGGAACAAGGTGTGTCCCAAAAACGTATTGTTCATCGCCGTGGATGATATGAAGCCTGTATTGGGCTGTTACGGCGATTCGGTGGTGCGGACGCCTCATATCGACGCGTTGGCGGCTGACGGGACAGTTTTCCGGCGTGCTTACTGCCAGCAGGCAGTAAGTGGCCCGACACGCGCGTCGCTGCTGACAGGGTTGCGACCCGAAGAGGTGGGTGTGACAGAACTCAATACATGGATGCGTGCTAAGCATCCGGATGTGGTGACTTTGCCGCAGGCTTTCCGCGAGGTGGGCTATGAAACGCAGGGTGTGGGTAAAATTTTCCATGGCACGAAAAACAGTCTGGACGAACGTTCGTGGAGCGAACGTCCGTCGTTGTACGAGTATTCGCGCAACGAGGAGTATCAGCTGGCGATCAATAAAACGGGAAAGAAAGCGCGGGCCGTGGAGTTCACGGATGTGCCGGACAGTCTCTATTTCGACGTGAAGATCCGTAACGAGGCGCTCGTCCGGCTCGAAGAACTGAGCCGTTCGGACAAGCCGTTTTTCCTTGCTGTGGGTTTTTTGAAGCCTCATCTGCCCTTTTGCGCTCCCGAAAGATACCGGGAACTCTATGCCGGCCGGGATTTCGCTTTGGCTGACACACTTCGGGCGCGTTCCGAAAATGCGCCTGAGATCGCCTACCACAACAGCGAGGAATTGCGCGGATATACCGACATTCCGGACCTTATGCCGCTTTCTGCGGAACAGGAGGCGGAACTGCGCCGAGCCTATTACGCCTGCGTTTCGTTTACCGACGACAATATCGGGGCGATCTTGGATCGGCTGAAGGAGCTGGGGCTTTACGACGATACGCTGATCGTTCTCTGGGGCGATCACGGCTATCATCTGGGTGAACGGGAATTATGGTGCAAATCGACCGTTTATGAAGCTGCATGCCGCGCGCCGCTGGTGATAAAGCCATCGGGACAGCCGCATCACCGGGAGGTGGAAGAGGTCGTGGAGTTTTTGGACGTCTATCCCACGCTGCTCGACTTATGTGACATCAAGGACCGTTACGGTGTTTCGGGGCGAAGCTTGCGGCCGCTGCTCGAAGGGCGGAGCGTGCGCAGACGCTATGCCGTCAGTCAGTTTCAGCGTCCTTATCCGGCGCTCACGAGCCTTAAAAAGCGGCGTTACATGGGCTATACCGTTCGTGACCGAAGATGGACCTATACGGAGTGGGTCGATTTGAAGGGGTGCGTGGTGGAGTGTGAGCTATACGACATGTCTTCGGGCGGATTGGAACGGCGGAATCTGGCCGGAGAACCTCGGCTCGGCTCCGTCGAACGGCGGATGTCACGAGTGCTGCACCGGGTGCTCAGGACCCAGAAGGGGGTGACGGGCATTGCGGCCGGAGATTTCGGGAAGCAGAATTGATTAGATCGAATTTTTTTAATGGAGGATTTTTATGAAGCGTTTTGTTTTTTCTTTGTTGGTGCTGCTTTTTTCTGTTGCAGGTGCTTCGGCGCAGTTGAAATTCGTGGATGCCGAGCAGCTTGGGCTGGTCAATAAGCTCGGTCCGACGAAGAACCGCTACCATCGGGTCGATACGGATAAGTACGACCTTACGCAAACCGAAGCGAATCTGTTGCGCATGCCGGCTGGTATGGCGCTGGTGTTCCGCACCAATTCATCGCAGATCGTCGTGCGGACGCACTATCTGAATTACAGTATGGTCCGCTATAGTACGACGGGGGTTTCCCAGACCGGTTACGACCTCTATATTCGCAAGGACGGTGAATGGATGTATGCTGGGTCGAACGCGCCGAAGAATGAGGATGCGGAACTGGTGCTGGTGCGCAATATGGACGACAGCGAGAAGGAGTGCCTGCTCTATTTACCGCTTTTCAGCGAGTTGAAGCGTATTGAAATAGGAATCGACGAGGGTGCGGAGATAGAGGCTTCGGCCAATCCTTTCCGTCATCGGATCGTTATTTTCGGGTCGAGTTTCACACACGGCACGAGTACCGGGCGTCCGGGCATGTCTTATCCGATGATCATGCAGCGCAATACGGGGTTGCAGTTTATCAGTCTCGGTGTCTCCGGAAATTCGAAGCTCCAGCAATCCTTTGCCGCAATCATCGGCGACAGCGCTTGCGATGCGATCGTCGTGGATGCCTTCTCGAATCCGGGACCGGAGATGATCCGCGAACGGTTTCTGCCGTTCGTCGCGGCGATCCGGAAAGCGCATCCCGCCGTTCCGCTGATCTTTCTGCAAACGATTTATCGCGAACGGGCCAATTTCGATCTCAAGGAGCGGGCGCGTGAGGAAGAGAAGCGCCGGGCGGCCCGGGAGGTCTTCGAGGAGGCGGCCGAGATCTATAACGACATCTATTTTGTCGATGAACCGGATCTGACAGGAACCGATCATATCACCTCGCTCGACGGCACGCATCCCGATGATTTGGGATACTGGCGTTGGGCCAATGCCATTCAGCCGCGGATCGTGAAGATTCTGAAGAAATACGGGATTCGGTAACGGTTGGCCCTGTTTTGCGGAGTGTCTGCGAACGGGCGGTCCGCAATTCCAATGTAGCGCCGGGAGCGGATTCATGCGCCAGAGGATGGTGCCGGCAAGTTGGACGGATGAAAAAAGCGAACCTTCGTGCAGGTTCGCTTTTTTATTGGGGCTGTGCCGGCCGCGGGGCCGGGATTTATCGCTTATGGCGTTCGAGGTAGATCGTGTAGAGTCTGAAATGTTCGACGATAGCGTGTTTGTAACCCTCCAAATCGCCTCGCTTGATGAATTCCAACAGGTGTCGGTGGGTTACCAGTTCGCTGTTTTCACTCAGTTCCCGCTCGATCGGCTCGAAAAAATCGCGGGACTGTTCCTTGACGAAATCCAGCACCGGGTAGATGATGTCCTGAAACTCCGAGATGATGCGGTTGCCCGTGATTTCATAGAGCTTCGTATGGAAGCGGTGCTCGCTGATGGGGGCGTATTTGTTGTTGCCGATCACCTGGCTCATCTCGACGATCTGTTCCAACTCTTCGATGTCCTGCGGGGTGAGATTGCTGAAAATGTTGTTGCTGATGCCGATTTCGAGCGCGATGCGGAATTCCAGAATGTCCCGCAGCGTCGATTCGTTCATCAACAGCGGATTGATGCAGCGCTTCATGCCGCCGAGCAGCGACGGTTCGCCCAGGATCATGCCTTTCTTGGTACGTGAAACGATCATGCCGGTCATCTTGAAACGGCTCAGCGCTTCGCGCAGGACCGGACGCCCGACGCCCAGCGATGCGGCCAGTTCGATTTCGTTGGGAATGCTGCTGCCCGGGCGCAGGCCCTTCTCCTTGAAAAAACGGATCAGGCTCTCTTCGACGCTATCAACGAGCGTGGTGTTGCGGTTGTTCAGTTTCGGTCCTTCCATCTGTATGTGGTTGTCATAAACATAATACGAATGTCATTGTTTTTTGCCGGGACGTTGGGTGTCCTACTGAAACAATTGCAGTTGTATGTTTTTATACGGAGCGGATGGGTATATTTTTTCCGTTCCGGACCGGCCGGAAGGATCGGCCGCCGGAACGGAATCTGCCGAGGAGCCATGGGCGTTGAATGCCGGCTCTGTATGCAGGCTACTTTTGGGCCCTGTTGAACCCGATCTCCCGGAGCTCTTCGTCCAGCCGGGCTATTTCGGCTTCGGTATAGGGGGCAAGGGGCAGACGGCAGTCGCCGCAGTCGATGCCGACGAGTTTCATGATGGCTTTGCCGCCGCGGATGCCGCCGCCGTGATTGATGATCACGTGTACGATGTCCACCGATTCCTGCTGCGCTGCGCGGGCCTGTTCGAGGTCGCCGGCCATGAAGGCGTCGTAGATTTTTTGGTAGGTGCGGAGCGAGTAGTTGTAGGTGCTGCCTACGCCGCCGCGTGCGCCGACGGCCATCCCGCAGAGCAACATTTCGTCGAAACCGTTGAGAATGTCGAAGCGGCCGCCGTCGAAGCGGATGCATTCGATCATCTCCATGAAGTTATTCGATGTAAACTTGATGCCGTTCAAGTTGGGGATCTCTTTCGAGCCTTTCTTTAGGAATTCGATCATCGGCAGGTTGATGCCCGTCATCGAGGGAATGTGGTAGGCGTAAAACGGCAGCGGGGCGCATGCGGCGGCGATGGGTTTGTAGAAGGCCACCAGTTCTTCGACCGAGCCGGGTTTGAGATAGAATGGGGCGACGGCGCCTATGGCGTTTACCCCCAGTTCGGTGGCGTGACGGGCCAGTTCGATGCAGTCGGCCTGACAGGTGCCGCCTACATGGGCGATGACGAGGATGCGGCCTGCCACGGCTTTGACCCATGCTTCGAGCACGCTCTTGCGCTCGGCGACGGTCATCGAGGTGCATTCGCCCGTCGAGCCGCAGACGAAGACGCCGTAGGCTCCTTCAGCGATGAGTTTGTCGGCGTAAGGTTGGATTTGCGAAAAATTGATTGCGCCTGTTTTGTCGAACGGCGTGAAGACGGCGGGAATGAGTCCGGATAGTTTGAACATGATTATTGAGTATTAGACAGTCCTGTCGGTAATGAATGGGTAAGTGTCGAATAGAATGATCTTATTTGTAGGACAAATATAGGGCAAGGAAATGAAAAAACAAAAAAATCGGCACATTTTTCTATTTTTTCAATGAATATTTCGATGGGCGGATGACGGTGCGAGGGGGCGATACGGGAAGGAATAGGAAGGCCCGGGAAAGAATGGGATTGAGGTGCGGGATGGGGTGGATGGGATGTAGAGTAGCATGAAGCGAGAGCAAGTTGTCGCTTGGCTGAATAAAACGGCAATCACGAATCTTTCGCAGCCCGGATTCCCGGATATAATCCGCTGCCCTCCATGAAAGAGACAGCGGGAAGCGGCATGTCCTCACGCCTATCCCTCTTTTGTCCGGAAACACTTCCCACTGGTTTCGATACAGGGGCGTATCCTGAGAAAATTCGGGATAAAATCGTACATAATAGGCAAAAATCGTAATCCGGGACGGCCGCTGTCGTTCGGCGGACATTTATTTCGGACGGCCGTTCTAAATTCGTTATGGAGGAGCGGCCATATCCGCTGCCGTCTCCCCGGACACCCAACTAAACCTATTACTAACCTTAAATTAGTGTGTGTATGAGTCCATCTACTAACTTTTTTCTCAGGAAAGCGCTATTGCTCGTGACAGCCCTATTCTCCGCGTCATTGCTGTGGGCGCAGGCTTCCGGCATCTCCGGCCGCGTGCTTGATGAGCAGGGGGCGCCTATCATCGGTGCGACGGTCATGGTCAAAGGTACCACGATCGCTACGGCTACCAATGTCGATGGTAGCTTCGAACTGAAGAATGCAAGCCGCAACGTCACGTTAGTCGTATCGTACGTCGGATATGAAACGCAGCAGGTCTCGTCGCAGGGCAAAGCCTCCGTGACGATTACCCTCAAACCCGAAGCGATCGGCGTGGAGAGTGTCGAGATCGTCTCCGTGGGTTACGGTACACAAAAGCGCGAATCGATCGTGGGGGCCATCTCCACGATTCGTCCCGAGGAGTTGCGTGTGCCCGTGCGTTCGCTGAGTCAGACGCTGGCCGGTAACCTGGCGGGCGTCGTCGCATTGCAAACTTCTGGCGAGCCGGGCAAGGACGATGCCCAGTTTTGGATTCGTGGTATCGCTACCTTTACGGGCAGTCCCGATCCGCTGATTCTGGTCGATGGTATCGAACGCCCGCTCAACGATGTCGATCCGCTCGAAATCGAGTCGTTCAGCGTCCTGAAAGATGCCAGCGCCACGGCTGTGTACGGCGTACGTGGCGCTAACGGCGTTATTCTCGTCAATACGCGCCGCGGTTTCGACGGTCCGGCCCGCATCGACTTGCGTTATGAGCAGGGTTTCTCGTTTGCGAGCAAGCGTCTGTCGTTCGTTGATGCCGCCACCCGCTCCGAAATGTTCAATGAAGCGGTGGATGCCGTCGGGGCCTCTGCGGCCCTGAAGTACGGCTCCGATGAAATCACGGCGATGCGCATGCAGAGCGATCCGGAGCTCTATCCCGATGTCGATTGGCAGAAACTGCTCATGCGCAAGGTGTCGCTTTCGGAAAAAGTGAGCGCCAACATCTCGGGCGGCGGTAAGTTCGCCCGCTATTTCACGGCCCTCTCTTTTTATAATCAGGACGGACAGTATGCCGTGCAGCCGGGCAAGTATTCGTGGGTGGGCGACCGCATCGGCCGCTACGGCGAGAACGTCAACTACAAACGCTATAATTTCCGCACCAATGTCGATATGGACATTACCAAAACCACGGTGGTGAACCTGGGTGTGCAGGGCAATGTGACGGAGAACATGGAACCCGTCGAGGGTTCTGCGGCCATCTATCGCGACATTATCAACGCGGCGCCGAATGCCTTTCCCGTCCGTTTCAAGGACGGCGAGCTGGCTGGTCGCGACGGTCTGAACAACCCTTATAATATGCTTACGCAGCGCGGTTGGAAGAAGACCACCGGCAATACGTTGCGCGCCAACCTGACGATCAATCAGGATTTCTCGTTCATTACTCCCGGCCTTTCGGCCAAAGTGAGCTATGCTTACGATGCCGTGAATTATTCGGTGGAGAGCCGTTCGCGCAATATCAATTACTTCGAAGCCACGGGCCGCGATCAGGACGGCGAGCTTATCCGCACCGAATGGCAGGCCGACCAGAAGCAGGAGTACCTGGATTACAACCAGTCCGGCAACGGCACCCGCACGCAGTATGTCGAGGCGGCTGTCAATTACAGCCGGACGTTCGGCGAAAAACATGAAGTCGGCGGTCTGCTGCTCGGCTTTGCCAAAGACTATCGTGTGCAGGAGGCTACGAGCGACTATCTCAAGTCGCTGCCCAACCGCTCGCTGGGTCTTGCCGGCCGTCTTACCTATGCTTTCGACAAACGCTACCTGATTGAGGCCAATATCGGTTTCAACGGTTCGGAGAACTTCGCCAAGGGCAAGCGTATGGGCGTGTTTCCTGCCGTGGCTGTCGGCTGGGTGGCTTCCGAGGAGAGTTTCCTGCGCAACAGCGAGGTGCTGACGTGGCTCAAAGTCCGTGCGTCGGTGGGGCAGGTCGGCAACGACCAGATTCCGAGTACCCGCTTTATCTACCTCGCTACGATTAACAACGGCGCCTCGGGCTACGGAAACATCGGCGTCAATTTCGACCAGGGTGCCGGAGGTATCGGCGAGGGGCGCATGTCCAACGAGGACGTGACGTGGGAGGTGTCTACCAAATACAACCTCGGTATCGAAACCGGATTTTTCAACGAGCTGAAAGTCAATGCGGACATCTTCTTCGAACGGCGTGAGAACATTTTCCTCGCACCGCAGTTCTCGGAGATTTCGGGTCTCCCCAAGGATTATACCAACTACGCCAACATGGGTCTGATGGAGAACCGCGGCTTCGAGATCTCCGCCGAATACGTCAAGCGTTTCAACAAAGACCTCACCGTTTCCGTGCGCGGAAACTTCACTTTCGCTCGCAACGAAGTGATCGACGACGGCAAATACTATGCTTATCCTTGGCAGGATCAGCGCGGCGTGCGTTACGGTCTGACCCTGGGATACCGCGCCATGCACCTCTTCTCGCAGGAGGAACTGGACAACATGCCCGAATACTATACGCAGTTCGGCCTCGACAAGGAGCAGCTGCGCGCGGGCGACATCCGCTACGAAGACCTGAACGACGACGGTAAAATCACCGAGGCCGACATGACATGGATCGGGAATCCCAGTATGCCGGAGATCGTCTACGGTTTCGGTGCATCGCTCAACTACAAGGGTTTCGATTTTTCGTTCCTGTTCCAGGGCGGTGCGAACCGTTCGTCCTACTTGAGCGGCGGCTGGTATTTCTATCCGTTCCAGGCAGACCGCGGCCCCAAGTTCATGGGTAACGTGATGACGATATTCAAGGATCGCTGGACGGAGGATAACCCCAATCCCCACGCATTCTCGCCCCGTCTGTCGTACGGCGCCGACGCCAACAACTACAAGACCTCGACCTGGTGGCAGCGCGACAGCGATTATCTGCGCCTGAAGAACGTCGAGATCGGCTATACGCTGCCGTCGGCATGGGCCAATAAACTGCGGTGCAGTTCGCTGCGCGTCTACGCTACGGGCGTGAACCTCTTTACGATCAGCAAGTTTATCTCCGACTTCTGGGACCCCGAAACCGGAGCTGCCGCCTATCCCATGCAGCGTCAGGTTTTCGTCGGTGTGAATTTAACTTTCTAACACAGCCTAACGTATGAAAAAGAATATCGTATATTTACTGCTGGCGTCTGTCCTGCTGCTGACCGGTTGCGCCAACTATCTGGACCAGGACCCCGAAGACCTGAACTCGATGGATAAGATTTTCTCTTCGAAAATCGAAACCACCAAGTGGTACAACCGCATCTACAGCGACGATTTCATGGTTCAGGAGATGCATTACAGCGGGCAGATTCCTTATTTCTGGTGCACCGACGAGTCGGCTTATATCATGGAGTCGTTCGTCCGCAACATTGCCGAGGGTAAGATGAGTCCCGACAACTACTACGGCTATACGGGCTATAATCTTTATTTCTTCGTCCGCTACTACCAAGCCATCCGCCATTGCAACATCTTCCTCGAGAACGTGGACCAGTGTGCCGAACTGGGCGAGATAGACCGCCGCACGATGAAAGCCGAGGCCCGTTTCATGCGTGCCTATTACCACTACCTGCTGCTGCGTCTCTATGGTCCGATACCCATTGCCGAGACCAGTCGCACGGCCGACCAGATTGCCACGGCACAGGCTCGCAATACGCTCACGGAGTGCGTGAACTGGATTAACAAAGAAATCGACTGGGTCTGCGAGAACGGCATGCCCGCCGCCCGCGACGAGAAATTCACGCTGGGACTTCCCACCATCGGCGCAGCCCGTGCAATCCAGTCGCGCATGGCGCTGATGGTCGCCAGCCCGTTGTTCAACGGCAATACGGCTTACAAGAACTGGAAGAATAACGACGGTACGGTGCTTATGCCGCAGACTTACGACAAGGAGTTGTGGAAAACGGCCGCTGACGCCGCCAAGACGGTGATCGACATGCCGGAATACAAACTGCTCAAACCGGCGGCGGACGCCACTTTCGACGAGATCGTGGACAACTATCGCGCCGTGACAACGACATGGGGCGCCGACAAAAACACCGAGATCATCTGGGGGCATCCCAATTCTGTGCAATGGTACGGCATGTGCGCCCTGCCTGCACGGTGGTATGGCTGGAACGGCCGTTATTCGCTCGCCATCGGTATGGTCAACGATTTCTTCATGGCCGACGGAAGCGTGAGCCGCCCGCTCGAAGAGTGGTTCTCGTCCAAGAAATTTTCAACCGAGCCCGGTGACGGTACGATCGCCAATACATTCTGGATGTTCGTCGGGCGCGAACCGCGTTTCTACGCTTCGGTGCATTTCCCCAACCAGCGCCTTTCCTATGCCTACGAGAACAAGACGGACAGCTATCAGGATTCCGACGGCTACGGCGTGGTCGATTTCTGGTACTCGGGGTTGAGCGGCAACGGCAACACTCCGGGCGACAAGAACACCTCGGGATTCTCTGTGCGCAAGAACATTCCGTTGGACTACCGCAGCAACAAGCAGACCGGCGAGGCCACAAGGATGCTGAACGTGCCGTTCCCTATCATCCGGCTGGGTGAGGTTTACCTCAATTACGCCGAGGCGATGAATGAATATTACGGGGAGACAGAGCAGGATGAGGTGCTCTATTATCTCAATGAAATTCGCACGCGCGCCGGTCTTCCGGCTTACGAGGGCACCTATTCGCAGGAAGATATGCGCGAGATGATCCGTCACGAGCGCAAGATCGAGCTGGCGTGGGAGTGCAACCGTTATTTCGATGTCCGCCGCTGGTTTACGGCTCACGGCCCCAACGGCGAGTTCAACCACGACGAATACGGTCTGGACATGTCGCGCGGAACGAGTGCTACCGATCCGTCGTTCTTCACCCTCACGAAAGTCGCCAACAAGCGCTTCGACATCCAGCACTACTTCCTGCCCATCAAATCTTCGGAAGTCATGCTCAACACACAGTTGGTACAGGCGCCCTATTATTAGCAGCTGGGGCCTTACCGACATGTTAAACTTAAAAATGGAAAATCAGCTATGAAACAGTTTTTTAAGATACTGATGCTTGCGGCCCTGGCGCTGCCATTCAGCGGCTGCGACGTGGAATACGATCCCATCGTCATCCTGCCGGACGTGGTGCTCGAAGACTCGGGCATGACGACCGTTCCGACCGTTTCCATCTATCAGAACGATGCATATACCGTCACGCTCACCCGCACCGAGGGGTTGAGCAAGGCTGCCGAGTTCGACATCGTGATTGACCAGACGCTGCTCGACGACTATAATGAACTGAACGGTGCTTCGTTCGGGATGATGCCGGTCTCGGGATATACGATGGGTGCTGCATCCGTCATTTTTCCCGAGAAAGCCAAGACAGCGACCTTTACGATTCAGTTCAAGCCCGAGGCGATCGTGACTGCGGCCGGATCGCCCCGGCAGGCCGAGAACTATGTGATTCCCTTTGCCTGCGTGCCCAAAACCTCGGTCAATTCCGATTCGCAGCGACTGAGCGCCCTCGTGCGTTTTTCGTTCAGCGAACCTACGGTGACCGTCGATGCACCCGTCACCCCCGAGGAACTGACGTTTATCTCCGGCGTATCTGTGCCGCGCAGACTGGAGTTGTCATGCCGTGCCAACTTTACGACCCTGCAACCCTCCAAACTGGCTTTTGCTGCTACGCAGGAGATGGTCGCTGCCTACAACGAGGCCAACCAGGCGGATTATCTGCTGCTTCCTTCTTCCTGTTACTCGATCGATGCCGGGACGTTCGATGCCGAGGCCTTTTCGCTGGTCTACAGCATTACGCTCGACGCTTCGGCGCTCGATCCCGACTATGTGTATCTGCTTCCCCTGAAAATGGTCAGCAGCGATTATACGGTTTTGCAGGACAATATCTACTATGTGAAAGTGACCATTCAGGAGATTCAGTTCTCGGTGAGCAATACCGACCGCTATGAAGCCGCAACGCGCCTCTCGCACGAGATTAAGCTCGATGTGGTGCTGAACGGTGCGCTGGCGGACGACGTGCCTGTCGAATTTGTCTACGATGCGTCGAAGGTTGACGCTTATAACACTTCGAAGGGCAAGAACTACGAGACGCTCGACGCTTCGAAGATTGCCGTCACGAACGCCACGATAGCGGCCGGTGCGGTGAAGACCTCCGCGACCGTTACCGTGGATATGGCGGATGTCGCTTTCGACGACGGCAAGGAGTACGTGCTGCCTTTCGCTTTGGACAAGACCAAACTGCCTCAGGGCAGCGTCATGAAGAGCGACGATGTGGTATACGTTCGGTTGAAGCGCACGCTTTACGGTTCATGGAGCAACCGCGATTCCAACGACAACACTCAAAAGACGACCACGCCGGGCTGGACCAACAATAACTACATGAAAGCCACGACCAAACCGATCGATACGAATGTCAACGGCGTGGCCTATCCCTATGTGAACTGCTATTACAGCTGGTCTACCGGCTACCATTGGTACGTCGCCTGGAACGAGATCTACAATAATGATCAGAACAAGCGTGTCGTGCATGTTTTTTCGAAAGTTACCAGCGGTTACAGCGAGAGTCAGCAGGTGGAGCAGACCATGGATCACGGAAGTTATTTCGACATGGAAACCGGTACCGTCTTCTTCGATTTCCAGTATTATTGGAATGATGACGACAAGAGTCAGGACAAACGTCAGACCATCAAGTGCTATTTGGAGAGTCCGCTTACGGTCGAAGAATTTTAGTATTTTGAATCGTTGACCCGATCTGCATATCCCGGGCAGGAGAACCTGCCCGGGTATGTGGCAGGTTGAAAAAATTTCGTCTATGAATTGCCTGAAATATTGCGCTGTCGTGTTCGCATCGCTGTTCCTGTCACTGGCCTGCGGGAACGACGGCGGGACGGCTGTCTCCGAACCTGAAGATCCGGAACAACCCGAAACACCCGGCCAGTCCGAGGAGTCCGAGGGGCTCGTCGTGGAGATTCCGAATTCCGGATTCGAGCAGGAAGTGGATTTTACGGGAACTGCCGGAGTCTGGAAAAAGACGGACGCATGGCAGACCGATCGTGCCGTATTCACTTATGAGCCGCAGGGCGGTTTCAATGGCTCGGCAGGTATACGTATCGCCTGTACCGAGAGTGATTATACGACCGATGCCGTGGTAACGCAATCCGTTTCGGGACTGATTCCCGGCAAACTCTACGAACTTTCGGCTATGGTACGCACCTCCGGTGTCGCAGGCGGCCGGGGCGGCAATGTCTGCCTGTTCGGGCAGGGTGTCTGGACTGGATCGGAGCCTTTTACCGGGACCAATGGTTGGACACGCCGCAGCGTGCAGTTCATTGCCGAAGAGAGCACGGCTGTCATCGGTTGCCGGCTGGGATTCTGGGCCGGGGATTCGCGCGGAACCGTCTGGTTTGACGATGTCGCGCTCCGTACGCCCGAGGGAATGTACTACCGCGAAAGCGAGCATCTCGAAATGTACCTCGAAAAGGCGCTGGTACGGGTGTCGGATGGCGTGATGGACGGCTGGCTGGCAAAACTGGACAAGGTTTACGACGCCTATACCGAATTGTTCGACTTTTTCGTGCCGTTCGGCGGACGGAAGATGATCGTCCTTTCGAAAATGATTGACGCTTGGGCTTATGCAGGATATCCGATTCAATGGAACCGCGATTACGTTGCATCGACACTCGACGAGGTGGCGCGCTACGACAATGCCGTATTCGGCATCATGCACGAGATGGGACACAATTTCGCTCCCGGAAATTACGTGACGGGTGCCTATGACCACGGCAATGGCGAATGGAACTGGAACGAGGAGCTTTTCGCCAATTTCCGCATGTATTACGCGCTTTGCAGGACGGGATATAGTGTCTATCTGAACAACACGGTTTATACCGGGGCGCAGATCAGCGACATGTATCGCAAGTCGTACGAAGAAACGCTGGCCCGGGGGATTGCCGCCGACGGCGACGGGCTTATGTACGTTATGACGCGCATGGCCGATACCGAAGGGTGGGAGCCTTTCCGCAAGACCTTCCGGGAGTTGTACGACCTTGCTCCGCAGACGTCGTGTGGTACAACCAAGTGGGAGAAAATCGACTATTTCTTTTCGGTGCTGTCGCGCCATGCCGGCAAAGACTTGATGCAGGAGTACTTTACGCAATCAGAGATAAACGCCTTGAAAACTTTGCGATAATTGCATTCAAATATATGATTATGAAAAATTTACGATTCTTTCTTTTAGCCCTGATGTCGGCAGCGCTCCTGTGGGCGTGCGGCGGCGACGAGGGCGGTGAACCTGCGCCCGAGCCTCCCGGTCCGGGGGTGGACCCCAATGCCGTGGAGATTACGAACGGTTCGTTCGAAGATGGACTGGCAGGCTGGACGCGCGTTGACTTCTACAACGGCGGTAAGGTCGCCGTCGAGGTGGCCGAGGGTGACGGCGTGAACGGCGGACGCTGCATCAAGATACAGCAGTTCCCCGAGAATGGCAAATGCGGTGTGGGCATCAAACAGAAACTCACGGGACTGGAGCCCGACCAGCTGTACCGCGTGTACGCCAAGGTCAAATACTCGGATATTCCGCAAGACGAAGGCCGTGGCGCCATTCTGTTCGACATGTCGCAAAAGCAGTATTGGGGCGCCTCGAAGTTCCTTTATGGCACCAACCTCAAAAACTGGACTTCGCTCTATGCCGATTTCCTTTCGCAGGACGACGGCACGGCCGAAATCGTCTGTGCGCTGGGATTCCGCTACGGCGGTACGACCAACGGCGGTTATTCGACCGGTACGGTCTATTTCGACAACGTAAGCGTGGTGAAAGTGACCGACGAACTTTTTATGCAGGAGGGCGAACACGTTCGCCTGTTCATCGAACCGTCGCAGGTTTATGCTTCCGCGAAACAAATTACCGAATGGCTCGCCAATCTCGACAAAATGTATCTGTCTTATGCTGAATTGATGGGCGCGACCCCGCATGAGGGGCGTAAACTGGCAATCCTCTCTTCGCGCGGGCTCGAAAGCAGCTATTGGGCGCTGGCGGGTTATCCGATTCTGTGGAGCAGCAACTATTCAGCCGTGACCTCCACTTTCGAGGAGCTGGCCAAGCACGGTACGTGGAGTTTCGGCCTGATGCACGAACTGGGACACGTCTTCAACCTTGGCAATTCGAGCTGGAACTGGAACGACGAGATGTTCGCCAATTTCCGGATGCAGTACGGCCTTGAGCAGAACCAGGGCAAGGTCTGGATGGACGAACGGGTATATACTGGACGCGAGATACTCGAAATGTACAAGAAGGATTACGACCAAACGGTCTATACGCAGGTCAACGACAACGGCATCCACTACATGCTGGGACGGTTGGCGGATGCGAACGGCATCGGTTGGGAGCCGTTCAAGGCGGCTTTCCGCGAGCTGACGACCAAGGGCGGCGCGCCCTCGGGCAAATACGAGAAGTTCGAATACCTGCTTTCACTGCTCTCCAAGTACGCGAGCGAGCAGACGGGCCGCGACGTAGATGTCAAGTCGCAATATTTCAATGAAACGGAGCTTGCCTCGATACGTAAACAGTTGCAATAACCTTTGCCGTTTTTGTGCGGGTTCGGACCCGTGCAGCGGAGGAAAAAACGAAATGAATAAAATGAAAAGAGTAATAGTTATACTCACAGCCATTGCGGCGTGTGTGCTGTGTCTGTATGCTTTCGGAGCCAAAGCAAAGATCTTTGCCGACAATTTCGACAAGCCCAACCGCTTTGCTCGCACCTGGACGTGGAGTACCGACATGCCCGGTACGGTCGAATACCTGCCCGACGGAGGCGTGGATGGCAGCGGATGTGTAAAGATTTCCAGCTCCGCGAAGACTGCGCTGGCTGTCAAACACAAATTGAAAGGGCTCCATCCCGGTAAACTCTACCGCGTGAGTGCCCGGATGAAATGCGACAGCGTACAGGACGGCCGGGGCGCTGTATTATACCTCGATCCCGAAGGACTGGATCAGTCGTGGAATGCTTCCGAGTTCGCTTACGGCACGAATGATTGGGCCGAGGTCTACATGGATTTCGTTCCCGACCGCAACGGGGAAGCCGTAATCTGCTGCGGACTGGGTTTTCCGTGGGGAACTTACAACGGCGGCAAAGCTTCGGGTACGGTGTGGTACGATGACGTAAAGGTTGTGCCGACACCCGAGGAGGCGATTTATTCCCGTGAGAGCGAGCACATCGTGTTAAGGCTCGACCGCGACAAGGTGACCATCTCCGACGCCGAGGTTGACGCATGGCTCGCAATGCTCGATCGTACTTACGAAGCGTATTGCGAACTGATCGGCGAAGTGCCGTTCGACGGACGCAAAATCATGATTCTCAATACGCCGGGTATTGAGCCGGGCTATTGGGCGCTGGCCGGTAATCCCATTCTGTGGAACAGCCATGTCGCTGTGTCGAAACTGCTTGACCGCACCGTTGAGTTCGGCGACTGGGGCTTCGGCATCATCCACGAAATCGGTCATGTATTCTCCCAGGGCAATATCAAAGGCTCGGGACGCTGGAACTGGAACGATGAGATTTTCGCCAATTTTCGCATGTCCTATGCGCTCGAAGCATGCGACGGAATCATGTCGCAGCGCGACATCTGTTATCGGGGAGCCGATGTAATCAACTACTACAAGATTTTCTACGACGAAACCATCGGCGCGGGAATCCCCAAGAACAACGGCGATGCGCTCCACTATACATTCCTGCGCATCAAGGAGCGTTACGGCTGGGATGTCTATAAAAAGGCGTTCCGGGAATTGTATGCGCTGGGCGATTCGGGGCAGGAGGGACTGAATACGCCCTATGACAAATTCCTTTTCTTCCTCTCTTATGTTTCGCGGGCGGCGGGCGAGGATGTGGTGGCGGCGACCTACACTCCTGAAGAGTTGGCGCTGATCGAAGAATCGCTTAAAAACTGACGTTTGTGAGGACTTTGCGTACAACCTTGCTGGCCGCGATGGTGGCTTTTGCTGGGTATGCGGCCGCACAGCCGGTGTGCACGTTTCGGGTCAAGGTCGGCATCGACCGCGAGTCGGTCGATTCGCTCGGCGGCCGCGAGCGTGTCGTGCGGCTGATCGAGGATATGTTCCTCCGGATCAACCGGGCCTTCAACTACGATGGGCGCCTGCGCGCTGTCTATGATTTCAGGGTTGACTGGGACGCTTTCTACATCTACGACGGCGTATCGGCCGACGAGGTCCGGAAGCCCCATCCCGACCATGACTACCTCGTGGTGATGGACGGCTACAAGTCCGACCCCCGTGAGGTGGGCGGCGGCTGGTATGGCGACGGAATTCAGACCATCTATCATTCGCGTACGCACGACGACTGGTTCAACAGCCCGTTCGAAAAAAATGCCATCGACGGCATCATCCACGAGTTCGGCCATGCCCGGGGAGTTCCGGACATCTATGCCATGAAAGTCGATGCGGACAAGAATCCCGTGAACGGCGAGGCGTTTCTCGGCGTGCGCTGCATCATGAATTATCCCTATGGCGAGGAGCATTGGAGCGACTATGCGGTCAACATGATGAACCTGGCCGGCGACCGCAACATCAATATCGACGATCTGGTGGCGGGCGTGCTGCCAGACCGTATCCGGGTCGGAGTGGCGGAGGCCGACGGAAGTCCGGTGCGGGGCGCCGCCGTGCGGTTTTATCCCGTGCGCTGGTATACCTATGCCGTGATTCCCGAACCGCAGGCTGAGGCCACGACCGACCGCCGCGGATATTGCGCAATTCCCGTTGCACGGGTCTTCGAGCCCGAGGAGGAGTTCGGTGTGCGTTACTGCAATTGTCTGGTCGAGGCGGAATACGACGGAGTGAAAGCCTACGGCTGGCTGCCGCTCTACTTGTTGCAAAACACGCGTTTCGCTGGGGAGCGGGAATGTACGCTCGAATTGCGTCTGAAACGCAACCGTGAACTGTTCCGGACGATAACAATTGACGAATAATCGCTATCTTTAAGTTTTTGAGCCCTGAAACGAAAACCTTATGATTCGAGGAACCTTACTGACCTGCATGCTCCTGCTGTTTGCCGCCGCCGCGTGGAGCCAGCGGTGGGAGATACGTCCCGGCGGACGGGATATCGTGTGGAAGGTCGGTAGCGACATCCCGCATGACGACCACATCGAGATGAGCGGCGAGCGGATGGCATTCGTGCTTCGCTGGGGCATCGACCCGAACGGCGCGTTCCGGCAGGAGCGTTCGCTCGTCTTCCCGCTGCTACGCACTGTGCCCAACGACACCCACGCCAGCCTGATGTACCGCATGGCGACGGATATTCCCTCGCTGCTGGGCGTCAACGGCCTTGCCTTGCAGGCCGAGCGTGTGGAACAGGTGTCCGTCGATGGTGCGCTGACGGTGCGGAGCCTCTGGGGAGTCGGTAAGATGAACGTGGGCTCGGCCCGGGATACGAAACCCGTACCTGTCGTGGAGATGACGCGCACGATCTTTCCGTCGCGTAGCCTGCCGTTGATGTGCGAACATTATGTCCTGCGCAATGTCGGCGGGAAGCCGCTGGCGGTTTATATACCCGAATTCTCGCAGGTCGTGACCACTGATCCGGCGAAAGGCGTTGCGGGCAGCTATGTGGTGCGGGGTGACCTTGCGGGAAGCGGCACCTTTATGCTCGTCCCGGCCGATTCGCTTGCATTCGACGCCGTGTTCCAGGCATACCGCAGCGACGAGGAGCCCCTGAGGCCCGACGTGGCGGCGGAGTATGCCGCACGGATGGAGTTCGTGCACGGATGTATCGATGCCAACCTCGTGCTCGAAACTCCCGATCCGGTCATCGACACCGAATTCCGTTACGCCAAGCTCCGCGCGGCCGAAAGTATTATCGAAACTCGTGGCGGCTACATGCACGCTCCCGGCGGCGAGTCTTATTATGCGGCCGTCTGGGCCAATGACCAGGCCGAATACGTTAATCCGTTCTTTCCTTTCCTGGGCTATGGAACGGGCAACGAGTCGGCGCTCAACTCCTTCCGCCACTTCGCCCGCTTCATGAATCCCGGATACGAACCGCTACCCAGTTCGATTATCGCCGAGGGCGACGACATCTGGAACGGCGCCGGCGACCGCGGCGATGCGGCGATGATTGCCTGCGGGGCTGCCCGCTACGCGCTGGCCCGGGGCAGCCGCGCCGAGGCCGAAGAGTTGTGGCCGCTGATAGAATGGTGTCTCGAATACTGCCGGCGCAAACTTACGGCGGACGGCGTCGTCGCCTCCGATACCGACGAACTGGAGGGGCGTTTCCCGACCGGCGAGGCCAACCTTTGCACCTCGACGCTCTATTACGACGCACTGCTGTCGGCCGTACCGCTCGGCCGCGAGCTCGGTGTGATGCCTGCCGTGACTGCTCGTTATGCCGCTGAGGCCGGGGCATTGGCCAAAGCCATCGACGCGCACTTCGGCGGCGAGGTTGGCGGCTACGATACATATCGCTATTACGACGGCAATACGCTGTTGCGCTCGTGGATATGTATGCCGCTTATCGTGGGGCTTCGGGAACGCTGCGAAGGAACTGTCCGGGCGCTGCTCAGTCCCGAGTTGCTGACCGACGACGGCCTGCTGACCGAGCAGGGCGGCGCTACGTTCTGGGACCGCTCTACCCTTTACGCCCTGCGCGGTATCTATAACGCAGGGTATGCCGACCGGGCGACCGAGATGCTGCATCACTATTCGCAGTGCCGTTTGTTGGGCGACCATGTGCCGTATCCCATCGAAGCGTGGCCCGAGGGCTCGCAGCGCCATCTCTCGGCGGAAAGTGGCCTCTATTGCCGGATTGTGACCGAAGGGCTGTTCGGTATCCGTCCCGCGGGACTGCGGTCGTTCGACCTGACGCCGGGCATGCCTTCGGCGTGGGAGCGCATGTCCTTGCGCCGTATCCGGGCTTTCGACGCTGATTTCGACATTTCGGTCGGACGTGAAGTGGGCGGCAAACTCCGTATTACGGTAATGCAGGCAGGCAAAAAACCGAAAATCTATCGCGCAGCACCCGGCGCGACAATCCGGGTGAAACTAACCGACTAATCCCCGAATTCCGTATGAACTTTTTCCGCAGTTTCGTTTTTTCGCTCGTATTGTCCCTTGCGTATGCCTGTACCTCCGGGCACGGGACCGATTTCAGGGTCGTTTCGCCCGACGGAACGCTGGCCGTCGATGTCCGGACCGGCGATTCGCTGACCTATGCCGTCCCCCGCCACGGTGCGCCCGTGCTGCTTCCGTCGGCCATTGCCTTGCAGTTCGATGACGGTACGGCACCCGGGCGCGTCGCAAGAGTGTCCGATGTACACCGTTCCGCGGTGGAGCGGGAAATCGAGGCGCCGTTCCACCGGCAGGCCCGGTTCACCGAACATTACAATCAGCTGCGGCTTGATTTCGAGGGTGGATACTCCGTGACCTTCCGCGTATTCGACGAGGGCTGCGCCTACCGTTTCGAAACGGCGCTGACGGGCGGGCGTACCGTGGCGGACGAAGTTGCCGAGTTCAACTTCGCAGGCGATCCCGGGCTTTTCGTCGCCTATTCCGACGGATTGTGCAATGCTTACCAGAGCCAGTATGTAAAGTGCCGTTTGAGTGAACTCGGTACCGAAAAACCCGTTCTGCTGCCGCTGGCAGCCGACTGCGGCCCGGCGGGCCGGGTGCTGGTCTGCGAGTCCGATTTGGAGTCCTACCCCGGCATGTTTCTGATGCCGTCTTCGGGCGGCTTGCGCGGACTTTTCGCACAGGTGCCCGACAGCTGCTATCTCCACGAGCGCCGTTGTCAGGAGAAGGTGGCTACCCGGCACGGGTATATTGCCCGTGTGCAGGGTGCGCGCACCTATCCGTGGCGGATTCTCGCTGTAGCTGACGAAGATCGCGAACTGCCGACCAACAACCTCGTCTATGCCCTCGCAGCCGAAAACCGCATCGGCGACTGCTCGTGGGTGAAGCCCGGCAAGGTCGCTTGGGAGTGGTGGAACGACTGGGGCCTGACAGGCGTCGGATTCAAGCCGGGAATCGATACCCGCACCTATAAGGCCTATATCGATTTTGCGGCCGACTATGGTCTCGAATATGTCGTGCTGGACGAAGGGTGGTCCGATCCGAAAGCGGGCGACGTGATGTCCGTGGTGGCGGAAATCGACCTCCCGGAGCTGGTTCGCTATGCCGCCTCCAAGGGCGTAGGACTGATGCTGTGGGCCGTAGGCAACGTCCTCGACGCCAAACTGGAGGAGGCATGCGCCTATTATGCCGGGCTGGGGGTTCGCGGCTTCAAGATTGATTTCATCGACCGCGACGACCAGAAAGCCGTTGAGTTGGTCTACCGTATTTCCGAAGCCGCCGCCGCACATAAACTGATGCTCGACATCCACGGTATCTACAAGCCTACGGGGTTGAACCGCACCTTTCCCAATATCGTCAATTTCGAGAGTGTCTTCGGGTTGGAGGAGCTGAAATGGAGCAATCCCGACATGCCCCTTTACGACGTGACCTTCCCGTTCATACGCATGGTGCAGGGGCCTGTGGATTATACGCCCGGAGCCTACCGCAACGCTACGCGCGACGGCTTTAAGATCGACTACCGCAATCCGATGAGCCAGGGCACGCGGGCGCATCAGGTGGCGACGTACGTGGTCTTCGATGCGCCGCTGGTGATGCTGTGTGACTCCCCGACGCGCTATATGGCCGACGATGCCTGCACGCGCTTCATCGCTTCGCTGCCCGTCGTGTTCGATACGACGCAGGTGCTTGCAGGCCGAATCGGCGAATACATCGTTACGGCCCGCAGGGCTGGAGAGAAGTGGTATGTGGGCGGTCTGACTGACTGGACGCCCCGCACGCTCGAAGCCGACTTGTCGTTCCTCGTCCCCGGCCGGGAGTATACGGCTACGCTGCTCTGCGACGACGAGCGTTCGGACATCGAACCCGAAAGACACACGATTGCCTCGCAGAAGGTGACCTCCGCGACGCGCCTGCAAATTCCCGTGGCGCCCGGCGGTGGCTTCGCCCTGAAAATTGAACCTGTTGAAACCGACGAATAACCTGAAACCGATTTTATATCCCTATGAAACGTATCTTACGTAGCTGCTGTGCAGCTTTACTGACCTGTCTGACGATAAATGCGGCTTCCGCCGTCGAAAAAGTCGTCTACCTGAAAGATTTTCTTACGCCCTGCGCGGCCGAGACCGATGCCGTGCCTGCCGTGCGGGCAGCATTGGAGCATTGTGCGGCGACTGGCGCCCGGAAACTCGTCCTGCCCGGCGGCCGCCTCTGCATGCGGCCCGATCAGGCGGTCGAGAAGTATCAGTTCATCAGCAACAACGACGAGAGTCTCAAACGCATTGCGTTCGACCTTGCGGGCATGCGTGATTTCGAAATCGACGGCGGAGATACCGAGTTGCTCTTCACGGGCTTCATCTCGCCGTTCAGTCTCGAAGACTGCGAGAACATTACGATCAGCGACCTGACGATCGATTTCACCCGAACGTTTCACTCCGAGGGTGTTGTCGAGGCGGCGGGCGACGGCTGGCTGGAGATCCGCTTTCCGGAGGATTACCTGTGCGACATCGTTAACGGCTGTCTCCGCTTCCGCGACACGGAGGGGACGGTCTATCCTTTTTCCAACCTGTTGGAATTCGATGCCGTGCGGCGAGAACCCGCTTTCCGCGCCATGGACTATTGGCTATCGAACCGGACGATTCCGGCCGAGAAATGCGAGAACGGTAATTTCCGCATCCTGCGTAAAGACTTGAAGGCCACGGTGGGTAACGTGATGGTATTCGGTGCGGCGGCGCGCTACAATCCCGGTTTTACGCTCGCCGACTGCCGGGGAGTCGAGATTCGCAACGTTAACCTCTACCATTGCGGCGGCATGGGCGTGATTGCCCAGCGCAGCCGCGACATCGAACTCCGCAAGCTGGTGATTGTTCCGTCACCCGGCAAAGGGCGCATGATAAGCATTACGGCCGATGCCACGCACTATGTCAACTGCGGCGGTTATATTCGCATGATCGACTGCGTCTTCGAGAACCAGAAAGACGATGCGACGAACATTCACGGGCTGTATATGGCCGTCGAGCGGGTCGCCGGGCCCGACAAACTGCTGCTGCGTTGGCGTAATTCGGGTCAGTACGGTGTGGATTTCATCACTCCCGGCATGCACCTCGAATTGGTGGACAACGACAATGTCGAAACCTATGCCCGCCGCAGCGTGAAATCCGTCAGGCGGCTCAATAAGATTTACACCGAAGTAACCTTCACCGAACCCCTGCCCGACGGGGTGAAGCCTTTGCATGTGGTGGCTGCCGACGACGATTATCCCGAGGTGCTGATCAAAGGGTGCCGTATGCGCGGCAACCGGGCCCGGGGACTGTTGTTGGGCTCGCGCGGCCGGACTGTCGTCGAGGATAACCATTTCCACATCGCGGGCGCGGCCATCCTCATCGAGGGCGACGCCAACTACTGGTACGAACAGTCAGGCGTGCGCGATGTCGTGATCCGCGGCAATGTCTTCGAAAACGGCAACTACGGCAGTCCGGGCTGGGGTTCGGCCTGCATCGCCGTCGGCAGCGGCATCCCCGACCGTGAAACCAGCCGCTATCACCGCAATATCCGGGTCGAGGGCAATACGTTCCGGGTGTTCGATCCACGCATCGTCAACCTCTACTGCGTCGATGGATTCCTTTTCCGCAGGAATAAGATAGAATTCACGTCGGACTATCCTGTCGTTGACGGCCAGGCAGAGCGGTTCGTTACGAGAAATTGCGATAATGTCGTGATTGAATAGACGGCTATGATTCCGGTTCGATTATGGTTTGCGGCTGCGATATTTTGTACAGCCTGCGCAGGCGGTTGCGGAGCACCCGCGGAATCGGTATCACTCGCTGATTTCATCGAGGAGAACCGTATTGGGAATGACGCGACCCTTGCATTCCGCCGTGCCGTGGAGTATTGCCGGCAGCACCGGGTCCGGGAACTGGTCGTGCCGGCAGGCACCTACGATATTTATCCCGACCTGGCTTTTGAAAAATACGAGTATGTCACCAACAACAGCGCCGGGCTGAAACGGCTGCTTTTCGATTTGGATGGAATCGAAGATTTCACTCTGCGCGGCGAGGGGGCGCACCTCGTGCTCCACGGTTATGTTTCGGCTTTTTCCGTCGTCCATTGCACGAATGTTACGATCCGCGGCTTTACGGTCGATTATGCACGTACGTTCCATTCGGAGGGTACCATCACCGGCGTAGGGGAGAATTATCTCGACCTGCGTTTTTCCGGGGCGTATCCTTACCGGATCGTCAACGGAGACCTGCATTTCTACGATGAGGCCGGTGCGGAATATCCGGTCTCCCACCTGCTCGAATTCGATGTCGTGCGCCGCGAGCCCGCATTCCATGCCCGGGACTATTGGCTGCGAAATAAAACGGTTCCCGCAGAACAGCTTCCGAACGGCGACGTGCGGATCTTTCACCCCGGACTGACCGGCAAGGCGGGGAATATTCTGGTGCTGGGACCCGCTCACCGTATGTGTCCCGGCGTGGCCATCGACCGTTCACGGAGCATACTGATCGAGGATTTGACTCTGCATCACTGCGGCGGAATGGGCGTGGTGGCGCAGATGAGCAGCGACATCGAACTCGACGGCGTTCGTATCGTGACCGCCCCCGAATCGGACAGGGTCATCAGCATTACGGCAGACGCCACGCACTTTACCCATTGCGACGGTTATGTGCGGATGATCGGCTGCGAGTTCTTCAACCAGATCGACGATGCGACGAATATTCATGGCATGTACGGTATTGTGAAACAGGTGACAGGACCTTCGCGCCTGCGCGTTTTCTTCCCGCATGAACAGCAGTATGGGCTCGATGTGCTCGAATCGGGCGTTGAGACCGAGATACTTGCACAGCGCAGTCTGATTACACATACCACGGGCCGCATAACCTCGATGGAGCGCCTGAACAAGGAGTGGTACGAGGTGACTTTCGACGGCGATCTGTCGCAGCTTGCCGTGGGCGACTTGATTACCCGAACGTGTTTTCCCGAGGTGTTGATCCGGAACTGCCGTATGGGGAATAATCGGGCGCGCGGACTTTTGCTCGGCTCACGTAAGAAAACCGTTGTCGAGGATTGTTATTTCCACACGCCCGGCGCAGCCATTCTTTTCGAGGGCGACGGGTACTACTGGTACGAGCAAGCCGGCGTGCGCGATGTCGAAATTCGCCATTGCGTGTTCGACGATTGCCTCTACGGAGCCGCTACGTGGGGCGACGCCGTCATTGCAACGGGCAACGGCCCCAAACATGACCGGGAACAGAGCCGCTACCATCGTAATATCCGGGTCGAAGGCAATACGTTCCGGGGATTCGATCCCCGCATCGTCAACCTCTATTGCGTTGACGGATTCGTATTCACTCGGGATAATGTAATCGAATATACTGATGATTATTCCGATTTGTCCGAGAAAAAACGTAACTTTATCATTCGGAACTGTGATAATATAGTCATTGAAAAAGAATAAATCGATAAATAAACTATGAAACGATTTTTTTGGGGAGCATTGGCTTTGCTGCTGGCCGTGCAGGCGGAAGCCGAAGTGAAACTTCCGGCCGTGTTGGGGAGCAATATGGTGTTGCAGCGCAATACGGAAGTGAATTTCTGGGGCGAGGCTTCGCCCCGCAGCCGCGTGCGCGTAACCACTTCGTGGAATGGCCGCACGTATGACGCCAAGGCCGATGCCGAGGGCAGATGGACGATGAAAATCGCTACGGACGAAGCCGGAGGCCCCTATACCGTAACTGTCAGCGACGGCCGGGAAATCGTGCTCGACAACGTGATGCTGGGCGAGGTGTGGGTCTGCTCGGGACAGTCCAATATGGAAATGCCCGTGAGCGGATTCATGTTCCAGCCGGTCGAGGGAGCGGTCGATGCCATTGCCGATGCCGGAATGTACCCCGGCATCCGGATGTTCACCGTGCCGCGTGTTTCGTCGCAAACGCCCCTTCAGGACTGCGAGGCGGCGTGGCAGACGGCGACCTCCGAATCGGTCGGCCAGTTCAGTGCCGTAGGGTATTTTTTCGGGCGGATGCTCTATAAGGCATTGGGCATCCCCGTCGGGCTTATCACTCCGAACTGGGGCGGTTCGACCATCGAGGCGTGGATGACCGTCGATGCCATCGACTCGACGCCGGGTATCGACTATGCCGCAGCCAAGTCGGGAACCTATGACAACAGCATCCCTCAGCGGCTCTATAACGGGATGTTGCTGCCCGTATGCCGTTTTACAGCCAAAGGGTTCATCTGGTATCAGGGCGAATCGAACCGCAGAAACTGGTACGACTACAAGGCCCTTCAGGTGTCGCTCGTCAAACTCTGGCGTGAAACCTGGGGTGACGGGAAGATGCCGTTTTACTACACGCAGTTGGCGCCTTACCGGTATGAAGGCGATGACCTGCGTTCGCTGCCGTTGGTCATCGAGGCGCAATACCGTGCGCTGGCCGAAATCCCGTATGCCGGAATTGCCGCTACGACCGACCTGGGAAACCCGACCTGCATTCATCCGGCGCGCAAACGCGAAGTGGGAGAGCGTCTGGCATTTCTTGCCCTTGCGAACGATTACGGGGTAAAGGGACTGCCTGCCCCTGCACCGGTATATAAGTCGATGGAACGCGACGGGAATAAACTGGTGCTGACTTTCGACAACCTGCCGCTCAAGGCCCGGAACGGCGTTGACAGTTTCGTGGCTTTCGGGCCTGACGGGTATCGGCGGCCTGCCGGCTTCGAAATTGCGGGCGAAGACCGGGTCTTCCATCCTGCCGTTGCGAATTTCAAATATTGGGACAACCGTATCGAAGTGAGTTCCGACCGGGTTCCCGAACCCGTTGCCGTGCGCTACGCATTCCGGAATTACTGTCCGGAAGCCAATGTCGTGACCACTATGGGCCAGCCGCTGGCGCCGTTCCGGACGGACGACTGGCCGTTGGACGACATCGGAGAGATCAGATAAATATACCGCAAATATGTATCCTGAATTTCCCCCCCCCTCCTCTCCGGCAGCGAACTTGCTGTTCGCTGAAGAAATAACTGCTTGTATATCACCGATGGAAGGCGAAAAGCAAAGGCTTTTCGCAAGGGGAAGGCATGCTCCCGTGGGAAGCTATGCCCGGGGGCTGTGCGTACACGATGGGAATGCAACATATAAAATTGTGCAGAAACTGGTACTATGACGTTGCAGGTGAAATATGCGGTATGCTTGTGTGTGATGTGTATGGCAGTGTTCCGTGCCGGAAATGGCATGGAACATAAATTCAAGTACTACACCGATAACAACGGGCTCTCTTCGAATACCATCCAGTGCCTTTACCAGGATGAAAAAGGCTATATCTGGGTCGGCACGGCCGACGGACTGGATCGTTTCAACTCTTACGATTTCACCAACTACCGTTCGGACCATCGCCGGACGTATACCCTCGAAAACAATTGCGTTTACAGTCTCTGCGCCGAAGGTTTCCCGAACGGCGACCGTATCTGGGTCGGCACCAGCGACGGCGTCTATATTTTCGATTCGAAAGACGAATCGTTCGTCAATCTGCCCATTCTGTCCGACGGAGAGGTGCGTCACAACCTGCTGGTCTACTCGCTGGCGGCCGACGTGGCCGGCAACATGTGGATTGGGACGCTCGGCGACGGACTGTATCGCTACAACATCAAGTCCGGCACTTTCGAGCATTACACCGCCGCACGATATCCCGAGGCTTTTTCGTCGGATGTCATCGTTAAGGTGTTGCTCGACCATGACAGCAATATTTGGGTGGCCTCGGACGGTGGGTCGCTATTGAGCCGCTATAATCCTGAGAACAACCGTTTCTCGACGTTCCGGGTCGAAGATACGCTAACGCGCGAGCCCATTTCGCGCATCAGTACGATGTGCCAGGATTCGTTCGGCGACATCTGGATTGCCGGCTATGCCTGCGAGCTCTATAAGTTCGAACTTTCGCGACTGACGTTTTCCTGCAACAAGCCCGACGACGGCGAATCGTATGGTCGCGTACGTAGCATGATCGAATACTCTCCGGGGGTGATGATGCTCGGAACGGATCACGGACTGGTAAACTTCAATGCGAAGTACCGCAGTTTCGAGCAGGTCGATAACGGCATCACCAATCGCAATGGACGGCTTAACGACAAATTCATCCATTCGATTCTCAAAGACCGTGACGGCGGTATTTGGATAGGTACCTATTTCGGGGGCATCAACTACCTTTCGCCGTTGAGTTCGCTTTTCACGCTCATCGAGACGGGCGAAGGGTGCGGCCGAATCATCAGCAAGTTCTGCGAGGGGCCTGGTGGGAACATCTGGATCGGCAGCGACGACGGGGGCTTAAGCTTCTATAATCCCCGCACGGGGGATTACAGACATGTGGTGATCGATGAGCGCAATCCTGCACTCAATATCCATGCGCTGACTGTCGATGGCTGCTGGCTGTGGGTCGGCACCTACGGCAACGGCCTCTACCGCGTTGATCTGCGCAACCGGCAGGTGCGGCATTTCAACCGGCACGGCACGGGGCTCGACAATCTCGATGTCTATTCGGTCTACCGCGATTCGCGGGGACAGCTGTGGATCGGTACCAAGATGGGCATTTGTCGATATGACGATGCTACGGAAACCGTTTCGTGCGCTGTCAGCCTGGGGCATAACAGCGACGTGGTGGACATTTGCGAGGATACGCAGGGACATCTGTGGTTCGCATCGTTGGGCAAAGGGTTGATTCGCTACGGCTTCGATGAGGACGAATTCACCCATTTCTCGCATGACTCCCGCTACGGGCTCTCTGATTTTGTGAGCTGCCTTGCCGTCGAGGACGGTGTGCTGTGGATCGGAACGCACGGCACCGGGCTCTGCCGCTACGATATTGCGGCGGATACGCTCACCCGGGAATTCGATGCATTGCCGTACGGCAATTGCGCTGTGTTCCAGATTATCCGGAATGGCAGCGAACTGTGGCTGACGACCAATCGGGGACTGCTGAAATACAACCGCGGGAACGGTCAAGATTCGATTTACAAGTTCACCTCCGACGACGGCCTGCAAGCGAATATCTTCAACGCCAATTCGGGCATCAAATCCTCCACCGGACATATCTATATCGGATGCAACAACGGTATCAACCGTTTCTATCCCTATGATTTCACACGACGTGAAAACTCCGCCAAGCTCAATATCGTCTTTCCTGACTTCAAGCTTTTCAACCGCAGCGTGCCCGTTGATGGCAGCCTGCTCACTCATACGATCGACTGTCAGCGGGCAATCCGCCTGCGGGGCCGGAAGATCTCGTTCAGTCTCGATTTCATCGCGCTCAATTTTTCTTCGCCTCTACGGACGGTTTACCGTTATCGGCTCGAAAATTTCGACGACAAATGGATTACCACAGGGCAGGACGAGAGTGCCGGCATGCAACATGTATCCTATACGAACCTGCCACCGAACAAATACCGCTTTGTCGTAAGTGCCTCGATCGGCGGCGAACAGTTCGGAGAGGAAGCCGTGGTTGAGATTACGGTGCTGCCTCCCTGGTGGATGACGCGCGTGATGATGGCCGTTTACGGTATGCTGTTCGTCGCCTCGGCTGTTGGGGGCGGTTTGCTTTTGCGGCGGCGTGTCGGACGGGCGCACCGCGAGCAAATTGCCTCGATTACCCGCAAGAACAAACTCGACTTGCTGGAGGCCAAGGTCAGCCTCTTTACCGAGGTGGCCAACGAGATACTTACCCCCGTTGCGTTGATTGCCGCCCCCGTCGAGGAAATTGCCAAGCGTGCCGATGTCTACGGGGAACTACGTGAGGATGTCGATATCGTCCGCAAGAACTGCGAACGACTGCGTGTGCTGGTGAACCAGATATTGAGTCTCAAAAATTCCGAGGCCGGTGAAAATGCCCTTTCTCTCGTAGAAACGGTCGATGCACGCGAACTGCTTGCCGCGTCGGTGGACGCGGTGCGCGATACTGCCGCGCGCAGGGACGTTAAGATAAACCTCTCGCTGCCCGGGGAGCCTGTGACGGTGCGGGTTTACTGCGACTGTTTTTCGAAAATCGCAGACCATGTCCTCAACAATGCCTGCCAGTTCGCTGAGAGCCGAATCGACGTTACGCTCGATGCTCCCGGCGGGGAGCTTTCCGACGACGTGTTCCGGGTGCGTATCCGCGATGACGGTGCCGGAATCAGCCGCGAGGAGCAATCCCGGATTTTCGATCTGTTCTATACCTCGGATGCAGACTCTGTCGGTGGCCGCGGCCTGGGATTGGGGCTCGCCGTAGCGAAGCACCTCGCTGCACGCATGGGAGCCCGCCTCGGAGTGGAGAGTGTTGTGGGCGAGTGGACCGAATTCTCGCTGACCGTTCCGCTGAATTCCGCTGCGGAACCGGATACGGCTGACGGGGAGGTGTCTGCCGCACCCCGGCCTGACGCCGTTGTGCCGTCCGGTATGCAGAAACGCCTGCCTAACATCCTGCTGGTCGAGGACAACGCTGATTTCGCAGACTTTTTCGTGCGTCACCTTGCGGAATGCTATACGATTCACTGCGTGGCTGACGGGCAGCAGGCGCTCGACATGCTCCGCCGCCGGAATATGTCGGCGGTGGTAAGCGATGTGGCGCTGAAGGGAATGGACGGCATCGCGCTGTGCACGGCCGTGCGCAATGACCGGATGTTGGATCACCTGCCTGTCATCCTGGTGTCGGTCGATGCTTCGTCCGCGACGAAGGTCCGGGCATTGCAGGCAGGTGCCGACGCCTGCCTCGAAAAACCGTTCTCGGTCGATTACCTCGACTCGCAGATACGTACGCTTGTGGAGATGCGCCGCCGACTGCGGCTGAAATTTTCGAAAATGCCCTATTCCCTCTTCGACGAGGAGGAACAGATGTCTGGAGGCGACCGTTTTATGGTGCAGGTCAACCAGTATGTCATGGATAATATTTCCAATTCGAGCCTGTCGGTCGAGGACATCGCTGCGGCCGTCGGCGTGAGCCGTACGCTTTTCTTTTCGCGCATTAAGTCTCTGACGGGCACCACGCCCAACGAATTTTTGCGTTCTACGCGGTTGAAAGCGGCCGCCGAGCTCCTTTCGAAACCCAATAATCTGCGTGTGACGGAAATCTGCTATATGGTGGGATTTACTTCGACCTCCTATTTCGCCAAGTGCTTCCATGCCCAATTCGGAATGCTGCCCAACGAGTTTCTCGATAGATTCCGCCGCGAATGATCCGGCCGGGGCTGCGGGGACGATTTGAAGCAATGCCGTGCGGGGTTTCGCTCCGCAGGGTTTCATGTCGTCGGCCTCGGCTGCCGCAGCATGCCCTCGCGGCCGATTGTCGCCCGTTCTTCTGTTTATAACTCTGTTGCACATTTGGGGAAGTTGCTATGGAAATTGTCCGATTTGAAAAATCGGGACATTTTCATTAGATTTGCAATTGATACATAGAGTTGTTTCCCGATCATTGTCTGCCGTATTTTGAATATCCGTGTTGCAGATGCCTGAAACGATCTCGCCTGACATCAAAAAGTGTGAACGAACCGATGCGCCGAAAACTCGCTTTTCCGATTGCCGTATTCGCTGCGACCGTTGTGATGATGGCCGTGCAGAAGCCCGTGTTCATGGCCTATTACGCCGTGGAGGCGGCCGGGGCGGGCTTCCGCGGATGGATCGACGTGCTATGGCACGGCCTGACGCTCGACATGACCGTCGCGGGGTATGTCACCGCGCTGCCGATCCTCGTGACATTGCTTTCACTATGGCTCCGCCTGCCCGAAAAGGTGTGGCAGGGTGTGCTGACGACCTGGTTCGTGCTGGTCGCCGTGACGACGGCCGTGATCTTCGCCGTCGATGTCGCGTTGTACGAGCATTGGGGGTTTCGCATTGATTCGACGGTCCTGATCTACCTCGCCGACCCCGAGGAGGCGATGGCGAGCGTCGATTTCTGGCTCGGGGTGCGGCAGACGTTGCTGGCGGCGGCTTATGCCGCGGGGATGATCTGGGTTTACCGCCGCATCCTCGGCGTTTTCGACGGCCGGACGGTCGGTTGGCGGGTCGCTTCGCTGGGCAGCCTCGCCGTCGTGATGCTCGCCGGATTCGATTTTCTGGCCATCCGCGGCGGCACGGGGGCTTCGGTGGCCAATGTCTCGAAGGTCTATTTCAGTCCGACGCAGTTTCTGAACCACGCCGCCACGAACCCCGTCTTTTCGTTCCTCGCCAGTCTGGGCGACCGGGTCGATTACGCCGACGAATACCCTTTCTTCGACGAGGCGGTGCGTGCCGCGAAGTTCGACGCTCTGCGGGGCAACGGTCCGGCGGCAGGACCCACGGAACCGGTGCTGAACACCGCGCGCCCTAACGTCGTGATCGTCATTTTGGAGAGTTTCGCCCGCACGGTCATGGACGCCGAGGTCGGCGGGGAGCCCGTGATGCCCTATATGCAGCGGCTGAAGGGCGAGGGCATCTGGTTCGAGAATTTCTTCGCCAACTCGTTCCGCACCGACCGCGGCGAGGTGGCGATCCTGAGCGGATTCCCGGCTCAGACACGCATGTCGATCATGAAACTCCCGGCCAAGAGCCGCAACCTGCCTTCGATAGCCCGTTCGCTGGCGGGCGAAGGCTATGCCACGAGCTTCGCCTACGGCGGTGACCTCAATTTCACGAATCAGTCCTCCTATATGTACGCTACCGGATGGCAGGAGTTGATCTGGCAGAAGGACCTGCGCTTCGACGCCCCTGCGGCCGACTGGGGTTATGACGACGCGCTGATGTGCGACTGGTTCGCCGACCGGGTGATCGCGCTGAGCGACGCCGGGAAACCCTTCCTCGCGGGGCTGCTGACGCTGAGCAGCCATACGCCTTTCGACGTTCCCTACTCGAAATTCGACGACAAGGTGCTGAATGCTATGGCCTTTTCCGACGAGTGCGTCGGAAAGATGATCGACCGCCTGAAAGCCTCTCCCGCGTGGAAAGACCTGCTCGTGGTGCTGGTCGCCGACCACGGCTACCCCTATCCGCGGACGCTGACCTACAACGAGCCGCTGCGCCACCGGATTCCGATGATCTGGACGGGCGGCGCCGTCGCCCGCCCGCGCGTCGTGGAGGATTACGCCGCGCAGATCGACATCGCGGCGACGCTGCTGGCCCAGCTGGGCGTCGCGCACGACGATTTCGATTACAGTAAGGACATCTTCGCACCGACCCCCCCCCGCAAGTTCGCCTACTACACCTTCAACGACGGTTTCGGCGTCGTGGACGCTTCGGGCGAGGCGGTGTGGGACGCTACGGCCGGCCGGGCGGTGACGGCTACGAACCTTGAACTGCTCGATGTCGGCCGCACGATGTTGCAGACGACCTATACGGATATCGGCCGCCGCTGAAAATACCGCATTTTAGGTATTGCGGTACGGACCTTGCCCGAATATCTTTGTGCACAGAAAATAATACCTATATTTATGTATAAAAATGGTGGATATACGGGCGATGACAGGATGTGCGATCTGGTGTGCGACCGTTATGCCGTGTTGCAGGTGATGAGCCGTTTCAGCATCGCACTGGGATTCGGTGACAAGACCATCGCCGAGGTGTGCGCCGAGAACAAGGTCGATACGGCGACGTTCCTCGCTGTGGTCAATATGCTGATGAATTTCGGCAACGGCGCCGAACTGGCCGGCGAGGTCTCGGTGCGTTCGCTGACCGACTACCTGCACAATTCGCACAGCTATTTCCTCGATTTCCGCCTTCCGGCCATCCGCCGCAAGCTAATCGAAGCGGTCGATTGCGCCCAGAGCGACGTGTCGTTCGCCATCATGCGCTTTTTCGACGAATATGCTGCCGAGGTCCAGCGCCACATGTCCTACGAGGAGCAGACCGTCTTTCCCTATGTCGAGTCGTTGCTCGCGGGCGAGAAGAGCACGGCCTATTCGATGGATATTTTCCGCCGCCAGCACGATCAGGTTGACATCAAGCTGCGCGAGTTGAAGAACATCATCATCAAATACTACCCTTCGGGCAGTACGAACGAGCTGAACGGCGTGTTGTTCGACATCTTCAACTGCGAGCACGAACTGGCTTCGCACAACGCCGTCGAGGACGAGATTTTCATTCCGGCCGTCGAACGGCTGGCGGCGACGGGGCCCCGCGTCGTGAAGCCCGAGCCGCTGAGCGCCCGCGAGAAAGAGATCATCGTCTGCGTGGTGAAGGGCATGACCAACAAGCAGATCGCCGACGCCCTCTGCATTTCGGCCCACACCGTCATCACCCACCGCCGGAACATCGCCGCCAAGTTGCAGATACACTCCGCGGCGGGGCTTACGATCTATGCCATCGTCAATAAACTGGTCGAACTCTCCGAGATCAAGGACACCATAACCGACTCGCTGTCATGACACACGAACACCATCACCACGATCATACGGTCACCTCGCTCAACAAGGCTTTCATCTGGGGTATCGGCCTCAATGTGGGCTTCGTCGTCGTCGAATTCGCCGTCGGCCTCTGCTACGGTTCGATGGGACTGTTGTCCGACGCCGGACACAACCTTTCCGACGTGGCCAGCCTGTTGCTGGCCATGCTGGCGTTCCGGCTGGCCCAGGCCCGGGCCACGCCCAAATACACCTACGGTTACAAGAAAAGCACGGTGCTGATCTCGCTGCTCAATTCCGTGATTCTGCTGATCGCCGTCGGCGTCATCGTCGCCGAGAGTATCGGCCGCATGCTGCATCCCGAGTCGGTCGTGGGCGGCGCCATCGCCTGGACCGCAGGCGTCGGCGTGGCGATCAACGGCTTCACGGCGTGGCTCTTTATGAAAGACAAGGACCGCGACCTGAACGTCAAAGGCGCCTACCTTCACATGGCCGCCGATGCGCTGGTGTCGGTCGGGGTGTTGGTTTCGGGCCTCGTGATTTCGTGGACCGGCTGGACCGTCGTCGATCCGATCGTGGGTCTCGCCGTCGCCGGGGTGATCGTGGCTTCGGTCTGGTCGCTGACCCGCGACAGCCTGCGTCTTTCGCTCGACGGAGTTCCCGGCGGTATCGACATCGCCGAGATCGAACGGAAGATGGAGGCCGTTCCGGGTGTCAGGGCGGTTCACCACATCCACGTCTGGGCCATCAGTACGACTGAGAACGCTCTTACGGCCCATGTCGTGCTCGACAGCCTTTCCCGGATGGAGGAGGTGAAGCACGCCTTGAAGGAGCTGTTGGGCCGTTCGGGAATCCCTCATGCGACGCTCGAATTCGAGTCCGTCACGGAACGATGTTGCGATTTGCACGACTGAATTGTATAGTTGGACGAAATCGTTTGATCGAAAGACTGAATTCCGGCCTTAAACATTGGGGTCGGAGTTGGTTTTTTCAGAAAAGCGTGCAATCTTTGTCCCCGGAAGAATGAATTCGAAGAAGAGTAGAAGTGACGCAACTTTCATGAAGGGGGACGGCCGGCTGTAAAGCCGGTCGTCCGCTTAAGAAGCGGATTTCAGAGGCGGCGGTAGGGCGGGCGTTTTAGAACCGCTTCTGCGCTTCGACCGTTTTCCCGTTTTTTATTGCCCGCCTGCTTAGACGCGGAACTCAGGGCACCGGGTCGTAGCCGCTTCCGCCCCACGGATGGCATCTGGACAGGCGGCGCACGGTGAGCCACAGTCCCTTCAGGGGGCCGTATTTGCGCAGCGCTTCGAGGGCATATTGCGAGCAGGTGGGGGTGAAGCGGCACGACGGGGGCGTGAGGGGCGAGATGCAGAGTTGGTAGAACCGCACCAGCACGATCAGCGGAAAGGCGCACACCCGCTTAAAGATGCTCCACGACCGATTCCAGAATCCTGCGGACGGCATTTGCGACGGTTTTATACGGCAGCACCTCTTTCGACGAGTAAATCAGCGCCAGGTCGAGGTTGACCGGTGCGCCGTTGTGTACGATCTGTTTCTGCAAGCGGTAAGCCTCTTTCGTGCGGCGGCGCAGGAGGTTGCGTTTGTTGGCCCGTTTGTGGAACTTCTTGGGGACGGAGAACAGCACTTCGACCGACTGTTCAGTGTCGGGCTCCGCGAACCACACGTAGCGGAACGGGAAGATGAAACCGCTCTCGCCGCTCTCGAACATGCGACGCACGGCCCCGAGCGAACGGAGCCTTTCGGTGCGGGGCAGTGAGTTTGCGGACATGGCGTCGGGGGGGGGTTCAGCCCCTTATTTGCGGGTTTCTGCGGTGGGACGGCGCGTGCGGCTCTTCTTGGCCAGCTTGTTTTGCTGGTTGCGGATGAACTCCTCCTTGCGGGCGTCGGTCACCAGTTCGACGGGGGCCGGTTCTTCGCCTTTCTGCACTTTTTGCAGGAAGATGTCGATGGCCTTGACCATCGAGGGGGCTTCCGGCGTCGGGGCGTTGGCCAGCACGGTGATTCCGGCACCGATGGCGGCCCGCAGCGTGCTTTCGCCGAATACCGCGATGGCCGGCAGGTTGTCGGTGCCGAATTTCTCGACGAGGGTCTTGATGTCCGACGGCGAATAGAGCGCCAGCAGGCCGTAGTCGTCCAGCTTCACGTCGTCCAGGTTTCCGGCGACGGTGCGGGCCAGGATGACCGGGCTGACCGACAGCTTGAGTTTGGCGAGCGTTTCGGGAAGCTCCGGACGGTGGGGTTCGCTCAGCGCCAGCAGGAGTTTTTCCTCCTTGTGCTTGATGATCAGTTCGACGAGCGAGGTGAACGACCCGTCGGCGAACGATATTTTGCGTTTGCGGTAGACGATGTATTTTTGCAGATAGAGCGCCACGGCCTCCGTCTGGCAGATGTATTTCATGGTTTCGGGCACGGTGATGCGCGCCTCTTCGCAGATGTGGAAGAAACTGTCTACCGTCGTGCGCGATGTGAAGATGACGGCGGTGTGCGAGAGTATTTCGACCCGTTGGGCGCGGAACTCCTTCAGGGAGACGCCGACGACGCGGATGAAGGGCTTGTAGGCTATCTCCACGTGGTATTTCTGGGACAATTCGTAGAACGGGGATTTTTCGATAACTGCGGGCCTCGGCTGCGAAACCAGTACACTCTTTACTTTCAACGTTGCGAATAATTTAGGTTTGTTGTTGCAGGGTCATCTCGCCGTGAGCAGCCACAAAAGGCTGATTGGTAAGATTTCCACCATGCAAAGGTACAAAAACCAATGCAAAATCGAAATTTTTTTGGCAATAAACAGATTTAGTGTCTCCCGGAGGTATAGACCGGCCGTAACGGCCAATTCGATGATAATGATGCAGAACCAGACGTTTCCGGTGCCCCGGGGGCAGAGTGCGAATAGCAGCAGCGCGGGGGAGGTGACGATCACGCCCAGGGAGAAATAGGTGCGTTTCAGCAGTACGAGCTGCGAGATGAAGGGCTGCGAGAGCGTGACGGCTCCCGTCAGACGGACCATGGTCATCTGGTAGAGGACCACGCCGTAGCAGGCCGCCGTCGCCAGCAGGCTCAGGGCCAGCACGGCGCCGTGCGACAGGGTTTCCAGCTGGCTCGGCATCAGCGAATCGCCGTATTTGACCGCCATGACCCCCATGAAGAGCATGCCGATGGTCGTTGCGATGTTCAGGAACCGCGAAAAGCCGCTGCCGCCCGGTTCTTCCGAGAGCCGTTGTCCGGTGGCCGTGTCGCGCGAGATGCGGTCGAGCAGCGTGCGCACATCGCCCAGATTGCGGTAGAGTAGCATGGCGTAGATCGCGGCGAGCAGCAGGACGAAACTTTGGAAAGCGGCGTTTTCGGTGAGTGAGGCCGGAGGTGCGGCTTGCATCCGCGGCGGTTGGACCGTGACCGACGCCTCTCCGAAAAGGGCTGCCGCCGTGGTGTCGCGCCAGACGGAGGGCGTCTCCGTTTCCGCCGTGCGGAAATCCGCAAAGAACAGCGTGTCGGCCGGCGCCAGTCCGATCGAGTCCGCAGCCAGTCCGATCGAATCTGCTGCCGGCCTGATCGAGTCCGCCGCCGGCGCGGAAATGCTGTCCGCGATTCCTGCGAATGCCGTGCTGTCCGGTGCACTTGCCGTCGGGGCCGCCGCAGGTACGGTTGTCACGCTATGTGCCAGCGAGTTGATCATCAGGCGTAGATGCGTTTGAGGGTGATGCGGATGGTGGTTCCCTTGCCGATCTCGGAGTCGATGACCGCGATCCGGCCTTGGTGATACTCTTCGACGATGCGGCGCGAGAGCGACAGTCCGAGGCCCCAGCCGCGGGTCTTGGTCGTGAATCCCGGTTCGAAGATGCGTTTCCAGTTGCTCTTGGGGATTCCTTTGCCGGTGTCTTTGACGTCGATGATGACGTGCTGGTCGTCCGAGGAGATCCTTACGTCGATGGCCCCGTGTCCTTGCAGGGCGTCGAGCGAGTTTTTCATCAGGTTTTCCACGACCCATTCGAACAGCGCGGCGTTGATGTTGGCCTGTACCGGGGCGATGGCCAGCCCGTTGTAGTCGAGGGTGACGTTGCGGGGAATGCGTTTGCGGAAATACATGACCGATTCGCCCACCACCTCGTTGATGTTGGCGGGGGTGAGGGGCGTTTCGGACCCGATCTTCGAGAAGCGGTCAACGATCTTCATCAGGTGCGTGAGGTCCTTGTTCATCTCCTCCACGGCCGTCTGGTCGATGTTCTGCGAACGCAGGTATTCGATCCACCCGAGCAGCGACGAGGTGGGCGTGCCCAGCTGGTGGGCGGTCTCCTTGGCCAGTCCGATCCACACGCGGTTCTGTTCGTCGTGCTTCGACGAGCGGAAGGCGATGAACCCCAGCGCGATGAAGGCCGTGATGACGAGCAGCTGCACGTAGGGGAAATAGTAGAGCGATTTGAGCAGCGCCGACTGGCCGTAGAAGATGATGTGGTAGTGCTGCGACGACCAGAGGAAATTCACCGGGATCGGAGTGTTCTCCTGGGTGAACTTGTCGATCTGCTTCCTCAGCCGGTCGGGATGGTCGATGATCTTGTCCGGAACGAGGTGCGAGTTGATGACTTCGAGGTTCTCGTTGGTGATGATGAACGGAATGTTGTTGCCGTTGGACATGATGTCCGTCACGAGCGGGTCCTGAATGGTGCCGCCCAGCACATCGCGGCTCACGCGCTCGATGGCGTGGGCCCACAGGGCCACGTCGTGCTGCTCCTTCCATTTGAGCCGCTGGGCCATGTTGTTGGTGTAGAGCAGCGACACGGCGCCGAGCGTCACCCCGACGACGATTACCACCAAACGGTTGCGGAACGAGAAGTATTTCGTGCTGAGCTTCATGGCGCGGGGCTATTTGCGCTGGGTGTCCTGCTCGCGGGTGATGCGGGCGTACTCTTCGGGATTTTCCAGCACCCCGATCGCCTGCTTCACCTCCTTGTCCCCGGGCAGCGAGTGTTCGATCACACCTGCCTGATAGCCGTAGCGCATCACGATGTCGTTGTTGATCGCCTCGACGACCTGCTTGCGGTAGGTTTCGAGATTGGTCTGCGTGTCGTCCTTCAGCTCGGCCTCCACCTGTTCGAACTTGTTCTTGAGTTCGGCGAAACGGTCGTCTTCGGCGGCTTTTTTCAGCACTTTGAGCGCCCGGCGGGTGTCCGATTCATAGGGCACCTTCTTCCCTTTCATAAACTCCGCGAAATCGGCGTAGTCCCGGTCCGTGATCGAGAAGGTGCGCACGTCGATCTCCCGGCCCGGGTTGCGGCGCATGTATTCGTCGCCGAAATCCTCGATGAATCCCAGCGTGTAGAGCGTCATGGCGAAGCGCGAGATGTACTCCGGATCGGTGCGGATGTCGGGCATCACGCCGCCGCCGTCATAGACCTTGCGACCCGCCTTGGTCGAGAACTCCGAGATGAGCGAGTCGGGGATCACGCGCACCGAACCCTCCTGCGAGTGGGAGTAGTCGATGGCCTGGATGCAGCGGCCCGAGGGGATGTAGTATTTTGCCGTCGTGAGTTTCAGCATGGTGTTGTAGCCCAGCGGGCGGGTCGCCTGCACGAGCCCCTTGCCGAAGCTGCGCTGGCCGATCAGCACCGCGCGGTCGAGGTCTTGCAGGGCTCCGGCTACGATTTCGGCCGCCGAGGCCGAATTGCCGTTGACGAGCACGGCCAGCGGCAGGTCGGGGAGTATGGGTTCCGAGTCGGTGCGGAACGTCTGTTTCGAATCCTCCGAACGTCCTTTGGTGCTCAGCACCTCCGTGCCCTTGGGGACGAACATCCCCAGAATCTTGACCGCCTCCTGCATGATGCCGCCGCCGTTCGAGCGGTAGTCGAGAATGAGCCCTTTCAGGTCGCCTTCCCGGCGCAGCCGTTCGACGGCCGCACGCATCTCCTCGTAGCACCCTTCTGTGAAATCGCTGTGGCGGATGTAGCCGATCCCGTCGGCGGCCCATCCGACGTAGGGCACGCCCGGGATGGCGATGCGTTCGCGGCGGATCGTCGCCGTCTGCTGCGTGCCGTCGAGGTGTTCGACGGTCACCCGGACCTTGCTCCCCGGTTCGCCTTTGAGGCGCGTGGAGACCTGTTCGGTGGTGAATCCCTTGGCCTCCTTGCCGTCGATCGAGAGGATTTTGTCGCCGATTTTCAGCCCGGCCTTGTCCGCCGGCGAACCCTCATAAGGCTGGGCGATGCGCACGTAGTCCTCCTTCTGGCGGATGAGCGACCCGATGCCGCCGTACTTGCCCGTGGTGAGCAGTTCGAAATCCTGCATCCCCTCTTCGGGAATGTACTCCGTGTAGGGGTCCAGGTCGTTGACCATGCCTGCGGCGGCCCCCTCCATCAGCTTGTCGGGGTCTACCGGATCGACGTAGTTGAGCGACAGCTCGCGCATCATGTTGACGGTGATCTCCATGTTGCGTCCCAGCCCGAAGTCGTTGCGGGCTGCGAAGGTCAGGGCTCCTGCGGCGGCGACAGCCGCGGCCGCGATGAGCGGGTAACGGTATTTTCTAATCATTGCGCGTCATGTGTATGTACGAATCGAGGCGGTATTGCACCCGGGCGACGCCGCGGCGGATGCCGTCGAGCACGATCCATTGTCCGTACTGTGAAACTCTTATTTCGTCTTCGCCCAGCAGCATGAGTTTTTGCAGGATGGTGTCGGCACGGAAGACCATCACCCCGTCCTCCTCGCTGCGGAGCGAGAATCCCGACGAGCGGAATGCGTTGACGATCTGTTCGCGGTTCTCTTCCACGTCGCCCTCGACCTTGCGTTCGACGAACCCGAATCGGGGGTAGAGGGCCGCCAGCACCACGATCGCCGTGAAGAGCATCAGGTAGCGGTCGGTGTGGAACATGGCATAGAGCGTGTCGTCGAGCGACAGCGCCGAGGTGCCGGTCATCAGCATCAGCCCCATCAGGACTATACAGAGAACGCACAGGGCGCAGAAATATTTTAGCGAGCGGACGAAGTATTTCATAGCGGAAATTTTTAATTTTTCATTTTTCATTGAAGTTGCCGATAGCATCGGCAACCTCCTGCATCAGCCATTTGGGGGTCGATGTGGCGCCGCAGATGCCTACCGAGGCTGCGCCGTCGAACCATCGGGGGTCGATTTCGCTCGCCTCCTCGACGACGTACGTCCGCGGATTGGCCCGCCGGCACACCTCCGAGAGCACCTTGCCGTTCGACGACTTGCGGCCGCAGACGAAGACCACGGCGTCGAAGCGTCCCGAGAACTCCGCGAGGTGCTGTTCGCGGTTCGATACCTGCCGGCAGATCGTGTCGTCGATGCAGACCTTGTCCGGATCGGCGGCCCGGCGGCGCATCTCGGCCCCGAGTTCCTCGAACAGCGCGATGCTCTGCGTGGTCTGAGAAAGGAAATAGACGGGGCGCGCGAAGTCGATCAGCGACAGGTCCTCCGCCCTTTCGATCACGATCGTCGGCTCCGCCACCTGTCCCGTGAGCCCCACCACTTCGGCGTGGCCCCGCTTGCCGAGGATCACGACCTGACCGCCCGCCGGACGCATCCGTTCGTGGGCCTCCTTCACACGCCGTTGGAGACGGGCGACCACCGGGCAGGTGGCGTCGATCACCTCGATGCCCAGTTCCCGGGCTGCGGCGTATGTCGTGGGGGGCTCTCCGTGGGCGCGGATGAAGAGCCGGCAGCCCGCCAGCTGCGGCATGTCGGCGTGGGTGACGGTCCTCAGCCCCAGCCGTTCGAGACGCTGGACTTCGATGCGGTTGTGAACGATGTCGCCGAGCGAATAGACCGTGGCGCCCCCTCCGAGGGCTTGTTCGGCCTTCGTGATTGCGCGGACAACGCCGAAGCAGAAGCCCGATTTATCGTCGATCTCAACACGCATAGCTGCGTAATTAAGAATTAAAAATTGATTGTGCGCCGACCCGGATAAACAGCAGTCTGTGCGGGAACTGATTTTTAATTCTTAATTTTTCATTTTTAATTGGAATTCATTCATAAACCACGCCATCTGTTCATCGACGGTCATGTGGCTGTTGTCCAGCACGATGGCGTCGTCGGCCTGGCGCAGCGGCGAGACGGCCCGGCTCATGTCGGCCTTGTCGCGTTCGCGGATGTTGCGTTCGACCTCCTCCATCGTCACCGTCATTCCCTTGCCCGTCAGCTCCTTGTAGCGGCGGTCGGCGCGCACGGCGGGGTCCGCCGTCATGAACAGTTTCAGTTCGGCATCGGGGAAGACCACCGTGCCGATGTCGCGGCCGTCCATCACCACGCCGCGGCGGCGTCCCATCTCCTGTTGCATGGCCACCAGCTTGCGGCGCACCTCGGGGATGGCGCTCACGCGGCTCACGCAGTTCGAGACCTCGATGGTGCGGATCTTGCCCTCGGCCAGGTCGCCGTTGACGTAGATGTCGCTGGCGCCGCGTTCGGGATTGAAGCGGAAAGTGATCGTGATCTGGTCGAGCAGCTTCACGACGGCCTCTTCGTCAACGATGCCCGAGCGGATTGCCCCGTGTTCGAGGGCGTAGAGCGTCACGGCGCGGTACATGGCGCCGGTGTCGATGAAGATGTAGCCCAGGCGGGCCGCGATGGCTTTGGCGAAGGTGCTCTTGCCGCACGACGAGAATCCGTCTACGGCGATGACGATCTTATGTTTAGTGTCCGACATTGGGGAAAATATCAAAGAAAGTAGACAGTATGGTGTAAATTCCTAATATGCCGATGATAAGGCCCGCGACATGGTTGATCGTGAGCATGTGCCGCGGGCGGAACCGGCGGCGGAACAGGTTGATGACGAATGCCAGCAGGGTCCACCACGCCGCGGCGCCGCCGAAGAACCCGGCGATGACGAACAGCGAGCGCATGAATTCCCCGAAGGTGTGGTCGGCCATTTCGCCGCCCGAGATTTTGAAGACGGCGAAGAAGGCCAGGATATAGGGGATCACCATGATGAAGTTGGCGATCGTGAGTCCGAAGATCGAGACGAAATCCTGCCACAGCGAGGTTTTGCCGGCTCGGTTGCGGCGTATCTGCGGCACGGGGTTCTGGGCGAAGATGAAGACCCCGACGATCACGACGAAGATGCCGCCGATGACTCTTAGCAGCGTGTCGTACTGCTCGATCCGGACTTGGAGCATCGAGTAGAAGAACAGCGCGGCCATGGCCATGAACGTATCGGCGCAGGCGACGCCGATTCCCGAGACGATTCCCGAACGGCGGCTTTTCGACAGCGTCCGCTGGATGCAGAGCACCGCCACGGGACCTACCGTGATGGAAGCGGCCACACCTACGCAGATGCCGCGGAACAGGGTTTCGACGATTTCCAGTGCCATTTTTCCGGTTCGTAGTTTTTTTAGACGACAAAGATACGAATAAGCCGAGAGAAAAAAGCAAGCTCGCTTGCATTTTTTCCGAGGCGGAGTATCTTCGGTGCAGCCAAAGTTACGAATAAGCGAGGGCAAAAGCAAGTTTACTTGCATTTTGCCGAGCGGGAGTGTCTTCGGCGAAGCCAAAGTACGAATAAGCGAGGGCTTTTCCGGGCAGGAGTATCCGAAAGGGATTCGGAAAGCCTGTCGGCGGGGGCTCCGGCGAGCCCGGAAGTCGGATATGTTGATAAAATATCGAAAACTTTGGCTCCGTGCTTGCATATTCTCCCCTGAAAGTGAATATTTTTGCACAAACACCCCGCAGCTTATGGCAGAGATGAAACAATTCGGCATCGACCTCGAACTGGACGACGCTGTGGCCCAGGGCCATTATTCCAACCTGGCGATCATATCGCACTCTACTTCGGAATTCATCATCGACTTTGCGACGGTCCTTCCCGGCGTGCAGAAAGCGCGCGTCAAAAGCCGCATCATCCTCACTCCGGAGCACGCCAAACGCCTGCTGCGTTCGTTGCAGGAGAATATCGTGCGCTACGAGAGCAACGTGGGCAAGATCGAGATCCCGACCCCTTCGCCCACGCCCGAGGCGGGGCCCAAGATGGGGCAGGCATAGAAAGAAAAAGTCCGGAGCGCGGCCGCTCCGGACTTTTTCATTTCGTTCCGCGCTCCGTTACAGCGCTTCGCCGACGACGTAGGTGCTGCCGCCGATGAAGATCATGTCGCCCTCCGACGCCAGTTCCCGGGCTCGGGCCACCGCGGCCGTCACCTCCTCCACCGCTTCGCCGTGCAGACCGTAGATCGCGGCTTTCGCCGTCAGCTCCGCGGCCGGAAGCGAACGCTCCGAATGCGCCTGGGTGAAGATATAGTGGGCTTCGTGCGGCAGCAGGGGCAGAATGTGCGCCAGGTCCTTGTCGCGCACGAATCCGATCACGCAGTAGAGTTCCTTGTGGGGCGTCGCCCGGATCTGTTCGGCCACGTAGGCAATGCCGTGGGCATTGTGCCCCGTGTCGCAGACCGTGAGGGGAGCCTCTGCAAGCGTCTGCCAGCGGCCCATCAGCGCCGTGTTGGCCGCTGCGCAGCACATTCCTTCGAGATAGGCGCGGCGGGAGATCGTCAGCGGCGTTTCTTCGTGCAGGAAGTCGATCGCCGCCGAAGCCGTCACGATATTGCGGCATTGGTAGCTGCCTTGCAGATCGAGCAGCACGTCGAAATCCCGGTTGTCGCGCGTGCGGCGCAGGTGGAAGAACTGGCGGTTGCCTTCGGGACGGCACTCTTCGCAGACGAACTCCCGTTCGGCGTAGATCACGCGCGATTTGTTGGCCGCCGCGGCCTGTTCGATCACCTCGTTGTAGCGGACATCCGCTTCGCCGACGATCACCGGAATGCTCTTTTTGATGATCCCCGCCTTCTCTGCGGCGATCTTCTGGAGCGTGTCGCCCAGCAGGGCCGTGTGTTCCAGCCCGATGTTGGTGATGACGCTCAGGATCGGCACGATGATGTTCGTGGCGTCGAGCCGTCCCCCGAGCCCCGTCTCGATCACGGCCACCTCGACATCGCTCTGCGCGAAGTAGTCGAAGGCCATGGCGGCGGTCATTTCGAAGAACGACAGCTCCGATTCGACCATCTTGTCGTGGTGCTTGTCCACGAAGTTCACCACCTTCTGCTTGGGGATCATTTCGCCGTCAACGCGGATGCGTTCGCGGAAGTCCTGCAAGTGGGGCGAGGTGAAGAGCCCCGTGCGGTATCCCGCCTGCTGGAGCACCGAGGCGATGATGTGGGCCACGGAGCCTTTGCCGTTGGTGCCGGCCACGTGGATCGTGAAGAAGTTCCGCTGGGGGTTGCCCAGGTGGCGGCAGAATGCGGCGATACGCTCCAATCCCGGTTTGTAGGCCATTGCGCCGCTGGTTTCGAACGCGGGCAGCGACTGAAAGAGGAATTCGAGGGTTTGGGTGTAGTTCATGACATCGGGGGTTTATTGGACGAGATGGTTTTTGCGTTTGACCCGGTAGGCGACGTAGTAGAGCAGACACAGCAGCAGCACATATTCCGAGATGCGGGCCGGATAGTCGCCGTAGCGGGTGTAGAAAGTCAGTTCCGAGTTGAGGGGCACCCGGGCGGAGATCACGCCGCGCTCCTCCCAGCCGAGGGTTTCGCCCACGTCGCCGCGGGCGGAGATGAATCCCGAGCGGCCCGTGTTGGCCGAGCGGGCGATGGCGCGGCGGTGTTCGATGGCCCTCAGGCGCGAGATGGTGAACAGGTGCTTGTAGCCCGGCGTGTCGCGCCACCAGCCGTCGTTCGAGATGATGGCCATGAACTGCGCGCCGCGGCGCACGAAATCGCCGTAGAAGTCGCCGTAAAGCCCTTCGTAGCAGATCGCGGGGCCGGTTTTGATTCCATCGTGTTCGAAGGCCGTGCCGTGCTGTCCCTTGCCGATCTGCCCGAGCGTGCCGCCGAGGTCGATGACCAGGAATTTCAGCACGTCGAAAACCCACGTCGGGGTGTTCTCGACGCCGATCACCAGCCGGCCTTTGTGATGAAGCTGCGTGCGGCCCGCGGAGTCGAGCCCCACGGCCGTGTTGAATACGTCGTAATAGCCGTTTCCGAAGCGTTCCGCACGGGCCGTTTCGGTCTGCGCTCCCGCCGGATAGTGGCGCGTGGTGTTGGCTCCGACAATGAGCAGGGCCCCGGGATGGCAGCTGCGGAGCGTGTCGGCCAGCACCTGCCAGAATTCGCCCGGCGTGTCGGCTGCCCCCAGCCAAAAATCGCTCAGCGCGGGTTCGCGGTAGTAACCCGGCACGGCGGTCTCGGGCAGCAGGATGAACTGCGCCCCGGCGGGTACGTCATTCAGCAGATCGAGGATATTCTCCTCCTGCCGCTCCGTGTCGCCGTGGAATTTGTCGTAGCAGTCCACATTGGGCTGGACGATGCTCACCTCGGCCGCCCCTTCGTCGGGCTGTTCCCAGCTTCCCCAGATGGCCAGCGATACGGCTATCGGCACCGCGACGACGCACGCCGCGGCTGTCCACCGCCGCACGGTGCGCGCCCGGAGGGCTTCGAAGATCAGGATATTCGAGAGCAGCACCCACAGCGTGCCGCCGAAGACGCCCGTGTATTCATACCACTGCACGGCCCACACCTCGTGCGAGAATCCGTTGCCGAGGATGAGCCACGGCCACGAGAAATCCCCGACGGTGTACCAGTATTCGGTGGCGATCCACGCCGTGACGAGGGTCGTATAGGCAAGGGCTTTGGGGGCTTTTTTCGAGACCGTGTGGAAGAGCATGAAGGCGATCATGTTCATCGTCGTCGAGGCCAGCGTGGCGGCCGGGGGGCCTACGGGCGTTGCGTACCAGATCCACCAGATCGTCAGGGCGTTCCACAGCGCGAAGGTCAGCGCCGCCCAGCCGAAGACCTTCCACCACGAGCGGCGCGAGGCGTCGTACGAGGCGCTCACCCACAGCAGCGGGACGAATCCCGCGAGGAGCGTCAGCCCCGTCATGCTGAGCCATCCCGGGGAGAGCAGGAGGGCCGAAAGGATTACCGCCGCAAGTCTACGCAACATGGAAGGAGATTTTATGACCGCAAAAGTACTCAAACGAGCGCATTTTTCAAAATATTTCCTACTTTTGTCTTGAAACCAATCAATCTGCTGTACAAATGAAGAAATTCTTCGTTTTATCGGGAGCTCTCGCGGGTATCCTCTTGTTTTCGGGTTGCGGTTCGAAAGGCTGGAAGACCATTGACGGGGTGATCGTGTTCGACACGCCGGCGCGCGAGCCGGGCCAGGAATCGGTGCTGGGGCTCAGGACGGCTCCGATGGAGACGGTCCGGGTGGGCTTCGTCGGGCTGGGCATGCGCGGTCCGGGCGCCGTGGAGCGCTTCACTCATCTCGACGGCGTCGAGATCAAGGCCCTCTGCGACCTTTACCCCGAGCGGGTCGATAGCGCGCAGGCGATCCTCGCGCGTCGCGGATTTCCCGAGGCCGCGGCTTACAGCGGCGAAGAGGGCTGGAAACAGCTCTGCGAGCGCGGCGACATCGACCTCGTCTACATCGTCACCCCGTGGCAGAAGCACGTGCCGATGGCGGTCTACGCCATGAAGCAGGGCAAGCACGTCGCCGTGGAGGTTCCCGCCGCCACGTCGCTCGACGAGTGCTGGCAGCTGGTGAACACCGCCGAGAAGACCCGGCGCCACTGCATGATGCTCGAAAACTGCGTCTACGACTTCTTCGAGCTCACGACGCTCAACATGGCCAAACAGGGGCTGTTCGGCGACATCCTCCATGTCGAGGGATCGTATATCCACAATCTGGATGCCTTCTGGGACTACTACGAGGGCAACTGGCGCCTCGACTTCAACCAAAAGCACCGCGGCGACGTTTACGCCACGCACGGCCTCGGCCCCGCCTGCCAGCTGCTGGACATCCACCGCGGCGACAAGATGAACTACCTCGTGGCCGTGGACACCCGGTCGGTCAACGGCCTGAAACAGGCCGGGGAGAAGATGGGCGCCACGGAGTTCGCCAACGCCGACCACACCTCGACGCTGATCAAGACCGAAAAGGGCCGCACGATCCTGCTGGAACACAACGTCTACACGCCGCGTCCTTACAGCCGCATGTACCAGCTGACCGGTACGAAAGGCTTCGCCAACAAATACCCGGTTCAGGGCTACGCCTTCGATCCCGAACAGCTCACGGAGTCGGGCGTGCCCGACCACGAGGACCTGAGCAGCCACCGCTTCGTGCCCAGGGAGGTGCGGGAGGCGTTGATGGAGCGTTACAAACATCCGATTGCTATGGAGATCGAGGCGAAGGCCCGGGAGGTCGGCGGCCACGGCGGCATGGATTTCATCATGGACTACCGCCTGATCTACTGCCTGCACCACGGCCTGCCGCTTGATCAGGATGTCTACGATGCCGCCGAATGGTCGTGCATCGGGGCGTTGACGGCTATGTCGCTCGAACACAACAGCGCTCCGGTGGCTGTGCCCGACTTCACGCGCGGGGACTGGGACAAGACCGACGGCTATCACCACGCGATGCTGGTGCAATAAGATGCAATTCGGCCCTCCCATGCGGGAGGGCCGAATTTTTGATACTTGTCGGATGTCGGACCGGGCGTCAGTTCGACGTCGGGAATTTGTAGGCCACGGCCACCGGCTTTTCGCAGATGCCGATCCACTCCTTCTCCTTTTTCATCGTCCGCAGATCGTAGAGGTACAGACTGCCCGGTTTGCGATCCGTCGCCGTGGGGTTATAGGTGGCGATCAGCAGTTTGTCGTCGTCGATCACCGTGGACGAAGTGGACGGTACCGCATTGGTACAGATGTCCATGATCTGTTCGCCGTCGGGCAGCGTGATGTCGGGCTGGTCCCCTTCGGCCGGCACCCGCGGCGAAGTTCCGGTCATCGACCAGTGGTAGATTTTGTTGTCGTAGTCGTAATAGGCGTTTCCGTTGAGCTTCGTCGTCACGATCCGCGAATGGGCGTTCATCAGCATCGGGGCCGACTCGGTGTATGTCAGGAGTTCGGTCGGTTCACCGAACGAATCATTTGTTTTGAGTATCTTGATCTGTTTGGAAGAACCTTCGATTGACTGTGCAATGTAGTATAAATAGCAGCGGTCATACTGTCCTTCTCCGACTCGTGCAGCAGCTATATTGACGAACTTATATCCGCTCGGCGCGGCATATCCTTTCGTGCTGCGGCCGTTGGGGAATAGATTCGCACCCTCTTCGGAGAATGTGAGTACGCTGCGTACTCCTTTGCTTTTTGAGGCGAAGTACCCCTGCTGGCTGTATTTTGCCGGATAGGGCGGGTTCCGGGAGATGAGCATATCGACTGAGAATTCGTAACGATAGGCTTTGAAATCCTCGCCGATCAGATGGACGTATTGCTCGGTGCTTCCATAGGTCTGTTCTCCCAGAATCGTTCCGGTCTGAACACCGTATTCCTCCATGCTCTTCGTGCGGTGGGTGACGGCGAGCGATGCGGCGTCGAGACGATAGATCGAGCTTTCGTCGTCGTTCGACGAGATCAGAACGCCCGACCAGAATCCGGGTGTGGAGAAGACGTAAACGTCGTTCAGGTTCCGGAATTCGTACTCCGGATTGATCAGATTCAGCAGATCGTCCCACACCTCCTGTGCATTCTCGGTCTCCTCCTGGGGCGTCCGTATCTTGACGAACGCCAGCGAACCGCGATTCTCCTCGTCGTTGCAGAGGATCAGATAGCCTTCGTCGAATCCCGACTGCACGCGCAGGTCGTAGTAGTAGAAGCCGATGCTCTCGCCGTTGTCGATCCGCAGGCGCAGCACATAACTGCCGGACTTTTCGAAGGCATAGTCGAGCGTGGGCGAACTGGAAATGAAGGTCGTATCGATCATTCCGGGGAAGTCGCCGTCGGGACGGCCGTAGGACCACTCGTAAGCGATCTCGTGATCGTTGCCGCTCTCGACACGCAGGCTGTTCAGCGTCAGCTTCTCGGTTGCCTTGGCATAAATGGTCTGTTCCAGACCGCTGACCGTAATCGGCGCCAGTTCGCGGTACTCCTCTTTTTCAAGTCCGTAGCAGGAGATCAGTACGATGCCGCAGCCGACGGCCACGAAATATTTCAGTAACTTTTTCATGGTGCGTTTGTTCGGTTAATAGATATTTACCGGATCTCTCCATCCGGTGCCCGTACCTGAGTTATAGGTGCCGTAGGTTTCCAAATCGGGGTAATTGGTCTTGTAGTATTCGTACAGCGGACTGAGCACATATCGGTTCCAGGCCATTTTATAGGGGTTGTTGCTGTTATGGAAAAAGCCTGTACGGATTTCGGTCACTATTCCGTTTTTGTTTACATAAGTTTTGTTGTCGATATTTTCGCCGAACTGCTCGACCATCTCGGCGTAAAGCGACGGATTGAGTTCTTCGATACCGTGGTAGAGTTCCAGCAGCTTCCGGTACTTCTCCTCGCGGAATTCGCCCAGATACATATACCATTGAATAGTGGCGGTATGGTACCACCAGTTGGGGCAGGCAGCGATACCGTCGGAGATCAGGATGCGGTGAACATTGCGCGGAACGCCTTGGAATTCGTCGCTTTCGGCGATTTGAAGCACCAGCGAAGCCGTTTTGTCCTTGAGTTTTTCGGTGCGCTTCACCGTGACCTCGATCCGGCCCTCCACGGACCCTGCCGGGACGATGAGTTCGTCGATCGTGTAGTCTTCGCCTTCGACGGCGTCGTAGAGTTCGCGTGCGACACCGCCCGTCGTGTAGTTGGTCGTCGTGTCGTGGATGGCCTGCACTTCGAAGGTCCGGTCATGGTCGGCGACCGTGCCCAGCAGTTTCACCGATATGGTTTGCCGGAGCTCCTTCACCGATTCGTCCAGCAGGGCGAACGGCGCTTCGGTCGAGAGATAGCGGTCCAGACTCTGGGCTCCGTCGCTGAAATAGAGTTTGTCCTTCTGCGAGGTGTCGTACATCAGCCACGTGTCGGAGCAGGAGAGAAATCCGCCCGCCGCGCTCAGGACGATGAGGATGTTGAATATGAGTTTGCGTTTCATATGCCTCGTTTTTTTATTGTCTGTAATTGTCTTCCACGCTTGCCGGAATGGGCATCGTGTAGGTCGCGTCGTCGTTGCCGGCGAAAGTCCCCATGCCCGAAATGGTGAGGTCGCGGGCAAGGCGCTTCATGTTGTGGAAATCGTCTCCGTCGGCGAAGAACTCCTTGCGGCGGTCGTTGAAGATATTCTCCTCGGTGATTTTGCCCGCTTCCCGGTCGGCGAACGCGGTCTGGTCGCGCGACGTGACCACGTAGTCGAGATACTCGGTGGCCTTGTCGGGATCTTTCGTGAGGTTGGCCTCCGCGACGATGTAGTACATCTCCGGAATGCGGATCAGGCTCACGCCCGGGATCGAATTGCCGTTGTAGGTCGCCGTCGAACCGGAGTCGTTGCTGGAAGCGTACATCACATTGTAGTGCTTCGTGCACCAGTTGTTGTTCCGGTCGAACCACGCCACGTAGCGCCGGTCGGCATTGCCCTCCTGATCCGCTTCGAAGATCGAGGTGTATTGCTCCGCGAGTTTCATGGAGCCCATGCTCGTGGAGCTGCGGATCAGGTCGAAGTAATAGTAGTACGTGAAGGTCGTCGAGTAGAGACCGACGACGGTTTCCTGCATGTCGAGCGTCCCCGTTTCGAGACTGTTCCAGGCCCCGGCGGTCGTTTTCAGCGGGAATTTGCCGCTGTCGATGACCTCCTGCGCGTAGCCCTCGGCCTTTTCCAGATCGTTCATCGTCCAGTATGCGCGGGCCAGCAGCGCCTTGACGGCGTAGAGGTTGAAATGGGTGATGCGGTTGCTCGTGAAGTCGCCCATGGCGTTGTCGCGCACCACCGGCAGCAGGGTCGCATCCTCTTCGAGGTACTTCTCGGCTTCGGTCAGGTCGGCGATGATGAATTCGAACACCTTGTCGAGCGAACTGTACGGAGTGACCTGAATGCCGTAGCTCTTCACATAAGGAATCGCCTTGGCTTTGGCCGCGGCGTCGCCCGAGGCGAACGATACGGCGAAGATGCGCGCCATCTCGAAGTGGAGGAAGGCCCGCAGGGCGAGAAGTTCACCCTTGTAGAGCCGCGTATGGCGGAATTCGCTGTCGTCTTTCGGCAGGATGTGGGACAGGGCCTTGTTGACATGGCCGATGACCTTGTATCCCGTGGTCCAGATCTCTTCGGCGACGGCGATGGCATTGTCGTGCGTCCATTGCCGCTGGACGACGTAGGCCATGTTGTCGCTCTGGTTGATGGTGAAATTGCCGGTCATCAGCTCGGGATATTTGTAGGCGAGCATTTGTCCGTAGAGTCCGTTGCGCTCGCCGCCGATCTCGGCATAGATTCCGTAGATGGCGTCCTCGCAGCCTTCGGCCGTGGAGAAAAGTTCCTTGTCGGTTACCTCCGATTTGGGGTTGACATCGAGGTAAGCCCCGCAGCCGCTCAGCAGCAGCGTCAGCAGCAGCAGGATCTGACTGTATTGTTTGATCGATTTCATAGTCTTCGGCATGTTAGAAAGTGGGACGGAACATCAGGTTGATCGTACGGCTGTACGGATAGCTCGTACCACGTTCGTACTTCACGCTGGAAAAACGCACGAGGTCCGTGACGCCGACGCCGACGGCCAGGCGTTTGAATCCGAGCCGTTTGAGGAACTTGGCCTGGAACTCGTAGGAGATCGTCGCGCTCGACAGCCACAGTTCGTTGAGGCGTTCCACGAAACGTTCCGAGTTGTACGTTTGCGTGGTTTGGCGGATGGCCAGGTAGCGCGACAGGTCGCCGGGGTTCTTCCAGCGGTCGGTGAAGGCGCGTTCATCGACATTGTAGCGCGGGTCGATGTTCTCGACCTTCTCCCAGAGGGTCTTGTTGTAGGTGTCTCCGCCGAACGTGTAGCTGAATACGAAATTCAGCGACCAGCCCTTGTAGCGCAGCGTGTTGAGCCATGTGCCTTGCAGTTTGGGCTGCGTGTTGCCCACGACCACTTCGTCTTCGGTGTCGTATTTGAAGGTGTATTCGCCGTTCTTCTTGATGAAGATCTCCTGTCCCGTGGCGGGGTCGATGCCGGCCGAACGCACGGCGTAGATGTCGTACTGCGAGCCGCCCTCCCGGAACCGCAGCATTAGCGGGCTGTCCAGATCGACCTGATAAGAGGTGTTCTTCAGCGTATTGCTGATGCGCTTGATGCGGTCCTTGACGTGCGAGCCGTTGATCACCGAGGTCCACGCCCAGTTGCGGTTGCGGATGATCTGTGCGGCGACCGAGAAGTCGTAACCCGTGTTCTGGTTCTCGCCGAAGTTCACCGTGATGTTCTCGGCGCCGGTCGAGGCCGGGAGCGGAATGCTCATCAGCTGGTCCTTGGTCGTGTTGCGGAAATAGTCGAAACTCAGGACCAGACGCTCCTTGAAGAGCGTGAGGTCGATGCCGATGTTGTTCTTCAGCACGCGCTGCCATTTCAGTTCGGGGTTGCCCATGCGGATCGGGACGGTTCCCACACCCGTGTAGTACATGTTCTTGTTGTCATAGCGGTACGTGGTGATGGCCTGATAGGGGCTGCCGGTGGTCTGGCCGTTGTAACCCCACGACCAAGTGAGGCGCATTACGTCGATCCACTCCACATCGTCGAGGAATTTCTCCTTGTGGAGGTTCCAGCCCAGACCGAACGACCACATCGGTGCGAAGCGGTTCTCCGAGCCGTAGGCCGACGAGCCGGAGGTCCGGTAGGAGATGTCGGCGAAATAGCGGTTGCGGAAGTAGATGTTGCCGCTGGCGAAGAATCCCACTTTGGCCAGCAGCGTCTCGCTGCCGGAGGGCAGGTTGCTCGGATCGTACCCCAGCGCGTATTTGATGTCCGAAAGTTCGTCTTTCAGGAAGCCCATGGCCGTGACGTACGACGAGGTGAGGTTCGTGTGCTGGATGTCCGTTCCGGCGTTGATCACGAATCCCGATCCCTGGCTGTCGAGCGAACGGCCGTAGTTGAGCACGATCTTGCCGTCGTAGTTGAATCCCTTGCTGGTGCCCAGGCGGTAGGTTCCCCGCTCCGAGGGCTCCGACTTGCTGAGGAACTGTGCGTCGTCGGGCGAGATGTAACGGTCGGACTGGCTGCTTTCTATATCGACGTTGAACTGGCCGCTGACGTAGAAGTCGGGCGTAATCTCCCATTTGGCATCGACCGTGTTGCGCAGATTCTGGGTCCGGGCGGTCGAGAAGCTCGACAGCGTGGCGTTGTAGAGCGGGTTGGCCTGGAATCCCTGGCTGGTCGTCGAGGGGTCTTCGGGGTTGAAATAGAACGCCTTCACCAGATCGCCGTATTCGTCGTAGGGCGATTCGTAGGGATTCAGTTTCGTGTAGGCGCTGAAATTGCCGTAGGGCGACTCTTTGGAGTCGGTCAGCGAATAGTTGGCCGTGTAGCGCAGCGTGAGTTTGTCCCGCGAGTGGTAGCCCACCGAGAAGTTGAGCGTGTAGTTGCGGCGGTTGTCGCCCTTCATGACGCCGTATTTGTCGCTGAAACGCAGCGACGCGCGGTAGTCGATCTTCTGGGCGCGGCCGCTCAGCGAAAGCGAATGGGTGTGGCTGAACGGCACGCGCAGCGGGGCGCGTATCCAGTCGGTGTTGATGCCGCGGCGGACGTTCTGCAATTTGTAGGCGTAGGCTTTGTCCATCGACCCGTCGGCCGTTTCGTAGAAGCCTGCCAGCCGTTCCAGCTCCAGTTTCTGAGCGGCATTGGTCAGGTTTATCGAACTCAGGTCGGGGATGCTCAGTTCGGGAACGAAGTTGTAGCTCAGACGGGGTTTGCTGTCCGTCACCTGCTGGCGTTCGATGACGATCACGCCGTTGGCGGCGCGGTCGCCGTAGACGATGGCGGCCTGAGCGTCTTTCAGAACGTCGATGCGCTCGATCTCGTACATGTCGAGGTCATAAAGCTCCTCCATCGAGATTTCGGCGCCGTCGAGGATGATGAGCGGGTTGTTGTAGGCTTTCTCCTCGGCCGAGGTGGCGATGGAGTTCGAACCGCGGATCAGGATTTCGGGAATGGCGTTGGGGTTCGAGCCGAGGGCGTTGTTCTGTACGACCACCATGCCCGGGGTCACGGCGCTCAGGGCCGTCATGAGATTGGTGTTCGAGATCGAAACGAGCTCTTCGCCCTTGACCGTGGTCACCGAACCGGTGAACGTGCTCTTGTTGCGCGAGAACATACCGTTGACCACCACGTCCTCGATCTGCGTGCCGCCCTCCTTGAGCTTCACTTTGAGCCCTTTCATCGAGCCCGTGACCACTACCTGGCGTGTCTCCATGCCCAGGAATCCCACTTCCAGCAGGGCGGGGCTCGTCTTGGTCGTGAAGGAGAAGGTGAATTCACCCTTTTCGTCGGTCGAGACTCCCTGTCCCGATCCGTTTGCCAGCAGCACCGTGGCACCGGGCAGCACCGTATTGTTCGAGTCGTAGACCGTGCCCGCTACGGTGAAGCGGCGCGTCTTGACCGTCGTGTCGTAGACCAGCACGACGTTGTTTTCGATCTGGTATTTGAAACTCGATCCGGCGATGCAGCGGTCGAGCACGTCCGAGATCGCCGCCTTTTTGAACTCCCCGCTTACGGGCGGGAGCCGGCGGATGTCTTCGGGATCGTAAGCGATCTTGATCCCGGTCTTTTTGGTAATTTCATCCAGTATCGTCCCGACGGGTTGTTCCGTCGCCGCGATACTCACCGTGGCGTTCAGGTTGATCGGATTTCCCCCCCCCTGCGCCATTGTCACGGTAGTCGCAGTACAGACCGCTGCTGCGAGCAATACCAGCCGGAGCGCCCGTGCCCGGCTGAGAAAGTGTAGAATTTTTTGCATAGACTTGGGTGTTTAAGCAGGCCGGTCCGGATGAACCGGCCTGCCCGGGTTCTTAGTTTTTCTGTGACGGGAACATGCTGCGTTCGAGCACGTAGATCATGCCCTGATAGTGGGCCCGGGTTTCGCCCGAGGCGCTCTTTTCGCGCGACCGCAGCAGTTTCAGGATGCGGTCGTTGACGCTGACGAACAGGGCGCGCGACTCGTCGATCGACCGCAGCTGGACGTTGTACTGCCAGCCATAGCCGTGCGACAGCGCGTCGGCGTTCCAGAGTTTCGACGCCACGAAGCCTTTGCCGTGTTCCTCCTCGGCTTCGCGCAGCGGGGTGAGGTGGCGTTCCACCAGCCCCGTGTCGTCCAGTCCCAGCAGGGCGATTTCGTCCACCGAGGGGGCATAGGCTTCGGCGATGCCGCCCAGCTTCAGACGTTTGGCCTCGCTGGCTGCCACGTCGGCGGACGCATCGACGAACATCCGCTGGATGAGCCGTTCCGACGGCGAGAGCGAACGCCCCTTGATCGTGTTCTCGAAGACGATGTTGTAGAGATCGTTCATATACTCCTGCGGGGTGTAGGGGTTGTCCGAGATGTGCGACGAGAGCATGACGTTCTTATAATAGGTGAAGAACGCGCGGCAGAAGTTGAAGCGCAGGATGGACGAGAGGTCCACGTGCAGCGGCAGTTTCTCGGTCAGCGCGGGTTGTTCGAGCCACGACGAGTCCTTCATCTGCGCGAGCACCCATTTCAGCGCGGCGCGCTGGCGCTCTTTCGGCACGGCGACGGCCTGGGGGCCTCCGGGGGTGTTGCTGTTCACCTGTTTGAGGTAGATGCCGCCCACGTTGAGCATCGCGGCGTTGACGTAGCGGGCGAACTGTCCGGCGATTGCTTCGTAGAGCCGGATGCGCTTCGTCAGATCGGGGTCCTCCTCGTCGGGAATCCACTCCTCCATGTGCGAGAGGATGTATTTCAGGTTGGCGATGCCGTAGTCGCCGGCCTTCATGGCGTCGTCGCCGAGATCCTCCTCCAGGGCGGTCGGGTCGTAGCGTGCGATGAGCTGCTGACGGCCGTAGCGGTAGATCGGATCGCCGACCTTTTCGTCGATCCATCCGCGGATGGTTTTCTCTTCGTCGAACATGTCTTTCTTGTCGGGCAGCGGCGTGTAGGCGTACTTGATGACGTATTCGTCATAGGGGCCGAGGTCCGGCGGAGTCACCTTCACGCCCCGGTCGCCGGGCTGCGCCACGTAGTTGAAACGCGCGTAGTCCATGATCGAGGGCGTGGTGCCGTGCTTCTGCGTGAACGAGGCGCTGCGCAGCGAATCCACGGGGAATGCGCTCGATGCCGCCATGTTGTGCATCAGGCCCAGCGTGTGTCCGATCTCATGGGCGAGGATGTATTCCAGCGTCTCCTGGAAAACGTCGTCGGGGAGCTCCTTGCCGCGCACGCGCTCGTCTACCTGCGAGGTCTGCACGAAGCGCCATGTGTTGGCCAGCCGCACCACGTCGTTGTACATCAGCACCGAGGCATTGATGATCTCGCCCGAGCGCGGATCGACCCACGAGGGGCCCATGGCGTTGGCCACGGCTGCCGGGACATAGCGGATGCAGGAGTATTTCAGGTTGTCGGGGTCGAATTCGGGATCGTCTTTCGGGAAGTCCTCGATGTGCATGACGTTCTTGAATCCGATCTTCTCGAACGCCTTGTTCCAGCGCAGGACGCCGCGGCGGATCGGGTCGCGCCACAGCGCGGGGAATGCGTCGTCGAGGTAGAAGACGATGGGTTTGACCGGTTCCACGAGTTCGCCGCGTTTCCATGCCTCCACGTCCTTGGGCTGGAGGTTCCAGCGGTTGATGACCGAGAAGTCCTCGATGGTCTCTTTCTTGCCGTCGATGCGCGACAGGCCGGTCAGGAAGATGCCGATCCGGTCATCGGCCAGACGCGGCCGCATCGCCTCCTCGGGCAGCAGCAGGATCGTGCGCGTCACCTTCATGGTCATCGGCTCGTCCTTCTTGAGCGATACCAGACCCAGCAGGCTGGCCGATACCGAGTAGGAGAGGTACGACTTGATCGTGACGTTGTCCTCGAACGCCTTGATCTGGTCGATGGCCGAGCCTTCGCTCTTGAACTTTCCGGTGATGCTGATCAGGCCGTTGTTGCTGTTGCTCATGGGAGCCAGCTGGGCGTTGTCCCCGGCGAAGAACTTGGTCATATCGACGACCAGCGCCGAACTGTCGCGGTTGTAGCAGACGAAACTGAACGACGTGATGATGGCGGGCAGCGAACTGCGGCTGATGGCCTTGGCCATGTGGGGGTCGTTCTTGTCGTAGAGCGGGGGCACGGGGGCTTCGGAGAGGTAGAGCGTGGTGTCGATCCGCGTGAACTTGACGTGGATGGGGTCCTTCGGTTTGTAGCCGATGGTTCCCAGATTGGTGTCGCTGGCTTCGGAGATGGTCGAAGCGATGAGCATCTCGCGGCCGATCGTTTCGAGGGGAACTTCGGCGTAGAGTTTGCCTTTGAGCTTGTGCAGTGTCAGAAAGGGTCCCTTGGCCGTTACGCACGACTTGTCGTTGACAAACATCTTGGTGTATTTGTCGGTTTTCGGTTTGGCGACCTCCTCTGTCTTCGTCTTTTTCTTTTTGGATTTTGATTTGGAGGCCGCCGCTCCTGACGCAGGGAGCGCGAGCAGTCCTGCCGTGAGCAGCAGGACACAGAATTTGGAAAGTGAACGCATATAAATAAATTTGGGCATTTATTGGTTTTCTATAAGCAAATCGTGTCTTTGTGTTTCGATTTATCGGGAAAAAGTCGTTTCGCGTTGCAATTCGTTTACGGCGATCAGAGGGCTGACGGACAAATATATTGAAAACGATTCGATTTTGCAATACGCGAACGGACCGAAACGATTATTTTACGGACGGACGGTGCGATGAAACGGATGTCGGGACGGAGGTCCGCTCCGGCTTGATCCGCCGCAACGGAATCCATCGGCGTCAGAACGGTTGTGGCCGTATTTTTGCACCGGCCGGATGCCGCTTTTGCGGTCGGCAAGGCGGTTGCGGGAAAAGTGACTATCTTTGCCGACGGAAAAAACGAATCGAGTCGAAATAATTTATGGGCCGGAAAACCGTATCTGATCTGTTAACGGGTCTCGCAGTCGTCTTTACTGCGTTGTTGCTGGTCGCAGCCGTTCTGAGCTGGCGCGCGTCGTTCGTCTCGCCCGAAGCCGGGAATTTCTGGGCTTCGATCGGGTTGCTGATGCCCGTCATCCTGCTGCTGAACCTCGCGGCGCTCGTCTGGTGGCTGTTGCTCCGCCGGTGGGGCGTGGCGCTGATGCCCGTCGCGGCGCTGGCGCTCAACCTGGGCTACGTGTCGGCCATGATTCAGCTGCCCGATTTCGACGACGAAGGGCCCCATGACATCCGCGTGGCGACGCTCAATGCCTACGGGTTCCGCCGTCTCGGGCCCACCTCCGTCACCGCCCGCGCCATCGCGTCGATGATGAACCGCGAGCATATCGACGTGGCGTGCTTTCAGGAGTTCATCGACGACCGGGCCTTTCCGCCCGACAGCATCGCCCGGCTTTTCGCCCCGCAGATGCCCTATTTCGTTTACCGGGCCGGTCAGGCCGTTCTGAGCCGTTTCCCGATCGTGGACCATCGCTACGTCCGCTTTCCCGACTCGGGCAACGACTATTTGCAGGCCGACGTGAAGGTCGGCGACGACACGGTGCGCATCTTTTCGGTGCACTTGCAGACATCGGGCATTTCGGGCCTCCGGCAGCGTTTCCGCAAGGATCACGGCCGCGACGTTCCGGTCGAGCGCGTGATCGGCGAATTGGAGCGTAACAGCCGTATCCGGGCGCAGCAGGTCCGCGAGATCCGTGCGGTGATCGACTCCACGCACTATCCGGTCATCGTGGCCGGGGATTTCAACGACACCCCTTCGTCCTATACCTACCGCCGGCTGAAGGGCGGCATGACCGACGGATTCCGGGCTGTCGGCAACGGATTCGGCGGCACGTTCCGTTATCTGGGCGGCGTGCTGCGGATCGACTATATCTTCTATGACGACCGGTTTGCGGGCGTGGGTTACTACATGCCGCAGGACGATGTGAGCGACCACAAGGCCGTCGTCGCCGAACTGCGGTTCCGGCGGATATGACGATTCCGTTCAATGAGCCATGCAAAAACGGTCTGTTTCGGCATGCTTCTGCCGTCGGGCGGATTATTTTCGATTTTTTTTGGTATTTTTGTACGGATCTCCCCGTTTCATGCGCTTGTTTCCGAGTGCTTTCTTCGGGCGGAAGGCTCCGGATACGGAGCGCGTCTCCGCCTGCGGGGTAAAATTGAATTTATGAACCGAAACAACGTGATCAAGCCGGGCTGGGGGCTGTCGTGCCTCTGCATGCTGTTGGCGCCCCTGTTCGTACGTTCGCAGGAGACGCCGGAACGCGAGTGTATACTGATCGTCTCGTCGTATAATCCCGATACGCGCCGCATGGCGAGGTTCATCACCGAATTCGAGCAGCAGATACTGGCTTTGGGCATCCCGTGCGACATCTGTATCGAGACGCTCGAATGCAAGGGAATTGCCGATGCCGCGCTGTGGATGTCGCTGATCGACAACATGATCACCCGCTACGAGAGCCGTTCGCTGCGGGCCGTCGTGCTGCTGGGTCAGGAGGCGTGGGCCTCGTTCGTGTCGCTGGGCCGCATTCCCGAAGGGGTCATGTGCTTCTGCGGGTTCGTCAGTTCTAACGGCGTGATGCTTCCGCCGCCGCCCGATTCGTTGCAGACGTGGAAGCCCCGTTCGGTCGAGTATCAGGGCATGACCGACAGTCTGAAAACGGTGGGCGGCATGCTCAACCGATACAATATCCGCCGAAATGTTGAACTGATCCGCTCGCTGTATCCCCAGGTGGAGAACATCGCCCTCGTCACGGACAACACCTACGGCGGCATCTCGTTGCAGGCTCTCGTGCGCGAGGAGTGGAAGCGCTATCCCGACCTCAATCTGATCCTCGTGGACAGCCGCCAGGGCGAGGAGGCGGTGCACGAGGCTTATGCGTCGCTGCCGCCCCGTTCGGCCGTGATGCTCGGCACGTGGCGCGTGGGCTGCGACGGGGAGTATCTCATGCAGCGTTCGCTGATCGAGCTGGTCCAGAGCAATCCCCGCATCCCGGTCTTCTCGATCACCCGCACGTGCATCGGCGACGTGGCCATCGGCGGTTACGTTCCCGAGTATGAGAGCGGCGCTCCGCTGATCGCCACCCAGATCAAGAAGTACTACGATACGGGCAGGATCGACGACGTGCATTTCCATACCAGCAAGAATGTCTACCTCTTCGATTCGCGCAAGCTCAAAGAGTGGAAGATCGCCGAATACGCCCTTCCGAAGGGCAGCGTCGTGGAGGATACGATAGCCGCCAAGCTCTCGAAATACTCCCATTACATCGAACTGCTCATGCTGGGCATCCTGTTGCTGGTCCTGTTGCTGCTGTTCGTGACGTGGCTGCTGCTGCGTGTGCAGCGGCTCAAACGGACGCTCGAAGAGCGCGAAGGGCAGCTGGTCGTCGCCCGGGAGAGGGCCGAGGAGTCGGACATGCTCAAATCGGCGTTTCTGGCCAACATGAGCCACGAGATCCGCACGCCGCTCAACGCCATCGTGGGCTTCTCGTCGCTCATGCAGAGCGAGGAGTTGTCGCAGGAGGAGCGCGCCGAATACTGCGACATCGTGGTGAACAACTCCGAGATGCTGCTCACGCTGTTGAACGACATTCTCGACATTTCGTCGCTCGAATGCGGCAAGATACGGTTCAACTACGCCTCGGAGGAGATCGTGCAGATCTGCCAGCACGCGCTGATGACCACGGCCCATACACGTCAGGAGGGGGTCGAGGGGCGTTTCGAATGCGCCGTCGATTCGTTCATGCTGACCACCGACGCCCATCGTCTGTCTCAGATTCTGATCAATCTGCTGACCAACGCCGGAAAATTCACCTCCGAAGGCAGCATCACGCTGGGCGTTGAGATCGACAAGGAGCACGGCGAGGTGCTTTTCTCGGTGACCGATACCGGTCCGGGCATCCCGCCCGACAAGCAGGAGATGGTTTTCAACCGTTTCGAGAAGCTCGAGGGCAACAAGAAGAAGGGTACGGGTCTGGGTTTGGCCATCTGCCGTCAGATCGCCGTGATCATCGGGGGTCGCATCTGGGTAGACCCGACCTATACGGGCGGTGCGCGTTTCATCTTCGCTCATCCCCTCGACATCGGCACCGGTCGGAAGGGCCGCAAGGGCAAATAGTTCCGACGTATTGCGCCGCTCGTTTGGCTGCGATTTCTCTTTCGGCTCTCCGATGTCCCGAATTAAAGGTAAATAGAACGTGTTTGCAGGAAATGTGTTGTCCCGTCAGAATCCGGAAGTTAGTCGGGACCACAAGGTGGGACGAGGAATATCCTGCTCTCGAACATATTTCAGGTTTTGGGGGGCTTTTTAAGGAACTTTTGAAGGTTTGAAATGCAACTTTTTTGTTCGGCCGTTTGGTATATGAACTTATTTTGTTGTAATGAATTATGAATATTCGGTTACTCCATTTTAATAGCCTATTAAATGAGAAATCGGATTCTGATGATGATATGTTGGTGAAAAGCAATCCCGCGCTTGAATTTACGCGGGACTGCTCGACATTAGAAATTCACACCGATTCTAACATTGAATCCACCTCGGAGTTTGTTTGTCGATAAAGTCCTAACATTTTCTTCAACCCACATATAATCATATACGTTTGAATTGTAGTTGTATTTCCAGATATAGTCACAATAGGTATCGTATAGCTCGACATCTTGAAATACACCACCTATTCCAATATCGAAACGACCTATACTTACTCCGATCATCGGTGAGAAATAGCAACCTTTTGCGGATGTCGAGTAACCAGCTCGTAAATCAAGGTAAGGCGAATATTTGTTATCGAATAGGAATAGGCGGATATTACCGTAGATTACAGCTCCGAAGTCATTTCCGGAAATTTCAGTGCTTTGTAAAAACGAGTTGATTTCTTTCTTTCCGTCATTAATCACCTCAGGTTTTCCTACCGGAGCATCGTTGCTCCATGCAACGTCTAATGCAACTTGAAATTCAGCACCTACGCCTACGAAGATATACGGATTGAACTGATAGCCATGTGTGGTCCCAAGTCCTATATATTGAGACCGCAAAAACTCTTTTCCAGACGTATATTCTGCGTCTATGAACCAAGCATATCCGGTAGGGCGATATCCTCTATTTTTCCAATTAAATGCTGGCTTTTTGAATGCTGGCTTTCTGACGTAGTTACTCTTCATTTCCTTTACGACCTTTTCTACTTCGTCCATCGTATAGACGAACACACTACCGTCTTGTGTCTGAACCTTAACGCTTTGACCGGGAATCTGCTCGATTACGGTCCCTTTGATTACGCTACCGTTCTTCAGATAGACGACCTCCTGATACTGCTGTGCAGCAGCGGGCATGGCAAAGCCAATGAGGGCTACCAATGCCAAGATGAAAAATCTTTTCATTTAATAAAGTTTTTGTGCCTGATAGCCTCGAATCCGGCGGGTTTATTAGAAAAAAGCGTGAGGCTGTTTAACTACTTACCCGGTCAGGAGGCTCTGGAATGCCCGTGCGACGAATAAGCGTAAACAGCCCACGCCCATATCGGTCATACCCAGAACGAGTATAAACCAACATGACGTGAGCGTCTACGCACCATCCTCTTCGCACTTGAATTTTCCAGATTCCCTTGACCGAGGATAACGCTAAAAACGCTTCGTATGTTCGGCAAAGATAGCCAAATATTCGAATTGTCGTATGGGCGTGAGTAAAAATGAAGGCCCGTCCGTTTATGAACGAGCCTTTGAGAATAGGGTTGTTACTTTTTATTCCGGAAGAACAAAAAAAGAGATTACAAAAACTGTAGTCTCTTGATTGTTAGAGCCGAAACCGAGATTTGAACTCGGGACCCCTTCATTACGAGTGAAGTGCTCTACCGCTGAGCTATTTCGGCCTTCCGGGAACCCGAAGGTTCTCTTTGGGACTGCAAATATCTGAAAAAAATATTTTTCTCGCAACAATTTTACGAAAATTCTCTCTTTTCTTGCTATATTCGCGTCAAAACTGACCCGAAACTGCATTATGACTACTTTCTTGGTGTGCCTTGCACTGCTGGTTGCCGCCTATTTTACCTACGGACGCTATCTGGAACGGCTCGTCGATATTGATCCGGCGGCCGAAACTCCCTGTAAACGACTTTATGACGGTGTGGATTACGTGCCCCTGCCGCGTTGGCGCATTTTCCTGATCCAGCTGTTGAATATCGCGGGCCTCGGCCCGATCTTCGGTGCGGTGCTCGGTGCCGCCTACGGGCCCGTGGCGTTTCTGTGGATCACCTTCGGGGGTATCTTCATGGGCGCGGCGCACGATTTCATCGCCGGGGTCATCTCGCTCCGCCACGACGGCGCGAGCCTGCCCGAAACCGCAGGCCACTATCTCGGCAGCGGGATGAAGGTCGTCATGCGCCTCTTCTCCGCGGGGCTGATGATCCTCGTGGGGGCTGTGTTCCTCTCGCAGCCCGCGTCGCTCATCGCCAACCGGCTCGACGTTCCGGCGCTCGAAGGCATTGCGTTCGGGAATTTCTCGTGGCTGTTGCTCATCATCCTGGGCGTCATCCTCGTCTATTACATCGCTGCCACGCTGCTGCCCGTGGACAAGATCATCGGCCGCATCTACCCCGTTTTCGGCTTCGCGCTGCTGTTCATGGCCCTCGGTATCCTCGTGGTGTTGCTTTTCGGCGGTGAATACACCATTCCGGAGTTCACCTCTTTCGAAAACTGTATAGCCGATGCGAAGAATTTCCCGATCGTACCGATGCTCTTCACGACCATCGCCTGCGGGGCCATCTCGGGATTCCATGCCACGCAGTCGCCGCTGATGGCCCGCTGCATGCGCAGCGAAAGCGAGAGCCGTTCGGTCTTCTACGGCGCCATGATCTCCGAGTCGATCATCGCCCTTATCTGGGCCGCCATCGCTATGGCTTTCTGGGGCAATGTCGAGGGGTTGAACAACGCCATCGCCGAATACGGCGGGCAGGCCGCCGTGCTGGTCGATGTGATCGCCAACAAGACGTTGGGTCCGGTGCTCGCGGCGTTCGTCATCCTCGGCGTCGTGGCCTGCGCCATCACTTCGGGCGATACGGCTTTCCGTTCGGCGCGGCTGATCGTCGCCGACTTCATGGGCGTCGAGCAGCGCTCGCTGCGCAAGCGCATCTATATCTGCGTTCCGTTGTTTGCATTGGGATTGCTCATCATCTTCGGGCTGCCGTTCCAGACCATGTGGAGCTATTTCGCGTGGATGAATCAGACCCTCGCGGCCGTGACGCTCTGGATGATCGTCGCCTACCTGCGCCGTCGCGGGCGCACCGTTTGGCCGGGGCTGATTCCGGCGCTCATCATGACTTACGTCTGCGCCAGCTATATCTTCGTTTCGCCGCTGATGTTCGGCATGCAGAACCGCACGGCGGCCTATCTGCTGGGCGGTGCGGTGACGTTGGCAGTCCTTGTCGCAATGATCTTCAAACTCCGGAACAACGATGCAGAAAGCCTCTCTTAACCCTACGCCCGACCAGACCTTCGAGGTGGTCGGCGAGGGACCCTATAATTTTGTCAAGGTCCTCGCACGGAGCCGTGAAATGCAGGCTGCCGGCGATGTCCGGGAAGCCTGCAACGAGCGTTTCCAGGCATTTCAGCGCCTTGCGGAGCTGATTCCCGAGGACGAGGAGGTCAACCTCGAGTGGAACCACCGCAATTCGCGTGCGGCGCTGGAGTTGATCCACGCTTCGGCCATCGACCACTTTTTGATCAACGATTTCGAACTCTCGGCGGCATTGTTGGAGATGTTGTTGGAGCTCGACCCCGAGGACCATCTGGAGGGTAGCGAATTGCTGGCTTTCGATTACCTGGCTATGGACGAACAGGAGCTTTTCGACGAGGTCGTCAACGACATTTCGGATAAGTATCCGGGCCGCGGCATCCTGTTGCTGTGGTCGGCTTATCGCCGCGACGGCCGGTTGCCCGAGGGGGAGTTGCAGCACTTCCGTACGCGCTTCGCTCCGTGGTTCGCCGAGTTCACGGCCGACGAGCACCCGGCCGACGACACTTACCTGCGCGACATCGAGGGCGAGCACCCTTCGTCTGCGGCGCAGGCCCGCGAATTGTGGCTCCGGACCGAGAATCTCTGGGTCCTCTGGCCGGGATTCATCGACGCCTTGCGCGCCGCAAAATGACAAAGGCTGCCCGGCTAAGAGCCGGGTTTTAAGAGCGACGGAAGATTCGAGGCGTTTACGACCCGGTTTTGCACTACCTCACTTTTAAGAGCAGTTTTTTGTTCATACAGCGGGACTGGGACCTATGCTTTCCCGTTATTCGCCAGTTTGTTGAAGCAGTGGCGGCAGATCGCTTCGTAGGAGTCCTGGGCGCCCAGCATCACCTGCTTCTCGTCGCTGGTGAGACGGTGCGAATGGTGGGCGAGGTTGCCGCAGCGCACGCAGATGGCGTGCACCTTGGTGACGTACTCCGCCGTGGCCATCAGCGCCGGCATCGGGCCGAAGGGCTTTCCGGTGTAGTCCATGTCGAGTCCCGCGACGATCACCCGCACGCCGTTATTGGCCAGCTGGCGGCATACGTCCACGATGCTGTCGTCGAAGAACTGCGCTTCGTCGATCCCCACCACATCGACGTCGGAGGTCATCAGCAGGATGTTCTGCGGCGATTCGACCGGCGTGGAGCGGATGGCGTTCGCATCGTGCGACACGACCTCCTCCTCGGAGTAGCGCACGTCGATGCGGGGTTTGAAGATCTCGACCCGCTGGTGGGCGAGTTTGGCCCGTTTGAGGCGGCGGATCAGCTCTTCGGTCTTTCCCGAGAACATCGAGCCGCAGATAACTTCGATCCAGCCTTTGCGGCTGGCGTTTTCCAAAAACATAAGCTGTAAGAATCCTTTATTTATAATCCTCCCGTCTTAAGGGAGTCGCATTCGTCCACGCGGGTGATCCGGGCTCCGAGGGCGTTCAGGCGTGCGTCGATGTCCTTGTATCCTCGGTCGATCTGGTCGATGTTCTGGATCGTCGAGACTCCTTCGGCCGACATGGCTGCGATCAGCAGCGCCACGCCCGCGCGGATGTCGGGCGAGGTCATGCGCGTGGCCCGGAGGCGCATCTGATGGTCGTGGCCGATGACCGTGGCGCGGTGGGGGTCGCACAGGATGATCTGCGCCCCCATGTCGATCAGCTTATCGACGAAGAACAGGCGGCTTTCGAACATCTTCTGGTGGATCAGCACGGCGCCCTTGGCCTGCGTGGCCACCACCAGGAAGATCGACAGCAGGTCGGGCGTCAGTCCCGGCCACGGGGCGTCGGCGATGTTCATGATCGACCCGTCGAGGAACGTCTCGATGCTGTAATGGTCCTGCTGGGGGATGTAGATGTCGTCGCCCCGCTGTTCGAACCGGATGCCCATGCGGGCGAACTGCGCGGGGATGATGCCGAGATTCTCGAACGACACGTTGCGGATCGTCAGCTCCGAGCGGTTCATCGCGGCCATGCCGATGAAACTGCCCACCTCGATCATGTCGGGCAGCAGCGTATGTTCCGTGCCGCCCAGTTCGCCGACGCCCTCGATCGTGAGCAGGTTCGAGGCGATGCCCGAGATGCGGGCGCCCATGCGGTTGAGCATCTTGCACAGCTGCTGGATGTAGGGTTCGCACGCTGCGTTGTAGATCGTCGTGAATCCCCGGGCCATCACGGCGGCCATGATGATGTTGGCCGTACCCGTCACCGAGGCTTCGTCCAGCAGCATGTAGGTTCCCCGCAGCTCCCGGCCCTCGACCATGAAGAACTCGTCGGCAACGTCGAAGTTGAATTTCGCGCCGAGTTTCTGGAATCCGATGAAATGGGTGTCGAGCCTGCGGCGGCCGATCTTGTCGCCGCCCGGCTTGGGGATGTATCCCACGCCGAAGCGCGCCAGCATCGGGCCGATCAGCATGACCGAACCCCGCAGGCGGGTGCAGCGCTGGCGGTAGTCGTCTGACTGGAGGTATTCGAAGTCGATGTCTCGGGCGCAGAAGGCATAGGCATCCTCCGCGAGTTGTTCGACGACGACGCCCATGCGCCGCAGCAGTTCGATGAGCTGCATGACATCGAGAATCCGGGGAATGTTCCGCACGACGACCCGCTGGGGGGTCAGCAGCGTGGCGCAGAGTATTTGCAGGGCTTCGTTCTTGGCGCCCTGGGGCGTGATCGCTCCGTGGAGACGGTGTCCGCCTTCGACTTTGAATATGGCCATAAGTTAGAGTATCGTTACGAGTCCAAAGGTAGTAAAAAGCCGGGAGGATGCAAAACAAAATTGCGGGCGGTCCGGCAAAACGTTCCGGCTTCCTGAAAGTGCCGTTACGGCACCGTTACGCCCCCGAAGTTCGTGAGATTTCGGGCTTTTTGTCCGGCTTTTCGAAATATTTTCGTGAAAAACTTTTGCGGATAACTTTTTTGTTGTACTTTTGCAATCCGTAAAAATGTCTGAAACAATAAAAACTATATAGCTATGGCAATGAAGAGAACATACCAGCCTTCGCGTCGCAAGCGTATCAACAAGCACGGTTTCCGCGCTCGTATGGCTACGGCCAATGGTCGCAAGGTGCTGGCTGCGCGCCGCGCAAAGGGTCGCAAGAAGCTGACCGTATCGGACGAATCGACGTTCAAGTACGCTTAGTTTCTCTGCGGAGAAGAATTGAGGCCGGCTCTATTAAGGGCCGGCTTTCTTTCGTTTTCGATTTTATAGGGCGCCTTTCGTACTTCGTTCGCGGGCCGAAACAGTCACTACTTCTGTATGCTCCTGCTTCGTCCCGCTTCCCGAAGCACAAAATTTGTCCCTCTGAAATCAAAAATTGGATTTTGTTCATGCTTACCATCCGACAAGCCTCCGAAACCGATTGCCCGTTGATCCGCCGCATGGCGGAAGAGGCATTTCCGGCCACCTACCGCGAGATTCTGACCCCCGCGCAACTGGATTATATGATGGAGTGGATGTACTCCGACGCGAGCCTGCGGGAGCAGTTCCGTGCGGGCCACGTCTGGTTCATCGCCTCGTTCGACGGCGAGCCGTGCGGCTATCTTTCGGTCGAACGGCAGGGCGAGACGCTTTTCCATTTGCAGAAAATCTACGTCCTGCCCCGTTTTCAGGGCATCGGCGCCGGGGCGTTCCTCTTCCGGCACGCCGTGGAGTATATCCGGAGCGTGCAATCCGCGCCTTGTCTGATGGAACTCAACGTCAACCGCCGCAACCCCGCCCTGCATTTTTACGAACGCATGGGCATGCGCCGGCTGCGCGAAGGGGACTTCCCCATCGGCGGTGGTTACTACATGAACGATTATATCATGGGGTTGAAGATACGATGAAGGGTTGGCCGCGGCCGACCCTCTCTATTTCCCGTCCGTCTTGAACAGGTCCACTTCGCCCCGTTCGACCTTGCCGTACATGTCGGCCAGTTCGGCGATCACCGGGGAGATGTATTCGAGCGTGTCCGTGACGGCCTGTTTGCCGCCCTCGCCCTTGATGCGGTAGAGCATGGCGGCGTAGAGGGCCCGGAAGCAGAGTTCCGTGTCGCTCATCCCCGGATTCCCCAGTACGGCGCGCAGACGCGGCAGCTCGGGTTCGAGATGCGCATAGGTGGCGCGGTAGTGCTCGCCCACGGGGAGTTTCATCAGCTGGAGATGCAGATCGTGCATGTCCTGAATCAGGTGCAGCGTGTGTTCCAGATGACCTTTCTCTTCCTTGCCCTCCTGCCGGAGCAGGTTCGCAAGGTCCATGTACCAGAGCAGGAATACGTGCTTCTGCTCCTCGCCGATGTCCTTGCGGGGGGCGATGAGCGTCGAAAAGATCGCTTCGGGGCTGAATTGCAGCGCCCGGAGCAGGTCTTCCAGCTGCCACAGATAGAGAATGTATTCGGCGATGTTCTCCCGCCGTTTCGATTTGGCGATGTCCATTACTTGATCCAGGTTTTGGGCCCCGTGAGGTGTTTGAGGAAATATTGCTGCGATTTCAAAAGGTTGCGCGATTGCAGCACCATGTTCTTTGTCTCGGTCAGGATCGTCAGGTAGAGCATCGAGGCTTTGGTGTTCGAACGGGCCTCGTTGATGCGCGTGAGTTCGGATTTGATCGCGTCGGCGATCGACTCGAACAGCTGGTCGCGCATCGTCAGCACCGTTTCGATCTCCGAGAAATCGCCGTCGCGCAGCATCAGGTTGATGTGGCGATAGATCGACTCCACGTCGTCGTTGATCGCCATCAGGTCCTTGGCCTGCTCTTTCGACAGCCCTTCGTGGTTGTTGTCGATGTGTTCGAACGCCGGGCGGGTGATGTGCATCAGCGCCTTGGTCATTTCGTTGAGGTAATCCACCACCTGCACGTAGTAGTGGGCCGTGTTGACATCGCCGCCCTGGAGCTTCTTGAGCGTCGGGAGCAGCGAATATTTGCGTTCGCGCGACTGGTAGAAGAGGTCGTTCGACTCCTTGACCATGTCGCGCAGGACCTTGCGGTTCTCCTTGAAGACGGCGATCAGCGTGCGGTCGTAGATCTTCGTGGCGCACTCCATCGTGCGGCACACCTCGTCGCGCAGGTTGGCGATGATGTCCTCTTTGGTTTCGGCCTGCTCCTTGACGATGTTGCTCTCCTTGTTCTTTTTGAGGAAGTTGCTGTGGACGAGCATCCAGCCGCAGAGCAGCGTGATGACGATGAAGACCGGCGTTCCGCCGTAGATCAGCGCCAGCCCCACGACGAAGGCGATGAGGAATCCGCCCAGCGCCGTGACGAACCATCCGGCCACGACGGTCATGACGCCCGAAATGCGGTACACGGCGCTTTCGCGGCCCCAGGCACGGTCGGCGAGCGACGAACCCATCGCCACCATGAAGCAGACGTAGGTGGTCGAAAGCGGGAGTTTGAGCGACGTGGCCATGGCGATCAGCAGGGCCGAGGTCGTGAGGTTGACCGTGGCGCGGATCATGTCGTAGGGTGCGCCGCTGTGTTCGACATCCTCGTATTCGAAACGGCGCGAGATCGCCTCCCGCAGGTGCTTGGGGACCACGCGCTCGACGCCGGCGCTGACGTTGAGGGCCGCGCGGACGATCGTCCGCGAAAAGACCGACGAGCCGTATTGCTGCTGGCCTCCGTCGTCCTGCGCCGAGAGCGAAAGTTCGGTTTCGGAGACGTGCATGGCCTTTTTCGAGGTCCACAGCGTGAGGATCATCAGGACGCCTGCGGCCAGCAGGATCAGGAAGTTGGCCGGAACGTTCTCGTTCAGGGCTCCCATGAGCATCTGCGTGTCTCCCGTCTCCCGGGCGATGGAGTAGGCGTCGAATCCGGCGACGGGCACGCCGATGAAGTTCACCAGGTCGTTGCCCGCGAAGGCCAGCGCCAGGGCGAACGTTCCCGACAGGATCGTGATGCGCAGGATGTTGATCTTGAACCGCTGGATGAAGAACAGCAGCAGGGAGCAGACGACCCAGCAGATGAACAGGGCTGTCGGCAGGTGGCTGTCGATCAGTTGGACGAAGGTGTTGTGGGCGAGGATGGATTTCAGCCCCTTGAAGACGGCGAAATAGACGATCGCCGTGAGCGAGGCGCCGCACCAGAGCGAGCCGTAGCGGCGGAACACCGCCGTGTAGCGGAACGAAAAGATCATGCGCGAGATGTACATGACCAGCGTACCGCAGGTGAAGGCGATGACGACCGACAGCAGGATGGCCGAAACGATACCCATGGCGCGCGAGGTGTTGATGTATTGTCCGAGCGAGGAGACGCCCTGCGCGGGGTCGTTGGAGATTTTGTAGATCGACACGGCGATTGCGGCTCCCAGCAGGCAGAAGATCAGCGACACGGTGGTCGAGGTCGGGAGTCCCCACGAGTTGTAGAGGTCGAGCAGGATGACGTTTGCGAACATGACGCCCAGATAGAGCATCATCACTTCGTGGAAGGTGAACAGTCCGGGGTTGAACATGCCGCTGCGGGCGACTTCCATCATGCCGCTCGACGTGATGACGCCGATGATGATGCCGACCGAAGCCACGGTAAGAATGACCTTCATCGAGGCGGCTTTGGAGCCGATGGCGGAGTTGAGGAAATTGACTGCGTCGTTCGTGACGCCGACGAAAAGACCGGAAATAGCCAGAATGCCCAGAATGCCGACAATGACGGTGTAAATTTCGCTCATGTTGGGGTTTTAGTGCAAATTGTGAACAAATTTACGCCATTTTTTCCGATGAAACGGATTCGTAACTCATTGTTAACATTAACTTAACATACCCCGGGCAATAAGCCGTCCGCGCCTCGTAATTCGAAATGCAGCGGACCCTTGCGGGCCCGCTGCATTTTCTGTGCATGGGAGGTTGCGCCGAACCGGCTGAAATGCGGAATGATCTGTCGTCACCGCCTGAACCCTGCCTTTTACGGCGGTCGAAGCGGAGAGGGGTCCCCGATCTGCAACATGTTTCGGTCGCTCCTAAACCCCGCCTCTTAGCCGGGCGCAGAACCGGGGCTGCCCCTAAGGTTGGGAGCGGAAATGGGTCCCCGATCTGCAACATGTTTCGGTCGCCCCTAAAACCGGCGTCTTACGCCGGATCTTCGTCGGTGTCGGTGTAGGCTTTGAGCAGCTTCTCCTGCACGTCGGCCGGAACCTGCTCGTAGCTGGCGAACTTCATCGTGTAGGTCGCCGATCCCGATGTCAGCGACGACAGCGTCGTCGAGTAACGGTAGAGTTCGGCCAGCGGAACCAGCGCGTTCAGACGGTCGAAGCCCTTGTCGGACTCCATGCCGGCGATCATCGCGCGGCGGTTCTGCAAATCCGACATCACGGCGCCCATGTACTCGCTCGGTACCAGCACCTCGACGTTGTAGATCGGCTCCATGATCTTAGGCCCCGCGTTGCGGAACGCCTCCTTGAAGGCGTTGCGGGCCGCCAGCTTGAACGATATTTCGTTCGAATCCACCGGGTGCATCTTGCCGTCGTAGATCACCACGCGGATGTCGCGGGCGTACGATCCCGTCAGCGGGCCTTCGTCCATCTTCTCCATGATGCCCTTCAGGATGGCGGGCATGAAGCGCGCGTCGATGGCGCCGCCCACGATCGCCGAGTAGAATTGCAGCTTGCCGCCCCATTGCAGGTCGTATTCCTCTTTGGTCTTGGTGTTGACGACCATTTCGCCCTTGCCGGGAATCTTGTAGTTCTTCGGTTCGCCGATTCCTTCGTAGTAGGGTTCGATGATCATGTGCACCTCGCCGAACTGGCCTGCGCCGCCCGACTGCTTCTTGTGGCGGTAGTCAGCCTGGGCCACCTTGGTGATGGTCTCGCGGTAGGGAATCTTCGGCGCGATGTATTCGTAGGAGAGTTTGTTCTCCTTCTCGATGCGCGAACGGAGGATGTTCAGATGGTGTTCGCCCTGTCCTTGGATGATGGTCTGTTTCAGCTCCTTGGAGTACTCCACCAGAATCGTCGGGTCTTCGAACCGGGCGTCGTTCAGCAGCTTGCCCAGCTTCTCCTCGTCGGCTTGGTCCTTGCACTTGATGGCGGCGCGGTAGCGCGGTTCGGGGAAGACGATCGGTTCGATCGTCACCGGAGCCGCCGGAGCCGACAGCGTGTCGTTCGTGCGCGTGCCTTTCAGCTTCACCGTGCATCCGATGTCGCCGGCCGAGAGTTCCGTGACCTTCACGCGGTTTTTGCCCGCCACGGCGAATAGCTGCGAGAGCTTCTCCTTGTTGCCCGTGCGGGTGTTCATCAGCTCGGTGCCCTCGGTGATCTTGCCGCGGATCACGCGGAAATAGGAGATTTCGCCGATATGCTGTTCGACCTGGCTCTTGAAGACGAACGCTACGGCGGGAGCCGCCTCGTCGGCCGCGATCTCCGCGCCGTCGGTCGCCAGGAACGCCGGGGCCTTCAGCGGGCCGGGGGCTACGTTGATGATGAACTCCATCAGACGCTTCGTGCCGATGTCGCGCTTGCCGCTGGTGCAGAAGATGGGCATGACTTCACGGTTGGCGAGGCCGATTTTCAGACCTGAGCGGATGTCGTCCTGCGTGAGCGTGCCCTTGTCGAAGTAGAGTTCCATCAGCGCCTCGTCGTGTTCGGCGGCCATTTCCACCAGCTCCTTGTTCAGCTCCTGAGCCTTTTCCAGCTCCTCGGCGGGGATTTCCAGCTCTTCGCGGTGGCCGTCGTTGTCCTTGAAGCGGAACATCTTCATCAGCAGCACGTCGATGAAGGCGTTGAATCCGGGGCCTTGGTTGACGGGATACTGCACGATGACGGGTTTCACGCGCGATGCGGCCCGGATCGACTCCACGGTGGCTTCGAAATTGGCCTTGTCGGCATCGAGCTGGTTGATTACGCCGATTACGGGTTTTTTCAGCAGACGCGCATAACGGGCCTGTATTTCGCTGCCTACCTCCCAGCCGTTCTGGGCGTTGAACAGGAAGACGCCCACGTCGCCGACCTTGAACGCCGAGAAGAGGCTTCCGCAGAAATCGTCCGACCCCGGGCAGTCGATGATGTTCAGCTTGCGGTCCATGAATTCGGTGAAGAGGATCGTCGAATAGATCGAGCGTTTGTATTCGTGCTCGATGTCCGTGTTGTCCGAGAGCGTGTTGTTCGTCTCGATGCTGCCTCTGCGGTCGATGACCTTGCCCTCGAAGGCCATCGCTTCGGCAAGGGTGGTTTTTCCCGTGCCGGGCGCGCCGATGAGTACGATGTTTTTGATCTCTTTGGCTGAATAGTTTTTCATATTCCCGTATGGTTTTAAGGTATGCGTAATAAGGTTCTCGTTTGCCGTGCCGTTCGCGCTCCCGTGGCGGCGACTATAAATATACGAAATATTCGGGAAAAACAACCCCCGAAATGAAAAAATCGCCCTTGGGAGGCGATTTTTCAGTCTGTCGGGAATATGTCCGCCGTCAGGGCAGGTACTCCGCCAGCACGGGCCGTACGACACGCTCCATAACGTCGTATCCTTCGGGCGTGGGGTGCACGCCGTCCTTGGTGTATTCGCTGCGCATCGAGCCGTCGCCGGCGTCCATCGCGCTGTAATAGTCCACCCACGTCAATCCCCGCTCCGCGGCGTACTGTTGCAGCCGGGCGTTCAGGGCGGCGATCTTTTCGGGCACCGATTCGATTTCGGGGCGCCACGGATATTTCGCGGCCGGCAGCACCGAGCAGAGGATCGGGCGTATACCCGCGGCGAGTGCCAGCTCGGCCATCGAGACGATGTTTTCGACAATGTGTCCGCATTCGATCGGGCCGTTGTTTCCGGCGATGTCGTTCGTTCCGGCGAGGATCACCACGGCCTTCGGACGGAGGTCGATCACGTCGGCGCGGAAGCGGCAGAGCATCTGGGACGTGACCTGGCCGCCGATTCCGCGGCAGGCGAAATTGTTGTCGGTGAAAAACTCCGGGTGGGCGTTGTCCCATCCGTCGGTGATCGAATTGCCCATGAACACCACGGCGGGGGCCGTCGTCAGGGCGGCGTTGGCCGCGGCGTAGCGGCCGTAATTGGCCCAGTCGCGCTGCTGGCCCGCGGCGAGCAGGGGCAGGGCGAGGGCCAGCAGGATCGCTGTCTTTCTCATCGGATTTTACTTTTGCGCTTGGGTGATATTACGGGCGTTGCGTTCGTCGTCTTTCTTGCTGCGTTTTCCGCCGAAGCGGCCCAGGAGCCATCCGGCGCAGAAGACGATGAGGTAAATGGCGATCTTCACGAACAGGTTTTCGAGCCCGTTGACGATGTTTTTCGAGAAGATGGCGATCAGGAGCACGGCGATCAGCGCCAGCGCTCCGTAGATGATCCATTTTGCTTTGGTTGTCATGGCGGTTTTCTGTTTAGTCGGTCTGTTATCGTCCTACAATGCTTTCCACCTCTTCGGCCGTGACGGGTATCTTGCGGTCGCCGAGGATGCGGCTGCCGGTCTCCGTCACGAGAATGTCGTCCTCGATGCGGATGCCTCCGAAGTCGCGGTAGGCGTCGAGTGCGTCGTAATCGACGATGCCTTTGTAAAGCCCTTCGGCGCGGCATTTGTCGATCAGCGCCGGGATGAAATAGAGTCCCGGTTCGTCGGTCATCACCGTTCCCGGCTCGATGCGCCACGCCGCACGGTAGATGCAGGTTCCCGACGCGGCGGCGCGTTCGGCGATCGACGCGAAGTCGAACGACCGTTCGCCCATCGCCTCGCAGTCGTGCACGTCCATGCCCAGTCCGTGCCCGAGTCCGTGGGGCATGAGCATCGTCATCGCCCCGGCGGCCACTGCATCGGCGGCCGAGCCTTTCAGCAGCCCCAGCCCCACGAGCCCCTCGGCCAGGGTCATGTAGGCGGCGCGGTGTATCTCGGTGTACATCATGTGGGGTTTGACGATGTTGGCCACGTGGTCGTGCGCCGCCAGCACGATGTCGTATATTTCGCGCTGCTGCTGCGTGAAGCGGCCGCTCACGGGGTAGGTGCGGGTGTGGTCCGAGCAGTATCCCTCGACGCTCTCGCCTCCGGCGTCGCACAGCAGCAGACGGCCCTCCTCCAGCACGCCGTCGGCGTTGAGGTTGTGCAGCGTCTCGCCGTGCTGCGACACGATCGAGGGGAACGACACGCCCTGCCCCATCGACTTGGCGATGCCCTCGATGGCCCCCGCGATCTGGCGTTCGACGACTCCCGGACGGCACATCTTCATCGCCGTCGTGTGCATCTCATAGCCGATTTCGAAGGCGCGTTCCAGCTCCTCGACCTCCTCGGCGCTCTTCTTTTCGCGCATCTCCGCCACGGCGAACATCAGGTCCACCGACTTGTAGTCGTGCAGCAGCGCGGGCCGGATGCCCAGCAGCTCCGACAGCTGGAGTTTGGTCTCCCCGCGGTAGGGCGGGAGGTAGTGGACCCTGCGTCCCAGGGCGACGGCCTTGCGAAGGCGTTTTTCCAGCTCGGCCATCGGGAAGGTCGCCGTGATGCCGACCCCGGCGCCCATCTCGCGCAGCGTGGGCTGCGGACCGGTCCAGATGATGTCCTCGACGGTGAAGTCGTCGCCGTAGAGCGCCTCCTCGCCCGTGTCGGCGTCGATCACCCCGACCACCGACGGGACGTTCAGCCCGAAGTAGTAGCGGAACGACGAGTCCTGCCGGAAATAGTAGGCGTTGTTGGGGTAGTTGTTGGGCGACAGGGGGTTGCCCGGGAAGAGGATGATGCCGCTTCCGATTTTGGTGCGCAGCTCGTGACGGCGCGCGGTATAGGTCTTTGCTGAAAACATAGGCGTTAGAATAAAAAAGGGCGTTGCGATACTAAAGGTGCAAAAAGACGATCGGGTCCAAAAACGGATTGCATTCGGTTTCCGGATAACCGACCGACTCCTGACAGGGGCGTTACGCCCCCAAATATAGGGAAAATTTCGGAATCCGTCAATCCGCGGGGGCAAATTCCATGCGGGCGCCCTCTTCATCGACGCTGACCGTCACCCGGCGTCCCAGATAGACCGCCAGATTGGGGTCTTCATGCCCCGCGGGGAATCCGAAGACGACGGGAATCCCCAGCGGCCGCGTGTAGGACGAAATGATCGCGCAGGCGTCCGCCACGCCGAATTTCTCCATGCCCAGCATCTCCGAGAAGTGGCCGACGACCACCGCCCGGAGGTTCTCGAGTTTGCCGCTGCGTGCGAGGCTCTGCATGATCCGGTCGATGCGGTAGACGAACTCCCCGACCTCCTCGATCAGCAGCACCGTCGGTTCCTCCGCCGTCAGCTCCTCGGGGGTGCCGTCCGCCGAGCGGATCACCGTCAGGTTGCCCCCGGCCAGGCGTCCCGAGGCCGTTCCGGGCTGGTTGAGGGGATGGGGTTCGACCTCGATGCACTCCGTTTCGCCGAACAACGCCTGCCGCAGCGATTCGGCCGAGGGGTCCTCCTCCCCGTCGAAGCGGAACCCCGAGGGCATCGGGCCGTGGATGCTCTCGATGCGGAGCTTCCGCAGGGCGAGGTGGAGCATGGTGATGTCGCTGAATCCGACCACCCATTTCGGTTCTTCGCGCAGCCGCGCGAGGTCTGCGAGCGGCAGCAGGCGCACCGAGCCGTAACCCCCGCGGCAGGCGATCACGGCTTTGACCGACGGATCGTCGATCATCGCCTGCAAATCGGCGGCGCGTTCTTCGTCGGTTCCGGCGAAGTAGGGTTGTTCGCGGTCGGCGCAGTGGACGCCGAATTTCACGTGCAGACCCCACGACGCGAAGCGTTCGCGGATCTTCGCCGTGTCGGTATTCAGCGGCAGTTTGCCCGCCGGGGAGACGATGCCCACGGTGTCGCCGCGGTGCAGGTAGGGCGGGCGGATGAACTCCGCGGTGTCGGATTCCTGGGCTCCGGCAAGGAGCGGAGCGAGCAGGAGCAGTATCGGGATAAGGTGTTTCATGGTCGTTTTCTTCGGGTGAGCCCTTCGGGGAGCGGCAGCGAGATGCGGGCGAGGCTGACGACGGCGCCCGTCACGGCGAAGCCTCCCGCCAGCAGCAGCGCCGTGTGGGTGCTGTGGCCGGGGACGATGTGGAACAGCAGGGCCATCAGCGCCGCGCCCGTGGTCTGTCCGATGAGGCGCGCCGTGGCGAGCATGCCGCTGGCCGAACCGCTCCGCTCGGGCGGCGCCGAGGCGATCAGGATGCTGTTGTTGGGCGACTGGAAAAGCCCGAATCCCGCGCCGCAGAGCACCAGCCGCCAGATGATGTCGAAATCGGTCGGATGTTCCGGGAGGAACGCCAGCAGGAACAGCCCCGCGGCCATCGCCGCGAGGCCCGTGCCGCCGAGTATGCCGGCGTGGACACGCTCGACGAGCATCCCCGCCGCCGGGGCCACGACCATGATCACGGCGGGCCAGGCCGTCAGCAGCAGTCCCGTCGCCACGTCGTCGTAGCCGCAGACCTCCTGGAAGTAGAAGGGCAGCGCCACCATAGCGAGCATCTGCCCCAGAAACGAGCAGATCGACGTGGCGACCGACACCGAGAAGATCGGGATGCGCAGCAGGTCGAACGGCAGGATCGGGTAGGGTTCGCGCAGCTGGCTGCGGATGAAGAAGAACCCCACGACGATGAGCGCCGCGACACCCAGCGACAGCAGCCGCGGGTCGAGCCCGTGGGAGAATCCCTCGACCGAGGCCATCAACAGTCCGAACGTCAGGGCGTTCATCATGGCGTCGCGCCAGTCGAAGCGGTGTTCGCGCACCCGCACGGGATTCTCGGGCAGGAACCGCCGGCTGAGCGACAGGGCGATAAGCCCCATCGGGATGTTGACGGCGAAGAGCCACGGCCAGTCAGCCACCGAAAGGATGCCTGCGGCGAGCGTGGGCCCGGCTACCGACGACACGGCGACGACCGTGGCGTTGATGCCCATGCCGCGTCCCAGCCGGGCCTTGGGGTAGATGAAGCGGATCAGCGTGGTGTTGACCGAGGTGATGGCCGCGGCGCCGAAGCCCTGCATGACGCGGGCCAGCACGAGGCTCTGGAGCGACCCCGAGAGGGAGCATCCCACCGACGCCACGGTGAAGAGCATCAGTCCGCCGATGTAGACCTTGCGGTAACCCACCACGTCGCCCAACGCCGAGAACGACAGCAGCGAGACCATGATGGCGAGCTGGTAGGCGTTGACGATCCAGATCGAGTCGGCCGACGAGATGCCCAGCTTCTGCCCGATGGTGGGCAGGGCGACGTTGGCGATGGTTCCGTCGATGACCGAGAGCGAGACGCCGAAAGCGACGGCCAGAATGGCTCCGAGCCGCCGGGGCATCGGCAGTCCGTCCGCGGGATGGCGGGAGATATGTGGTGCAGCAGAACTTTTCGACATAATTAAAAAGGCCGTTACGGCCCCCAAAGGTACGAAAAAGCCGGACGGAAGCAAAGCCGAATCGCATGCGGTCCGGCGAATTCCCGCCGGGTTTCAGACCTTGTCCGCCGGAACGAATTTGTAGAGCTGGTCGCCGCGGCGGATCACGCCGGGGGTGCGGATGGCGCAGAGTTCGCCCTGCGCGACGGAATCGGCGGGCGAGCCGTCGGGGCCGTGCAGCTCTTCGAGCGTCTGCTCGGCGACGCCGGTGGTGGCCCCGAGGAAGAAGATCGGCTCCCCGACGCTCAGGGGCGCCGCCTCGACCAGCACTTCGGCCACCGAGAGCTTTTTGTAGAAGTTCACCACCTTGCCCACGTAGACTTTGCGTTGCGTGGCCGACGATCCGTAGGCCGGGCTGTGCTCCACGACGGGGCGTCCGGCGTAGTAGCCCTCCCAGAACCCGCGGTTGAAGACCGTCCGGAGCCGCTCTTTCAGCTCTGCGGCCAGCGCCGGGGTGTAGCTTCCGGCTTCGAGGGCCCGGAGCGCCTCGTCGTAACACCCGACCACGCGCCTGACGTACTCCGCACCGCGGGCGCGTCCCTCGATTTTCAGGACCCGGACCCCCGCCGCGATCATCTTGTCGAGGAAATCGACCGTGCAGAGATCCTTGGGCGAGAGGACGTAGCGTCCGTCGATGTCGAGCTGCGCACCGGTCTCCTTGTCCGTGACGGTGTATTTGCGGCGGCACAGCTGGCGGCACGCGCCGCGGTTGGCCGAGCAGTTCGTTTCGTAGAGCGAGAGGTAGCACTTGCCCGAAACGGACATGCACAGGGCGCCGTGGGCGAACATCTCGATCTGAACCAGCTCGCCCCGCGGACCGCGGATCTCCTCCCCGGCGATCTTCCGGTGTATTTCGGCCACCTGTTCCAGCGTCAGTTCGCGCGCCAGGACCACCGTGTCGGCCCATTGGGCGAAGAACCGCACCGCCTCGGAATTGGAAATGTTGCACTGGGTGGAGATGTGCACCTCCTGCCCGATCCGCCGGGCGTAGAGGATCGCCGCCAGGTCCGAGGCGATCACGGCATCGACGCCGGCGGCCTTGGCCCGGTCGATCACGGCGTGCACCTCGGCGATCTCGTCCTCGTAGACGACGGTGTTGACCGTCAGGTAGCTTTTCACGCCGGCCCCGCGGGCCGTGGCGACGATCTTCGAAAGGTCGTCGAGCGTGAAGTTGGCCGCCGAGGCCGAGCGCATGTTGAGTTTCCCGACCCCGAAGTAGACGGCGTCGGCTCCGGCCTGAATGGCGGCCGCGAGCGATTCGTAGCTCCCGACGGGAGCCATTATTTCGATATCCGAACGTTTCATCGTTTTCAATAGTAACAGAGCCACCAGCCCGGGCGCTCTTCCCGAAGGGCTTTCGCACGGACCGATTCGTCCCGGTCGAACTGGTCGCGGTAGCTTTGCCAGCCGTTGCCGAGGTATTCGTCGGCCGGGATGAACTCCCCGGCTCCGGTGTCCAGTCCGCCGCTTTCGGGAATCCGCCAGTCGCCCCAGTTGCACACCTTCGCCGCACCGGTTTTGTAGCTGCGCCAGGTTCCCTGCCACTGGTTGTTGCGGTATCCGTCGGCGACCAGCATCAGCGTGTCGTAATAGATGTTGCCGGCCCGATCGACCGCGATGTCGAGGGTGTGGGTGCCTTCGAACACCCCCGCGCCCGGCTGTTCGGGGTCTTCGCGCAGGGTGTAATACCCTTTCAGGCGCCATCCTCCGTAAATCCCGCCCCATTCGTCGAATTCGCCCGGTGAGAGGTAGGTGACGAGGGAGTCTATGTGCAGCTCCCCTTCGAAATCGCAGACGTTGCCTTTGGCGAGCGTCGCGCCGCTCAGAACGTATGTCAGCGGATCGGTTCCCGATCGGCGGATGGCGGCGATGTGTATCCGGAACCGTCGGAAATCCTTGCCGATATACCCGAGCGGTTCGGGCCGATCGACCCACGGGAGCGAGGTCGTATCCAAGCGGTCGATCTCCGGCAGCGGTCCGGTCCAGAGCATCGAAAGGTCCTTTTGCCGGATCAGGTCGAGGGTGATCTCCGGCCGTGCCTGCCCTGCGGCGGTGAGCGCCGAAAACAGCAGGAGTATGGCGAGGAGGTTTTTCATCGCTCAGTTTTTGCGTCCCATCAGGCTCGCGGCGTAGTCGCGCATCCGCTTGGTCCGTGCGGGTTCCACCGAGAGGGTGTCGAGGATCGACAGCGCCCGTTCGAAGCGCAGCGAAATCTGCTGCTCCGTGAGCCGCGGCACCTCCAGCCGGTCGTAAACGGCCTTCACGGCGGCAATCTTCTCGGCGTTGCCGAGCTTCGGATCGCGGCAGGCCGTGCGCAGTATTTCGCGCGTGGCTTCGTCCGCGCGGCTCATGGCCGTGACCATCAGGTAGGTTTTCTTCCCTTCGAGGATGTCGCCCCCGATGGCCTTGCCCAGCCGCTCGTCGCCGTAGCTGTCCAGCAGGTCGTCCTGCAACTGGAAGGCGAGCCCCAGTTCGACGGCGAAGCGGCGCAGTTTGCGGCAGTCCTCCTCGGAGGCGCCGCCCAGCATGGCGCCGATCGCCACGGCTCCGGCCAGCAGCACCGAGGTCTTCAACTCGATCATGTGCATGTACTCCACGACCGAGACCTTGGCCTTCTGCTCGAAATCCATGTCGTACTGCTGCCCCTCGCACACTTCGAGGGCCATGTCGTTGAACGTCGCCAGCACCTGCGGCAGCTGTTTCGCCGGAACGGTGCTCAGCAGGCGGTAGGCGTAGATCAGCATGGCGTCGCCCGAGAGGATGGCCACGTTCTGGCCCCATTTGGCATAGACCGAGGGTTTGCCGCGCCGCACGGCGGCGTTGTCCATGATGTCGTCGTGCAGCAGCGTGAAGTTGTGGAACACCTCGACCGCCGCGGCCGCGGGCAGCGCCTGCTGCATGTCGTCGGAGAAGATGCCGTGGGCGAGCATCAGCAGCATCGGCCGCAGGCGTTTGCCGCCTCCGGCCAGCGAATAGCCGATGGGCGCGTACAACAGTTCGGGTTCGGCCGGGAAGTCGGCCTGGGCGAGGTAATTCTCAATGGCGGAAAGTATCTGTTCGTTGCTTTGCATGATCCGGGTAGTGTTTTTCGACCTGAATATGTCCCAAAAGTAGGAAAAAAGTTTGGAGTAGCCGAATTTTGAATTAACTTTGACAAGATAAAACTCAACTTTAATTTGAATCCCGATATGAAAAAACTCGCTATCGGTGTGGACATCGGCGGCATCAACACCGCGTTCGGTCTCGTTGACGAGAACGGCGACCTCTATGCCGAATCGGTCATTTCGACCCGCAAATATCCCCATGTGGACGACTATCCGGCTTATGTCGAGGAGCTTTGCGACGCCATGCGCGCAATGGCCCAGAGCCTTTCGTTCGAATACGAACTGGCCGGCATCGGCATCGGCGCTCCCAACGCCAATTATCACAAAGGTACGATCGAGAATCCGGCGAACCTCTGGAAATTCAGGCCCGACGAGCCCGATCCCGACGAGTCGCGCCGCATTTTCCCGCTGGCGGCCGACATCTCGAAGCACTTCGACGGCGCGAAGACGATCATCACCAACGACGCCAACGCCGCCACGATCGGCGAAATGATCTACGGCAATGCCAAGGGCATGAGGGACTTTGTCATGATCACCCTCGGCACGGGGCTCGGTTCGGGGTTCGTCGCCAACGGCGAGATGATCTACGGCCACGACGGCTTCGCCGGGGAGTTCGGCCACGTGATCGTCGAGCGCGACGGCCGCGAGTGCGGCTGCGGACGCAAGGGCTGCCTGGAGACCTACGTTTCGGCGACGGGTATCAAGCGCACGGCGTTCGAGCTGATGGCCAAGATGAATGCTCCCAGCAAGCTGCGGGGCATTGCGTTCGAGGATTTCGACGCCTCGATGATCTCGGCGGCCGCCGAGCAGGGCGACCCCATCGCTTTGGAGGCGTTCCGCTTCACGGGCGAGATGCTGGGCCGCGCGTTGGCCGACGTGGTGACGGTGACTTCGCCCGAGGCGATCTTCCTCTTCGGCGGTCTTTCGAAGGCCGGCAAACTGCTCTTCGACCCGACGCAGTGGTACATGGAGGAGAACATGCTCTTCGTCTTCAAGAACAAGGTGAAACTGCTTCCGAGCGGTATTCAGGGCAAGAACGCCGCCATCCTCGGCGCTTCGGCGCTGATCTGGCAGGAAGCTGCGAAATAGGCCCTACGGCCGTTCCCGCAAGGGCGAGGTTCGAGGACTTCGCCCTTTTTTTCGAATAGATTAACCGACAAACCTGAATTTCTAAACGATGAAACGTCTTTTTTTACTCTCCGTCGCATTGCTGACGATCTGGGCGGCGGCCGCGCAGGTGCGGTTCGTCGATGCCACTACCCTGAATCTGATCGGCAAGGCCCAGCCTACGTCGCAGCCCTACCACCGGATCGACACGGTCGTCTACAAGGGCTTCACCAAGTCCGAGAACCAGCAGGTGCGCTGTTCTGCGGGTCTGGCGCTGGTCTTCAAGACCAACTCTTCGCGCATCGACCTCTTGCCCGAGTACACCTCGTTCGTCTATAACGGTTCCAGCACCCCGCGGGTGGCTTCGGAGGGCTTCGATCTCTACATCCGCAAGGGCGGCGAGTGGGTGTACGCCTCCTCGCGCGCTCCCCGCAAACGCGGCGAGGCGTTCACGCTGATCAAGGGGATGGACGGCTCCGAGAAAGAGTGCCTGCTCTACCTGCCCAACTACAACGAGCTGACTTCGTTGCAGGTGGGCGTGGATGCGGACGCGAAGATCGTGCCGATGGAAAATCCCTTCCGCCACAAGATCGTGATCTTCGGTTCGAGCTTCACGCACGGCGTCAGCACCAGCCGTTCGGGCATGAGCTACCCGATGCAGATCGCCCGCAATACGGGGCTTTACTTTTGCAGCATCGCTTGCAGCGGCAACTGCAAGCTCCAGCCCTATTTCGCCGACTACCTCGCCGACGTGAAGGATGCCGATGCGATGGTCTTCGACGCCTTCTCGAATCCCGGAGCCGAGATGATCGCCGAGCGGCTGATCCCCTTCATCGCGCGAATCCGGGAGTCCCTGCCCGAGACGCCGCTGATCTTCGTGCAGACGATCTACCGCGAGAACCGCAACTTCGACCGTGAGAGCGACGAATTCGAGGCCGCCAAGCAGGCGATGGCCCGGCAGCAGATGGCTGAGGCGGTGAAACGCTTCAAGAACGTCTATTTCATCGACAAGGCCGGTCTTACGGGCACCGATCATGTCACCTCGGCCGACGGCACGCACCCCTCGGACCTGGGTTATTGGCGCTGGGCGCAGAACCTGCAACCCGAGCTGCTGAAAGTTCTGAAGAAACACGGCATCCGCTGATCGGGCGGACGATAAGAAAGGGAGGCTTTCCGCGGAAAGCCTCCCTTTTTTGCGTCTGTCGCTGTGGGGCTATTTCATCACCACCTGCGTCTGGCCGATCAGGCGGCCGTCGCTGTAAAGCTGGATCTGGTAGGTTCCGGCCGCGAATCCGGTCGAGTTGTAATAGATGCCCACTTCGAGGTCCTGATTCTGGTAGTCGATCTCACGCATGGCGGAGTAGCTCAGCCGTTCGCCCTCGAATTCGAAGGTCGGCATCGCCTCGGTGGTCAGCACATAGCCGTCGGGCGAGGTGATGCGCACGTAGACGGCCCTGTTGCCCGGCGTGGCCAGTTCGTTGGCCGCGAGCACGAAGTCCACGCGCAGGCGCGAGGCGCTCTTGACCCTCGATACGGGTTTGCTCCGGTCGTTGAGGGCCGCAAGGCGGATGTCGCGGGCGCGGAGCACCGAACCCACCTTGACCTTGTTGTCCAGTTCGGCGGCCTTCTCCTCGGCCATGTCGGCGCGCAGTCTGGCCGACGATATCTCCTTGCGGAATCCGACGTTCTCCTTGATGAGCTGTTTGTTGAGCGTGTTGAGCGAGTCGATCTGCTTCACGTAGCCCTTCATGATGGAGCGCAGCGTGCCGACCTCCTTCTCGTACTGCTTGATCTTGGCGAGGTTCCACGAACGCTCCTTCTTGAGGCGCGTCATCAGCGAATCGGCGCGTTCGCGTTCGAAGTTCAGCCCGGCGGAGATCGAGTCGTTCGAGATTTGCAGTTCGTCGTAGTCGGTCATCAGGCGTCCCAGGTCGTTCTGGATCGAATCGCGGTCGGCCTGCAACAGTTCGTTGTCGAGCATCTGTTGGCGGTGGATGCTGAAATAGAGCACCGAGATCGCCACCAGGATCACCGAGAGGATGATGATGACGATGCGGTAGCCGCGGATCGACTTCCCGGCATCGGGCTGCGGGTTCATGTAATCGTCGTCTTCGAATTCCGAAGGGTCGTATCCCTGTCTGTTTTCCATAAAAGTTGAATTGCTTTTCTTCGCTTTCGTTCCGCTAATATACGAAAAAAATTATTTCATCAGGCTCGACACCGGATATTTGAGCCCCTTGTAGCCCGAAATGTAGGCGTTGATGCTGCCGACCTTGACCGGCGATTCGATGTAGAGCGGGATTTTGTTCTCGTCGTCGGAGATCCAGATCGTGAAGATCGTGCCGTCGGTGAACGAATATCCCTCGGTGGTTCCCAGCTGACATTCGAATTTCAGCGTCCGGAAGCGTCCCATGTTGCGGATCTTCTTGTTCTCGCGCCCCAGATAGCGGTAGTGCAGGTGGCGGATGGTGTCTTGCAGGACCATTTGCAGGGTGGCGGGCTCTCCGACGCGGAAATCCTCGGCCGTGGCCGAACGCAGGCTGAAAAACAGCGCGATGGGGTCCATGCTCTCCTGCGTGAGGCGCATCTGCTTTTCGCTGAAGGGATTCTTGCGGCTGCGCCAGCGGGTGTGGATGGTCGAGTCGGGCCAGACGTAGTTGTAATAGCTCTGGAAGGTGTAGTCGCCCTCGCGGATGTCGCTCTCGAAGCGCACGGGGCGCAGCGAGGCGGTGTCGATCCACACCGTGTAGATGTCTTCGAGGTTGAAGAACCAGCGGTAGGTGGGCAGCGTACGGCCGATGCCTTCGACCTTGTAGCGGGTCTGGCCGTCGGCGTTCTCTTCGGAGGTCTTGACCTCCACGGCGCCGACCTCCGTGTTGGGGAACATCTTGGCCTTGTAGCTCACGCGGTAGAAGAGCTGTTCGCCCGGATGGTAGAGCTGCGCGGCGAGGGGCGAGGCTGCGGCGAGCAGGAGTATGAGGGTCAGGAAACGTTTCATCGGTGGAATTTTACGAAATAAGACAGGGTTGTGTTGACGGTTTGTGATCGGATAACGTTCGTTGGGTGTTCCATATTACGAAATACGTGAAAAATCAATCTCTTCGCGGCCCGAGTAGCGCCGTCTCAGGGCTTCGAGCCCCCGGTTGGCGGGATGTGCCAGCGCGGGGTCCGCAGCGAGAATCTCGGCCGCGGCCTCGCGCGAGACGGTGAGTATCTGCACGTCGGCCGTCGGACTGGCGATTTTCAGATCAAATGCCATGCCGCTCTGCATCGTGCCGTTGATGTCGCCCGAGCCCCGCAGTTTGAGGTCGAGTTCCGCGAGCCGGAAGCCGTCGTTGGTCTCGCACATCGCATCGAGCCGCGCCCGCGATTCGCGCGAGAGCTTCTCGCCCGACATCAGGATGCAGTAGGACTGTTCGCCGCCGCGGCCCACGCGCCCGCGCAGCTGGTGGAGCTGCGAGAGCCCGAAGCGTTCGGCCGATTCGATGACCATGACCGTGGCGTTGGGCACATCGACGCCCACCTCGATCACCGATGTCGCCACGAGGATCTGGGCCTCGCCCGACTTGAACTGGCGCATCGACTCCTCCTTGTCGGCGGGCTTCATCTTGCCGTGGCAGATCGCCGTGACGTACTGCGGCAGCGGAAAATCCCGCGAGATGGCTTCGTAGCCGTCCGTGAGGTCCTTGTAGTCCATCGCCTCGGACTCCTTGATGAGCGGGTAGACGACGTAGATCTGCCGGCCCTTGGCGATCTCCTGCCGCATGAACCCGAAGAGTTTCAGCCGTGCGGCATCCGTGTAGTGGAACGTTTTGATCGGACGGCGCCCCGGGGGCAGTTCGTCGATCACCGACACGTCGAGGTCGCCGTACATGGTCATGGCCAGCGTGCGGGGGATCGGCGTGGCGGTCATCACGAGGATGTGGGGCGGCTGTTCGTTCTTGGTCCAGAGCCGCGCGCGCTGCTCCACGCCGAAGCGGTGCTGTTCGTCGATGACGACGAATCCCAGGTTGGCGAACCGCACGCGGTCCTCGATCAGCGCATGGGTGCCGATCAGGATGTCCACCTCGCCCGAGGCGATGCCTTCGAGGGCCGTCCGGCGCTCTTTGGCTTTCGACGCGCCGGTCAGGATCGCGGTTTTCACATCCATCCCTTCGAGCATCCGGCAAATGGTGGCGAAATGCTGGCGTGCGAGGATCTCGGTCGGGGCCATCATGCAGGCCTGATAGCCGTTGTCCACGGCCAGCAGCATCGTCATCAGCGCCACGAGGGTCTTGCCGCTGCCGACATCGCCTTGCAGCAGGCGGTTCATCTGGAATCCCGTCACGGTGTCCTGCCGGATCTCCTTGATGACCCGTTTCTGGGCTCCGGTCAGCGGGAAGGGGAGTTTTTCGTTGTAGAAGGTGTTGAATACGCCTCCGACCTTCGGGAAGAGGAACCCGTTGCTCTTGGCGAGGCGTTCGGTGCGCCGCTGCTGGATGTTGAGCTGCACGCCCAGCAGTTCGTCGAATTTCAGGCGATACTGGGCCTGCCGCAGCAGCTCCTGCGACTGGGGGAAATGGATGTTGTAGATGGCTTCGCGGAGCGGGATCAGCCCGTATTTGGCGCGGACGGCCTCGGGCATCGGGTCCGCGATGCGGTCTTTGGCCAGCGCCCAGGCATTGCAGATGATCTGATACATGCCCTTCGCGCCCAGCACGTTGCCGAGCTTCTCGGTCGAGGGGTAGATGCCCTGCATGCCGCTCTCGGCCTTGCGCGAAAGGGCCTGTTCCATAGTTTCCAGCTCGGGATGCGCCATCGACAGCTCGCCGCGGTAGAACGACGGACGCCCGAAGACGAGGTATTCGCGGCCGACCTCGATCCGTTTCTCGATCCACTTGACGCCCTGGAACCACACCAGTTCGGCCGATCCCGTGGGGTCCTGAACGAAGGCCGTGAAGCGGCGTTTGCGCCCCGTGCCGGCATAGGCCACGCCCGTCACGCGGGCCCGGAACTGGACGTAGGAGAGTCCCGCCGCATCGGTGATCTCCGAAATGCGGTAGACGCGCGTGCGGTCGATGTAACGGAACGGATAGTGGCTGAGCATGTCACCCAGCGTGCGGATTCCCAGCTCCCGTTCGAGGAGTTTGGCCCGGGCTTCACCGACGCCCGCTACGAATTTGATATCGTTGTCGAGTATATCCACCGGGGCAAATATAGTGAAAGTCGAGTGCAATGCCAAACTTGTTTGAGCATTGCCGAGACGCAACCTGTATTCTGTAAATATACGAAAAGTCGGACGCAATACAAATCCGATCGGGCTCTGCCGGGGCGTATTTTCTGTTCCGGAAGACGCTGCGGGCGCTTATTCCTTCTTTTCGAGCGCCGCATCGACGCCCGAGCGGGAGAAGGTGCCTTCGTACCAACCCTTGCCCTTCCCCGTGCGGTCGGCCTCGGTAAATTCCACGGTCACTTTCTTTTCGGTAAATTCGCCGCCGTTTTCCGGTCCGTCGATGTCGGTGAAGGTCAGCGTCGTTTGGCGGAAGGACCACTCCCTGCCCGAAAGCTCGTAGGAGCCGTCGCTTTCCGACGTTACGGGGCCGGCGTCCTGGCTGCCGACCTCGATGCCCTTGACGGGGGCGCCCTCCTTGTCGGTCACTTTGCCCTTGACCTTGTAGTCGAAGTACGGGGTTCCGTACATGTCTACCGTTCTTTTGTTTTCGCAGGCCGTTGCGAACCCGAGCAGCGATGCGGCTGCCAGCAGCAGTTTCTCTTTCATGACGCCGACATTTTGGTTTCTCGAAATATAGCGTTTTTTTCGCGGTTCGCCAAATCCTTGCTATCTTTGCATGCAAATCGGAAAACAGATGAATCTTTCGGAATTCAGGCGCCGCCCGGCGTGCGAAGTGCGCATCGGCGGGGTTACGATCGGCGGGAAACACCCCGTCGCCGTGCAGTCGATGACCAATACCGACACCAACGACACCGCGGCCAGCGTGGCGCAGATCGAACGCATCGACCGTGCCGGGGGGCATATCGTGCGCCTGACGGCGCAGGGCCGCCGCGAGGGCGAGAACCTCGGAAACATCGTCCAGCAGCTGCGTGCCGACGGATTTTCGACGGCCGTGGTCGCCGACATCCATTTCGTTCCCGAGGTCGCGGCCGTCGCCGCGAAGTACGTCGATAAGGTGCGCATCAACCCCGGCAACTACCGCACGGACCACGGCGAGTTCGAGGCGCTGATCGAACAGTGCCGCGAGCGGGGCGTCGCCCTGCGCATCGGCGTCAACCACGGGTCGCTGGCCCGGCGCGTCTTCGACGAGTGGGGCGACACGCCGCAGGGTATGGTCGTCTCGGCGATGGAGTTCCTGCGGGTGTGCCGCGAGCGGGATTTCGATCAGGTGGTCGTCTCGATGAAGTCGTCGAACACCCGCGTGATGGTCGCCGCCTACCGCCTGCTGGTCGAGGCGATGGACGCCGAGGATATGCACTATCCGATCCACCTGGGGGTCACCGAGGCCGGGAACGGCATCGAAGGGCGCGTGAAGAGCGCCGTGGGCATCGGGGCGCTGCTGGCCGACGGCATCGGCGACACGATCCGCGTGTCGCTCACCGAAGCTCCCGAGAACGAGATTCCCGTGGCGCAGCTCCTTGCGGAGCATTTCGCCGAACGTCCGGGGCGTTTCGAGGTCCTGCATCCCGAGCGTTACTCCCCGACCGAATACCGCCGCCGTTCGCGGGTGACGGAGCCCGTCGTGCACACCGAGCCGCTGGAGGGCTTCCGCGTGATCGAGGCCGTGTCGGGCAACCCGACGGCCGAACTGCGCGCCGCGATTCTGAATCTCGATGTCCCCGACGAACCGGTCGTCGTAAAGCGCCGTTATGAAGAGTCCTCCTTGGAGATCCTCGCCGTGAAGGCCGCCGCGGACCTGGGACCTCTGCTGCTCGACGGGCTGGCCGACGGCATCTGGATCGACGCGCCGGGCTTCCCGGAAGATGCGGTCCGCGAAGTCGAGCTGACGATCCTGCAAGCCGCGCGCGTGCGCTTCTCGCATACCGAATACATCGCCTGCCCCTCGTGCGGCCGCACGCTCTACGACATCGAAAAGACCCTCGCCGACATCAAGGCGCGCACGTCGCATCTGAAAAACCTGCGCATCGGCGTCATGGGCTGCATCGTCAACGGCCCCGGCGAGATGGCCGACGCCGACTACGGCTACGTGGGCGCCGGGCCGGGCCGCATCACCCTCTACAAGGGGCGCGAGGTCGTCGAGCGCAACATCCCGCAGGAGGAGGCCCTCGACCGTCTGATCGAATTGATTCGGGCGAACGGCGACTGGCCCGCCTGAGAAGCCGCCCGCCTAAGAGGCGGGTTTCAGGGGGCGGGCGATTGCTCCGAAACGCTCTCCGTCCGGTTCTGCGCCCGCCTGAGAGGCGGGTTTCAGGGGGCGAAGGAAAGTCATTCCGTTTTCCTCCCGGTTCCGCGCTACAGGCATTTTTAATTTTTAATTCTTAATTTTTAATTGTGTCAACCGTTTTACCCCTCGCATACCTTCCCTCGGTGGAGTATTTCACGCACCTCGTGCGCGGCGGCTGCGTCGTGGACCTCGGCGAGCACTTCGTGAAGCGTTCGGAGCGCAACCGGGCCCGGATTCTGGCCGCCGACGGGGTGATGGAACTCACCGTCCACGTCCGCAATGCCAACCGTCCCCGCCAGCCGGTGCGCGACGTGCGCATCGACTACTCCAAACGCTGGCAGCATCAGCATTGGGGCGCGCTGGTCGCCTCCTACAAGTCGTCGCCCTATTTCGACTTCTACGCCGAGCGGTTCGAACCTTTCTACCGCCGGGAGTGGAAATTTCTGGCCGACTACAATCTGGAACTCCTCGACGCGGTGTGCTCGCTGGCGAAGGTCCCGATGCCGGCACTCTCCGAATCCTATGTCGATGCCGCTCCGGGCGACCTCGACCTGCGGCCCAAACGCAAAGAGGGCCCGGCGTTCGTCGCCGAGCCCTATTTCCAGGTCTTTTCCGAGCGGATGCCCTTCGCTCCTAATTTGTCGTTTGCAGACCTGCTGTTCGCCGAAGGACCTGCGTCCGTTTCGGTTTTAGCACGTTGCCGACAAGAATAGTCACGCTGTCGCGCAGCTCTCCCGCCAGGGCTTTCACCTCGACCGTCCCGTGCATGGCCACCGAATCCGTCCGGTACTGGAACGGGGCGTATTCGGTCACGGCCAGCGTGTCGCTTCCCGCAATCAGCACGGGCTCCCCGGCCGACGAGTAGACGCGGAAAGCCTGCATGTCGTTGTCGCGCAGCCGGCGCCGTTTGTCCACGATGTGCAGCGTCGGTTCCTCCCGGTTCCACATCGCTTTATAGAGGTAATACGCATCCTTGCATTCGCGGCGGTTGAGCGTCACCAGCCCGGCGCCGTTGACCCCGTAGGGGCGGCGCGACGAACCGTAGTCGAACATGTTGTCGATCCAGATTCCCCAGAACAGCGAGTCGTTTTGCAGGTTTTTGGCGTACTCTTCGTGGAAGCGCGTCTGATTCTCTTCGGGCATCCAGTTCGAGCGCGGTTCGGCCTGCGCCGTGTAGCTCTTGTGGCCGATGAATCCGCTGCCGCCGTAACTTACCGCCGAGCGCAGGTGCGACCAGCTCTTTTGCAGCTGATTGCGCCACAGGATCACGTCGTCGGTCGAGCCGCGCCGCCAGCCCACGTCCTGCCGCCAGACGATCAGGTCGGTGATGAAATTGATGCCGCCGTTCTGGTCGCTGCAAGCCACCGTCGGCCGCGAGGGGTCCAGTGCATGGGCCGCGTCGTTGAGCCGCCGGATGTAGGGCGTCACGTCGTCGCCCCGGGTCCAGAGCCGCGAGAAGATGCCCCACATCACCACCGAGGGGTGGTTGATGTTCTGGGCGATGATCTCCTGCATCTGCTCCATGCCGTTCTGCTCGAAAGCCGGCATGGCGTAGTAGGCCATGTCGCCCAGGAACGACGAGCGGTGCAGCGGCGTGTCCACCCAGACCAGCATCCCCTGTTCGTCGCAGCGGTCGTAGAGATACTGCGCATGGGGCATGACCGCCGAACGCAGGGCGTTGGCTCCGAGCGTGCGGATCTGATGCAGGTCGGCGTCGTAATCCTGCGGGGTCAGCGTGCCGCCCGAAAGGGCGTTGTCGTGGTAGAGCGCCACTCCGTGTACGGGGACCCGCACGCCGTTGATCGTCAGCCCGTCGGCCGTGCTGGCGGCTATCGTGCGGAAGCCTGTGCGGACCGTGACGCTGTCGGTCACGGCCTCGTCGCCGATCGTGGTTGTCACGGTGTAGAGCGCCGGCCGGTCGGGGCTCCAGAGCGCGGGATTCTCGATGGTGAAGGGTACGACGACGGGTTTGCCGTCGAGTTTGGCCCGCTGGCGCTTGGTATAGGTGCGGGTGCCGTCAGGACCCGTGATGGCCACGTTCAGCATGCAGGAGTTGTCGCCTTTCGAGGTGATGTGCACCTCGACTTCGCCCTCGGCCTTCTCGGGCGTCACGCTCTGCTGCCGCACGAGCACGCCCTCCGAACCGAGGTAGAGCGGCGATATGGCCGTGCGTTCGGTGAGGATCAGCTCCGCTTCGCGGTAGATGCCGCCGTAGAGGTTCATGTCGGTCGAGGTCGGAAGCACGTCGTCGCGGTAGCTGTTGCTGACCACCACGAGCATGGCGTTGTCGGTTCCGAACCGGACCTTGTCGGTGATCTCGAAGGTGAATGCCGTGGCGCCGCCGCGGTGCGTGCCGACGTAGTTGCCGTTGACGAAGAGGTCGGCCACCGACTGCACGCCGTAGAACTTCACGAACAGGCGTTTCGAGGCCCATTCGGCGGGAATGTACATGCCGTTCTGGTAGTTGCCCGTGGTTTCGAGCCAGTAGCCCTGGGCCAGCGGGTCGGTGTTCCAGCTGTGGGGCAGGGTGACGTGGCGGGCGTTGTCGGAGGTTTTCTCCGACTTGAAGAAAAATCGCCAACCTTCGTTGATCGGAAATACCTCGCGGGCGCGGGCCGTTGCGGCGAGGCCCGTGAGCAGCAGGAGAATCGCTATGTATCGTTTCATGGCAGGCTGTTTTTTAGTGTCCGGGACAAAGATAGTGAAAAGAACGGGGGGCTCCAAAACCGAATTGCATGCGGTGCGGCAAAACGCCCCGACCGATAAAAGTGTCGTTACGACATCAAAGATAATGCAAACGGAGCGTAAAATCAAATCGGATTGTAGTCGGGGAGGCTTCGTTTGTGTTCGGTAGCGGTTCGGCCGCCGTTCCGGCAGGGGCAAAAAAATGGCGGACCGCGCCTCTTCGGTCCGCCAAAAAGCAGGGGATATATGTGAAACTTGTTAACTAAAAAACAACTCCTTGGGTGTCATCCCCTGCGTGAGTTAGAGGAGGAGTTTCCCGGAACCGTCGGTCCCGGGAAACCGACTCCGGGTGTTATTTCTTGAAGCTGATCTTGATCGTCTTCGTGAACGGCTTCTTCTCGTAGCCCGTCACCTTGCCGGTCTTGTCCTTGACAGGCTCGTAAGCGAAACGATACTTGTAAGTTACGTCGATCGTCGCCGTCGTGGCCGCTACTGACTCGTTGCTGGCCGTTGCCGTGATGACACCGGTCTCCTTGTCGAACGTTACGCCTACGACGGGCAGGTTGTTGGCCCATTTCAGGTCGCTGTATTCGACTTCGCCATTCGTATTCGCGAATTCGTAGCCGTCGGCGGCCGTAGCGAGCGTAGACAGTGCATAGTCGTCTTGGCTCTTCGCGTAGATCGGGTTTTCGAAAATATCCTTGGCGACGGGGATGACCGTGACGGTCGTCTCGCCCTCGTTGTATTCTCCGGGTTCTTTGCCGTCGGCGGACATGGCGAGCACCTTATTCACGATGTCGAACGTAACGTCCTCTTTGCCTGCGGCCGGGAGAATGATCTCGCTGCCCTGGAAGAAGTTCCACGAATCGAAGTCGATCGGGGCTACCAGCGTGATATCGAACTGCTCCGTAGCGCAAAGTTTGTTGTTCTTGTCGAACAGTTCGGCTTTGACCGTGCACGACGGCAGGATGAAGTTCTGCCAGCTCATGCTGCTGTTCGAGATTGACGGCCATTTCGAGTCGTCGCCCTTTGCATAAACGGTTTCGTAGGTCTTGTAATCGTCATTAGCGTCTTTTACCAGCGTGTAGACGACTGTCGCACCTGCCGCCTCAGCCTCTGCGGTCATATCGTATGCGCGCTTGAGGTCGATAGCGTTCAGAACGACTGCATCTCCTTTGACTCCGGCATTCAGCTCGATGAACGGATTCTTGCCTGCCGCTCCGGGCTTGAGGTACAGATCGTTGCCCTTGAGCGAGAAGATTTCGTTGGTCAGGGTGTAGGAACCTGTCAGTTTGATCTCGAAGGCTTTGTCGTCGCTGACGATGCTGCCCTTGCCCGTTCCGGTCGGTACGGTGTAGGTGTACGAAGGCTGCTTCTCCCAGTTGATATTCGTTCCGTCGAATGCGAGTTTGAGCGTTGCGCCGTTTTCGAGCGTAACCTCAGCGGGCAGAACGATCGGGTCTGCCTTGTCGTTTCCGGCTACATTTACACCGTCATAGTTCAGCGTCAAGCCATTCAGGAAAGTAGCTACGGCTGCCTTGTCTGCGAAATACTGCTTGTCGAAGAACGTTTCGTTGACTTTCTCGAACGAGATCTCATAGTTGTCACCTACCTTGGCACCCTCGTTCTTTATCTCGTAGGAGAATGCGGGCAGTCCGTTGAAGGTTACCTTACCGGAGATGTTGACGAACGTTTCGGTGGAGCCTACCTTGGGTGCGGCGGTGAAGGTTGCTTCGCCATTGCCGTTCAGCCACTTGGTTACGGTTACCGTGAGCTGCTGTGCCGATTCGGCGTTCAGCATCTTGACCGGAGCGATCGTTACGGCAGGTACGGCCTGGCCGTCCAGAACCAGTTTGCTATCCTCGGGAAGTTCCGCTACCTCTGCATCGATCGATGCGGGCAACTCATTGAACATTTCCCAGTCCATTGCCTTGTCGGCCGGAACGGTAACCGTGAACGAATAGGTGTTGCCAGCTGCATAGGTTGCATATTTCCAGTCGATCACGCCGTTGATCTCCGTCAGCTCGGCGGCCTTGTCGCCTATGACTTTGACCTGCGATTTGATACCGGTGAGCCATGCGACGCTCTTCTTATCGAAAGTAATCGTGAGATCGTCGGTAATTTCGAGTACGTCGCCTACGTTGTCAACGCTCTGTTTTGCAGCGTTTTTGACGGTAATCGGCTTGTTTGCGTTGGCTTTGTCCAGCGGCTTTGCCGGATTGACCGTGAGCTGGGTCTGGTTGGAGAAATCACCGGCGTTACCAGTGTAGGCTGCGTTTTTGTGGGTGTATGCGAATGCCAGTTTTTCGGCAACGCCTGCATCCCACAGATACTTGGCTGCGGCTTCTTCCAGCGAAAGGATCTCTTCGCCGTCCTCGTATGCGAGCTGATAGTCATTCAACAGCGTTATCGTCTCGGTCGAGTTCCATACCAGCGGATATACGGCTGCATTCTCGTAAGCGACGAGTTTGTCTTCTTCACCGGCTTTTGCCAAGATAAAGTTGTCTTTGACGTTTTCCGATGCGCCCGTGGTCGAGATATAGGGAGAAACGATCTCGAAGCCTACGTATTTGTATCCGTTGCCGTCCTCGTTCTTCTTGGCTTCCTGCTTGAGACAGAGGGCCACGGCATAGGTTTTGCCGGCCTTTTCGAGTTCCTTGTAGAGCGCCTCGTCGGCAACAGCCGTGAAGATCAGCTTGCCTTCCTCGGCCTCTACATCGCCTTCGTAGGTGACGGGTGCGGCTTCGGCTGCACGGGTCTTGACCTCTTCGGGAATGAACGAAACTGCGACCTCCCCGTCGTTGATCTGCCCGGCGAGCGTTTCGGCGAGCGCTGCGGGTGCTACGCGGAAAGCGATCTTCACTTTGGGGGAAGAAGCCAGCGGAATGTTGTCGGCTGCTTTGGCGCCAGCGATGTACGAACCGCCGAAGTTTACGTCATAATCGGCTCCGACCTCCGTCGGGACGAATACGATCGACTGGATGCGGCCGGCGAGGTCGTCGATGGCGCTCCAAATGGCCGTGATCTTTTTGTCGTATTCGGCGAATACGGTTGTCAGATCGTTGGCTTTCAGGTATGCGGCGTTGCCGGTCGTGCCGTAGTCGGGACCGTTGTCGGGAATCAGACCGATGATCTTCGCTTTCAGCTCCGAGTTGGCGGCGTCGAGGGCGGCGATGGCTGCATCGCTTACCTGACCGGCCCATACGGCCTGATTGCCTGCGATGTATTCGGCCATGTACTGGGAGAAGCCCGAACCGACCATTTCCGAGATGGCCTTGCGGATTCCATCGACTTCTTTGTCGTCGTTGATCGCTTTGACGATCTCCTGTTTGATGGCGGTCAGGTCGGCATCGCTTACGCTCGTGTCGATTTTGCCGATTTCGGTATCGATCAGCTCCTGAACTTCTTTCTGCACCTCCTTCGTCCAGATATTGGCGAGGGTGAACTGTGCCTCGATCAGTTTGTCGATGGCGGCCTGGTCGAGCGTATTGTTGCCGATCAGGTCCAGAATCTCTTTTTCAGTTTTGTAACCGAGCTTTTTTACCTCTTCGGCCAGTTTGCTGCTCGCTACGTAGCCGGCCAGTTTGGTATCCAGCTGGGCGTTGGTGACAAATGCCGAGAAATCGACATTCTGCAATTTGTCGGTGATCGCCTGAAGGGCAGAAGCGTCGGCCTTCAGCTCGATTTTGCCTTTCAGGTCGTCGATCTGACCTTTCAGGTCGTTGATGTCGTCGTCGTAATCCTTACAGCCGACGGCACCGAGCAGTGTTCCGGTCAGAAACACTGCCAGAAATTTTCTGAACAAGTTGTTTTTCATAGTACGAAAGATTGAAATAAAGATGTGTTTTGCATGTAATTTTCAATTTGTTACTCATTTGCGACGCTCGATGTTGGTATCATATATGATACGCATGGTGCAAATATATATATAAAAATTTGCACAGCAAAATTTTTGTTCAAATTTTTAGAATGCGAATGGATTATCAAGACGAGATCCGCTATATCTCTACGAGGATCAAGGAGTTGAGGAAGGAACGCAGTCTGACCGTACAGGAGTTGGCATACCGCTGCGACATGGAAAGATCCAACTTGAGCCGTATCGAGGCGGGACGGACCAATCTGACCGTAAGAACCATGTGCGTCATCTGTAACGCACTGAATGTTACCCTGCGCGACGTGATACGCTGAGGACCGACACCTATATTTATATATTCACGTATACTTGTCTCCAAATCGTCCTTTGTATGCTTTTTTTGGGCTGTTTCGGTAAAATGTGTATCTTTACGGACACAAATTGAACGCTGTTTTTGAACGCTGTTGATCTGATCGTCTGCCTCGTGCTGGCGCTGGCCGTCTGGAACGGGTGGCGTCAGGGCTTCATTTTGCAGGTATGCTCCCTGGCGGGCATCGTCGCGGGCATTTGGCTCGCGGCGCAGTTCGGCACGCAGGCCGGCGAATGGCTGCGGCTGGACCCCGGCTTTGCCGCCGCGGGCGGGTTCGTCGCGGTGCTTGTCGCGGTCATCCTCGTCGTGGCGATCGCCGGGCGGCTGGTGCGCAAACTGTTCCATTTCGCGGGATTCGGCATCGCTGACACGTTGCTGGGCGTCGCGGTTTCGGTGCTGAAATACTTGCTCGTGCTGAGCGTTCTCTTTTCGGCGTTCGACGATCTGAACGAGGATTACACCCTCGCGGGTCCGGAAACGATCGAAAAATCGAAGAGTTACAAACCGGTCATGCACCTTTCGGAGGCCGTGTTCCCCTTCTTGGAGTGGGTCGGCGGGCAGGTGCCGGGGCCGGATGAAAATACCCCGTCCGATGGAGAGTAGATTTACGGCCACCGTGGTCTGGGCGACCGGCAGTTGGTATGACGTGCTGCACGACGGCGCCATGCTGCGCTGCCGCATCCGGGGCAAACTGCGTCTGAAAGGCGTGCGGTCAACCAATCCCGTGGTCGTGGGCGACGAGGCGGTGTGCGAGGCCGACGGCGGCGACTGCGTGATCGTGGACATCGTGCCGCGCCGCAACTACGTGATCCGCCGGGCCTCGAACCTCTCCAAGGAGTCGCACATCATCGCCGCCAACGTCGATCAGGCGTTGCTGATGGTGACGCTGCGTTCGCCCGAGACGCCCAAGGAGTTCGCGGACCGTTTTCTGGTGACCTGCGAGGCTTATAAGGTTCCGGCTGCGATTCTGCTTTCGAAGATCGACTTGCAGGATGCGGAGGCCGTCGCGGAGTTCCGCGCGGTGTACGAAGGGGCCGGTTACCGCGTGCTGGAGGTCTCCGCGAAGGAGGGCCGCGGCGTGGAGGAGGTCCGGAAGCTGCTGGCGGGGCGCACGACGCTCGTGTCGGGCAACTCGGGCGTCGGGAAATCGACGCTGATTCAGACCATCGACCCCTCGCTGGACATCCGCACCGGGGAGATCTCCGACAGCCACCACAAGGGCCGCCACACGACGACTTTCTCGACGATGTACCCCCTGGCCGAAGGCGGGGCGGTGATCGACACGCCGGGAATCAAGGGGTTCGGACTGCTGGATATCGACGACGCCGAACTCTGGCACTACTTCCCGGAGATGATGCGCGTGGCTCCGGGCTGCCGCTTCTACAACTGCACGCACACCCACGAACCGGGCTGCGCGGTGGTCGAAGCGGTCAAGGCGGGTGAGATCGCGTGGTCGCGTTACGAAAGCTATCTGAAAATCCTCGACGACGATGAAAAATACCGCAAATAACGCTTTGCCGGATTTCGGCCCCGAGTCGGGCCCCTGCGGGAAGCGCATCGCCTGCCTCCGGGAGTTCATGACGCCCGAGCGCTACGACGTGCTGCGGAAGACGGTCGGCATGCGGACCCGCTACATGACCGTGCTGGCCGAGAACATGTACCACGGGCAGAACGCCGCGGCGCTGATCCGCCACTGCGAGGCGTTCGGGGTGCAGGAGATGCACACCGTCGAAACCTTGTGCTCCTTCGAGCCGAATCCCGACATCGCACGCGGCGCCGAGCGGTGGATCGACGTTCGGCAGCACCCTTCGACGGCGGAGGCCATCGCCGCGCTCCGCGGGGCGGGTTACCGCATCGTGGCCACCACGCCCCACCGCGAGGACGTGACGCCCGAGACTTTCGATGTCGCCCGGGGGCCTTTCGCGCTGGTTTTCGGCACGGAGCACGCGGGGATTTCCGACGAGGTGATCGCCTCGGCCGACGAATTCCTGCGCATCCCGATGTGCGGCATGGTCGAGAGCCTGAACGTCTCGGCGTCGGCGGCCATCCTGATCTACATGCTTTCGGAGCGTGTCCGCCGTTCGGTCGATGGCTGGCAGCTGCCGCCCGCCGCGCAGGCCGAAGTGCTCGATGGCTGGATGCGCGGCAGCGTGAAGGACGCCGGGGCGATACTTGCAAGAAAATTCGGAGAAAATGGCTGATATTCTGCGTAAACAATTTCTGGCCCACGTGGCCCAGACCTCGCCGTCGCCGATGTTGGTGGAGGTCGCGCGCGCCGAGGGTTCGTTTTTCTACACCCCCGGCGGGAAACGCTATTACGATCTGGTGGCGGGCGTGTCGGTGAGCAACGTCGGTCACGCGAATCCCGCTGTGGTGCGGGCCGTGCAGGAGCAGGCCGCGCGCTATATGCACGTGATGGTCTACGGCGAGCTGGTCGAGACCCCGCAGGTGGAGTACGCCACGAAGATCGTGTCGCTGCTGCCCGCGCCGCTCGAAAGCGTCTATTTCGTCAACTCGGGCGCCGAGGCGGTCGAGGGGGCTCTCAAACTGGCCAAACGCTATACCGGACGTACCGAGATGATCTCCATGCGCCGCGCCTACCACGGTTCGACGCACGGGGCGATGAGCATGATGGGCGCTCCCGAGGGCGAGGAGTGGAAAGGGGCGTTCCGGCCTCTGCTGCCCGACGTGCAGGCCATCTCGTTCAACGATTTCGACGACCTGAAGCGCATCACGCGCCGCACGGCCTGCGTGCTTGCCGAACCCGTGCAGGGCGAGGCGGGCGTCCGGCCTCCCCGGCCGGGGTATCTGGAGGCTCTGCGCCGGCGTTGCGACGAAGTGGGGGCGCTGCTGATCTTCGACGAGATTCAGACCGGCATGGGCCGCACGGGCGAACTGTTCGCCATGCTCAAATACGGCGTCACGCCCGACATCGTCTGTCTGGCCAAAGCCCTCGGCGGCGGCATGCCGCTCGGGGCGTTCGTTTCGAGCCGCGAAATTATGGGCACCTTGCAGGAGAATCCCGTGCTGGGGCATATCACCACCTTCGGCGGCCATCCGGTCTGCTGTGCGGCCGGTCTGGCGGCGCTGAACTACCTGCTGGACAACGGGGTGGTTGCGACCGTCGAGGCGAAGGGGGCCTTGTACGAGTCGTTGCTCGCCGACCATCCCGCCGTGCGGGAGATCCGCCGTTCGGGACTGCTGCTGGCCGTCGAGCTGGGCGAACCGGCGAAGCTCTACCGCATCATGGAGCTTTTCAAGGAGGCGGGCATCCTGAGCGACTGGTTCCTGTTCTGCGACACGGCGTTCCGCATCTCGCCGCCGCTCACGATCTCCGACGAAGAGGTCCGCGAAAGCGCGGCGATCATCCGGGATTGTCTGGATCGGGTCTGAAAAAGGGAGGTTCGCAACCTCCCTTTTTTCTATGCCTCTTCGGCGAATGCTTTTAAGCGGGCGATCTCCTCGCTCCAGCGCGTTTCGTCCGGGGTTTCGAGAATCAGCGGAATGCCGTCGAACCGTTCGTCGCGGGCGATGTAGCGGAAACACTCCATGCCGATCATCCCTTCGCCCAGCGGCATGTGGCGGTCAACGCGGCTGCCCAGTATCTTCATCGCATCGTTCAGGTGCATCCCTTTCAGGTAGTTGAATCCCACGACGCGCTCCAGTTCGGCGAACGTCGCGTCGCACGCCTTGGGGGTCCGCAGGTCGTATCCCGCGGCGAAGGCGTGGCAGGTGTCGATGCAGACACCCACGCGCGATTTGTCCTCCACGCGGTCGATCAGATAGCGGAGGTGTTCGAACCGGAATCCGAGGTTCGACCCCTGCCCGGCGGTGTTCTCGATCACGGCCGTCACCCCGCGGGTCTTGTCGAGGGCGATGTTGATCGACTCGGCGATCCGGTCGAGGCTCTCCTCCTCGGTGATTTTTTGCAGGTGGCTGCCGGGATGGAAGTTCAGACGGTCGAGTCCCAGCAGTTCGCAGCGCTGCATTTCGTCGAGAAACGCTGCGCGCGATTTCTCCAGCGCCTCTTTCTCGGGATGTCCGAGGTTGATGAGGTACGAGTCGTGGGGCAGTATCTGTTCCGGCCGGTAGCCGTAGGTGTCGCACGCCTTGCGGAAAGCGTCTATTTCTCCGGCGGTGAGAGGCTTGGCCACCCATTGACGCTGGTTCTTGGTGAAGAGCGCGAAAGCCGTGGCTCCTATTGCGTGCGCATTGGCGGGCGCGTTGTCCGCACCTCCCGAGGCGCTTACGTGTGCTCCGAAATATTTCATAATTCGTTCTTCCAGTTTATCTTTCAGACAAAGTTAAGGATTTTATAAATAAATTCATAAATTTGTGCATTGAAAATCAATAGAATCGCTTCGCTATGAAACATCTTTTCCCGATCTTCGCACTGGCGGCCTTTCTGCTCGCGTCCGTTCCGGCTTCGGCTCAGATTTCGATCGACGAGGTCAATGCCGAGCAGCAGAGCGTGACTTTCCAGGATAAGCTGAAGTCCACCTCCGTCGATGTCGATTATTTCAACCTGGCCCGTTACAAGGCCGAGCGCGCCGCTATCCGCAAGGAGCGCAACTACCTCGAATTCGGCGGCGGGTTGCAGGGCGCCCTGACCTCCTACAACGATCCGTGGATTGCGACTTCAGGCGGTGACAACTCCATCGCATTGGTGGCGACATTCAACCTGAAACACATATTTACGAAGGATCTCTTTACCATCGAGACCAAGTTCAATGCCAAGCTGGGTTACAACCGCATGAAAGTCACTGTTGACGACAAGGAGGAGGGGATTTGGTTCAAGAATCAGGATGAGTTCGAGATTTCGACGGCTCCGTCGTTCAAGATGACGAAGAACTGGTCCTACGGCGTCATCGCCAAGTTCCGCAGCCAGTTCGTCAACGGCTACAAGTCGCGCACCGAGCAGGAGGAGGCTGACCTCAAAAGCAAGTTCATGACCCCGGCCTACCTCGACATTTCGCTGGGTATCACCTATAAAAGTCCCGAGAAGAAATTCCCTATCACGGTCAACATGTCGCCTCTCGCTCTGAACGCCACCTTCGCCGAGAACGACTGGATTCGCAAACGGCAGGTGGACAAGGACGGCAACGAGATCAAACCGGCCTATCCTTACGGTATCGAGGACCCCGATCGGACTTCGAAATACGAGGGCGGTTCGTCCGTCCAGATCGACTTCGACCGCACGTTCGGCAAAACGGGTTATCTGCGTTACCGTACGATGCTCTACGGATTCTACGGCTGGATCTCTGACATCGGCCAGAGGAACAAGATCAGCGATTACAGCAAGTATCTGGAGGCTTTCGAGAAGTGGAATGCGGGAGACAAGAATATCAAGGACAAACCCCGCCTGCCGATCCATCCTATCGTCCGTTGGACGAATACCATCGACATTAAGGCAACAAAATTCCTCAGTACGACGTTGAGTTTCGAGTTGTATTACAACCGTGCCCAGAACGTCGATGTGCAGACCAAAACCCTGCTGAGCGTCGGTCTGACGTATACCTTTAAGAACAAATAATGTATAAGAATTCGAAACGCACCGTCCTTTTCCCGCTGCTGCTGGCCGCGGGGGTGGTCCTGGGCCTCGTGCTGGGACAGTATCTGGGACGCAATTCCACCACTTCGCAGCTCAAGGGCATGCTCAGCCGCATGGCGCTGCCCACGAACAAGCTGACCTATACGCTGTCGCTGATCGAGAATCAGTATGTCGATTCCGTGTCGATGGACTCCCTCGCCGAGCACGTCATTCCGCTGCTGGTCAAGGAGCTCGACCCTCATTCGGTCTACATCCCCGCTTCGGAGATGCAGGCGCTGAACGAACCTCTCGAAGGGGAGTTCGACGGTATCGGCGTGGTCTTCAACATGGCCACCGACACGGTGATCGTGCTGAACGTCATTCCGCAGGGCCCCAGCGACAAGGCCGGCATCAAGGCCGGCGACCGGATCATCGAGATCGGCGATTCGGTGGTCGCCGGGCGCAAGATTCCCCAGAACAACGTCGTGAAGATGCTGCGCGGACCGCGCGGTACGACGGTGCACCTGGGCATCGGGCGGCAGGGCATCTCCGGACTGGTGCCGATCGACGTTGAGCGCGGCGTGATCCCGATCCGGAGCATCGAATCGGCCTTCCGCATCGCTGACGGCGTGGGTTATGTCAAGCTGGGGCAGTTCGCCCGGACGACTTACGACGAGTTCCGCAGGGCGCTGGCCTCGCTGCGCGCCGAGGGGGTCACGAAGCTGATCTTCGACCTCCGGGGCAATTCGGGCGGATTCCTCGACCAGGCGATCGCCGTGGCCAACGAGTTCCTGCACAAGGGGCAGCTGATCGTCTACACCGAAGACCGCCGCCACGAACAGCTCCGGGAATACGCCGACGGCAACGGCTCGGCGCAGGACATGGAGGTCGTGGTGCTGATCGACGAGGGGAGCGCTTCGTCGAGTGAAATTCTCGCCGGAGCGTTGCAGGACAACGACCGTGGTACGATTGTTGGGCGTCGTTCGTTCGGCAAGGGACTCGTCCAGCGTCAGATTCCGTACAGCGACGGATCGGCCCTGCGGCTGACCACGGCGCGTTACTACACGCCGACCGGCCGCTCGATCCAGAAGCCCTATACGATCGGCGACGACGAGAGCTACGAGGAGGATATTTGGAACCGGTATAAGAACAACGAGTTTTTCTCGGCCGACAGCATCCATTTCGCCGATTCGCTGAAACGGACGACGCCGGGCGGAAAGGTGGTTTACGGGGGCGGAGGCATCATGCCCGATGTCTTCATTCCGGCCGATACGACCGATGTGACGAAATATTTCATCGAGGTGTCGGGACGCAACATCCTCTACCGCTATACGATCGAGTATGCCGACCGGCACCGCGAGGCGCTCAACGCCGTGCAGACCATCGGCGATTTGCAGGCGCTGCTCGACAGCGACAAGACCCTTGTTGACGATTTCGTCCGTTATGCCGCCCGCAAGGGCGTTGCGCCGCGCTACGGCGACATCGCCCGCTCGCGCCGGCTGATCGAGGCCCAGCTCCGGGCCTACATCGGCCGCAATACGAAGCTGGAGGATAACGGGTTTTATGCGAACATCTATCCCGTGGACAACGTGATCGTGCGTGCCGTCGGGATATTAAAGGAGGATAAGAATGATTAAGAAGCTGATTGGTATTATCGTAGCCGTTGCGGTGATCGTCATCATCGTCGTGGCGGCTGTCCGGCGCGACAATTTCCGGTCGATGGTGTTGCGCGACGAAATGTTGAACGGTGTCCGGCCGACGGAGGAGCCTTCCCGCCTGATTTCGCCTGCCGAACTCGACGTTCCGGCCGAACTTCCCGCCGAATCCGACGTTCCTGCCGAATCTGTTCCGGACGCCGGGGCGGTCGATTCGCTGACCGTGGAGGTTACGGATTCGATCTGACGTTTCTCCGTCTCCTATGCGAAGCCGGCGGCCCTCGGAAGGGTCGCCGGCTTTCGTACGTAGGGGCGGTTCACTCCGTGAGGAGGGCTTCGTAGACCTCCGCCAGGCGGTTTCGGAGGTGTTTCACCGCATAATGCTTGCGCGAGAGCAGAGTCGCCACAGGGATTCCGGTGTCCTCGGCGAGCTCCCGGAAGGTGAATCCCTCCATTTCGGTCAGTTCGAACACGTCGCGCTGGGCGGCGGGCAGTTCGCCGAGAGCCTTTTCGACCTCCTCCCAGACCAATGTCCGCAGGTATTCCATTTCGGGAGAACTCTCCTCGTCGGCCAGCAGGGCCGTGATTTCGCTGACGAATCCGCTTTCGTCGTCCTGCCCGCGCATCTGCGGCATCCGTTCTTCGCGGCGTTTGCGGCTGTGGTCGATGATGCGGTTGCGGGCCGCGCGGAAGAGCCAGGCCGCGACCTGCGTCACCGGATTCAGCGCATCGGTCTGTACGAAGCGCATGAACACGTCCTGCAAAATATCTTCGGCCTCTTCGCGCGAGGGGATGCGCCGGGCGATGAAGGCTCCCAGCTGACGGCGGTATTTCCCGAATACTTCGGCGGGGTTATTTTTCGGGGCATTCATCCGTGGTTTTTTCTTCCCGGTACGAACGGATTCTTTGACGGATGAATTCGCGGCGTTCCTCGTGCGACATGCCGTGCATCGCCCGGTGGATGTGGCGGTGTTCGTGCCAGCCGGAATGTCCCAGGTGCCCGAAGAACAGATGGGCGAGCGCCAGCAGCCCTAACATTTGCCAGTAGCCGACCGGTTTCCAGCCGAATATGTCAGGAATCAGGGTGTTCCACAGCCACATAGCTGCGCCGACGGCCGCCGCGAGCAGGGCGATTCCTCCGATTGCATGGAGAACGAATGTAAGATTGCGTTTCATGGTTTGTTGTTGTTTTTCAGAAATTCCGGGATTTGTAAATGGCAGAATATCAGGTGGAACAATACCAGCAGCCCGAATATTTTCCAGTAGTTGACCGCTTGCCATGCTTCGGGGTCCGACGACCACGGCAGCGCGAGCGCCAGGGCAAGAACGATGGGCAACGCTCCTCGCAGAATGTGTTTCGGGGCGGTTTTGCGGGGTTCGATCTTGCGGATGACGATGGCTTTGTTGCGGCAGGAGCGTTCGCAGGCGCGGCATCCCGCGCAGCGTGCGGCGTCGGCGACTTGCACGAAGCGGCATTGTCCGTTGTCGGCCAGGCGGAGAACTCCGCGGCGGCATGCTTCGACACAGCGTCCGCATCCCGTGCAGTCGTAGGTGCGGAGTACGATTTCGGTGTTTTTCATCTTCGATAGATTTCTATCTGTGCAGACGACCGGGCACGGAAAATATTTTAGGCAGGGCAAAAAAATTCCCCGGAATGTTCCGGGGAATAGCGTTCTGAATCGTGTTGCGGTCCGCTAATAGTACTTGATTTCCTTGCCTTCGATAGCCGAAAGGAGGTTGTTGGCGGCCGAGGAAGCGCCGATGCGGAACAGGTCCGTCGTGAGCCACTCCTTGCCGAGGATCTCCTCGACGATGGTGTAGTAGAGCGCGGCGTCTTCGGGCGTGCGGACACCGCCCGCGGCCTTGAATCCGACCTTGCGGCCCGTCTTTTCGAAATAGTCCTTGATGGCCTGGCACATCACCACGGCGGCTTCGGGGGTTGCGGCCACGTCGATCTTGCCCGTCGAGGTCTTCACGAAATCGGCTCCGGCCAGCATCGACAGCAGCGAAGCTTTGCGGATCAGTTCGGGGGTTTTCAGCGCACCCGACTCGATGATCACCTTCAGCACCACATCCTCGTCCATCTCCGTGCGGATCACCTCCACCTCGTTGGCCGCTTCGTCGTACTCGCCCGTGAGCATGCGGCCCACGTTCAGCACGATGTCCACCTCGTCGGCGCCGTTCTCCACGGCCATCGCCACTTCGAGGGCCTTCACTTCGAGGAACGTCTGCGCTGCGGGGAATCCGCCCGCGACGCTCGTGATCTTCATCGGCGTACCGTCCACGGCCAGCCCCACGGTCTCCACGAATGCGGGGTAGATGCAGATCGACGCCACGTTGGGGATATGCGGATATTTCTGGTAAAACTCCACGGTCTTGCGGGCGAACTCCGTGACGGAGGTCACCGAATCGTTGCACGACAGCGTCGTGATGTCGATGGCCGAATAGCAGAATTTATAGACTTCGGTATTGTGGTTGCGTGCCCGGGCGACCTGACGGATGCGGGCGACTTCGGTGTCTACCTGTTCGGCGCTCCATGCCGGAGCGTATTCATTCAGATGGTTGGCGTATTCCATACGATCTTGTTTTTTACAAAATTAGAAAAATTATTCGATCCCGCGTCGCTTCCGGACCAATTATTTTACGAACGGGCCCGCTTTCGCATTTGTTGTCCGCTCCTTCCGGCGCCGATGCAAAAAAAGAGCCTGAACCGTTCCGGTCCAGGCTCTTTTTATCGGTTCGTGCTGAAATTACTTCTGCAACGGCTTCAGGTTGATGTCCTTGGCAGCCTTCTGAGCCAGAGCGGGGTTCTTCGAAACGGCGCTCTTCAGCTGAGCCTCTGCGGTCTTGAGGTCGCCTTCCTTCGTAGCGATTACGGCACGCAGGTAGTCGGCGTCGGCCGAGTTGTCCTTGGCGATGGCCTTCTTGGCACCGGCCAGGTCGTTCGACTGAACCAGGGCGATAGCCTCGTTGTAGCCTTTGAGCCCCTTGGCGGCAGCCTTGTAGTCACCCTCGGCGGCAGCCAGGGCAGCCTTGGCCTGAGCGTCGGCGGCAGCAGCGTACTTCTTGGCCTCTGCGGTGTTGTTGTTGGCCAGGTTAGCCAGCAGCAGGTTCTTGTTGAGCTCCTTCGACGAATCCAGCTTGGCAGCCTTCTCGAACGATTTCAGGGCAGCGGCCTTGTCGCCGGCCTGCGTCTGAGCCACGCCGAGGTTGTTCCATACGCGGGCGTCGTTGAATTTCTTCGAAGCGGCGGTCAGGATGGCTACCTGCTCGTCGGCGTTCTTGGCCAGCTCCTGAGCGGCATAGAGATACTGCTCGACGGTCAGCTCGCCGCCGTTGCGGTAAGCGGCCATGATTTCAGCGTCGGTCAGACCCTGGAGGTCGGTGCTGTTGACGATCTGCGAACGGCGCAGCTCGGGAAGCACCTCTTTCTTCAGCTCCTCGAATACCGTTGACATGTTCTTGATCTCGGTCTCACGCTCTGCGGGCGAGTTGTAGAGGCTCAGCACCTGGAGAATGAGGTTCTTGTCCTTGATGTTCGATTTCTCGACCAGCTCCTTGAAGCCGTCCCAGTCCTCGCCGTAGGCAGCGGCGTCGATATCCAGACCTGCGTCTTTCAGCAGTTTGGCAACGACCTTCTTACCCGACTCGCTGCGGGCCTGCGAGAGTTTGTCGTTGAACTTCACCGGACCGTCGGGCGAAGCATAGCCCTTGACGGCGATGTTCTGCGTGGCACGGTCGTTCGTGAGGTTTTTGTCCACGTTCTCCTTGAATGCGCCGAGGTTGGCGTTCTTCTCGTTCTTCTTGGTCACTACCGACGAGTTGATCGCATAGAGCAGGTCGGTCTTGTCAACCACCGTGGTCACCTTCTTGTAGTCGTTGGCCATCTGATCCATCAGGTCGCCGTACTTGAGGTCCTTTTGCAGGGTGTTCAGACCGTAAGCGACCGTCAGACCGAATTCCTTGGCGATGGCGGCTTTGGCAGCGGCGTCGTTGCCGGCCAGCACGGCAGCCTCCTCCTTGGTGGGGATGGCTCCGGTGTTCAGGTTAACGAGCACGAACTCCTTGGCCTTGCCTTTCGGGCACTTGATCTCGGCGCGGAGCTGCAATGCGCACTGGTCCATGCGGGGATCGTAGGGGAACTCCACGTGCTGCGTGAAGTTGCCGCCGTTGATCTTGTCTACGACAGCGTAGTTCTCGTCAACTTTCGAACCCTGATAGTATTTGGTGGCGCCGGCCACTTCGCCGCCCTCGAATACGATGACGGGGGTAACCTTGATGATCGCCTTCTTGTTGAAGTACTCGACGGGGAAAGTGACATTGATGTCGGCGGCGACGATGCCGTTGTTCAGCGTGAGAATCTCGGGGGTAACCGTCAGTTTGACATCGTCCCGGTTCTTGGCCATCTTCTTGAAGCAATTACAGCTCGAAAATGCCAGGGCGGCAGCTACGAGCACAATGCTCAATTTCATTAAGTTTTTCATAATAGGGTAAATTAATGTGTTTATTTTTAATGTTTGCCTCTTGTCTGTCTCGCTTCCTCCCGGTTTTCGGAAACATTCCGTCTCTTTTCTGCCGGAGGAACAGCGCAAATATAGAAAACTCTCGCTAATTATGCAATATTCCGGACGGAAAAAAACGACGCATTTCCGTCCGAAATATCCACATTGACAGTCGTTTTAGTCCTCCTTGTGTTCATGGCGCTCCCGGCGTTCCCCGCGGTCGCGGCGTTCGCCGCGCTCTCCGCGTTCGGGACGCGGGCGGCGTTCCCGCTCCACATAGCCTTCGGGCTTGGGAAGCAGCGCCTTGCGCGACAGCTTGAGTTTGTTGGTCTTGGGGTCTACGCCGATCAGCTTGACATCGATCTCGTCGCCCTCTTTCAGACCGGTTTCCTCCATAGTCTCGAAACGCTTGTAGTCGATCTCCGAGATGTGGAGCAGGGCATCCTTGCCGGGCATGATCTCGACGAAGGCGCCGAACGCCACGATCGAACGGATCTTGCCGTGGTACGTCTCGCCCACCTCGGGAATGGCCACGATCGCCTTGATGCGCGCCAGAGCGCCGTCGAGAGCCGCCTTGTCGATGCCGAAGATATCGACATAGCCCAGGTTGTTGTTCTCGGTGATGGTGATGGTGGTGTTCGTGGTCTTCTGGATGTCCTGGATGACCTTTCCGCCCGGGCCGATCACCGAACCGATCATATCCTGCGGGATGGTGATCTGTACGATGCGCGGTACGCAGGGTTTGTAATCTGCGCGCGGCTCGGCGATGCACTCGGTGAGTTTGCCGAGGATGTGCATGCGGCCTTTGCGGGCCTGCTCCAATGCGGCGGCCAGCACCTCGTAGGAGAGTCCGTCCACCTTGATGTCCATCTGCGTGGCGGTGATGCCGTCCTTGGTGCCCGTCACCTTGAAGTCCATGTCGCCCAGGTGGTCTTCATCGCCCAGAATGTCCGACAGCACGGCCCACTTGCCGGTCTCGGAGTCGGAGATCAGACCCATGGCGATGCCCGACACGGGTTTCTTGATCTTCACGCCGGCGTCCATCAGCGCGAGGGTTCCGGCGCAGACCGTCGCCATCGACGACGAGCCGTTCGACTCGAGGATGTCCGACACGACGCGCACGGCGTAGGGGTTCTCGTCGCCCAGCGGGATCATCGGCTTCAGGGCGCGCCATGCCAGGTGGCCGTGGCCGATCTCGCGGCGGCTCAGGCCGCGTGCGGCCTTGGCCTCGCCCGTCGAGAAGGGCGGGAAGTTATAGTGGAGCACGAATTGCTCGGTGCCCTGCACGAGCACTTCGTCCTTGACCTTCTCGTCGAGTTTCGTGCCGAGCGTCACGGTCGTGAGCGACTGGGTTTCGCCGCGGGTGAAGATCGCCGAGCCGTGGGCTGCGGGCAGGTAGCCCACCTCGCACCAGATCGGGCGGATCTCGTCGGTCTTGCGGCCGTCGAGGCGCTTGCCCTCGTCGAGGATCATGTTGCGCATGGCCTTCTTCTGCACGTCGTCGTGGAAATATTTGTGGATCAGCGGGGCCTTCTCCACGAGCTCCTCCTCCGAGTAGCGGGCCGCGAACTCGGCTTCGAGGGCGTTGAACTTATCCTCGCGCTCGTGCTTCATCGTGCCGCTCGTGGCGATGGCGTAAGCCTTGTCGTAGAGCTCCTTGATGATCGTCTGGCGAAGCTCCTCGTCGTTGACCTCGTGGCAGTAGGTGCGCTTCACGTCCTTGCCCAGCTCCTTCGAAAGCTCGATCTGTACGGCGCAGTGCTTCTTGATCTCCTCGTGCGCGAACTTGATGGCGCCGAGCATGACCTCTTCCGAAACCTCTTTCATCTCGCCCTCGACCATCAGGATATTGTCGATCGTACCTCCGACCATGATGTCGAGGTCTACCTTCTCCATGTCCGAGTAGTTGGGGTTGATGACGTACTCACCGTCGATGCGGGCCACGCGGACCTCCGAGATGGGGCCGCCGAACGGGATGTCCGACACGGCCAGCGCGGCCGATGCGGCCAGTCCGGCCAGTGCGTCGGGCTGAATGTCCTTGTCGGCCGAGATGAGGGTGACCGTCACATAGACTTCGGCGTGGTAGTCTGCGGGGAACAGGGGGCGGAGTGCGCGGTCGATCAGCCGTGCGACGAGGATTTCGCTGTCGTTGGCGCGGCCTTCGCGCTTCATGAAGCCGCCGGGATAGCGGCCTATGGAGGCGTACTTCTCCTTGTACTCTACCTGCAAGGGCATGAAATCGGTGTCGGGTTTTGCATCCTTGGCGGCCACCACGGTGCCGAGGAGCATCGTGTCGCCCATCTTGACGACGACCGAGCCGTCGGCCTGCTTGGCCAGTTTGCCCGTTTCGATCTCGATCTGGCGTCCGTCGGCCAGCGCGATCGTTTTGCGGACTGCGTTGTACAGCTTCTTTTCTTCCATAAAAATAAACCTATAATGTTTTTCGAATTGTTTTTTCACAATGAAAATGAAGGCAACCCCTCTCGGGAATTGCCTTCATTTCTTCCTCGGGACTACTTGCGGAGATTGAGTGTCTTGACGATTGCGCGGTAGCGCTCGATATCGACCTCCTTGAGGTACTCCAGCAACTGGCGGCGCTTACCTACCAGACGCAGCAGTGCGCGCTGGGTTCCGAAGTCGTGCTTGTTGCTTTTGAGGTGGTTCGTAAGGTGGCTGATACGGTAGGAAAACAACGCGATCTGACTCTCGGGCGAACCCGTGTCGGTGTTAGACTTGCCGTACTGGCCGAAAAGCTCCTGCTTTTTCTCAGCTGTTAAATAAGCCATCGTGTAAAATTATTTTTACGTTCCACTCTACGACGCATCCCCCTTACCGTGGATAACGCCAGAGCGTTCCGCAAAGGTACTAATAAATTAAGAATTAAGAATTAAAAATGAAAAATTATTTATCTTTTCGGCCGGAAAACTTACGATATACTCCGGAAAATCGTACTTTTGTGGCTAAACGAGTGGAAATTATGTTGAAAAAGGGTATCTGCGGAGTCTTGGCCGCACTTGTCGCGGCCGCTTTCTGGAGCTGCGGGCGGCGTCCCGCCTACGTCTCGGTGGACGGGGTGATGCTGGGCACGACGCTGCACGTCGCGGCCGACGTGCGGGGCGTCTCGCCGCAGGAGCTTTACGCCGCGGTCATGGAGCTTGACCGCGAGGCCAAGGCGTCGATGTCGATCTACGACCCCGCGTCGCTGTTGAGCCGTCTGAACCGCAACGAAACCGACAGCGTTGACAGCCATATCGCCTTCAACCTCCGTCTGGCCGACAGCATCGGTTCGCTGAGCGGCGGCCGCTACGACGTGACCGTCAAACCGCTGGTCGAGGCGTGGGGATTCGCCGGGAAGGAGCGCGTCGAGCGCCCGAACGTCGATTCGATCCTCGAATTCGTGGGGCGGGAGAAGGTGCGCATCGAGGCGGGGCGGCTGGTGAAGGACGATCCCCGCGTGCAGCTCGATTTCAATTCCGTGGCCAAAGGCTACGTCGTCGATCTGCTGGCGGCGCTGGTCGAAAAATACGGCGCCGGGAATTATATCGTCGATGTCGGCGGCGAGGTCCGCTGCCGGGGCGTCAACCCCCGGGGCGATGCGTGGCGCATCGGCATCGAAACCCCCTTCGACGGCAACATGACCAACGGCGAGTATCTTCAGAAACGGGTGCGGATGCACGACGGCGGGCTGGCCACCTCGGGCAACTACCGCCGTTTCTACCTCGATGCCGAGGGGAACAAGATCGCCCACACGATCGACCCCCGCACGGGGTGCAGCGCCGTTTCGCGCCTGCTGTCGGTGACGGTCGCGGCTCCGACCTGCGCCGAGGCTGACGCCCTGGGGACCATGTTCCTGGCGATGGGCGCCGACGATGCGCTGGCCGCGGCGGCCGCCATGCCGGAGGCGAAGGTCTATTTCATCCTCGCGGGCGACGGCGACGAATACGAGGAGTATGTTTCGCCGGCTATGGAAGCGTTGATCCTGCAATAACGAGATATAATGAAACAAGCTGTATTTCTCTACAACACGCAGTCGGGCAAAGGGAAGATCGCCCGCAACGTCGAGGGCATCTGCACGGTGTTCCGGGCCTACGGATACGAGATCGAACCCCGGCTGATCGACTTTTCGGCCAATCCCTTCGACGGCTGCGAGACGATCGACCTGATGGTCGTGGCGGGCGGCGACGGCACGGTCAACTACGTGGTCAACGCCATGAAGCGCAAGGGGCTGGACATTCCCGTCGGGGTGATCCCCGCGGGCACGGCCAACGATTTCGCCGGGGCGCTGGGCATGTCGCGCGAACCGCTCGAAGCGGCGCGGCAGATCGCTTCGGGAAGCATCGACCGGGTCGATGCGGGGTGTGTGAACGGGCTTTGGTTCGTCAATATCTTCTCGTTCGGCCTCTTCACGACCACCTCGCAGCGCACGCCCGACGCGCGCAAACACAAGATCGGCAAACTGGCCTACATCATCGAGGGGGCCAAGGAGATACGTTCGATGCACGCCGTGCCGCTGGAGATCGAGGCTGACGGCGAACGCTTCGACCTGCGGTCGCTGATGGTGCTGATTTTCAACGGCGAGACCGCGGGCGGCTTCCGCCTGGCGCGCCGTTCGTCGATCAAGGACGGACTTTTCGACTGCATCCTGCTGGAAAAGAAGAACTTCTTCCGCTCGACGCTGGCCATGTGCCGTTATCTGGCGGGCGGAAACCCGAAGATCGTCCGCCATCTGCGGGCCCGGACGATCGACATCCGTTCGACGATCGACGAGCCGACGGATGTCGATGGGCAGAAGGGCGCCGGATTTCCGCTGCACATCGAGTGCATCGCCGGAGGTCTGCGCATCATGTGCGCAAAACAGCAATAGGAAATCGCTGCGGGCGGAGGGTTCGGAGAGGGTTTTGTGAAATATTTTTCCGACTCTTTTTGGGGGCGGTGTTGCGATTTCGGACCGTTTTTGTTACTTTTGTCGGAAAAATTACGACGATATGGCGGATATTGGCAAAACGACACGCGGCGGCGGGCGTGAAAACCTGCGGAAAGTCTCCATCTCCCGGCTCAAAAAGGAGATGAGCGATGTCTTTTACCTTTCGGACGATCTGGTCATCTCCGCACTCACGGCCGACAAGAACACCACGGCCGACTATCCGACCTCGATCGACGGTTTCACGGCCATCATCATGATGGCGGGCGAGGCCACGGTGTCGATCGACATGCAAAACTACAACGTCAAGCCCAACACCATCGTCTTTTTCAACCCCGATTCGATCATCCGCACGGTCAAATGTTCGTCGAACGCCGCGGCTTACCTGCTGGCTTTCTCGAAGTCGTTCGTCAACGAGATCCAGATCGACCTTTCGACCTCGCTGCCGGTCTACATGCGTTTCGGCAAGGCTCCGGTGCTGGAGGTGACGCCGCAGGACGTGGATGAAATCCGCCAGCTGTTCCAGCTCATCAAGACCATGCTCCGCAGCGACAAGGAGCGCTACCGCCACGAGATCATCCGCACGCTTTTTACCACGGCGTTCTACATCATCACCGAGATCAACCAGCGCGAGCAGCCCGGCGAGATCAAACAGGGCCGCTGCGAGGTGCTGTTCGACGAGTTCATGTCGCTTCTCCAGCAGTACAACAAACGTGAGCGCAACGTGAGCTTCTACGCCAAGCAGCTCAATATCACGCCCAAATACCTCTCTTCGGTGGTGAAGGAGGTGAGCGGCAAGACCGCCGCGCGGTGGATCGACGAATCGGTGATCCTCGAAGCCAAGGCCCTGCTCAAATACTCGGGCATGAGCATTCAGGAGATCGCCTACCACCTGAATTTCTCGACCCAGTCCTTCTTCGGCAAATATTTCAAACAGCATACGGGCACTTCGCCCTCGCGTTACAAACGCAAAGGCTGACATGCCATGAAACGGCTGTTTCTGCTCTGTTGCTGCCTCGCGGCGGCCGTGCCGTTTTCGGCCCGCGGCGAATCCCTCGAACGGGCCCTCCGCGCTGTGACCGACTCGGTGCGGGCGACGGTGGGCGTCGCTGTGGTGTTCGGCGACGGCGATACGCTCGCGGTGAACGGCGGACGCTGCTATCCCATGTTGAGCGTCTGCAAGTTCCATCAGGCGCTGGCCGTGCTCGACCGCCTCGACCGCCGCGGCCTTCCCCTCACGACACGCATTCCGGTCCGCCGTTCCGATCTGCTTCCCGATACGTGGTCGCCGCTGCGCGAAGCCTGCCCCGGGGGCGGCCGGTTCACCGTGGCGGAACTGCTGACGTACAGCGTCGCGCAGAGCGACAACAACGTCTGCGACGTGCTGTTCCGCTTTCTGGGCGGGACGGAGGCCGTGGACCGCTACATCGCCGGACTGGGCATCGGCGAAACCGTGATCGTGGCCGACGAGGAGACGATGCACCGCCATACGGACAACCAGTATCTCAACCGGACCACGCCGCTGGCCGCCGTGCGGCTGCTCGAACTTTTCCGCCGCGGGGAGCTTCTCTCCGCCGTATACGGGGATTTCCTGCTCGAAACGATGTTCGCCACGGAGACCGGGCCCGACAAACTCCGGGGGCTGCTGCCTGCGGATGTCGCCGTGGCGCACAAGACCGGCAGTTCGGACCGCGACGGGCGCGGGGTGAAGATCGCCGACAACGACATCGGCATCGTCCGCCTGCCCGACGGGCGCAGCTATTCGATCGCGGTTTTCGTCATGGATTCCCGCGAGGACGACCGGACCAACGCCGCCGTCATCGCCCGCATTTCGCGGCTCGTCTACGATTACGCCGCCCGGCTATAATGAAAAACCCCTCCGCAGAGGGGCTTTTCATGCGCTATTTCAGCGCCTCGACCACCTGCCGGATCATCGCCGGGATGGCGTGTTCCTCCTGCGCGGTGAAGAAATTGCCGTCGATTTCGAACGGGGCGTCCGTCGCCACGGGTCCCGTCACGGCGGCCTTGGCCAGCGGATGCACGGCGACACGCCGTCCGGCGGCGACGCCCGCGAATCCGAACATCATCCCCGCGGCGCAGTGGCCGATCATCGGTTTGCCCGTTTCCCCGAAGGTTTTCAGCACCTCCATCAGGTCTTTGTTCCAGGGCTCGCCGGCATGCTGTGCGAAGACCGGCACGGCGTCGCCGCAGGCGAACACCAGGGCGTCGTACTCGGCTTCGTGGCCTTTGAGGTTGGCGATCACGTCGTCCGCCGTCAGGCCGATGCTCGAGTTGGTGCGGATCTCGCGGCTCTCGGCCACGGCGAACACGGTGCAGGGAATCTTGTTCTCGAAAAACGTCTCCAGATACTGGAACAGGCCCATCCCGTTCACGGGATTCACGGCCACGACAGCTGCTCTTTTTGCCATGATTGCAATTCGTTTAGTGATACGATGGTTATTTTCGGTAAGTTTGTTATCTTTGCATACAAAGATAGGGCGAATCGCCTGCAAAAACAAGAACGCACTTAAAAATGAGTAGGTTACACGCGTGTAACCATTGCTGAATACCAAACGGATGGAAACGGAAAAAAGTTTTCGGAATTTTACGCCCACGGGCCGTTGTCCCGTCCGGGATGTCCTGAGCCGGCTGGGGGACAAGTGGTCGATGCTGGTGCTGCTGACGCTGCACGCCAACGGCGTGATGCGTTTCAGCGAGATCCACCGCACGCTGGGCGACATTTCGCACCGCATGCTGACCGTCACCCTGCGGACGCTCGAAACCGACGGGATGATCCGCCGCAAAGTCTACGCCGAGGTGCCTCCGCGGGTGGAGTATGACCTTACGGAGCGCGGCGGGAGCCTGCTTCCGCATATTTTCGGACTGGTGGAGTGGGCGCAGGACAATATGGAGGCCATTCTCGGCGCCCGCCGGAAATCCTGAGCGGCATCCGCCGGGCACGGAGCCTTTCGGCGCGCATGTCCGGCCCGAACCGAAAAACGGGTCCCCGCCGGGGACCCGTTTCGTCATCGTCTGCGACGCACTCAGGCGCGCTTCTTCGCCGTCTTGGCCTCGATGGCCTTGTCCAGCTCGATGCTGAAATCCGAGAGGACGTTCATGTAGTTGATGAAGGCGTCGTAGGCCGAGTCGTAGGGATTGAAATAGGAGTGCACGTCGCCGTCCGACAGCCACTTGGTAGCCATGTAGTAGAAGTGGTCGGAGGTCTGCATGAAACTCCACACGTAGTCGAAATCGGGGTTTTTCAGCGTCGTGACCTTCTCTTTCAGGGCGTAGAGCTTCGAGAACGCCTCGTTCTGCAACTCGTTGCCCAGCCATGCCGTCACGTCGCGTTCCTCGTCGGCCCACGACATCACGTGCGGGCAGTGGAGCACGGCCACCGGCTGGTATTTCTTCGCCGCTTCGGTCACCGTGGCGAATTCCAGTCCGTTTTTCTTGGCCAGAACCGCTTTGGGAAGCGCGCGCATGAATTCGAAGATGCCCGTGTCGGCGGTCTGGTGTTCGCCGAAGGTCTCGTAGTCCATGAACAGGTTCACCACCTCGCCCGGCGTCTCGTCCGAAGAGAGCCATTGCACGTATTTGTCCACCGTCAGCGGCCATTGGTCCCAGCTTTTGTTCGAGAAGCGGAACGCGATGTCGTCCGAGAGCTTGTAGTTGCGCAGCAGCAGGCGCAGCTTCTGGTCGATGGCGTTGGCATAGACGTAGTTGGGCGACTTCCAGCCCAGCACGTGCTTGGCGCCTTCGGCCAGCATCGTGCGGAAGCCCATGCCGGCCACCATTTCGCCGATCTCGTCCGAATAGATCAGCTCCGTGTTGCGGAACGCCGTGGGCTTCACCCCGAACTCCTTCTTGATGAGGGCGGTGTGCAGTTTGACCTGCTCCCGGAAATCCTCTTTCGAAGCCAGCGAGGCCAGCGAGTGCGAATAGGTTTCGGCCAGGAACTCCACGCATCCCGTCGCCGCCAGCTCCTTGAACGAGTCGAGGATTTCGGGGGCGAACGCACGGAACTGCTCGACGGCGATGCCCGTGATCGAGAACGAGCAGCGGAACCTGCCCTTGTTCTCTTTGATGAGTTTCAGCAGCAGGGCGTTCATCGGCAGGTAGCACTGGCGGGCCACCTTCTGCATGATCGAGCGGTTCAGGAGGTCATCCAGATAGTTATGGTCTTTGCCCATGTTGAAGAAACGGTATTTCTTCAGACGCCAGGGCTGATGTACCTGAAAATAGATGCAAACGGTTTTCATGGCGATACTATTTTGATTGTTTCTCATTCTCTTCGATCACGGCCTCGTAAACCGTCTTGATCTTTGCCGCAGCGTCGTTCCATTTGAGATTGGTGACCTCTTCGAGCCCCTTCGAGGCGAACATGCCCGAGAGGGCGGGGTATTTGATCAGTCCGTAGATGGCGTCCGCGAGGGCGTCCACGTCCCAGTAATCGACTTTCACGGCGTAGTCCAGCACCTCGGCCACGCCGCTCTGCTTCGAGATGATGACCGGAACGTTCGACCGCATCGCTTCGAGGGGCGAGATGCCGAAGGGCTCCGACACCGAAGGCATCACGTATACGTCCGACAGCTGGAACATTTTGTGCACGTCCTCTCCGCGGAGGAATCCCGTGAAGTGGAACCGGTCGGCGATGCCGAGCCGCGCCACGCGGCGGATGACATGGTTCATCATGTCGCCCGAGCCGGCCATCACGAAGCGCACGTCGGGCACGCGCTTCAGCACCTTGGCGGCGGCCTCTACGAAATAGTCGGGTCCCTTCTGGTAGGTGATGCGTCCCAGGAAGGTCACGATCTTGTCCTTGACGCCCCGTTCGGGCACCTTGCCGCTGTTCTCGGCGAAGCGCACGGCGTTGTGCACCGTCACGACCTTGTCGGCCGGAACTCCGTAGCGGTTGATGACGATGTTGCGCGTGAGGTTCGACACGGCGATCACCCGGTCGGCGGCGTGCATGCCGGCGCGTTCGATGGCGTAGACCTGCGTGTTGACGTTCTCGCCCGAACGGTCGTATTCCGTGGCGTGCATGTGCACCACGAGCGGTTTTCCGGAGACGCGCTTGGCGGCGATGCCCGCATAGTAGGTGAGCCAGTCGTGGGCGTGGATCACGTCGAACTGCCCTTCCAGATCCTTGGCCACCTGCGCGGCGACCACGGCATAGCGGGCGACCTCCTCCATGAGGTTGGCGCCGTACTTGCCCGAAAAGGTGTAGCGTTGTTTCCAGGCATCGGTCGTTGACCAGGTCCGCTCTCCCGACTTGACATATTTCTCGTGATAGACCTCGTACTCCTCCGGCGAGATGTAGGGAACCATGTTCGAGTCGATGTGGATGAACGACATCTTTTCCAGAATATCGTCCGCACCGCTTCCCGTCGAACCGTACATGGCTTCCACGTCGCTGGCGTTCAGCACGTGCGTGAAGCGCTGGTCCTCGTCGCCGTAGGCGTGCGGGACGACGAACGTGACGTTGACGCCGTTGCGTGCCAGTCCGCGGGTCATTCCGTAGCAGGCCGTTCCCAGTCCGCCCGCAATGTGGGGCGGAAACTCCCATCCGAACATTAATACTCTCATACCGTTATTCCTTGTTTTTTACTTATTCATCGTTTTCACGCATCCCGAGGCTTCCGATTCACGGCTCGCGGCCGTGTTTGCAAGTCCGACTCTTTTCTGAATCCCCGCCGTGGCGGAGACCTCCTGTCGGCACGACGCTGTTTTATCTCTTGGCGGTCGCTTTTTTCGCTGCGGGCTTCGCCGCTTTTGCGGCGGACGCCTTCTTGCCGGCGCTTTTTCCGGCCTTCGCACTCTTCGCCGCCGGTTTTTTCACGGCTTTCTCCGCCTTTCGGGGCTTCTCTTCCGGCCGCCGGCGCCGGATCATGCCGTAGATGTCCAGCACGGCCGCCACGCTCCACGCCTGCGAAATGGCTCCGCGGGGTGAGAACGGGGGATCGGCGTCGAACAGCTCTCCGATCGAACCGATGCCGTAGGTCTGGATGTCCTCCTCGAAGTTGGTCAGCATCTCTTCGGCCTGCGGCAGGAACGAATCGCCGTTGACATCGAAGCAGGCCCGCACGTAGAACGACAGCAGCCACGGCCATACCGAGCCGTTCTTGCCGGCGAAGTCGCGTTCGGCGGGCGTACCCTCCTGCGAACCCTTGTAGAGCGGGTTGCGGGGCGAGAGCGTCCGCAGCCCCTTGGGGGTCAGGAGGTGCTGGCTCACGGTGCGGATCACCTCCAGCTGGGTCTGCTCGTCGATCATCTTGTAGGGGAGTCCGCAGGCGAGGATCATGTTCGGGCGGATCTCCTTCGAAGTCCCTTCGCAGCCGATGCAGTCGGCCAGATAGCCCTCCGGCAGACGGAACAGTTCGTTGAACGACGCCGCGGTCCGTTCGGGCAGCGACTCCCAGGCTTTCACGAACTTCTTGTCGCCGTGTTCGCCCGCCAGCCGCAGCGTGTAGCGGACGGCGTTGTACCACAGAGCGTTGACCTCGACCTGATAGCCGTTGCGCGGGGTGACGGGCACTCCGTCGATCACCGAGTTCATCCACGTCAGGGGCACGCGCTCCGACGAGGCCCATACGAGCCCGTTCTCGTTGAGCAGCACCCGTCCCGCGACACCTTGCTTATAGGCTTCCAGCACCCGTTTCATCGCCTCGCCGTAGCGTTCCCAGACGGCCTTGGCGCCGATCTGCTCTTCGAGCCGCTGCAACGTCCAGAAGAACCACAGCGGAGCGTCCGCGGCCACGGCCGCCGAAGCGTCCCCGGCGAACATGCCGTCCTGCATGGTGCGCACCTCGTAGTCGAGGGCGTCGATGCAGTCCTCCTTGTGGTCCTGCTCCAGGGTGATGCCGGGCAGCGAGACGAAGGTCTGGCGCCCCGAAACCCCGTGCCACGGGTAACCCGATATGACCTCTGTGCGGTTGCCCGGACGGCGGATCAGGAACTGCCGCGCCGAGTGTTCGAGGCAGCTGATGAAGTCGATCTTGTGCGTGCGGCGGGCGATGGAGCCTTCGAAGAGCTCTTCGATGGTCTTCGTCGAGCCCATCTCGTCGAGCGACGCCGAGAAGATGATGCTCTCGCCCTTTTTGAGCTCGGTTTCGAAATAGCCCGTCGTCAGCAGGTCTTCGTGTCCCTCGTAGCCGCGGGCGATGTCCTGCTGGTATTCGAAATTGTAGTACCAGTCGGGCGCCGGCACGAACTCCGTGCCGGGTTTGCTCGTCTGGAGGTAGAGCCACGGGAACGAACCGTAGAGGCGGCATTTCACGCCGTTGACCGCCGGATAGGAGCGTCCGTCGGCGGCCATGTTGGCGCGGGTCAGCGCGTGTTTGTCGCGGAAGGCCAGGAACGGGCGCAGTCTCAGACGCGTTTCGGAGTGGGCGTCCACGAGCGTGTAGCGGATCATCAGCTGCGTGCGCTTGTGAATCCAGAGCATCTCCTTCTTGAGAATGACGCCGCCCACGCGGTAGGTGATCGTGGGGGTCGGCGTGTACTCGAAGTCGGTGATGTACTTGTGGCCGCGGGGTTCGTAGACTCCCGGGAAGCGGTGCAGCGCCAGATTGAACGTCTGGTCGTGCTGGATCACCGTCTCGTCGAGCGACGAGAGCAGGACGTAGGTCCGGCCGCTGTCGTCGATCGGCGCCACTATCAGTCCGTGGTAGCGGCGGGTGTTGCAGCAGACGATGGTCGTGCTCATGTATCCGCCGATGCGGTCCGTTGCGAGCATCTCGCGCTGGAGCGAGTACTCCAGGTTGCCCAATTCGCTTTTGTCGAAAGTAAGTGCTGACATATCGCTGTAAAATGCTGTTCGTCCTTATAAAGATATTGAAATTTTCAGAATATTGCAATCCTGCGACTGAAAATCGACATCTTTTTTATCCGTTTCCTTTCGGAAGCCTATGCCCATTTCACCAATGCAAAATCCATGCGATGCGGAAGATGCGGATTGCAGGGATAGATGCGCAGCGCCACGTCGAACGTGCCCGTCTCGTCGGGCGTGTAGTCCAACGCATAGGTCACCAGATTGTTGTCGGTCCGGGTTCGTTCGAGCCGGATCGTGCGGACGACGTTGACGCCCTGTCCGCCGACGATCTGGCGGGCGATGACCATCTCCACGCCGATGTCCTCCGGACGGAGGTTGGCGATGTCCACCGTCACCGAGAAGCGGTACTTCTCGCCGACGCAGACGGCCTCCTTGTCGATCTTCACGCGCTCCACGTCCACCGCGCGGACCTGGTCCCAGGCCGCCGAGACCTTGCGCTTCCAGGCCGCGATCTCGCGGGCCAGCAGGCAGGAGTCGGCGCTCAGCTTGCGCTTGCGGGCCGCCAGTTTGTCGTAGAAACGCTCCTCGTAGTCGATCAGCATGCGGTTGGTCGTGAAGTTCGAGGCGATGTCCGCCACGCATTTCTTGACCGAGGCCACCCATTCGTGGGGGATGTTGTCCGTGCCGCGGGCGTAGTATTTCGGGGCGATCTGCTCCTCGATGGTGTTGTAGATCATCTCGGCGTCGAGTTCGTCCTGGAAGTGCTGGTCGGTGAACGTGCGCTCCATGGGCAGCATCCATCCGGCGCCCTCCTTGTAGCCCTCGACCCACCAGCCGTCGAGCACCGAGAACTGCATCACGCCGTTCATCACGCACTTTTCGCCCGAGGTTCCCGAAGCCTCCAGCGGCCGCGTCGGGGTGTTCAGCCAGACATCGACGCCCTGCACCATGCGGCGCGCCAGCTCCATGTCGTAGTTTTGCAGGAAGATGATTTTGCCCACGAACTGCGGCATGGCGGCCACCTCGACGATGCGTTTGATGAGGTCCTGCCCCGGTTTGTCGTTGGGGTGGGCCTTGCCGGCGAAGATGAACTGCACGGGGCGCTCCTTGTTGTTGACGATCGCCGCCAGCCGGTCGAGGTTCGTGAAGAGCAGGTAGGCGCGCTTGTAGGTGGCGAAGCGGCGTGCGAAACCGATGGTCAGCACGTCGGGCTTGATGCCCTCGATGATCTGGAGCATCTGGCGCGGCGAATCGAGACGCACCTGCGCGGGATCGCTGTAACGCCGGCGGATGTGCTTGATGAGCTTGTTCTTGAGCTTCATGCGCTCCTCCCACAGTTCGCCGTCGGGGATGTCGTGCACCTTCTGCCAGGCCGGGATGTCGTAGACATGGCCTTCGAATCCGTCGGCGAAATAGCAGGCGTAGAGGCGCCGCAGCGACGTGGCGATCCACGTCGGGAAGTGCACGCCGTTGGTGACGTAGCCGATGTGGAGCTCGTTCTTGAAGTAGCCCGGCCACATGTTGCCCAGAATGTCCTTCGACACCTCGCCGTGGAGCCACGACACGCCGTTGACCTCCTGCGAGAGGTTGCAGGCCAGCACCGACATCGAGAATTTCTCGTTGGGGTCGTTGGGGTTGGTCTTGCCCAGGTTGATGTACTGCTCCCAGGTGATGCCCAGCACGTCGGGATAGTGCGACATGTACTGGCGGATCATCGACTCGGGGAATGCGTCGTGGCCGGCCGGCACGGGGGTGTGCGTCGTGAAGAGCGACGACGAGCGCACCACCTCCAGCGCCTCGGAGAACGAGAGCTTGCGGTGGTTCACCAGGTCGCGGATGCGCTCCACGCCGATGAAGGCGGCGTGCCCCTCGTTGCAGTGGTACACCTCGTGTTTGACGCCCACCTTGCGCAGGGCGCGGATGCCGCCGATGCCCAGCAGGATCTCCTGTTTGAGCCGGTTCTCCCAGTCGCCTCCGTAGAGGTAGTGGGTGATCTGGCGGTCCTCTTCGAGGTTGTCCTCGATGTCGGCGTCGAGCAGGTAGAGGTCCGTGCGGCCCACCTGGCATTTCCAGATGCGCGCCGAGAGCGTGCGGCCCGGGAATGCGACGGTGACCGTCATCCAGTTGCCGGCCTCGTCGCGCACGGGCGAGATCGGGAGTTTATAGAAGTTCTGCGCCTCGTAGGTCGCCTCCTGCGCCCCCTGCGCCGAGAGTTTCTGCGTGAAGTAGCCGTAGCGGTAGAGCAGGCCCACGGCGGCCATCGGGACGTTCTTGTCCGAAGCCTCCTTGAGGTAGTCGCCGGCCAGAATGCCCAGGCCGCCCGAGTAGATTTTCAGCGACGAGTGCAGGCCGTATTCCATCGAGAAATAGGAGATCGTCGTGGTCTTCGGGTCGGGCTTCTCGTTCATGTAGTCGCGGAACTGCGTGTGCACGGCATCGAGCATGGCGAGGAAGTTCGAGTCCTTTTCGAGCTGTTTCAGGCGTTCGACGCTCAGCGCGTCGAGGAATGCGATCGGGTTGCGCTCGCATTCGGCCCACAGCACGGGGTCGATCCCTTCGAACAGGTCGCGGGCGCCGGGGTTCCAGCACCACCAGAGGTTGCGCGACAGCTCTTCGAGGGCGTGCAGCCGCTTGGGCAGCGTCTTATCGACCATCATGCGGTTCCAGACGGGCTTCTCGACGAAAAGCTGCTGGCGCACGAAGTTGATCTGCTCGGTCTTGGCGCCTCCGTCGTCCAGCACGGCGCGGTTGGTGCGCACGATCGAACTCTCGACCGCTTCGGAATAAGCCTGCTCGTAGGCGGCGAAGAGGTGTTCCCAGAGCGCCGTCATCGAAATCTCGTAGGCCGAGGTGCGCATCTCGTTCACGTGCTTCTCGTCCAGCAGGCTGAAGCGCAGCAGGGTTTCGGCGACCTTCTGTTCGACCTCCCGGTCGTTGTAGTCGTCGCGGCGGACGACCTCCACGCCGGCGTGTTCGCGGTGTTTGTCCACCCAGAGACCGAATCCCGCCAGCGTCGTGGTGACGGTCGGCACCGAGAAAGCCACCGATTCCAGCGGGGTGTAGCCCCACGGTTCGTAGTAGGAGGGGAAGACCGTGAGGTCCATGCCCACCAGCAGTTCGTAATAGTCCTTGTTGAAGATGCCGTCGGCCTTGTTGAGGTACGTCGGCACGAAGATCACCTTCACCTTCGATTCGGGACGGGTCAGGACCGAGTCCTTGAGGGCGTTGACGATCGGGTCCCAGGCCGGATTTTCGAGGTAGTGGGTCGTGTATTTGTACTGGCTCCCGTCGATGGGGTTCGACGCATCGGCCAGATGGGCCTGCAAGTCTGCGCGCGGACCGCGGTTGCCCGCGGGTACGGTGATGTAGGCCAGCACCTCGCGCCGGAGCTTGTCCGACTCCGCGAGCTGTTTGAGCGATTCGATGAAGATGTCGATGCCCTTGTTGCGGAACTCGTAGCGGCCGCTGGTGCCGACGATCAGCGGGTCGCCCGCGAACTTCTCGCCCAGGCAGGCTTCGGCCACCGCGATCATCGCCTTGCGGGCCTCGTCGCGCTTGGCGTAGTACTCCTCGCCGGTCCACACGAAGTCGTTTTCGAAGCCGTTGGGCGTCACGCCGTCCGGCTCGCGGCCCAGCAGGTATTTGCATTCGTTGGCCGTGATGTCGCTCACCGTGAGGAAGGCATCGTGGTATGCGGCGGCCATCTTCTCGATCGAATGTTTGGCCGTGACGTTGAACCGCCGGGCCAGTTCGTCGGCGTTGAATTTCGTGAGGTCGTTGTAGAGCGGCAGTCGGTTGCCGGCGATGCAGCGGCCCATGACCGTGGCGTGGGTGGTGAACACCGTGGCCACGTAGGGGGCGCGGTTGCGCAGGTAGAGGCCGCCGGCGGCGGTCATCCATTCGTGGAAATGCGCGGCGGCCTTGTCGGTCGGGGCGCAGAAGGTCTCGACGTAGGAGGCGATTACCACGCCCGCGGCCCAGCCGAAGAGCACCGGCTCGATGTAGTCCCACTGTCCCGAGATCGAGTCCACGTGATACGACTCCCAGAGGCTTTTGAGGATCTCGTCCTTGCGGGGGATCAGCGATGAGAAATCGACCAGCACCGCCGTCGGTTCGCCCTTGATCTTCCAGCGGCCGACGCGCACGCGGACGCCCTCGTTGTAGAGTTTCTGGCGCCATGCCTTCAACAGCGCGGGGTCCTCCTCGAACTCGGGGTTCACGCCCTCGTGCGAGAGGTCGGGGCCGAGCAGGATGTAGCGGTCTGCGAATTTGCGGGTCACGGTCTGTGCCTTGGTCGAGATGACGGTGTGTATGCCGCCGACTTTGTTGCATACCTCCCAACTTACTTCGAACAGGAAGTCGGGGGAGTGTTTTGCATTGCTCATATACTGTGTTTGTTTGTAATTTTTTCGGGACGGAGTCGGATTCGAAATCCGGCTGCAAAGGTAACGCTTATATTTCTATAAAACAACCCGAAGCCATATTTACTAAAAAAATTTAATAATAACTTAACATTTCTGTTTCACCCGGTTGCGGGGCCGTTACGTTTCGAAAAGCGCCTCGATCACCGCATCAGAAACCAGCATCCGGGCCGCCGGCACGGCCATCCGTCCGCCGGAAACGACGAGCGCTCCGGCCCGTATCCAGGGCGCCGCGCCGCGCTGCATCCGCGCCGTGCGTTCCGGACCGAAAAGAGCCTCCGTTTCCGCCAGGCCGATGCCTTCCGCCGTGCGCAGCCGCGTCATCACATATTCGTTGAAGCGGTCGCGGTCGGTCAGCGTTTCGGTTTCCGCGGCGGCTCCCGCAAGGTAGTCTTCCACGGAACTGACGTTCCAATGGCGTTCCCGCCCGTCGAACGAATGGGCTGCCGGACCGATGCCGAGATACTTCGCGCCGTGCCAGTACGAGGCGTTGTGGCGCGCCCGGAACCCCGGCAGGGCGAAGTTCGAGACCTCGTAATGTTCGAAGCCCGCCCCGGTCAGCGTTTCGTGCACCAGGGCGTACTCCGCTTCGCTGACCGCCTCGTCCACCGGGGCGAACTCCCCGCGGGCGGCACGCCGTCCGAAAGCCGTATCGGGTTCTATGGTCAAATGGTATGCCGAAATGTGCTGCACGTTCAGTCCGAGCGCCGTGTCGAGCGTGCGGCGCAGCGAATCGCCGCCGAATCCCGGCACTCCGAAGATCAGGTCCACGGTGATGTTTCCATAACCTTCGGCTTGTGCACTCCGGACCGCCTGAAGGGCCTGTGCGGCGTCGTGGCGTCGGTTCATCAGTTTCAGACATGCGTCGTCGAACGACTGTACGCCGATCGATAGACGGTCGATGCCCGCCCGGCGCAATGCCGCGAGGTATTCGGGCGTCAGGTCATCGGGGTTGGCTTCGAGGGTGGTCTCCTCCGCCGTGGAGCAGTCGAACAGCTCTCCCGCATGATCCAGCAGCCCGGCGATGGTTCCGGGCGGGCAGAGCGACGGCGTTCCGCCGCCGAAATAGCGGGTGCGGACGGCTTCGCCGCCGAGATATTCGCGTTGCGCCTCCAGTTCGCGGTGCATGGCAGCCGCGAGCTCCTCCATGCGTCCCAGTCCGACGCTTTTGTAGAAATCGCAGTAGGCGCAGATGCGTTTGCAGAAGGGTATGTGGAAATAGAGTCCGGCCATACTATAAAGATATGAAAAATAACGGAAGGTACCAAAACCGGATTGTGCTTCGTCCGCAAATTCGCCGGGCAGAACGGTCCGGAGAATTTCCGGCAGCTTGTTTGCAGGGAGTGTTCTGCGGTGCGGAATGCGCTGCCGGCGGGTTTCGGGAAACCGGGATACACCGTTATGAATGAAGCGTATAGCGCGGCGGGAAAAAATAATAAAAATTTTTTGTAATTTCGGCTGTTATTTTTTTCACAATTCTGAAAGTTTTTCTACCTTTGTGCCGTTGGAGTCCGGAGAGTCCGGACGATAACATGAGGTTGAGAAGTGGATTTTAATCAAAAATAATTGCACTATGGACAAAATGGATTTGAAGAAGTACGGGATCACCGGCGTGACCGAGATCGTGTACAATCCCTCCTACGACGAGCTGTTCCGTGAGGAGACCAAGAAGGGCCTGCGCGGCTACGAGAAGGGTCAGCTGACCGAGACCGGTGCCGTGAACGTGATGACCGGCGTCTACACCGGCCGTTCGCCCAAGGACAAGTTCTTCGTCATGGACGAGACCACCAAGGATACGATCTGGTGGACTTCCGACGAGTATAAGAACGACAACAAGCCCGTCACGAAGGCTGCCTGGAAAGAGCTGAAGAAGATCGCTTCGCAGGAGCTGTCGGGCAAGAAACTCTACGTCGTCGATACGTTCTGCGGCGCCAACGAGAACTCGCGTCTGAAAATCCGCTTCATCATGGAGGTGGCCTGGCAGGCTCACTTCGTGAAGAACATGTTCATCCGTCCGACGGACGAGGAGCTGGAGAAGTACGGCGAGCCCGATTTCGTGGTGCTCAACGCTTCGAAGGCCAAGGTGAAGAACTACAAGAAACTGGGTCTGAACTCGGAGACGGCCGTTGTCTTCAACCTCACCGAGAAGATGCAGGTCATCATCAACACCTGGTACGGCGGTGAGATGAAGAAGGGTATGTTCTCCTACATGAACTACCTGCTGCCGCTGAAGGGCATGGCTTCGATGCACTGCTCGGCCAACACCAACGCCAAGGGCGAGACGGCCATCTTCTTCGGTCTGTCGGGTACCGGTAAGACCACGCTTTCGACCGACCCGAAGCGCGAGCTGATCGGCGACGACGAGCACGGATGGGACGATGACGGCGTGTTCAACTTCGAGGGCGGCTGCTACGCCAAGGTCATCAACCTCTCGAAGGAGAACGAGCCCGACATCTGGAACGCCATCCGCCGCAACGCCCTGCTGGAGAACGTGACGGTGGACAAGAAGGGCAAGATCGACTACGCCGACAAGTCGGTGACGGAGAACACCCGTGTATCGTACCCGATTTTCCACATCGAGAATATCGTGAAACCCGTATCGAAGGCTCCGGCCGCCAAGAAGGTGATCTTCCTTTCGGCCGACGCATTCGGCGTGCTGCCCCCGGTTTCGATCCTGAATCCCGAGCAGACGCAGTACTACTTCCTGTCGGGCTTCACGGCCAAGCTGGCCGGCACCGAGCGCGGCATCACCGAGCCCACGCCGACCTTCTCGGCCTGCTTCGGCGCCGCATTCCTGTCGCTGCACCCCACCAAGTACGGTGAGGAGCTCGTCAAGAAGATGAAGAAGTCGGGTGCCAAGGCATACCTCGTGAACACGGGCTGGAACGGAACCGGCAAGCGTATCTCGATCAAGGATACGCGCGGCATCATCGACGCGATCCTCGACGGTTCGATCGACAAGGCTCCGACCAAGACCATGCCTATCTTCGATTTCGTGATTCCGACCGCTCTGCCGGGCGTAGACCCCAAGATCCTCGATCCGCGCGACACCTACAAGAGCGCTAAGGAGTGGGAGGTGAAGGCCGAGGACCTCGCCAACCGTTTCGTGAAGAACTTCTCGAAGTTCACGGGCAACGAGGCCGGCAAGAAGCTCGTGGCTGCCGGTCCGAAGGTGAAATAATCCGAAAGATTTTATATGTATGCGGGACTCCCCGGACCAGTCGGTCCGGGGAGTCTCCGTTTAAGAGGTTCTATGGGCGATGGAAGGCTGAGTCCTGTCCGCGCTTCAACCCGTCTGAGAGACGGGCTCTAAGGTCGGATGCGCGACATTGCACTCCGAAGCTCGGTCGTCCACAGCGACCCTAAAACCGCCTCTCAGGCGGGCGCAGAACCGGATGGTAAGCGGGAAAAATGCTTGGATCGCCTATAAATCAGGCGTCTTTCGCTTGGGCTGGAAAATCCGGTAGCCGATCGAAACGCCGATCTTGTTGGGATACCACTCCGAGGAGCCGTTGAACGGGTCGGGGTGCTTCGGCTGCACGGGACGATGGGGATTCATGTCGATCTCTCCGTCGAAACTGTATCCGTTGTAGTGGCTGTCCATCCAGGCCCAGCCGACATAGGCGTCGAGCAGCCACCGTTCGCCGAACTGGTATTCGTAACCCGCGCACAGTCCGATCATCATGCCGTAGCCCTTGCAGTAGCGGTTTTCGAATTTGAGACGCCAGTTCTCGATGTAGGGTTTCGACATGTCGAAGGCCATCATGCCGATATTGGCCCCGAGATACCACCCACGGTTGTGCTCCTTGAAGAAGCGGCGGTATTCGCCCATGAAGATGGCGAAAGTCATGTGTTTACCGTCGAAGGATTTCCACGGGGAGATCACGACTTCGCTTTGGAGCGTGGATTTGGGGGTGACGGCGAATTCGACGGCAGGGTTTATGATCCCGACCAGCGCATAAAGCCCGTTGAGCTTGACATATCCCTGCGGGAGTGCGTTCTGTATGGCGAACAGCGTGAACAGGAGCGCACAGGCTCCGACTTTGCGAATGGTTCGTGTCATGGATTGCGGATTTCTGCCGGGTGCAAAGATAGGGATAAGCGGGGGTAAAAGCAAGTTCGCCTGCAATTTGCCGGGCGGAAGCATCCAAGGCGCAGCGACGGTACGAACAGCTGGGTTCAACTATGACGCCAAAAGCGCGAAAAATCCGGCCGATCGTGTACATCGGCCGGATTTTCACTTCTGTCCGGATTTCGGATGCCGGGAAACTTCGTTACATCGCTTCGAATCGGACTGTCATGGTCGTGAGGTCCGCCGTGATCCGGTAGTTGCCGTTTCCGAATCCCATCAACAGGGGATAGAACTGATGGTCTCCCTGGACGAGTTCCCATCCCGTGTATCCATCGTCGAACGATCCTTTGGCTCCGTATTCCGTGAGCCACTCGGTGTTCGAGATGATGAACTTGAATCCGTTGCCTTTCGGATTCCCTTCCTGTGCCGTGCCGACATTCACCGGGACATTCTCGGCGGTGAAAATCCCCGGGGAGGTTTGGGTCATTGCGACGGCTTGGTTCAGATCCCAGCCGTGGGGCATGGCATCTCCCAGGATATAGAGCGCTGCCGGGTAATCTGCGCCCTGCGCTGGCTCGAAACGTACGGCCATCGTCGTGAAGTCTACGGTGATGTCGTATGTTCCGGATGCGTATCCCATCAGTAGGGGGTAGAACTGGTTGCTGTTTTGTGCGAGTTCCCAGCCGCGGTAGCCTTGCTGTCCGTCGTGGTCGTCGAAAGCCTCTTTGGCACCGTATTCTGTCAGCCAATCGCTGTTCGAGATACCGAATTTGAATCCGTTGCCCTTGTTGTCGTCCGGATTGGCCGTGCCGACGTCGATGTTCACACCCTTGACCTGGAATACGCCGTTGCCAGTCTTGGTCAGCGGGATGAAGCTGCCGAGATTCCACCCAGCCTCCGTGGCCGGTCCGAAGAGGAACAGCGTTTCGGGATAGGCGGGTGCCGTGCCGCCCGTAAGGGTGACCTTCAGGGTATTCAGATCGACGCGCATGGTATAGTAACCTTCGCTGAAACCCTGGTCGCCCGGGATGAAGCGGATGTCTCCGTCTCCGTCGCCTTTTTTCTTGAGGGTCCAGTACTCGCCGGCCGCCTCGTCGCGGATATACTCCGTCCAGTCGTAGAAGTCGAATTTGAAGCTGCTCTCCGGTTTGAGATAGATGCGGGTGTTTTCATAGATGTTCTCTCCGACAGGCAGCAGGGCGTTCGCCTCGACCATCTCCCAGCCGTTCTCCATGTTGTCGCCCAGAATGTAGAGGGCCGATTCGGGATCGAACTCCGTAACGTCGCCCGTCCGGGTCAGCGTGAGCATCATCGTGTTCAGGTCAACACTTACGGTGTAGATGCCGCTCGTGTAGTCGTACTGTAAGGGATAGAACTGCGAATCTCCGTCATTGGCGATGGCGAAAGTCTGGATCTGACCGAATTCGCCGCCGATCTTCTGCCCGTAGAACGGATAGCTGCCATCCTCCTCGATATAGAATTTGAAGCCCTTGTTGTCTGCGGGTTTGCCGAATTTCAATACGACATTCTCTGCCGTGTAAACCCCTTCGTCGCCCTGCGGCAGTTCGATCGCTTTGTCCCAGCCGTATTCGCAGGCGCCGCCCTTCATCCAGAGCGATGCGGGCTTGACCACTTCGGCGGCGTAAGCCGTAGCGGCGAACGACACCTCCTCCGAGGTTTTATCTTCGATGAGGTAGTTGTCTGTGTGTGCATAGACGCAGGCCCGGAAAACGAAGCGTTCGCCGCTTTTGCCTCCGAATGTCGTTACGATGAGATCGTTGAGTTCCTTGTGGGTGAAAGAGATCGCCAGATCGGCTTCCCCCCCCCACTCTCGTTTTATCCCTTTGAACAGGTCTTCGCCCTCTACGTTCAGGTACAGGTCGTACATGACCGACGAGCTGCGGGTTACGATTGCTGCGGCTGTCCACGAGAATCTCAGGGCTTCCTGATCGGCTTTGTCGGCATCGAGCGTAATCTCCTCGTCCGAGACCGTGAGCACAGGGGCCGTCAGTTCGCTCCACTCCTTGTCGGGAAAATCCGATGTGTTGTCGTCGCTGCACGAGGCGATGGGAAGAGCAAAAGCCAGCGCGCCTGCGATGTATTTCCAAAAATGTTTCATACTGGTTGGTTTAGGTTTGTTAACGAGTTTTTCTCGAACGTAAAAATAGAGGACAAAAACCGGATAACCATGAAAAGCGCCGCATGGTACAAGCATTTGATGAAAAAGTATCATTCGGGCGGTCCGCTGTTCTGAAAGTTCAGCGATGATAGTGGGCCGGGGCGGGCTGTTTGGGGTCGTAGCGTGTTTTGGGGGAGGTGTTTCGGCCGGGGCGGAAACGCTTTTGCCGTATCGCGGGTGTTAAAATGGTATTATCCCATCCAATCGTGATACTTTTCAATCCTTCTGCGCCGCATTCGTTGCAGAACCCTTTCGAAACCTCTATTTTTACACAGCACAAACGGGAAATACCGCCTGTTTTATTGTGTGTCGTAAACCTGCTTATTATCTGTGAACCATGAGAAGAATAGTTGTATCCGTTTTATTTGCATTGCTTTGCGTTCCCGCACTCGCAGTTCGTGAAAAAAGTTATACGGTTCTTTCTCCCGATGAGACGATCGGGATTACACTGGCCGTCGGAGAGAGGTGCACCTATGAAGTCCGTGTGGACGGCCGGACGGTCGTGGCGCCCACTCCGGTGTCGATGACGCTGGGCGACGGAACCGTATGGGGCGGTTCGGCGCAGCCTTTCCGTATCCGTAAAGGGACCGTCGATACCTCTTTCGCCACGCCTTTTTATATCAAGGCGCGGGTTTCGGATCGCTACAACTGGCTGCGGGCCGATTTCCGACCGGGTTTCGCCATCGAGCTCCGGGCCTATGACGACGGGGTGGCCTATCGTTTCGTCTCGATGACGGATAAACCGCTGACCGTCGCTTCCGAAGAGGCCGGTGCTTGTTTCCCGGGAGACTGGAAATGCTGGGTCCCTTATGTTAGGGATTGTGACGGAACCGAGATCGTACCCTTCGGGAGTCAGTTCAAAACCTCGTTCGAGAACCTCTATACCGTAGCCCGGCTTTCGGAACTCGATCCCGCACGACTGGCTTTCCTGCCGCTGGTCGTAGCATCCGACGATGGCGTGAAACTCTGTTTCACCGAGGCCGATCTGCAAGCCTATCCGGGTATGTATTTCAATTATCCCGGCCAGGGAAATTCTCTGCGCGGTATTTTCGCTCCGTATCCGAAACGGACGCACGACGGGGGACATGACGATCTTCAAAATGTCGTGGACGAATACGATGATTTTATCGCCAAGGCTTCGCCGCGGGCGTCGTTTCCGTGGCGGACGATCCTCATTGCCCGCGAGGACAGACGACTGCTCGATAACGATATGGTCATGCGTCTGGCCGAACCGTCGCGTCTTGCGGACGTATCGTGGATTCGTCCGGGATTGGCGGCCTGGGAGTGGTGGAACGACTGGGGGCTTCACGGCGTCGGTTTCGAGGCCGGGGTCAATACGCCGACTTATAAGCACTATGTCGATTTCGCGGCCCGCAACGGGATCGAATATCTGGTGATGGATGACGGATGGTCGAAGGATAAGACCGACCTGATGTCGGGCGGCAGCGACCGCCTCGATTTGGACGAGGTGCTGCGTTATGCGAAAGAAAAGGGTGTCGGTATCATCCTTTGGGCGGGCTTCCGTGCTTTCGACCGCGATATGGAGGAGGTTTGCCGCCACTATTCGGCATTGGGTGTCAAAGGTTTCAAGGTTGACTTCATGGACCGCGACGACCAGCAGATCGCCGAATTCCTCTACCGCGGGGCGGCGACCGCAGCCAAATACGGGCTGTTGCTCGACTACCACGGTATTTATAAACCTGCCGGTTTGCAGCGCACCTATCCCAATGTCGTCAATTTCGAAGGTGTACATGGACTGGAGCAGATGAAATGGTCGGAAGAGTCGGTCGATCAGGTGACCTACGATGTGACGATGCCGTTTATCCGGATGACGGCCGGTCCTGTGGACTACACCCAGGGAGCCATGCTCAATGCTGCGAAGGGACATTTCTTTCCGCGGCGCAGCGAACCGATGAGTCAGGGCACGCGCTGCCGCCAGCTGGCCGAATACATCGTCTTCCATGCTCCGCTGTCGATGCTCTGCGACTCGCCCTCCAACTACGACCGGGAACTCGAATGCACGGCCTTCATCTGCGGCGTTCCCACGGTGTGGGACCGGACCGTGGCGCTCGACGGCCGTCTCGGGGAGTATGCGGCCGTTGCCCGCTGCAAAGGGAATGTCTGGTACGTCGGCGGCCTTACGGGACACGAAGGCCGCACGGTGACGCTCGATCTCGGATTTCTGGGTGACGGGAATTTTACGGCCGAGATCTTCTGCGACGGTGCCAATGCCGCCAAGTATGGACATGATTATCAGCGTGTGATCCGTTCGCTGGGGACGGACCGAACGCTGGAAATAACGATGGCTCCTGCCGGTGGATTCGCCTTGCGGATCACCCGGGAATAAAATAAATACTCTATTTCATTCGTTTTATGACAAGATTAGATTTCGAGAAGCGTATTTCAGCCCTGCGTTCGGTTCATGAGGAGTTGATCGGCAGGAAAAATCCGGCAGCGGATTCCAACGGAGTATGGACCCGTTATACTTACCCGATCCTCACGGCTGCGCATACGCCGCTCTTCTGGCGCTACGACCTGAACCCCGCTACTAACCCTTTTTTGCTCGAACGGTTCGGGATCAACGGAACGTTCAATGCCGGAGCCATCAAGTTCGACGGCAAATACGTACTGGTGGTCCGGGTCGAAGGGAACGACCGTAAATCCTTTTTCGCTCTGGCTGAGAGCGACAACGGGATCGATGGATTCCGGTTCCGCGACCGTCCGCTGACGATTCCCCCGGCCGACGGGGATGAAACGAACCTTTACGATATGCGCCTTACGGCCCATGAGGACGGTTGGATTTACGGTGTTTTCTGTGCCGAACGGCATGATCCGTCGGCTGCCCCGGGCGATCTGTCGTCGGCCGTGGCGACGGCCGGCGTAGCCCGAACGAAGGATCTCGTGCATTGGGAGCGTCTCCCCGACATCAAGTCGCCCACGCAGCAGCGGAACGTAGTGCTTCACCCCGAATTCGTGGACGGGAAATATGCCCTGTACACCCGTCCGCAGGAGGGGTTCATCGCCGCCGGAGCTCTCGGCGGGGGGATCGGTTGGGCGCTGGTGGACGATATGACCCGTGCGGAAATCCGCGATGAGAAGATCATCGACGTGCGGTTTTACCACACGATCAAGGAGGTGAAGAACGGCGAGGGGCCCCATCCGATCCGCACTCCGCAGGGATGGCTGCATATGGCCCACGGCGTGCGCGCCTGCGCGGCGGGACTCCGTTATGTGCTTTACATGTACATGACGGCCCTGGACGATCCTTCGCGGCTGATCGCCGTGCCGGCCGGATATACGCTGGCCCCGGAGGGCGAGGAACGTGTGGGCGACGTGTCGAACGTCCTTTTCTCGAACGGTTGGATCGCCGATGACGACGGCCGGGTATTTCTCTATTATGCGTCGAGCGACACCCGCATGCACGTGGCGACATCGACCATTGAGAAACTTGTGGACTATTGTCTGCATACGCCGTCCGACGGCCTTACGACGGCGGCCTCCGTTGAGCGGCTGAACGAACTGATCGACCGAAATCTGAATTATTACCGAAAAACAGACCGATGAAAGACAACGTCACATTCCGGGAGAAGATCGGATACGGCTTCGGGGACATGGCTTCGAGTATGTTCTGGAAGATATTCGGCATGTATCTGCTCTTTTTCTATACCAGGGTGTTCGGCATCACGCCGGCCGCCGCCGGAACCATGTTTCTGGTGACCCGCATCTGGGATTCGCTCAACGATCCCATCATGGGCCTGCTGGCGGACCGTACTCGCAGCCGGTGGGGGCGTTACCGTCCTTATCTGCTTTGGGGCGCCCTGCCGTTCGCCGCGATCGGAGTGCTGACGTTTTGGACGCCCGATTTCGGGATGACGGGAAAACTGGTGTGGGCCTACGTTACCTATACGGCCATGATGATGGTCTATACGCTGGTCAATGTCCCTTATGCTTCGCTGCTCGGGGTGATGACGCCGGATACGAAACTGCGCAATACGTTCTCGTCTTACCGGATGTTCTTCGCTTATGTCGGCAGTCTGGTGACCTTCATGCTGTTGCAGCCGCTGGTGGATTTCTTTGCCGGATGGCTCGGCGGCGGGGAGGCCGACATGCTGAATGAAAGCGTTGCCGGGAGCGACGTAGCCATATCGGGCATGCCGGAGGCGTGGACCTGCGCCGTGGCCGTTATCGGGGCTCTTTGCGCATTGCTCTTCTGGCTCTGCTTCCGCTGGACGCGCGAGCGGATTCGGGACGACGATTCGCAGCAGGCGAAAGGCTCGGTCGGTCGTGACCTGAAAAGCCTGGCCCGCAATGCTCCCTGGTGGATTCTTCTGGTCGCGGGAGTGGCGGTGCTGCTGTTCAATTCGATCCGCGACGGGGTGGCGATCTTCTATTTCACGGACTATGTCCGGAGCGCCTATAAACTGCCTCATCTGGGCTGGACGCTGGGAACGCTTTATCTGCTGTTGGGCCAGCTGGGGAATATGGCCGGGGTCGCTTTGACCGTGCCGTTAGCGGCGCGTATCGGTAAAAAAGGGGCTTTTGCCGCAGCGATGGGTGCGGCGGCGGTGTTGAGTCTCTTCTTCTTCCGGCTGGAGCCTTCCGAACTGGGATGGCTTTTTACCTTGCAAGCGTTTGTCAGCGTTGCGGCGGGCGTCGTGCTGCCTTTGTTATGGAGTATGTATGCCGATATCGTCGATTACGAGGAATACCGCAGCGGCCGGCGGCCTACGGGACTGATCCTCTCCTCTTCGTCGATGTCTCAGAAACTCGGCTGGGCGCTGGGAGGCGCTGTGACGGGCTGGCTGCTTGCGGCGTTCGGTTACGATCAGTCGGCTGCTGTGCAGAGCGGTGAGGCGATAGCGGGAGTGCGGCTGATGATGAGCTGGCTCCCGGCGGCCGGATGTCTGGTGGCTGTCGTGGCGGTCCTTTTTTATCCGCTCGGCGAAAAACGTATGGAGCGAATCACGACGGAGCTCGCTCTTCGTCGGAAAACGAACGAATGATGGAAAAGATGCTTGTACAATGGCGTAACGAACTGTCGGAGGAGCTGACCTGCGGCATCCTGCCTTTCTGGACGGCGTTTCTGGGTGACGGAGAGCATTTTGCGGGGCAGATCGACGGCCGCGGGAAAGCACACCCCGAAGCCGGAAAAGGCGCTGTTCTGATCGCGCGGATGTTGTGGACCTTTTCGGCCGCTTACCGCATGACCGGGAGGTCCGAATACCTGGATGCGGCCCGCAAGGTCCGCGAACTGCTGGTCTCGCGGCTGATCGACCCGGTGTACGGAGGCGTCTATTGGGAGATTGCCCCCGGCGGAGATCCGCTCTGCTGCAAGAAACAGAGCTATGCCATCGGCTTTGCGATTTACGGGTTGAGCGAATATGTCCGGGCAACGGGTGACCCGGCGGCTCTGGATGAAGCGGCTGCGTTGTTCGGGGCGCTTGAAGAACATGTCTGGGATGCGGCACGGGGCGGATATGCCGAAGCTCTGACCCGGGACTGGCGGCCGTTGGAGGATATGCGCCTGAGCGAGAAGGATGCCAACACCTATTTCAGCATGAACACGCACCTGCATCTGCTCGAACCCTGTGCGAACCTGTTGCGGGTTTGGCCGGAAGGTCGGGTTGCGGAGGCGGTCCGGCGGTTGCTCCGCATTCATACCGATCGGATCTTCGATCCGCAGACGGGGCACCTGAACCTCTTTTTCGATGCGGAGTGGCGGCCGCAGGGACGGACGGTCTCCTACGGACATGACATCGAGGCATCGTGGCTCATCGACGAAGCCGCCGACTTGCTCGGCGATCCGCAGATCACGGCCGGTGCCGGTTCTGTGTCCGAGGCATTGGCGAAGGCTGCCGCCGAAGGCGTACAGCCCGACGGAAGCCTGATTTACGAACACGACCCGTTGACAGGACGCACCGATGCCGACCGCCATTGGTGGGTGCAGGCCGAGGCTGTCGTCGGATTTTTCAATAGGTATGAACGAACCGGGGACGAGGCGTTTCTGAGGCGTAGCCGCGATGCGTGGCGGTATATCCGGACGCATCTGTGCGATACCGAGAACGGCGAATGGTTTTGGAGCGTTCGTGCCGACGGCTCGGTCAACCGCGACGACGACAAGGCCGGGTTCTGGAAATGCCCCTATCACAACAGCCGGATGTGTCTGGAACTGATGCGGCGCATCGGACGGCTGCTTGCTGAAAACTGAAACCGAAAAATTGAAGGCTATGGCAAATAACAATATTCTTACGGAGGTGCCTCCCATTTCGAAGCAGGACAGCTTCGTCGTGTTCGAGCGCCGGAAGAGCAATTTCAATTTTCCGATCCACATCCACAACGAATGCGAGCTCAACTATATCATCGGGGCACGCGGCGCGCGGCGCATCGTCGGCGATCATGTGGCCGACATCGGCGACCGGGAGATGGTGCTCATTACCGGCAGCAATCTGGAACATGCGTGGATGGACGGCAACCTGGCCCCGGGAGCGGAAATCTACGAGGTGACGATCCAGTTTTCGCCGGAGCTGTTCCAGGGCGGCGGGCTGATCGACCGGAAACAGTTCGTGCCGATCAAGAAGATGTTGCAGGACGCTCAGCACGGGATCGCGTTCTCCGAAAAGACCATCCTGCAAAGCGAGCCCGGAATTCACCAGTTGATCAACAGTACGGATAATTTCAATTCGATTCTGATCTTCCTTTCGCTGCTCAACCAGCTGGCCCACGATCAGGCGTATACCGTGTTGTCGCATTCGCATTTCAGCAAACTGGAGGATACCTACGACAGCCGTCGGGTGCGGACCATCATGGATTATCTCAACAACAACTACCACCGTCCCGTGCGGCTTTCGGAGATGGCGGCGCTGGTCAACATGAGCGAACCGTCGTTCAGCCGTTTCATCAAGCGGCGCACGGGATACAATTTCATCGACTGTCTGAACAACATCCGCATCAGCGCCGCTTCCCGGCGGCTGATCGACGAACCGGCGAATACGATTGCGGAGATCGCTTTCAAATGCGGGTTCAACAACCTCTCGAATTTCAACCGGATTTTCAAAAAATACAAAGGCTATACGCCCCACGATTTCCGGGAATACTACGACAAGAAGAAGATCATCATCTGACGAACCGATTCGCTCTAACCTGTTTCAAACCATGAACAAACTGTTTTGCATAGTATGTATGGCCGTATTTTCGGCCGCCTGTTCAGGTTCTTCGCCTTCTCCGGCCGATTCGCGGGCTACGCCTGAAACGTGCGCACTGTACCGCAACCTGTTCCGGGTAGCCGACGACGGGGTGATGTTCGGGCATCAGGACGACGCTCTTTACGGGCACGGCTGGAAGTATGAGGAGGGGCGCTCCGATGTCAGGGAGTGCTGCGGCGATTACCCCGCTGTCTTCGGGTGGGAACTCGGAGGTCTCGAAGCCGGGGCCGACCGGAGCATCGACGACGTTCCGTTCGCTGAAATCGCACGCCTGCTGTGTGCAGCCTATGGGCGCGGGGCCGTGAACACGGTCAGCTGGCATCCGCAGAATCCCGAATCCGGGGCCAGCGCCTGGGACTGTAAAACCACCACGGCCGTGAAATCCATTCTCCCCGGCGGCGCCAACCATGCCGAATACCGGTCGTGGCTCGACCGTCTGGCGGGATTCTTCGCCGGGTTGAAAGCCGCTGACGGAACTCTGGCGCCGGTGCTGTTCCGTCCGTTCCACGAACATACGGGCAGCGGATTCTGGTGGGGCGAGGCGCAGTGTACTCCCGACGAATACCGGGCTTTGTGGCGGTTCACCGTGGAATATCTGCGCGATGTGAAAGGGGTGCACAACCTCCTTTACGTCTATTCTCCCGACCTGTACCGCGATGCGGAGCATTATATGGAACGTTATCCGGGCGACGAATGGGTCGATGTGCTCGGACTGGATGCCTATCACCGTCAGCAGGATTGGGATTTCCTGTCGGGCGGAGAGCGGATGCTTTCGACCTTGCAGCGGCTGGGACGCGAGCACGGCAAGCCGACGGCTTTCACCGAGACCGGGCTCGAAGGCATTCCCGATGCCGAATGGTGGACCCGATGGCTGCTGCCGATCATCCGCGGCAAGGGGTTGAGCTATGTCTTGGTGTGGCGTAACGCCCACGACCGTCCGACGCACTTTTTCGGTCCCTGGCACGGACATGTTTCGGAATCCGATTTCAGAAAATTCGCTGCCAACCGGGAACAGCCCGTTCTGTTCGAAAGCCGGTTGCCTGACATGTATCGCTGACAATTAACCTAAAATAACTGATAATTATGTGGAAACGAATTTTTTATCTGTCGTGTCTCGTCGTGGCCGGATGCAGTGATATTGCCGACCGCGAATATCCGGAACCACAGCCGGCTCCCGCGGCGACGACCGATTCGCAGGCTACGGTGCAGACCCGCAACCTGCTCGATAACCTGCGCAGCATTGCCGAAAACGGCGGTACGCTTTTCGGACACCAGTGTTCGTCGCTCTACGGCGTCGGCTGGTCGGGCGATGCCGACCGTTCGGACGTGAAGAGTATCTGCGGCGACTATCCCGCGATGATGGGCTGGGACCTGGGCCAGATCGAACTTGGGCAGGAAGCCAATATCGACGGCGATAAGTTTGATGACATACGCAGCCGTATTCTCGAAGCCTATGCCCGCGACGGTGTGACTACCATCGGTTGGCATACGACGAATCCCGTTACCGACGGTACGGCCTGGGACGTGACCTCGGCCGTGGGCCGGATCATTCCCGGCGGCGATCTTCACGAAAAATACTGCGGCTGGCTGGACAAGGTCGCTGCTTTCATGCTCTCGCTCAGGACTGTTGACGGGGAGTATGTCCCGGTGTTGTTCCGCCCGTTCCACGAGCACACCGGCAACGGATTCTGGTGGGGTAAGGGCAACTGCACCGCTGATCAGTACATCGCCTTGTGGCGTTTCACGCTCGAATACCTGCGCGATACGAAGGGCGTGCATAATCTGCTGTACGTCTATTCGCCCGACATTGTCAGTTCGCAGGACAATTACCTCGAATTCTGGCCGGGCGACGCCTATGTCGATGTGCTCGGTTTGGATGCTTACGACCGCAGCTCCTGGGCGATCGACACCAACGGCCTGCGGCTGATGCGCCTGCTCAAACATATCGCCTATCTGAAAAACAAACCGTTCGCTTTCACGGAGACCGGACTTGAAAACAACACGTCCCAACCGAAATGGTGGACCGAAAAACTTTCGAAGGCCATTGCGGGCATTCCTGTGGCTTATGTGCTGATCTGGCGGAACAAGGATACCAACCACTTTTTCGGCCCTTATCCGGGCTGCGTTTCGGAGGAGGATTTCAAAACCTTCGTCGCCGGAGAGCAGATCCTGATGGAGAAGGACATAGCCGGTATTTACGAATAATCCCTGCTTGAAATGAACGGAATCAGATCTTTTTTGGGATGTATCGCGGCATTGGCGGCCGTTTCCTGCGGGAGTCATTCGCCGGTTCCGCACGGGGAGATCGCCCGGGTGCGCGAGTTCATCCGCACGTCGTGGGATGCGTCGGTGCAGTATAATCCGGTCGATTCGCAGACCCTGATCGGACTGCCCCGTCCCTATACGGTTCCCAGCGTCAGCCAGACTTTTCAGGAACTCTATTATTGGGATACCTATTTCACCAACGAGGGGCTCGTGCGCGACGGCCGTCTCGATTTGGCGAAAAACAACACCGAGGACATGCTCTATTTGGTCGATCGTTACGGATATATGCCCAACGGCAGCCGGACATGGTATCTCAACCGCTCGCAGCCTCCTTTCCTGTGCATGATGGTCGATCGGGTGTTCGAAGAGACCGGGGACAGGAAGTGGCTGGCCGGAGCCTTCGCGACTTTGCAGAAGGAGTATGATTTCTGGATGACGCAGCGTATTACGCCCGTCGGACTGAATCGTTACTCTTCATCTGCGGACGACGATCTCAAACAGGAGTTCGTGACTACCGGGGGCCGGCGGCTCGGTACCGACTTCCGCGACCGGGGGCTTTCCGACGCGGAAATTCTGCGGCTGGGAGCGCATTTTGCCGCCGAGGCCGAGTCGGGCTGGGATTTCAATCCCCGTTTCGAGCGCCGCTGCGAGGATTTCTGCCCCGTGGATCTCAATGCCAATCTCTATTTCTACGAGACGCTCTTTGCCCGTTATGCTCTCTTGACGGGCGATTCTGCGGCTGCGGAGACTTGGAAAAAACGGGCTGAAAAACGCCGCGGTTTGATAAACCGCTACTGTCTCGGGGAAGACGGTGTTTATTACGACTACGATTTCGTCAACGGCCGCCGTTCGACGGTGGTTTCGGGCGCGGTGTTCAGTCTGCTTTATGCCGGTATTCCGGATGCGGAGCAGGCCCGGACTCTCGTGGAAAAGGCGCTCGGACGGTTGGAGTTCGAGTACGGGATCGCCGTTTGCGAGGACAAGCCCTATGAATACGATTACCAGTGGTCTTATCCCAATACCTGGCCCCCGGTCGTTTATCTGGCCATCCGCGGACTCGATACCTACGGCTACCGGCGGGATGCGCGGCGCATTGCGGAGAAATACGTCGCAATGGTCGTGAAGACCTTCGGCGAAACCCGTAACCTGTGGGAAAAGTACAATGTCCGGGAGGGAAATATCAATGTCAGCAACGAGTACGACATGCCCACGATGCTGGGGTGGAGCGCCGGGACGTTCATCTATGCCAGCGATTACCTCGACGGCAAAATTGACAATCAATCGAAACTCTAAAACTCAGACACCATGAATACAATAAATCTATGCCTGCGGGGCAGGTGGCTTCTGGCGCTTTTCGCCTCCCTGTTCCTTGCTGTCGGCGCATCCGCCCAGAATGAGGTCCGGGGCCGCGTGACGGCCGACGGACAGCCGCTCGTCGGTGCCAGCGTCATCATCAAGGGGACGACGACCGGAACCAGTACGGATACCTCGGGTAATTTTACGATCCGGGCCAAAAGCGGGGCCGTGCTCTCCGTCGGGTTCGTCGGTTACAGGACCCGTGAGATCGCCGTTACGGCCGGGGCGACTTTCCTCGACATCGTGCTCGAAGCCGAAGAGGCCCTGATCGACGATGTGGTCGTCATCGGTTACGGCTCGATGAAGAAGAGCGATCTGACCGGATCGGTCGTTTCCGTGAAGATGGACGCCATCAAGGATATTTCGGCTCCGTCGGTCGAGGGATTATTGCAGGGCCGTGCTGCGGGATTGCAGATCATGAATACTTCGCAGGACCCCGGGGCGGGGGCCGTGGTGCGCATTCGCGGCAACAGTTCGCTCAACGGTTCGAACACTCCGCTGATCGTGGTGGACGGATTTCCCATCGGCGATGCCGGCAACCTGTCGCAGATCAACCCCTCGGACATTGAGTCGATCGAGATTCTGAAAGACGCTTCCTCCTCGGCCATCTACGGTTCCCGCGGCGCCAACGGCGTGATTCTGATCCAGACCCGCACCGCCAAAGGCGGATCGACCCAGGTTTCGGTGAACCACCGGACCACCATCGGCCAATTCACCGATGAACTCAATGTCTGGCGCAATCCGCTGCAAATGGCGCAGATCGCCAACGAGGAGCTGACCAATGCCGGACTGCCGGCCCTCTATACGGGGCAGTACAATAACGGCACCTACTATCCGTCGCTCATCGAGATCCAGCAGGGCAAGTGGTCGAACACCGACTGGGCCGACCTCTGTATGCGCACGGCCGTGGTCAATAATACGACGGCCACGTTGTCCCACTCCACCGACAAGGCGTCGATCAATCTGAGTCTTAATTATTTTGACGACGAGGGCGTCTATAAGAAGGACAATTTCCGCAAAGGCAATGTCACGCTTAACGGTTCCTACAAGCTGGCCAAGAACTTTACGCTTCAGACTTCGAACATTTTTTCGATCCATAAGCGCCATGTGAACAACTCGCTCGAATACGGTCGCAACCCGTTGTGGCCCGTTTACGATGAGGACGGCAACTATTTCGTCGCTTCGGAAACCGACTTTGGCCATCCGCTCATCATCTCCGACAACGTCAAGAACGAGACGCAGGGCCGCGACCTCATTTCGTCGCTGGCCGCCGAGTGGGAGATCGTCGAGGGGCTGAAAATCCGCACGCAGCTCAACTACAACTATTCGACTACCGTGCAGGATGTCTACAACGCTTCGAACACCTCGCAGGAGGCGCACGACATGAACGGCATCGCCCAGATGAACAACACCCTGTCGCAGGACGTGCTGAGCGAGACCTACATCACCTTTCAGCGGACCTTTGCCGACCGGCACAACCTGTCGGTTATGGCGGGACACTCGTTCGACTACAATATGGGCCGCACGCTCAGCACCACGGCCTACGATTTCGTGAACGATGCCCTCGGCAACGAGAACATGGGTGCGGGAAATCCCCAGAAGAACGTGATCAACAACACCTATCAGAACAGCAAGCTGCTCTCGTTCTACGGCCGTCTGAACTATGTGCTCGACGACAAATACCTCTTTACGTTTACCATGCGCGCCGACGGGTCGTCGAAATTCGGCAAGAACAGCAAGTGGGGCTATTTCCCCTCGGGCGCCGTGAGCTGGAAACTCCACAACGAGCCGTGGATGCAGAAACTCAATGTTTTCGACGAGTTCAAGATCCGTGCGAGCTGGGGGCTTTCGGGTAATCAGGGTATCTCGCCCTACCAGACGCTCAACCGTTACGGTACGGAGAAATACTGGTTCGCGGACAAATGGCAGACGGCTATCGGTCCGGGTTATGAGGCCGGCCGCGAGGGTGCCAACGACCGCTATATCCTTTGGGGCGGCATTTCCAACCCCGACCTGAGGTGGGAATCGACCCGTCAGTGGAACTTGGGTGTCGATCTGGCCTTTTTCAAGCGCCGTCTGCGCGTGACGATGGATTATTACGACAAATATACCACCGACCTGCTGCGTGAGAAATATCTGCCGCTGTCGAGCGGTTACGACAAGATGTGGGTTAACGACGGCAACATCCGCAACCGTGGTTTCGAGCTCACGCTCGACGGCGACATCGTCAGCCGGAAGAACACCTCTCTCTCCGCGACGTTCATCTTCTCGCGCAACCGCAACAAGGTGACCGATTTGGGCAACGCCGTATCGAGCGGTCTGAGCACCGATTACCTGACGGGGATGCAGTACGAAGTCCGCGGCCAGTCGCTGTCGATGTTCAACGGCAATCCGAGCGTTTATGCCATCGGCTATCCGATGTATGTCTTCTACGGATACCGGGTGGACGGCATCATTCAGCAGGGCGAGGACCCCGGCTTCATGAGTTCCGACGGCAAGGATCTGCCCGGCGAGTTCAAGTATGTGGATCTGAACGGTGACTATGCCATCGACGATAAGGACCGCTGCATCATCGGCGACCCGAATCCCGATTTTACGGCCAGTCTCAATCTGGCGTTCCGTTATAAGAATCTCGACGTATCGGTATTTCTCAACGGTGTGTTCGGCAACGACATCATCTATAACGGCTATACCTACGATCCGCGCGTGAAGATCAAGCGCTGGACCCCCGATAACCCGACTAACAAATACCCGCGCCTGAATTCGACGCGAAGCTACCTGTTCTCGGACTATTTCGTTCATGACGGCTCGTTCGTTCGCTTGCAGAACATCAATATCGGCTACACGATCCCTGTCCGCAAAGCCTTTATCCGCAGCGTGCGTGTGTTCGCCAACATCGAGAACGCCTATACCTTTACCGAATTCGACGGTTACGATCCCGAGGTGGGGGTCGATGGTATCTATTGGGGCGGTTATCCCCGCCTGCGGAAATATACCATCGGTCTGGATCTGAAATTCTAAGCTGACGACTATGAAAAATTTGCTTTATATCATTTCGCTCTGCGGGCTGCTCACGGCGTGCGACCTGCAGGAGGAGCCGTACGGATTCTATTCCGACGACAATTTTTACAAGAACGAGACCGATGCTGAGTCGGGGCTGCTCTATGCCTACAATGCCTTGACGTTCCTCGAATATTCGCGCGGCATCTTCTACATCGGCGACATTCCGACCGAGACCATGTCGCCCAAGAGCGACGAGGCCGGCGATGTCTACCAGCTTGAGAACTGGATCGCGGGCCGTGAGACCGAGCAGTTGAAATACTATTTCAAATACTGCTACATTGCGATCAACCGCGCCAATACGGTGATCGACCATATTCAAAACAGTTCGGCGCTGAGCGAGACGGCCCGCCGCCGTATTCTGGGCGAAGCCTATTTCCTGCGTGCGTGGAACTATTTCAACCTGGTGCGCACGTTCGGTATCGTCCCCGTGCAAACGCAGATGGTGGCGGAACTGTCGCAGACGACGCCTCCGATGGCGACGGGTCTCGACCAGCTTTACGACCTGATCTTCGGCGACCTGACCCGGGCGGACGACCTGCTCGAAGTCAACAAGGTTTTCGGACGGGCGGACAAAGTGGCGGCGCAGTCGTTGATGGCCAAGGCTTACCTGACCGTCGCCTCGTCGAAGGAGCACAACGTTTACCGCTATACGGAGATGCGCCGCGAACCGCAGATCATGTACGACAGCGCCGCTTATTGGGCGGGAAAGGTCGTTCGTGATTATAGGGACTCGTACGATTTCGATACCGACCTGCGCACCATCTACGATGTGGACAAGCCCACGGGACCCGAGCATATCTTCATCATGCCGATCGACCGCAGCGGTACGCAGGAGGGCAACTATTCCAAACTGCCTTTGCTTTTCCTGCCGTCGAACAACTCCGTGCCGTTTTACATCCGTTACGGCAACGGCGATTTGCAGCGGGCCAACGGCAACGGCTGGGGCGTTTTCCTCTGCAACGACGAGTTCGTCGAGACGCAGTTCAGCACCACCGACAAGCGCCGTACCGAGCTGATTCATCGTGATATATACGATGCCTCGGGCAATCCGATCGTGCCCAACCAGGTCAAGGGCTACTTTTCGAGCAAATATGTCGATCCCGATTTCATTGGCGAGCGTACCAGCGCCCGGCCTTATCTGATCCGGTTTTCGGATATTGCGCTGGTGTATGCCGAGGCCGCGGGACCCGAAGAGGGGTTGGCCTATGTGAACCGCATCCGCGAAAGAGCCGGTGTGACGCCGCTTCCGTCCGGAATGACGACGGATGAATTCCGCAAAGCCGTAATCAAGGAGCGTGCGCTCGAATTGGCATTCGAGGGCAACCGGCTTTACGATCTTCGTCGCACGGCCTCGGTTACGACCACCGACATCAGGGCTGCCGGACTGAGCGAGGCCGAAGCCGCCTATTATCCGATCCCGCAGCGTGAAATAGATTTGAATCCCAATTTGTAGCGTTATGAAAAATCTGAAATATATCGTATTGTTGCTTTCGTGCCTGACAGTGATTTCCTGCACGAAGGACATCGACGAGAAAGAGCCGAGCAACGAATGCTCGATTCTCGACATCAAACTGACGGGGCAGCTGGGCAAGGCCACCATCGAACGGGTGGACGACAATCAGGGAACTGTGATTCTCTATATTTTCGAACAGGCCGATTATCCGTGGGAAGCGGTAGGCGTCGAGGCGCTGGCCCTCTCGGCCTATGCCACGGCGGATGTCGCCGACGGCGGTACGCTCGATTTTCGGAATCCGGACCGCAAGGCGCGTATCATCGTGCGTTCCCAGACCGGGAAACAGGTGCTGTGGACGGTTTATCTCAAACCCTACGACCCGTTCTATGTTGGCACGTGGTCCGTCAGCGACATCAAGATCTACGTGGATCAGAATATCAGCGGCAACGGTACCGGGAAATGGGATACTTCGATGGGCGGTTCCGAGTTCGGGACGTTTGCCTCTCCGGAGCTGGACAACGTCATCACGATTACGATGAACGAGGAGATGGTTGACGGGAAGTTCACAGGCAAGATCGTCAATGCCGCCGGGGCCGACGGGCTGTACGGGTCGTTCAAGGGCGTCTATCCGGGCGAGTACACCGAGGATGCTCCGCTGGATATGGACCCGCGTCTGCGGCATCTGATTCCCGCCGGGGAATCCGACTGGGTGCTGGACCTCTCGACCAACGAGATGAAGATCTCGAAGAACAACATCACCTCGACGATGACTTTCAGCCAGGATACTTCGGGCAATCTTTTCTTTGATTTCGCTTTGCCGGATGCGTCGGGCGATACGCCGGGCAACAATTTCTATAATAATTTCTGGCGCAGTTCGTACAAGTTCTCGTACATCGTGCGGGCCGCCGAATAGGGCGGACATGCTGACCTTAACGAAAAACCGGACCTGCCGTCGGCAGGTCCGGTTTTTCAGTTGTCGGAATGAACGGTCTATACCGTCATGATCTCCTTCTCCTTTTTGGCGAGGACCTCTTCGAGGACCTTGGAGAACTTTTCGAGCAGTTTCTGCGACTGCGTTTCACCGTCTTTCGATTCGTCCTCGGGCATGCCCTCCTTCTGGGCCTTCTTGAAGGCATCTACGGCGTCGCGGCGGGCGTTGCGCAGGCTGATGCGCGCCGTTTCGGCCTCCGAACGCACCTGCTTCACCAACTCCTTGCGGCGCTCCTCGGTGAGGGGCGGAATCGACAGGCGGATCTGCTCGCCGTTGTTCGAGGGCGTCAGGCCGATGTTCGAGTCGATGATCGCCTTCTCGATCGGCCGCAGCATGTTCTTGTCCCACGGCTGGATCAGGATGGTTTTGGCGTCGGGTACGGTGACGCTGGCGGCGCCCGAGACGGGAACCTGCGAGCCGAAATAATCGACCATCACGCCGTTCAGGGCGTTGGGCGACGCTTTGCCGGCGCGTACGTTCAGCAGTTCCTCTTCGAGGTGGTCAATGGCCTTCTGCATGCGGCCCGTGGCATCGTTGAGAATCGTTTGTGTATCCATGACGTTTGAGGTTTAATTTTCGAGTGTCTTTTCAATGGTGCGGATCAGGGCGTCGAACTCCTCGTCGTCGTAGCCCACCGTGGCGAGGATCACCTTGCCCTGCTTGTCGATGAGGAAGTTGCGCGGGATGTAGTCCGTCGCATAGCGGTCGTAGACGGTCCGTGCGGAGTCGAGGCCCATCGGGAACGTGTAGCCGGTCTTTTCGCGGAAAGCCTCCACCGTTTCGCGCTTCTCGCCGCGCGAGACGGGCAGGAAGACGAAGGGTTTGCCGGCGAAACGGTCGATGATCTCTTTCTGCACGCGGGTCAGCTCCTGGCGGCAGGGCGGGCACCACGTGGCCCAGAAATTGAGCAGCACGACCTTGCCGCGCAGCTCTTCGAGCGACAGGCGGCTCCCGTCGGTCAGTTTGACCGTGAAGCCGGGAGCCGTCTCCCCGGCCCCGACGAGCGTGGTCGCTTCGGTCTTCGTCTCGGCGCTCTTCCGGGCGTTGCGGCTGCCGCATCCGGGGAGCAGCAGGATGACAGCGATGATGACGGCGATCAGCGCCAGCATCACCCACAGCGATTTGTTGCTTTTTTTCTTGGCCATAGCTTTACGGTTTTACGAGCGTTCCGATCGGTTCCCCGGCAAGTACCTTGCCCAAATTGCCTTCGGTGTCCATGTCGAAGACGATGATCTGCAAGCCGTTTTCGCGGCAGAGCGTGAAGGCCGTGAGGTCCATGACCTTCAGCCGGCGGTCGAGCACCTCCTCGAACGAGATTTCGTCGAATTTCACGGCCGCGGGGTCCTTCTCCGGATCGGCCGTGTAGACGCCGTCCACGCGGGTGCCTTTCAGCAGTACGTCGGCCTCGATCTCGATGCCGCGCAGGGCCGAGGCCGAGTCGGTCGTGAAATAGGGGTTCGAGGTGCCGCCTCCGACGATCACCACGTAGCCCGCTTCGAGATACTCGATGGCACGGGCCTTGGAGAAATACTCGCCGATCGGCTCCATGCGGATCGAGGTGAGCACCTTGCACTTGACCCCGTTGTCCTCGAGCGCCGATTGGAGCGCCAGCGAATTGATGATCGTGGCGAGCATGCCCATCTGGTCGCCCTTCACGCGGTCGAAGCCCTTTTTGGCGCCCGAGAGGCCGCGGAAGATGTTGCCGCCGCCGATGACGATGCCGATCTGCACGCCCGTCGCCGCTGCCGCCTTGATCTGTTCGGCGTAGGATTGCAGCACCTCGGGCGAAAGCCCGTACTTTTGTGCGCCTTGCAGCGATTCGCCGCTCAGTTTCAGGAGTATCCGCTTGTATTTCATCTCTGATGCGTTTTATCGTAACGCGAAGATAGGTATTTTTTCGAGAAATTTGCATATTATTGTCTATCTTTGGTGTCGTTACGGCTCTTTTGTCGGTCGGGGCGTTTTGCCGCACCGCATGCAATCCGGTTTTGGCGCCCTCCGTTCTTTTTCCTATCTTCGGAGGCGTAACGCCCCTTTTAGGAGTCGATAGGTTGTCCGGAGACTGGGCGTGATCCGGTTTTGGATTCGTTCGTTCTTTTTCCTATCTTTGCAATCCTTATGTCGTCGGAAGAATATAAACTGCTCGATACGATCTCGTCGCCGCGGGAGCTGAAAAAGCTCTCGGCGGAGGAGCTGCGCGTTTACTGCGACGAGCTGCGACGCTATATCATCGACGAGTGTTCGGTCAACCCGGGGCACCTGGCTTCGAGCCTCGGGGCCGTGGAGCTGGCCGCGGCGCTGCATTATGTCTTCGAAACCCCGGAGGACAAGATCGTCTGGGATGTCGGCCACCAGACCTACGCCCACAAGATCATCACCGGACGCCGCGAGGCGTTCCGGACCAAGCGCCGGCTGAACGGCATCAGCGGCTTTCCGCGCATGTCCGAGAGCGAATACGACGCTTTCGGGGGCGGTCACGCCTCGGTGTCGATCTCCGCGGCTTTCGGCATGGCCAAGGCGGCCGAACTGCGGGGCGAGAAGCGGCAGGTGGTGGCCGTCATCGGCGACGGTTCGATGACCGGCGGGCTGGCTTTCGAGGGGCTCAACAACGCCGGGGCCTCGAAGCGCACGAACCTGCTGGTGATCCTGAACGACAACAACATGGCTATCGACCAGGCCACCGGGGCGCTGAAAAACTACCTGCTGAAAATTTCGACTTCGGTCCACTACAACCGTTTCAAACAGCGGCTGTGGGGCATTCTGTCGCATACGCCGCGCCTGCTGAGGCTCTGCCAGAAGGCGGGCAACGCCGTGAAACAGGGCCTGCTGAACAAGAGCAACCTCTTCGAAAGTCTCAATTTCCGTTACTTCGGGCCCGTGGACGGCCACAACCTCAAAGAGCTGGTGCGGACGCTCCGTGCGCTGCGCGACATCGAGGGTCCCAAGCTGCTGCACGTTATGACCGTGAAGGGAAAAGGCTACCTTCCGGCCGAGCACAACCAGTCGGTCTGGCATGCTCCGGGGTGCTTCAATCCCGATACCGGCGAGCGGATTTCCGCTCCGGCCGACGCGGCGCGCTATCAGGATGTCTTCGGCGAGACGCTGTTGGAGCTGGCCCGCAGGGACACCCGTGTCGTGGGCGTCACGCCCGCCATGCCGTCGGGCTGTTCGATGAACATCCTCCTGCGCGAAATGCCGGAACGCTGTTTCGACGTGGGGATCGCCGAAGGGCACGCCGTGACCTTCTCGGCGGGGCTCGCCGCGGCGGGGATGGTGCCTTTCTGCAACATCTATTCAACGTTTATGCAGCGGGCTTACGACAATGTGATCCACGACGTTGCGATACAGGGGCTTCCGGTGGTGATGTGCCTCGACCGCGGCGGATTGGTGGGCGAGGACGGCGTGACGCACCACGGGGTCTTCGACATGGCCGCTTTCGGGGCCGTGCCGGGACTGACTGTCGCCGCGCCGATGAACGAACCCGAACTCCGCAACATGATGTGGACCGGCTTGCAGGCCAGCGCACCCTTTATGATCCGCTATCCCCGCGGGCTCGGGGAGGGGCTGCCGTGGCGGGGCCTGCCGTTCGAGACGCTGCCCGTGGGCCGCGGACGCCGCCTGCGCGAGGGGCGCGACGTGGCGTTGGTGACCGTCGGGACCGTCGGTAATGCGGCGGCCCGGGCTGCGGAACGCGCTGCGGCGCAGGGGGTGGAGGCCGCCCATTATGACCTGCGCTGGGTGAAACCCCTCGACACGGAGCTGCTCGACGAGGTGGGGCGCACGTTTCGCCGCGTCATTACCGTCGAGGACGGCTGTCTGCGCGGAGGTGTCGGCGAGGCTGTCGCCGCTTATTTCAATGCCCGCGGTTACGATGCGCACGTCACGTGTCTGGGCATCGGCGACGCCTGGGTCGAACACGGCACGCCCGAACAGCTTCACGCGCTCTGCGGCTACGACGAGGAGTCGATTCTCCGCGCTCTCACGCAGCCCGTTTAAGAAGCGGGTTTTAGGGGCGCAGGCGTAGACACTTGTATAGTGCGTCGTCCTGCTCTCCGTTCGCTTCTGCGCTTTCTGTAATTTGTTACATGGTAAATGTCCAGTCGTCGCCGCGGCTGAGGGAGGGATCGAACCGGAAACCCTCCCATTCGAAGGCTTGAAGCGTCGCAGGGTCGGTGATCCGGTTTTTCAGTATGTGCCGCGTCATCTCGCCGCGGCACATTTTCGTGTAGATGACGATGGTTTTCAGCCGGTCGCCCTCGCGGATGCGGAACTCCGGGGTGATGACCCGCACTTCGCGGCACACGCGCTTCCAGTCGAAGAGCCGTTTCATCTCCCCGCTGGCCAGGTTGACCAGAATGCCGTCGTCGCGCCGGATTTTGTCCAGCAGGGCGTCGGTCAGCCGTTCGTGCCAGTAGGCGAAGAGCGTCTGTTCGTCGTGGCCGGGCAGCACGGCGTCGCCTTCGAGCCGGTAGGGGCGGATGGCGTCCAGCGGGCGGAGCACTCCGTAGAGGAACGACGTGATGTTGAGGTGCTCCTGGGCGTATTCGAGGTCGGCGGCGGAGAAGCTCGCCGGGTCGATGCGTTTGAAGACGATGCCCGTGTAGGCCGCGAGAGCCGGGAGCGCCGGGGTGTCGCTGTCGTGGAATCGGCGGTAGCGCAGGTGGTTTTCGGCGGCGATGCGGCGGTTGACGCGCAGCAGCCGCGCCAGTTCGTCGGTCGGGAGCGTCGCCAGTTCGGCGGCCAGCCGCCGGGCCTCTTCGAGATGAACCGGAACGGTCGTGCGGGGTGTTGCGACGGAGCTCTGCTCCGCCATCGTCTTGGCGCAGGAGAGGAGTATTTGCATGGCGTCAGGCTACGGAGCAGGGGATGCCGAGGGCCTCGACGCGCGCGGCGATGGCCTGCAACTCCTCTTTGGAAACTTTTTCGAGCGTTTGGCAAGGGGTGTCGCGGTCGAGCGAGTAGACCATCACCTGTCGCGGGCGGATTTCGGCAACCAGCTTCAGCCATGCCGCGACCTCCTCTTCGGTGGTGTTGTCGATGGGCTGTCCGTCGCACGTTCCCCGCAGGAACATCGTTTGCAGGATCATCTTCCCTTCGAAGCGTTTCATCTCCTCGACGATGCCCCGGACCGTGTAGGCCGGGTTTTGCGGGTTGTTCATCCGTCGCACCGTCTCGTCGAACGCCGAGTCGAGTTTGAGAATGTTGTTGTCCACGCGCAGCAGGGCCCGGCGGACGCTGTCGCGGTGGATCTGCGTGGCGTTGGAGAGCACCGAGACTTTCGCCGCGGGGCACAGCGCGTCGCGCAGGGCCAGCGTGTCGCCGATGACGGCTTCGAATTCGGGGTGCAGGGTCGGTTCGCCGTTGCCGGCGAAGGTGATGACATCGGGCGGGGTGCCGTCGGCCACCATCTGCCGCAGGGTGGCTTCGAGTTGGGTGCGGACCTCTTCGCGGGCGTTGAAACGGCGCGCTCCGGGGTGTTCGGCGTTCCAGCCGCATTCGCAGTAGATGCAGTCGAACGAGCAGAGTTTCGACGCCGTGGGCAGCAGGTTGACCCCCAGCGAGAGGCCCAGCCGCCGCGAGTGCACCGGGCCGAAGATGATGTCATGGAATAGCGATGTCATAGGGCAAAGATAGTGCAAGGTGAGCGGAGTGCCAAATTTATTTGAGCACTTCCGAACCGCCGCCTATCTAAGGCAACGCCAAAGATCGTGCAAGCCGAGCGCAAAAGCAAGTTTACTTGCATTTTGCCGAACCGCCGCCTATCTAAGGCAACGCCAAAGATCGTGCAAGCCGAGCGCAAAAGCAAGTTTACTTGCATTTTGCCGAACCGCCGCCTATCTAAGGCAACGCCAAAGATCGTGCAAGCCGAGCGCAAAAGCAAGTTTACTTGCATTTTGCCGAACCGCCGCCTATCTAAGGCAACGCCAAAGATCGTGCAAG
>CDYL01017236.1_pt1 | contig 230190 bp, 225 predicted proteins | sample 557761 | NCBI WGS metagenome assembly CDYL01 (sample SAMEA3182104, study PRJEB8094) | gut metagenome | biome: human; feature: gut; material: Stool; isolation source: human stools | place: Canada | collected 2013-02-12 | reverse complement strand
GCTCTGTCGCAGAGCGTAGCGGTACATAAGCGGTCACAATACGACCGCTAAGTACCGACGTCTGCTTACGGCACTGCTTATTCTTATACCCAGCCGGGGCTACTGGTTTTTTTGAAAGCTTTCCAAAACGCAGAACTTCCGGCGTATGCGGTGCCATGTCGAAGATGTTTGTCGGAGGATGTTGATATTTTCTAGAAAAGTGCTGAAAGGCAGGGGGAAAGCGGACACGATGTCCGCGTCAGCCGATTGTCGACATGGATGTCGACTGTAGGCGGCCCCGTCATGATGAGAACTACTCATCACTTTTCGTAGAAAATTCACATCCGGAGACCTTACATCGAGACATGTGTATCGCATGCTCCGGGAGTTCGTCTGGTTTAAGGCTCCCTCCGCTACGAACCATGCCTATTCATAAGATTGTCAGCAAGGAACGCTGTCAATCTTATTTCATAGACGGCTGTCGCCGTATAAAAATAGAGTGAACCAGCCTCGCTTGTGCGCAAGCGCCCATCGAGGTGTTCCACTCTATTTTTGCATGGCTCGTAGCTATGCTAACTTTCTATTTAATTCCCGACCCGATGCAATGTCACATCATCCAGAGTTCCCCAGCTGTTCTTATTACATTGATATCTCACGCCAATGGTCAGGGTGCCGTCGGTGACTTTGATACCGGAGACGGTGGGATTCTGCCAGTCGGCATAGGTGGTGAGCATAAAAGGCACTGTCAGTTCCTTGCCGTCTACGACAGCATACAGCTCCATGGAAGCATCCGCTGCCAGGTCACCGCCCTGTGAGAAAGCGGACAATTCATAAGTACCGGGTTCCAGATCTGTGAAGCTCTGCTCAATGGAAAAGTCCATATCGGAGGTACCGGACCAGAAGTGGAAAGCTACCTCACCGCTGTGGGCATCGGCAGCTTTGACCTGATAGTCGGTGGGATTCGTTTCACCGGAATAGGTTACGGTCCACATGGAAGTATCGTCATCCTCGAAGCTGGGATTCTGTACATAATTGACCCGTTCTACCGTGACAATGGCAGTAACTTCCGTACCTTCATCCAGAGATCCGGCAACTGTGAACTCTCCGCCGTTTTCCGTGTCGATGGCGGCAATATCTTCAGCATCCCAGGTGACAGGAACCTGTTCTTCGGAACGATCGTTATAGATGATACTTACGGTATCCGGAAGCTTGACTTCCGCACCGATATTGCAGGACACCACTATTTCGGGGATGGTGTCTATCGCCAGAGGAGCAGTGGCTCCGTACTTCAGATATTTAAATATATTTAGGGAGGCCAGAGGATGTCCGGTGAAGTCGAACATGGCCTGATTGTCCCAGGAGCTTCCGCCGTAATACTGTCCGGCATCCTTTGGATCATAACCGCCTGCATAACTGCTGGCCCAACCGCTGCCGTATTTTTCCCAGATGGCAGAATTATCAGCATCGGCGGGACCGACCGGGATCCAGGTACCTTCCCAGTAGAAGATGCCTTCGGCACCGGCCTCGCTGGCAGCCGCACAGACATCCCGCACTTCGTTGGCCTGCCCCTGTACGCTGGCTGAATATCCTTCGGCCAGATCATCGGTTCCTTTAATGCTGTTGGCAGAGCCATCGCCGTCTTCCGAAGTATAACAGTAAGCGTTTTCCGCTACATATACCTTTTTGCCATAAGTATCACGGACATGGATAATGGCATTTTTAAGATCGTCCATCGTGCTGTGCCAGTAAGGATAGAAGGAAAGTCCCACAATATCATAGTCGATCTCCTTTACCTGTAGGCCGGTCAGTAGTGTGTCCAGTTTTTTCATATCATCGATGTTGGTGTAATGTACAGCCACCAGAATATCTTTTCCGGAAGCAGTGGCAGCATCCCTGACAGCCTTACTGCCGGAGGCCAACAGTTTTCGAACGTTTGATGCATCTGTCTCTCCACACATGCCGTTGTTGATCTCGTTGCCCACCTGTACCATACCGACGTCCACACCGGCATCCAGAATCTGCGTCAGGTTTTCCAGAGTGAAGTTATAGAGAGCGTCGGATTTTTCTTCGATATCCATACCTTCCCAGGCCTTTGGAACGAACTGCTTCTTGGGATCTGCCCAGAAATCGGAATAATGGAAATCAATGCAGACCTTCATGCCATACTGCGTGGCACGTTGTCCCAGAGTGATGGCAGTCGCCACGTCATTGTTGCCGCCACCGTAACCGTTGCCGTTCTCATCATAGGGATCGTTCCAGACCCGGAGACGGATATAGTTCACACCAGCCTGTGCCAGCGTCATGAACACATCCTGCTCTTCTCCGTCAAAGTTATAATATTTCACGCCACTGTTTTCCAGAGCCAATACTGCGGATACGTCCATACCACGGTAAAAATCATCGGAAATGCCGTCCACCGGCTCCACATAAATGGTAGACTCCTCCGGCCCCTCCGGCTGGGAAAAAGTGGTGACATCCGTGGCATCTGCAGTAGCGGTAACTGCGGATTCTGCCACTGTATCTGCGATTTCCAGATCCTGACTGCCGCATCCGGGCAGCCCGCCCATGACCAGTCCCGCACTGAGATACAGAGTCAACAGCCGTGTACGTAATTGCTTGCTAAAATGTTGCATAAGTAATCCTCCCACAAAACATAATTGCACAACCGCTTGTGCATATATATTATAGCATATTATCATCCATCAAAGATAAAATGTAACAAAAAGTGCGCAATAATTTCGAAGATTATTGCGCAAAACATTTGTTTTAAATACCAGAAGCAGGGAATCGTAGATGTATTATTGGAATTGAACAAAGCATTGACCGGGCAGCGGTGCAGAGCAGGAACGCGCCAGACTGTCCACCTTGATTGCCCGCATGGATGCTGCAGGGGAGGGAGATCAGGTCGCCCGTTTGCAGGATCCGGAATTCATACAGGAAATGTTAAAAAAATATGATTTGTAAAAGCTTCTGTGAAGAAGCCGGACCATAAAAATACGCCATGGGGAAGGAATCCTTCTCAATGGCGTGTTTTATTACAAGGCATTATACAAACAATTCGATCACAAACACCAGCACACAGCAGATCACGGATACCGGAAACAGTCCGGCACCGAGCCATGCGGCGATGATACCGGCAATGAGTGCCACCAGTCCGGAAATGGGGGTCTGGGTAGCATGGATGATGGCCGGGAAGGTCATGACGGCCAGCGTCACGTAAGGTACATAGTACAAAAAGGACTGAATAAACTGATTCTTGATGGGTTTACGGATCAGTGTCAGGGGTAAGACACGGATCGTATAGGAGACAGCCGCCATAACAGCAATATAAATATAATTATTCATTTACGTGGTCTCCTTTCTGTACAGATTCTCCGTTTTCCGCAGGAACGGCTTCCTTTGCATCCTGCTTCACCGGGAACAGGATTGCTGCAGCACCGGAGATGATCACGGTCAACAGGATGGTTCTCGTACCTTCTGACAGGGAAGAAATCCCGGGCAGATAGTTGCAGGCAAAGCTCAGTGCGAAGCTGATTGCTACCAGAGCAGCCACGATCTTACTTTTTCTGGCAGGCGGAATGATAATGGCCAGAAACATTCCGTATAACGCAACACTCAGGGCGCTGACAGCACGAAGAGGCAGCGCATTTCCGGCGATGATACCGCAGGCGGTTCCTCCGGCCCAGGCGGGCGCTGCCAACAGGATCGCACCGTAGGTATAGTACGGATTCAGGATACCCGGCCGGGCAATGGTAATGCCGAACAACTCATCGGTGACATCGTAAGCAATGATCAGACGGTGGAAAAAGGGCGTGCTGGGAGAAAATTTCTGGGCCAGCGCACAACTCATGAGTAGATATCTGGCATTGGCAATCAGCGTGATGATCGCCACTTCCAGATATGTGGCCTGTGCCGCAATCAGGGTAAAGGCTGCATATTCTCCGGCGGAAGCGTTATTTAACAGGCTTGCCAGAAAACCCTGCATGGGGGTAAAGCCTGCATGTCTTGCGGCAATTCCCAAAGAAAATGATACTGCGAAATATCCCAGAGCAATGGGAAAGCCGTCGCGGATACCGTCGCAGAAGACTTTCCTGCTGAATTTATCATTCATAATTATGATTCCCTCATCTTTCTGTAAGGCGTCTTTTGACGCACTTCACCTATTATAACGCACATCTTCAAAGGAGAAAAGGATGAAAATTAATGAGATAGGTACAGAACAGGAGTATATTTCTGCTTTTTTCACATAAATATGCAATAAGGAAGTTTTAACGGTGGATGACGGATGAAAATCAAATGGAGACAGTGGAAAATCATAATGACCGCAGTACTGGGGGCATTGCTGCTCACAGGCTGCGGTCTGCTTTCGAAAGAGAATGTGAAACTCAGAGATCTGGATTTTACGGTACTCAGTGAAGAAAAAATTCCCGAGGAATTAAAGACTGTAATCGCTGAAAAAGGAACGGAGCCATTTCAGCTGACCTACAGTGATAATCAGAACCTCTATATCAGTATTGGTTACGGTGAGCAGAAGACCGGAGGGTACAGCATTGCTGTGGATGCCCTGTATCTGACGGACGATGCCATTCATGTCAGCACCAGCCTCTTAGGCCCGGATATCACCGGACAAAAGGAAGGCGCAGGGAAACCCTCCACGCCTTACATTGTGTTAAAAACAGAACTTCTGGATAAAACCGTGCTTTATGATTAAACGAATGGTTCTTACAGATCCATCAAAATCTCCCGGCGCCGCCAGCTGATAAAACCATACATATCATTGGTGGCAAAGATCAGGGAAGTGACGCACACCAGCGCAGCCAGCAAAGTTAACGGGTCAAAATTTTTTCCTCCTGAAATATGATTTAGTTGCCAGCAACAGACTCATTTTCAGGATCCAGGATTGGCAGATTACGCTGACAGCGTTCCCGCAGATAACTGCAGAAAGTAGCGGTAGCCCGGCTCTGACTGCGGCTTTTGTCCCACAGCATTTTTACTTCGCGGGACGGTAGAGGCACATTTAAGGTCAGCGGAACGAGACTGTCGTTTTCAAAAAAGGGAGCTGCCAGAGGCTCCGGCACGAAGCCCACTCCCAGATTGTTCTGGAGCAGAGGGATGACCAGATCGGCGGTAGCTACTTCCATGGCGGGTTCGTAGTCCAGATGCTGTTCAATAAATACCTTCCGGTAATATTCATAGCTGGCGGTGCCGTATCCCAGACCAATGATGGAATGGAGCCGGAATTCTTTCAGCGTCATGGGACGATCAGACAAGGCGGCATAGTCGGGGCCGCCGGCGGGAACCTCCCGGAAAGTCAGCAGATCTTCGCAGGCCAGAGCATCATGAAGTTCAAAAGGGGTTGTCACAACAGCCAGATCCAGCCGGCCGTTCTGCAGAGATTTCAGAATCTCCGGAGTGGTATTGTTCTGGATACGTATTTTGATCTCCGGATAGCCAGTCTGGAAATCATGGAGATTCTGTAACAGAAATAAATGCAGGGCGGTCTCGGTGACACCCAGTTCAATGGTGCCGCTGCACACGTTTTTGTCCCGGCACAGTTCGGCTTCCGCATCCAACAGATGTTGACAGGCGATGGCAACATGGGCATAGAGCCGTTTTCCCTCTTCGGTCAGCTTCAGTCCCCGGGGTTCCCGGAGAAATAAACGGCAGTCCAGCTGATCCTCCAGAATATGAATAATCCGGGTCACATTAGGCTGGCTGCTTTTTAAGACCATGGCAGCCTTGGTGATATTTTCGTATTTTGCGACATAATAGAAAATCTTGTAATATTCAAAACTAATATCCATATAAAAATGATATACCTCGCATATAAACTATATATTTTTAGTATCCGTGTGGATATAGTATAATACGCGGTTGAAAAAAAGTAAACAGAGGAGAAAAGGATATGCGACATTTGATTGATTCACTGGACCTGTCGGTAGCGGAGACGCAGGAAATCTTAGACCTGGCAGACCGGATTGCTGCCGATTCCGCTGCATATGCTCATTGTGCAGATGGAAAAATACTGGCAACCTTATTTTACGAGCCCAGCACACGTACCAGATTATCTTTTGAGACGGCTATGCTGAACCTTGGCGGCAGAACATTGGGATTTGCCGGTGCGGAACAGTGCAGTGCCACGAAAGGTGAGACGGTGGCAGATACCGCACGGGTGGTCAGCTGCTATGCAGATATCATTGCCATGCGGCATCCGAAAGAGGGAGCACCGCTCCGAGCTTCCATGTATTCCCGGATTCCGGTGATCAATGCCGGGGACGGAGGACATAACCACCCGACCCAGACCATGATCGATCTGCTGACCATAAGACAGCGCAAAGGACACTTGGATCATCTGAAGATTGGCTTTTGCGGTGACTTGAAATTCGGCAGAACCGTACACTCTCTGGTGAACAGTCTGGTGCGCTATCCGGGCAATGAATTTTATTTCATTTCTCCGGAGGAACTGAAGGTTCCGGAATATCTGATCGAGGATACTCTGAAACCGGCCAAAGCCCCCTACCATGAGGTATCCAGCCTGGAGGAGACACTGCCAGAGCTGGATGTGCTTTACATGACCAGAGTTCAGAAGGAACGTTTTTTCAATGAGGAAGATTATATCCGGTTAAAAGATATCTACATTTTGGATCAGGAGAAACTGAATCTGGCGAAAGCGGACATGCCGGTTCTTCATCCGCTCCCAAGAGTGGACGAGATCGCACCGGAAGTGGATGCAGATCCGAGAGCAGCGTATTTTCAGCAGGTATTGAATGGTAAATTTATCCGTATGGCATTGATCTTAAGTCTGTTAGACCTTACGGATCCTGTGACGGGAAAGAAGGTGTTTTTATGTTAAACGTAGAATCCATTCAGAATGGTGTTGTGATCGATCATATTCCCGCGGGAAAGGGAATGGACATCTACAGATTGCTGGAATTGGAATCCAAGACGCAGTCTGTAGCATTGCTGCAATCGGTGAAAAGCCAGAAATACGGCTGCAAGGATCTGATCAAGATTGAGGGCGAGACGTTGCCGGAGCGGTTGGATATTCTGGGATATCTGGACAGTCAGATCACACTGATCGTGATCCGGGACGGAAAAGTTGCAAAAAAGTATCATCCGGTTCCTCCACAAAGACTGGTTAATGTGATAAAATGTAAAAATCCCCGTTGTATTACCAGTATAGAGACGAATTGTGACCACATATTTGAACTGTCGCCTTCCGGAAGATATCGTTGCCTGTACTGTAATCAGGAGATGCCTGTAGGAAGGTAATTGTATGTATCGGAGACAGAATCTGCAGGTTACTGAAAGGAATGAGAATTACTATGCAACGTAAATTACACGGACAAATGTCAGAGTCGTTTCTGATTGCTGGAATTTTGTCAATTTCCGGCGGATTACAGGATGCTTATACTTATATGTACCGTGGCAAGGTATTCGCCAATGCCCAGACCGGTAATATCGTGTTGCTGGCCCAGAATCTGATAGACCGGAACTGGTCCGTGGCGCTTCGGTATTTTTCCCCGCTTTTGTTCTTCGCGTTGGGAGTAGCGGCAGCGGAGTGCATCCATATGCGATATCAGAAGGCTCAGAGGATCCACTGGCGGCAGCTGGTGCTTGCTATAGAGATTCTGTTGCTGTTTGCCGTGGGATTTTTCCCGAATGAGATGGATCTGCTGGCCAATGCCATGGTATCTTTCGCCTGCGCCATGCAGGTACAGGCTTTCCGCAAGGTGAACGGTTATGCTTTTGCCAGTACCATGTGTATCGGTAATCTGCGCAGCGGCATGGAATCCCTGTGTGCCTATGGGAAGACGAAGGACAAAAAAATCTTACGGAAATCCGGCAATTATTTTGGAATCATTTTCCTGTTTGCCGTTGGTGCGGCGCTGGGCGGACATATGATCGGCTACATAGGGGCGAGGACCATCTGGATCTCCTGCATCATATTACTGATCAGCTTCCTGTGTATGTTCATTAAAGAAGAAAAGAAGGAACATCCCGAGATCGTACAGGAGGAACGGGAGATTCGTGAAAATCTGCAAAACATCCGCAAAGAAGCAAAAGATGTGGAACATATTCTGGAGGATGATATCCGTTCCCAGATTGAGAAGTAAAAGTAAAAAAAACTGCAACGAAAAATATTACAGTGCTTTTACATCGTCCCGTAAAGCACCGGTCATCTCCTGGACAAAAGTAGTCTGGGAGGAGATCTCTTCCGCTACGACGGCGAATCCGCGGCTATGTTCTCAGGCACGGGTCGTCTCGATGGAAGCATTCAGGGACAGAAGATTGGTTTTTCACACCGCAGTATGGCCTTGCTGACATGGTAAAAAATCGGCCAGAACCGATGAAATTTGCCGGCTTCCGGTATCATGGACGAAAGGCTGCGATGAAAAAAGTTTCACAGCGATATACCGAATTTCTGCAGGTCTACTTTATTGCCGGTGACCTCGATGCCGTCGGCCCGGAGGCGGTTGGCCTGTTCGTTGGAACCGCCGAAGGCAAAGGCACCGGAGAGTTCCCCTTTGGAATTGACCACGCGGTAGCAGGGGATATGGTCGGGATCCGGGTTCTTGTGCAGGGCATTGCCCACGGCCCGGGCCATCTTCGGTTCTCCGGCCATGGCGGCAACCTGACCGTAGGTGGCGACGCAGCCTTTCGGAATCTTTTTGACGGCTTCATAGATCCGCTTCGTAGGACTGTCGGTGACGAGATCATAGCTTTCTGCGATCATGCGCCGGATGTCCTCATCGGGGATCGAACCATCTAAAATAATGGTGTTCCAGTGATCTTTATTCTGATGATATGCGGGAATGACGGAAGAAAAGGTACTGCGCCAGAAGTCCCGCCAGGCAGGATCGGTCTTCACATTCAGATGCAGACAGCCATCCTTTTCATAAGTCCATAGAAAAGCTTTTTTACTGCCCTTCACACGTACCAGCTGCCAGTTGGGATCGTGGAAGGGCATTTCCATATAAGTATTTGGAAAAGACAATCCGTAGTTCAGCGCTTCCTCTCTTGTTTTCATGTCGTCAGACCTCCTTTTTTCTATTATAACACTCTTTTCTTTTCTATGAAAACATGATAAACTTTTCCGAGAAACAGGTCACGAAGGCGGGTGGTAAAAGCCCGGGAATGGAGACAATATGATACTGATACATGATGGCTACATGATCGATCCCAAGTCGGGCAGAGAGGGCAATTATGATATCCTGATCGACGGTGACAAGATTGTAAAGATTGCGGAAAAGATAGAACCGAGGGGCAAAGTGACCCGGATCAATGCGGAAGGTTTATTGGTGGCTCCCGGGCTGGTGGATGTGCATGTGCATTTCCGGGATCCCGGCTTTACGGCAAAGGAAGATATCAACACCGGTGCTGCGGCAGCAGCAAAAGGCGGCGTGACCACAGTGGTACTGATGGCGAACACGAAGCCTGCGGTGGACAGTGAGGAGACGCTGCATTATATCCTGGATAAGGGAGCGAAGACAGGCATTCATGTGACCACCTGCGCCAATGTGACCATGGGGATGCAGGGAAAACAGCTGACGGATATGAAGAAGCTGGCAGTGGCAGGTGCCGTAGGATTCACGGATGACGGAGTGCCCCTGCTGGATGCGGAACTGGTGCGCCGTGCCATGGAGATCTCCGCAGAGCTGGACATGCCCATCAGCTTCCATGAAGAAGATCCGAAATATATCGAGAACAACGGTGTGAACCGGGGAAAGGCCAGCGAGTATTACGGTATCGGCGGTTCTTCCAGAGAGGCGGAGATCGCGCTGGTGGAGCGGGACCTGAAGCTGGCAGAAGAGACCGGAGCCTGCATCGACATTCAGCATATCAGCAGCAAGGAAGCGGTGGAGCTGGTGCGTCAGGCCAAAAAGCGCTGCTCCAATATCCACGCGGAAGCCACTCCTCATCATTTTACCCTGACTGAGGATGCCGTGATCAAGTACGGTACACTGGCGAAGATGAATCCGCCCCTGCGGGAGGAAGCGGACCGTCAGGCGGTGATCCGGGGACTGGTGGACGGCACCATCGATATGATCGCTACGGATCATGCCCCCCATACTGCGGAGGAAAAAGCAAAGCCGATCACAGAGGCACCCAGCGGCATTACCGGGTTGGAGACGTCTCTGGCGCTGGGCATTACGGAACTGGTGGACAGAGGATATCTGACCATGAAGCAGCTGTTGCGTCTGATGAGTACCAATCCGGCGGCTATGTACCATCTGGATGCCGGATATCTGGCCGAGGACGGCCCGGCGGATGTGATTCTGATCGATACCGCAGCGGAGTTCACTCCGGAGAAATATGCGTCCAAGGCCACGAATACACCGTTTACCGGATGGAATCTGAAGGGTGAAGTGAGGAAGACCATCTGCGGAGGCAGAATCGTATACGAAGCGTAGAGCCCATGGTAGAGAGCACTTATAAGAGCGCTATAGCGTTATAAATAGAAGAGAAAAGGACAATAACATGAAAAAGAAAATCACAGCAACTGTGCTTTCCCAGAAGGAGATCGCACCCAGAATTTTTGACATGTGGATCGCTACAGATCTGGCTGAACAGGCAAAAGCCGGTCAGTTCATCGGCGTATACCCCAAGGACCGGAGCACCTTGCTGCCCCGTCCTATCAGCATCTGTCAGGTAAGCGACAAAAAGGATGCCCTGCGCATTGTGTACCGGATTGCCGGACAGGGCACCGCGGAATTTTCTTCTTATACAGAAGGAGACAGTGTGGAGATTCTGGGAACTTTAGGCAACGGCTTCCCCACAGAGGCAGCGGAAGGTAAAAAAGTATTCCTTATGGGCGGAGGTATCGGTATCCCTCCCATGCTGGAGCTGGCAAGAGAGCTTCCGGCTTCCGCAGAAAAGCAGATCATCGTGGGCTACCGTGATAACGAGCTGTTCTTAAAAGAGGATCTGGAAGAGAACGGAACCGTATATATTGCCACCGAGGATGGCAGTGTTGGCACGAAGGGCAATGTCATGAATGCCATCGAAGAAAATGCATTGCAGGCAGATGTGATCTTCGCGTGCGGACCGATGCCCATGCTCCGTGCGATCAAAAAATATGCGGAAGAAAACGAAATCAAGGCCTATATCTCTCTGGAAGAGCATATGGCCTGTGGCGTGGGTGCCTGCCTGGGCTGCGTGGTAAAGACCAAAGAAGTGGATCATCATTCTCATGTGCATAATGCGAGAATCTGCACCGATGGCCCCGTATTTGATGCTGAGGAGGTAGAGATCTGATGAATACACAGACAACGATTGCAGGAGTAACTTTCAAAAACCCCGTAATGACAGCATCCGGAACCTTTGGCTCCGGCATGGAATATGAAGAATTCGTAGATCTGAACCGCCTGGGTGCGGTGGTGACCAAGGGTGTAGCCAATGTGCCCTGGCCCGGCAACCCGACCCCTCGTGTGGCAGAAGTATATGGCGGTATGCTCAATGCCATCGGTTTGCAGAACCCCGGCATTGACGTATTCATGGAGAGAGATATTCCTTTCCTGAAAAAATATGATACGAAGATCATTGTGAACGTCTGCGGTAAGACCGTAGAGGATTACGTGGATGTGGTAGAGCGACTGGGAGACGAACCGGCAGTCAGCATGCTGGAGATCAATGTATCCTGCCCCAATGTCAAGGAAGGAGCCATTGCGTTTGGACAGAAAGCAGATGCTCTGTACAATATTACTTCCGAACTGAAAAATCATGCAAAACAGCCCATTATCATGAAGCTGAGCCCTAACGTAACGGACATTACGGAGATGGCAAAGGCAGCGGAGGCAGCAGGCGCAGATGCCCTGTCCCTGATCAATACCATCACCGGTATGAAGATCGACATTCACCGCAGAAAATTCGCCATTGCCAACAAGACCGGCGGCATGAGCGGCCCTGCCATCAAACCCATCGCTGTCCGTATGGTCTATCAGGTGGCACAGGCGGTACAGATCCCCATTATCGGTATGGGAGGTATTGCCACGGCGGAGGATGCCATCGAATTTATCCTGGCAGGTGCCAGCGCTGTCAGCGTCGGAGCCATGAATTTTGTGGATCCCTATACTACCGTGAAAGTAGTGGAGGGCATCGAGGATTACATGCGTACCTACCATGTGGAGAATCTGACCGATCTGATCGGTGCAGTGCAGTAAGATACAGAGAACAGAATACGGTATAAGTACACAGAGACCTTCATATATATAGATATATCTGTATATATGGAGGTCTTTTATTGTGGAGCTGATCAAGAGAAATATACATATGGACCGGGTAAAACGATCCACTGTCATACAGTTTACCATGGAGGAGGATCTGAATCTTCCAGAGGATAAACCGGACATCAGTACCCTGAACCTGGAAAAGGGAGAAGTTGTCATCGAGGAGATCCGGCCCGGTACGGATGAGGTGACGGTACGGGGAAAACTGGGCTATGCCATTCTGTATCATACGCAGGAGACAGGGAGCAATCTGGTGCTTTTAAGCGGTGCACTGCCCTTTGAAGAAAAAATTCATATGGAGGGAACGTTGCCGTCAGATACTGTAGCGGTGAATGGAACCGTAGAAGATTTCACGGTAAATATGATCAATTCCCGGAAGCTGAATCTGCAGGCATTGCTGCTTCTCACGGCCCGGATCGAAGAGATTTACGATGAAGAACTGCCCGTGGGAATCCAGGGAGGCAGCGCCGGAGAAGGTGTGGAATACCGGATCTCGCCCATGGAGGTGACGGAGCTTTCCATCTGCAAGAACGATATTTTTCGCAAAAAAGAGGAGATTCCGCTGCCCTCCAGCTATCCGAATATTTACCAGATCCTCTGGAGTAATGTGTCACTGCGGGATGTGGAATTCAAGCCACAGGAAGAGAAACTGGCAGTGCAGGGAGATATTCAGGTCTTCGTTCTCTATGAGGCAGAGGGGGAGGAGCGGTCTATTCGTTCCTATGAGACGACAATTCCGCTGAATGGCACTCTGGAATGTCAGGGATGTCGGGAGGAACTGCTGCCGGATATCCGGTATTCACTGGTAAGACAGGAACACGGACAGCCAGAGCTGACGATCCAGCCGGATCTGGACGGGGAAGAGAGAATCCTTGGGCTGGAATGTGCTCTGGAACTGAATATCCGTCTCTATGAGGAAGAGCAGATCGATATTTTAAGAGATATTTACGGCGTGACAAAAGAAGTGATCCCGGACACCAGAGATGCCAGCCTGCGTCAGTTGCTGGCCAGAATCACAGGCAAGACAAAAGTGACGGATCACAGAAAGACCGATATCGGCTCACCGGTACTGCAGGTGTTGCACAGTGAGGGAATCGTGGCGATCGATCATCAGGAGACCACAGAGGAAGGAATCCGCCTGCAGGGCAGCATTGATCTTACAGTGTTGTGCATTACGGAAAATGATGAGACTCCTTATGTGAGTACCAGAGAGCAGATTCCGTATGAATATACCCTGAATGTGCAGGGAGTGACGGGAACGGATCAGGCAGAGGTACACAGTGAACTGGAGCAGCTGCAGGTGAATCTGCTGGAGGGAGAGGAACTGGATGTAAAGGCTGTTCTTTCCTTTTCCACGACCGTGATGAAGAATATTCCGTTAGAAGCCATCGAAGGGGTGGAAGAGCGGGAAATCGACAGTAATGTGCTGGCCGGACTGCCCAGTGCGGTGATCTATATTGCGGCACCGGGGGATGACCTGTGGAGCATCGGCAGGAAATATCATATGCCGGTGAAGACTGTAAGAGAATTAAACGCGTTGGAAAGCGATGAATTACGCCCGGGGCAGAAGGTGCTGCTGGTAAAAGGTCTGGCCTGATACAGTTCGGAAAAGAAAAACCATGTTGTACATGGATGCGTTCTGTGGCATCGGTACAACATGGTTTTTCTATAGGAAAGTCTGTCGAGAATACGACATTATTCTTCTGTGGTCAGTCCGGCATCTGCTGCCAGCTTGTCGAATTTCTCCATAACAGCATCATAAGTCTTCTGGGAGATCTCGGGAAGAGAACCGCCCCAGGTCTTCTCAGCCTGTGCGTAGCCCTTCTTGAATGCCTCGCGCATGGACTCGATCTTGTCCGGGTCACCGCCGGTCAGAGCATTGGCAAACTGAATGATACGGTCGGAAGTCTGGTTCACACCCCAGTAACCGTCCTCGGCGATATCTGCCTGCGCCTGTGCCTTGGTAGCAGGATCTACGGTGAAATTACCGGAACGTAAAAAGGACCAGATGTCATTGGCATTGCCGTAGGTGTTAGCCTGCTTGCCCATCATCTGTTCTACCAGAGAACGAAGCTGACTGGCACGGTTTTCCGCATCTGCCTTTAATTTGTTGACCAGATTGGTATCCGGTGTATAGGTTTTCTTCGTGGAAGAAGTCTTGGCAGCGGTGCTGTGCTCATAGATGACACCGGTATCTTCCGCGGTAGTTGTAGTTTTTGCTTCCTCTGCGGAAGTTTTCTCTTTTGCTGCACTTGTGCTGTTATAGCTGTAGGCTGCAGCGGCCTGGGTTGATGTAACTCCGTTTACGCTCATAGTTTCCTCTTTTCCGGTACGGTTCTGCTGTCCGTACCTGTTGTCATCCTTGACTATACATGTTTTAACCTTCTGAGGGTTTTTGGTTTCACCTGTTATATCGTCCCCGGACAGTGGATACTTTAGAGGATTTAGAGAAAAACAGGGGAAAAATCTATGGAAAAATCTATGGAAAGAACCGCACTCCATTGACAAAATACGCAGGATTGTATAAAATTAAGTACAATTATTGTATACACGCTATTCAGAGGCATGTAGTTTTGGAATAGCGCCCTAACGTATTGGAGACAAAAATGAACGAATATCGGATAAAAGCGTATGCCAAGATCAATCTGGGGCTGGATGTGGTCAGAAGACTGGAGAATGGTTACCATGAAGTGAAGATGGTCATGCAGACTGTAGGAATCTATGATGTGCTGGACTTTGAGAGAACAGACGGTGGGATCGTGATAACCACAGATTCCGGTGAACTGCCTACGGATGAGAATAATCTGATCTACAAAGCGGCAAAACTGATGATGGAGACTTATCCTATCAGTGGAGGCGTGAAGATCCATCTGGAGAAGCATATTCCCATAGCAGCGGGCATGGCCGGCGGCAGTACGGATGCAGCAGCTACCTTAAAAGGAATGAACCGTCTGTTTGATCTTGGGTGCACACTGAAGGATCTGATGGAACTGGGGGTGAAGATCGGTGCGGATGTTCCCTATTGCGTCATGGGCGGAACGGCGCTGGCTGAGGGAATCGGCGAGAAACTGACACCGCTTGCTCCGGCACCGGACTGCTATGTACTGGTGGCAAAGCCCGATATCAATGTTTCCACCAAATACGTGTACGAACATCTGGATGCTCAGGAGATCGTGAAACATCCTGATATTGACGGTATGGTGGAAGCCATCGCTGAGGAAAGCTTACAGGGAATCCTGGACCGGATGGAAAATGTGCTGGAGACGGTAACCGTCAGTGCATATCCTGTAATCCAGACGATCAAGGACCGTATGAAGGAACTGGGAGCCATCAACAGTCTGATGAGCGGAAGCGGTCCCACGGTATTCGGTATTTTTGTAGAGAAGGACATGGCCCGCAGGGCATATGATAAATTAGAGGAGGAACAGCTGGCAAAGCAGATTTTCCTGACGGAATTTTGTGAGTAATGCCAGAGTAGAGGTATGCAGGATAATTTACAGGTGACAATGGATGAATTTCTGCCACTCAGAGATGTGGTGTTCAATACTTTGCGTCAGGCCATTCTGACGGGGGAACTGAAGCCGGGAGAACGACTGATGGAAATCCATCTTGCCAACAAGCTGGGAGTCAGTCGTACGCCGATCCGGGAAGCCATCCGTAAGCTGGAACTGGAGGGACTGGTGACCATGATCCCCAGAAGAGGAGCAGAAGTGGCTCAGATCACGGAGAAGAGCATGAACGATGTCCTGGAGGTCCGCAGGGCCATGGATGCGCTCTGCGTGGAGCTGGCGTGTGACCGGATCACTCCGGAGGAATTACAGGATCTGAAAAAGGCCTGCGATACCTTTGAAGCGGCGGTGAAGACCGATGACATTAAACAGATCGCACAGGCGGATGTGGCATTGCATGACATCATTGTACAGGCCACGGGGAACCAGCGCCTGATCCAGCTGGTCAACAACCTGTCCGAGCAGATGTACCGTTATCGTTTTGAGTATATCAAGGATTTCAGCCAGCATGAGCGCCTGGTGGAGGAACACAAGGTCATCTATGAGAGCATCGTGAAAAAGGATAAGGAAACGGCATCCAATATGGCCAAGGTGCATATAGATAATCAGAAAAAGGCGATCATCCGCCAGATCCGTCTGGAACGGGAGAAAAATAAATAGATTTCAAAAGTATAATCTGTCCGGAAAGCGGTAATGATTTCCATAGAACCGAAACGGTAATTTATGGAAAGAGGAATGCTGATGGATAGATTATATGTTTGTTATGAAAAATATCGCAGGATGATTGCAGAAAAGAAAATATTACACCGGCTGGTGCAGGGAGTCCGGATACTGACTGTGGCACTGGCCTGTTACGGCTGGTGGGGCGTGATCTACCCGGAGCTTACGATGCTGCCGTCCACCTATGAGATCGTATACGAGGAGACGGAAGCCACGGAGGCAGAGACTGTACAGACCGGTCCGGAAGTGGTAGAATGGAATTCCGACAGCCAGATCTATTGGAAGATTCTGGAGGCGGATCCGGAGCAGATCCGGTTCAAGAGCAGACTGCTTACGATGTTAAAAAAATAAAAGGAGAAATCCCATGTATCAGGAGAATGTTACTGCGCTGAAAAAGGATGCCCCCATCGGGGTATTCGATTCCGGTATCGGCGGACTGACCGTTGCCCGGGAGATCATGCGGCAGATTCCCAATGAGAAGATCATATATTTCGGAGATACGGCAAGAATGCCCTACGGCAGTAAGTCCAAGGAGACGGTGACCCGCTTTTCAAAGCAGATCGTGCGGTTTCTGGAGACTTTTCAGGTGAAGACTATTGTGGTGGCCTGTAATACGGCGAGTGCCTATGCACTGGATGAACTGGAAAAAGAGATCGATGTTCCGATCATCGGTGTAATCAAGCCGGGAGCCAGAACCGCGGCGGAGGTGACACGCAACGGCCGCATCGGCGTGATTGCCACCGAAGCTACCATCGGCAGCCAGATGTACAACAAATACATACAGGAACTGAATAAAGATGTTACGATCTACGGCAAGGCCTGCCCGCTGTTCGTACCTTTAGTGGAAGAAGGCCTGTGGGAAGATCCCGTGACCGATGAGATCGCAAAGCGTTATCTGTCAGAGTTGATTGATATTGACATCGATACCCTGATTCTGGGGTGTACCCATTATCCGCTGATCCGTTCCACGGTGGGACGTGTCATGGGAGATCAGGTGACGCTGGTGAATCCGGCATACGAGACAGCCAGAGAACTGAAGGGACTGTTACAGCATTATCATATTCTCAATGATGAGGAGCCGCATCTGGGAGAGAACAAGTACCAGTTCTATGTCAGCGATGGGGCGGAGAAGTTCAAGCACTTTGCCAATTCCATTATTAAATACGGAATCCTGTCGGCCAAGACCATTAAGATCGATGAGTATTAGAGGATGAAGAGAAAATGAATCGAGAGGTAGAACTTGTACTGTCCGGTCTGCATGCTTCCGGACAGGAGCAGGAAAGCGAAGCGGTGGAGACCGTGCAGCCGGCACAATATTTTAAGAGAAACGACAGTCATTATCTGCTCTATGAGGAGAAAATGGATGAAGACCAAGCTCCCTGCAGGAGCCGGATCAAATTCCGGGATCATCTGTTGGAACTGACCAGACAGGGGACAGCTGAGATGCATATGATCTTCGAGGAAAATAAGAGACATATGATCCCGTATAACACACCCTACGGGCAATTGATGCTGGGGATCGAAACCAGCAGGGTACTGGTAGAGGAACAGGAGGATCAGATTCACGTGACGGTGGAATACACGCTGGATCATGAGGGAGAACCCCTGAGCGAAAGCTGCCTGAAGATCCATATTCGGGAAAAATAGAAGAAAGATAAACATAAAAAATAGCAGATGCTCTTATGAATGCAAGCATTCAACGAACATCTGCTATTTTTATGTGCGTCAGACGACACACAATGGGGTCTGAATCGTTATTTACTTTACAGGCTTTGCTCCGGCCTTTTCCTGTGCCGTAGCTACAAGACGCTTGAAGAAGCCTTTCTTCTTCTCGGGAGCAGCTTCGGTCTTGCCGTGCAGTCCCTTGACATCCAGTACATAGATACCGCTGACAACGGCTTTTACTTCCTTTTTCACAGGAACGCTGTCGAAGATCTTCTCGTCACAGATCAGGGATACGATCTGAGGACCAACCTTTGCCTTGATGATGGGGAGTTTGGAACCGCGCATCATCTTCGGGGTCTGGTCAATGACCATCTGTGGAAGACCGGCATCTTTCATTTTCATGCGTTTCTTATCGATGATCAGCATGGATACGGTCTGTTTGTTGGCATCCAGCAGTTCCTGCTGTTCTGCCTGTTTCTTCTGTGCTTTCTTACCTAAGAAATATAATACTGCAATGATAATCGCAAGTACTATTACAATAACTAATAATGTGATTGCCACCGGACTCATTTTACAGTCCCTCCTTCAGTTAATCGGAACAAATTCCTAAAAAACATTGTAACATAGATGTGATGAAATACGCAACCATACATTTATGATTTCTATCTTGTTTCCGGTTCTAGTAAGGAAGACTGTCACCATGTGGCAGTCTTTTTGTATTATAAAAAATTGTGAAACACGTATGTCAACCGGTTGACATACGAGCGGTAAAATTATATAATGTGAAAAAAGAAGGAGGTGCGGAAAATGAAAGTACTGGTAGTATCAGATGTACATGCGAACATAGCCGCATTGAACACCATTTTGGAAAAAGAGGCTGATTACGATATTCTGTGCTGTGCCGGGGATTATACAGACTATGGAATCTATCCGACGGAAGTGATAGAACGGTTTCGCAGTCTGAAAAACACGCATCTTGTGTATGGCAACCATGATCTTCACGTTATAAATACTTATGAAAGTAAGGAATGGAAAAATGTAGAAGATGGAAAATACAAGTGGGTTCACTATAATTGTGAACAACTAAACGACCAGGGTATTAGGTGGCTGAAGCAGTTACCGGAAACTGCATATTTTGAGGCAGACGGATGGAAATACGGAATTGCCCATCAGTATGATAGTGGCTATGGGACGATAGAAAGCAGGTACGCGTTTGATAAATATTGGGCGGAGCATTACGGAACAGATAATACAGGGAACAGAAGACTGATTTTCGGGCATACACACAGACAATGTATTCATATTCTGGGTGATGGAATGGAATGGCTGAACCCGGGAAGTGCCTCGTATCGAAGACCCGATGACCCGGATAAGACGGCACATTATGCGACGATTACAGACGGCGAGATCCGATTGAAACAAATTCCCTACGACAGGAAACCACAGTTTGAAAAGGCAAAGGAATTTATAAGTACTGATAAAATGATGAGAACAGAAATTCAGGATTTTATGTTCTTTTTCGGGGATGCAAAGACCTCAAGAGAACCGTTGGAATAAGGAATAAAATAACAATAACAGAGATAAAAAGGGATGGAAAGAGATGAATTGTAGGAGATATCGTCTGGATCAGGTGGCAAATTTCAGAGATCTGGGAGGCTATGCGTGTGACGGTGGTGTAACCAGATATGGTGTGATTTTCCGGAGTACAGCCTTAAATAAGGCGACGGAAGAAGATATTGCGAAGATTGAGCATCTTGGCGTCAGGACGGTCATTGACTTAAGATTTCCCAGTGAAACAAAAGAACTGCCGGACAGACTGGGACAGGATATGGACTATATCAACTGTTCGCTTATGGGTACCACAAAGCTGGAACAACTGGATATTGTAAACAGTAGTGTGGTGGAGACCAAAACGCTGCATCGCATGTATCGCCTGATGCTCCGCAACGGAGGAAAAGAGATCAGGAAAGCTCTAGAGGTAGTCGCTGATTCCGAGGGAGCGGTATTGTTCCATTGCGCAGCCGGCAAAGACCGCACCGGCATTCTGGCAATGCTGATCTTATCATCCGTGGGAGTGGAGAGGGAAGATATTCTGGTGGATTACCAATGTAGCAGCACCTATATTACAAAATTTACGACCGATATTTCCGGTTCCAATATCTACAACATGAAATGGATTCTGAACTGGATTGACCAGGAATGGGGTGGAGTTCCGGAATATCTGCGTCAAATTGGAGTACAAAGTGAAACTATACAAAAAATCAAATCCAAGTTTGTTGAAAATTTATATATGTAACCGATTGACATATAATATAAATTGGTATATATTTTTAATTACAAAATATGTAACCGGTTGACATACAATTACATATCTACAAAATGTATAGATTCAGAGAGGAGAACAATACATGAAAAAGAAAATTTTAGCAGGATTGTTGAGTGCAATGATGGTCGTATCATTAGCAGCTTGTGGAAACTCAGAGACAGGTGCCACAGCTACAGAGTCCAAGAGTGAAACAACGGCAAATACTGCGGATGGAACAGCAGCCGCTGCAACAGATGCACAGGGCGGTTATGAAGGGAAAGAAGTGAAAGTCTGGATCAGCTCCGGCGCAGAAGATGATATATACCGTGAAATGTTCGACAAGATCGAAGGAGATCTTAACATTACCATTACGGATGAGTATTATTCCAAGGATGAATTGGACAATAAGATGCAGACTTCTTCTATTGCAGGCGACATGCCGGATGCTGTAGTTGCCGATTATCTGCTGATCCCCAAATATTATGAAGCGGGTCTGGTAGCTAATCTGGACGATTATGTAACCGATGAACTGATGGATGATTATCTTCCCAGCGTAGTAGCTGAGTGCACTTATAATGATCACATCATTTCCGTTGCACAGTTCGATAGTGGCCTGGCTTTCTGGGCTAACAAATCCATGCTGGAGAATGCCGGTGTCAGAATTCCTGCCGATTACAAGGATGCATGGGATAAAGCAGAGTTTGAAGATGCGCTGAAGAAATTAAAAGACAGCGGTGTAGAATGGCCCATCTATGTAAGACAGAACAAACCTTCCACCGAGTATTACACCTGGATGCCGTTTGTAGCAAGCTTTGGCGGAGACTACATGAATCGTGAGACCGGACTTTGCACCGGAACCCTGGACGGCGATAATACCATTGCTTCTTTCGATTTCCTGGCAAAGCTGTTCACAGATGGATATGCAGATGCAACCTGTGATTATGAAGATTCTTTCCAGAAGGGTGAGAATGCCCTGGCGCTGTATGGACATTCCAAGTATCAGGATTATAAGGCTGCACTTGGCGATGATCTGATCCTTGTTCCCCTGCCTGATATGGGACACGGGGTTTACACCTGCTCCGGTTCTACTGTTATGATCATGACCACAGGAGCACAGGAATCCGGAAATGATGATGCTGTATGGGCAATGCTGCAGGAAGCAACCAACCCCGATTACATCAAGATGGTAGTAGATGTCAACGGTGCGGTTCCCGCAAGATCCAGTGTTATGGATGCAATCCCCGACTATTGTGAGGGAGGTACCCTGTATCTGTACAGACAGCAGCTGGAGAGTGGTATTTCCTTCCTGCGTCCGTACACCCCTGCACATATGACCATTTATGATGCAATGGCTAGCGTTATCGGTAATATCTATGCCGGCGCAGATCCTGCAACAGAGTTGCACGATGCCGCTGCAAATATCGATGAAATTATTACAGAGAACGGATGGAACTTTCAATAATCTGAAATAAGAAGGATCGGATAAGGCTGTCTGTGAGGGCAGCCTTATTCATAAAAAAAGGAGTACTTATGGCAAACAGTTCTAAGAAAAAAAGCGGATTACAACGTGGCGAGTCAAAAGCCGCATTCCTGTTCTGCACACCGGCGGTGGTGCTGGCACTTGTATTTATCATTTTACCGTTTGCAATGTCTGTTGTGTATTCATTTACCAATAAACAACTGATTCCCAAAGTGGGAATGGAAACAGCCTTTGTAGGGTTGAAGAATTATATTGAGATTTTCACAAGCAAAGTGACAGTACTTTCTTTTAAAAATACATTTTTGTATGCACTGATCGTAGTGCCTTCGGTATTGGTGATCGGAACCGTGCTTGCGGTTTTTGTAAACCAGAAGATCAAAGGCGTACAGGTGTTCCGACTGATCTATTTCAGTCCGCAGGTTGTAACGATGACTGTAGTGGCAGTTATCTGGGCATTCATTTTTTCCTCCAAATCCAGCGGATTATTAAATTCGTTTCTGGGTCTGCTGCACATTGCACCTCAGAAATGGCTTCAGGATCAGCATCTGGCACTTCCGTGTCTGGCAATTATGTATATCTGGCAGAATCTTGGTATGCAGATGTTGATCATTTTAAGTGGTCTGCAGTACATTTCCGAAGAACTATATGAGGCTGCCGAAATTGATGGATGTACCACCTTTGAGAAATTTATTTATATTACGGTACCCGGATTGAAGAATACACTGGTATACGTTTTGGTATCTGTGATTATCAATTCCCTGAAAGTATTCACCCAGGTGTATGTACTGACAAACGGCGGACCGTCCAATGCAACAACGACCGTAGTATTCCAGTTGTACAAAGCCGGATTCGTAAATGGACAGGTAGGATACTCTTCCGCAATCGCAGTTACATTCTTTATGCTGGTAATGGTTATTTCAATTCTGCAGAATAAGTTTGCAAAGGAGGACTAGGGAATGAGAACTGCAATGTCAAAAAGGAAAAAAATCATTATAAAATTGTGCATGTATCTTGGATATTTGCTCATAGCAGCTATTTTCATCGGACCGATCGTATTTTTGTTCGTATCTTCTTTGAAACCATATGCGCAGATTGAATCGGATATGTCAAATATCAGAGCATTCATTCCTTACGGAGACCTGTCACTGGATAACTATATCAATGTTATTGTAAAAGCGGATTTCTTCAAGTTCTTCAAGAATTCCGTTGTAGTAACGATCATCTTTGTCCTGCTGGCAACCACAATCAATGCAATGATCGGATATGCACTGGGAATGCTTAATTTCCGTGGAAAGGCAATCATTATATCCACCATTGTGGCATTGAGCATTATTCCCACAGAGTCCATTATCATTAACCGTTTTATGACAGTGAATTCACTGGGACTGTTAAATACATATATAGGACTGGCCATTCCCAGTGTCGCATATCCCATGTACATGTATCTATACTATAATCATTTTAAGGGAATGCCGAAGGAATTGCAGGAGGCTGCAATTATTGATGGAGCCTCCTACTGGAAAATATTTACCAAAATCATGATGCCTTTGTCTAAGCCGATCATTACCACTGTTGCGATCATGGCATTCATCCGTTCCTGGAGCGATCTGCTGTGGCCCACCCTGGTTACCAGAGACGGTACTTACAGAACACTGCCGCTGGCTTTAAAGTCACTGTTTTCCGATACCTACACTGATTGGGGACAGGTCTTTGCGTTCTCTACATTAATGGTTATTCCTACGATGATATTATTCCTGGTATTCCAGAAGCAGTTTGTGGCATCTGTGACATCCAGCGGAATTAAGGGGTGATAAAGTGGAAATCAGATATCTCGGAACAGGCGGAGCAGAAGGATTCCCCAGTATTTTCTGCCAGTGTGAAGCATGTCGTAAGGTAAGAACGTTGTTGGGAAAAAATGTAAAGACACGTAGCTGTACTCTGATAGATCAGGTGATGATCGACCTGTCGCCGGATATTTTTTCCCAATGTATTAACAGCCATGTGGATTTATCGGAGGTAAATCACCTAGTATTTACCCATTCTCATTCCGATCACCTGAATACCACGGAAATATGCTTCCGACTGCGGGAAATGGCATCCGTGATTCAAAAAAAAGATAAAAAAGTAATGGAAATTTATGGCAATGATGCGGTTCGGGATGGTATTATGGAGATAATAGCTAAGGATCCACATGTAGATCTGACAAGGATGAGATTTCACCGGATTCAAAAGTTTGAACCATTCCGTATAGGTCATTTAAAGTTTACACCTTTAAAGGCATATCACAAGCTGGATGAGGAAGCTCTGATCTTTGTGATCGAGGATGGAAGATCGACCCTGTTGTATGCAAATGATACGGGGGCTTTGCCGGAGGAAACACTGGATTTTATAGAACAACAGAACATAAAATTTGACGTCGTCAGTATGGATACCAGCAGAGGTATACTGGATGGTGACACGCATATGGGAATTCGGGAAAATGTAGAGCTGCGGGAGAAACTCCGCAGAATGCATGCAGTGACACCGGATACGGAATATTATCTGAATCATTATTCTCATATGTGCGGTATGATTCCGCAGGAATATGAAAGACTGGTAGGTCAGGAGGGGTTCCTTTTGACTTACGACGGACTTTCCGTTACTGTCTGATGCAAAAAAGTAAGATAAGGGGAAGGGAATATGCCAACAATCAAAGATGTAGCTGCAGAAGCAGGAGTGACCTCCACAACAGTATCCAGAGTATTGAATAATCGTGGATACATCAGTGAAGAGACGAGAGAAAAAGTATATTCTGCCATGGAAAAGCTGAACTATATGCCAAACGAAATGGCGAGAAATTTATCCCGGCAGAAGAGTGATTATATCGGAGTGATTCTCCCATCTGTAGAGCATCCTTACTTTAGCAAGGTCCTTCACTGGCTGGAGCATTATGTGACAAAACACAACTACAAGATAATGGTCTGTATTTCCGAGAACAGCAGGGAAAAAGAATTACAGTATATTGATCTGCTCTATTCACACAGAGTTCTTGGAATTGTTGTGTGCAGCCATATCGGAGAGACGATGGAACATCTGGATTCTAACTGTCCACTGATCTCTTTTGAGAGAGAAATTGCGGAAAACATTCCGGCAGTTCTTTGCGATAACTATCAGGGTGGTATTCTGGCGGCTAACCGGCTGTTTGATGCCGGATGCAGAAATATCGCAATTTTTAACCCGCCTACCAAGGAAAATATCCCTGCATATAGCAGAGAAAAGGCATTTATGAAGTGCTGCGAGGATAAAAAAATCAGTGGACGTGTGGTTTATACAGACAGGTTGGCTCCCTTATCAGAAGAATTCGGCAACAATATTTTGGAATTATTGAAAAAAAATTCGGATCTGGATGGAATTTTTGCAACAAGTGATGTAATGGCTGCAAATATTATCCGTGCATGCAAAAAAATGGGAAAACGTGTTCCGGAGGATATCTCTATTGTGGGATTCGATGATACCTGGATTTCCACACTGACGTATCCTTCCATTACGACCATTCATCAGCCGGTGCAGGAAATGTGTGAATATGCCATAGAAGCGATTGTGAAAAAAGTAAAGGGTGAAAAGGTTCCATCCCAGGTTGTATTTCCGGTAGAACTGATCGACCGGGAGTCCACAAAGTAAAATAATGACGATAAAGGAACAGATATGATAGAAAAAGGAACCATAATGGAAAGTGAAGCAGAACTGTCATCAAAGGAACTACTGAAAATATATGATACTGCGTTGGCAGAAAAACTGATGCAAAAGCTGCTCCCCATGATTGAAAACTGTGCGAAGCAGACACGTTCCGAAAAAGTAGTCGTTGCAGTAAGCGGAGGCTCCGGATCCGGAAAAACAGTGACGGCATTGTTGCTTTCCTGCTTCCTGAAGGAAAAAGGGATTGAAAACTACATTCTGTCCGGAGATGCTTATCCGCATAGAATTCCCAAGTACAATGATGCGGAGCGGTTACAGATTTTCAGAGAAAATGCAATTGTGGGAATGCTGAAAGAGCAGACTTATACAGAAGAACGATGTACAATCATTCAGGAATTTCAAAAAGCCGGAAATGATGCGGATGAAAAACATGTCGAAAAATATCCATGGTATGAGTCCTATCTTAGAAACGGCAGAAAAGCTCTGGAAAATTATCTTGGCACGGAAAAGGAAATTAATTTTGAAGAAATAAACAGACTGGTTCATGCGTTTAAAGCCGGCGGAGAGAAGCTATGGGTCAGACATATGGGACGCGAAGAGACAGAACTGTGGTATGAAGAGAAGGATTTCACCGGAATAAAAGTGCTGTTGGTGGAGTGGACACACAGCAACAGTCAATACTACAGCGGTGTGGATATTTCCATCTACCTTGACAGTACCCCCCAGGAGACATTGCAGAGCCGTCTGGAAAGAAACCGTGATCAATGGATAGACAACCCATTTACGATGATGGTACTGGATATTGAGCAGAAAATGCTGAAAAAGCAGGCTGAGAAAGCAAAACTTATTGTTACCCGGGACGGAACAGTGTTAGACCGGAAGGAATATGCGCAATTTGTTCCGAAGCTTCAGAAATAAAAAGGAAAGATGTTATGAACATAGGACCGATGTTGAATCTCTACCCGGATAGTCTGGGCGGAACCCTGGATGATGTTGTAGATTTTTTGAAAACGGAAGAGGCAGAGGGAGCATTTTCTTCCTGCTATATTCTGCCCAGTCTGTACCATACGGATCTGGACAGAGGTTTTTCCGTGATTGATTATTCTCTGAACAAGATGTATGCTTCCGGCGAAACATTGGAAGCAATAAAAAAGCTTGGGATTGAATTGAAGCTGGATTTTATCCTGAATCATGCTTCGGTGTTGTCGAAGCAATTCCAGGATATCATTGCAAAAGGGGAAGAATCGGAGTACAAGGATTTCTTCATTAATTGGAATGAATTCTGGAAGGACTGCGGAGAAATGACGGAGCAGGGATATATCCTTCCGGAAGAAAAGTATCTGAAAAAGATGTTTTTCCGGAAGCCGGGACTCCCCATTCTTATGGTACGTTTTCCGGATGGCAGAGAGATCCCTTACTGGAATACTTTTTATCAGGAAGTGAACTACCCTGAGGTTAATGCGCCTGAACTGATGAAAGCTGCCGATCTGCAATATATGCAGGCGGAAATTATTGCACAGGAACTGTCCATGGGCTGCCCGGAAGGAAAAAAACCGGCAGATATTTTACGGAAAATCGTTCTGGAGCGAAAAGCAGGAAGGCTGACAAAAGAACAGGTTACAACGATCTGGAATTACATGGAGCAGCATCGGTATTATCTCGGACAGATGGATCTGAATATCCAATCGCCAAAGGTGTGGGAGTACTACCGTGAAGTATTAAAGACACTGGCGGGGTATGGAGCCAGGATTGTGAGACTGGATGCATTTGCTTATGCACCGAAGAAACCGGGAGAACGGAATTTTTTGAACCAGCCGGACACCTGGGAACTGCTGGACAAAATAAAACAGATTGCGGAACCGTACGGTATGGAACTTCTGCCGGAGATTCATGAATGCTATCGTGAAAAGATTTATGAGAAAATCTCAGAGCAGGGATACGTCACCTATGACTTTTTCCTGCCGGGACTCATTATAGATGCCCTGGAATCGGGAAACGGAGAACATCTGGCCGGATGGGCACAGGAGCTGATCGATAAAAATATCAGAACCGTGAATATGCTTGGCTGTCACGATGGGATTCCACTGTTGGATCTCAAAGGAATTCTGGCGGAGGACCGGATTCAGAAACTGATCGACATTATTGTCTCCCGTGGGGGATATGTGAAGGATCTTCACGGTCAGAAAAACATTTACTATCAGGTGAATGCAACCTACTTCAGTGCATTGGGCGAAGATGAGAGAAAGATGCTCCTTGCGAGAGCCTTGCAGATATTTATGCCGGGCAAACCGCAGATCTGGTATCTGGATCTGTTCGCCGGAAAGAACGACTACGAAGCGGTGAAGATGGCAGGTCCCGGAGGACATAAGGAGATCAATCGGACAAATCTGACGACAGCACAGGTATGCAGTGGTTTGAGTAAGCCGATTGTAAAGCAGCAACTGGAGTTGTTGCGATTCCGAAATTCCTGCCCGGCGTTCTCGGAAGAAAGCCGGATCCAAGTAAGCAGTGAAGGATCCAGAATCTGCTTTGTATGGGAACATCAGGGCTGTACTGCACAGCTGAAGGCAGATCTGCAGGATTGTTCCTATGTGATTGAATTCTGCGATCAGGATAGAAAGAGAACACTCATCACAGAGGGATAAAATATCACGGCCGGAGACCGCCGGCTTGAATACAAAAGATAAGAAGAGACTGAGAATGTTGATTTTTTCGGCATTTGTCAGTCTCTTTTGCTGGAAAGAAGGTTTGCATTATGATATATTGAGGAAAAGGGATGTTTTTCATCTGAAGGGGCAGTATTATGAGTGAAGCATTTGAGATCGTAAAGACAGGAATAGATTTTTTCTGCAGCCATCTGGTATTTTTTAATATGCTGTTTGCCATCGTGATCGTGTTTTTTCAGAGACGGGATCCAAAGAGTGTGTGGGCATGGCTGCTTTTGTTGTATTTTATACCGGTACTGGGATTCGTGTTCTATCTGTTACTGGGGCAGGATATGCACAAGCGGAAAATGTTCCGGATCAAAGAGGTGGAGGATCACATCAGCAAAGATATAAGACAGCAGGAGTACCGGCTGAGATCCCGGGATGTCCAGGAGCTGGATGAGAATATCCGGGGGTATGAGGATCTGGTCATGTATAATCTGGAGGCCGGAGAAGCCATGCTGACGAAGGACAACGATGTGGATATCTTCATCGACGGCAATGAGAAATTCCGGGCGCTGATGGAAGATCTGCGGAATGCGGAGCATTTTATCCATATCCAATACTACATTATTAAAAACGACGTATTATTCAATCAGATCAAGGATATTCTGATCGAGAAGGCGGCACAGGGTGTGGAGGTCCGGGTTCTGTTCGATGCCATGGGCTGTCGTTCCGTGCGGCACAGCTACTGGAAATGGCTGAATGAAAAGGGTGTGCAGACCGCGGAATTTTTCCCGGCGATCCTGCGGAGGCTTCAGCTTCGTATCAATTACCGCAACCACAGGAAAATTGTGGTCGTTGACAATAAAGTGGCTTACGTGGGCGGATTTAATGTCGGAAAGGAATATATTGATCTGGATGAAAAGTTCGGACACTGGAGAGATACCCACCTGCGGATTTGCGGCAGTGCGGTACTGGGGCTCCAGGTGCGATTTATTTTAGACTGGAATTATGCGGCAGGAGAGAACCTGTTTTTGCGCCCGGAACTGTTCCGGGGGATCGAAGCCGGTACGAGGGATTTCTGTGATATGCAGATCATCAGCAGTGGACCGGATAAGACGACCCAGCAGATCCATGACAATTATCTGCGCCTGATCAATAAGGCACAAAAAAGCATCTATATCCAGACACCGTATTTTATCCCGGATGAGGCGATCCTGAATGCACTGATGATCGCAGTGAAATCCGGAATTGAAGTAAATATCATGATCCCGTGTATGCCGGATCACCCGTTTGTGTACTGGGCGACCTATTCCTATATCGGCGATATGGTCATGGCGGGAGCGAACTGCTATACTTATAATAACGGCTTTCTCCACAGCAAGGGCATGATCGTGGATGGAAAGGTGCTCTGCTATGGGACGGCGAACATGGATATCCGCAGTTTTGCGTTGAATTTTGAAGTAAATGCGGTGATCTACGATGAGAAAAAAGCACAGGAAATGGTGGATATCTTTCAAAAAGACCTGGAAGTCTGCCGCCAGATCACCCGGGATTATTATGTGGCCAGAAGGTTGAAAATCCGTATCAAAGAGCAGATCTGCCGGTTATTGTCACCCTTGTTATAGCCCGGAGGATGTGCTATAATGGGCGGTGCTATGATGCATTTATGCACAAATGGCAGTAATAGAAAGGTATAGGAAGTAACACAATGAAGAAAAAGACATTAGGACTTCTGGCAGCAATTTTAAGTGTATGTATGCTGGCAGGCTGCGGAGCAAAGGATACAGGAAACGGCTCAGAGACCAAAGCTGCAACGGACAGTACCGCATTGAAGGATATGGATGTGGACAAATATGTGACCCTGGGCGAGTACAAGGGACTGGCAGTATCCGTAGACACTGTGGAAGTAGATGAGGACGAGTGGGACACTCTGGTCAATAATGTATATTATGGAAATATTACCGCGGAGAACGGCGGAATCATGGATCGTGCCGTGGAGACCGGAGATACCGTAAACATCGATTACGAAGGCAAAAAGGACGGTGTGGCATTTGACGGCGGTACTGCCCAGGGATATGATCTGACCATCGGTTCCGGAAGCTTTATTGCCGGATTCGAGGATGGACTGATTGGCGTGATGCCCGGAGAGACAGTGGATCTGAATCTTACATTCCCGGAGAACTATGGAAATTCCGATCTGGCAGGACAGGCCGTGGTATTTACGGTGACGGTAAATTATATTCAGCCCGCACAGGATGGGGAATTCAGTGATGAAGTCATCAGCAATTTCGGTATCGATGGTGTGACGAACGAGGAAGAACTCCGTCAGTACGCTTATGATTATCTGAATGAGAATGCACAGCAGAATTATGAGACCAATGTACAGCAGGCAGTGATGGATGCATTTATGGCAAACAACACTTTTACCTCCGTACCGGAAGCACTGGTACAGAAATATTCCGATGCCGCAGAGAGCAGCATCACCTCCATGGCATCTTCTTACGGCGTGGACGCAGACACATTTACCCAGTATTATTATGGACAGGATCTGGCATCTTTCCTGGCTACCTATTCTGAGGAGGCAGCAAAGCAGGATATTGCCTTGCAGGCAGTGGCCAACAAAGAGAAGCTGAACATCAGTGACGAAGAACTGGATCAGATCCTGCTGGATCGTGCTACAGCAGCAGGCTATGACACTATCGAGGAGTATATCGGTGAGACCTCCAAGGAAGACTACAGAGAGTATTTCCTCTATGATAAAGTGACAGATTATCTGGTAGAGAACGCAAAGATCACCAACAATTAAATTTTAAAAATAGTATGTGACCGGCGAATAGGATGCGGGCCGGTTCAGATAGAGCACGTCGCAGCGTGCGGATAGGAAAAATTATGGAATTAACAGACATCAGAGAACTTCACCGGGAAAAGGGCGTCTATATCGGCAAGGAGATCACCGTAGGCGGCTGGGTGAGGAACAATCGTGACTCCAAGAACTTCGGTTTCCTGGTGATCAACGATGGAACCTTTTTTGAGCCTTTACAGGTAGTATATGGTGACGGACTTGCGAACTTCCAGGAGATCTGCAAGATCAATGTAGGTGCGGCAGTTGTGATCCGCGGCACCATCGTGGCTACCCCCGAGGCAAAGCAGGCATTTGAGATGCAGGCAGCGGAAGTGATCGTGGAAGGACCTTCTACTGCGGATTATCCCTTACAGAAAAAGCGTCACTCCTTTGAGTATCTGCGTACCATCTCTCATCTGAGAGCACGTACCAATACTTTCCAGGCAGTGTTCCGTGTCAGATCCCTGATCGCTTATGCAATCCACACCTTCTTCATGGAGAGAGGATTTGTCTATGTGCATACTCCTCTGATCACCAGCAGTGACTGTGAAGGTGCCGGTGAAATGTTCCAGGTGACCACTCTGGATATGAACAATGTACCTAAGACAGAAGACGGCAAAGTGGATTACACCCAGGACTTCTTCGGTAAGCCTGTAAACCTGACCGTAAGCGGACAGCTGGATGTAGAGACTTATGCTTTTGCATTCAAGAACGTATATACTTTCGGACCGACTTTCCGTGCCGAGAATTCCAACACCACCCGTCATGCGGCAGAGTTCTGGATGATCGAGCCGGAGATCTGTTTTGCAGATCTGAAGGATGATATGATCCTGGCAGAGAGCATGTTAAAATATGTGATCCGCTATGTGCTGGAAAATGCGCCCGAAGAGATGGCATTCTTCAATCAGTTCGTGGATAAGGGACTGATCGAAAGATTGCAGCATGTGGTCAACTCGGATTTCGGTCATGTGACCTACACTGAGGCTATCAAGATCCTGGAGAAGCACAACGATGAGTTCGATTACAAGGTATTCTGGGGATGCGATCTGCAGACCGAGCATGAGAGATACCTGACCGAGAAGGAATTTAAGAGACCTGTATTCGTAACCGATTATCCGAAGGAGATTAAGGCATTCTACATGAAGTTGAACGAGGATGGCAAGACTGTGGCTGCTATGGACTGCCTGGTACCCGGTATCGGCGAGATCATTGGCGGCAGCCAGCGTGAAGACAATCTGGAGATCCTGGAGAAGCGTATGGAAGAGCTGGGACTGAATAAGGAAGATTATCAGTTCTATCTGGATCTGCGCCGCTACGGCTCCGCACGTCATGCAGGCTTCGGACTGGGCTTCGAGCGCTGTGTAATGTATATCACCGGAATGGGCAATATCCGTGACGTTATCCCCTTCCCTCGTACCGTAAATAACTGCGACCTATAATATATGATGCCAGGGGCAAAAGGTCTAAGCCCACATGAGCTCGCTCATAAGTGGGTGAAAGACCTTAGGCCCCGCCCCGATATGAGCATAAAAGTGGGATGCTAATCCCACGATATGCGAATATTGGGTAGGGTGCTATCCAGTGGCACATGTTTAGCACGGACCGAAGCGGAGCGGAGAAGTGGGAGTGCGTAGCACGGAACAATCCGTAGGCATCCAAGCCCGGGACTTTTGAGCCTGACATTATTGTAATGGAGTAACTCTACCTATGAAGAAAAAAACTGCTGGCAGAAAAGTAAATAGAGCAAAAAGAAAGTTTTTATGTTATTTTCTTCTGGCAGCGGTGACGCTGACAGCCACCGGCTCTGTCTGGGAATCTCCCGCGGAGACGGTGCAGGCAGCACCTTCCATGAGTGATCTGCAGAACAACATTAAAGAACATCAGAACCAGCTGAACAATATCAACAGCCAGATCAATTCCCTGCAGGATGAACAGGATCTGGTGCAGGAGAAGATTGATGACCTGAATGCGGAGATCATCAACACCATGACCAGTATCGGCATGAAGGAAGATGAGATCGCAGCGAAGGAAACGGAACTTGCCGACAAGCAGATCCAGATTGATCAGACCCAGGAAGAGTACAATATTGCCAAGGCGCAGGAAGAACAGCAGCATGACGATATGGTCAGTCGGATGCGCATGATGTATGAAAATGATTCTTCGGAGAATTATGTGAACCTTCTGTTACAGGGCGGTGGCCTGAGTGGTATGCTGAACCGGATGGACTTCGTGGAGAGCGTTTACGAGTATGACCGTCAGAAACTGCAGGAATACGAGGAGACCAAGGAACAGGTACTGGCGCTGTGGAACCAGCTGGAAGAAGAGAAGACCCAGCTGCAGGTCGATAAGGATCAGCTGGAAGCCGATAAGGCGGATCTGGAGAACCAGAAATCGGAACTGGATGTGATGCTGGCCAAGAAAAAGCAGGAATCCGCCAACTATGATGCGGAGATCAAGAAGGCAAAGCAGGAGGCTTCCGTAGCGAAGGCACTGTTGCAGCAGGAACAAAAACAGTTAAAACAGCTGCAGGCGAAGGCACAGCAGGGAAATACTGCCGCAGCCACCGGCACTTATGCAACGACCAATTATACCGCAGTCATCGAAAGTGCCTCCGGCAGTGATATGGGAAAGCGTCTTGCAAAATATGCCTGTCAGTACATAGGTAATCCGTATGTGGCGGGCGGTACCAGCCTGACGAATGGTGCGGATTGTTCCGGATTTACCTTCCGCGTCTACAGTGATTTCGGTTACAGCATTCCCCGTACGTCCTATGAGCAGAGAAGTTGTGGCACTGGTGTTGACTACAGCAATGCACAGCCGGGAGATCTGATCTGTTATGACGGTCATGTGGCTATGTATATTGGCGGCGGGCTGATCGTGCATGCCAGCACACAGCGTACCGGTATCAAGATCAGCAATGCCAATTACCGTCCGATCCTGGCAGTACGACGCGTTGTGTAATTTCATATTTGACATTTGTAAAGTCCCTGTTTTTGCGGAAAATGGGGACTTTTTTTCTTTTTGAAATTATTTTTTCGTGAAATTTGACAAAAGATATCCTTGGTGAAATCGCATATAGACAAAGCAATCTATCTATGATAGGGTGGAGTTATCCGAAATCCGGATGGTTTCGGAAACTGTAAATCTCTGAAATAAGAATTCTAAATAGGCCGTTCGGCCGGGATTTCCAACGATTTTTTTAATAGTACCTTTTATTTTTGTACGCAAATTTACGGATCAGTTCTCTGCTTTTGCAGGGAGAAAATAATGGGGGATCAATGACATACGAAGAATTTAAGAAGGAATTGCGTTGGAATGTGCAGAACATGGAAACGGCACGGGGCAAGACCATACGCCTGCTGGAACGGCACATGGTATGCGGTGATCCGATGGCGGTTCATATCATGAATATTATGAACCGATGTATGTATGGAAGAGAACAGATCATGATACGTGAAGATATGCTCTGCGCATTATGGATGCGTGGAAAAAGAGAATATATACAGCACTGGCTGGTACGGCCTTTGTATGAGCGATACGGACAGGAAGGATGGCAGAGTATTTTACCGGAGATCTCGGCGGGCCTGACGGAGGACGATGAAGAAGCGGATATCGTACTCTCCGGTGAGAATCTGAGCTATGCTGTCTGCAGAAGGCATATGATCGTGCGTCCGGTGAATTATGAACGGTGCAGGCAGGAGCTTGGCAATGCCATTTATCGTAAGATTGGAGATGTGGCGCTGGTGCTGCATCTGTTGACCAGTGAGAAGACCGGAAGCAGTCTGACCATACAGGTGTCCCGCGGTATGGTACTGCCATGGAAGCTTACGGAAGACCAGTTGATCACGGAAGCCATGATGAACTCTTGCCGCAAGATGCCGCCCAGATTGTTTCTGGGAGATGACAGGAGAAAGTTTTTTCCCTATGAGGAAGGCATTCTGCTGCCAGAAGAGGAAGGGCGTCAGACCTGGATCAGCCCCTGGAACCACAGGGAAGGACAGAGAGGATATCTTCTCACCACTACTGCCAGAATCCATGGGGCTGTGGCCTTTTTCTATCCCGGGGTAAAAGCAATCCTGGCGGAGAAACTGGGTGGGGACTACTATGTAGTCTTTCCAAGCGTACATGAAGCAATCCTGCATCCCGTAGATTGCACCGGTGTACAGGAGATCCGTTCCTCTATACAGCATATCAATGCCGTCTACGGAGAAGGAGAGATGCTGTCTGACCGGATCTTCTGCTACCACAAGAACCGGAGATTGCTGCAGCTGCTGTGAAACGACTTGTAAAGAAAGGATAAAATCGCTATACTATAAGCAATCATAGGAAAGGCGGTGAAGAGGCTGCCGGGTCGATCTGAGGGGAAACAGCGATGAGTGAAATAAATGATGAGTTTATGGAAGCATTTAAACATCTGGATAAAATTTGCAGAGAGATGTTTCATGCAGAGAGAGGGATAACAACTTATATTAATGAAATGGAGAGAATACCAAATGGTTCCGGCGTTGTTTCGAACTGGAACAGCACTCTTCGCAGACTAAAGGAATTACGACATATTAGAAATCAGTATTCGCACGAAATAGGAACTTCCTATACAGAACTATGTACCTGGGAAGATGTAGACTGGCTGAATGTTTTTTATGAAGACATTTTGAATACCAGAGATCCTCTGGCTCAATACAGAAGCGCAATGGCTTTCAGAGCACGAAGAACCAATACAACAAAACAGGTAGCTGCACCGACAAAGCGTCAAGTGACACCAAGACCTGTAGAAAAAGGAACAGAGCCAAAAGAGAGTGCACAGAAATATACCGATATAATATTGGTGGTGTTTTCTATTATTTTTATAGTTATTGTAATTGGAATTATGTTGTTTCATCTCTAGTTAATTTATTCCGGGATGAAAAGATTGATAGTTGTAAAACATATATTGCATGTGATAAAAGCAGAAAAGGAGTGATACCATGGCACCATTAGCAGCAGAAGATATGGCGATGAACAATCAGACATATGACGGTAAGGAGCGGGATGCTTCGGATGTACTTTATCAGAATCTTGCAAAAGGAGTGCAGAGTGTGAAAAATGGTGAAGTATACACCATTGATGAAGCATGGGAGGAAATTGAAAAGATATAGTATATGGACAAACCTAAAAAATATAAAATTGTTTTGTCGAAGGATGCTTTGCTGGATATCAAAAACACAAAGACTTATATATTGCAGACCTTTATGTATAAGGAATATGCAGAAAATTTCTCTAAGAAAATGAAGTCCGCAATGAAATCTTTAGATCCTTTTGCGGAATGATACACAGGAGCCGTATAGGCTCCTGTTTTTTGTGCAAATATTTCGCGTGAAAAACATGCCATGTAACGGAAGGCAAAATAAGACAGCACTTCCAAATAAAGTCTTTGACTGCACATTGCGTGCAGCTTTAGGCTAGAAAGGGAAGGGAAAAAATGGCATGACATTACGGGAAATCTGCGAATCGCTTGGTGTATCCAGAAGGGCGCTTCAAGGGTATGAGAAAGCAGGACTGGTGGCAGCGTCAGGCCGGAATAAGTACGGACATTTACTATATGATAAGGACGCTGAAACGAGAATTGCACAAATCAAGTTTTATCAGCAGCTAGGTTTTACGATCAAAGAGATCACACGCATTATCGACGCACCGGATGCGGAAGTGAAAACAGCCCTTGAATACCAAGTGCAGAAGCTGAGAGAAGAGAAAACAGAAATGGATGAACTGATCGAAAAAGCAAATCAAATGATTGCGATTTTGTCAGAAAAAGCGGTGCTTTAACAAAAAACGGAGGATATAAAAAAGTGCTTTATTGTAATAATTGCGGTAAAGAATTGGATTCCTTTACTGTGGTATGTCCGGCATGTGGATGTGAAATACGTGACAAGAAGGCAACAGATTCCGTGAAGGAATTTTATTCTGATCTGCTTATCGCACGGACAACAAATGAAAAGGCATACCTGATAAGGAGTTATCCCATTCCGAATGCAAAGGAAGATATTCTTGAGTTTATGATTCTGGCTTGCTCTAATATTCCGGGAGAAGAAAACCAGAACATTTATGAAGCATGGCTGGTGAAAGCTCAGCAGGCATATCAGAAGGCAAAGCTATTGTTCGGTCAGGATAGTGATTTTGCAAAGATACAACAGATTTATGATAACTGCATTGAAAGCATAGATGCGGAAAATCGACAGGAAATGAATAAGTATATCCTTGAAACCGTAATAAGGAACGGAATCTCATGTGTGGGGATATTTATTCTTGTTGTAGCAGTGATCATGGATCGCACAGGTGGAAATGCTTCCCTTATGGAAATTGTGGGCGGAATTGTATTGATTGCATTTGCAGCAGGTCTGAACAAAAGAAAAGCGTTTTTCATTGATTACATAGTAAGTGCGGTGTGTGGTTTGCTGATGCTCTGGCTGGCATCCATGTTTCATAACGGAGCGCTGGTGCAACTTTGCGCCGGTGTGGAACTAATAATTGCAGCAATTCAATATTTTAAGAGTAGAAAACAATCCCTTAAATAGGTGAGAAAAGACGGAGTAAAAATACTTCGGATTACAGGAGGAAAAAAGCATGAAGTGTAAACATTGTGGTTCGGAATTTGAAGGAAAATTTTGCCCTGAATGTGGCACAAGGGCAGAACTGGAAACAACGGTAGTATCGCAGAATGCGCAGGAACAAAAAGATGCTGCACAGCAAAATTTTCCGGTATTTAAAGCAAAACCTGCAGGTGGCACGGAAAAAAAGCCAAAGAAACCGATTTATAAAAGAGGGTGGTTTTTGTGCATTATTATCATTCTGGCATTGGGAGCATTGACATCCATTACTGCAAATAAGAAGGAAAAAATAGACTGGTCAGCAGTTATATTGAAGGAGATGATACCGGAATTCTCTTCAAAGCAAGGAAGCATTCTCATAAACTCGGAGGAAGAATTGTGTGTAAGTTTGGAAAAGATTATGGATGAGCAGTATAACAAATATCTCAATCAGTGTATGGAACGGGGATTTACTGTGGATACGAAAAAATCATCCTATTCCTATGATGCATTCAACTCGGAGGGGTATTCTTTGAACTTGAGTCATATTGGTGATAATATGACGGTTACGGTTAAAGCACCTATGAAATTAGGAACTATTACCTGGCCCACCGGAACAGCAGGATATCTTCTGCCGGAGCCTTTATCCACGACTGGTAAATTCAGCTATGAGCATGATGCGAGTTTTTGCGTGTATGTAGGAGATACCAGTAAGGAAGAGTACGATGAATATGTAACGGATTGTTCTGACTATGGATTTGATATAGATTATGATAAGGGAGAAAACTATTATAGAGCTTATAATGAAGATGGTTACTATTTATCCCTAAGCTATGAAGGTAATAATATCATGATGGTTCGCATTGATGAACCGAATAAAGATACCGAGGCAACAGAGAATGCAGCACAGGAGACGGTGAAACCAGAAGATGAAGAATCCAGTGCGGAGTCTAAGGCAGAAGAAACTATTGCAGATTTGAAAGACGAAGAGCAGATGCAGACTGTTGATCCGGGGAATTCTACTGTTGGGGAGGATGGACTTCGTAAGGATTTTAAAGACGCAATGGACAGCTATGAGGTGTTTATGAACGAGTATTGTGACTTCATGGAGAAATATAGTAAGAATCCCACAGATCCCGGTCTTATCGCTGATTATATGAGCTACATGTCAAAGTATGATGATTTCACTAAGAAATTCGATCAGTGGGGCAGTGAGGATTTGAATGATGCGGAACTTGAGTACTACATAGAGGTTCAGACAAGAGTGTACGAAAGACTTGCGGAAGCGGAATATTAATTGATGTTAATGGTGAGCATTCTATCCCCTGAAATAAGATAACGACATAGGTATCCCTCAGACACTGTAAGAGCGTTCTGAGGGATATTTGCGTAATGATCAACATGCAAATAAATTATAGATGTTGCGGAGACAATTGCAAAATGATATGATTTAATGGTAATTATTGATGAAGTAGGAGCAAGAGTGCTACGAAGGCGATGTTTTGAAGAAGGGGGAGACAACGGAAGTTGTCAAGAACAATGGAGAACAAAATTGGAAGGTTGGTTTCTGGTATTGGTCAAAATGCAAAGGATGTTTTGGAAAAAACGAAAAATCTGGCGGTTCAGGTAGCTGATCAGAATGATGATGGCAAATTTGACATGGAAGATGTTTCTGTCATGGCATCGTCTTTTGGAGATGCTGTGAAAAAAGGAGCACATTCATTGAAAGAAACGGTAGATGAAAAATCGAAACAAATGGAAATAAAGACTTTGAAGCCTTTCTTCATGGAAGATTTAAATGGTTTTTCGATGCCTAGATTTATCAGAGTGGTTGAACGAGATAAGAAGCATGCAGAAAGTGAAATATGCAAAGGTTCCATAGGATTTTGGGCAGATTTTAATGATAATCGTTTGCTTAATATTTTTCGGGATGCTATGGAAGTGTATGGCTTGTCCTTTTATCCCAATAGCGAAGGCGAATTTTATTATGTAGATCCTATAAATAAGGATAATTATATTGCACTTGATGAATATTTTAATTATCTGAAACAGGTGAGGATTAGTGAATTACAGAAGATAGCACAGGATCTGGGAGCAAAATATTTCAGGGTTACCTATAAAGAAGAAAAGTCATCATTTACAGAAAAAAAGGCCGGTGGGAAAATTGGTGTAAAATCAAATATTTCAGCCGAGATAGAACAGAATTGTAATGAAAAGAACTATTCAAAAATAGAGATCGCTGCAGAGATGAGGTGCCCTGGACATGGCCCGGTAGAACCGCAGTTAAGGTATATGAAATATGATCCGACTATATCAAACCTTGTAGAAATGCGGATGAATGCACAAGGGGCGCTGAGCCATCAGACGTTGACGTTAAAACTCAGCAATTCATCTGGACTAAAAGAAAGTGAAGCTGCAAAAATTGATGCCATATTGAAAGGACTAAAATGCGCCGGAAATTTGACGGTTTTAAGTGAAACAAAAAATGAAGCTAGAAGATATTTGGAGTATGAAATCGATTTTTAATAAATAACAAAGCACTCTGGGGCTGCTACCCCAGAGTGCTTTGTTATCATTGTATATTATTTATAAGTGAATCTATTGTACACCGGGATTTTCCATCAGGAAATTCATGAATTTTCCCTCATCAGAGCTGTCTGAGCAGAATAACTCAAGTTCATCACCATGCTGACCAAGCAAAGCAGCAATGGCAATATATTGGGAAAGTTTGCTCTTCAGATTAAAAATATCACCGTCTACGGATCTTAAAGTAACATCCCCTTTACAACTGTCAACAATAGCAAGAAACTCGTTTACCTGTTCGATTTTTGATAATTTCATAAGAACCCTCCTTCTCGTATGTACGTGCAATATTTGTTAAAAACAAGGCTGTTATAAACATTATACCTTTTAGAGAAGATAATGCAAGTGATTATTTCGGAGTGAGACCATTATGGTGTGATTTCCACACCGGTGAAGTACATCGTGTCTACATCTCCGGCATATCCGGTCTGCATATACTCATAAAAATGAGTGGGCTCATCGTAATCATAGAACAGGAAACGTCGTTCTCTGGCATCTCCTTCCTTGTAATCAAAGATGGCATCCCCCTGTTTGCCATCCAAAAGTCGTGTGTAGGCTTCCAGATAATCAGATTGGGAAATGGGAGCAGAGGAAATCTGTAGCTCATCATAATGCTCACCGACACCCTTTACGAACAGAATAGGATGCTGCCGTTTCTCGGAACTGTCATCATCCTCAATGTTGTATCCGTGGTCCGACAGGATCATAATGGCCGTATTATCATAGACACCGCTGTCTTTCAGTTTTTGCAGATACGTAGCCACGATTGTCATGCTGGCTTCAATGCTTTGTTCGTAGGTGCCGTTTTCAATCTCGTTCATCTGTGCATCCTGATGCCAGGGACTGTGGGCGCCTACCAGATGGATGAATCTGAAGCATTTGTCATCGGTCAGTGTTACCGGTGTCTTTTTCAGGTAGGTATAGAAGGCCTGATTGTCGGAAGAAAAGAGTTCGTAATCACTGATATCATCGGTCTTCTCCAGTGAATTGAATTCCGCCGGGATGGTGAGGCAGAAGCGCTTGAGATCAAAAGGCATGTATTTGAATCCGACCAGCTTGATTTCCAGTTTCATAAATTGTGCAATGGAAGAGATCGTGGGGGTCGTGTCGATCATATTTTCAAACCGGAGCATGCTTTCTTCCAGACGGTAAGCTTCCTCCTCATACATTCCCATGCGGTATCCTCTGGCTTCCAGATCATCAAAGAAAGGAGCTTCCCGATAGACTCTCTTTGCATATTCGATAAATTCTTCCTGATCCTCATACCATTCGCCGGAGAAGAGGTAAGGAACTGAATATGCGGTGAATGGATAGGCCGACATCGTATTATTATAATAAGTAAAATCAGAAAGAGTTTCCTTATATTCGGGATGGTGTTCGATCACCTGTGACATGATGTCTCCGTCTACTGTGTCCAGAACCAGAAGTACAAGGTTTTGATCGGTAGACATTTCCAGTTCCCCATAGGTGGTGTTGATCATAGAAAATTTGTGTTCCAGGCCCTGTTTTGTAAACCCTAGCGTTACAAGAGTCACCAACAGAACCAGACTGATCAGCCCGCTGACAGTACCTGCTGCATCTGCCACCTTTGTAAGGGACAGCTTTTTCACCGCCAGTATCACCAGAACCGTGACTGCCACCCAGAGAGCAACGGAGCCGATACGCAATCCGGAATACTGTGCCCAATCCACCGTACTTCCATCCAGGTGAGGCAGATTGCCTATCATGAAATTGCCCTGAATATAAGTGCAGAGGAACGCAATCAGATAAACTGTGAGAAATCCATGATATAGCCTGGTATTTATCTTCGAAACGATGAAAGCCATCAGGAAGCTGACACCCGTAAATACCGCAAACATCAACAGACAGAGCGGGATCAGATCATAAAAATCAAACCAGAATTCATATTTGTTATTAAAATAAATTTCCAATGGAGCATAAAGAAACAACATAAATCCTGCCGCAACAGAAAGTAAACCGGCGGAACGCAGCCGGAGCCTTGACTCTTTCACAAAAAAGCCCTCCCGTATGTTCAAAATGGATACTTGCAAAGTACAACTATTATATTTTGAAACAAAATAATTGTCAAATAACAGCTTAATGTCAGGATGCATAACCCCTCAGATACTTTCATACACTGTAAAAAAGTATCCTGAGGGGTTTTCCTTTGAAAGACTATATTGAAGAACGAGCTATAGGGATAGCCAACTATATCATCGACCACAATGCCACGGTGCGGCAGACTGCCAAGGCCTTCGGCATCAGCAAAAGCACGGTACATGCGGTTGTAACGATATAGAACGGAATGTGAATTTGATATATTTAATTAAATAAGGTGTTGTAGAAAGCAGGCTTGAAGGGATGTCTCTGGGGAGATATATTCGTGAGAGACTGCTTTTATTTTTGAATATGGAGTGAGCCAGAAGTTTGTAATTTACTAAAAATTAAATTTGAAAGATTATGGGTCGCTATTTCTGCGGGAAAATGATAAGATAGTGTCTGAAAAGTATAAGTCACCGGAATTATGCAATTATTATTGTTCCAATCAATGTCCGATTGGACGACAGTATGTTCCAGAAGTTAAAATACAGGATCTTTCCCAAATTGTATTGCATTTGGTAGATTTTTTGAACACCGTTCAGGCTGATCAGCGCACACTTATAGGAATAACTGCTGATGGAATAATCGTTGATTCAAAGATAGAAGATTTCGTAGATATCCAGAATGAATTGGAAAAAGTCGCCATTACTGTTTAGGTATTACAACTTTGGCCGGAGCAGATGGTTGCAAATGAAACTATTAATATAGAAAAATATGAGGCAAAGTAGAAACATAAATATTATTGTGGATGCAGGTGGAAATAGATTGGTCTTAATTAATGACATTCTATTTAAAGGAAAAAGTAGAAGAAACCAAAAAAGAAAAACATGATAAAGATGCTAAACATGGATGGTATAGATATGATGTGCGATTTGCGATTCCTGTTTATGAGAATGATGTGTTGATCAGATATAATGTTTTTAGAGCAAGATTACTTATTAATCATGCTCAAAACGGGAAGAAATATTTGTATGATATTTTGACAATAAAAAAAGAAACGAGCAAGCCACAACAATAAGTGTGGTGAAAACCCATTTCTTACCTAAGATAGTAGCAAGAAGCAGTTTCGTTGTCAAGAACTATGAAAAAATTTAGGAAAATGGGAAAAATAGATTCTTTGACTTTTGAAATATAATGGGAAATGGTATAATAATACAAAAGAAACGAGGAGGAAAATAATGCCGGAACTTAGCAGATTTGGTGGAATGGTTATCTATATGCTGTTTATGGATACAAAACAGCATAATAAGCCTCATGTACATGTGTATTATGGAGATTATGAGGCTGCTGTTGGAATTGACGGGGAATTATTGGCAGGTGCTCTTCCCAAAAAACAATTAAAAATGGTGGTCGGGTGGCTGGCATTCCATGAGGAGGAAGCATATAAAGCATGGAATCTGGCAGTACGTGGAGAACATTTTGATAAGATTGCTCCCATGTAAGGAGGTGCTTTGAATGTATATTATTGATGATGTATGTTACGCAGGAGAGAAAACACAGAATATCAAAGTAAAAGAAGCGAAGGTTTTACGTGGGGGTATGTTATTACTCACGTTTTCTACAGAAGAGCAACGGCTTTTTGATACAACGCTGTTGAAAGGATCAGCGTTTGAACCATTGAAGGATGAAAAGGTATTAGAAGATTTTAATATTTTTCATGGTGTTATGACATGGATGAACGGTGACATTGATATTGCTCCAGAGACGATGTATGCTGACAGCTATCCGTATACAGCCCAAAGTGCAAGTATTGCAGTTGGATAAGTAATGTTTTATTGTAAGACAGGCTCATAGTAGGAAATAAAGGAAAAGCACATGAACGAAAAAACACAAGAAAATATTAAAACAGAGGATAGTAAGCTACTCTATGAAAAACTTGCCGAAGGTATTAACAGCATGAAAGCCGGTGAAGTATATACCATCGAAGAAGCCTGGCAGGAAATTGACCAACTATAATGAAATCAACCCCAATCCCTATCATAACCCCTCAGATACTTTCATACACTGTAAAAAAGTATCCTGAGGGGTTTTCCTTTGAAAGACTATATTGAAGAACGAGCTATAGGGATAGCCAACTATATCATCGACCACAACGCCACGGTACGGCAGACTGCCAAGGCCTTCGGCATCAGCAAAAGCACGGTACATAAGGATGTGACGGAGCGGCTGGCCCAGGTGAATCCGGCGTTGGCGAAGCAGGCGCGGAAGGTATTGGATGTGAATAAATCCGAGCGTCATATCCGCGGCGGACTGGCTACCAGAGAGAAGTATCTGCACCAGCACTAGATATTCGATGAGGCAAATCATTCTATACGGGAAAGTGTCTTGAAATACCGGGTACCAACTTATATAATGGATACATAGCTATATGGGACAAAGTAGTTGGGACATAAGATACAAAAGATATCAGGATCTTTGCGCGGCAGGATCACTTATGAGGAGAGAAAAAACGAAATGGCAACAGAGTTTCTGAATGATGCACGGAAAGAGATCGAGGGACGGACAGAAGACTTCTGTGGGGAATTAAAAGCATTCTATCAGGGCAACGGGGAAGCGGAACAGAACCTGATGGAGCAGACAACCCAGCCTTTCTGGCAAAGTCTGCGCCTGAGCAGAAAAAGACTGCAGCAGCGGGAACTGACGGTGGATATGGAGATGCAGGAGCCGGCACGACTGGCGGACTATGATGGTCCCTGGAAGGATGGTTATGATTATAGCTGCCGCCGTACCCAGCCGGTAAAAATGAGACGGACTTATTACCGCAATGGAAAAAAGATTGCGTTCCTAAAGACACCGGAGATTGCAGTGGCGAGCTTTTTGAAAGCGGATGTGCAGGGAGATATGGTTATCTGCCCTAACTGTGGACATGAGGGAAAACTGACCAGCTATATCGATGGCTGCGATGCCTGCGGGGCAAAGTTTCTCGTCAGTGATTTTGAAACAAAGGTATCCGGATTTTCTCTGGAGGAGGACGCAAGACAGAAAAGTATTTCCAACTTTATGAAAGCCGGTGCTGTGGTGGGAATTACAGCGATTTCTCTTGCGGTACTGGCCATCTGTGCGGGCGGCATTATGTTTTTGCTGTTGGCGTTGGGCAGGAACGGATACAATGCGGTAAAGGCAGCCGCAGCCATGATGCTGGGAATTGGTCTGGCTCCGGTATTTTTCCGGTCGTTGTTTTACATGCTCATTATATTTATTGTAATGTTGATCGTGATGGAGACTCGCAGAAAGCCGAGAATTCAAGACGAATCGAAAGTAAAGGCCGCAATCCCGGAATTCTCCACGGGTAATTTTCTTCAGAATCTGGAATACCAGCTGCGAATGATCCATCTGGCGGATACGGCAGAGCAGGTACGCTTTTTCGCATCCTGTGATCTGGATACGGTGGTGGTACGGTATCAGAATGTGGTGGACTGTTGCATTTGCGGTGTGCGTTTTCTGGAGGCGGAGACACGGGGAGAGTCTTACAGAATCAGCGTGGAAGTGAGGACCCGATTGACACTGGATACAGGAAAGAAGATCTGGAACCGTTATGAGGAGATCCGGCTGGAACTGGAAGGCAGACAGGATGTGGTAACGCAGCACAGCAGGGCACTCCGGGAATACAAATGCCCCAACTGCGGAGGCAGTGTGGACATTTTGGGCGGCGGAGTCTGCGAATACTGTAATACCGCAGTGGACTACCGAAATTTTGGCTGGATCATCACTTCTTATACAAATCTGGGGCAGCCAGAGAATCCTTTTGCGAAAATACTGGCGGGAGCACTGGGAAGTTATCTGCTCATTTTGCTTTTGAGTCTGGTACTCATGGCGCATTCCGAGGATGGAAAAGATACTTTTGAGATCTTACAGAGTGTCCGGATGTCAACGGAATATCTGAAAGCGGTGCAGCAGGATATTATCTATCCCGATGCTGTGATTTCAGATTGTACGGAGACAGACAGCGAAGATGGAACTTTTACTTCAATAAAGGTGTACTCCTGTGGGGACCGGGATGCAGTAAAAGAAGCCTACAAAACTGCACTGCTGGAAAAGGGATTTCTGGAGATGCAGCAGTACCCGGAGGGATTTTCTGTCTTTTTGCCGGAGGATCCGTCAGAATATGCCGTGGATTCGGAAGAAGGAATGTTCTATCTTGTGATCTGCGCAGAAAATGCACCGGAGGGAATTACAGTAACTGCGACCTTGGTGGATGAAAATTGGGAACCGGTGCAGGAGTAAAACAGAATAGTGAATACGACAAGGGACCCGGGCAAAAGCTTCCGGGTCCTTTTTAGAGGGAAAGTGTTTGTAGCTGACTGATTACTATTGGGTGACAGGAATTCTGTGAACTACTCTGCGATAGAGCTTCCACAGGAGCACAGCAGGGAAACTGACTGCCAGATATGCTGTGGATAAAAGTCCGGTAACACCGCCTACGATTGCAATGATTAAAATTCCAATATTCATAATGAATTCCTCAACTTTCTGTCATTCTGTACAACATTCGATGAAGTCCTTAAAAACTTCACATACCGTATTATAGTAAACAGATACCCCCGGGTGAATAGTTTTGAGCGACCCTTAACACCATTTTGTCGGGATATTTACAAAATCTTTGCAACACGTTTACAGAATCTTAACGGCAGGACTTACGGGCGGGAACGATCCCGGGAGTAAGGTTTGCAATCACAGGAAATATCAAGTATAATAGAGAAAATTGACTGTTACCCGGGGTGGAATAGTCGGAGAAAATAAAACGGAGGTAGGAATATGAGTATGACACTGGAACAGGCTAAGGAGAAGCTTGCAAAGTATGGTCAGGAACATGTTCTGAAGTATTACGGGGAGCTCAACGAGGAAGAGAAGCAGGGGATTCTGAATCAGATCGAAACTACGGATATGAGCATTCTGGAAGCTTGCAAGCATAAAGAAGATCTGGCAAAAAAAGGAGTGATCACACCGTTGGCTGCAATGCAGTTAGACGAGATCGAGGCAAATCGTGACAGCTTTACAAGGACGGGTATTGACGCAATTAAACAGGGCAAGGTAGCAGCTGTTCTTCTTGCCGGAGGCATGGGTACCAGACTGGGTTCCGATAATCCCAAGGGCATGTACAATGTGGGTCTGACCCGTGAACTGTACATCTTTGAATGCCTGATCAATAACCTGATGGAAGTCGTGCATCAGGCAGACAGCTGGATCCACCTGTTTGTGATGACCAGCGATAAGAACAATGACGCAACGATCGCATTTTTAAAAGAGCATGATTTCTTCGGATACAACGCGGATTATGTCCACTTCTTCAAACAGGAGATGGCTGCGGCAACCGATTATGAAGGCAAGATTTATCTGGAGGAGAAGGGCAAGCTGTCCACCTCTCCCAACGGTAACGGCGGCTGGTTCATTTCCATGAAAAATAACGGCATGCTGGATATCGTACATAACGAAGGCATTGAGTGGCTGAATGTGTTTGCGGTAGACAATGTACTGCAGCGGATCGCTGATCCCTGCTTTATTGGTGCTACGATCCAGAGAGGCTGTGTCGTAGGCTCCAAGGTGGTCCGTAAGAATGCACCGGATGAAAAAGTAGGAGTTATGTGCTTGGAGGACGGCAGACCTTCCATCGTGGAGTACTACGAGCTGACTGATGAACTGATGAATGCTAAGGATGAGAAGGGAGAACCCGCGTATAATTATGGTGTGATCCTGAATTATCTGTTCAAGGTACAGGATCTGGAAAAGATCATGGCAGAGAAGATGCCGCTGCATATCGTAGAGAAGAAGATCCCTTATCTGGATGCTGCAGGAGAGTTGGTAAAGCCGGATACTCCCAATGGTTATAAATTCGAGAGTCTGGTGCTGGATATGATCCATCAGATGGACAGCTGCCTGCCCTTCGAGGTAGTCAGAAGAAAAGAATTTGCGCCGATCAAGAACAAGACCGGTGTGGACTCTGTGGAAAGTGCCAGAGAACTGCTCACCGAGAATGGTGTGGTGCTGTAAACATTTCGACAGATTTTCACAACATAAGGTTATTGAGGAATCGATAGAATTACAGTAATCTGATACTGTAAGAAACGAAGAAAAAATTTCATCCGGCTCTGACAGATGAGAGATTGTGCAGCCGCCATAGTGAACAAATAGTATTGTCCTATGCACGGCGGATAGGAGAGAGTGTATGAGAATTTTGGTAACAGGTGGTGCCGGATTCATCGGCAGTCATACCGTAGTGGAATTACAGCAGGCAGGCTATGATGTAGTCGTATTGGATAATCTCTGCAATGCAAGTGAGAAAGTGATCCCCAGAGTAGAAGCCATCACAGGCAAGAAGGTTCCTTTCTATAAGGCAGACATTCTGGACCGTGAAGCTCTGGAAGAGATCTTCAGCAAGGAACAGATTGACGCAGTCATTCATTTTGCAGGACTGAAGGCAGTCGGTGAGTCCGTACAGAAGCCCTGGGAATATTATGAGAACAATATTGCCGGTACCCTGACTCTGGTAGATGTCATGAGAAAACATGGTGTGAAGAGCATCATCTTCTCTTCCAGCGCTACCGTATACGGTAATCCCGCATTTGTTCCCATCACAGAGGAATGCCCCAAGGGACAGTGCACCAACCCTTACGGCTGGACGAAATCTATGCTGGAGCAGATCCTGACGGATATCCAGAAGGCAGATCCCGAATGGAATGTGATCCTGCTTCGTTACTTCAACCCTATCGGAGCTCACAAGAGCGGTACCATTGGCGAGAATCCCAACGGTATCCCCAACAACCTGATGCCTTATATCACACAGGTAGCAGTCGGCAAGCTGAAAGAGCTGGGTGTCTTCGGTGATGATTACGATACCCCCGACGGAACCGGTGTACGTGACTACATCCATGTCGTTGATCTGGCAAAGGGCCACGTAAAGGCTCTGAAGAAGATTGAGGAGAATGCAGGACTGAAGATCTACAATCTGGGAACTGGTGTGGGCTACAGTGTTCTGGACATCGTGAAGAACTTCGAAGCAGCTACCGGCGTGAAGATTCCTTACGTGATCAAACCCCGCCGTGCAGGCGATATCGCCACCTGCTATTCCGATGCTTCTCTGGCAGAGAAGGAACTTGGCTGGAAGGCTGAGAACGGCATCAAAGAGATGTGCGAAGACTCCTGGAGATGGCAGAAGAACAATCCGAATGGATATGAAGAATAATAAAACAATATTGAAACATACAAAGGGACATGGCCGGTGGGTCATGTCCTTTTGTGATTCTTAACGGTGAAAAATCTGAAGCGCCCGGAATACCTGCTCTGCGGTATCCGCCATATTGGTCATGGCATTGTCGGTATGCATAGCCTCATCCAGGGATACCACGTTCCGCAGAATCGGGAAAAAGGCATCAATGCCCTCTGCGTTGCAGGCAACGGCCTCTTTGGCCACGCAGCCGGAAAAAGCAAGTACCGGTTTTTCATATTTTTTGGCAATCTTGGCAACACCGATGGGAGCTTTTCCCATAACCGTCTGACCGTCAAGGCGGCCTTCCCCGGTGATCACGACATCTGCATCCCGGATATATTTTTCCAGATGGGTTTCTTCCAGAATGATCTTAATACCGGATTCCAGTGTGGCATTGCAGAAGGTAAGAAAAGCAAACCCCATACCGCCGGCAGCACCGGCACCGGGATATTTGGCATCGGCATGAGGAAACTGTTCTCTGGCCAGAGCGGCATAATAAGCCAGCCATTTGTCCATCTGCAGGATCATAGTGGAAGTAGCGCCCTTTTGCGGTCCGTAGATGGCGGAACATCCCTGCTCTCCGCAGAGCGGGTTGGAGACATCGCAGGCTATGCGGAAAGTACATTCCTTGAGTTCGGGAAGCACATGATCCGTAGTGATGGATTCCAGATCCTCCAGTCCTTTGGCTCCGAAGCGGATCTGATTTCCGTTTTTATCCAGAAAGCCAAAGCCAAGTGCCTGCAGCATTCCGACACCGCCGTCATTGGTGGCACTGCCACCCATACCGACAATAAAATGCCGGCAGCCGTTCTGGATTGCATCTTTGATGACTTCGCCTACACCGTAAGTGGTGGTGTTCAGAGGATTCTTTTCCTCTCCGCTGACCTGGGTAATCCCGGCTGCACCGGACATTTCAATGATTGCGGTATGGGTCTCGTCGACAATGCCGTAAGGACAGACAACGGGGTGACCGGAAGGGCCTGTGACCTGCACCTGTGTCATACGGCCGTCACAGCCGTTTACCAGAGCATCGACGGTGCCCTCCCCGCCGTCCGCCAGAGGACGGACGGTAATATGAGCATCTTTATAAACACGTTTGATCCCTGTGGCGGCGCTCAAACCCGCCTGCATGGAGGTCATACTTCCCTTGAAGGAATCGATAGCTATTACTACATTCATAAGGTTCCTTTCCGCTGCCGCCGGAATTCGGCCGACAACTGTCGTTTTCGTATAGATTTTCGGAAAATGGCATAATTTCTGAGGATATTATAGCAACACCGGAACAAAAGAGGAATGGTTCCCGGAGAAAAATAAAATTTAGCGTGGTACAGTGGCAAAAACATCCTATAAGATCATTGCATCTGAGAAAACAATCCAGTATAATGAAAGGAGTGCACATTTAGATGCACATTACGCATAAGAAGTGGAATAACAGGAGGACGAGCATGATTCAGTTAACACAGGGCGGCGCTTACCTGGTAAACGGTACGGACATCGTAGCGGATACCCCGGAAGCAGCCAGTCAGATACAGGCGAAGACCGGCATTACGATCTCCAAAGAAGAAGCAGCGAAAAACACCATGGCATATGGTATTCTGCAGGAGCATAATACCTCCGGCAATATGGACAAGCTGAAGATCCGTTTCGACAAGCTTACCAGCCATGATATTACCTTTGTAGGTATTATCCAGACCGCGAGAGCATCCGGACTGCAGAAGTTCCCCATGCCCTATGTACTGACCAACTGTCATAACTCCCTGTGTGCCGTAGGCGGTACCATCAACGAGGATGACCACATGTTTGGTCTGACCTGTGCGAAAAAATACGGCGGAGTCTATGTACCCCCTCATCAGGCAGTTATCCATCAGTTTGCCAGAGAGATGTTAGCCGGCGGTGGCAAGATGATCCTGGGTTCCGATTCCCATACCCGTTACGGTGCACTGGGTACCATGGCTATGGGCGAGGGTGGTCCCGAGCTGGTAAAACAGCTGTTGAACCAGACCTATGATATCAACATGCCCGGCGTGGTAGCCGTATACTTAAAGGGTGCTCCCGTGAAGGGTGTAGGTCCTCAGGACGTTGCACTTGCTATCATTGGCGCAGTATTCAAGAACGGCTATGTGAAAAATAAAGTAATGGAGTTCGTAGGTCCCGGTGTGGCTTCCCTGAGTGCTGATTTCCGTATCGGCATTGATGTAATGACCACAGAGACCACCTGTCTGTCCTCCATCTGGAAGACCGATGACCAGATCCGTGAGTTCTATGAGATCCACGGACGTACCGAAGACTATAAGGAACTGAATCCCGGCCAGGTAGCATACTACGACGGACTGATCGAGGTGGATCTGGACAAGATCCGTCCTATGATCGCCATGCCGTTCCATCCCAGCAATACTTACACCATCGAAGAGCTGAATGCGAACCTGATGGATATTCTGGATGAGACGGAGAAGCGTGCGAAAGTAAGTCTGGACGGTGCCGTAGACTTTACTTTGAAGAATAAAGTAAAGAACGGCAAGTTCATTGTAGATCAGGGTATCATCGCAGGCTGTGCCGGCGGCGGATTCGAGAATATCTGTGCGGCTGCCGACATCCTGAAGGGCAGATACATCGGTGCGGATGAGTTTACTTTAAGCGTATATCCCGCATCCATGCCCGTATACATGGAGCTGATCCGCAACGGCTGTGCGGCTACCATCTTAGAGACCGGTGCAGTGATGAAGACTGCGTTCTGTGGTCCCTGCTTCGGTGCCGGTGACACACCTGCCAATAACGCATTCAGTATCCGTCACTCTACCAGAAATTTCCCGAACCGTGAAGGCTCCAAGCTGCAGAACGGCCAGATCGCTTCCGTAGCTCTGATGGATGCCCGTTCCATCGCAGCCACCGCAGCCAACAAGGGTGTGCTGACTTCCGCAACGGACTTCGATGGAGATTTCGGAAAATACAAATATCATTTCGATAGCAATATTTACAAGAACCGTGTCTTCGATTCCCACGGTGTGGCAGACGAGAGCGTAGAGATCCAGTTCGGTCCCAATATCAAGGACTGGCCCGCTATGGGTGCCCTGCCTGAGAATCTGGTACTGCAGGTAGTATCCGAGATCCACGATCCCGTAACTACTACCGATGAGCTGATTCCATCCGGTGAGACCTCTTCCTACCGCTCCAATCCTCTGGGACTGGCAGAGTTCACTTTAAGCCGTAAGGATCCGCAGTATGTAGGACGTGCCAAGGAGATCCAGAAGGCAGAGAAAGAGCGTATGAACGGCGGACATCCCTGTCAGGCAGTTCCGGTACTGAAGGATGTTATGGGTGAAGTAAAGAAACAGTATCCCGATGCAAGTCGTGAGAACACCGGATTCGGTTCCACTATTTTCGCAGTGAAGCCCGGAGACGGTTCTGCCCGTGAGCAGGCTGCTTCCTGCCAGAAGGTATTAGGCGGCTGGGCAAATATTGCCAACGAGTATGCCACCAAGCGTTATCGTTCCAACCTGATCAACTGGGGCATGCTTCCTTTCCTGATCCAGCCCGGAGACCTGCCTTTCAAGAATCTGGATTACCTGTTCATTCCTGGTATTAAGAAAGCCGTGGAAGACAAGGCCGAGGAAATTAAGGCATATGTGGTAACAATCGGAGAAGGCATGAAGGAATTCACCCTGAAGCTGGGAGAGCTGACCGACGAAGAACGTCAGATCATCCTGAAGGGATGCCTGATCAACTATAACCGAGTGTAACTATTCAGAGACATGTGACTAACCAGCGCAGATGCGTTTTGCGAAGAGAGGCTGAATAGTTACAATGAGAAGTAAGGAGAAAAAATATGGAATTTAACAAACCGGTATCCAACCCCATGATGGTGGGATCCATTGAATTATTAAAAGCAGAGGACACCCCGGAACACAGACAGATGTTCCTGGATGAACTGCAGAAAGCAAAGTTCCTGTCTCCGGTCGTGATCGATCCGGTGCCTGTGCCCGATGAAAACGGCCGGGTGACCATCGCAAGAGATGCCAAAGTACAGTTCCCGATGCTGTCCACCGAGGACGGTCGGAAGTTCTTCATGGCGTTCACTGACTGGACAGAGCTGAAAAAGTGGAGAGATGAGGAGAATCAGCAGACTTTCGCCATGAACTTTGACGATTATGCAGGAATGCTGCTGCGCAAAGATGCACAGGGCAATATCAGCCCGGCGCTGGGATTCGTGATCAATCCCTTCGGTGGCAACATCGTGGTGACCAGAGAAATGGTAGCCAGCATGATCGCAGCAAAGCTGAAAGCAGCCGGCAGACCGGTGCCTCCCGCACCCGGAACCCCTGGCGCTCCCACTCAGCCCAAACAGCAGTAAATTAACACTAAATAAAATGTCCATAGCGGACGATATAAGTAGCAGAGAGGTGACATGGCCAGTCACTTCCTGCTACTTATTTTTTACAGTTTGATAATGACACCACGGATGGTAACCAGACAGAGGCATATTATATGTATTCTGTTTCTTTACCATTTTTTTTAGTTTAACAGTTCAGCCATGCAATATCATATGTTCTGCGTGGGTGCTGGCACACAAAGCAGAACATATGATATTGCATGAGCGGAGCGCCGCATGTATGAAATAAAAGATGAGCCGCTTAGCGGCGTCGACTGCGGAGCAGGCGCTTTTATGAATACATGCGACGGTGAACTGTTAAGCGTTACAGGAAGCGCGCCCTGTTGGTTCGTGGTGAGGTCGGGGAAAGGAGAAAATTACAGATTTGAGAATTGATTCCGCAAGCATAGGAATGGATTCCGCCAGAAGCTATCACGCTTCTAAGACAAGCGTCAGACGATTTGAGATAACGGATTATCAGGCAGGTCTGACAGATGTATCCACTAAGGGACAGAAGACACCGAATGGTGAGGATACCACACAGAACACGGAGGAACAGGAGAACACTGCAGAGAACACCACGATGACAGCCAAAGACTGGCAGAGTCGTTTGCTGGTATCTTCTGCCAGATGGGATATGCGAAGCAGTGCCAGTGAACAGACATTGTCTACCATCCGGGAATATACGGTGCGTTATATTTTTGATTTATTATTCCCGTCCAGGAACAGCACTTTGCGGGACTGGATGCAGGAAAACGGATGGAGCAGCGGTAATCAGACCGGAAACAGCTGGAATACAGGGAATAGCGTAAATAATACCCAGACGAATTCCGGCAGCACACAGGGAACCGCAACACCTGCGTCAGACGTGTTCAATCTGGTCACGTCCCGTGTGAAAATTTTGAACTATGTGAGCGAGACCTGGAACATAGAACAGGAGGATACCAGTTTTTCCACCGTGGGAAGCGTACGGACCAAGGATGGCAGAGAGATCAATTTTAATGTAAATGTAAATATGAGCCGCAGATGCGAGGAATACTACAAAGAGCAACTCAATGTAGCAGAATTCACGCTCCATGATCCGCTGGTGATCAACCTGGATACTGATGTGGCAGAAGTGTCGGATCAGACCTTTTATTTTGATCTGGATGCCGATGGCAAGGAAGAAGAGATCTCCGTGCTGAATGGCAGCGGCTATCTGGCACTGGACAAGAACGGTGACGGCACTATCAACGACGGCAGTGAGCTGTTCGGCACCCGGAATGGGGATGGCTTTGCAGATCTGGCGCAGTATGATGAGGATGGCAATGGCTGGATCGATGAGAACGATTCCATCTGGTCAAAATTAAAAATCTGGTGCAAGGATGAAAACGGCAACGACGTACTGTACAAACTTTCTGACAAGGGTGTCGGTGCTATCTGTCTGCAAAACGCTTCTACGGATTTTACCCTGCAGGGAGACCGTAAGGCTCAGGACGGCACTACCAATGCCAATGCGACCAATGCTGTGGTCCGCAAGACCGGTATTTTCTTATACGAAAACGGAAATGTGGGTACGGTACAGCACGTGGATATGGCTGCCTATGCCGCACAGGCATAGAATAAATATAACTATTCAGTTACTTCGCCCTATAAATAGCATCAAATGTTCTTACGAATGCAAACATTCGACGCTATTTACATGGCTCTGAATAGTTCCAAATAAATGCAAATTTCATATCGAAGACATTCTGAATAAAACCCATGAATCGGGCAAGACTATAGGATAAACCAGGGAAAGTGGTTGAAACGATTGTATAGCAGGCAGTTGACTCAGGGAACAGGAAGGATGCGGATAGGATATGAGAAGAAATAAAAAGAGCGGTATTAACAAAGAACGTATTATAATGTTAGCCTCTTCAGCCTTTGTACTGGCAGCATTGACCATGACAGGGGTCTATATGAAGGGGCAGAATGTGGAGTCCAGGGATGATGGTTATACCTTGGACTTCACTGCGCTTCCCAACAATGCGGATGACAAATTACAGGAGATCACGGAGAATAACGACGAACATCTTCTGAAGGAGGACGAGAACATCCCCGGACTGACGGCAAATAATACAGCGGGAAATGAGATCGCGGGAACTCCTGTCACCGAGGATGATCTGGACTATATGCCCCAGGAGGTAGGCTCCGGCAACGTAGAGATTCCGGGGTTGACGGATCAGGAGACCCTGCTGGAGGCCGCACAGAAAGAGCAGCAGAATTCCGATGCCGACCGACAAAAGGAAGAGACCGGGGGAAAGCAGACAGCAGGTGGGGATGTGGTCGTTGAGAAGACACTGCACTTTGCAGAAAGCGACGGATTACAGCAACCGGTGCAGAGTGATATTCTGATGCATTACTCTATGGACAAGAGCACTTATTTTGCTACACTGGATCAGTATAAATACAATCCCGCCACCATTTTTTCCGCGGAAGAAGGTACGGCAGTGACCGCCTGTGCGCAGGGAAAAGTGACTTCGATCTTCGAAAATGAGGAGATCGGCAAGGCGCTGACCCTGGATCTGGGTGACGGCTATGAGGCCACTTATGGACAGCTGACGGAGATCACAGTGAAAGAGAATTCCTATGTGAATCCCGGCGACACCATCGGCAGTGTGGCAGCGCCCACGAAATACTACAGCACCGAAGGAAGCAACGTATACTTTGCTCTGACCCACAACGGGGAACCGGTGAACGGGGAGGCATTGTTCCGCTGATGTATATTGTAGGAGGCAGGATCCTGACCATGGCGGGCAGAGAGATCCCCGAAGGGATCCTGCAGATAAGAAACGGGAAAATTGCACAGGTAGGTGCCAGAGGTGAGGTGAAGTTACAGCCGGAAGAAGGAGAGCAGGTAGTGATCGCGAAAAATGCGCTGATCATGCCGGGCATCATTGAGGCACACTGCCATATGGGTATCATGGAAGAAAAAAAGAGCACGGAAGGGGATGACTGTAATGAGACAGTGGATCCCCTGACACCGGCTCTGCGGGCTATCGATGGTATTAATCCCATGGATGCAGCCTTTGATGATGCGGTGCGGGCCGGAATTACTGCAGCCATGATCGGACCCGGAAGCTCTAATGTGGTGGGCGGCCAGTTTGCCATGGTAAAGACTAAGGGACGCCGGATCGACGACCTGATCCTGAAATCACCGGCGGCCATGAAGGTGGCCTTTGGAGAGAACCCCAAGGTCAATTATTCCGGGCAGAACAAAAGTCCTGTCACCCGTATGGCCATCGCCGCCATGCTGCGCAGGGAACTCTGGGAGAGCAGAGAATATCTGCGGCAAAAGCAGGAAGCGGCGGAGAAGGGAGAGTATTTTGCACCGGATTTTGAAAAAGAGTGCTATCTTCCGGTACTGCGGGGAGACATCCCGTTAAAAGCCCATGTCCACCGGGTGGACGATATTTTCACAGCAATCCGCATTGCAAAAGAATTCGGTATAAAAATGACGATGGATCATTGCTCGGAAGGTCATCTGGTGGCGGAAGAACTGGCGAAGGAAGGATTTCCGGCCATTGTGGGACCGGATCTTACCAGCCGGAACAAGATCGAGGTGCAGAACATGTCTTTTAAGACCGCCGGAGTGCTGAACCGGGCCGGTGTGATGGTCGCCATCACCACGGATCATCCGGTGTCACAGATCCAGACACTGCCGTTGTGTGCCGGACTTGCGGTAAAAGCGGGACTTCCAATGGAGGAAGGTTTCCGGGCCATCACCATTTATCCTGCGAAAATCTGTGGCGTGGCAGACCGCATTGGCAGCCTGGAAGTGGGGAAAGATGCAGACATTGCCATTTTCGACGGAAATCCTATGGAAATTTTCACACGAACCCTTTATACTATTATCAACGGGGAGATCGTGTACTGTAATGTCCCCAGGGAATGACCGGAGGAATATTTTGAGATACAGCAGGAAAAGTGCAGGGATCCTGTCCCTGCTATTACTATTTAACAGTATAGGTATGACCGCCTGCGGGCAGGCAACGGCAGAGACAGGGCATGTAAGCATAAGTATGACCGGCATGGAAAACACACCGGTCATCAACTATACAGTGCCTACACTGACACCCAATGTGCTGGTGGATCAGCAGGGGTATGCCGCGGTCGGTGAAAAACAGGCAGTGGTGAAGGGCAGACAGTCGGTAGAGACTTTCCGGCTGGTGGACCGGGAGACCGGAGAGACGGTCTATGAAGGCACGGTAAAGCAGACTGATTACAACGGGGAGCTGTCTCTGTACATCGGAACAGCGGATTTCACGGACTATACCGGGGAAGGTGAGTTCTATCTGGAGTGTGACAATGTGGGAAGATCCCTGACGTTTTCTCTGAAAGAAGACCACTATCAGGAACTGTTGGAAGCGTTGTGCACGAATGTTCATGACAGATGTCAGGATCGCAGTATTACCGAGGATGAGATCATCACTTTGCTAGAGGCCTGTGAGTGGTATCCGCAGGTGCTTGCGGATGATAATGGCAATGATATCCCGGATCTGCTGGAATCTATTGCCGACTGGCTGGAAAAAACGGCCAACGACACAGAAAAGCCGGAACCGGAGAACATGTGTTACGTGGCGGTGATGGCAAAATTCAGTTATCTGTACCAGAAATATGATGTGCAATATGCCACACAATGTCTGCAGCATGCGTCGTCGGTGTACACCAAGCTGATGTCGACATCCGGCAGAGATGCGGAGAAATTCATGGCGCTGACGGAGCTTTACCGGGCGGCGGGACTATACACTTACCGCAATCAGATCCTGGAGTATAAGGACTTTTTCGAGGACAATACCAGTTATCTGGAAGAAACGGCCTATCTGTATGGCTCCATGACGTATCTGGCCACCAGACAGCCGGTGGATGTGGACCTGTGCACTGTATTCATGGAAAGCATCCGGAATCGGGGCGAGGAGCTGGCCAAACGTTCCCATAACATGATCGATGCCGTAATGAATGTCAACAATGGAACCGAGGATCTGCTGAAGCGGGCAGAAGAATTGTCCTGTGCTAATTATGTGTTATACAGTTATCAGTACACGGAGATTTTAGAGGATTTTCTGCATTACCTGATGGGACGGAACCGGGATTCGGTGAGTTATTATCCCGAAGAGGGAGACGCTGCGGATTATCTGTTACTGATAGCCCAGCAGGTCTCCCTCGCGGATAGACATTAGAAAGATCAGATCAGTTCTTTGTTTTTGAAATAAGTTTCGGAGATAATATTCTGTACATAGGTGCCCATGCTCTTGCGAGTCTCCTTGTCCAGTTCCTTCGGATAAATAGGCTTACCGTATTCAATGACTACGGTGGCCTTTTTTATTTTCGGAAAATGATCTTCAAATACCGCAGCGGAATTCACAATAGTCATGGGGATAATGGGAACATTTGCTTTCTCTGCGATCTTGAAACTGCCCTCGTGGAAGGGAAGGAAGGTATCCGGGGTCTTGTTGCGGGTGCCCTCCGGGAAGATGCAGATGGAAATCCCGTTTTTGGCTTTCTCAATGGCCTGCAGAATGGTTTTCAGTCCTGCCTTGATGTCCTGGCGATCCAGAAAGAGACAGTGAAGATCTTTCATCCAGATGTTAAGCAGGGGCCATTTTAACATTTCTTTTTTCGCAATATAACCGGTAGGTCTGGGAACACGGACATAGGTCAGCACCACATCGAAAAAGCTGCGATGATTGCCGACGTACAGCACAGCAGTGTCGGTGGGAATGTTCTCTTCCCCGATGGCAATGACTTTCGTGCCGGAAAGACGGATGACCCAGCGGAAGGCCCAGTTTACAATGGCCAGGGAACTGCGGTCCTTAAGACCGGGGTTAAATTTGCCGATGATCCATTCCACCAGCATTAACGGCGTGGACAGGATCAGGAATAATACTACAAATAATACGACGAATATAAAACGGATCATAATAATACCAATGCCTTTCAGTAACCTGCAAACTTTCAGGTGCCTTGGCACCTTGTGCAGGCACAAATTTGCGTGTGAAAAATTAATTTTTCACACTAAACTCCTTCGGATTTTTTATTTAGCAATGAAAAGTACGCCTAACGTGCCGGGACCACAATGGCTGGAGACTACACCGCCTGCTCTGGTTTCCAGAATCTCGTCAAAGATTCCCAGACTTTCCAGATAGGAACGAACCGCTTCCACAATCTCCCGGTCGCAGCCGGAGTGGGTGATGAAGACTCTGTCGGGAACGGCATTCTTCAGATCCTCTTCCATGTCTCTGGTGTAGGAGAGGATGACAGAACTTAATTTTCCACGGTATTTTTTGGAGGCATCCATGGCACCATCCACCACGACGATCCGGGGATGAAGCTTTAACATACCACCGGCCAGAGCCGCTACCGCGCTGCATCTGCCACCGCGGTGAAGGTAGGTCAGGGTATCTACGACGAAGCTGGCCCGGACTTTGGGACGGATGGCTTCGATGGCAGTAGTGATCTCTGCGGCTGTTTTCCCTTCAGAAGCCAGAATGGCAGCCTGTATTACCTGCAGACCGATGCCGGTGGACAGGTTTGCGGAGTTGATGACGGTGACTTTGTCGGAAGCTTCCAGTTCTTCTGCAGCAAGCCGCATAACGTTGCCGGAGGTGGACATGCTGTCGGAGATGGAGAAACAGATGATCTCCCGGCCTTCTTCCACAAAAGGCTGCATGACTTCCATGGCCTCGGTCAGAGAAGGAGCAGAGGTCTTGGGCGTGGTCTTGTTTTCATCGGACCACCGGAAAATTTCTTCCGGCGTAATATCCACGCCATCGCGGTATTCATCCTCGCCCAGCAGAATGTGCAGAGGCAGGATGGTAATGTCATACTTTTCCACTAATTCCTTTGACAGATCACAGGTACTGTCAGAGATGATCTTAACTGTCTGTGTCATAGAATCTACCTTCCTTTTTATTAGTAATTATTCCCTTTTGGCGATCTGCCTTGCGACATAGACACCGCTGGCGGATGCATGGGACAGGGAATGAGTCACACCGCTGCCGTCACCGATGATGTACAGGCCCTTGTGACAGCTTTCCAGATGTTCGTCCAGTTCCACTTCCATATTATAGAATTTGACTTCCACACCGTAGAGCAGGGTATCGTCATTGGCGGTACCGGGTGCGATCTTGTCCAGTGCGTAGATCATTTCGATGATACCGTCTAAGATACGCTTGGGCAGTACCAGGCTTAAATCACCGGGAGTTGCGGACAGGGTAGGCTCTACCATGCCCTCGGCAATACGCTTCGCATTACTGCGGCGTCCTCTCACCAGATCGCCGAAACGCTGTACGATAACACCGCCGCCCAGCATGTTGGAGAGACGGGCGATACTTTCACCGTAGCCGTTGCTGTCCTTGAAGGGCTCGGAGAAATGCTTCGCTACCAGCAGGGCAAAGTTGGTGTTCTCTGTCTGCTTGTCGGCTCCTTCGTAGCTGTGGCCGTTTACGGTGACGATGCCGTTGGTGTTCTCATTTACGACGATACCGTGGGGATTCATACAGAAGGTACGCACGGAATCCTCGAATTTTTCAGTGCGGTATACGATCTTGCTCTCATAGAGTTCATCGGTCAGATGAGAGAAGATGACTGCGGGCAGTTCCACCCGGACGCCGATATCCACGCGGTTGGACTTGGTGTTGATGTCCAGATCTTTACAGATCTGCTCCATCCATTTGCTGCCGCTGCGGCCTACGGAAATAATGCACTTGTCGCAGTCGTAAGAAGCGTTTTCGCAGCAGATACGGTAACCGTCACCAACGGTCTCCACCGTTTTCACCGGGGTATCGAAATAGAAAGTCACTTTATCCTTCAGTTCTGCGTACAGATTTTCCAGCACGATGAAGTTGATATCTGTACCCAGGTGACGTACGGAAGCGTCTAACAGGTTCAGCTTGTTCTGCATGCAGATCTTTTTGAAAGAGGTGCCAGCAGTGGAATACAGCTTCGTGCCTTCACCGCCGAACTTCATGTTGATGTCATCCACATATTTCATCAGGTCGATGGCCTGACTCTTGCCGATATACTCGTAGAGAGTGCCACCGAAAGCGTTGGTGATATTGTATTTTCCATCGGAAAAAGCACCGGCACCACCGAAACCGCTCATGATGGAACAGCTCTTACAGTTGATGCAACTCTTGATCTTGTCACCGTCGATAGGACAGTGGCGCTTCTCCAGAGGGTGACCGGATTCGAAAACGGCAATTTTCAGGTCGGGATTCTGTTGCACCAGTTCATAAGCGGAGAAGATACCGCCGGGGCCGGCACCGATAATGATTACGTCATATTTCATAGGGATAAGTTTCCTTTCTCTTTGCTCTCTTGTAAGGATTTGCGGGATGTATCATCACTTTGAAAAACCAAAAACATTCAAAATATAGTATACCATATTTTTAGATAAAAAGGGGAATAGAAATATAGCAAAATATGTGATAAAATCATAAGTTATAGCGGTTCTTCTGCAGATGCGGATGAACGGTGTGGGAAGATAACGGGATTAGGAAGAGAATTACAGGAAATGAAATTATGGAAGCAACACAGAAGAAAAACAAATATGAAATAGATATGTGCAATGGCACGATTATGGACAAGCTGATCTCCTTTGCACTGCCCCTGATGGTGTCCAGCATTTTGCAGCTGCTGTTCAATGCAGTGGATATCATTGTGGTGGGACGGTTCACCGGAAGTCAGGCGCTGGCGGCTGTAGGTTCCACCACGGCATTGATCAATATGTTCGTCAATCTGTTTATCGGCGTTTCTCTGGGAGCCAATGTATTGTCCGCCAGATTCTATGCTGCCGGGAAAGAGCGGGAGATGAGCGAGACAGTACATACAGCTATGACCTTTGCATTGATCAGCGGTATTGTCATGGTATTCGTAGGGCTGTTCTGCACCCGGGGAGCGTTGGAACTGATGGATACCCCGGCGGATGTTATTGATCAGGCGGCATTATATATGAAAATTTATTTCTGCAGCATGCCCTTTTTCATGCTGTACAATTACGGAGCTGCAGTTCTGCGGGCGGTGGGAGACACGAAGCGTCCGCTGTTGTTCCTGATCATATCCGGAGCCATCAATGCGGTATTGAACCTGTTTCTGGTCATTGCTTTTTCCATGGGTGTGGCGGGGGTAGCCATTGCTACAGTGATCTCTCAGGTGATCTCCTGTGTGCTGGTATTATGGTGCCTGTTTACTACGGACAGCTGTTACCGGCTGCAGATTTCAAAGCTGGGAATAAAAGGGGAGTATCTGCTGCAGATCTTTCAGGTGGGGGTTCCGGCGGGGATCCAGAGCGTTGTCATCAATTTCTCCAATGTTCTGCTGCAGTCCTCGGTGAATTCCTTCGGCTCCATCGCCATGGCAGGCTATACGGCGGCCAATAATATCTTTGGATTCCTGTTCGTGTCGGTGAATTCCATTACCCAGGCGTGTATGAGCTTCACCAGTCAGAACTACGGTGCCGGGAAGAAAAAACGTATGGACAGGGTACTGATCGATTGTATGATCCTGTCGGTGATCGTAGCGGTAACGCTGGGTGGAAGCGCCAATCTCTTCGGTCCGCAGCTGCTTCACATTTACACAACGGATGCGGACGTTATTGCCTGTGGAACGGAGATTCTGCTGTATACGACGTTGACTTACTTTTTATGCGGCATCATGGATCTGATTCCGGGAGCCTTGCGGGGCATGGGACATTCGGCGGTACCTATGATATTGTCCATTATCGGTACGGTGGGAACGAGAATCTTCTGGATCTACGGAGTATTCCCAACGCACCGGTCGTTGATGGTACTGTTTTTATCTTATCCGGCCTCCTGGCTGGCAACGATCCTGCTGCAGGCGGTATGTTTCTATTTTGTCAGAAAGAAAGTACACAGCACCATGCCGCAGGAAGAACCGTTATAAGCGGTCGGTTTTCGGGAGTGAAAGTCCCGGGATGATCGAGCGTATGTAGGGATTATTTAGAAAATTGAGGGAAATTATGTTAGCAAAATTAAAGAAAAAATATATTGGAGACTGGGATTTTTACAAGAAGTATCTTTTACTGGCTATTCCCATGATCCTGCAGAATGCCATTACCAATCTGGTAAGCTTTCTGGATAACATCATGGTGGGACAGTTGGGAACAGAACAGATGTCCGGCGTTGCCATTGTGAATCAGCTGATCTTTGTATACAATCTGGCAATCTTTGGAGCTGTGTCAGCTGCCAGCATCTTCGGTGCCCAGTATTTCGGAAAGGGCAATCATAAGGGACATATGTATTCCTTTCGGTTTAAGCTGTATGCCACGCTGTTGGTGACAGGCGGAGCGATCCTTCTGTTCCTGACGAAAGGTTCCGCACTGATCTCCCTGTATCTGACGGATACGGTGGGGAACGGGGCCACGGACTTGGCACTGCAGTACGGACTGGAATATCTGGCCATCATGATGGTGGGACTGATCCCTTTTGCGGTGAACCAGTCCTACGCGACAAATATAAAAGAGACCGGGCAGACCTTTATCCCGATGCTGGCCAGCTTTGTGGCGGTGGGTACTAATGCGATTCTGGACTATCTGATGATCTTCGGCATCGGTCCTTTCCCGGAGCTGGGAGTGCAGGGGGCGGCGCTGGCTACCGTTATTGCCCGTTACATTGAGGCACTGATCGTGGTGATCTGGGCACACATCCATCGGGGAAAAAACCGCTATCTGGAGGGAGCTTACACCGGCTTTGGTATTCCGCTTGCGGAATTGAAGGCGATCCTGATCAAGGGATTTCCGCTGATGATGAACGAGGTGCTGTGGGCAGCGGGCATGACAACGGTGACCCAGTGCTATTCTGTCAGAGGTCTGAACGTGGTGGCGGGACTGAACATTGCCTCCACCATCACGAATCTGTTCAATATTGTCTATCTTCAGCTGGGTTCCTGTATCAGTATTGTGGTGGGACAGTATCTGGGTGCAGGTAAATTGGAGGATGCCAAGGATGCAGACAACAAGATGATCGTATTCAGCGTCTTCTGCTGTGTGATCATGGCGGCATTGATGTTCGTGGTAGGAGGATTTTTCCCGGGTATTTACAATACCACGGAGGAGATCAGGGAACTGGCTACCAGTTTTATTGCGGTATCGGCCATCATCATGCCCTTCTGCGCCTTCAGCCATGCGTCGTATTTTACCCTGCGTTCCGGTGGTAAGACGGTGGTGACTTTCCTGTTTGATTCCGTATTTACCTGGGTGATCGTGGTGCCGGCGGCATATCTGCTGGCGCATTTCACCGGCCTGGGGATCGTGAGCATCTATTTTCTGGTGCAGGGTACGGAACTGATCAAGGTGATCATTGGTTACCTCATGGTGAAGAGTAATGTCTGGGTGGTCCAGATGGTATAAATTACTATTTGTGCCGCCAGCCGAAGGCTGCTGGATGGAGATTGGCATGAAAAATAGGAGAAGGGCGGGAAACTGACATGAAAATGAACATGGCTCAGAAAGTTTTACTGATCATAGGAGGCGCATTTGCGGGGATCGGCGCAGTGCTGACAATGATATTCGGAAGCATCGGCATGGTGTTCCGGCCCATGAGGGCATTTCTGGCATTGCCGCTGTTTTTCCTGATACTGGGCATTTGTTTTATCGCAGCAGTATTATTCGGGCAGCATAAAAAGTCACTCATCGTAAAAAACGGAATCAGATATGCCGCCAAGATCTACGGTTACGTGGAGAATACGGCGTATATAGTAAACGGCAGATTCCCGGTGAATGTGATCGTGCATTATTTTGACAAGAATCAGATCGAGCGGGAGGCAGTGATTCCCACCGCGTTTGAAAAGGGCGCTTCGACCTATCCCATCGGTATGACCATGGATATCTACGAATATCAGGGAAAATACGGCTGGGATCCGGATTCCGTCCGGGATGAGATTCTGCCGGGAGAGCAGGAACTGATGGACGATAAGCCCGTGGATCCTTCCAAGCTTCGCATGACCGCCGTGCAGTGTCCGAACTGCGGTGCTTCCTATCAGGCGGCAGCAGGATATACCGGACGCTGCCCGTATTGCGGAAGCTATCATAATGTAGAATAGCAGAATAGTTGAGCTGGGGTGGATCAGTGGATCGTTTCCTGCAAATACCGCAGCATCGTCTGTGACACCACGGAGTTGGCGGTCTTGGAGAAAGCCAGTCCCAGCGTACGGTGACAACTGGGAGATAAGGGTCTGGAGACCACACCCCGTGCGAAAGCTTTTAATACCAGTTCCTGAGAGATGGTGACACCGAGACCGTTCCGGACGAAGGACATGATCAGGGTATCGTCCCGGAAGCTGTAAGAGATCTTTGGGCGGACAGGGCATTTGGTCAGCAGATGCTGGATGTCGTTGTCACAGCCGGGGGTCTCGATGATCAGAGGATATTCGAACAGTTCCGGCAGGGTGACGCTGTTTTTGGCAGCCAGCGGATGTCCCTCGGGGAAAACAGCGCACAGCGGATCATTCAACAGTGGATAAAAGGTCAGATCATCCGCTACGATGGAGGATAAAAATCCACAATCCACCTGCCCGTGAATGATCCAGTCCCGGATCTCATCATAATTGCCGTCAAAAATTTCTACATCCACTTTCGGATAATTTTCCCGGAAAAAATGAACCACATCCGGCATCCACAGAGCGGTGATGCTGGAAAAACTACCGACCCGCAGTTTCCCCTCAATCTTATTGTTGATATTGAAGGCGGCCTGGCGCAGCTTGTCTTTCTGGTTGACCATTTCCTGAATGTAAGGGATGAGGCGGGCACCGTTGTCGGTGAGGCTGACACCCCGTTTAACCCGGGCAAAAAGCTGCACACCCAGTTCTTCCTCCAGTCCCGCCATCATCTGGCTGATGCCGGACTGGGTATAATTCAGTGCTTCCGCCGCCTTGGAGAAGCTTCCCGTTTCACATACTTTTAAAAATATCTCGTAACGGTCTTTTTGTTCTTTCATGATCTTCACCCCGTAAATTTATGAATTTCAAATTCATCGTTCACCAATTATGCGAGCAGATTGGCTTTCTTGTACTCATCACATTACAAAAACTTATGCATACAAGTAAAAACATTCGTTTTACTGATAGTATAGCATATGCTATCCTCATGTCACAAGTGTTTTAAGGAGCGTGAATCATATGGAAAAGAAAACAAGTAATTTCTCCGGGCAGATCGGTTTCGTGCTGGCGGCGGCCGGAAGCGCGGTGGGTGTGGGCAATCTGTGGAGATTCCCTTATCTGGCGGTCAAGGATGGCGGCTGTCGTGAGACAAGGATGTGATTCTTTCGGTAAGATTAGAGTATCCTACGATGCGGGGGCTCTGAAATCTGCATCCAGCTCAATACAGTTGGACTGCCTTTGTTCCAACAGGGGCAGTTTCTCCTGAGTTGCAGGTTGAGTTTGTTCTGGCAGGATCAGAATATCCTGAGTCACAGGTGCACCGAAATCCGTATCCAGCTCGATACAGTTGGACTGTCTTTCTTCTAACAAGGGCAACTTGTCTTGGGGAGCGAACTGCGTTTCTTCTGGCAAGGGCAGAATGTCTGGAGTCGTTGACTGCGTTTCTTCCGGCAAGGGCAGAATGTCTGGAGTCGTTGATTGCGTTTCTTCCGGCAAGATCAGAATATCCTGCGTCACAGGAGCTTCGAAACTTGTATATTGAAGCTGGATGGTTTCGAGGATGCGGTTGAAATCTGTTTCCAGAGTGTACCAGTCTGTTAACGGAATAGTGGCTTCCAGCTGTAGGGTATTTCCCTGTAAAGGGACATCGGGATTGGATAATGTAATGTAAATCCAGTATTTTTGTTCTGTCTGGTAGATCTCGGTATTTTTCCAGCCGTTTAAGTTGCTGTCGGGCAGAGTGATCTCCTCGCTGGTGACGCCGGTGCCGCAGATTCCCGGGACGGGAGCATAGATAAGCGTAAAGGTATCCTCCGGGTATGCGATGTTCCAGAAGATGATAGCATCGGTCGTGGTGGTACCTGCAAAAGTTAAATTGCGGATCTCATAGTCCCAGGTCTCCGGAAGGGACAGGGAGAACTGCACCGGTCCCAGATCACAGATAGCTTCATTCCCCATGGATATCGCCAGATCGTCGGCAGGCCCGTTTTCCGGGCATTCTGTAGGAACGAGGCTTTCCGCGATGACCGGGGCGATTGGCCCGGTGGGGGCCGTGGAATTTTGCACTCCTACAGAATCCTCCAGGTCCCCGGTAGAACCACATCCCGCCAGGGAAAGCGTAAGAATCGTTGTCAGTGTTGATAGTAAAATAGCCTTCTTCATAAAGATACCCTCCCAAAATCGTGAAGTGTTATGGTGATCACATTATAATAAGACGAATATTGGGCGGGGAAGTTTCGGTAAATAGAAAGTTTGGTGTAAAAAGCCCCAAAACAACGAATTCCGTACAAAAAAGTTTCGAAATCAGGATTTTTTGTACGGAATTTCTTTATTTTGCTTGTGTAGCGAAAATAGAGACTTTTTACATAGCAAAATCTTATGTTTTTGTATTTTTTTCGTAGAAATTGGCGTTTTGAATACAAACAGAACTCCCGAAGTGGCAGAAGGCCCTCAGGCAGATGTCTGTCGGAGAGTGTTGATATTTTCTTAACCTGTGATAAAAAGTCAGGGTGGAGCAAACACGATGTTTGCGACAGGCGGTCGGCGACATGGATGTCGCCTGGAGCCGTGCCCGTTTGGATGAGAAATACTTGATCCACGGGTTTAGAAAATTCACACTCGGAGACCGATATCTGTCTGAGGGCCTTCTGCCGCTCTGGGAGTGCGTCCGATAAGGCGGGACGCACGGTATAAAAATAGAGTGAACCAGCCTCGCTTGTGCGCAAGCGCCCATCGAGGTGTCCCACTCTATTTTTGCATGGCTCGTAGCTATGCTACATATAAATACATAAAAATGAAATGACATACGCTTCCGCCCATGACGAAGAGGTGGAACACTTCGTGGGAACCGAAGAATTTATGTTTCGCATTGAAGATCGGCAGCTTCAGGGCATAGATGACACCGCCCACGGTGTAGATGATGCCGCCGGCCAACAGCCAGAGAAAAGCGGGCGTGGACAGAGTTTTCAGTAGAGGCCCGAATACCAGGACACATACCCAGCCCATGGCAATGTAGATCACAGAGGAAAACCACTTGGGACAGGTGATCCAGCAGGCTTTTACGATCATGCCGACAGCGGCAATGCCCCAGACAAGAGCCAGCAGCGTATATCCCAGCTTACCGCCCAACACAATGAGACACACCGGTGTGTAAGAACCGGCGATCAATACAAAGATCATCATATGATCCAGCTTCCGGAAGACGCGGAGACTTTTACCGGTGAGGTCCACGGAATGATAAGTGGCGCTGGCACCGTATAACAGGATCATGCTGCCCATGAAAATGGCCATGGCCAGGAAATTCTCCTGCCCGGACTGTACACCGGCTTTCACTAACAGTGGCACAGCTGCGAACACTGCCATCATCATGGCAATGAAATGGGTAATGGCACTTCCCGGCTCTCTTATGGTAATCTGCATAATAACTCCTCCTTTTCCCGACAGCAGCTGCCGTCTGCAAATCGAATCTATTTAAGATCATTTTATCCGACAATAGTATTTACTATTCAAAATAACAACACGTATTCTGAAATACTTTTATATATAGTTTTCAAAACTACATCTGACAATGCAAATACTACCGCACAAAAAAGGAAAAGTCAATAGTCATTCAGATATTTGGGAGAAAAGTATCAATAAGGATTGGCAGGAAGTCTGTAGATCAACAGCCCTTCATCATCAACCAGTAACTCCGCATTCTCTACCAGACGGGCATTTACTTCCGGATTTGTTGCAATGTAGCCTTCAGAACCTTTATCCTATACAATATATTCAGGCACTTTGTCCGGATAGAGCGTCCAGTATTGGAATAAGCGCTCATCGATGGTCGGAGTGCTGATGGTGGAATAGTTGCAGATCACGTAATCCTCCTGAAGATACATAATGCTCTTATGGCTGGCAATCAGTACTTTGCTGCCCCGGGGAATGAATTCGTCTAACAGACGTCCTCGGATATTATACTCGTAGCCATCGGAATACCGGCCGTAGATTCCTGCCATGGGGCCCTCTTCCGCTTTCTGCCGTGTGACGAAAATGGTGTCGTGACCGTAAATATTATACAACAGAAATCCTTTGTGAATGACGGCAAGTCCCACAAACAGCAGGACAAAAGTTTTCCAGAAAACGGGAGATTCCGATGTTTCCCGCTCTGCATAGCATAAAGAAACCAACATACCGATAGCCATATAATCGGCAGACTCGTAGAGCATTGTATTGCTGGCTGTAAAAGCGGCAAGGAGCAAAAACAGAGAAGTAATACTTCCAAACCAGAACAATGCCTTATAAACAGGGGCCAATTCGCCAGAAGACTTTTTACAGTGGAAATAACAATAAATGCCCCACAGCGGGAACCGAAGATAGACGAACCCGGGATACTCGATATGCTTTTGCAACCGATACCATACAAAAAGCTGTTCCAGAATCAGGGAAATAATCAACAACAGGAAGAAACGGTAGTTTTTCCGGCATATGAATCGGAAAAAACACCAGAATACCAAAGCAATCACCAGAGCGACCAGCAGATAAGGAAAGGTTTCGCCGAGGCAGGAAAGGTTATCTTTTAATTTCCCAAGCAGTCCGACATCGTGGGAGCCGTCGGTCAGCATTTCTGACAAGCCATCCAGAAACTGCCGGAAAGACATATGACACAAAAAGTAAGCCAACCAACCCAGACCGCAGACACCACAGGTCCCGAGATAAATCAGAAGATTTTTCAGACGGTTTCCGGCAGCAGATAACAGCCAGATACCGATACATCCGGGAAGTACCACGAAAATACAGGTGGGATAAGAAAGCACAAGAAGGGAAGTGCTTACTCCGGCGGCAATCAGGAAAAAGGCAGGGCGGCGTGCGGAGGTACCGCGATTCAGACTAAATTCCAGAAAGCTTAAGAAGACCAGAGTACTGAACCACAGAAGCATATTGGAAAAATCGGGAACGGTACTGTTCTTGGGAATGATATTGTAGTAAAAAACAGCAATGACAAAAGCAGTATTCTCAGTTACAAACTTACGGAAAGTCCGGTAGGTCAGAATACTGATGAGCAACTGTGTAACGACACCTACGATTCGCAGAAAGAGACGGAGTATTTTAAGGTGTGAAACAACTGCATATACAGCCATAAAAAGGCAGCAGAAAAGAACGCGGAAGTCTGATGAGGCTCCCACATTTCCAGAAACATTCTGTCTCCCTGTACCAGACGGTAAGCCATAGATACGGCATACTGCTCGTCAATGTCGAATCCGAAGAAAATAATCTTGACGGTAGCAACTATAGATGCGGCAAGCAACAGATATTTCCACAGATTATGCAGCAATGCGGTTGCAAAATTTTTCTCTTGTGCGGAATAATTGCTGTTCATCTTAATCCTCCTCAATGATCTGGATCTCCAGATAGTCAAAATCGATGGACTCTACAAAACTGTCCTGGGTAAAACGGGTCTTGTTGTGACGTTTAAAGTCTGCAATATTCATATCCAGCCAGATGGGCGTACCGAGATCAAACTGATGGCAGACTTCGTCCAGAGAGTGAAAAACTTTATGGGTACGGGTATCGTCACTGCCGTCCTCGATGCAGGTGTCTTTCAGCATATGATTATTTTTAAAAATTTTGGCCCACATACGGAACATAGAAAATCTCCTTACGCAAAAAATCAGACATATTGGTCGTTAATAATAAATTATAATAGGAAGAGGTTTCCCCTGCAAGCAAAAAAAGTCACACAACCATCAGATCCATCTTACATTGTATATGGGATAGCTTTCGTCCGCCGAATCGGCACGTTTGCGAAAGCGTACTATAAAACTGCCCAATCAATCTTAAAAAATAATAAAGGTTTTGTTAAAATTATACATTTTTAAAAGGAGGTATGCTATAATTATCATAAATACAACGTACGAATGCAGAATTTCCGTAACGAAAAAGCGTCTACGGAAGTAACAAATATGAAAAATGGTCGCAGAGCCTTCTGTGACAGAAGAGATTGAGAGGTAATATGGAGTTTAAGGTAGAAAACGGGGATGGAATCGACAGCTGGAAGGAGGTCACGCTGATATACAGCGCCGCACTGCGTCAGATGGAGACAAAGATGCAGATTCTGAACGACGAGTTTCAGCATGTACACCAGTACAACCCCATCGAACACATCAAGGCACGGATCAAGACCCCGGAAAGCATTGTGAAAAAGCTCAAACGCTACGGGCAGGAATCCACCATAGATAACATGGTAAAATACATAAACGATATTGCTGGCATCCGCATCATCTGTTCCTTTACATCGGACATTTACCGCATTGCGGATATGATCCGGGATCAGAAGGATATTCAGGTGATCGCGGTGAAGGATTACATTACGTATCCCAAAGCCAGTGGCTATAAAAGCTATCATATGATCGTCAGTATTCCGGTCTATCTGTCGGACCGTACGGTGGATACGAAGGTGGAGATACAGATCCGGACGGTTGCCATGGACTTCTGGGCCAGCCTGGAGCATAAGATCCATTACAAATTCGAGGGCGATGCTCCGGAGAGCATTAAAAATGAACTGGTGGAGTGTGCGAGAATGGTGTCTGATCTGGATGCGAGGATGCTGTCTCTGAACGAAGAGATACTAGCCATCAGCCAAAAGAGAGAAGAGGAAAAACAATTAAATAGCGTAACATCCAAATAATCCAAAAGCTTCTGCCGGTGTAATACAAACGACAGAAGCATTTTTAATTCATAGGAAATTTCTTCCTATGAATTAAAAATGCTCCGCAGGGATCGCACTGCGGCGGTTATGAAATATGTCGCAAAAGCGACCCGCCGCAGGCGGAGAATCTCGCAAGCGAGATTCTTTTTTATGGTCAAAACAGTAATGGGATGACAGGAAAATCCCCATAAAATGAGGAGTGCCCAGACACCTTTCGGCGCCTGGGCTATTATGAAAAAATTTATCTTATATGCTTTGTTATCCGGAAGTCTTATCTCTTCCTTGACTGTATTTAAAGTATACCAACCAATTATGAACAAATTATGAACATGATGTGAAAACTTGGTGAATTTTACGAAAAAGTACAGAAACCAAAAAAGAAACTGTACAAATTGCATAAAAATGCGCAAACCATGAAAACACAGTATTCATGGGGTTTTGGTTGTAACCGGGGAATAAACATGGTAAAATAGGGACAGTTGAAAAGGGAAACTGCTCACATGAGGGACGAAATATGTTTGGAGGAAGATGGATGGATACTTTTATGGATAAACTTGCACAAAAGCTGAATGCCCAGGAAATGATCAAGGCGAATTCCGCGGCTGATGCCGAAGAGATGGATCAGCTGAAAAGCCAGCTGCGGGAATACGACGAGTGCCTGGCACAGATGCAGCAGGTCAATAAGGAACTGAAAGCGATCAATCAGGAGATGGAGAAGCTGATGTCCGAGACCATTGCTCCGGAAGTGACGAAGCTTTCCGAGGAAGGCGTGGCTGCCCTGCAGAAGCTGCAGCAGGAGAACACAGAGAAACTGGAAGCTCTGGAACAGCAGTATACTGCCAAACTGGAAGAACTGCAGCAGAGTACCGAGGTGTTGGACGAGCTTCAGAAGCATGTGGATGAGAAACTGAGCACTACGGAAGAGAATGTACATAAGGAATGCGTAAAGGTATACCGTAATGTACAGGCGGTTGTGGTAGAAGAGAACGAGAAGCAGACCGAAGCCATCGCAGCAAAAGTAAAGGAAAACCTTGGCGGTAAATTGAACGGTGTGCTGGGAGTATCCATTGCGGCAGTAGTTCTGACGGTTGCGGATATTGTTCTTCATGTATTGAGCATTTTGCACATTTTCTGAAAAGGCAGATAAAGTATTCATTTAAGAATGCTGAAATTGATAAGAAAGTAACGGAAATGAGGTTTTACGGAAATGGGAAAACAACTTTGGAAGCCGGGAAATATGCTGTATCCCCTGCCGGTAGTCATGGTGAGCCTGGCTGACCGGGACGGCCGCCCCAATATTATCACGCTGGCCTGGGTAGGAACCGTATGTACCAATCCGCCCATGGTGTCGATCTCCGTACGCCCCGAGAGATATTCCTATCCGATCCTGAAGGAGACCGGAGAATTCGTGATCAATCTGACCACGAAGGAGCTGGCATTTGCCACAGATTACTGTGGCGTGAAAAGCGGACGGGACGTGGATAAATTCAAAGAAATGGGACTGACTCCCATTCCGGCATCTGAGGTGAAAGCACCGATGATAAAAGAGAGTCCGGTGAACATTGAATGTAAGGTGCGACAGATCCTGCCGCTGGGATCCCATGATATGTTCCTGGCGGATGTGGTGGCAGTACATGCAGATGAAAAATATATGGATGAGAAGCACAAATTCCACCTGGAGAAGGCGGAACCCATCATCTATTCCCACGGTTCCTATTTCGGCTGTGGCGAATTGCTGGGAACCTTCGGATATAGTGTAAAGAAGCGATGAGTAACACAGGTAAAAAATTACTTGACGTTTGCCTTCCGTTTCGGTATCATAAGTCATAAATAAGAACATGGTAAATTTTACTACGAAGAAGTAGCATCAGACGGGAGTCTGATGCTTTTTTTATGCGGTGGCGGGAAAATATCTGCCGGGTACCGCAATCATGGGAAAGTCCGGGTGAAGCATATGACACAGATCGATAAAAACATAGCATTCAATCTGAAAAGAATCCGCAAATCCAAAAATATGAGTCTGGATATGCTGGCGGAGCGTACCGGTGTCAGCAAAAGCATGCTGGGACAGATCGAGAGAGGAGAATCCAATCCCACGGTGTCCACTATCGGGAAGATCGTGGAGGGATTGAAGGTACCTTTTGAACAGTTGATTTATAATAGGAAAGAAATCATGGTGGTGCCGTCTCCGGAAGAGGCTCCGGTATGCAAGGCAAAGGAAGGGGAATACCGGATCTATGTGATGCTGCCCTACGATGCCGGAAGAAATTTCGAGATCTATCAGGGCGAGCTGACCAGAAATGCCCGGATGGAAAGCGAATCCCACGGGGAGCAGACCTGGGAATACCTGACGGTGGTATCCGGGGAGGTCGAACTGATTCTGGAAGATTCCAGTTTTCTGGTGAAGACAGGTGGTTCTCTCTATTTTGCCTGTGACAGGAAACATGTCTATCACAATGTGGGTGAGACCAAGGCGGTACTCAACATGATCATTACCACGCAGCGTTAGAGAAAACGCCCCCGCTTGATGGCATCCTTGCCATATTTTGCCCGGATATTATCCAGTGCGGCATCCAGCTTCTGCTGTTTCTCGGAACGGGGAGCCGGAAAATCAAACAGGCTGAGTTGAACCGGTTCGTCTTCCGGCACCAGCTTGGAAGTGCGGATCCCCAGAAGCCTTATGGGAGTGGAATCCCATAATTCGTCGAATAATGCACAGGCATCTTCGTACAGGAGATTCACGGAAGCCGTGGGAATGTCTATCGGCATTTGGTGAGAAACGTTCCGGAAATCACTGTACCGGATCTCCGTGCAGATCTGTCCTGCCAACTGGTGGGAGGCCCGTAGACGCCTGCCCACGGATTCACACAGAGACAGCAATACTTTACAGGCTTCCTCTTTGGTGGTGGCATCGCTGCTTAAAGTGGTGGAGTTGCCGATCCCTTTTGCCTTGGAAGGAGCCAGGACTACTGTGGAATCGTCGATGCCGTTGGCATACTGCCACAGACAACGACCGTGACTTTTTAAATGTGCTTCCAGGATCGCAGGATCCGTCTTTGCCAGATCCCCGATCGTGAGAATACCTAATTTGTGGAGAGTCTCCGCACTGGAATGTCCGCAGGTGAACAGGGCGGAAACAGGCAGCGGCCACATTTTCTGCGCTATTTCCCGCTGATACAAGGTGTGAGTCTTATCCGGTTTCTCAAAATCAGAGGCCATCTTAGCCAGAACCTTTCGATCCGAAATGCCCACATTTACCGTAAATTTAAATTTTTCAAAAACAGAGTGACGAATGAAAGCAGCGGCTTCCTCGGGAGAGACGTAGTTTGCCGCAATGGGCGTATAGTCCATATAACATTCATCGATGCTGACCTGTTCGATGTCGGGGCAGATACCCGCCAGATGTTCCATAAGCATCTGGCTTTTCAGACGGTACATATTATGATCCGGAGAAGCCATGACCAGATGCGGACATTTGCGCAGGGCATTGACCACCGGTTCACCGGTAGTGATGCCGAAAGCCTTGGCGGGAATGGATTTGGCCAGCACCACACCGTGTCTGGTGGAGGTATCACCGCCTACGATGGAAGGGATCGTGCGCAGATCCACAGGATCCCCCTGTTCCAGACGGGCCAGCGCCGTCCAGCTTAAAAAAGCGGAATTGACATCAATATGAAAAATGACCGGTTCCCTCATGGCGTCTCCTTTCCGGATCAGACCGTTTTATTTACCTCCAGTATAGCATAGATCGGTTCGGGAGAAAACAAAAAAATCGAACAGACATTCTTTCTTTACAAGGCATATAAATGCTGATAGAATCTATATGTTACAAAGTTATTACAGTAAGACAGGTATACAGAATGCCCGAAGGGGGCATACTGTTTTCAGATACGATAGATCGAGAAGGAATTCATGAAGAAACTGACATCTTACTCGAAAAGAGTAAAATATACATATGTGAAAACAACGCTGGCCACTCTTTTTGTGAGCCTCTTTTTCCTCAAAGGGTATGCAGCGTTTGAAAAGACCGGAGAGAATTACTTCCACGTGTTCCTGAACGGCAATGAGATCGGAACGGTGGGCGAAGCAGACAGAGCGGAGCAGCTTCTGCAGGAAGCCAGAAGGAATATCGCTTCCCAGAGTGATGATATGATCTTTATGGACGCAGATTTAAAGCTGGTCGGTGAAGAAGTGCTGTGGGGAACACTGGACAATGAGGACAATCTGCTGGCAGCCATGGAACGGGAACTGGAGAGCAGTATTCGTGAGACTTCCCACAGATCCTATACAATGAAAGTAAATGAATATATGGTCAACCTGTCCAGCGTGGAGGATGTGGAGTCTCTGCTGCAGGCAGCAGTGGACAAATACGACAGTGAAGACAAATTCAGCGTGGAACTGACTCACGATGCACAGAAGGAATTCAATGTTCTTACCACCGAGGTAGTCAATAAACAGGAACTGACCGCTCAGGAAGAACAGAAGGAAGAATCCATCTATGCAGGCGGTGTACAGTCCGTACTGGATCAGGCGGGCTCCCAGGCAGACCAGCAGGGGGAAAAAGATTTCGAAGACTATGATCTTGGGCTGATGACCATGGACTTTGCGGAAAAGGTGGAAATCGTAGAGACCTATCTTCCGGAAAGCATGCTGACTCCGCTGGATCAGGCAATCGAGGATGTGATCAAGGATCAGGAGACCCCCGGAGAATATGAAGTAGTCAGCGGAGATACCCTGTCGGAGATTTCGATTAAAGTAAATATTCCGATGGATCAGATCATCGCCATGAACAGCGAGACACTGACCGATGAAAATTCTACGATCCGCGTAGGGGACAAGCTGATCATTACCGTGCCGCAGCCGGAGCTGTCCGTGGAGCGCATGGAGCAGAATTATTATGAAGAAATCTATGATGCAGATGTAATTTATGTGGACAACGATTCCTGGTATACGACCCAGACCAAGATTTTGCAGCAGCCCTCCGCCGGTTTCCGTCGGGTAGTGGCGGATGTATCTTATCTGAATGACAGAGAGGTCACCAGGGATATTCTGAAGGAAGAAGTGGTCATGGAGGCAGTTCCCAAGATTGTGGAACGAGGCACCAAGATTCCTCCGACCTATATCAAGCCTATTTCCGGTGGACGTCTGAGTTCCAATTTCGGACGCAGAAAGTCACCTACCAAGGGTGCCAGCAGCTACCATAAGGGTGTGGACTGGTCGGTTCCTACCGGAACTGCGGTATTTGCATCCTGCGGCGGTACAGTGGCCAGAGCCGGATGGGGAAGTGGATACGGTTATTGTGTCTATATCAACCATGAAGACGGCAGACAGACCCGATACGGACATCTGAGCAAGGTGCTCGTCAAGGTCGGCCAGACGGTAAAACAGGGAGAACGTATTGCACTGAGCGGTAATACCGGCGTAAGTACGGGACCTCATCTTCACTTTGAGATCCTTATTAATGGCAGCCAGGTGAACCCGTTGAAGTACCTGAATTAGGGCGTTGTATTTACAAATGTGCGAAAATGTGGTATAAGTGCATAAGAAGGTTTTTCTGATCTGAGAATGACAGAGGTAAGAAACAATGGAACAATACGCAATTAAAGGCGGTAATCCATTAGTCGGTGAAGTTGAAATAGGAGGTGCCAAGAATGCGGCACTTCCTATTCTTGCTGCTTCCGTGATGACGGATGAGACTGTTTATATAGAAAATATGCCGGATGTAAGAGATACGAATGTCCTTTTGAGCGCCATGGAGAACATCGGTGTGATCGTAAAGAGAACCGACCGTCACAAAGTGACTCTCAATGCATCCAACATCAGTGAACTTGTAGTAGAAGATGAAAATATCAAGAAGATCAGAGCGTCCTACTATCTGATCGGTGCTTTGTTAGGTAAATACAAGCATGCGGAAGTGGCACTTCCCGGTGGATGTGATATCGGCTGCCGTGCCATTGACCAGCATATTAAGGGCTTCCGTGCTCTGGGCGCGGACGTGAAGATCGAGCATGGCCTGATCAAGACACAGGCGGAGCATCTGCGCGGCAGCCATATTTATATGGATGTGGTCAGTGTCGGCGCTACCATCAATATCATGATGGCTGCGGTAATGGCGGAAGGCACCACGATTATCGAGAACTCTGCCAAGGAGCCTCATGTGGTGGATCTGGCGAACTTCCTGAACAGCATGGGAGCCAATATCAAGGGTGCCGGTACGGATGTGATCCGTATCAAGGGTGTTTCCCATCTGCATGGCACAGAGTATGCCGTGATTCCCGATCAGATCGAAGCCGGTACGTTTATGTTCGCAGCGGCAGTGACCAAGGGCGATGTGACGGTGAAAAATGTGATTCCGAAGCACCTGGAATCTATTACGGCAAAACTTCTGGAGATTGGCTGTGAAGTAGAGGAAGCGGATGACTGTATCCGTGTGGTAGCGTCCAAGCCTCTGCAGCATACCCAGGTGAAGACCCTGCCTTATCCCGGATTTCCTACGGATATGCAGCCCCAGATCACAGTGGCGCTGGGACTTTCCAAAGGAACCAGCATCGTGACGGAGAGTATTTTCGAGAACCGTTTCAAATATGTGGATGAGCTGACCCGTATGGGCGCCAGCATCAAAGTAGAAGGCAACACCGCTATCATCGACGGTGTATCCAGATATACCGGAGCCAATATTTCCGCACCGGATCTGCGGGCGGGAGCAGCACTGGTACTGGCTGCCATGTCTGCAGAAGGATTCTCTACTGTGGATGATATCCGCTATATTGAGAGAGGTTATGAGGATTTCCACCTGAAATTACAGGGACTGGGAGCCCAGATCGAGTTGGTCGAGACGGAGCGGGACCTGCAGAAGTTCAAGCTGAAGATCGGTTAATGAGTGGATTTCTCATAAACCACAACAGAATGACATTTTGAAAAAAATGTCTGTTGACAAAACAGGTAACTCATAGTAAGTTAATTAGCGTAGAAAAGTTCATATAGACTTTCCCTTATTCAGAGTGGTGGAGATACATAGGATCGATGAAGCCACGGCAACCCCGCAGAATGCGGAAGGTGCCCACCTGAGCGAATAACTGTCGAACAATAAGAGGATTTGATCGCACAATAAATCAGTCCGCTTATGAAAGCGGACTTTTTTGCATCATTCAGAGCTGTCGGCATTGAAAATTTGATTTTGCGAATGAGGCTCTGAATGACAGGACTTTAGCAACTCATACACTAGACCCTCTTCCCGCAAGGAAGCAGAATGGAGGACAAATGGAAAAACGTTTATTTACATCGGAGTCCGTAACCGAAGGACATCCCGACAAAATCTGTGATGCCGTATCTGATGCGGTACTGGATGCGCTGATGGAGCAGGATCCGTTCAGCCGTGTAGCATGTGAGACCTGCACCAATACCGGTTTCGTACTGGTAATGGGTGAGATCACCACCAAGGCAAATATTGATATTCCCGCTATTGTTCGTAAGACCGTGACCGAGATCGGCTATGATTCTTCCGAAAAGGGATTCGACGGCAACACCTGTGCTGTTATGGTATCTCTGGACAAGCAGTCCACTGATATCGCCATGGGCGTAGACAAGGCCCTGGAAGCAAAAGAAAGCCACATGACCGATGAACAGCTGGATGCCATCGGTGCCGGAGATCAGGGTATGATGTTCGGCTATGCTACGGATGAGACACCGGAATATATGCCGTATCCCATTTCTCTGGCACACAAGCTGACCAGACAGCTGACCAAGGTTCGTAAGGATGGTACACTTTCCTATTTAAGACCCGACGGAAAGAGTCAGGTATCCGTAGAGTATGATGAGAATGGCAAGCCTTTTCGTCTGGAGGCAGTCGTTCTGTCTACCCAGCATGACGAACATGTATCTCAGGAGCAGATCCATGAGGACATCAAGAAGTATGTATTCGATCCTGTTTTGCCCGCAGACATGATCGATGCAGACACCAAGTTCTTCATCAATCCTACCGGACGTTTCGTAATCGGCGGACCTAACGGCGACAGCGGACTGACCGGCCGTAAGATCATCGTAGACACCTACGGTGGATATGCACGTCACGGCGGCGGAGCATTCTCCGGCAAGGACTGCACCAAGGTGGACAGAAGTGCGGCATACGCAGCACGTTACGTTGCCAAGAATATCGTAGCGGCAGGACTGGCTGAAAAGTGTGAGATCCAGCTGTCTTACGCTATCGGTGTGGCACATCCTACTTCCATCATGGTAGATACTTTCGGTACGGGCAAACTGCATGATGATAAGCTGGTGGAGATCATTCGTGAGAACTTCGACTTAAGACCCGCAGGCATCATCAAGATGCTGGATCTGCGCAGACCTATCTACAAGCAGACCGCTTCCTATGGCCACTTTGGACGTACCGATGTGGATCTGCCCTGGGAGAAGCTGGACAAGGTGGATTTATTGAAGAAATACCTGGCATAGTTACGAGCCATGCGAAAATGAAACAGGAACTGTTCCCGGGAGTTTACTCACAGGGAACAGTTCCTGTTTTGATTTTTATGCGGCACATGTATGAATGAAGCATGGCGTTTTATTTGGTTTCCTCTGTCTCCTCGGTCTCGTCCGTCTCTTCCTGTCCATACTCTCCGATATGGAACAGCTGCTGTTCTCCGGAGGTAGTGACATGCACACCTTTTTCTTCCAGCTTCAGATCCTTGACATACATGGTCTTCGTAGTCTGGGGCAGAGCGGCCAGATCAATTTCAACGGGCTCCAGCAGATGTGCGGGATCTGCTTTGTAATGCACCTCGGACAATTCTGCTTCGAAGATACCCTGTACCTTGTCTTCGTTCACATAGACAATGGGAACAGTAGCGGATACGATTTCGCCGGCTACCAGAGCCTGAAAGTCCAGAGCCATATATTTCTTGGTCAGAGGATCAAAATCAATATTTTTTACCAGAACATCTACATTCTTACCATCCAGTTCCAGATAAGCCTGGGTGCCTTCTTTTGCATTCTTGATAAAAGCGGATGCATCCTTCTCTGTGAATTTCAGGGAAACATTCTCTTTCATTTCTTTTCCGTACAAAACACCGGTGATAAAACCGTCTCTTCTTAATTTCTTTGCTTTTTCGTCAGGATTTCTTTTTTCAGCTTTTAATGTCAACATAATGATGACCTCCTCGATCTCTACGTTTGTTTCGTGTAGATGAGAGCTTGTAGAAGTTCTTTTTGCACTATGGTTATTATAACACATATAGAACAAAGTAAACAGTTAAAATGTCACAAAAATAACAGAAAAAAAGTGGGATTTACAAGCAAATTTCAGAAAACAATGTGAAGCGGCACTCTTTGGCATCTACGACATGAAACGAAAATATGTAAAACACATGGAAATATTCGTTTCAAAATTGTGTGCGTATGATGATATATCTGAGAAAAATTTACAACTGCATTACAAGAACACGTTACAACAATAAAGTAAAAGGTTGCGTAAAAAGGTAAAATGGGGTATACTTGTCACAAATACATTTGAATTTACTGGGAGGACATAAGGATGGATATGAATATTGTATGCCTGGATCTGGAGGGAGTACTGGTGCCGGAGATCTGGATCGCTTTTGCGGAGGCCAGCGGAATCCCGGAACTGAAGAGAACCACCAGAGACGAGCCGGATTACGATAAATTAATGAAATGGAGACTTGGTATTCTGAAGGAACACGGTCTGGGACTGAAGGAGATTCAGGAGACTATCGCAAAGATCGACCCCATCCCCGGGGCGAAGGAGTTTCTGGATGAGCTGCGTTCCATTACCCAGGTCATCATTATCAGTGACACCTTTTCACAGTTTGCCGGTCCTCTGATGAAGAAACTAGGATATCCCACAATTTTCTGTAATTCTCTGGAAGTAGCGGATAATGGTGAGATCACCGGATTTAAGATGCGTGTGGAGAATCCCAAGTATACTACGGTGAAGGCGCTGCAGTCCATCGGCTTCCAGACCATCGCCAGTGGAGACAGCCACAATGATCTGGGTATGATTCAGGCCAGCAAGGCAGGCTTCCTGTTCAAGAGTACCGAACAGATCAAAAAAGATCATCCGGAGCTTCCAGCCTATGAGACCTATGACGAACTGATGGCAGCCATCAAAAAAGCATTATAATCTCCTATATTACTATTACTATGAAAAACTCTCCGGACAGATGTTATTCTGTTGAGGAGAGTTTTCTGTGTATACAGTGAATGCGTTTAATGGAGAATATTGATCCGCCACACATGGAAAACAGGGAAAAGACAAATAAAATATAAAAATATAATCGAAATTAAAAAAGTTATTTACATATTTTTACAAAATGTTACAATATTATAATATGACTTGTTATCAACCAATAGTAAGGAGAGGAAAATGTTCGAAAATTTGAAAATCAGGCAGCGCCTGAAAAAAGCTTTTGCCATTATTGTAGTTATATCATCTATTGCAGGAGTGCTCGGAGCACTGGCAATGATCGTTACCATGAACCGCTATCAGCATGCATTGACCAATTACGGTTTTTCACAGGGAGATATCGGTAAGGCCATGACTGTATTCACGGATGTAAGATCCGCAACCCGTGGAATCATAGGATATAACGACCCGGATCTGGTGGACGGTCTGATCACGACTCACGATGAGAAGAAGCAGGCTTTTCTTGAATACTGGGAAGTTGTCGGCGAGACTGTTGTTTCTTCAAAGGAGAAGGAACTGTATGATCAGGTAAATGAGCAGATTCAGCAGTACTGGGAGCTGGATCAGCAGGCCATTAATACCGGTAAGGTGGATATGGAAGAGAAGCGTATGCAGGCACAGGAGCTGATGCAGAATCAGGTAGCACCGCTTTATAATGAAATTTATGATACCATGCGTGAACTGATGAACGAGAATGTCCGTGAAGGAGATTCCCTTTCTTCCACACTGAATATCATGGGATTTATCTTCCTGCTTATCATTGTTGGTGTGATCGTGCTGGCAATTATCATTGCAACGAGAATGGAACATGCAATCTCTCAGGGAATCGCAGCACCGCTGGATGCATTGGCAAAGCGTCTGGAGACTTTTGCACAGGGTAACCTGTCCGATCCGTTCCCGACACTGAACAGTAAGGATGAGATCGCTGACATGATTCATTCTGCAAATGAAATGGCAGAAAAGCTGAGTTTTGTCATTGCCGACACCGGAGAAGTTATGAGCCAGATGGCAAACGGCAATTACAACATCACTTCCAAGAACCCGGATATGTATCAGGGTGATTTTGAACAGTTGTTTCTGTCTATCCGTAACATGAAGACACAGATGGTTCAGACACTGCGTTCCATCGAGGAGTCTTCCAGGCAGGTATCCGCAGGTGCAGCTAACCTGGCAGATGCTTCCCAGAATCTGGCAGAGGGCGCTACCGAGCAGGCAGGTGCCGTAGAAGAACTGCAGGCTACCATTACCAACATTACTTCCAATATTGAGCAGGCTGCTGAACAGGCACAGGAGTCCTATGAGCAGGCCAGAAAATATGCAAACGAAGCAGATAACAGCAGAGCAGAGATGAAGGCTATGGTGGATGCTATGGCCAGAATCAGTGATACTTCCAACAAGATCGGCAATATCATTTCTGAAATCGAGGATATTGCATCCCAGACCAACCTGTTGTCCCTGAATGCTTCCATCGAGGCAGCCAGAGCAGGTGAGGCAGGCCGTGGATTCGCTGTGGTTGCTGACCAGATCCGTCAGCTGGCAGAGCAGAGTACCAAGTCTGCTGTAGATACCAGAGACCTGATTGAAGGTTCCATGCAGGAGATCAAGGAAGGCAACCAGGCTGCAGACAGCGCTGCTGCTTCCATCGAGATCGTAGTAGACGGTATCGGCAAGATTGCAGAGTCTTCCCGCAGTATCAGCGAGATCTCCAAGGACCAGGCCAATGCCATGGAACAGGCAGAGCAGGGTGTCAACCAGATCTCCGAGGTAGTACAGTCCAACTCCGCTACCGCAGAAGAATCTTCCGCTACCAGCCAGGAATTGTCTGCACAGGCAATCTCTCTGGATGAGCTGATCAGCAAGTTTATTCTTCCTCAGGAATAAGAACGGCTGAGACATTGAGAAAAATATAGTACAGCTGGAAAAGCAGGTATCGGCAACGATGCCTGCTTTTTTTCTCTGACAGGAAGTGGACAAGGATATCTGATATGCGATATAATTACAGGGAACAGAACTGGAACAAAATGAGTGAAATGAGGTAACCATGGGAATGGATCAGGAACAGACACCCCACAAGCGCCGGGTGCGTTATAAAGGGAAATACCCCAGAAAATTTGAGGAAAAATATAAGGAATTACAGCCCGAAAAATACGGAGATACCATTGCCCATGTGATTCAGAAGGGAAACACTCCCGCAGGCATGCATATCTCCATTATGGTAAAGGAGATTCTGGATTTCCTGAAGATCCAGCCGGGAGAGACCGGATTTGATGCAACACTGGGCTACGGTGGACATACGAAAGCCATGTTGGAGCAGCTGCAGGGGTGTGGGCATATCTATGCCACAGACGTAGATCCGGAGGAGTCTGCCAAGACGAAGAAACGACTGGCAGAGGCCGGTTACGGAGAAGAGATTCTGACCATCAGATTACAGAATTTCTGTACCATAGATGAGATCGCAAAAGAGGTCGGAGGATTTGATTTTATTCTGGCGGATCTGGGAGTATCTTCCATGCAGATCGATAATCCCAGCAGAGGTTTTTCTTTCAAGGTGGACGGTCCGCTAGATCTCAGACTGAATCAGCAGCAAGGAATCAGTGCAGCAGAGCGCCTGGATACCATCAGCAGAGAAGAACTGGCGGGAATGCTTTACGAGAATTCCGACGAACCCTACTGCGAGGAACTGGCGAAGGCCATCACCGATGAGATCCGTAAAGGACACCGGATAGATACTACTACAAAATTAAGGGAAGTCATCGAAAAGACTCTGGATTTCCTCCCGGAGAAGGAGAAAAAGGATACCATCAAAAAGACCTGTCAGAGAACTTTTCAGGCCTTGCGTATTGATGTGAACCGCGAATTTGAAGTGTTATATGAATTTATGGAAAAGCTGCCGGGAGCCTTGAAACCTGGCGGAAGAGTAGCTATCCTGACTTTCCATTCCGGCGAAGACAAGCTGGTGAAGCAGGCATTGAAGGAAGGCTACCGGAACGGCATTTATGCCGATTATGCGAAGGACGTGATCCGCCCTTCTGCGGAGGAATGTGTACAGAACGGCAGAGCCCGTTCCACGAAGATGCGTTGGGCGGTCCGGGCGGAAGAACAGACAGACTGACAGACGGAACAAAGGAGGTGTGAGAATGACTGTCATGGAATTTATCAATGCACACAGAGAGGATATGGATCCCTGCGAGTGCGTGATCCTGCCGGACGGCAGTGTGGAAGAGCCACAGCCTTCTCATATCAAAAAGCTGGAGGAAATCTCCGGCGAGGATAAACTGACGTTAAACAGCCGTATGGAGAAAAATATGGAGCCTATTTTTTTCATGGTGGAATATACGGGCTGTATGCTGATCTGGAGCACCCGTGTGGTGGTGCCTTCCCATCCCACACCGGCACAGGAAGAGACACTGGAGACCTTGTATTTCGCGGCGATGCTGGCTCCCGGCTATCACAGGGAACAGGTGGGAGAAACTTACGAGGAATGCGTCAGAAAAGCAAAAGAACTGCACTAGAAAGGGAACGACAAAATGGCATTTGCACATCTTCATGTTCATACAGAATATTCGCTGCTGGACGGTTCCAACAAGATCAAGGAGTACGTAGCCAGGGTCAAGGAGCTGGGCATGAACAGCGCGGCAATCACCGACCATGGCGTTATGTACGGCGTGATCGATTTTTACAGGGCAGCCAGAGAAGCGGGGATCAAGCCAATCCTGGGCTGTGAGGTGTATGTGGCACCGGATTCCCGTTTTGACAAGGAACTGACCGGCGGAGAAGAACGTTATCATCATCTGGTGCTGCTGGCGGAGAACAATACCGGCTATGCGAATCTGATGAAAATCGTCAGCCGTGGCTTTACGGAAGGATATTATTATAAACCCCGTGTGGACATGGAAGTGCTGCAGGAGTTCCACGAGGGAATTATCGCATTGTCTGCCTGCCTTGCAGGTGAAGTGCCCCGGTTTATTCTGAAGGGAATGAAGGACGAAGCGAGAAAAGCGGCTCGCAAATACGAGGCCTGCTTCGGCAAGGGCAATTATTTTCTGGAACTGCAGGATCACGGTATCCCGGAGCAGCGTACGGTGAACATGGAACTGCTCCAGATGAGCAGAGAACTGGACATTCCGCTGGTAACCACCAACGATGTGCATTACACCTATGCTGAGGATGCGATTCCCCACGATATTCTGCTGTGTCTGCAGACCGGCAAAAAGCTGGCGGACGAGGATCGCATGCGTTATGAGGGCGGTCAGTATTACGTCAAGAGCGAAGAGGAAATGAAGGGACTATTCCCCTATGCATGGGAGGCCGTGGAGAATACCCAGAGGATTGCAGACCGTTGTAATGTGGAGATAGAGTTTGGCGTGACGAAGCTGCCGAAATACGATGTGCCGGAAGGTTATGATTCCTGGAGCTATCTGAACAAGCTTTGTAATGACGGACTGGCAGAACGTTACGGTGACGGTGACCAGCCTGCCGGGGAGACCGGACAGACCCTGCGGGAACGTCTGGATTACGAGCTGGGTGTCATCCGCAGAATGGGATATGTGGACTATTTCCTGATCGTATGGGATTTCATCAACTATGCGAAAGAGCACGGGATTCCGGTGGGACCGGGACGAGGTTCCGCTGCGGGAAGTATCGTGGCATATTGCCTGAAGATCACCAACATTGATCCCATTCATTATAATCTGCTGTTTGAACGTTTCCTGAATCCGGAACGTGTGTCCATGCCCGATATTGATGTGGACTTCTGCTTCGAACGGAGACAGGAAGTCATCGATTATGTGGGCAGAAAATACGGCAACGACAAGGTGGTGCAGATCGTTACGTTCGGTACCCTGGCAGCCAAGGGTGTCATCCGTGATGTGGGACGTGTTGTGGATCTGCCCTATGCGTTCGTGGATTCCATTGCCAAGATGGTGCCCAATGAACTGAACATCACCCTGAGCAAAGCGCTGGAAATGAACCCGGAATTCCGAAAGCTTTATCAGGAGGATGAGCAGGTGCATCATCTGATCGATATGTGTAAGCGTCTGGAAGGACTGCCCAGACATACCTCCATGCATGCGGCGGGCGTGGTCATCTGTCAGAAGTCGGCGGATGAATTCGTGCCGCTGTCCAGAGGCTCCGACGGTTCCATCGTCACCCAGTTTACCATGACGACATTGGAAGAACTGGGGCTGTTGAAAATGGATTTTCTGGGTCTGCGTACACTGACTGTGATCCATGATGCGGTGAAATTCATCGAGAATACCACCGGAAGACACATTGATGTGGATGCCATTGATTATAACGATCCGAAAGTACTGGCTTCCATCGGCACCGGCAGAACGGAAGGTGTGTTCCAGCTGGAAAGTGCCGGGATGAAGAGCTTCATGAAGGAATTGCGTCCCCAGAATCTGGAAGATGTGGTGGCTGGTATTTCCCTGTATCGTCCAGGTCCTATGGATTTTATCCCGAAGTATATTCAGGGTAAAAATCATCCGGATGCGGTAACTTATGCCTGTCCCCAGCTGGAGCCGATCTTAAAGCCCACCTACGGCTGTATTGTATATCAGGAACAGGTAATGCAGATCGTTCGTGATCTGGCGGGCTATACACTGGGACGAAGCGATCTGGTGCGCCGTGCCATGAGTAAGAAGAAACAGTCCGTCATGGAAAAAGAGCGGGCCAACTTCATCTACGGCAACCCGGAGGAAAATGTCCCCGGCTGTATTGCCAACGGCATTGACGAGCAGACAGCCGGACAGATCTACGATATGATGATGGATTTTGCCAAGTATGCGTTTAACAAGTCCCATGCGGCCTGTTATGCGGTGGTGGCTTACCAGACGGCTTATTTGAAATATTATTATCCCGTGGAGTTCATGGCGGCGCTGATGACCTCCGTCATTGACAACCCGAAAAAGGTATCAGAGTATATCTTAAACTGCCGGAATATGGGCATCGCCATTCTGCCTCCGGATGTAAATGCGGGAGAAGCCGGATTCTCCGTGACGGATGGCAAGATCCGTTATGCCCTGACGGCTATCAAGAGTGTGGGACGACCCATCATTGACAGCCTGGTACAGGAGCGTAAGGAGAGAGGACCCTTCACGAATCTGAAGGATTTTATTACCCGCATGTCCGATAAAAAAGAGATGAATAAGCGGGCTATTGAGAACCTGATCAAAGCAGGAGCTCTGGATGGTCTGGGCGGTACGAGAAAACAGTTCATGAGTGTCTATGTGCAGATCGCGGACCATATTGCCCATGATAAAAAGAACAATCTGGCCGGACAGATCTCCCTGTTTGACATTGCAGGGGAAGAGGATAAGGAAGAATTCGATATCCGGATGCCGGATGTGGGCGAATACAATAAGGAGATGCTGCTGGGCTTCGAAAAAGAGGTGCTGGGTGTCTACGTCAGCGGTCATCCCCTGGAGGAATATCAGGAGCTGTGGCAGAACTGCATCAGCAATACTGCCGGGGATTTTGCCCTGGATGAAGAGACCGGAGAGGTGCAGTTAGTCAGGGACCAGGCCAATGCAGTCATCGGAGGATTGATCGCTGACAAGACGGTAAAATACACTAAAAACGACAAAATCATGGCATTTTTAAATGTGGAGGATCTGATCGGCAATGTAGAAGTGGTGGTATTTCCACAGATGTACGAGCGCTACAGTACATTGCTTGTGGAGGATGCGAAGGTGTTTATCCGGGGCAGAGTATCCCTGGAAGAAGACAAGGACGGCAAGCTGATCTGCGACCAGATCATCAGCTTTGAGGATGCGCAGGCTGCAAGGGCAGCGAACCAGCCTCTGTTCCCCAGAAATTACGGAGGCCGGGGCGGCAGCAGCCGCAGCGGATCCTACGGAAACGGAAGTGGAAATGGCGGTGCCGGTAGATACCGGAATGCCGGGAACGGCTACGGACAATACCAAAATGACGGTATGAACAGCAGTAGTATGTCGGTGGGACAGACCGGTCAGGCAGCAGGACAAATGCAGTCCGGGCAGCGTACACAGGCAAATGGAACCCCTCAGAAAAAAGGCATGCCGGCGGGAGCCTGGATCCAGTTCCCCAATATGGAGGCCTATAAGACCAGAGAGCAGGAACTGCTGCAGGCCATTGCGGATTCCGACGGGGATGACGATGTGGTGATCTATCTGCGGGACATTAAAAATATTAAGATCCTGCCCCAAAATCTCCAGGTAAAAGCTGACGGGGCATTAATGGAAAAGCTTACAGTGCTGTTCGGAAAAGAAAATGTTAAATTTATAACGAAACCTATTGAAAACCGCTCAAAAATAGATTAAAATAAGGAATCGAGAAGAGAAAACTATTCGTTCGTTTACTTAGGAGGTAACAGTCATGGCAAAAGAGATTAAGACGATCGGCGTATTGACCAGCGGCGGTGATGCACCGGGAATGAACGCTGCTATTCGTGCAGTTGTTCGTACAGCCATTGCAAGAGGACTGAAGGTTAAGGGAATCAAAAAAGGCTATCAGGGTCTTTTGAATGAAGAGATCATAGATATGGAAGCCAAGGACGTATCCGATATCATTCAGCGCGGTGGTACGATCTTAGGAACCGCACGTTGTCTGGAGTTCAAGGAAGCGGAAGGACAGAAGAAAGGTGCTGAGATCTGCAGAAAGCACGGTATCGACGGTATCGTTGTCATCGGCGGTGACGGTTCTTACCGTGGTGCACAGGCACTGTCCAGACTTGGTATTAATACCATCGGTCTTCCCGGAACCATCGACCTGGATATTGCATGTACCGAGTACACAATCGGTTTCGATACTGCTGTCAACACAGCAATGCAGGCAATCGACAAGGTTAAGGATACTTCTTCCTCTCATGAGAGATGCAGTATCATCGAGGTAATGGGCAGAAATGCCGGTTATATCGCTCTGTGGTGCGGTATTGCCAACGGTGCCGAGGATATCCTGCTTCCCGAGAAGTACGATTACAACGAACAGAATATTATCAATAATATCATTACCAACCGTAAGCATGGTAAGACCCATCATATCATCATCAATGCCGAGGGAATCGGACATTCCACTTCCATGGCCCGTCGTATCGAGGCTGCTACCGGTATTGAGACCCGTGCTACGATCTTAGGTTACATGCAGCGTGGCGGAAGCCCTACTGCCAAGGATCGTTACTATGCATCTATCATGGGTGCTTACGCAGTAGATATCATGCTGGAAGGCAAGACCAACCGTGTCGTAGGTTATCAGCACGGTGAGTTCATCGATTTCGATATTGAGGATGCACTGCAGATGGAGAAGGGTATCAATGAGTACCAGTTCGAGGTATCTCATCTGCTGTCCATCTAATTTAATTTAACAGTTCAGACTGCGAAGCAGGCACTTTTATAAATAAGAGTGTCTGAACGGATATGAAGACAAAGGCGTTTCCCATTGCGTGGAAACGCCTTTTTGACTATAATAAACTCATCCATAGAATGCATCCCGACTGCTTGCAGGCAGGGGATCATTCTATGAGAGGAGTAAACAAACATAAGTAAGTAGGGCGATTAGCCCGGATTACGCATGTTTGTTATGGTTTCGAGAGTTCGCAGAACGGAGAAACCATATTATTATGATGTTTAGGAGCGGTTAGCAGACAGATATGATCACAAGCAACAACAATGCAAAAGTAAAACAGGTGGTGCAGTGGCAGACCAAGGCAAAGGAGCGCCGCAAGGATCACGTATTTCTGGCAGAAGGTATCAGAATGTGTGAGGAGGCTCCGGTAAAAAACGTGCGGGAGGTCTACCTTACGGAAGAACTGGAGCAAAAGATCCGGCAGAATGCCCAGAACGGAGACACAGCATTCTGGGACAAGCTACAGCAGACCGGTTACGAGACCGTCTCCACGGAAGTCTTTGCCAAAATGGCGGATACCCAGACCCCCCAGGGCATTCTGACAGTGCTGGAACAGCCGGTCTATGATCTGACACAGCTGTTGGAACAGCCGGATCCTTTATTTCTGATGCTGGAAAATCTGCAGGATCCGGGCAATCTGGGAACCATGATCCGTACCGGAGAAGGAGCAGGGATAACGGGTGTTATCATGAACAACCAGACGGTTGATATCTTTAATCCCAAGACCATCCGTGCCACCATGGGGTCTATTTTCCGGGTACCCTTTGTCTACGTGCCAGATCTGGCACCGGTGCTGGAACAGATGCATGCAAAAGGTATCCACACCTATGCGGCACACTTGAAAGGACAGGAATACTACGATTCCTTTTCTTTCCGGGAGCCTACGGCGTTCCTCATCGGCAACGAAGGAAACGGCTTATCCAAGGAAATCTCCGACCAGGCGGGACAGTATCTCAAGATCCCCATGGAGGGCAGGGTGGAATCCCTGAATGCCTCCATTGCAGCGGCCCTTCTGATGTACGAGGCCCACAGACAGCGAAGCGCAAGACTGTAATTATCCCGGACCCATTTGCCTTATAGATATTATCAAATGCCAGGCATTCGATGCGCAGCCGATAATATTTACATGGCTCTGAATAATTATATAATAATGATGCCAGGGTCAAAAGGTCTAAGCCCACATGAGCTTGCTCATAGGTGGGTGAAAGACCTTAGGACCCGCCCCGATATGAGCATAAAAGTGGGATGATAATCCCACGATATGCGAATATTGGGTAGGATTGTGGGAGTGCGTAGCACGGAACAATCCGTAGGCATCAAAGTCGGGGGCTTTTGACCCCGACACCATAATAATAGAAGAAAGACAGAACAGGAGGAAAGATATCATGAAGATCGGATTTATCGGACTGGGAAATATGGCCACTGCCATGATCGGAGGAATGTTGCAAAAAGGAATTGCAGCTCCGGAGGACATCATTGGTTCAGCCAGAACGGAAACAACAGTGGAAAAAGTTAAAACAAAATTTAATATTAACACAACAACGGATAACAAAATCGTAGCGGCACAGGCAGACATTCTGTTCCTGGCAGTGAAACCCATCTTTTTCCCGGAGGTGATCGACCAGATCAAAGATGTCGTGGCAGAGGATACCCTGATCGTCAGCATTGCGGCAGGAAGAACTCTGGACTATCTGAAAGAGGCTTTCGGCAGACCGGAGTTGAAGCTGATCCGCTGCATGCCCAATACTCCGGCACTGGTACTGGAAGGCTGCACCGGCGTCTGTGCGGAAGAAAACGTCACGGAGGAAGACATGGAGCAGGTACTGGCACTGTTACGTTCCTTCGGCATTGCCAGTGTGGTACCGGAACGGCTGATGGATGTAGTCGTAGGTGTCAGCGGTAGCTCCCCGGCCTATGTGTTCATGTTCATTGAAGCCATGGCAGACGAGGCAGTAGCCGCCGGAATGCCCAGAAAACAGGCTTATGAATTCGCAGCACAATCCGTCCTTGGCAGTGCCAGGATGGTGCTGGAGACCGGCAGACATCCCGGAGAACTGAAGGACATGGTGTGCTCCCCCGGTGGAACCACGATCCAGGCAGTCAAGGTACTGGAGGAAAAAGGCATGCGCGCCGCTGTCATGGATGCCATGGATGCCTGCATTGAGAAGTCCAAAAGCATGTAGTGACAGCTCGACTCTGTTCATGAGTTGAGCTGTCATGGCTAAATAGCGCCCAAAGTCCCAAAACTTGACAAAAATTTTGTCATCTGTTATGATATCTCGCGTAACAAATTTAATATTTTTGTAACAAACCAGTGAAAATCTTAATAATTTCAGCATATACTATTCACTGGTGAGATCCACAGGTATCACACCCATCGGGGAATCTTCCTGTGGGAAAGGCGTGTATCAAGATGACAAAAAGCAGAAGAATGCTGGTTGTATGTGCAGGACTGCTCTGTTCTATCTTCCTGAGCATGCAAATGAGCATGACCGCACAGGCAAGCAATACAAAAAATTATGTAAATGATCTGAACGGTGGTATCGCATCCATCCTGGATCCCGGTTCCAGGAACAGCACTGAGGTGATCAACGCTACGGTGAAGGAACTGAACCTGACCTTCCCGGCAGAGGAAGAGATCAGTTCCGGTCTGGTCATGGCGAACGTAAGGGATGCCGTGAATGTAAGAAGCGATGCCAGCGAGGAAGCATCCAAGGTCGGTAAACTCTACAAGGACTGTGGAGGTACCATCCTGGAGCGTAAGGACGGCTGGACCAAGATCCAGTCCGGCACTCTGATCGGCTGGGCAAAGGACGAATATCTCCTGTTCGGAGATGACGCCAGAGCACTGGCCAACGATGTAGGCAGGATGATCGCACAGATCAATACGGAGACCCTCCGTGTGAGAACGGAAGCGGATCAGGAAGCCGGTGTCCTGGGACTTCTTCCCAAGGGAGACATCGCAGATGTAGTAGACAACAGCAACCCGGAATGGGTCTGTATTGACTACGAAGGCGCAGACGGTTATGTGGCTGCGGAATATGTAACTGTAGATTTCCAGATCGACTCCGGTGAGACACTGGAGGAGATCAAGGCAAGAGAAGCCGCAGAGCGTGAAGCAAAGCGTCACGTCAACTACGGCGAATATACCACCGATGCGGATACCACGCAGCTGCTGGCCGCACTGGTACAGTGTGAAGCAGGCTGTGAAAGCTACGAAGGCCAGCTGGCGGTAGCGTCCGTAGTTATGAACCGTGTAAGAAGCGGAGCATATCCCAATAGTATCCACGGTGTTATCTATGCCTCCGGACAGTTTACTCCAGCACTGAACGGTAAGGTAAATACCGTATACGAATCCGGCAGGATCTCCGCAAGCTGTGTTCAGGCAGCCCAGGAAGCCATCTCCGGTGTCTCCAATGTAGGAGACATGACCCACTTCAGACGTAACAACGGCCGTGACGGACTGGTCATCGGTAACCACGTCTTCTACTAAGTGGCACACAAAAGAACAGCGCATACAACAGAGACGGTATCCCGGAACAGGGGTACCGTCTTTTAATGTACAGGCAGGAGCCGATCCGCCGGATGGAATGAGGAATGAGAAGAGCACAATAGAATCCCGTATCGTGCACTAATAGCGGTTGTCACAGAAGACTATTTGTAGTACACTGGATACAACTACAAAACCAAAGGAGTGATCACATGAGTGAAATGGTAACCTTGTGGCTTGTGGTATTGATCGTATCGATCGGTGTGGAGGTCGCCACTCTGGGACTGACGAGCATCTGGTTCGCCGGAGGCGCCGTTGTGGCAGTGATTGCCGCCGCATTGCAGGCACCGATCTGGTTGCAGATCCTGTTATTTTTTGCAGTGTCTCTGCTGCTGTTATTTTTCACCAGACCTGTCGCAGTCAGATATTTCAACAAAGACCGCGTAAGGACGAATGTGGAAAGTATGATCGGCAGACAGGCGATCGTGACCAGTGAGATCGACAATCTGCAGGGCATCGGACAGGTAACGGTGGGCGGCCAGGAGTGGAGCGCCAGAACCGAAAAAGACGGACTGAATCTACAGCCCGGAACGGTGGTAGACATCGTGGCAGTCAGTGGTGTCAAGCTGATCGTCAAGGTGGATCCGCAGATGACGAAGGTCACCGGGGAAGTACCGGAGTCACAGAATTAAGAATCGTGTAACACGGATACATGAGGGAAAAGCGCGTACAGAGGTACGCAGCGTACACGAATGTACGCAGAAGGAGGAAAAATGGTAGCATTAATCATTATTGTCGTTTTAGTATTATGGATCTGTGTATCCTGTATCAAGATCGTGCCTCAGGCACAGGCCTACGTGATCGAACGTCTGGGTGCTTATCAGTCCACCTGGAATGTAGGATTCAATCTGAAGATCCCGTTCATCGATAAGGTAGCCAGAAAAGTCAATTTAAAAGAGCAGGTAGCGGATTTCCCACCCCAGCCCGTAATCACCAAGGATAACGTAACCATGCGGATCGATACCGTAGTCTTTTACCAGATCACAGATCCCAAGCTGTTCACCTACGGTGTAGAGAATCCCATGATGGCTATTGAGAATCTGACCGCCACCACCCTGCGTAATATCATCGGTGACCTGGAACTGGACCAGACCCTGACTTCCCGTGAGACCATCAACACCAAGATGCGTGCGGCACTGGATATCGCCACCGATCCCTGGGGTATCAAGGTCAACCGTGTGGAGCTGAAGAACATCATCCCTCCCGCAGAGATCCAGAATGCCATGGAGAAGCAGATGAAGGCAGAGCGTGAGAGACGTGAAGCCGTTACCCGTGCAGAAGGTGAGAAGAAGGCTAAGATCCTGGAGGCAGAAGGTGCCAAGGAGTCCGCAATCCTTCGTGCAGAGGCAGATAAGCAGGCAGCCATCCTTCGTGCGGAAGCTGAGAAGGAGAAGATGATCCGCGAGGCAGAAGGTGAAGCCGAAGCCATCCTCAAGGTACAGCAGGCAAATGCCGACGGTATCAAGATGCTGAAGGAAGCAGGCGCAGATGCCGCAGTCCTGAAGTTAAAGAGCCTGGAAGCTTTTGAAAAGGTAGCTGACGGCCAGGCCACCACCATTCTGCTGCCCGCAGAGCTGCAGGGCATTGCCAGCGTGGCAGAGACCTTCAAGGCAGCCGCAGGCAAAAAGGCAGAATAAGTAAACTAAAAAACGATAAACCAAAGCCACTTTCCGGGAAATACGGAGGGTGGCTTTTTTATGTCGGATTCACAAAAAACAATGACGGGGGATAAACGCGAGGGGTTGAAAAACACAGAATAATGAAGTATATTGATTACATATAGCTTGTTACAGGCAACGTTCGTAACAGGGATATCAATGGACAAAATCAGAAAACAGAGGCTGCGGGCGCAAGGCCGGGAAGCTTCGGAAAAGAGGAGTATTATGGATTTAAAGGGACGCGATTTTTTGAAATTACTGGACTTTACACCGGAAGAGATCGAATATCTGCTGGATCTGGCGGCAGACCTGAAGGATAAGAAGAAAAAAGGAATCCCCGTAGATACTCTCCGAGGCAAGAATGTAGCGCTGATCTTTGAGAAGACCAGTACCCGTACCAGATGTGCTTTTGAAGTGGCAGCCCATGATCTGGGAATGGGAACGACTTATCTGGATCCCACCGGATCCCAGATCGGCAAAAAGGAAAGCATTGCCGATACTGCCAGAGTACTGGCAGGCATGTTCGAGGGTATCGAATATCGTGGCTTCGGACAGGATATTGTGGAGGAACTGGCAAAATATTCCAAGGTGCCCGTATGGAACGGCCTGACCAACGAATTCCATCCCACCCAGATGCTGGCAGACCTTCTGACCATCCGTGAACATTTCGGACATCTGAAGGGAATCCGTATGACTTACATGGGAGACGCCCGTTACAACATGGGTAACTCTCTGATGGTAGCCTGCGCGAAGATGGGCATGCACTTTACCGCATGTACCACCGCAAAATATTTCCCGGCGAAGGAGCTGGTAGCGGAGTGTGAGGCCATTGCGGCACAGACCGGCGGCAGTATTACCCTGACCGAGGATGTGAAGGCGGGCACGAAGGATGTGGACGTGATCTACACTGACGTGTGGGTATCCATGGGCGAGCCCGACGAAGTATGGACCGAGCGTATTAAGGAGCTGTCTCCTTATCAGGTGAATAAAGCAGTCATGGACAATGCCGGCGAGCAGGCCATTTTCATGCACTGTCTTCCTGCATTCCATGATCTGAAGACCAAGATCGGTGCCCAGATGGGTGAGCGTTTCGGCATCACCGAGATGGAAGTGACCGATGAAGTATTTGAATCCGGCCAGTCTCTGGTGTTTGAAGAGGCTGAGAACCGTATGCATACGATCAAGGCAGTGATGGCGGCGACTTTATGAGTATGAAAGCAAAGATTTTAGAGCTTCTTCGGGAAAAGAAGGATCGGGTGGCAGCAGGAGCACCGGAAAGCGAGGCCTATGTCTCCGGGCAGGAGCTCTGCGAGCAGTTCGGTGTATCGAGAACTGCGGTATGGAAAGCCATCGGACAACTGAAAAAAGAAGGCTATGTCATTGAAGCGGTACAGAACCGCGGCTACCGTCTGCTGGATCAGACGGAGGAAGTCTACAACCAGGCGGATATCCAGAGCAGATTAAAGACGAAATGGGTGGCACATCCTTTACAGTTTTTTGACAGTATCGATTCCACCAATATCCGTGCCAAACTGGAAGCGGAACAGGGCGCGGAGAGCGGCCTGTTGGTGGTGTCGGATATGCAGAGCGCCGGACGCGGCAGAAGAGGCCGGGGCTGGGAGAGCCCCGCAGGGATAAATATTTATTACACCCTGATGTTAAAACCGGATTTTTCATCGGACTGTGCACCGATGCTGACGTTAGTCATGGCACTGGCGGTGGCGAAGGGCATCCGGCAGACACTGCGCCGCGACAGCGAAGAGGCAGCAGCCAAGGTCGGCATCAAGTGGCCCAACGATATTGTAGTGGACGGGAAAAAAGTCTGCGGCATTCTCACGGAGATGAGCATGGAGCAGGGGTACATCCAGCACATCGTCATCGGTGTGGGCATCAATGTGCGTAAGCAGGAATTTCCCGAGGAGATCCGGGACCGGGCGGCAGCCATTGATGAACAATGCGGCTTCCGCATTTCCCGCAGTCAGCTGATTGCGGATATTATGGAAGCCTTCGAGGAAGATTACGAGATCTTTTTACGGACCCATGATCTGAAAGGCCTGCGGGCATCCTATGCGGAACTTCTGGTAAATCAGGACAGGGAAGTCTGCGTATTGGATCCCAAGGGTGAATACCGCGGCATTGCCAGAGGTATCAACGACCAGGGAGAGCTTCTGGTGGAGCGTCAGGACGGTACCGTGGAGGAAGTCTATGCCGGAGAAGTATCGGTCCGTGGCATTTATGGGTACGTGTAGGTATGTACAGCATTTTCCGGGATGGCAGAAGGCAGGACGGACAGCCGGATGGAAAGACCGGAATAAAAAGACCGGAACAGATAGTCCGTGACAGAATTGAGACAGAACAGGATATAGAAGTATGGACGAGAACAAGATCGTACTCTGCGGCGCCAACGCCTATGAGAAGAAATATTATTTTAACGAAGAACAATTTAAGATGATTCCGGATTCCATCAAGCAGGAGCTGCATGTGATCTGCGTGCTCTTCACCGAGGAAGTGGGCGGTGTCTTTACCATTGCCTTTGAGGAGGATGGAAATGTGGTCATGGAGACCAATGCGGATGATGATGACATCTATTATGATGAGATCTCTTCCGGACTGTTGATCTCTGAGATCCGTAGGAACAGACAGGAGCTTTTCGAGTCCCTGAGTCTGTATTACCGTGTGTTTATCAAAAAAGAAGATGTATCCGCATTGCTGGATGAGGAGGACGATGAATGATTTTTGTCATTGATGTAGGCAACACGAATATGACCATGGGTGTCTTTCAGGGGAAAAAGATGGAAGCCACCTTCCGGATCATGACGAAGACCCCCAGAACCTCAGATGAATACGGGATCATGATCACCCAGCTGCTAAAAAATAACGGTATCGAAGTGACGGACATCGAGGGAGCCATCATTGCCAGCGTAGTGCCGGATGTGATGCATTCCCTGACCAGTTCCATCATCCGTTATCTCAAGACAAAACCACTGATCGTGGGCCCCGGTGTGAAGAGCGGCATCAAGGTCGCTACCGAGGATCCCCGGGCCATCGGTGCAGACCGTATCGTGGATGCGGTGGCAGCTTATGTAAAATACGGCGGACCGGTGCTGGTACTGGATTTCGGTACGGCGACCACCTATGATCTGATCACGGAGGACGGACGTTTTACTGCAGGAATCACTGCTCCCGGTATCCGGATCAGTTCGGAGGCTCTGTGGAAAGAGACGGCGAAGCTGCCGAATATTGAGATCCGTAAGCCGAAGACCATCCTGGCACAGGAGACCATTACCAGTATGCAGGCAGGACTCATGTACGGTCAGATCGGCCAGACGGAATACATTATCCGCAAGGTAAAGGAAGAGAGCGGGCTTGCAGAGCTGAAGGTCGTGGCCACCGGAGGCTTAGGCCGTGCCATTGCGGACGAGACCGACAGCATTGATATCTATGACAGTTCTCTGACACTGGATGGACTGCGGATCATCTACGACAAGAACAGACGTTGATAGGGGAATGACATGATAAAGCTGGAAAAAGCAGCAACAAAGATTATGGCAGCCATCGGAACAGCAGTAATGCTGTTCCTGCTGTTTTATTCCTGGAAATATACGAAGAGGCTGGTGGAACCGGAATATTATCTGGATGAAAAAGACAGTATTCTCTGGAATGCTCTTGTCGGCGTAGTGCTGGTGGCGGTATGCGGGGCTCTGTCCGGAGTGATGAAAAAGATCCCGGCGTGGGCACTGCATCTGCTGGCAGTTCTGGGAGCTGTGACAGCAGTGATTCTAGGGATAAGGCTTGCGAGGGCCGCCGGAGCGGAGAGCATTGCGGACCAGTATTATGTGCAAAGAGCAGCTATGGCACTGGCGGACGGTGATGCGGAATGGGTGCTGGCACAGGATTACTATGGTATCTATCCGTTTCAGCTGGGACTGGCGGAGATCTTCGCCTTAATCTTCCGTGTGGCAGGCTCCACGGAACGGCTCGTGATCCAACAGGTACAGGCGGTCTGCGGAGGCATCACGCTGTATGTGGGATTTAGGATCGTGCGGGAACTGTCGGGAAGCCGGGCAGCGGAACTGCTGTATCTTGTGGCGGAGCTTTTGTTCCTGCCGGTGTATTGCTATGCTTTGTTTATCTATGGTGAGAGTATCGGAACCTGCAGCGTCCTGTGTGCCATCTGGTGTTACCTGATGGCCAATCGGCCGGAGGGAAAGGTGTGGCAGAAGGGACTGCTGTGGAGTGCCGTCGCGTTGTTCATGGGACTGGCGTATGCGACCAGAAATGTATTGCTGGTGGTATGGATCGCCATGGTCATCATGCAGATCCTGGTGCTGCTTCGCAGTAAAAAATGGCAGGGACTGCCGGCGCTCTGCGTGGTGCTGGCAGTCATGCTGCTGGGGAAAACGACTCTCTGTCACATGGCGGAAGGACAGCTTGACCGGGAATATGGTTCCGGTGCTCCGTATGTTCTGTGGGTTGCCATGGGAATGCAGGAGAATCCCGACGCCCTGAAGGGGCCGGGAACCTACAATGACTATAATCTGGACACTTATCTGCAGGCCGGGTATGACAGCATAGAGGCAGCAGAAGTGGCCAAAGGAGATATCAGGCAGTGTCTGGCAAAATGGCAGGAGGATCCCGTGGCAGCCGTTACGTTTCTCAAGGAGAAACTGCTGATCCAGTGGATCGAGCCTACTTATTGCAGCTTTAACCAGACCAGATACCAGTACCGGCCGCAAGGCTGGGTGGAAGACCTCTATACCGGACAGGCCAATGAAAGAGCACTGGCATTCCTGAACCGTTTTCAGGGAATGGTATATCTGGCGGTTTTCGGATATTATTTGAGGATCCTGCTGGGAAAACTGAAAGGTGTACAGGTACTTCCGGGGATTATTTTTCTGGGCGGCTTTTTCATTACGATCCTCTGGGAGGCCAAGAGCCGTTATGTGTATCCCTATATCGTCATGATCCTTCCCAGTGCGGCATGCAGTATGGAGTATTACGGCCGTTTGCTGGCGGGTGGCATCGGGAGGATCGCAGGCGGTATTGCGAGTAGTAGGGAAAGGAAACAGAAACAAAAAGAAATAGGAAGGACAGCATGAAAAAATTACAGATTGGTAATGTGACCCTGGACAACCCGGTGATCCTGGCACCCATGGCGGGAGTATCCGACCTGCCGTTCCGCCTGCTTTGCAGGGAGATGGGAGCGGCGCTGGTGTGCATGGAAATGGTCAGTGCCAAAGCCATATATTATAACAATAAAAATACGGACAGTCTCATGGAGATCCATCCCGAGGAAGTGCCGGCTTCCCTGCAGCTGTTCGGCTCAGATCCCCAGATCCTTGCGGAGATGGCAAAACGGATCGAGGAACGTCCTTTTTCCATACTGGATCTGAATATGGGCTGCCCGGTGCCGAAGGTCGTGAACAACGGCGAAGGCTCCGCGCTGATGAAGGATCCGAAGCTGGTGGAGCAGATTCTGACCGCACTGGTAAAGGCCATCAACAAGCCGGTGACAGTGAAGATCCGAAAAGGCTTCGACGATGACCATGTCAATGCCGTGGAGATCGCGAAGATCGCGGAAGCCTGTGGTGTGGCAGCGGTGGCGGTGCACGGACGGACGAGAGCCCAGTACTACAGCGGACAGGCAGACTGGGATATCATCGCACAGGTGAAGGATGCAGTGAAGATTCCAGTGATCGGCAACGGGGATGTGGACAGCCCGGAAAAAGCAAAAGCCATTCTGGAACAGACCGGCTGCGATGGTGTCATGATCGGTCGGGCGGCAGAAGGAAATCCCTGGATTTTCCGGGAGGTGGTATCCTATCTGGAAAACGGTACGATCCCGGCAAGACCCACGAACCGGGAGAAGCGGGAAATGATCCTGCGCCATGCGGCATTGCAGCTGGAATACAAGGGAGAATACACCGGTGTCCGGGAGATGCGCAAGCACCTGTCCTGGTATACGGTGGGAATGCCCCATTCCGCTCATTTCCGCCAGACCATCAATACCATGGAGAAAATGGACGAACTGATCCGGGGAGTGCAGGAAATCTTTCCGGACGAAGTGTAGTGCGGATTTTGGATACAGCAATGCATTATGAGGCAGACCTTGCATGATATGATGTTGTGCGCGGTGTGGTGCATATAATTGGGATGACTGCATACAATGAAGCATGGACACTATTTTGTATCTTTATCCGGCGCGACGGACAGCGATGTGCGGGACACCGCCGGAGGAAAAAGCGGAACTGCGCCGGGGAAAACTGAAGAAATTTTTGCCCTTCCTGTGGAAAAAGGGAGAAGACCGGCGCCCTGTGGTGACTGTGAGCCGGACGGAATATTTTTTCCCGGACTATCATCTGGTCAGAGTGTCGGTAGCCAGAACGGAAGGTATGGATAAAGAACAGGCGGAGCTAAAGCTCCGGGAACAATTACAGGAACTGACAGAGGATCCGAATCACACCTATGTGGTGTGCCGTGAGCCTCTTTCTTTTTATTTCGGAAGGGAATTCCGGGATTATCTGCAACAGGAGTGGATCGAACATCTGCTGCGCTACGGGGAGAGACCGGGCGGCTATCCGGCGTGGCCGGATCTGGTCCTGTTGGGGAGAAATCCGTATCTGCCTTATGTCGTGCTCCGCTATGCTGCCAGATTGCAGAGCATGAAATGGTATCTTACGGAAAGAGAATACCGGGAGGAGGAAGAGTGGCTGACCGGGGAACTGGAGGATGAGTACGGTCTGATCCCGGAGATCCGGCTGCTTGCGGAAACTGCGGACTACGGACGAGTACGGCTGCAGGGGACGAAACCCTGCGTGGTACTGGATTTTTGCGACAATGAAAAGGTCTACGGCGGCGGACTGGCAGCAGGCAGTATCTGGCTGGATTTTCCGGCATCGGAGGACAAGGAGCACCGGGCCCTGGTACAATGTCCGCAGATCCGTTATTTTTCCATGAAAAAAGAGTGGAAAGACCCTCGAAAAGCCCGGGAATACCTTGACACCATCAGCAAAAATGGGTATAATAACTCGGTTGATTAGGCTAGTATAGTTGCCGGGAGTGTCGGCAGTACAAAATATAGAAAACAGGAAGGTGCGGTATCATGCAGGAAAAGAAAAACATTTTGACCTACGAAGGCCTCAGAAAATATGAGGAAGAGTTACACGATCTGAAGGTGGTAAAGCGTCAGGAAGTAGCCCAGAAGATCAAGGAAGCAAGAGAGCAGGGAGACCTGTCCGAGAATGCTGAGTACGATGCAGCGAAGGATGAGCAGAGAGACATCGAAGCCCGTATCGAAGAACTGGAGAAGATCCTGAAGAACGCAGAAGTCGTTGTAGAGGATGAGGTAGATCTGGACAAGATCAACATCGGATGTATCGTTAAGATTCTGGATGTGGAGTATAGTGAAGAACTGGAGTACAAGATCGTAGGTTCCACCGAGGCCAACAGCTTAAAGGGTAAGATTTCCAACGAAAGCCCCGTAGGTAAGGCACTGATCGGTCATAAGGTCGGCGATACCGTAGAAGTAGAGACACCCGCAGGTGTATTCGCATATAAGATTCTGGAGATCCAGAGAAGTAACGTTGAGTAAGTAAGACAGAGTAAGGAGTGGAAAAAAGTGGCAGATACACAGAACACAAATGTACAGGAGCAGGATATTCATCAGCTGCTTAAGGTAAAGCGCGAGAAGCTGGCTAACCTGCAGCAGGCAGGCAAGGATCCTTTTCAGATCACCAAATATGATGTGACCCATCACAGCACCGATATCAAGAATAATTTCGAAGAACTGGAAGGCAAGACCGTCCGTATCGCCGGACGTGTAATGTCCAAACGTGTCATGGGTAAGGCATCCTTCTGTAATGTACAGGATCTGCCCGGCAACATTCAGGTATATGTAGCAAGAGACAGCATCGGAGAAGAGTCCTATGCGGATTTCAAAAAATATGATGTGGGCGATATCGTAGGTATCGAGGGCGAAGTCTTCAAGACCAAGACCGGCGAGATCTCCGTACATGCGTCCCAGGTAACACTACTGTCCAAGAGCTTACAGATCCTGCCTGAGAAGTTCCACGGCCTGACCAATACCGATATCCGTTATCGTCAGCGTTATACCGACCTGATCATGAATCAGGATGTTAAGGATACTTTCGTAAAGCGTTCTAAGATCATCAGTGCCATCCGCCGTTATCTGGACGGACAGGGTTTCCTGGAAGTAGAGACCCCCATGCTGGTATCCAATGCCGGCGGTGCGGCAGCAAGACCTTTCGAGACCCATTACAATGCGCTGGATGAGGACGTGAAGCTGCGTATCTCCCTGGAGCTGTACCTGAAGAGACTGATCGTCGGTGGCATGGAGCGTGTCTTCGAGATCGGCCGTGTATTCCGTAACGAAGGTCTGGACACCAGACACAATCCGGAATTCACACTGATGGAGCTGTACCAGGCATACACCGACTATTACGGAATGATGGATCTGACTGAGAACATGTTCCGCTATGTGGCACAGGAAGTATGCGGTACTACCGTGATCCCTTACGCAGAAGAGACCATCGACCTTGGCAAGCCTTTCGAGAGACTGACCATGGTAGATGCTGTCAAGAAATACGCAGGCGTTGACTTCGACCAGATTCCCGATACCGCTGCAGCGAAGAAGCTGGCAGACGAGAAGGGTGTGCACTACGAAGAGCGTCATGCCAAGGGCGATATCCTGAACCTGTTCTTCGAGGAGTTCGTAGAAGAGCATCTGATCCAGCCCGTATTCATCATGGATCATCCGGTAGAGATCTCTCCTCTGACCAAGAGAAAGCCGGACAAGCCTGATTATGTAGAGCGCTTCGAGCTGTTCATCTACGGACGTGAAATGTGTAATGCTTATTCCGAGTTAAATGACCCCATCGACCAGAGAGAGCGTTTCAAGGCGCAGGAAGCTGCACTGGCAGCAGGCGATGAGGAAGCCAATACGACCGATGAAGATTTCATGAACGCACTGGAGATCGGTATGCCTCCTACCGGCGGTATCGGTTACGGTATCGACCGTCTGGTAATGCTGCTGACCAACTCTCCTGCGATCCGTGATGTTCTGCTCTTCCCGACAATGAAGACCCTGGAACCAAAGCGGGCTGAAAACAAAGCCGAAAAAGCAGCGGTAAATGGTTCTGCAGAGGATGCAACTGTGTCCGCGCCAAGCGTACAGATTGATCTTTCCAAGGTGAAAATCGAGCCTTTGTTTGCAGATGATGTAGACTTTGAGACATTCAGCAAGTCTGATTTCAGAGTGGTTAAGATCGAAGCCTGTGAGGCAGTGCCGAAGTCCAAGAAGCTCTTGAAATTCACACTGAATGACGGAACAGACCGGAAACGCACCATTTTAAGCGGTATTCACGAGTATTACGAGCCGGAAGAGCTGGTTGGTAAGACCTGTGTGGCAATCACAAACCTGCCGCCGAGAAAGATGATGGGTATTGATTCCGAGGGTATGCTGATTTCTGCAGTGTACGAGTATGACGGACGGGAAGGCTTAAATCTTTTGATGCTGGATGACAGTATTCCGGCAGGAGCAAAGCTGTACTAAAGAGGTCATTTACTACAAAAAATCGCGTTACTACAACTTTTCTACAACTTTTGCGCGAGACCCTACGAAACCGGATGAAGCAATATGAAAGGCGGATCTGCTTATAAAATGCAGATTCGCCTTTCTTTTTACATCAGCTTCATGTTCACACTAATGTTTTTTGCCTTCTCCTGCATATTCTCTTGTGTGATATGGGTGTAGATGTCCATTGTAGTAGAGAAATCGGCATGCCCCATGACTTGCTGAATGAATTTAACATCGTTGGTGCTTTCGCAGAGCCGGGTACAGAAGGTGTGCCGCAAGTTGTGAACACTAAAATGAGGGAGCAGATCCGGTTCACGGTCTTCCAGTTCAGCCTGATCCATTTCCTCCATGTTGTAAGTTACGCTGATTCTCTCAATCGCCCGATTGATATTGTGGGCGCTCATGAATGAGCCGGTTCTGTTGCGGAAAACAAAACCGTGAACTCCTCCTAACACCAGTTGATCGTCTGGATACAATGCGTCGATGGTTTCGATCTGGAGGCGAAGCTGCTCGGCCACCTCTGGATAGAGGATAGGGATAATTCGTGTACCGCTCTCAGTTTTGGGAGTGGTAATGTGAAATCCGGCTTTTCCGTCAATGACCCGGTAGATTAAATTGTGGTTGACGGAGATTGTGTTTTCGCTCAAGTTAATATCGCTTTTGGTAATGCCGGTACATTCTGCTACACGCATTCCTGTTCCAAGGAGCACAGTCATGATGGGGAGCCAATGGCTGTATGTAGGGGACTTGGCAATAAAACGCAGGAAATTCTGCTGTTGCGTTTTAGTGAGTGCGATCCGCCGTTTAGGCTTTGGAGCGCTGCCATCCGTCTTGAGCTTGCGGTAAATGCCCTTGCTGGGATTTTTGCGGATGTAATCGTCGTCCACGGCCATTTCAAGCGTAGGGTGAACAATGGTGTTGATGCTCTCCAGTGAGTTGATAGCAAAGCCGTGTTTCAGCAGTTTGGTATAAAACGCGAGAATATCACTTCTGTGGATTTGTGGAAGAGGCATGTTAGCGAAAGGCTCTTCTTTCACATAGAAGTCCCACAGGTAAAGATAATTTGCTCTGGTAGAGGGCTTCAGTTTGATGTTGTTATTCATGTAGACCTTGAACATATCATTCAGGGTAAGCTTCATGGCTTCCTGAGTACGGATGCCATCATCCTTATCTTTGTTGATCTGCTTTTCTTTGACACGAAGACTTGCGAGATCGGAGTCGTAGAGATATTTCTTTTTAGTGCCTAATTTGTAGACATACATATAGCTGCCATCTGCCCGTTGTGTTTCTCCGGGCCGAAGATTTCGTCCTTTGTTGTCTTTTCTCACTTTTGCCATTACTGGTACCTCCTGATTATAAAAGTGTAGTGCGCCTTACTGGCATGGTTATTTAGCCGGAAATATCATAAAGATATTCTTTGATACGCTGGACACTCCATAGGACACGGGTGTTCATGGTAATGCGTGCATTGGCAAGATCCCCAATCTGTACTGCAGTGTGCCTTCCACAGCACAACAGTTTGCAAAGGGTATCGGTATCAACAGCCAAGCACTGCTCCGGCGGTAGGTCATTCGGTTTTCTTTTCTCCATAATCGTCCTCCTTTTTTCGATTACAATGATCCCTTACGATTTGTAGAAGAAGGTTTTCAACAAAAACAATGAAAACGGTCTTGAGGTCAGGAAGTATTGAAATAACAAAAGAACTCTAATGGGGCCATTTCCTACGCCAGAACGGTTCTGCCGTGTATTTCAGGCTGCTGCTGTGCAACACTTCGATTATGGGCGCGCTTCTGTGGTCATCGCACACTGTCCAGAATTCCTGTATAACTCCCCATAGAGGTTATGAACTTGTCAAGGTACTAAAAGAGCGTAGGGATCATCCGGTATTACCAAATGATCCGATACATCCTATAAATAGGCGGGGAAGAAAGAACTTCTGCAAAGAGGAAAGAAAATTTAAAGAAAATCCAAAAATCAATATATAGAATGTTTGAATTGACAAACACTATATATTGTGTTAGAATTGCAATGTGATTGATTTTTGTGCGTTGCCCGTCAGGGTACACAGGCTTTAGGGCTTGTGTTGCGGAGTAATGACTGCATTGCACACGCTGTTAATTTTGTACTTGTGTCAGTAGTATCACTGCGCCTTTTCAGGCCGGTATATTGCTGGCTTTTTTTATTTTACGGGATTTACCCACCATTGCGAGAATGACATCGGTTCATAGGCAACTATGGGCGCCAGGCTTTATGCCGTCTGTCATGCTCGCTTTTTTATTGCCTGTAAGCCTGAAAGGGCTTTAAGGATAAATCAAAACTGAGAAAGGCAGGTCATGTACATGAATGTGAAGCAGAAAAGAAAGCAGAATGGTCGGCGGGTCAAGCCGGCACACTCCACGGACTGGAAGATGAAGAGACAGGCAGTATCTTCGCTCCGGCCCCAAAATGTTGCACCAATGGCGGGGGCAGTTATTTTGCCCCGAAGATCACGAAGGGGGATTTGATATGTCTGGCAGCAATAGTGCTGAACGAAAGCGGCATGAACCGCTGGTGCTGGTAGAAACGGCAGATCTTTCAGAAGAAGACTGGCTGGATTACCGGCGCCGTGGAATCGGCGGCAGCGATGTATCAGCAATCTTTGGCACTTCTCCATTCCGGACAGCCAGGGATCTGTACTACGACAAACTGAACATAGCGTCAGTGGAAGATGATGAGGGCAACTGGGTTGCCATGGAAATGGGGCATTTGCTGGAGCCTCTGGTAGCAAAGATATTCGAGCGGAAAACCGGATATCGGGTCTACCAAATCAAAAAGATGTTCCAGCACCCACAGTATCCTTGGATGCTGGCTGATGTGGACTACTTTGTGGAACTGCCGGATGGCACCACAGCGATCCTTGAGATCAAGACCACAAACTATAATGCCAGAGATAACTGGTGGATGAATGGGAAGGAGACTGTTCCAGTCTACTATGAATCTCAGGGGCGTCATTATATGGCAGTAACGGATCTTGACCGATGTTTCTTTTGCTGCCTGTATGGTAACAACGAGGAGGAAGTTATTATCCGGGAGGTCAAGCGTGATTTCGAGTATGAGGCTGAGATGGTCTTTTTGGAGCAGTATTTCTGGGAAAACCATGTCCAGCGCCATGTGCCGCCGCCCTATACAGAAAGTGGGGCCTTGATTATTGAGAGCGCACGCAAACACTTTGGTCCGGCAGATAAAAATGCCCCGGCCGTTGCACTCGACCTGGATATGACTGCAAAACTTATGCAGTATTTGCGGCTTCTGGATGAAAAGAAAAATGCAGAGGTGTACTCCAAAGAAATCGACAAGGATATTCAGCGTCTGAAGGCGCTGTTGATTGCGGAAATGGGTACCAGCTGCACTGCAGTCTGTGAGCAGGAGGGAGTGAACTATACGGTTACCTATACCCCTGTTCGCAAGTCCGTCATCGACAAGGATAACCTGCTTCGGTTGAAACTGGAGCATCCGGATATTTACGAGCAGTTTGTTACAGTATCCGAATCCAGACGGTTCAGTGTTAGAGCCTCGATTATGGAGGCCGCTTAGTGAGGTGAAAAAGGATGAATTGTATTGGTACCTACGACGGGACGATTTTTTATAATCCTGCCAATAAGTTTTGTATCATCAGTGTAAAAACCGCAGACCAGAGTGTGCCAGCTGAGGCCAGGTCAAACAGGCGGTACAAAGACCATTTGATCCGCTTTACAGCTGTGGGGTATGAGATTCCACGGACAGATGCGGTAGAGTTGGAACTGGATGGTGAATGGGCAAAAGGCAAGTATGGTGTCCAGCTCCAGGTGGAGCAGTGGCGTGAAATTGTGCCCAGAACAAAAAACGGCGTAGAGGGCTACCTTGCCTCCGGGCTTATCAAAGGGATTGGTCCCAAAACTGCCGCAGACATTGTGGAGCGGTTCGGTGTGGACACATTGGATATTCTGGAACACCAGCCGGAGCGGCTGTTGGAGATCCGGGGCATTACGGAAAATAAATTGGAGGACATCAAAGCTTCTTATGCAGAAAACCGTATGCTCCAAGGAATTATGACCTTGCTGGCACCGTTTAAGATTACTCCCAAGACGGCATTGAAAATATATCAATATTTCGGCCCGACCAGCGTAGAGATTTTGGAAAAGAGCCCATTTGAGCTTTGCCAGATCTCCGGCTTTGGATTTCGGCGGGTAGATGCAATCGTACAAAAGAGCGGGGGCGATCTCCATGACCCCATGCGTATCAAAGGGGCTGTCTTTTGTGCGCTGGATGAGGGCAAGAGTAAACGAGGCCATCTGTACATCAGTTCTGAAGAACTGGAGAAATCAGCGCTGAAACTGCTCAATGAGAAGATACCTGTACCGGAGCTTCGCCTGCATCAGCAGGAAGTCAGGGATATGATGCAGGAAATGATCCTGAATGGAGCAATCGTTTCCGTGAAGGATAATATCTATCTTCCCAGAGTGTTTGCCCAAGAGGATGAAACGGCGCGCCGGATCGCCCAGCGTCTGGTCACCCAGATGCCAGTAGAGCATATTGCGCCGGTGCTGGAACAGGTCAAGGTTGAAATGGGACTGCGCCTGTCTGCACAGCAGGAGGCTGCGGTCTATGCAGCATTTAGGCATGGCTTGTCAGTGATTACGGGTTCTCCTGGTACTGGTAAAACAACAGTGCTGCGGACGATACTTGAGGTTTACCGGCGGCTGCACCCTGATGGCAAAATTGCTCTTATGGCGCCTACCGGTCGGGCAAGCCGCAGGATGTCGGAGAGTACTGGCTTTGAGGATGCCCGAACATTACACAGTGGTCTGGGACTGACCAGTGAAGAGGATGAGGGTAGCCGGAACAGAAAGTCAGAGCCACTGTCGGCCGATTTAATCATTGTGGATGAGTTTTCCATGGTGGATATGTGGCTTGCCGAGAAATTCTTTGAGCGCATGAAGGCAAATGCCAGAATCGTACTGGTAGGCGACCCAGATCAGCTTCCGAGCGTAGGAGCCGGAAATGTGTTTCGTGAGATCATCGAGACCCAAATCGTCCCGGTAACGGTGCTGGATCAGATTTTCCGTCAGTCGAAGGACAGTCTGATTGCCTATAACGCCAAATTTATCAACGAGGGCAATACCAAACTGTTTTATGGACCGGACTTTGTTTTCGTGTCTGGTGATAGTCAGGAAGACACCGCTGAAAAGATTACAGAACGGTATTGTTTGGAGATACAGGAGAGTGGCATTGAGAATGTGCAGATTCTTTCACCTTTCCGTTCAGAAGGCGCCGCGTCGTCGGAACAGCTGAATGAAACCATTCGTGAATTGGTCAACCCATTCCGCTCTGCGGAGGAAGAAATCAAGTTTGGCCCCAGGATATTCCGGGTCAATGACCGCATCATGCAGACCAAGAACACAGAAAAGGTCTCTAATGGAGATCTGGGCTTCATCCGGTATATTAAGGACACTGACCAGGGTAAAAAAATCGGCATGGATTTTGGCGCTGGCAGAACACTGGAATACGGCGTAGATGATTTGAGCAATGTGGATCTGGCTTATGCTACTACGATCCACAAGGCTATGGGCTCTGAGTATGAGACCGTTATTATGCCGCTGCTCAAAGCGCACACCATCATGATGTACCGTAATCTGCTCTACACCGGAATCACGCGTGCCAAAAAGCGGGTGGTTCTGATTGGGCAGAAACAGGTATTGTTTATGGCAATCCATCGTAATGAGATCGGCAAGCGGAATACGCTGCTGGGTATGCGTATTCAGATGTATTTCAAAGCCTACGCAAAGAAAGCCGGTATCCCCATTCCGGCTGCGTTGGAAGAACAATTAAAGAACGCAAGTTAAAAAAGAGAGGTCAGATGCAGAAATAGCACTTGGCGTCTCCTATTTTTATGTCAGAAAGGAGTTTCCAACATGAACGAAAAAAGTAATCCGATGCCTATGATGTACAAAACAATTCCGGCAGTGGCAGAACTGAACAAGGTGCCGGGCTTTGACCCGCTCAAATTTCTGCGCCATAAGGTATCCAGAAAGACCAATGAGGAAATGCTGCAGTTGGAATTGCCTTATCAGAAACTGTGGTTCCGTCTGCGTCACCCACAGGGCCGCATGAAACTGACTACCCTGCGAATCACGGAACAGCTTGCGATTATGGAGGCCAGAGTCTATCTAGACCGCAGTGATGCAGAGCCCATCAGCAGTTACATCTCGCAGCACAGTGCAGAAGAAGGTACTGACTATGTACAGGCTGCCCAGGATGAGGCATTGAGTGCTGCGCTGTCGGATGCCGGTTTCGGTCTGCAGTTTGCCGATGTTGCTGTTGACAGTACGGGCAAGGTGTTTGGAAGCAGTATTCCGCTTTCCGGGACGGCTCCTATCCAGCAACCGATGCCAAATGCGGCGCAGAGGCCCGTAGAAGCCCTTGGAGCGGCGCTGCGGCAATCTGGCGGGGAAGTTCATGCCCGGCCGGAAAGAGCGCCTCAGAACGCCGTAGAGGGCCGTAATGCTCCTGCTCGTCCGGCGCCTATTCAGAAACCTGCGGCAAAGCCGGTTCAGAATGAACAGCCCCCGGTTTCTCCGGTACAGCCAGTTGTCCAACAGATGGTTGCAGAAGAGAAGGAGAATATGGATACACTGCCTGCCGGCAAGGTAGAGGAGAATGCTCCCAATATGGAGCTGCCGGTACCGAGCCGCGAGGTTACATTGGATAGCAGTCCAAAACAGGATGATGCGTCTGAGCAGCCGGCCGCCTCCGTATTCCAATCGGATGAACCGGAAGAACTGCCTGTGGCGCCCGTTGTCCAACAGGAAGCACCCGATCAGCCTGTGGCGCCTTCTTATACGGAGAGCACTCCGGTAGAAGACATCTTGAAGGTAATGACCTTTGAAGAAGCGCAGAATGTGGTGGTGGATAGCGGTCTGAGCAAAGGAAAGACCATGGCAACTGTTGCCAAGGAGCGTCCGGTGAGTCTGAAATTCTACCTCACCCCAGGCAACAAGAGCACCAACAATATCGTTCGTGCTGCGGCGCAGATCATGCTCGATGGTATGGCCGCACAGAAAGCCGGATGATAAGCAGCCCCATCTATGGGGCCAGGAAGGGAGGGAGAACAGATGGACTCATATCCAGGAGATTTTCCGTTCGGTATTATGGATGTAGTGGAACTTCTACATCTACGAATCAGACGCCGACAGGCAAACAGTGTATATGTGGATTGCCCGTTTTGTGGTGACCGCCGCGGTAAGATGAATGTGAATTTCGTCAAAAATGTCTGGCGGTGCAATTATTGTGATGAGCATGGCGGTATGCTTGCGCTTTATGCGCGGCTAAACAATACGACTACATCCGATGCGTATTGGGAAATAGGAGAAGCCCTGTGCAACGATTTTCACAGGGAACGGCCGAACTCTGGATATGAGATGGCAGGAAACCAGCAGGCTGGCACTGGGTCCCCGGTTTCGGGGACTCAGACCGACCTTGCGGGATATGAGAGGAGGGGCGAACTAAAAACAGTGCAGCAAGCAGAACGGGCCAGCGGACAGGAAATTCATCAAACGCTTTCGCTGCTGCTCGCTATGCTGCCTCTTCAGCCTGCCCACCGCAACCATCTGCACTCCCCAAAACGGGGACTGTCGGATGAACAGATCGACCGGATTGGGTTCAAGAGTACTCCACCCCCATTCCTTTGCCGCTCCATTACCGAGCGGCTGATGAAACAGGGATGCAAGGTGGAGGGGGTGCCCGGCTTTTATCTGGATGACAGCGGGCGCTGGACCATGAACTTCTACCGAAAAAACGCAGGGATTTTGATTCCGGCTGTGGGATACGACGGTATGATACATGGCCTGCAGATACTTTTGGATAGTCCGCTCAAGCAAAAAGATGATCCACCGGATAAGTCAGGAGCCAAATACATCTGGTTTTCGTCCTCGTCCAAAAATATGGGTGTCACATCCGGGAGCCCGGTACATTTTATCGGCAATCCATCTGCTCGGGTGGTCTATGTCATTGAGGGACTGCTGAAAGCAGACATCTCGCACTGCCTGACAAACCGGACTTTTGCGGCGATTGCCGGCGCAAACAACACAAGCCAGTTGGATACGCTGTTTGCACTGCTGGCACAGAATGGCACTGAGGAGATCATTGAGGCTCATGATATGGATAAGTACAGTAACCAAATGACCTCCAACGGGGCATCTAAGATCTATCTGATGGCTCGGAAAAATGGAATGGCATGTCGTCAGCTGACCTGGAATCCGAATTATAAAGGGTTTGATGATTGGCAGCTTGCCCTTCGGGAGAAAGAACAGAAGGAAAAGGAGGTGCAGAGAATGAATTTTAAGCAGCAATATCTGTGCGGTAAGTGTGACTTTACCTATATAGATGGCTGCGTCGAGCTTTGGCACACCAGAGCGGAGAAAGATTTGGACCTGACAGAGTATCTGGGGCTTACAAAGGAAGAGTATCAGATATTTCTTGCTCAGGGCAATCGGGCGCTGAAGGATATTCTGGACAGCCAGAGAGTTTTCCGGAGGTTTTGCATTTACCAGCTTTGCCTAAGTGAGACACAGACAGTACCATTCGCATTCAAGCGACTGGATGCGCTACATAAGGCTGGATATGAACAGCCGCCTGCCGCCGCCTATCAGACGGTATGGAGCGCAGAGGTCTGTTGCCCAAAGGGGCAGAATGACATGGAAGTGCTGGGGCGCCTGTTCCTGGACTTTAATGAGCATTTGCCGGAAGATTACAGAGGTCGCCCGTTGGCTCCATCTGATGTGGTGGAACTGGACTGCCAAGGCAAACGCACATACTTCTATGTGAATGACTGCCGGGATTTTGCGCCGGTACGCTTCTCCCCATTCTTGTGTAAAAGACTTCCGGAGCCTGCTCAAAAACAGGAATGAAGGGATAGGGGTCAGATGCGTATTGCAGAAAAGAAGAAAAGCCAGATTACAGCACTGTATGAGCAGTGCTCCAATCTTCCGGCAGATGTCAGAAGTTGTCTGGAGAATGGCTACTTTACCGTAACGGTACCTCCACCCTGGAATATGAGCAATCAAAAGGCTGCGCAGGAGGTGCAGGACAAAATCAAGGAATGGTCAAGGCAGTATACTGGCGTGGTCTGCTACTGTTTTGACAACTTCAGCACACTTTTATATGTGCTGTGAGCAACACACAATGGCATGGAAAGGGTCATAACGGCCTGCTCCATGCCATTTTTTGCGAAAGGAGATTTTACAATGGGTGTTTTTTCAGAAATAGCAATGGAGCAGCAAAACAGTATGTTCGATTCGTCTGCAGCCTTTGAGGATGATGAAGCCTTTGAGCTGGAGGAGATGGAATCTTTGCCTGTGCCGCCTGTAGGTACAGACACTGTCCCAGTATCGGCGGCTTCGGTTTCTGCCGGTGAGACTGCTTTGGCTGATGCAGAGGAGGAACCTGCGGATGAAGTAGCGCCTGCTGGGGAAGAGAAGTCTGCTGAGGAGGGGAATTCGGCACAACCGCCCGCCGCAGAAGATGAAGAAAAAAAGCGTGCGGAGCATGAGGCGGCTGAAGCCCAGCGCAAAGCGGAATTTGACGCCAAACAGCAGGCGAAGAAAGCCGCGGAGCAGGAGCAAATCGCCCGTCTGGAAGCGATGAGTGATGAAGAAGTAATCGCGGCCTCTACCCAGAGGGTGAGTACCGATGTAGAAAAACTGACACGGCGAAATATGAAGGAATGTGTGTCCGAGCATATCCAGATGCTCTGTATGGAAGATACGGCGTTTGCCCGTCTGACGATGCATCCGAAAAAGAACATGATCCGCTGTTTCCAGTACATCAACCGAAAGGCATGGGATTATGTGCAGGATGAACTAAAAGCAAGCGGAACCCGCCCTGGTCCCGGACAGCAGACATATGGCTGCGATGTGCCGGATGATATGTGCTATCAGTGGGCGGAAGATTATTTCCGTGACCCTGATGCCAAGGAAGACCATGAGGATGAGGAGAAGTTTGTTCCCAAGCCGTATGCTGGGAAGTCCTCTGCAAAGAGCAAACCCAAGAAGGCGGCAGAGAAGAAAAAGACGGAACCCAAGGCGGCACCCAAGCAGGAGGAAAAAAAGCCTTCTCAGGATGGGCAGATGTCGCTGCTGGATTTTGGGATGGCAAAGGCAGGCTGAGCCGGCAAAGGAGGAAAAATGCAGAATGATTGCTTATAAGGGTTTTCGCCCCGGGCTGATATGCCGTGGCTATCAGTTTGTGATGGGGCTCAATACGACTGAAAAAGCAAATTGCAGGGAAAATGGATTTCACTGTGCGGAAAATCCGCTCGACTGCCTTAGCTATTATTCCAGCCTGGAGCATTCGGAATATTATATTGTCAACGCCGGCGGCGACATCGATGAAGATGAGCATGACTCCAAAATCGCCTGTACGGAGTTGACTGTGATTAAGCGGCTAACCAAAGAGGAGCTGTTTTTACATGGTTTGGCCTACATGGTAGATCACCCGCGCAGGGTGTGGAGTTCCCATGTGGCAGCCAACCGGGCAATGGCGAACTGCGGTTATGCGGTGGTACGGGGGAAAGACCCCGTTGCCACCGGCAGACTGGGAGACATCCTTGCTTTTGCGAAGGAAGCGCCGGATTCGGAAAGTATCGTACAGGTTGCTGTAGGACAAATTGATGGTGTCACATTACTGCCGGATGTGTGGTATGGCGTGGATTTGACAAGAAGGACGGTGAATTGAGATGAAAAAAAGAGCCCTGATGGCACTTCCCAAGCTGACAGCGACGGATGAGATGAAGCAGATCGCGGCGTCAGACTTGCCAAGAAAAGAAAAAATCGCCTACGGATATGTTCAGGAGGTTTGTGAGTATTATGTTTACCTGAGATGCATCACGCAGGATGGGATATTGAAGGTGGCTTTCTTTTTCCCAGAGCATCTTCGCATAGACGGGAATAGCCCAGCTTACGAAGTGTATCTGGATAAAGAAAAGCGGCAATTTATTACTTATAATAGCCTGAACCAGAAATGGTGTGAGGCCAAACTGGACAGATTGGACTGGAAGCGCCGATACTGGTATACCAAAGCCTACTGGGTCAGCGAGGAAGATGAGACATCTATACAGGCATATCTGAACATCAATAAAAAAGCGGTAGAGGCAATCCGGCAGTTTCAGCGGAATGTGCGTGAGGAACAGCTCGAACAGCGGCACCGGCGGGAAACTGATCCATGGGATAAGGATATGGAACAGGTGCCGGAGCTTCCCAAGGACTGGAACCGCTGGGTGGATAAGGTTGCCATCCGGCAAAATTACATTTACTACCACTACAAAAAGGGCGGCGCCAAAACAGGTTACTGTACCTACTGCGAAAAGGAAGTGCCGATCAAGGTGCATCCCCATCACAATCAACAAGGCCGCTGTAGCTGCTGCCGACATCCGGTGGTATTCAAAGCCTATGGACGAGCGGGGTATATGCAGACAGAAAAACATTTTGCCTACCTAATCCAGCGATGCAAAGACGGTTTTGTAGTTCGTGAATTTCAGGCTGACCGGACATATGGGAAAGAAAGCCTTCCAAACTCCAAGCTTTATTGTCAGGAAATCCGGCGCACGATTTATGACCGGGAAAGAAAACCAAGAACCTACTATTGGGGTCTGTATAAACAGCGAAATATGCGCTGGATTTCCGGAAGCCCCTGTTCTTATAGTTGGTCTGGTTCACATGATGGACGGGTCTATGGAAAAACGCTGCCAACTCTGGAACAGAAGGAACTTCGATGCACAGGGCTGGTCAACTGGATTCGGAAGCAGAAAAGTGTTGACCCGGAAAAATATCTGGCAGTGCTTGAACGGATACCGCAAATGGAGCAGATCAGCAAGGTGAACCTGCCGAAGCTTACCAAGGAATGTTTCAGTTCCTGCGGAACAGTCAGTGAACTAATCAAAAACCATAGTGCCGGGAGTCTGATTAAAGCTCTGGGCCTTGACAGCAGGAGGTTTCAGCGACTTCGGCTCCATAATGGAGGCTGTGATCTGCTGCGGTGGCTGCAATATGAAAAGGGCACCGACAGGGAAATCCCAGATAATGTCCTTTTGTGGATGTGTCAGCAGAACATTAGCCCCAGGGATGTCCAGTTCATTGCTGACCGCATGAGCATGGTGCAGGTCTATAACTATGTACGGCGTCAGATGCCATCCTTCCGGAGAAACAGCCATGAGGTATTGCGTACCTGGGAGGATTATCTTTCCATGGCAAAGAAATTGCACATGGATGTATATGATGAGATCGTATATCGCACCAGAAAACTGCGGCGGCGCCACGATGATCTGGTGCTCAAATGCCAGGAGAAGGATATTGAACTGCAGGCCGAGGAGATGGAGGAGAAATTCCCCCATGTTAATGCTATCTGTCAGGAAATCAAAGCGAAATATGAGTACGCCGATGCGGATTACATGGTAGTGGTGCCAGACGGTATTCTGGACATTATTACCGAGGGGCGTGCGCTCCATCACTGTGCAGGCAGCAGTGACCGCTACTGGGACCGGATTGAGCGGCGAGAAAGCTTTGTGATGTTTCTGCGTAAAACGGCTGATCCTTTCCATGCCTATTACACGCTGGAAGTGGAGCCGGATGGAACAGTGCGGCAGAAACGGACGGAATATGACCGGCAGAAGAAGGACATTGAGCAGGCGACCGAGTTTCTGCAGAAGTGGCAGCGGGTGATTACTGCCAGGCTGACAGAAAGCGACAAGGCGCTGGCTGCGGAAAGCAGGATTCTTCGTGAGAAGGAGTTTATCCAGTTGAAGAAGGATCGGGTCATCATTCATACCGGCCATTTGGCAGGAAGGCTTTTGGCGGATGTGCTGATGGCTGACCTGATGGAAAACACGGATAGCATCCAGTCTCCGGCATTGGCTGCTGCAGCGTGACAAAATGAGAATGGCCGGGCGTCCTTGAGGGCGTCCGGTCATTGATGAAGAAGGAAGGAGCAGAGCATGAAACAAATTGGAAATCTGGCAGTGGTTTGCGCCAGGCGACAGGATGTGCTGCTGCAGGTTGGCAGTGAAAAGGTATGTGTCCATGTGGGAGCCGGGCCAGAGCGGAATACGCTTCACGCAGCGTGGGACGATGATGACGCCATTCAGCGTATTGTCCATGAATTGAATTTTGGCAGATATGCAGCCGGCAGAAATGGGCTGCATACCGCACAGCAGGATTGCCCTGTGGGGCGGGGAAAGGAGAAAATTGCATGATCAAAAACCTGAATCAGCTGCGCAGGACACTTCGGGAAGGGACGCAGTTGGAGATATTGGATCACTGTCGGCCGGAATGTATTGGGCAGATACGGAACATTACGCTGGTAAACACGCAGGGCTTTTATAGTACCGTAGCGAATCAGCCGGATGCGTCTGCCAACAGAGGCAACGGCGGCCGCGGCCCGATCCTTTGGTGGGGCAGAGCCGCCCACTGGCAGTTTGCAGACGGTGTTTGCAGTGTTTTCGACAGTGAACAGAAGCATACGGAAGAAGAACTGGTTATGTCCTTCCGGGTACTTGAAAAGGAGGCAGCATAATGGAACGGAATATTTTTGAAAAGCAGAGAGACTTGAATGACCGGCTCAACCGTTATCGGGATGAGTATTATAACCGCAACGCTCCCAGTGTGTCAGATGAGGTCTATGACAGACTCTTTGACGAGTTGAAAGAGCTGGAACAGGAAACGGGAATCCAAATGGCAAATTCGCCAACCCAGACAGTAGGCTATCCTGCGGTGAGCAGGCTGGAGAAAACCAGACATGAGATCCCGCTGCTGTCTTTGGATAAGACTAAGAGCAGTATGGATCTTCTGAATTTCATGGGTGAGCAGCAGGTGATGCTGATGCTCAAACTGGATGGCTTGACTGTAAAGCTGACCTATGAGAATGGAGAACTTCTGGAGGCGGCTACCCGTGGCGATGGTGACGAAGGGGAGATCATTACCCATAACACCCGAGCCATCAGCGGTATCCCTTCCCACATCACCTACAAAGAGAGACTGGTTGTGACGGGCGAGGGCTTTATCAGACCCAGTGATTTTGAGGAACTGAAGACCAGCCTACAGGACAGCAGCGGTAAGCCCTATAAAAACGGCCGCAATCTGGCTGCCGGTTCCATCCGTCTGATGGATGCCAAGATATGCCGGGAGCGTCGGCTGGTTTTCATGCCGTTTGGTGTGCTGGAGGGCTTTCCGCACCTGACCCGGAAATCAGATAAGCTACGGGAACTGCGCGCGTTGGGGTTCCAGCCCTGTAAGTATCTGGTCACAAAGCAGAAACTGACGCTGGAAAATGTGGAAGCCGGTATCTATCAGCTGCGGCAATATGCCACTGACAAAGATATCCCCATTGACGGTATCGTGGTTTCGTTTAACGACATCGCCTATGCCCAGAGCTGCGGCCGCACCGGACATCACTATAAGGACGGTCTGGCCTATAAGTTTGAAGATGACCTGCATGAGAGCCTGCTGCAGTACATCGAATGGACGCCGGGCAGAACTGGAGAGATTGCTCCGGTAGCAGTGTTTACGCCGGTGGAAATCGATGGCTGTGAGGTCAGCAGGGCCAGTCTGCACAACCTGTCCTTTATTGAGGATCTGGAACTGATGGCTGGAAATCGGATTCTGGTAAGCAAACGAAACATGATCATTCCCCACGTGGAAGAAAATCTGGACAGAGGCGGCTTCTCTATGGTGGATACGATTCCCCGTGTTTGTCCCTGCTGTGGACAGCCTACCCGCATCCATGAATCAAGTGGAAAGGGCGAAAATGGCGAGGATCGCATCATCAAGACGCTGTACTGTGATAACCCTGACTGCGAGACACGTCGGCTGAAAAAGTTCGTCCATTTTGTCAGCCAGAAGGCAATGGACATTGAAGGGCTGTCGGAGGCTGCATTGGAAAAATTCATCGGTCAGGGATTTATCCATAGTTATCTGGATATTTACCGTCTGGATCGTTACCGGGCTGAAATCGTCCGCATGGATGGGTTTGGTGAAAAGTCCTGGCAGCGCCTTTGGGACGCTATCCAACAGAGCCGAAACACCACCTTTGAGCGGTATCTGATTTCTATGGATATTCCTATGATCGGCAACACTGCCAGCAAGGTATTGGGTCGTGTGTTCCACTATGATTTGGATGAGTTTCGGGATGCGGTCTATGGCGGCTATGATTTCCGGCAGCTTCCGGATTTCGGGGAGACATTGCATAACAATATCCACGACTGGTTCTGTGTAGAAGATAATTTTTGTATTTGGGAGGAGTTACAGACTATGATGAATATTCAAAAGCCTGCTGTGGTAGAACACAGCGAAGACAGGGAGCAGGATAATCCCTTTGTGGGAAAGACTATCGTAGTTACCGGCAAGGTGGAACCCTACACCCGGGACGGAATCAATGACCTGATTGAATCACTGGGCGCCCATGCCGGCAGCTCGGTGTCCAAGAAGACGGATTATCTGGTCTGTGGCGAAAATGCCGGCAGCAAGTTATCCAAGGCCAGGGATTTGGGCGTTACGGTGCTGTCACCTGCGGAGTTCTTCAGCATGGCCGGCGCTGAGTAAGAAAATATAGCATACTATCGGTATGCTGTCAGTTGATCAATGGGGAGAGAGCCATGTTGCGGCTCTCTCCCCATATCTTTTATGGAAGATTTCAAGTAGGAGGGATTTTAATGCATATCGACAGGATACCGGTTTACCGGGTATATCAGAGGGCTATTGATTTGGAGCTTTACCATGCCTTTGCCGAATTGGTAGTACAGACTTCTCAGGACGATACGGCGAGAAGGACTTACCGACAAACAAGGGCGATGCAGATATGGCAGGTGGAAACGGATGTGTCCGGCTATTTTGAACCATATCATCTGCGTTATCCTGGCGAGGTGTTGGAGCGGTTTGAGGAAAAACTGGGCAATGATGTCCGGGTTCTCCGCGCTCTGGCCCTGGCGCTGGGAAATACCTGTGCGATCCAGTCTGACAATATGTTTGTGGGCAATCAGCGGGGAGCATTCCTCCAGAAATTGCGGCGGTCTGCCGGAGAAGATGTGTACCTGCAGGGCGCTCTGTATCTTCTGGAAACAGATGCGGCACAGCGCCATGCCCTGTTGGAGAAACTGGCAGAAAGGGAGTGTACGAGAACGGAAGAAGCCCTGTTTGTACTGTCGTTATTTGATGATAGGGAACGCGGCTATGAGGTGATGCATACCCAACTCAGTCATCTATTCACACAAAATCGGACACTTTCACTGGTATATGATTTTGGTGTGCTGGAATGGTTCATCCGGTTCTATGCAGAGCAGGCAAAGAAATACCGCGGGAAAGCCGACCTGGTGCTGCGCACGCTAATGAAACTGCCGTATATGAATATGAAGCCAGACAGCCGCGAATTTTCGGTTTTGACTAAAGCAGGGTATCGCTGCGATGAAATCATTTTGGCAAATTCTCTCGCTGTATGGGCGGACAGGCTGCCGGACCGGTTGAGTTCCAAGAGCATCACTGCCGAGAAAATCGCAACAGCGTGTGGGCGGATGCTTCTGAATGCTCCAAAGGATCTTTCGGAAGAATTTTATGAGTATCTTGGCTGGCTGTTTCGGTTCTATAACAGCTTTACGGTCAAGTACGAAGGATTTCAGGGACTCTGGGAAGCGGTTCAATATGGTTTGAACCCCACAGCACCGAAAACACTGTTATGGATGAATCAAACGATACAGAAGGATTTTCCGTACCGATTTGATGTGTTTGATCCTCAGTACGATGATCTGGCGAAGGAACTGGAGCGGGATAACTATATGGAGTTGTTTACCCTGCAGATGCTGCATTCCAGGCAGAGGATCCCTTTGAAACAGTGGCTTTCCAGATATCAGGAACTGACCGGAGCTGACTATGGAGAATATTTCAGAAGTTGGCATACGAACGGTAGGCGGGTATTTGCCTTTCTGGTGGAAAAGAAGGAAATCAATCTATGGGAGTTTTTCAAGCAGCATCGGCAAGATGGTGAAGATGCGCCACAACTGAAACTGCTGCGGGAGTATGCCCTGAGAATTTCAAGTTGGAGGTGTTTCCGGTTTGTAGAGAGGCTACTGGCTGAGTACACTTTTTCCCAACTTCAAACGATTTTTGGCGAGCGGTTTTACTTTCACGAATGCTTTGTCAGGAGTGAGGGGTATTACAGCAGAAGGGAATATAAAACATACATCAGCCGTCCATTCCTATCTGCAGAGCAGCATCGGCAGCTCTATGACTGGGTGGAGCGTTCAGTTTTCCAGACTGAGCCGGAAAAATATGAGGACTTCGTTTTAAGTGCCTTAAAAGCACCGGAGATCCAACGCCTTTATGATAAAAAAGCGCTGGCAGCGGTGTTGCGGCAGTTTTTGCTCCACAGCGAGTATAACGGCTATGAAATCAACCGGCTGAAGGAAACATTCTATTCCAAGGAAGAGTTGGAAGATGAGCGCAGAGCCGAAGCTGAGAGAAAGAAGCAGGAAAAACGACTGGAGCAGGAAAAACGGACCATACAGAAACGGGAAAAGCTGCAGCAACTTTATAACGGCAGCGCCGAATCTCTGGTTAAATTCATTGGAGGATATTATCATCAGGACGAGAAGAACGAGGTGCTGAATATGGCGTTTGACAAGCTGGTGGAATGGCCTGTCGGTTGTGTACGGACGATGGAAGCCAAAGGCGCACATGCCTTTTTTGAACTGTGTGGTGAACTGGTAAGGTCTGAACCCCGGCCAAGGCATGAGATTTTGAATATGGTGCTGACAATGATCGGAGGTGAAGCAGCATGAGAAATACATTAAAACATCTGACCCTATTGACCAGAATGAAAGATGACGGATTGCTCCCGGCGCTTACAGGCAGCTTTTCAGAGGATGCCATAGCGCAGGCATGTGGACAGGTGGAGACACTTCAATTACAGGAACGGCTGCACATCCGAAAGACAAAGCGGATACAGGAAGAACTGATTCGGGTGCCGAACTTTGCAGCGCTCTATGGTGTGTTGTGCAGGCAGGAGATTGGCGATGAAGAAATTGCTTCAGTCTTAGAGTCGGCAGACGGGTATGGAGAGAAACTGACAGCGTATCCCCAAGAGCAGGTGCTGGCAGTCATGAAATTGGAACTGTTGCCTTCCCTGCGGTTTGAATACCTGAAATACTATTTTCCCTTTGTGATGTATGAAGAAGAGGAGCAGGTCATATTGGATAACCTGCAGACTTTTCCCATTGCGGAGTGGAAGGGACTTTCCATGCTGACGGAGCACCAGCGGGATATGATGCGGCAGCCGTTTCTTGGCTCGTATCTGTTTTTCTGGCATCAAAATGAACGGAAAGCTCTGGAACTGTTGGAACAGAATCGTCCGCTCCAGAGAGTCTGCATCTTGCTTTATCGGTATGGTGTGCGGCTGTTTCTGTCAGTAGAACGCCTGAAAGATCTCCGGTGGATGAAAATGACCGATGTGGGAAAATTCCGCCGGCTGTTGGCTGTATTTGAATATGACGCAGAGGATTTGTCTGCTTTTTTTGACCTCTGGCTGGACAACCATGCCGGACAATATGACCTCAACTGGTTTATCTCCCAGCCACATCCTTTGAGCAAGGAACGGAGGGAAGAAATTTTATGCAACCAACTGAGTTATCTGAATGCTCTGTATGCCGGCAGGCTCCATCTGGATTTTAATGCTGTCCGGCAATTCCAGTTTTCAATTCTCATTTATGCGGTGGAGCATAGAAAAAAGCATTTTTTGGAATTGGTGGATCAGAACAGTGAAGTGTTCCTGTCCTTGGGGCGATACTCTCTATTGTTTGAGCAGGGCTTTTGTGAGCACTGTAACATCAATTCCCTGACGCTGAAGAATTTGAAAGCCAGCGATTCTGTGAACCGCAGCGACAGCTTTTTTACGCTTCTGGAAGAAGGGCAGCAGTACACCTTTGAGGAAATGTATCAGCTTTGGCATCAGAAAGAGGTTTATGTCCGGTTATACACTATGCTGACACCTCTTTCCATAGATCAGCGTTTGCTGACACTGCGGCAGCTGATAAAACGGGATCTGGTCAGCCAGTATACAGGAGATGCAGAGTTGGAGCAGCTTGGAAAATGTCTGCTGGAAAGGCCGTTTAGCGAATGGTATCGGGGTTCATTTGGACATATCTGTGGGCTGACCCGGCGGATTGCCATGGGGTTGCTGCAACACTATATGCAGCTGCAGGCATTCATACCGGATTTCACTACAGAGTCGGATGCGGTATTTGCCCTCAATAATATGACGGCTCTTCTGGAAATGACGGATTGGAAGCAGGTGCGGAAAGATATTCTGACAACAGATGCAGACTGGCTGGATCTAAAAGAAAAACTGGCATTTTCAGACGATTTTGTGGAGCAGAACCGGGAGACTGTCATGGAATTTTTACTGCAGGGCGGCGCGGCTATGGTATGCGCTCTCTATGGGGAACTGGACGGGCAGGAGCTGGCTGTTGAAGCGCTGCGACGGATTGTACAGGCTGAATTGATGGGCCAGTTCTATAAACTCAAATATTTTGCCGGTGACCTGCAGCGTGAGATTCGCTACCCTGTCAGCGAGATGCAGGAGAGCCTCTGGAAGAAAAATCTTTCGTTGGCGCGAGGTGCATTTTTGGCAGGGGAGGAGGATGATTTTTACCACACGCTGCAGCTTGGCGAACTTCCTCATAGTACCTGTCTGTCTTACCGTACTGGAAGCCAGAGGGAGTGCCTGTTAGCTGCCTTCGACTCTAATAAGAAGATTGTCCTTGTGAAAAAGGATGAAGCGGTGGTGGCTCGTGCCTGTCTCCGCTTGACAAAGGGTGCATTTCAAAAACCGCCTGCCGTCGATTTTTCTTTTGCTGATCTGTCGCAGGAGAACATGGATATCGGAAAGCCTGTCACCAGTGAGAAGCCTGTGCTGTTCCTGGAGAGCATCTATACTTTCGGACTCAACGATATTGAAAAAGAGGAAGTAATGAAACTGGCAGTTTCCCTAACGACACAGAAAGCGGCAGAGCTGGGTGTTGTGGCAGTACTTGCAAGACGGTATCTGGGCTGCTATGAACGGGACGAGTATGTGCTTGCACCGTTCTATGTGTACATCTCAAAATCCAAAAACGGATGGCAGTATCTGGACTCTCTGGGCGGAGCGGCATATACCTCAGCAAAAGAGGAGTATGTAGAGCATCCATTCCTGGTCATACAGACTGCCATGCATCATGCAGGAGCACATAACAGAAACGAGGTGGATTATGAATAATAGGACAATGGCAATAGTTTATGTGGATCGGGATAGTATTTCCCTCAAGACCCGTTCCAGAAGTGGCTGTTCGCCGCAGCACTTTATTATTTTGAAAAAGGAATTGCAGCGGCTGGAGGAGAAAAAGTATTTGATCACCAAAGATATCCATTCCTATGCAGAACTGCGGCTGTGTGATGCCGTAGGCGGTGCCAAAGTGCTGGAGCTTTCCTTCACATGGCTGAAGGATGCTGGTAGAGACAGCGTTTCCGGTTATACCGAGCGAATAAGACTGCCTTATGAGCCATTCCGCTCATATGCGGCAGGTGAGGGAGAAACCGTTGATAGAACACGGTGGCGGCTGCTGTCCATTCCGGAACAGAACCGGCCAAAGCTGGAGTTTCAAAGCCGGAAAAATCTCAAGGCTGTAGTGGAGAATCCTATCCTGCGGCACAAACTGGGGAAGTTTCTGGACCAGTATTTTAATTGGTACAACTACGAGCGCATCGTCCTGACAGATGATTACTTGCCTTACAGCTTCTTTTTTGAGGGCTACATGGTACAGGGCACAAAGACCTGTGGCGGAGTAATCCTGCATGGTGAAGAGAACATCCGAACGGCGAAATACGGGATACATACTTAACAGGTTAATAGGAACAGAGCCGCAGGTCAGAGATGATCTGCGGCTCTTTATGTAAGCATAATCACAATAGTCAGCTTGTATTATTCGAAATAAAGAACTATAATATGTCCTATGGAGGTGCAAAATGGACTATATGACACTAAAAGATGCCGCCGAGAAATGGGGCGTGACACCTCGTAGGGTAAATTATTATTGTGCTGGTGGGCGTATCCACGGTGCTGTGAAAATGGCTGGTATTTGGCTGATCCCTAAAACTGCGGAGAAGCCGATTGATGGGCGGACAAGACAAGGGAAGGAGCTGCGCCATGAATAAAATTTTGATTATAGATGATGACAGAGAACTGTGCGCTTTGATTAAACGCAGCGTACAAGCAGAAAACATAGAAGCTGATTTTTGTAATACCGGAAAAGAGGGCTTGCAGAAATTAAAAGAGCAGGAGTATCAGCTTGTAGTGCTGGATGTGATGATGCCCGGTATGGATGGCTTTGAAACGCTGGAAGAAATCCGCAAAGAGAACAGCCTGCCGATTTTGATGTTTACATCCCAAAATGACAGCATTTCTAAAGTGCGGGGCTTACGGGCCGGGGCGGACGATTATCTGACAAAACCGTTTGATATGGACGAACTGATTGCCCGCATTGCGTCCCTCATTCGCCGCTACACCCGTTTTAATCATCAAGCCGGAGCTGTGCAAAAACTGGATTTTGACGGATTGCAGATTGACCTTGAAAATCGTTCTGTTACGACGGAAAATGGCACTTTTGAACTTCCACCAAAGGAATTTGATCTGCTCCTGTACTGTGCAAAGCATCAAGGTAAAATTTTGACAAAACAGCAGATTTATGAGGAAGTTTGGGGCGAAGAATATTTCTATGATGACAGCAATATCATGGCGATTATCAGCCGGCTTCGTAAAAAATTAGAAGTCAATCCTTCCGGTCCAAAGTATATCCAGACGGTCAAAGGGATTGGCTACCGCTTTAATAAGGAGGTGTAGCTGGTATGGAAATCATCGTTTTCTTGTCCATTGTGATTGCTGTTTTGGCTGTGCTGACATCCATCGTTCTCGTTCGGCGCGTAAAAAAACAAATAGCAGAAATGACCGATGTGCTGGTTGATGTGAAAAACGGAAATGGCAACCGGCGTATTCTGTCTGCAACAAATGAACTGACAGCACCTCTTGCCTATGAAATCAATGAGATTGTTGTGTCCTATGAAAGCAGACTTTCAACTGTACGGCAGACAGAGGAAACCAACCGCCAGCTTATGACGAGCCTTTCCCATGATGTGCGAACGCCCCTTACCACTCTGATTGGGTATCTTGACGCTGCACACAAAGGACTGGTCACAGGAAAAGACCGGGATGATTATATTGAAACCGCCCGACGGAAAGCCCATGATCTGAAAGAATATATTGATGTGCTCTTTGACTGGTTCAAGTTAAATTCTAACGAGTTTGCTTTAGAAATTCAGAGCGTTGAGGCCGCAGAGCTGACAAGAAATATCCTGATTGACTGGATACCGATTTTTGAGGATAAACAGGTTGATTATGACATTGATATTCCCGAACAGCCTGTCCGGGTAAGATTGGATATGGACAGCTATATGAGGATCGTCAACAATCTCATTCAAAATGTAATCGCTCACAGCCATGCAGACAAAATCAAAATTGTCCTGTCAAAGAAGGAAAATAACATGAAGCTGCTGCTGGCGGATAATGGAGTAGGAATTGAGAAAGACGATTTGAAACACATATTTGAACGGCTTTATAAGTGTGATAAAGGACGCTCCGAAAAAGGCAGCGGACTTGGTCTTTCTATTGTCCATCAGCTTGTAGAAAAGATGGGTGGAAGCATAACAGTTGAAAGCGTACCGGGAAAAGGGACTGAATTTATGTTGCTTTTTCCGTTGGAGATTTAAGCGGGTTCCCGTCCTTGTGGCGGGAACCTTTGTCATTTTTGTCGGATTTCAAATTGCAAGGTTAATGCAAGGTTGCGGCAAGGTTAATGCAAGGTTGGCGTGATAGAATACCTTACAGAACAGGAGGTTTTGAATATGGATACAAATTACATCATTGAAACAAAAAATTTGACGAAGCAATACGGCTCACAAAAGAGTGTGGCTGACTTAAATATCCATGTAAAGCGCGGGAGAATTTACGGTCTGCTGGGGAGAAACGGAGCCGGAAAAACCACTACTATGAAAATGCTGTTGGGCTTAACGAAGCCGACTTCCGGAGAGGTCAAAATCTGGGGAAAGCCCTTGCAGGGGAATGAAAAGAAATTGCTGCCCCGTATTGGCAGCCTGATTGAGTCCCCCGGCTTTTATCCCAATCTGACCGGCACAGAGAACCTGCGTATCTTTGCTACTCTGCGGGGCGTACCAAACAATCATGCCATTAAAGACGCTCTGGATCTGGTAGGACTGCCCTACAAAGATAAAAAGCTCTTTTCACAGTATTCTCTTGGTATGAAGCAGCGGCTTGCCATCGCCCTTGCTGTTATGCACGATCCGGAACTTTTAATTTTGGATGAGCCGATCAACGGTCTCGATCCCATTGGTATTGCAGAAGTACGATCCTTTATTCGGGAGCTTTGCGACGCAAGAGGAAAAACCATTTTGATTTCCAGTCATATTCTTTCGGAGATTTCCTTGCTGGCTGACGATATTGGAATTATCGATCACGGCGCATTGCTGGAAGAAGAAAGCCTTGCTGAGCTGGAGCAAAAAAGCAGTAAGCATATCCGGTTTACACTCTCTGATACTGCGCAGGCGGCAAGAATTTTGGAACGAAATTTCCATGAAAACCATTTTTCTATACAGGACGACCACAATCTGCGCCTGCACAACCTTGATCTGCCTGTTGGGAAAATTGTAACTGCCTTTGTGGAAAACGGATTGGAGGTCTCGGAGGCGCATACTTGTGAAGAAAGTCTTGAAGATTACTTCAAGCGTGTGACAGGGGGCGAAGGAATTGCTTAAACTGATTAAATGCGAATTTTGGAAATTAAAGCGGAAAAGATTATTATACGCACTGATGTCATTATCGTTATTTTTTCCGTTGATTTTGGCATATATGGCAAAGGCGGGAACAGGTGCAGATACAACGGAACATTATCTTCAAACCCGATTTGATTATGTTTATACAATGATGTTGGGATATGGATTGGTTTTTTTGCTTCCATGTCTAATTGGTATCATTGCCGCTATTTTGTTTTTTATAGAAAGAGATTGCGATACTTCCAAAAACCTTAGAACAATTCCTGTTACAAATACACAACTCATTATGGCAAAAATTTCTATGCTCTTTATTTTTAGCATTGCGTTTTGTCTGACAAGCACATTATCTGTTGCGTTGTTTTGTAAACTGTTTCATGTAGGAATGGTTTATGGTATGACTTATAAGATATTTATGAGCCTTATTTTTGGAGTTCTTATCGTAGCAGCTTCTTTGCCGATTGTATTTTTAATTATTTGTTTTAACAAAAGTTTTTTGCTTTCTATCCTGCTTGCGTTTTTTTATTCTATTTTTAACTGGGGCATACTAGGGACAGTTGGAACATCTATAAGTGCTGCAAAAATTGCTTTCTTAAATTCTTTCCCAGTTATATGTGTTATGAACTGGACAAGCGGCTTAATGATGGATCATTTGCAAAAAGACAATCTTTTGCCGGAAGCCTATGCGATTGTACCAACCACTTGCCATACAATTTTTATTATGGCAATTACAGTTATACTTTCTTTGTGGCTGATCATTCGCTTCTACAAAAAATGGACGAGGTAAAAGATATGAGAAATATTATAAAAACCGAATTTTTAAAATTAAAGCGATATTCCGTAATAAAAGCCGGAATTATTATGGCAACACTTTCTCCGTTACTGTCACTGTTTTATTCTACAGCTAACGGTGGACAGACATGGACGTTTGACTATTTTATGCAACAGGTTATGATTAGTAACTGTACCTTGTTTTTTCCAATTATCATTGCATTGATAGCAGGTTATATTATAACAAGGGAATATACAGACGATACGATGAAGAATATATCAACAATTCCTATTCCATATAAACAGTTACTTTCTGGAAAACTACTTGTCCTATTGTTGTTGACAATCTGCTTTAGCCTTATAGGATGCGTGCTAGCATTAGTAATCAATGTTATTGCTGGATTTCCAGGAGTGCATTTTGGCAATCTGCTCAATATGTTTATTCGTGTTACTGGGGCGAATATAGGAATCTATATTTCAGTCTTGCCGATTATTTTGCTATTTTGTTGTTCGGCAAACAATTTTTTGGGTGGGGTTGCGCTAGCTTTTGTGTATGGATATTTCGGGACTTTTGAAGGAACACTGTTAAATTATTATCCGATTAAAGCAAGCATGATTTTAGTAGACCCTACTTGTGGCGCGGAATATGGTTATACTTATCACATTTTCCCTGCCTTTATCATAATGGTTTTGACATTCTTGATTTCTGTAATTATTCTTGCAAATAAAAAGAAAGACGCTAGGATATTGACTGTTGCTAAGAAGAAAAAAATAGTTAGAAAAAAGGGATGGTAGAATAGTATTCAGACAAAGACAATAGAAAAAATAAGTCATTGCAGGTTCTATATGTTAAAGTGGAGGGATATATGGGAAAAATCTTTGTACTGTCGGTAACAGACCATGAAGAATACATACTTAGCAGAATTATGGAGATTATTGCGGCCGAGCCAGGATTTGACCATACTGTGTCATCCCATCCGTGTAATATTCTTGTTTTTCCGGGATTGGAACTCCGCCTGAAGGAGAGAACGGTACATCGAAATGGTGAGTTGATTTCTATGACCCATCGGGAATTTGCGACATTGGTATACTTGGCAAACCATCCATCCTGGGTATTTTCTGCTGGGCAGATCTATGAAGAAGTGTGGGGGGAGATAGCGAAAACTGTGGAACGGCTGTTGCCAGCGTTATTGGTCAGATCCGCAGAAAACTGACTCCGGATATGCCGAAAGCGGGTTATATTCGTACTGTTCTGGGGAGCGGATACAAATTTGAAGTTCCGCAGGGTATAGCAGAATAGAGGTTTTTTTAATTCAACTGCACCATACCCATGTAACTACAAAAAGATTTTATACATAGTCAGCACCGCCGCAATCGTATCGTTTGCGGCGGCGTTTTGTTGTACAACATAACATTGAAACTATTGTATGTATTCGCATTTTTGCCCTTGTGCTGAAAAGTAGGCTATCCTATAATTAAAAAGAAAAATATCTGATTAGGACATTTCTGTAACATTTGGTGTTTATCTTATTAGTATAGCTGAAAAATAAGGAAGGAAGTGAAGGTCTTGAAGAAGATTCTAATTGTAGAGGACGATCAGCTTTTGAACCGGACCTTGGCATATAATCTGACCTCTGATGGATATGAGGTCATTTCTGTTTTTAATTTTGACAGCGCGGTAAGAAAGCTGCGCGAAAATGAATTTGATGTGGCACTGTTGGATATTAACCTCCCCGATGGCAGCGGACTGGATCTGTGTGAAGAAATCCGGAATCGCGGTCAGCATACCTATATCATCTTTATCACAGCCAATGATAAGGAGAGCGATATGCTCAAGGGATATGAAGTCGGCGGTGCGGATTATGTGACCAAACCATTTTCTGTGACGGTGCTTTGCAAAAAAGTAGCGGCGGTTTTTGCAAATCTGGAACTGCGGACACCCCGGCATGATCTGTTTGATGATGGCTTTCTGAAAATCGACTTTTCCGAACAAAGTGCGTCCCTTGCCGGAGAGTCCCTGGACTTTACACCGAAGGAATACCGCACCCTGTTCCTGTTCGTAAAGAACCCCCGGATTATTCTGACCAAGCGGCAGATTTTAGAGAAGCTGTGGGACATTGATGGGGACTTTGTGGATGAGCATACGCTGACGACGATCATCAGCCGTATCCGCAAAAAAATCGAAACAGACGAGAGGAAATATATTAAGACAGCTTATGGAATGGGCTATCAGTGGATCGGCGGTGAGCCTCGATGAAGCTGCAAAATTTATCTGTCAGGGCATTTTTGAGAAAAATTGTGGCGGGGACTCTGCTCACTGCCGCTTTGCTGCTGTTGATTTTTTTCCTGTTGACGAAAGATGTGCGTGTTGTCATCTGCGGCATTATTTTGACAGCTGCATTTTTCATTTGGGGCATGGTTTTTCTGCACTATTTTCAAAAGAAACTTTCTCTGTTCACCGATGGTTTGTGCCAGACATTGGATCACATGATGGACAGTACAGACCGGCCCCAGGTAGACTATGAAGCGGAAACACTGCTGTCCCGGATCAGCCACCGTTTGGAACGGCTCTATAATGTGATGCAGAAAACCAGACATACGGCGGAGGTGGAAAAGGAAGAACTGCAATCCCTGGTATCGGATATTTCCCACCAGACCAAAACCCCCATCGCAAATTTGAAGCTAATCAACGATACGATGCTGACAAGGCCATTGACAGAAGAAAAGCGCAAGGAGTTTTTGCAGGCCACAGGCACACAGCTGGATAAACTGGATTTTCTCATTCAGGGAATGGTGAAAACTTCCCGGCTGGAAACGGGTGTCATTACGCTGGAGAAACAAGATGCTGTGATCGGGGATACGCTGGTGAGCGCCATCAATGGTGTTTTGGCTCCGATGGAACAAAAAGAGATCAGCCTGTCGGTGGACTGCCCATCTGATCTGACAATATCCCATGACAGCCGCTGGACTTCCGAAGCATTGTTTAACATTCTGGATAATGCGGTAAAGTACACCTCTGCCGGTGGCAGCATCCAGGTAAGGGTACGGGATTGGGAAATGTATTTGAGGATAGATGTGACGGATACAGGCAGAGGCATCCCGGAACATTCTCAGGGCACGATCTTCAAACGCTTCTATCGGGATGAAGCGGTGCATGATATAGATGGGGTCGGAATCGGCTTATACCTTGCCCGTGAGATCATTACCATGCAGGGCGGCTATATTACCGTCGAGTCTAAAGTTGGGGAAGGATCAACTTTTTCCGTGTTCCTGCCCATAAAATAATTCTGAGGCAGTCTGTTTTGGCAGGCTGCCTTTTTTGAAAAATTTTTAGAGGACAATGGATTTTAGGACAATTCTGCAACATTTGGGATTTATGCTGACAGCAACATCATGAAATTGGAGGTGGCCTTATGGAAATCACAAAGACATTACTCATCAATGCAGCTTGCTTGCTGATCCCGCCGGTCGTTGTTGTTCTGCTGCTCCGGCACTTCTTTCCAAGAAAAATCAGATGGTCGGCTGGTGTGGTGGCTCTGGTAGATCTGGTGATCTTCTGGACAGATATTTTTTATTATGAGAGCGTTTGGCTGACGCTGTTTTTTGTTGTAATTCAGTTAGCAATGGTTTTGCTTATATCTATCCGGCTTTATAAAAAAGGCACACGAAAATGAATTGTCCTAAAATTGAAGCAATTCACCCTTAAACTGTTGAGCCTTTGGGATATTTCTGCAACATTTGGGGGTTAGGATGACAGCGAAAGGAGTGAATGGCTATGACATTACCGTTTGAAAATGATACCCGTATCATTGTAAAGAAGTTGGCAAAACGAAACTTAAAAGCAGATAAAAGTCGAAACATCCTCATTATCATTACGATTGCCTTAGCTACCTGCTTGATAATGACAACGACCTTGTATTTTTTTGCTTCTCAGCGAAAATCATTAAATGATGCGGCTGGGCGTTATCAAGCAATTATCAATGAAGTCGATAATGATACCATTACGAAATTAGTAAATGACGATAGGGTTCAAGTGGGGGTAAGTCATTTATTGGGTTTAGTATCTTATGGGGACTACAAATTAACCGTTCGTTCAATAGATGAAATACTAATGAAATTAGCAAAATATCCTGATTTAGAGGGAAAATTGCCCAAATCTACAAATGAAATTGCTATCACAAAGGCGTTTCTTGATAGAGCTGGATTGTCCAAATCCATAGGCGATACTATATCGTTAAATCTGGGAGATGGAGAAAAAGATTATACCTTATGTGGTATTTTGCCTGTCGAAAATTCAAATTATTCCGTATTCGTGTCGCAGTCCTATATTGAAAACAAGATCAGCGAACCGGCATACTCCGCTTATATCCGTTTGAATGAATCTGATGGTTGGTCTAAGGCTGCTATACAAGCTGAATTATCAACATTGTGCAGAGAATTGGAAATACAGCCGGAGCAAATGCAGTTTTCAACATATTATTTTTCTCTCATTGAACAGAGAAGCAGTCAATATATCACTGTAATAGCATTTATCAGTCTTATTATCGCTTTGGCGTGTACCCTTGTTATTTACAGTCTGTTCTATGTGTCCATAGCCAGAAAAACAAAAGAATATGGAAAACTGCGGACAATAGGGGCAACTGGAAAACAGATGAAAAGAATCGTTTTTAGAGAGGGATTTCATCTTTCCAGAATTGCTATTCCGATTGGAATATTAGCCGGTGCAATAGCGGGATATGTCCTTGTCCCGCAAGGCTGGAACACTTTAATGGTATTTGTAATTGCCGCTGTCACAGCTCTGTTTGTGTATCTATGCGTTATGATTGCTGTAATTAAGCCAGCCAAAATTGCTGCTCATGTTACGCCTATTGAAGCAGTCCGTTATATGGCGGGCAATAATGATGTAATGTCAAACAGTACAAAAGTGTTACATCGTTCTCTATACGCGAAAAATTTAGCGTTCCTTAATTTTGCGAGGAACAGAAAGAAAACCGCTTTAACGATCCTGTCGTTAGGGGTATGTGGAATTTTGCTGATGGCAAGCTCTGCATATTTTAATTCCATTGATCCCTTAGCGATGGCGCGTAGGAGTTTTCCTTACGGAGAAATTCGCCTTGAATTAGGCGATTACGGGCCGCAGGCACATAACAGCGAACAATATTCAGAACTCCAAAAATCGAATCTGCTTACAGAAGATTTTAGAGAATCCATTTTGGACATAGATGGTGTGGAAGAAATAAAAGAATACCAAGGCACCGTTTTGAATGTTCGTATGCCAACGGGAGATATTGAACCGATTGTTTCAGACGCATATACGCCAAGCTCTCAAAAATTGCTTGAACAATATTTGATTGATGGTACAGCGGATTTGCAGGAACTACTTAATAATAATGGCATTATTATTGAAAATGGCCCACAGTGGAAAGAAACTTTTGGGTGGGATGCCGCGATTGGGGACGAACTTCTGATTGAAGTTGGCGGACAAACATTGGAAGTAAAAGTAATGGGAATTGTGGATGCGAATATCCCGTATGGCGGATATGATACGCTATTTATTCCTTTAGAAATGCTGTCAAAGATCGTTCCTATTGATAACCTCAATTATCAATTTATTGTAGATACAGATGACAGTAAATGGGCAGCCGCAAAAGATGAAATACAAAAGATAATTCCACCGACTTCCAGCCTCTATGTTAGTACCTTGAATGATTGGGTAGAGGCATACAACGAAAAACTATTGAACTATCGTATGCCAGTCTACATTTTTGTTATGTTTATCGGGGTTTTTGGCATTATCAATCTGCTAAACACACTGATAACAAACATCTTGACACGGAAGCGAGAATTGGGTGTTTTGCAAGCGGTTGGTTTGAGCAGTAAACAGCTTTCAAAAATGTTATTGATAGAGGGTTTGTTCTATACATTAGGGGTGCTGCTTCTTTCTATATCATGCGGAACCCTTATCGGGTATCTTCTCTGCACCGTCTTTAGTGCAATGAGTATTTTTGGAAAAGTAAGCTATCATTTTCCGACAGTTGAAATGTTCAGTTATTTTATACTGATGCTTGCCGTCCAAATGCTTTTCTCGTATTTGGCAATTCGGCAGATAAAAAAACAATCTCTGGTAGATCAAATACGGGAATTGTCATAAGAATTTTTGAAATGTCCGAGCATTGTAACATTTCGCGGACATTCATGATTTACAATTATGTCCTCACCTCAAATAGGAGGCAAAGACCATGAAAAAAACGATGGTGATTTCATTTATAGCTGCTGCGATGCTATTGATACCATGTACAGCTTGTCATGTAGCAGAGAGCCACAATGAAGTACTGGCACAAGAAAACAAAGAGAACACTGTTAACGGAGGATATACCATTACAGATATTACTGACCCCGTTGAAGTTCAAAGCTACATTGAGCAGCAAGGCGGTGAATATACTGCCGATATTATGGCTGTTCATCAGGTTACATTTACCGATTATACCGCAAACGACATTACAGATCCGGCAGAAATCAAAGCCTATCTGGAAAGTCAGGGGCAAGAATATAACGAGAATATTACCGCTATTCATCAGATTACTTTCATTGACGGGGAAGCGACACCAGAGGGTTCCCTTTGCGAAGTTGAAAAATGAATTGTCCTAAAATTGAAGCAATTCACCATGGATTTTTATAGCGTTTAGGACAATTCTGCAACATTTCTCCTTTACTCTATATGCAACAAATTAAGAAAGGCAGGTAACTGTTATGAAAATTTTGCAGACAACGGATTTGAAAAAATACTACGGCACAGAGCCGAACATTACCCGCGCCCTGGATGGCGTGAACTTCTCTGTGGAGGAAGGCGAATTTGTGGCGGTGGTCGGCACTTCCGGTTCCGGTAAGTCCACCCTGCTTCACATGATGGGCGGTCTGGACACACCCACCTCCGGCAGCGTGATGGTGCGGGATAAGGAGCTGGCGAAGATGAACGATGAGCAGCTTACCATCTTCCGCCGCCGCAATATCGGCTTTATCTTCCAGAACTACAATCTGGTGCCGATCCTAAATGTCCATGAGAACATCGTCCTGCCGGTGGAGCTGGATGGGGATACGGTGGATCAGAAATTCATGGCGGATGTGGTGTCCATGCTGGGACTGGAGGATAAGCTGAAGAATATGCCAAACAACCTCTCCGGTGGCCAGCAGCAGCGTGTGGCTATCGCCCGCGCTCTGGTGTCAAAGCCCGCTATCGTCCTTGCCGATGAACCCACCGGAAACCTGGACAGCAGGACCAGCGCCGATGTGCTGGGGCTTTTGCAGAGAACGAGTCGTGAATTTAACCAGACGCTGGTAATGATCACACATAATGATGCCATTGCCCAGCTTGCAGACCGTATCGTGCGGATTGAGGATGGCAAAATCGTTGGATAAAGGAGGTGGCAGACATGACATTGCCTTTTGAAAATGATACAGGGCCGGTTATTAAAAAATTGGCGTCACGAAGTATTCAGACAGATAAGCGGCGCAACCTGTTTGTGATCGTAACGATTGCTCTGGCAGCCGCTTTGATGGCAGCGATTTTTTGTGCAGGAGCGGGAAGTGACAGAAAACTGGAGGCGGACATTCGGGGACAGTATCAGGCGGTTGTGGTGAATTGTGACCATGATACGATTGAAAGACTGAAAGACTGCCCGGAAGTGGAACGCTGGGGCCTTTCCCAGAATTACGGTTCTGCCCGCTATGGTGACAGCGTTCTGACTGTGGAGTATGCGGATGCCAACTGGATGGAATTGGGTAAGAAGCCTTCCTTTACTGGGACACTTCCGCAGGCTGCCAATGAAATTCTGGTAGAACGGGCATTTCTTGATTATTTTGAAATCCCCGCAGAAGTCGGGCAGACCATAGAAGTGAATCTTGGAAACGGAAAGCAGACCTATACCGTCAGCGGTATCATGGATGTGGAGAATGACTCCCGTATGTTCCAGCTTTATGTATCTGAAGCATTTGTGGAGGAGATAGCGCAGGGAGAGCCGCTGTTTGAATTTCGGCTTCGTTATACTGGTGCTGATAGTATGGAGCTGGAGCAGCTCAAGGCGGATATTGCAGCATTCCTTTCTGCCAACGATGTCTCAGAGGATCAGATTTTTTACAGTTCCAACTATTTCGATATGCAGGGCTTTAAGTCCGGCGTGATGAAATATTACATTCCCGTGGCAATCCTTTTGCTGATTGCCTGTGCCGTGGTCATTTACAGTATCTTTTTCATTTCCGTAAAGGGCAAAATGCGGGAATATGGACGCCTGAAAGTGATTGGCACAACACCAAAACAGATCCGGCGGATCGTGCGGCGGGAGGGATTGCTGTTATCTCTTTGCGGTATCCCGCTGGGGCTTTTGGTTGGAGGGGCCATCGGGTTTGCCATTTTCCCGGCACATTGGAGCTGGATGGGCAATCTGCCCTATCTGGCTGCGACCGCAGCAGCCTGCGCCCTGACGGTATTTCTGTCCATTCATGCGCCTGTCCGCATGGCGGCGAGGGTATCCCCAATCGAAGCGGTCCGCTCCAGTGGTTATGAAACGGCAACAGACCGCAAAGATCAGAAAAACCACCGCATTACGCCGTTCTCTATGGCACAGATGAACTTTAGGCGGAGCAGGAAAAAGACGGTCATCACTCTGGTATCTTTGGGATTGACGGGTGTGTTTCTGGTAACAGCCGCTACGGTACTTAACTCCATCAGTCCCGAAAAGATGGCGATAGAAGCTATGGGAGATCACTGCAACTATGAGGTCAGCTGGATGGATTCGGGAGGCGCGGAAGGATTGCCTGCCATCGCACGGGAAAATCCATTGACAGAAGAACTTCGTCAGGAGCTTCTTGCCATAGATGGTGTGGAATCTATCACCAGCCATGAAGTAACATCCGTAACGGTGAAACTCCCCCAGGAAAGTGTTGCATTAAAGTTCCCTGTGTTTGACAGAGAGCAGATGGAACAGTGGCTGCCGGAGGAAAATCTGGAACAGGGCAGCGCAGATTATGAGGAGCTTGCCGCGAACAACGGTGTGGTCGTGACTGATTCGGAAGATCATCTTTTAAGTATGTTTTATGGCTATACGCCTGCTGTCGGGGATGTGCTGACCTTTGAATCCATGGACGGTAAGACCATAGAAGTAACGGTCATGGGGATTGCGAAACCGTCAGTAACATCAGGCACCGGCGCATGGGGCCTGTTTACCCTTACAGAAGAACTGGCCGATCAGCTCTACCCGGACATTGAGAACAGAGAGGCTGTTTGGAATGTCCATACATCGGAGGACTCGGATGCGCTCAGGGCGTCTATTTTCAGCCTGCTGGAAAATCCGGTGCTGACGGTCTTTTCCAGAGCAGACCACGCGGCCTCCCTGGAATCGCAGCTAAAGATGATGACCCGCGGTGTTTATCTGCTGCTGGCGTTCCTGTTTGTGTTCTCTATGGTAAATCTGGTCAACACCCTGATGACCAATCTGCTGGCAAGGCAGCAGGAGCTTGGGATTTTGCAGTCTGTGGGCATGAGCGGAAAGCAGGTTTCCCGTATGCTGATTGCAGAATGCCTGTGGTACGCGGGGGTTACGGTATTTTTGTCGGTTGGCATTGGCGGAATCCTGGGCTGGATTTTTGACTATGTGATCAGCAGTTTTAATATTTTTGGGGAACTGTCCTATCAATTCCCTTTGATGGAAACGGTTGTTTTTGTTCTGGCACTTTTGGTCGTGACCGGAATCTTCTCTGTGGTTGCGGTCCGTTACTCTAAACGGCTTTCCCTTGTAGAGCGGATCAAGACCATGGACTAACCAGAGGCGGCGGCTTCCGATATGAAGCCGCCGCTTTGTTGACAGCAGAAATATAAGACTTAAAGGAGATGATCAAAATGACAGTACCATTTGAAAATGATACAGGAAATATTGTCAGGAAACTGGCAAGAAAAAGTTTGAAAAGTGAGAAGCGTCGGAATCTCATGGTGGTGATCGCCGTTGCGCTGGCATCCTGTCTGATTTGTTTTTCGATTGTGATGGCTTTGTCTACCCGGCAGATAGAGAAAAATCATGTGGAGGATACCTATGAGGCGGTCTACACGAAAATTACCGAGGAAGATGTGTCCTCCCTGAAGGGGCTGGATGACTTCTCGAGGGTAGGAGAGTATTATATGCTGGCTGTGGAACCTGCGGAGCAGGGATACAATGCCTCCTATATTTATTGTGATGAGGAAACGATGTATATTGCCCGTGACCAGATGAAGCTGCTGGAAGGCCGATTGCCCCAAAAGGAGGATGAGGTGGTGGTGAGCCGTTATTTCCTTTCCAACTATGGTGCAGACGCCGGGATTGGTGAAAAGGTTATGCTAAGCAGCGAGAGCTTTCACGGAGAATATACGGTGACTGGCATTCTGGAAGGCTATAAGGAAAAAGAGGTAAATGGCACATCCATCCTTCTTTCCAAAGAAGCCCTGAAGGGATGGAGCGGCTACGACCCCGCTGATTATCGAGCCTATGTGCATTTTAAGAATGAGCAGCAAATGGATGAAACAGAGCTGACTGCCCGCAGCAGGGAGATTGCCAAGGAATATCAGCTGGAAATGCCGATCATGAACCTCAGCTATATGAAGTTCTATAAGCAGCCTGTGAATGTCAGTATGCTGGCGCTGGTTGCCGGAATTGCAGTTCTGGTCATCATCGGAGGGTATGTTGTGATACAAAGTATCTTCCGAATTTCTATCAATGATAAAATCCAAAGCTATGGACAACTGCGGACCATCGGCACAACGCCAAAACAGATCCGCCGTATTGTCAAAAAAGAAGGCCGTTTCTTAGGATGGGCTGGCATTGGTATCGGTATTTTGCTGGGATGTGCAGCCGGGTTTGCACTGTTTCCCCGTGGGTTTAATCTGCTATTTTATGCAGCCGCGATTGTTTTGACTGCACTGCTTGGCTGGTTTATGGTATCCATTGCGATCCGCAGACCGGTAAAGATTGCCGCTGGTATCTCCCCGATTGAAGCAGTCCGCTTTACCGGCAATCAGAGCGGAAAGGCCCACACACATAAGAAGAATATGCGGTTAAATCCCCTCTCCATGGGAATTGCAAATTTCAGGCGTGACCGCAAAAAGACGATCAGCATCGTGGCTTCCCTGAGTCTGGGCGGGGTAATCCTTTTGGTGACAGCTTCTATTCTTTTGGTTCGTTCGCCGGAGCGGATCGCAAGACAGTATTTCCCGGATGGGGATTATAAAATCTATATGAACTCTGAAAAAACAGAATATGAGGTAATGTCGGAGGGAAATCCTTTGAATGAAGCGCTTCGGCAGGAAGTGCTGGCCGTAGACGGCGTAACAGATGTGATAGAGAATCGTCAGGCGGTTCATGTGCGGTTTGAAAATGAGGAGAGTTCTTCCGGCGGAATGTGTGATCTGTTGAGTGACCGAAACAGGGATAAGATGGAAGCGGCGCTTGTGTCCGGAACTTTACCTCAAGATTCCCATAGTATTGCACTTGATATGGATTATGCAGAAGATATGATCGGTGTAGATGTGGGGTCAGTTATCAAACTTTCCATCGGGGATCAAGAGATTCCTGTCACTGTTTCCGGTCTGCTCATAAACGATGGGCTTAAAAATGGTCATGGTCCTCTGGCATTGGACAGCACCTGCATGGTTGCAACCAAAGAATTGTTTCAGGAAGCAATGCCTATGATCGATTGTTTTGATTATTCCTGGAGCATTGTCAGCGATCCCCAAAAGGCGGAGCAGATTGAAAACAGTCTGAGTGCGATCATTTCTTCCAATCCGGATCTTGACTTGGATACCATTGGGATACATAAGGATTATGAGGAAATGGAAAACCGGGTCGTTTTTGGAGGGTTTCAGGCGCTGTCCTGGCTGGTATTCCTCTTTGGCGTGGTCAATCTCATCAACACCACCCTCTCCAATCAGATGTCCAGAAAGAGGGAAAACAGCGTCTTTCGTGCCATCGGTCTGACCAGAAAACAGCTCTGTCAAATGACCATCTATGAGGGAATTTGCTATGCGTTTTCTGCTGCGTTGGCAACCCTGGCAGTCGGCCTCCCGATCGCAGTGATATTTGCCCGAAAATTCAGCGAAATGACTTTCCATGTAGCAATGCCATATTCCTTCCCCTTCCTGCAAATGGGGCTGTTCGTTCTGGTGCTGTTTGGCCTGGAGGTGATTCTGTCCTTCTGGACAATGCGCAGGCAGAAAAATCAATCGCTTGTGGAAGAAATGCGAGCGATGGAATAAGCATATAGGATTGGCGGGGCGGCAGTGCGCTGTCCCGCTTTTTCTATTATCATTTAATAAATTAAAATCAGGGGTGGATATATGAAAAAGATACTGTTGATTGATGATAGTGATACCTATATATGGAAACTGAGAAAGTATTTACAGCGCCGGGGCTATCCAGTGAAAACGGCTTCCACTTTGAATGAAGCGCGGGCCGCCGTCCAAGAGGAAATGCCGCTGGTAGTCTGCTGTGATCTCGACCTGCCGGACGGTTCCGGCGTGGATTTTCTGGACGAGGTGCGAACCGCAGACAAGGAGCTGCCTTTTATTCTGGCGTCCTGCCATGACAAGGACGACTACGAACAAGAGGCTATGCGCCGGGGTGCGACGCTGTGCATGGACAAAATGAAAGGGCAGTTGGTGCAAGATAAGCTGGTGGAATACGCCTACCGGCAGTTATCCGGCGAAAAGGCCCCGACTTTTCACAAGCTGCTCTTTGTCCATACGGAAGATACCAACGCCGAAGTGCTGCGGGCTGCTATGCTGCAAAAGGGCTTTGACCTGATTCTGGTTTCCTCGATTGAGGAGGCCAAGCGCCGGATTTTTGAGGATAAGGAAATTGAACTGATCTTGTGCAATCTGGAACTGCCGGACGGCACAGCAATGGAACTGTTTCATACGCTGCGGCGGGTGGCGGGGGTGTTCCAAGTGAAAAATCCCCCTATCAGGCTTCTGCCGTTCTTTATCCTCACCGAGAACAATGACCTTGCCACGGAATATGAATATCGGCATGAGGGTGTGAACGACTACATCACCGCCCCAGTGAATATCCCAGAGCTGATTCGACGGGTTCTGTTCTTTGTGGAATGAAATCGTTACACATATAAAAATATGTCTTTGTAGTGGACAGGATAGACGCTTTTTTATGAGAAATTGGTCAGGACAGTAAATTTATTGTCCCGACCAATTTTTGCTATTATGAACTTTTCTTAAACTATATTGCTTTTTGAAAAATTGCATGTTATACTGTTATACATAACAGCATAACAGTTAAAACATACGGAGGATACAGCAATGAAACTTATTATTTCAAATGTATCTGGCGTCCCCATATACGAGCAGATTAAACAGCAGATCAAGGCGGCTATTTTATCCGGCGAGCTTCAAGCCGAAGAAACTTTGCCCTCCCTTAGAACACTTGCCAAAGACTTAAAGATCAGCGTCTTAACAGTGACAAAGGCATACACAGAATTAGAGCAAGAGGGCTTTGTTAAAAATGTGCAGGGGCGCGGATGTTTCGTAATGGGGTCTGGTTCAGAACTGATTAAGGAGCAGCTTATTTGCAAAGTAGAAAACAATCTTACCGAAGCAATAAAAGCTGCAAGAATGGCAAATCTATCCACAGAGGAATTACATCGCCTTTTGGACATTTTAACGGAGGTAAAAACAGATGACTAATTATTTAGAGGTAACGAATCTTTCAAAATCTTTTGATTCTTTTCAGCTTCACAACATCAGCTTTACTTTGCCAAAGGGATATATTATGGGCTTGATCGGCCCGAATGGTTCTGGCAAAACAACGACAATCAAACTGATTTTGAATATGCTCAAGCGCACCGGCGGCACAGTCAAAGTGATGGGGCTGGATAATATCGCAGAAGAACAAAAAGTAAAATCAGAGCTGGGCGTCGTTTTCGATACAAATTATTTCAGTGATGATTGGAAAGTGTCGCAGGTTGAAAAATCCATTTCGGTATTTTATCCAAATTGGGATAGAAAGAAATTTGCGGATATGTTACGGAAATTTCACATTGCACCAACCAAAAAGGTAAAAGAACTTTCCAAAGGTATGCAGATGAAGTTAATGCTTGCCTGTGCATTTTCATACGACGCCAAACTGCTGATCCTCGACGAGCCGACCAGCGGACTTGATCCGGTTTCCAGAGATGAACTTTTGAAAATTCTTTCAGAGTATATTGAAGATGGCGAGCATAGTGTTTTGTTCTCCACCCATATCACAGGCGATTTGGAGCGGGCAGCCGATTATATTACCTACATCAGTTATGGCGAGTTGTTCTTTACTGGCAGCAAAGATGATTTTGTGGATATGTTCCGCATTGTAAAAGGTGGAATTGAGGAACTGTCCGATGATCTGAAAAATAAAGCGGCTGGTATTCGTACATTTCCTACGGGATTTGAGGCTCTGATGAAAACCGAAGATATTAGCGGTTTCCCTAACCTGACCGTTGAGCCTGCCACCATTGATGAAATTGTAGTGTTTACAAGCAAGAAAGGTGACGATTATGAGTAATATTTTGAAATCCACAAAATTAGATGTTGCATTGGTAAAACCATATTTTAAGACAATTTGTTTCACCCTGCTTCTGCCGATTGTGTTTGCTGCAATCAATCGTTCTTTGCTAACGGGGGTATCATTCGCCATGTGCTTTATTGCCATGACAACGGGATATACCTTTTCCATCACAGAAAAAAACAGCATGGATCGGCTGTTCGGTATTTTACCTGTTCGTAAAAGCGAGCTTGTGATCGGACGCTATGTTTTCGTCCTTGCAATGGGGCTTCTTTCCTTGATTATTTCTTTGATTGCACAGCCGCTTGTCTTGAAAGTGCTGGGTGAAACAGTTGGCGTATTTGACATTGTAACTGCCGCTATTGCAGGAGTATTCTTATTTGCACTCTATACCGTGTTCCAGATTCCGGGATATTACAAGTACGGCTCAATCAAAGGACGGGTATTTATGTATATTCCAGTGGCCGGTTTTTTGGTGACTTTACTTCTTCTCTCTAAAATGCCAGCTATCGGGAAATCAATTATTTCAGTCGTTGAATTTTCTCCGATACTTCTCGTTTTCCTTGCGGTTTTTGCTATTGTCGTGATGTATGCGGTTTCGATCTTCTTGTCCATTCGGATTATGAAGAACAAAGAAATGTGAGGTGATTGTATGGATTTCACAATTTTAGCAGTTGTGCTTTTGCTTGGTGTTGGAGTTCCTATCCGTAATAAACTCATACGGAAATATCGGGATAAGAAGAAGCAAGAAGAAAAGAAAAATATGCCAGAGTAATTTATAAATAGCAGCGCCGGAGAGTGGAGTCAGTATTTCCTTTCCGGTGCTGATTTTACATTTAGGACAATTCTGCAACAATTCTTTTTTATACTTGAGGTAACAAGTTGCTATATCATAAAGCTTAGCGTTCTGTTATATTTTGGATCGTTATTGACTTCTATTACGGTTAGTGATATATTTATTACAGTAACCGTAATAAGGAGGCAGGTGTTATGCGAGACAATGCGAAAGGCGGTGCGCTCACAGAGGTGACATTCTTTATTTTGCTCTCCCTTTATACCCCGAAACATGGATATGCTGTTATGCAATTTATTGAAGACAATACAAAAGGGCGGCTCACGCTGGGGGCAGGTACTTTATATGGTGCGTTGAACTCGTTGCAGGAAAAAGGCTGGATTGCACCTTTTGGAGATAGTGCGGGACGGAAAAAAGAATATCTCATTACAACGCAAGGAAAAGAAATTGCAGAAAAGGAGCTGATAAGGCTCAATGAACTTGTAGGCGTGGCTAATGGAATTATTGGAGGTGCGGTATGAGCAAAAAGTATTATCGTTTCTTTGGCGGTTTGTTGACTGCCCAGGAACATTGGCTGAATAAAATGTCTGAAAAGGGCTATCGTCTGATTCGGGCGGAAAAAATGTTGTATGAATTTGAGGCGTGTAAACCGGATCAGGTAAAATACTGCGTGGAGTTTATCGCGCAAAAATCGAAAGCCAACGCGTCCGATTATCATGAGTTTTTAGAGGGGATGGGTTACAAAGTATTTTATAAAAACATCAACTTGAACTACTCTGTTGGTAAAGTACGCCTACGGCCATGGGCTGAAAAAGGCGGACGCATAGCAACAAATGCCACCACCTTTAATCGGGAACTGTTGATCGTAGAAAAAGATAATGACGGTAAGCCGTTTGAACTTCATACTTCTTATGAGGACAAGGAAAACTATTACAGAAATCTGCGTAATCCGTGGTTGCTGATACTGCTCATGTTCGCAATATTTGCGGTTGTAAATCGCTCGGTAGTTTTTGGTGTGCTTGCCCTGGTTTCTCTGATTCCTGTTCTCGTATATCAAACCCAGGTGATGCAGAACAAACGCGAAGGTAAGACAAAAGAATGGTGAGGTATTTATATCATGAATGAACGAGAAAAAACGATCCGATTATGGTTTGATATGTGGCTCAATCAGCAGGATATGGGCATTGATGATATTTTTACAGAAGATGTGATCTATACAGAAAGCTGGAGTCCCCAGTATAACAACCGAAAAACAGTAAAGCATTGGTTTCAGGAATGGAATACCCGTGGCAAGGTAGTTATTTGGGAAATCAAGCAATTTTTTCATAAGGGAGATCAAACGATTGTAGAGTGGTATTTCAAAAATGAAATGAACAATGGAAGTATAGAGGAATTTGACGGCATTTCTTTGGTTGAATGGACAGAGGACAATAAAATAAAGGCATTAAAAGAATTTGGGTGTAATCGCAATACCTATAATCCATACCAGGAAGGCGATACCCCTCAATTCAAAGCAGAAAAAGCGAATTGGTTTTGAATTGAGTGCTTATGGAGGTAAAAATATGATGTATCGGACAGAATTAGTAGAAGGAATTACCGTGGAAAATGTAACAGAGAAAATCAATGCAAAAATAGAAGAAATGGAAAAGGAAAGCTATCGACTTGTTACGATGTCTTTTTGGGGAACCGAAAGAGCTGTACTGGTTTTCAAAAAAGGGTTAAAGGGTAGTTTGCTTTAACATATATACTTGACTTATTCGAATATCAATGGGAGAATGAGCAACTGCATATCGCATTTTTTACGGAGGCTGATATGAAAGAAAAAATATTGATAATAGAAGATGATCCGTTGATACGGAATGAATTGAAAACGCTGCTGCAAAGCAATGGCTATGAAACGGTGGCTCCGGAGAATTTTTCTGATGCGATCGACCGTATCAAAGCTGAACAGCCACATTTGATTTTGCTGGACATCAAACTGCCGGGAACCAGTGGCTTTTCTCTCTGCACCGAGGTTCGCACATTTTCTGAAGTGCCAATCATCTTTGTGACAAGCTGCAACACGGATATGGACGAACTGAATAGCATCATGCTGGGCGGAGACGCTTTTATTACGAAGCCCTATAACACAGCGATCCTGCTTGCGAAAATTGCTTCTCTGCTGAAGAAAGCCTATCCCGCACAGCAAAGGGAACAGATCGTCTATGGAGATACAGTGCTGCATCTGGAATCCAGCAGTCTGGACTATCATGGACAGAGCGTAGAGCTTACCAAGAACGAATTGAAAATTCTCTATTACCTTTTCAAGAACGGAGGAAAAATCTGTTCTCGCGGAGATATTGTTGAGTATTTGTGGGACAATCAGTTGTATGTGGATGATAATGCTTTGAGTGTCAATATTAACCGCATACGGGAAAAATTGGCGAGCATTGGTTTGACGGATTTTATCAAGACAAAGCACCGACAGGGGTACACGATATGAACAGCAGACGATATTGGAAAAACAGGCTGCCATTTCTGCTGACAAACCTTGTTTGTATGGCTGCGCTCACTGTATTTCTGCTGGTGTGCGGCAATTCGGTTTCCGCAGTAGTATTGATCCTGATCGTATGGGCATTGATTTTGCTGATGGGACTTATCCTCACTTACTGGAAACGGAAACGGCAGATGAAAAAACTTCTGGATATGGCGGAGCAGCTTTCCGAAAGATACCTCATTTCCGAAGTGATGGAGCTACCAGAACAGGCCGAGGACCAGGTTTACTATCAGCTTTTGAAAATGGCCGGAAAATCCATGTTGGAGCAGATTGGAGAGATCGAGCGGGAACGCCTGGAGTACAAGGAATACATTGAACAATGGATTCACGAAATCAAAACGCCCATTACTGCCATGAAACTCCTATGTGAAAATCATCGGATGGACTGGACAAAAGAACTTCTGCTGGAGCTGGAAAAGACCAACCGCTTTACCGAACAGGCTCTTTATTACGCCCGCAGCGAACATACAGAGAAAGATTATTCTGTACGGGAAATGGCGCTGTCCCAAGTGGTGCATGGGGCGATTGCAGATAATAAATATCTGCTGCTCCAAAGTGGTATGCGTCTGGAAGTGGAGGAAATGCAGGATACGGTTTATTCAGATGAAAAGTGGGTGCGTTTTATCCTAAATCAACTGATTGCCAATGCGGTCAAGTATCGTACGGAACAGCCGGTTCTCCGCATTTCCACCCATAAACGGCAGGATCAGGTTGTCCTTGTCGTGGAGGATAATGGAATCGGAATTGCTGCGTCCGATCTGCCCCGTATTTTTGAAAAGGGATTTACAGGCCAGAACGGTCGCAAGATTCAGCAATCCACAGGAATTGGTCTGTATCTGTGCAAACGGCTTTGTGAAAAGCTGGGCATTGGCATTGCGGCGGAATCGTCGGAACATGGCACAGCCGTTTCCCTTTCTTTTCACATCAACTGTCTGATTCATGAAGTGCAGGACTGAAAAGCGTTCTGCACTTCTTACATTTTTGTTAGAACTTTGTAAGAAAACTTGATACAAACGAAGCCGCTCTTATTTTACAATAGAGATCAGAGGTGATAACAATGAAAGAAATTTTGAAACTGGATCATATCCAAAAATATTACGGAAATGGCGGGAATGTTACAAAAGCAATTCAGGACATCAGCTTTTCCGTTCAAGAGGGAGAATTTGTAGGAATCATGGGAGCATCCGGTTCCGGCAAGACCACCCTGCTCAACTGTATTTCCACCATTGATACCGTCAGTGCGGGACATATCTATCTGGATGGAACCGATGTGACGGAAATCAATGAAAAACAAATTGCCCGGTTTCGCCGGGAAAATCTTGGATTTGTGTTCCAGGATTTTAACCTGCTGGACACGCTGACCATTTCGGAAAACATAGCCCTGGCGCTGACCATCAACAAGGTTCCCGCAGGCGAGATTGATGGGCGGGTGCGGGAAATGGCCGGAAAGCTGAATATCACGGATATTCTGGATAAGTACCCCTATCAGGTGTCCGGCGGCCAGAAGCAGCGGTGCGCCTGTGCCAGAGCCATTATCAACCAGCCTAAGCTGATTTTGGCGGATGAACCCACCGGTGCGTTAGACAGTCACTCGTCCCAGATGCTGCTCTCGACGATCCAGAGTATCAACGAAGATCTCGGAGCCACGATCCTGATGGTGACACACGATGCTTTCTCGGCAAGCTATGCCAATCGTATTCTCTTTATGAGGGACGGGGCGATCTTTACGGAAATCCGTAAGGGTGGTGATTCCCGCAGGACTTTCTTTGAAAAAATCCTGGATGTCCTCACCACGATGGGAGGGGGCATGAGTGATGTACGCTAAACTCATTTTCAAAAATGCAAAGCGGTCTGTGAAGGACTATTTGATTTATATTGTGACCATGACACTCTGTGTCACCCTGTTCTATGCGTTTTTATCTATCAGCAGCACCCATTATCATCCGACCATTGGTGCGGAATATAATATTTCCCTGCTGGCTGGAGGTATGAAACTGGCAATTTGCGGGATTAGTCTGCTTCTTTTGTTCCTGATCCACTATGTCAATCGTTTCATGCTGAGAAAAAAACAATCGGAGTTTGCAGTTGAGGCAACCTTGGGAATGGAGCAAAAAACCATAGGACTGCTCTTTTTTGGAGAGACTTTTTTCCTGCTCATATTCTCTGTGTCGGTGGGAATCCTTCTGGGGATGATCGTTTCTCAGGTCATTACGGCTATGCTGCTTGCTTCTTTTGGGGAACCCTACGCTTTTTCTTGGTCTTTTTTTCCAGATACTGTGCTGCTGACCGTGGGCTTCTTTGTTGTTTGTCAGATTCTGGTTGGAGTCGGGAATGTCAGAATTCTCAACAAAAGCAGGATTATTGAACTTATGACGGCAAACCGTCAGAATGAAAAACCGCTTCATAAAAGCAGATGGATGCCGATGATCTGTATTTTCTATGGCATTATGCTGCTGTGGATGCTGGAGGTAGGTGCTGTAAAATATCATTTTTACTTCGATCCCAGACATCCGCTTCCTGTAAAGCTCATGTATTGGGGGAATGTCCTTTTCCCTGCACTGACGCTGCTTTGGGCAATCGCAGGTGCTGTTTTACACAGAAAAATAGGATTTTCCCGATATCTTTGTGGGCTTCTGGCTGGTGCTGTATTGACCGCTATCCCGATTTTTTCCATCGCAGAACTGGAAAAAGCCTACTTCCTTGGATTTGACGCCCCAACTCTGAATCAATATTTGCTGTTTGGGGTTGCGGATATTTTGTTTATCATTTCCGCAGTCATTTATTTATCGAATGCGGCGCTCCTATACTGGAAGGAGTCTAAAGTGTCCCGCAAATATCACAATACGAGTTTATTTCTGTTTGGACAGCTTTCCTCTAAGCTGGCTACCAATACGAAAACGATGACGATAATTTGTGTGACCCTGACTTTTTCTATCTGCTTGTTTGTCATTGCGCCAGTTTTGACAGGATGGAGTCTGGGCTATTTGGATAGTCGGGCAGTCTATGATATTCAAATTTCAAGCCGCTACAACGATGTTTATGAAGTGGAAAATCTTCCGGATACAGACTATGGGGAAATTACTGCGTTTATAGAACAAAACAACATAGCGATAAAGGACGATTTGACTTTTTCGGAATATCTTCCCCAAAAAAGCGACTTTCACCAGCGGGTAAAGTACGATTTTCCTCCCTTGGCAATTGCACTGAAGGATTATAACGCTGTTCGGAAAATGTTGGGATATGAACCTATTACCTTACAAACGGATGAATTTGCTACCCACTGGCATCGTGCGGCAGAGGACAAGGATATTGAAAACTACATCGCTAAGCATACCTTACTGGAAACTGACGCAGGCACCCTGAAACTCAGTGAGAACGCCGTGTTTCAGGAGCCTGTGGGGGAATCTATCTATAATCTTTATACAGATGTGGTGTATATCATACCTGACGAGATAGCGCAAGTCTTGCTTCCGGTACAGAGCAACCGATTTGTGATGACCCAATATCCGCTTCCCTTCAAAACGGCAGAAATGCTGGAACAGCTTCTTGGGCGTTCTTATCCAGAAGATCCTGATAAAGACAATCTGGCAGGATACAGTACAACTGTCCATACTACGGAAGTGAACCGTATAATCGCCCTTAACTTTATCCTAAAAGCGTCCTTGATCTATGGTGCAATTGTGCTGATGGTGATGTGTCTTACCGTGCTGGCTCTTCAGCAGCTCCTAGATGCAGAAAAAAACAACTACAGATTTTCGGTTCTGCGAAAAATGGGAGTGGAAGAGAAGGACCTGCATACTTTGGTTCTAAAACAGCTTGGTGTTTGGTTTGGAATGCCGATCACAGCGGCAATCGTTTTAGCAATGATTGTGATTGGCTATTTTCTTCAAAGTGTTTCTGCTGAAATCTCAGCTTATATTGGCTGCGGAGCCTTGATGCGGCAAATAGGTATCATTGTCGGGATTTTCGCTTTGCTGCTGAGTTGCTATTTTCTCAGTACATGGCTGCTGTTCCAGCGTTCAATTCGCAGCAACTCCGATAGTGTAAGGTGATGGGAGGAAGATATGTACTGGAAGTTAGCAATTCAAAATATCTGCAGAAGCCTGCGGGATTATATCATTTACTTTGTGACGCTTACCTTGACTGCGGCATTGATGTACTCATTTTTGGCATTGGGCTTTTCATCAGATGTTCTTGCTATGGCAGAAAATATGTCGATGCTGACTACTGGAATTTTGCTTATGTCAGCTCTGGTTGCTTTTCTGTCCTCGTTTGTGATCGGTTATGCGATCCGCTTTATGCTGGAAGGAGTTTGCAACCTACGAACTGATTGGCATGGAAGCAAAGACAGTACGGAATTTGTTCCTTGCTGAAAACAGTATCATCGGTACAGGAGCCTTTCTGCTTGGTTCTTTGGTTGGCACAGGGCTTTCCGGTTTGCTGAATCAGGTGGTAAAAAATATCTTTGAGGTGCCGCATACCTATCAGGTTTCCTTTTCTCTCCAGGCATGGGCAGTAACATTTTTGTTTTTTGCCTTGATGTATGGTTTTGGGATGCTCCGAGCAGCAAAGATTATCCGGCATCAGAAAGTAATCGATTTGCTGTATGATAACCGCAAGAATGAAGAATACCGTTTTAAATCATGCAGTCGTAGTCTTCTGGTAGTATTGCTTTCAATAGCCGCAATGGTTGCAGGCGTGATTTTGCTTGGGCGGATGCTTCAGACACAAACCAATGAAGCATTTTTGTACCTTGGCGGAGCCTGCCTGCTCATTCTGGTGGGGGTTTACGAGCTGCATCGCCAGATTCCGCTTTTGCTGCACCGATTTGCAAAACAAAATCTGCGCCATAAGTACAAAGAAGAAAATCTGTTCTTCCTGGGGCAGATTGGGCGGCGCATCCATTCTGCTGGCCGGACAATGGCTGTGGTGGCGATTCTTTTAACCATATCTCTGGCAACCATGTTTGTGGGGCTTACCATGGGAGCAGGCTACAAAGCCAACATGAAAGCCTATTATCCCTATGATGCAGGCGTGGCGATTGATGCACCTTTGGAAAAATCCAACATGGATTCCATCGTTTCCTTTACAGAGGAGCATTGTGGAGTCGAGGATTCTGTGAGTTATTATCTGTATGCGGTTCCTGAAAAACCGATCGAAGCCTTGTCCTTGTCCGACTATAACCATTTGCGTGAAATCCTGGGGCTTTCTCCTGTTTCCATGAGCAACAACGAATTTTTGGTTCATTGCGATACATGGAACTATATGGACGGAATCCGACAGGGCTTGGCGCAGCAGCCGGAGATCACATTCAATGGTCGGACCTTGTCTGCTGCGGAAACGCCGATCCTGACGGAGCCGATGGAGCAGTATCAAATGGCCGGAACGAAGGGATATGTACTTGTTCTGCCGGATGAAGCAGCTTCACAATTCGTCGGAGAAAAAATCCGTCTGGCGATGAAACTGGAAGATGGCGGATACCCGGAATTGAAAAGCGACTTGAAGCAATTCCTGAACAGTGGGAAATGGCAGCCGGAATTGCAGTCCGGTCAACAGCTTCCGGAAAAAGTAACGATGGGTGTTACAGTAAAGGCGTGGGGCATTGCCAATTCGCTGACTGGATTTACAGCGATTTCATTCTGCGGATTGTATTTAAGCATTATTTTTATCATCCTATCCTGCTCGGTTCTTGCATTTGAGCAGCTTTCTGCCATAGACAAAAACCAAAAGAATTATGCGGTCATTGACCGTTTGGGTGTACCGAGTCATAGGCAGGCTTCCCTAATCCGCAGGGAACTGTCCACAGTCTTTTTGATCCCACTGCTATTCCCGCTTTTGCTGACAGTTTTGCTGATCGCAGGGGCACAGTTCTTTTTCGGAGAGGCAATCTTGCAGCAGGGACTTGTACCTCTTTATGGTCTGGTGACGATTCTGCTATTCTGTGCAATCTACCTGACCTATTTTGGTGCAACAATGTTCTTATTCAAACGGGTTATTCTTCGGCCTGAAATGAGATGAAAATTGAATTGCTACAAAAATGAAGCAATTCCGCCTGTTTTCTTGCCGAAAAAGAAAGCGGTTAGGAGATTTCTGCAACATTTGGCCTTTATCATAGAGTAATAAATTAGAAATGCTGATACCTTACACTATGCAAAGGAGTGGATTACTATGGCAAACAAAGAAAAGCGCTTTGAAACAATCTATACACAGGGAACTTCCTTGAGTATTGTTGTAGACACCGAAACAGGTGTAAACTACCTTGTCCATGATACGGGGATTACCCCTTTGCTGGATAAAAACGGAACAGTCGTTATTACTGAAATAAACAAGTAAACTTTATATTGGCTGCAGGGTATCAGCATTCTAATTATGAATAAGGGAGGGACATATGGGAAAAATCTTTGTATTGTCGGTAACAGACCATGAAGAATACATACTTAGCAGAATTATGGAGATTATTGCAGCCGAGCCAGGATTTGACCATATTGTGTCATCTCATCCTTGTAATACTCTTGTTTTTCCGGGATTGGAGCTTCGCTTGAAGGAGAGAACGGTACACCGAAACGGCGAGTTAATTTCTATGACCCATCGGGAATTTGCGACATTGGTATACTTGGCAAACCACCCGTCCTGGGTATTTTCTGCCGGGCAGATTTATGAAGAAGTATGGGGTGAGGATGGTGAAAACTGCGGAACAGCCGTTGCCAGCGTCATTGGTCAGATCCGCAGAAAACTGACACCGGATATGCCGAAAGCGGGTTATATCCGTACTGTTTTGGGGAGCGGATACAAATTTGAAGTTCCGCAGGGTATGGCAGAATAGAACAATCAAATATATATTAGCTGCGCACATTATGAAGCAGCCAAAAGCGGGAAACCTTTATGATGGGTCTCCTGCTTTTTGTTTTCATAAAAATAGTGTGTGATTGTTGAGAATAGGCGTCATATAGGCGTAAAGGATATGTATAAAGCAAAAAGGAGGCATTACATATGCTTATTGGCGTTGATCATGGCAACAAACAAATTAAAACGGTTCATTGCAACCCCTTTGTGTCCGGTCTTAAGCAGAGTGTCACCCGTCCCTTTGGACAGAATGTGCTGAGGTATCAGAATACCTACTATACGCTGTCTACTGAGCGGATTCCTTATCGGAAAGATAAAACGGAGGACGATCGCTTCTTTATCCTGACCCTATTTGCTCTGGCTGGTGAGATTGAAGCGAGGGGAGCATATTCCTCAGAGGTTCAGCGTATCCAACTGGCAGTAGGGTTGCCGCCGGCACACTTTGGCGCCCAGGTGGAGCGGTTTACACAATACTTTGGGCAGCGGGGAATGGTAGAATTTGAGGTGCAGGGCAAGCCGTATTCCATCTATATTGAAGATGTGGCCTGCTTTCCACAGGCATATGCAGCGGCGGCCACCATGCTTCACGCGCTTGTTGAGGAGCCAAAGGCGGTAATTTTGGATATTGGTGGGTTTACTGCTGACTATCTGCTGATGAAAAACGGAGAGATTGACCTTACCTCCTGTGATTCGTTAGAAAATGGCGTGATCCTGTTGTACAATAAGGTGCGTTCAAAGGTGAATTCGGAGCTGGATCTGTTGTTGGATGAAGGAGATGTGGATGCCATACTGATGGGAAAAAAGACTCAATATCCGGATGCAGCCATACGGCTGACAGAACAGATGGCGCAGGAATTTATCAATGACCTGTTCAGCACGCTGCGGGAGCGAATGTTGGACTTGCAATATTGCAAGGTAGTATTTGTAGGCGGTGGCGCCATTCTTTTGAAGCGGCAGATCGAAACTTCGGGCAAGGTGGGAACACCATTCTTCGTACCGAAAATCAATGCAAATGCGGATGGCTATGAGTATCTGTACCGGATTGAAACAGCAGGCAGGTGATGGTATGGGCGAGAAAAAAGAACGAGGACGGTTTACGCTGCGCTTTAATGAGGGCGATCCCATACACGAGACTGCCATTGGATTACTGGAGTTACAGAGTCCCCGCACAAAAGCGCAATATGTGGCAAATGCAGTGGTCTACTATAATGAGCACTTTGGGCAGGAGCCGCAGCCACTAAATGCTTCTATTATCAGCAAAGAAGCGGTAGTGGCTATCGTCAAAGAGATTTTGCGGCAGGAAGGTATGGGACAGGAAAAAGCAAAAGAGCAGGCGATCACAGCCAGATTGGTTGAGGGGCCCGTAGCGCCTGTGATGCCTTCAACTGCACAGGAAGTGGACGATGATTCGGAAATGGACGATAGGACACGCAGACTGATTGCTGGTGCCTTGTCTGCATTCCGCAGCCGGGGATAATCAAAAGAGGCATGGGAGCCAGCGATGCTCCTATGCCTCTTCCTGTATGGCCGCGATAAAACTGTCTAAAATATCTTCAAAATGCCTGTATTGTTTGGGTGTTAGTGTGGAAATCTTCTCCATAAGAAGGGAGGAATCTGTTTCTGTGATGACGCCTCGCAACAAATACTCGGTGCTGATGTGAAGTGCATCACAGACTTTGAGGATCGTCTCAGGCCGCATAGCCTTTTGACCCAATTCTGCGGTGGAGATGGTCTGTGGTGTGACATGAGCCAGCTCTGCCAGAGTTTCTTGGGTCATATTTAGTTGTTTCCTCCGGTCGAAGATCCGTTTACCCATATCTTTCAGTAGATTTTCCATGCGTCACCTCCATGCTATAGTTACATTTTATCCGCTATGACATGGATTATTAAGCGGTCATGGTTGATTTATCTCGTCCATGGCAAGTATAATATGCAGAGGAGTACGCCAGGAAAGGAGAATTATATGAACAGTTTTTCGTGTGTGATTACAGGTCACAGACCGACCAGATTTAAGTTCAAATATAATGAAAAGGATAAACGCTGCCAACGGATTAAAAAGTGTCTGCAGGAGCAACTCATACGACTCTATCATCAGGGAGTACGATGCTTTTGGGTTGGAGGAGCAATGGGCGTTGATATGTGGGCAGCGGAGCTCCTGCTACGTATGAAAGAGCAGCAAGCGTATCAAGATGTGGAATTGTGTCTGGCTCTCCCTTTTGAGGGTTACAATACAGACTGGGATGACTGGCACCGAAAGAGGATGGATTTTATTTGCAGATATGCTGAGAAGGTCTTAGTGCTGGGCGAAATGCCCTCAAGCGAAAGCTATAAGAAACGCAATTACTATATGGTGGAGCAGGCCGGGCATATGATAGCTGTCTATGATAATGCACACAATATGCGGTCCGGAACCCAGCAGACGGTCAACTATGCCAAGAAGAAAGGACTCCAGATCATTTATATCCATCCAGATACAGCCCAGGTAACAGAGGAAGATATAACTAAAAAATAAAGGAAGGGCTCTAAAGCGGGACACTGAGAGAGGTTGAAAAGCAGTGTGTCCGTTTTAGAGCCTGTTTTGTCATATAATGTCGAATGATTTTCTTTTTACTCGAAAGCGACTCCAATGCTACTCCAAAAGTTTCCGAAAACTGTCAGTTACACTGTAATTATGGCAGTGATCCCAAAACCAATGAAAACTCGATAAGTGGAGGTGGGGGGATGAGATCAGTACAGTACCCAATGAAAATCGGAAGAAGAGGGTGGTCTTTATCCTGACAATAAGGATGAAGGCCGCCTTTTGTTTTAATTTCATAGATTCATAGAATAGTTGGAATAGCATTTGAAAAAAGTATTATTTCACAATTTAACAATTATCAGCAGGGCGGCAGCGTTGCGCTGCCATATCGCGAAAGAAAGGGGATGATGCAGGCCGCCTGTGTGCCGTCCGCATAACTGCGGACAGGGAGTAACGATGTTATGGAAAAAGGATTCCACAACATCGAGCAGTTCATTGCTTTCATAACTCCAGGACACACGGCTTTTCATGAACGGCTCTCAATAGGGGTATATCGTCGAGGCAGGACGAGAGAGTTTTCTCCACATAAGGAAAAACCTCCACCTGCTCGGATGGTATCTATTGAACTGCTCGATGCAGCAATTCAGGGAACAGCTGGTTTTGTCCATTGGTACAAAGCTGGCTGTTTTTGTTTATCACAGCCAGGTTTTGTCCGGTGCAGGTCACCGCCAGAAGCTCAGGAAATTCATAGAAATTCTTGAGACTTTTGGAGGTAAAGCCATGTGGCAACGGAACAATGGACAGGCAGAAGATGACCTGCAATTCAGGTTTACAGCATATTTAGTTTCGGCGGTCAAGCGCCGCAGAAAAGATTATTTGATCCAGCTTTATAAGCGCAGCAGTATAGAGAGTACTGTGGAAGTGGTCTATGAGTCCGAACCAAGCTCAGAGGAAGTGGTTTTAGACAAATTGCCGCTTATGGATGTCATTGAAAATGGAGCGCTTCTGGAGGCACTTCAGAAACTCAATGAACGGGAGCGCCAGATCTTTCTGGCTCGAACGCTGGAGGAAGAAGATTTTGAAACTCTGGGAGTAAAGTTTGAACTGTCCTACAAAGGGGCAGCTGCGCTTTACTATAGGACGATTCAGAAAATCAGAAAGAGCATTGAAGGAGGTGACAAGAGATGAATTTTGAATGTCTGCTTCTCAGCGCCAAGGCGGGAAACGAGGATGCCATTACGACGATTTTGCAGATGTATCGACCATTGCTGCTCAAGTATGCCATTATTGATGGTGTGCTGGATGAGGATTTGTACCAGGAATTGAGCATTATTTTGTTGAAGGCGATTAAGTTGTTTAAGATTTAAGTCAATGAGAAAGGCTCCGAGATCATTATGGCCTCGGAGCCTTTCTTGCTGACTTAAAATGGAGAACTGTTAAATTTATATCCGCTGCCCAGTACAGTCCGGATATAACCGCCCTTCGGCGTATCCGGTGTCAACTTGCGACGGATCTGACCGATTACACTGGCAACAGCGGTACCGCAGTGTTCACCGTCCGCAGCCCACACAGCCTCATAGATTTGGCTGGCAGAAAAGACCCAGCCAGGATGGCGAGCCAGATAAGCAAGGACAGCAAACTCATGATGAGTTAGTGTAACAAGTTGACCTCTGCAGAATACTGCCTGCTCCTTCAGGCGAATCTCAAGCTCCGGAAAGGGGAGAGTGTCATCCGAGAGTGGGAGAGCAATATGGTCAAGCTCTGGTTCGTCTGCAAGGGCTTCCATAATTTTATTGAGTATGTGTTCTTCATGGTCTGCAACGGATAATATTAAAAATTTGCCCATATTGTTCACATCCTTTCTTCTCTCTATATGAATAAGCAGTGGTCTTGTTTTTGGTGAAACCTAAATGAACTGGGGGATAGTATCAGAGCCGTTTCTGTTTATAAAAGGTTGCTGAACACGAAGACTTCAAAATTTTGAGAATGGCGCTATTTGCTCTTGTGTTTACCACCTTACTCGGAATTGAATTTATAACCATAGCCAATTACTGTTTTTATATACTCGTGTCCCATGCAATATGGCTTTAGCCTTTTTCGTATTTGAAAAATCGTGTTTTCTACTGCATGCAAATGGTTATTTGTGGGTTCATGCCAAATCTGTTCATAAATCTGTTCTTTTGTGAATGCAGTTTGAGGAGATTGCAGTAACAGATAAAGGACTTCAAATTCGTTTGTTGATAAATAAACTTCCTGCTGTTCTAATATTACACAATGCCGGTTAACATCAATGTGTAAGGTGTGATTTGTTTGCTTTAATCCCCAAAATTCTTGTGCCATTGTCCGGTCATTCGCAATTTGTTCAAGCAGCAAGGATAATTCATTGAATTTTCTGACTTCCCTCAATTTCTTATATAGGTTGACAGTTATCGTACACCCATATATATCCTTATCAAAATCAAAAATATATGTTTCGATTGAAACAAAGCTATCATTATCAAGTGTAGGGCGCGTCCCAATGTGGGTAACACCGTAATATCTCTTATCGCCTAAAAGAATATCTGCCACATATACTCCTGTCTTTGGCAAAAAATCTTTTTTTTCGATTGCTATGTTCGCGGTAGGTGTCCCCACATGCTTTCCAATACCTCGGCCATGTATAACGGTTCCTGTTAGTGTGTAAATAGGCTCATTTAGTTTTTCTTTCATTTCGATCCTCATATAATCCCATTCATTGACAGGATAATCAAAACACAAGTTACAATAATAAAACTTGCCAATATAAGCAGACCAGTATGCTTTTGTCTTGCTTCATTTTCCGAAGCAGCAACATATCCGCTTTTTCTCAAAGCGGTAACTATGGGCTTATACAGTAAAAAGGTAATGGATGCATTTAACCCACCTTTCAACAAGTTAAATGGAAGAAAGGCAGGAAGTAACAATTCTACAACTGCTTCTCTTGGATACCCCATATAAAGCGGCGTTACCAAATAGTTCCACAACAGCATAACAACAACCGTTATGAGCCATCCCGATGCCAGACCAATCACTGCACCAGATAAAGTGTGCTTTTTTTTGTAAATGACAGACGCCGTACACGCAAAAGATAGTGTTTGTACGATATTCATGATACAACCTAATATTCCGGTATCGCTTACTGTAATCATTTCAAGGGTTGCCACAATGACAGATACGATACAAGAAGTCATCGGTCCCCAAATAAAGCCGCCCAAAGTTACAATAACATCGGATGGGTCATACTTTAAGAATAGAATAATCGGAATCCTGCCGACAACCATGGTGACATAAGTGATCGCACATAGCATCCCAATAGTGGTGACTCTTTTTGTTTTACTGTTCATAATTGCTTTCCTCCGTGGCAAAAAATTAACACCCAAAAGAAAAGGTCTTTCGGGTGTTAACATTATAATTAGGCCACAGAAAAGAAAGTAAGCCCCTTAAAATCTGCGGAAATCTAACCATATCTTCTTTCATCCAGACTATACTGTTGGTTTTGGAATTACACCAAATCGTGCGTTTTACGCTCGCGGACTTTACCGCCAATCGGGAATTTCACCCTGCCCCGAAGACACTTTTATTCAGTTGTTTCCCCGCAATTATAACATCAACTATTTTTGGAAGCAATGAGCTGAAGATAGTTCGGAAGTATTTCGGAAATCGAGTCATACTCGGTTACAGTTTTTCATACGAAACTAAGTCAGTGAGTGGAATCCTCATGTGTTCATGTCTTTCTGTATCTGCTGGCGCTTCATTTCCATAACCGATTACCAAAATATTGATTGGCTCTAAATTATCGGGTAAATCAAATTCTTTCCGGATAACATCAGGCTGAAAGTAACATACCCATACGGTACCTAAACCTAATTCTGTTGCCTCCAACATCATATGGTCTGTTAGGATAGCTGCGTCAATGTCTCCGGTTTGCTTTTGGTCAAAGGGGCGAACCCATGCCTTGTTATGATCTGCACATACAATAATTGCAAGAGGAGCATTATAAATATTTGCCCCTTTGCTGATTTTTTCCAGTCCCTCTTTGCTTTCTACTGCAATTAAGTGAACCGGCTGTAGGTTTGCTGCTGTTGGTGCAACATGAGCAGCCTGCAAAATTTTATCAAGCTTCTCTTTCTCCACTTTTTTGCCACTGTAATTGCGTACAGAATACCGTTTTTTTGCAATCTCAATAAAATTCATCATGGTCAATCCTTTCTTGGTGCTGTATAATTTAGTTGACATATTCAATCGTCGTACTAATTTTAACATGGTGCAGTAGAATAACAAGATTGCACTTTTCAGGTAGATACTTCCCTCAAAGAAAGTACCAAAAAAGGAGTGAATTTATAAAAATGAATTATCAAAAAGATCAATTTAGTTGTCCAGTGGAAGCCACACTTTTTCTGATTGGAGGAAAATATAAACCTCTCATTCTTTGGCATTTGATAGAAAAACCTTTGCACTACATGGAATTACAACGCTTAATTCCAAAAGCCACACCTAAAATGCTTTCACAACAACTTCGCGATTTGGAAGAATGTGGCATGATTCACAGAGAAGTAATTCCAGAAAAACCACCTAAAACCTTGTATTCACTTACCGCCTTTGGAAAAAGTATCATTCCGGTATTAGATTCTATGTGTAACTGGGGAATACACTTTCTTGAAGGATTGGATATTACACCGCCTTGTGGTTCAAAACTATAAATAGTCTATTGGGGAAGAGCAGACTGCCCTTCGTCGAATTTATATGCGTTTTTTCAAGTAATACGAAAAGCTATATTTGCTGCCTTATTTTATACAAAACGAAGCGCCGGACAGAGCCAATCAGCATATGTCCGGCGTTTCCTATATTACGGATTCAAATTTATATCCACTGCCCAGTACAGTGCGAATATAGCCACCCTTTGGTGTTTCTGGCGTCAATTTACGCCGTATCTGACCGATAACGCTGGCAACAGCAGTCCCGCAGTTTTCACCGTCTTTGCACCATATAGCTTCATAGATTTGATAGGCAGAAAACACCCAGCCAGGATGGCGAGCCAGATATGTAAGGACAGCAAACTCATGGTGAGTCAAAGTAACAAGTTGACCGCTGCAGGATACCGTTTGCTCCTTCAGCCGGATTTCAAGACCGGGGAAGGAAAGCGCAGACTGAGGGAGGGATGGAGCAAGGTGGATAAACTCTGGCTCGTCCGCAATAAGCTCCATAATTTTGTTGATTATATGTTCTTCATGATCAGGAACGGACAGAATCAGAAGTTTGCCCATCTTGTTTACATCCCTTCTTTTGCAGCAACCAAAACGCACAGAAAAGTTACAAGCCAGAAATTATTTTAGAGAAAAGTTGACCCAAAGTGTCACGAACTTTTAGAAGTTTGAAAAGGGGCTGTATTTTGCAACAGCCCCTTTCGTTTTCACTATGCAGAGGTCCGCAAGCGTTCTATGATACTTGTTTTCGCTATTTTCCTATATAAAATTGATGGAATTATAATCGTCACAGCTAATAAGAACGGGTAAATCACTAACATCGGCCAAATTACAAAGCGATATGTGAAGAACCAAATGCTGTTTGCAATTCCCTGTACAATGATAAGCGAAAACAGTGTGCCGAAGAAAGCAGAAGCCAGAATTGTTCCTACTGCATAGTATAATCCCTCACAAGCCAGCATGGATTTCAACTGCTTTCCAGTCATACCGATGCTTTGTAGCATAGCAAATTCTTTTTTTCGTGTGATAATACTGGTAAGCATGGAATTGATAAAATTAGTAATACCAATCAAGCCAATAATGACACTCAAGGCGCCGCCAATCGTAATGATCATCGAAGTTAGATCATGGAAGGAGTTGACATAGGTTTGCTTGGACTCATAATCCATTCCCGGCTCAATATTTTCTGTATAGGAAGTTAAAAAATCTTCCATAGCCATCTCTTGCCCCGGCTTCACATTAAATGAGAAGTTGACCACATGGGGATCGGTACAAAGTGGCTTAAAGTTCTCTGTTGGCATATAGAAATTCGTTCCGCCTGTTTGCCGGTGGGTATCAACGCTGTTATTGATTCGGACTTTTGCCATCACCGTTAAATCAACCGTAGCATCCATTGTACTATTGAGTCCATCTGCTGTCGAATGATGGAAACGCAGGACATCACCGACTTGTACCGATTGATCTTGGGTAATGTTCCCGTTATCATCACTTTGCAGACCATAAAGTACATATTTTCCAGAGCGCAGAGCTTCCCAATCAATTTTCCCCTCAATTACTTCCATTGACTTTAACAGGAAATCATCTGCACCATAAAGAGAAACATGGGGATTTCCTGCCTTATCCTTGTTATGGTTTACGATTGTTTCACTTTCCACAGAGAAAAATTCTTCCAATACTCGAACCGTAGACAACTCTCCGCCATCCTCGTAGGCATCTTCCTGTTGAACAGCCTGAATAAATGTCTGTGACAATTCAGCATCACTTCGATCAAAGCGATACTGGAAATAGTCTGCCGATGAAATGATAAAATCCTTGTTCAGAAATTTACTTACATACTTATCAATATCAAATCCGCTGGATAGTGTGAATACAGTGTTGAACAGCACTAAACTCAAGGTCATTGATACAATTACTAAGATAGTGCGTTTTTTATTTCGCCCCAGGTTTGCCAGTGCCATTCGATAAATCTGTGCGCCGTGTGTTGATTTTTTTGTAATTGCTTTTTTGCCCTTAAAGGCAGAAGCGTCATTTTCCGTATAGCGGATCGCCTCGACAGGGGAAACAGTTCCAGCAATCTTTGCAGGTTTACGAACACTGATATAGACTGTAATCCACGCAAAAATAGCAGAGCCAATAAAAATAAGTGGGTTTACGCTAACTTTTATACCAGCAGCAGCCGTATATGCGGTTCCATTCATCAAAAATGGTACTAATGACCGGCCAATGAAAAAGCCGATTAACAGCCCAATCGGAATGCCAATACAAGATAGCCGCATGACCTGCTTGCTAATTAGTTTTTTGATTTGCCGTCTTGTAGTTCCCAGTGTTTTTAATTGCCCATAGGATTGAATGTCTTGGATTACAGAAATCTGAAAAATATTATAAATAATCAGATACCCCGTCATCATAATGAGTAGAACACCTACAATACCAGAAATCAGCATAAACGGATTTTCCAACAGACTGCTCCCTTGATAAGCAGGATTAACACCAGCATTTATATAATTTTCATCACCTCGAATACCACCCATTGTATCGCAGGTATAACCAGCTTCGCTCAAAAGTTGGTTTAATTTCGGTTCAATCGCACCATTTCCCTTGAACATGATATAAGCGACCACTACGCCAGAGTAATCATTATCAACAGGATAGGTATAGGCCAACAGATCAGAGTTCGCATCAATAAAAGCCTTGGAAACAATCAGCCGCCCAATATTGCTTAAACTGTCCGTTTCCCAAAATCCACACAGTACAAAGTCGGTGGTGTAAGTTTCCCCTTTTATTTCATATTCAAGGGGTACCGTTGCTCCCAATTCGGCAGGAACGCCCAAAGCTTTTAGCGTTTCTGTATCGACCATAATTTCATTTTCTGCTTCTGGCGTGCGTCCCGTAGTGGGTTCATAACGGCCAAACTCCAATGCTGTATCATCCATATACCACATTTCTGCTCGCCATTTTTCAAGTCCTGCATTATGCAGACGATAGGAAACAGATTTTGTATAGGAAATACGGTCAATCAGTTCGTTATCTTTTATTTCGTCAAAAATGTCATCACTGATGTAGGAGAGAGCAGCATGACCATCACCGCCCGCCTTGCGGATATTTTGATCTTGAATGGTGTCCAACAAACCAGAACCCAGAGTGAAAATGGTTGTGAATAGAATGCTCGTCAAAATAATTGCAATAACAGCGATCACATTTCTGGATTTACTGGACTTAAAATATCTCCCGGCCAATTTCTTGATAACAGGGCGATTTGTGTTTCCAAATAAAATATCATTCATTTTCTTTCGCCCCCTTACTCGGAAATCTTGCCATCCTCAATGCGGATAATACGGTCGGCAAGCTGGGCAATCTCGGTATTGTGGGTAATCATCACAAGGGTTTGGTGGAATTTTTGGCTGGTTACCTTCAAAAGTCCCAATACATCGGCGCTGGTTTTGCTGTCCAGATTGCCGGTGGGTTCATCGGCCAGAACGATAGCGGGCTTCGACACCAGAGCGCGGGCAATCGCCACACGCTGTTGCTGACCGCCGGAAAGGTTGTTGGGCATATTGTTCAGCTTATCCTCCAGTGCCAGCATCCGCACTACTTCATCCATAAACTTCTTGTCAACCTTATCGCCGTCCAGTTCCACAGGCAACACAATATTTTCAAAGACATTCAGCACCGGCACCAGATTGTAGTTCTGGAAGATAAAGCCGATTTTTCGTCTACGGAAAATAGTCAGTGCCTCATCGTTTAGGGTGGAAAGTTCCTTGCCATCCACGATTACCTGACCGGAAGTTGGCACATCCAGACCGCCCATCATATTCAGTAAAGTGGATTTTCCACTTCCAGAAGTTCCAATAATTGCAACAAACTCACCACGCTCAATAGAGAGGGTAACACCATCCAGTGCTTTTGTAATATTCGGCTCTGCGCCATAATATTTTTTCAGTTCAGTCGTTTGCAAAATGCTCATAAAGAACACCATCCTTTCTTTTTGATAAACCCATTGTAACGACCAAACCTCACAGAAATGTCACGAGCCACAAAAAATTTCCGCTAAATTCGGCCCCAAATGTCACAAGTCTGTGACATTTCAATTTTGGGGCGTGTCGGCGCTACTTTCGGAGCAGGAAAACAGAAAAGGTTGAGCCTTTCCCAACCTCAGATGCCACCCGGATATAGCCGCCCTGCAAGGTCACGATCTCACGGGCCAGATACAGCCCAATCCCAATACCATCCACATCATGCACCGCATCTTCCCGGTAAAACCGTTTGAAAATCGTCCCCTGGTGCTGCTCTGAAATGCCGATGCCGGTGTCGGCAATATCGATCTTCACATACATTTCCCAGCCTTCCACTGACACACGGATCTGCCCACCTGCCGGGGTGTACTTCACTGCGTTATCCAGAATGTTGAACAGGGCTTCGCTTGTCCATTTTCTATCATGGCGTGCATCCAAATGCTCCGGGCATTCCACCTGCACATCTATTTGTTTCTTTTCGGCATTGAGCAAAATCCCGCCCAGGGCAGCGGCAAGGGTATCATAAACCGGCTGCTGTTTTTGCTCCAGCGAAATGACTCCTGTTTCCAGGCGGGAGGTTTTAATCATGGCTTGCATGAGGAAGTCCAGCTTATCAAGCTGGCTGGCCTGGGCTGTCAAAAATTCCTTTTGCTTCTGTGGGGGAACCTCGTTTTCAAGCAGCGTGTTGTTGATCATCTTCAAGTTGGCAATCGGGGTCTTGACCTGATGGGAGATGTCAGAGATCAGCTCTTGCAGGTCAGCCCGTTCCTTTGCGATGCTGTTTTTGTTTTCCTGCATGACCTCGTACAGCCGCCCCAGCCGGTAGTTGATTTTATAGAACAGGCTTTCTTCCTCGACCGTCTGCTTCGGCTGCATATCCCCGGAGAGCATATCATCCATCTGACCACAAAAGGCATCGGAGAACCGGACCAGCTTCCGGCGGATCAGGGCCACAAAGAAGATAACGCAGAGCAGTACAAAGAGACTGAACAGGAACACACACCGGACAGCGGTTATATTCTGGGTCAGCAGATAAACAGCGGCGCAAACCGCACCAACTGCCAGCAGCAAAAGCGTTCCCAAAAGGATGCAGGCTTTGTTGATGGAGAGTTTTCGCATATTCATTTCGATGCCCCTCCGATCCACATATAGCCCATGCCGTACACCGTCTTGATGTACTGGCGTCCATCCGTTTCAATTTTATTCCGCACCCGGCTGATGGCCGCAGTCAGGGCGTGTTCATCCACAAAGTTCCCATCGGCATCCCACAGCTTTTCAAGCAGCACCTGCCTGGTCAAAACATTCTGCGGGTTTTTGGTCATGATTTTCAACAGCCGGTATTCCAATGGAGTGAACACCAGCGGCTTACCGGACAGGGAAGCCGTCATCTCCGAGAAATTGATGGACAGCGCGCCATCCTCATAGCAATCCCCGCCGCCAGACTGCTTCGCCAGCCGCCCCAGCACCACGGACAGCTTTTTTTGAAAAACGCTCATAGGAAATGGCTTGGTCACATAATCCTCTGCACCCAGCTCATAGCCCCTCAGCATATCGCTCTCCATATCATTTGCGGTCAGGAAGATCACTGCCGTATCCGGCCGGCGCTCTTTTACCTCACGGCAGAAATCAAAGCCGTTCCCATCCGGCAGGTTTACATCCAGCACGATCAGGTCATAGTCCTGCTTGGTCAGAAAGTTGCTGGCTGCTGATTTTGTCAATGCAGAGTCCACGACATAGCCCGCAGTATCCAGGTTATAGCACAAGGTATTATTCAAAAGTCGGTCATCCTCGACTACTAAAATTCGCATTGTATCACACTCCTTCATTCTTAGTGTAGCATCCAAATGTCACAGAAACCTCACGAGAGGATTATTTTTTTGTATTTTTGAAACGACGGTCTGCCGGTTTCTCCGCATCCTTGGGAATCAGCCAAATGGTAGCCATCTTTACAGCGCCGGGGATACGCCCACCGGCACACAAATAATTGGTCTGCCTTGAGGTAACACCCCATTTTTCCTACTTGTTTTTTCATAGAATATAAATTATGTGGATTTCTGTGATTCCTCAATTATAATTTCTTCGCTCAATCAACGCAAGGAAGCAATGTCTACAACCTTATTTTATATAAAGCGAAACGCCGGACAGAGCCAACAGGCCACTGTGTCCAGCGTTTCCTATATCCTGGATTCAAATTTATACCCGCTGCCCAACACAGTGCGGATATAACCGCCTCTTGGCATATCAGGTGTCAGTTTACGCCGGATCTGGCTGATGACACTGGCAACGGCAGTACCGCAGCATTCGCCGTCTTTATCCCATACAGCCTCGTAAATTTGGCTGGCTGAGAATACCCAGCCAGGGTGACGAGCCAGATATGCAAGAACTGCAAATTCATGGTGAGTCAGAGTGACAAGTTGCCCTCTGCAGGATACTGTCTGCTCCTTTAGTCGAATCTCAAGATCGGGGAAGGAGAGACTGGCAGCAGAGAGCGGGAGAGCAATACGGTCAAGCTCTGGTTCGTCTATGATTGCTGCCATGATTCTATTAAAGATGTGTTCTTCGCAGTCGGAAACCGACAGTACCAGGAGTTTTCCCATATCGCTCACCTCCTTTATCCGGCTACAACATCTGCTTTTTTCAGATGATGGGTAGCCAAAACCGCAAATAATACCGTATAGACAAGAACCATAGGTACCAAAGTCGTTATGCTGTCAATGGGCAATGCTTCGTCCTGTGACGATAGGCCGAGAATGATTTGCGAATAAGGGAATATTTCGCTTAAACCCGCAATATGGAAAGCCAGACCGCCAACACTAAGGCAAACCGCCAAACCTACCGGCACCGCAAAGCTCCTGATCCGCATGGACAAGTAAAGCTGAACAGCACCAACGCTCAAAGCTGAAAACCAGCCCATAAACAGCCACCATAGCATATTGATAGGGATGGGCTGTTCAAACCGAAACACAACCTTTCCCACGATAATGATAAACACCATCAAAAGAACTTGTGCGGCCAGAATAGATTTTGTCAGCACAACCAGCTTCGCAATGAAAATGGTTGACCGGGAAACCGGCGTTGTCATAAGGCTGTTCCAGTTGTGATTTGTGTGTTCCAGCCGCCACAAATAGGACGCACAAATGGCAATCAGGATTGGAAAGAAAAAATACCCATAGAACAGCCCTGTTTGAAGCCAAAGCTGCTGCCATACTGCGCCGTCGTACAAATTGGCCGAAGCATTGATGCCATAAATGATTGCACCAATGGCGGCGGTCAAAAGTGGCAGAATGAGAACTGCTACCCACATATGAGAATGGCGGCTTTTCAGATTTTCCGCCCGAATTGCATTGATAAGCATTACAATCCCTCCTTTAATATTCGTATTTTTGAAACTTCTTCTCAAACAGGACAAAGGCAATCAATCCAACAATAAAGAGAATCGTAAGCGGAAGAAAGTCAATATTCCGAACGACAAGTTCACTGGATTGCAAATTGCCGGAAGAAGTGTCCTGCCCCAGCACCATCATTTCTGCGTAATTTCCCCAAATGAGGATATTGCGGATGCCTGTGGGGAGCAAAGTAGAAATAAAGCCAATCAACGCGCCAATCATACCAATAGACATCGGGACAAGCTGGTTCGCAAAAACAAGAGAGAAAAACACCTGAATAGTTACAACCACAAATGTAACCATTACTGTCCCCAAAACAAATTCCCACAGCGTTTTTACCGGCAGCGGCTCAACAATCCCCACAGCATTACCGTAGGCGACAATCACAAGAGCCTGAATGAGAATTGCCGCCAGCATGAGAACGGCTACTACGGTAAACTTGCAGAACCAAATTGCCTTGCGGTTTTCATTGTTGCACTCCAACAGCTTCCATGTATTTCCCCGGTGTTCCATATCGCAAATGCGGCTGGCAATAACCGCTGCCAGAATGGGAAGAAAAAGCCCATTCATAGTAGCTGGCCCAACGATCAAATCCTCCCATGCCGGTGCATTGGGGTCGGAAATCATACCGAGGAAATTTTCATTGTTTCCATAGTTGGAAAATACAAAGAGCAATTCCACACCGAGGATCAGCACAAAGGTCAGAAAAACCTTTCTGCGTTTCAGTTTGTATAATTCAAGGCACAGGTATTTCATCACAGTGTCAGCTCCTTTCCTGTCAGGTTGAGGAAAATATCTTCCAGACTTTCCCGGTGTTCCTCAACACGATAAACAGAGATACCATTGGAACACAGGCATTGCACAACAGCGCCGGTCTGTTCGTCAGTCAGCGCACCGATCTGCAAACCATCCGTTGTACGCTGTGGGTTGGCCTTTTTAAGAAGCTGGAAAGCGTGGTTGTTATCGCTGGTTCTCAATATAATCTGTGGCTCCCGCTGCATATCCAGAACTGACATCCTTTCCTGAAAAATCAGGCAGCCCTGATTGATAATGCCGACAACAGTAGCCATCTGATCGATCTCACTTAAAATGTGGCTGGAAATCATCACTGTCATGCCATACTGTTTCGGCAGCATCTTAATGAGTTCCCGCATTTCTTCGATGCCTGCGGGGTCAAGCCCGTTGGTCGGTTCATCCAAAATCAGAAGTTTCGGGAACCGGGCCAGTGCCATTGCAATGCCGAGCCGCTGCTTCATACCGAGAGAATAGTTTTTGACTTTCTTCTCCATCTGGTTTTCCATACGGACAATATGCACCGCTTCTTCAATGTTCTTTTTGGGCAAGTCAAGCAGCCTGCGAATGATCTCCATATTCTCGCGGCCAGTCAAATGTCCATAGTAGGACGGGGATTCAATCAGGGAACCAACGGACGCGAGAATATCACGGAGGTTCTTTTCGTTGAACGGTTTTCCCATAATTTCAATGGTTCCGCTGGTGGGTTTGACAAGTCCGAGCAGCATTTTCATGGTGGTGGACTTGCCTGCCCCATTCGGGCCGAGAAAGCCGTAAATGTCGCCCTCTTTAATCCGAATATCTAATTCCTGAACACGGTAAACACCGTCATATTCTTTTGACAAATTATCTGTTGCTACAATCATTTTTTCTTGCTCCTTTCCTAAGCTGCTTATATCATATAGCCCCCACCTTGCATTGCATTGGAGAGAACCTTGATTTTACCTTGATTTTCACGATCAAAGCTGCAAATATGAAAAGATATGGTATAATACATAAGGAAAGGAGTGAGCCGATGGGTACAATCAAGGACAAAATTATTTTGCTGGTTGATGATGAACCGGCAATTTTACAGATGTGCCAATCCATTCTGAAAGAGAATGGTTTTGAAAATATAGTAACCGCCAATACCGCCCTGAGCGCATTGGAAAGAATGAGTGCAAAGCCGGATATGGCTGTTTTGGATGTTATGCTACCGGATATGGACGGCTTTATGTTGGCAAAGACAATCCGAGAACAGAACCCGATCCCTATTCTTTTTTTGACGGCAAAAGGAGAAATCGACGATAAATCAAAAGGTTTTGAGGCCGGTGCGGATGATTACATGGTAAAACCATTTATCGCGCAGGAATTTGTATGGCGCATTACGGCCATTCTGCGGCGAACCTATAAAGAAAGTGAGGAAAGCAGCTTCTTACTGGATGCCTGCAAAGTGGACTTAGAACAGGCAGAAGTCTATCGTGAGGGACAGGAACCAGTTTCCCTGACCGCAAAAGAAGTGGAGATATTGAAAAAACTGTATGCAAATGCGGGCCGCATTGTAACTTTGGGTGCGCTTTGCCAAACGGTTTGCGGGGATATTTATATAGGCTATGAGAAAACACTTATGTCGCACATTCGCCATATCCGGGAAAAGATTGAGGAAAAACCATCTTCGCCGGTTTCGCTGGTAACGGTAAAAGGCATTGGATATAAGTTGATCTTAAAGGACAAGTCAAGGTGAGCCTATGAATAATATTCAACGATTTTTTAAGCGGTATGTTCATTCCAGTGTGAAGCTGTTCTGCTTCTTTATCCTGATAAACATTGTCCTTTTTGTTGTGCTGGCTGTGGTGTCAAGCAGTCGGGGCAGCCATAGCCCAACGCAACTATTAGAGCAGGTTTCCGCAGACTTGCAGCAAAGTGAAGAAAGCTACCGTCTTTCAGAAAATACGGCTATCCAAATGACGAAGGAAAACGCATGGTGTATGCTGATAAGCAATGACACCGGCGATGTGGTCTGGAATTACAAAATACCGTCCGAATTACCTCTGCACTATACACCGGGCGATATTGCAGAAATGACAAGGTGGTACTTAGAGGATTATCCAGTATTCGTGTCAAATCAATCTTATGGTCTGCTGGTTGTCGGCTACCCGCAGGATAGTTTTTGGAAACTGTCTGCTTACAAAACTTCTGACAGCATTAAAATAGACATATTTGGATTGGTTACTTTATTTTTGTTCAATATCATCATTGTGCTGATCCTGTTCATTCACAATAACCGCAAGATTGAAAAATCCATTAAGCCGATCCTCACCGGCATAGAAGAAATTTCATCTGGGAAGAAAACACAGTTAGTTGAACGGGGGGAATTGGCGGAAATCAACGCAAAGCTGAATAAGGTCGCCAAAACCCTGCAACGCAGGGACAGGGCAAGGGCAAACTGGATCAGCGGTATTTCACATGACATCCGCACACCTCTATCAATGGTGCTTGGCTATTCCAGCAGCTTAGAGGAAAGCCGGGATTTGAACACAGAACAGAAAGAAAAGATTGTGGCAATCCGCCAGCAGGCTACCAAAATTAAGCAGCTCATTGAGGATTTGAATTTGACTTCAAAACTGGAATATGATATGCAGCCATTACGAACTGAGAAAATTTCCCCGGTAGAATTGGCCCGGCAAGTGGTATGTGATTTTCTGGATAGTGGGCTTGATGAAAGCTTCTCTATTGATTTTCAATCGGATGAAGAAAGCGAGCTACACTATATGCTGGGTGATGAAGCGCTCTTAAAGCGGGCGATTACAAATCTTCTTCAAAATAGCATCGGCCACAATCCAAACGGCTGTGCAATAACAATCTCGGTTGACTGTACGGATGGACATACAGAAATTATTGTCGCGGATAATGGCGTGGGGGTATCTACCGATAAGTTGCAAGAATTGAATACCAAAACGCACTATCTTGAAAGCACAGATGAAAAACTAAACCTTCGTCATGGACTTGGTGTACTGTTGGTACGGCAAATTGTAGAGGCACATAATGGTACTATGAAAATTGAAAGCATGCCGAACTGCGGATATAAAACGACTCTTATTTTTTTCCATTAGTATAAAAAGAGGCTTCAGGATACAGAAAACCTCTTTTTGTTTATGAATTTAGGGCTATAAAAGTTCACCACTCCTGAGCTGCAAATGCGAGAAGCTAAGGAAAAAAGAACGCCGGACAGATCCAGTAGGTCATCATGTCCGGCGTTTCCTATATCACGGATTCAAATTTATATCCACTGCCCAGTACAGTCCGGATATAGCCACCCTTTGGTGTATCCGGCGTCAACTTGCGCCGGATCTGACTGATGACACTGGCAACGGCGGTGCCGCAGTGTTCACCATCTCTATCCCATACAGCCTCGTAAATCTGGCTGGCTGAGAATACCCAGCCAGGATGACGAGCCAGATATGCAAGAACTGCAAATTCATGGTGAGTCAGAGCGACAAACTGACCTCTGCAGAATACCGTCTGCTCCTTTAGCCGAATTTCAATATTTGGGAAGGAGAGACTGGCGTTAGAGGGTGGGAGAGCAATAGGGACAAACTCTGGTTCGTTTGCAATAGCTTCTATAATTTTATTGAGTATGTGTTCTTCGTGGTCTGCAACGGATAATATTAAAAATTTGCCCATATTGTTCACATCCTTTCTTCTCCTTATGTGCATAAGCAGTAGGTCTGTTTTTTGTTTGATCCCATATGGAACTAAGATATCACTGGTTTTATTTGATTTTTTCTCCATAAAAGTGTGTTAGACAACAGATGTTTTGATACCTCCGCGCCCGGCGTTTTTTCAGCCTATTAACTGATCTACATAGGTAATCAGGGGATGCAGTTGTTTCAGGCGAAACATCTCAAATAACTTATCTGAACTTACCCATTGAACATCTACAACTTCTGTTTCCTGTAAACGCATTTCTTCAATCTTTATATTCTTATGAAATAGCCAAACATCGTAAAAATCCTGCACATTTTCCCGTCTGCTCTGATAAATCAATTTTTCACTTCCGGGAGTAAGCAGTATTCCTAATTCTTCTTTTACCTCTCGGATTGCTCCTTGTAAACTGGTTTCCCCGGAAAGTACAGAACCACCCGTACATTCCCAATAAAGAGGGTATTGCTTTTTCGGATGCCGCTGTGATAAAAGATACTGCCCCTGCTGGTTGACGATCCATACACTCACAGATAAATGATACAGCCCTTTGGGTATGATTTCTCCACGGCACACTGTTATTCCAGACTTTTCCCGTTTTGCATTATATAAATCCCATTTTTCCATTTTCATACCTCTTTGTGTGGGATCGGTGCTTGCCGAAAATCAAGTAAGTAAATATCCGCAATCCTTTCTATTTCTGTACGCTGATCTGCGGAATACTTATCATAAATCCCGCCTGCTAACATACGGGCTGCCTTTGCGCTTTTAATTGCTGGAAGCACATCATCAAACACAATACAGTGTTCAGGTGCAACCCCTAATTTTCTTGCGGCCAATTCAAAGACATCCGAATATTCTTTTCCCCGCTGAACCTCATCTGTTGAACATAGAGCGCCAAATAATTCTAAAATAGAATTGTTCTTTAAGCATGGAATATAGAGCTTTTCCGGCAACCCCGTAGCAACTGCAAGTTTTATTCCATGTTCTTTTAAGCACAGAAGATAATCAAGGGCATAGGGCAGCAGACCGACATGGTTGCTGTATTCCTCGACCGCCATATTATTCCATTCCTCAATAATTCCCTCTACCGTTTCCTGCAATCCAAAAAGATCAATGGTATATTGTGCGGCTTCCTCAAAACTCCTTGCACATATTTCAGTTACATAATTTTCCGGGACGGGAAGATTTCTCTTTTTCAAAAACTGAATATCTATATGCTCCCATACATCCATTGAATCCAGAATTGTTCCATCTAAATCAAAGATTGCCGCATTAAAATCCATTTTTCTTTTCCTTTCCGCAAAATAAATCTTTCAGTTCCGCAGCAGCAGCTTTTATATCAGACTGCGCTATGATGGCAGATACAACAGCCAGCCCGTCAATTCCCATGGGCTTGAAACGCCCTGCATTTCCCTTATTGATACCGCCAATAACAACTATCGGCAAAGAAACGGCTGCGCGGATTTTCTGTAATTCTTCCATTGATACAGAATCAGCGTCGGTTTTAGTTCCAGTAGGGAACATTGCGCCAACTCCCAAATAATCTGCACCATCCTGTTGTGCCTGTATTGCTTCTGCAATGGAAGATGCGGATACTCCCAACAGCATATTTTCCCCAATTACTTTGCGGACGGCAGCCGCAGGTAAATCATGCTGTCCAATATGTACCCCCGTAGCCTGCACAGCCATTGCAATATCTATCCGGTCGTTTATGATAAGGGGAATATGGTATTTATCCGTAACCTGTTTCACGGCAACAGCCTGATTGTAAAATTCTAATGAGGACAATTCTTTTTCTCGGAGTTGTATCATTGTGCAGCCTCCTAAAATTGCCTGTTCCACCGCTTCTGTCAGGCTATCGCAGCTCATTAGTTGACGATCAGTAACAAGATAAAGTGTATAATCAAAGTTCATTTTGCACCTGCCTATTCTTTAGATAAACCATGCTGATACAATTCGTAGAAATGGTGCGTCGGGCCACAGCCTTTCCCAATCGCAAGAGAGTGTTCGATTGCCATTGTGACATATGCCTTTGCAGATTCGACTGCAAGCGGAACACTTTTTCCCTTTGCAAGCTGGGAAGCGATTGCAGAAGAAAAGGTACAGCCTGTCCCATGAGTATTTTTCGTATCAATGCGGGATGTTTCAAAATGGTAGAAATTTTCTCCATCAAATAGGACATCAACAGCATTTCCTATATGATGTCCACCCTTGACAACAATCGCCTTACAACCCATGGCATATATTTTTCTTGCGGCAGCCTCCATATCTGAAACTGTGGAAATCTGCATATCCGCTATTTTCTCTGCCTCTGGAATATTCGGAGTAAGTACATCGGCCAGTGGAATTACTGTGTCTATCAAGGTGGAAACCGCCGTAGGATTCATCAATGGGCAGCCATTTTTGGCATACATAACCGGGTCGATTACGACATTTTGGGGCTTATATTGTAATAGTTTCTTTGCCACCGCTTTCATACATTCTGGTGTAGAAAGCATACCGATTTTTACTGCGTCCACTTCAATATCTTCAAATACGGCGTCAATCTGTTTTTCAATCATATCCGGGGTAATATCTTGGATGTCGATAACACGGCTGGTGTTCTCTGCAACAACAGAAACAATAACACTCATTCCAAATACACCGTGAGCAGAAAAAGTTTTCAAATCAGCCTGAATACCTGCACCTCCGCTGCAATCTGATCCGGCAATGGACAATACTTTTTTCATTTTGCATTTTCCTCCATTCTCTCGTTCCGATAGGCCATCTTCCAAAAAGCAAGCTCTAACAAACTTGCTTTTTCAAAAATATCAGCCAGATACTTTTTATTTGCTACTGATAACCCGGCACATTTATGCTCTGCAAAAGCAGACCATTCTTTGCAGCTTTCTGCATATTGTTCATCCGCATAATCTTTGATAAAGTCCCAATATCTTGACTGTCTGCTTGTAGGAACAGCCGCCAATTTGCGGAATATATAGCTGTAACTTAGCATACAGGGAAGAACCGCCATTAAAATTTCTTCATTCTTTCCATGTGACGCAATCTCAAACATGAAATCAATGTAATTTTGATTTTCAGGCAAAGGGGCGATCAGTTCAATATCATCATCTGTTATGCAAAATTGCTTTAGATAATCCAGCCGCACTTCCGATTCCGTATCATTTACAAAGTTCAGCATGGAGTAGTAAAGCTGAATTTCTCTTAATGTAGCAGCATGAAAAATTGCCTTTCCGTATATGCGGGCATAGTTTTTCAGATAGATACTATCCTGAATCATATATCTCTTGAATTTTTCAAGAGGTAGCTTTCCAGTTTGCACTTCCTGCACAAATGGGGTAGCTGCACATTCTTCCCAAATGGGGATGTTGTGGGTTAAGATGTCTTTCATAAATGCCATGTTTGATCCTCCTAAGATAAAAAAATAGAGCCTCTAAAACAATTAGAAGCTCTTTCAGACGCAATACGAGCGTAAGAAATTGCTTCCCTACGCCGGTATTAGCCGACAGGTCCAGAGGTCAGGTCTTACCTTTTTCAACTTGTTCAGTTCCCTCGCAAACACATATCATATCTTATTCAATTAAAAAAGGACATTCCCAAAACAGAGAATGTCCAAAAAATACGAATCTGTATTCTTTAGCTCCCTGCGTTGGTATTAGCCAACAGGTTCAAAGGGTCAGGTTTTAACCTTCTCAACTACAAGGTAGTCCCCCTGCTTGAGTATTATTATAGTTAAGAGGTCCCCAAAAGTCAAGTCTACGCATTTAGGGCGGTAAAAGTCCACAGAAATCAAGGGTTTTTCCGCATGGTCGGCAGGCAGGTGGATAAAGTTATCCTGTTCCCCTCAAAACGGGGTTCTAAATGCGGGAAAATGGACAAAAAGGAGAGGCAGATGCGGAGAATTTTACACCTTTTCGCCGGCGTTTTTTATCACTGGGTTACATTAAGGGGCTAATGTATCCTAAAATAATAGCTTTGTTTTATTCCTCAATAGAATTTGTGGCATCCAATTTTTCATAAATATTTTGGATATGATTATGGTGCGGTATATAAGAAGAGAGAAAAACGCACCGGATACAGAGCTGATAGGCATACTGTATCCGGTGTGTTGCAAACTTTTTAACCTTTCAGATAGTAATGCACATAGGCATTATAATCTCGACGCCTGGTAATCAACCGCAGCCAGATATAAAAGTGAGCAGTTTCCGAATACAAATTGAATTCGGTGGGCTCGCTGGTGGGCTGGGCGTACCCTCGGCAGAACCGTGTCAGGGTGTCCAAATTCCGAAACTCCGGCAGTTGGAACAGCGCATTCTGGAAAGCATCAATTTCACGGGCAACTTCCAGAACAGGCGTATCCTTTTGGCACTGATGCCAGGTGGTCCACCATTTCCATCCATCATAGTCAGAACGGGAATAGGCTATCTCGCTGGCAGGCCGGGAACCCTGCTGGAATAGATCTTCAAAGGTGCAGGAAGTAGTCAGCAGCGGATATTCAAAATCGGTCTGCTGCTGGCTCAAACCATTTTTGACGGCTACCCATTCTGTTAGAGGGAGTGGGCAACGGTTGGCATCACGCAGGGCTTCATCCATACCGCACGCCTCGCAGATATGGACATCTGCATAGCGGCTCAGGGCGTTGATGACCAGCCTGCGATTCAGCGGCTGCCCACACCGAAGACACAGGGGTGGTTGCTCTGCCTCTGGGGCAAACAGCAGTTTGTCCTGCTGCCATACGGTTTCCAACAGGGATTTGGGATAGATACGGATCTTCATGATGATGTCCTCCTATTTTATTGTCTTTTATATTCGTACCGCTTCCTCCGGTCTTCAGACCAGGGAGGGTAGACACGAAGTTCCTCCTGAAACATGGTCATCAGCTCAGTTGCCATGTCCTCTTTACGCCGGTAGATACGTTGCTTCTCCGTACCATCGGCATAGCGGATGGTAGTCTGGAGTGCGGGACCTTTCTGTGTGAAGATGAATTTGCGGCCATGAGAAGGGTCAAATGCCTCGATCCAGAGGGGCAGGGTGGAGGAACTCCCATCCAGACACCGCCAGCCGCTGTAATCGGTGTAGCTGAATCCGTTGATTTCTCGCGCCAGTCTTCGCAGGGCAAGATACAGCCGCTCAAAGCGGCGCCCAAGTTCGCCTTTCTGCCGCCGGATGTAGAGGGTGTGCCCCTCATGATCCAGGGCATCCAGTTCTTTGCCATTAAACAGGTATTCAGGGTAAAGGCAGCCATCCGATTCAAGAATTTGCCCGGTAGGTTCCGCAAGGTGATTGTCTGACAGCCAGACCGGAAAAAGTCCGTCTGCGGCTTTTATATTGATGAAAGCGCAGTAGTCGGGCCGGATTCCGGTTAAGTTGGTGGTAAGGGTTTCCCAAAAAATCAGGATGCCGTGATCCTTTTCATAAAGCTTGATGGCGAGATTGCCGTTGGGATATGTACTGATTTTCAAAGTCAGCTGGGATCGGTGTTCGCCCAGCGTAAATGCGAGAGTATTCATAAGCGTTTTCCTCCAAAGAAGCACCGGACGCCTGCAAAAATGCAGATTTCCGGTGCTTCTTAGTGTGTGTTCCGGACAAGGAAACCGGAGCAGGGAGAGGAATGCAGTTCCTCTCTGGTCATCGTCAGCTACACAGCCAAAGTCTTTGACTCGAACTGATAGCGCAGAACCTGAGCCAGCTTTGTCCTGTTTTCACAAGTAATGCGATAGGTAGGGCCATAGTTATGCCTCTGTTCATCCATCCTTCGAATGGAAATGCTAAATCGGGTGCCCTCCTGGGTAATCCACAGACGCCTGCCCGTGGCAGCATCTTCAGCAATAATCCATAAAGGGTACTGCATGGTCATGTAGGTCTGGGGGTAAGCACGCCAGCCGCTGCGGTCATGGTAACAGAAACCGGGGGTAGTCTGCCGCCTTTCATTCAGTACATCATAAATTGCCTTATATTTCATGCACTGCACCGCCTTTCAAAGTTTTTCAGGTAGCCTGCATACCCTTCCGGGTCCAGCTCCTGCAGCCGGTTGGCACGAAAACGATATTCAGGATAGGTGCAGAACCCACTCTGCATGGTGCGACCGGTTGGGATAGCCAGACCATGTCGGATGAGCCAGGTGGGAAATTCCGAATCGGCATTGGTGTCGATAAAGGCATGGCCTTTTTGCCGTTGGCCGGGCAGGTTGACGGTGAGAGTCGCCCAGGGTTCCGGGTCGCCGCTTTCCCATGTCACCATTTGTATGGCAAGGTTTCCATTCAGGTAGGAAGTCACCTGCAGCTGGATGGGGTGCGTGGCGCCAAATTTCTTGTAAGGCAAGGTAACAGGTGCCGCATCGATATCCGGTTCTTCGTCCGCCACGCCCAGTTCCCAACTAAGAGACAAAATCTGGCTCTGACTCAGCGTGCGGGAATATTTCTTTGCGTATTTTGGCTTGAAGAGCAGGGCACCGTCCTGCAGGAGCAGTTTTCCTTCTTTTTGGTCCTGGATACAGCGCAGGCCATGCAGACGGGGCTTTGCGCGCTCCACAGCATCGTGGATCTTCGGGTGGTCAAACCATATGGAATACTGTACGGCTACATGGAGATGGGGATGCTCCTGAAAGCGTGAGCATAGGAGATCCAGCACTTGTTGACAGACTTTTCTCCGTTTCTCCAGCGTCTGACGCTCGTTAAAGGTCAGCGTGAAATACGAGAAATCCCGTTCGGATGCGTCTGCGGCGCCGCTAAAGGGATTACACCAGAAGTACAGATCCCATCGGTCGCTGCCATAGGACACAGGGATATTTTCGTCATACTGGTAGCAGACAAAGTCCTGTGCGATGGCTTCCATGACGGGTTTCATTGCTGCGCTGCTCTCCAAACTTGCCTGACGGATATACTGTTCCCATTCTTCGCGGGTGTGGCTGTCATAAAACTGTTTGTTGGCTGCGGCCTCTGCTTCGGTGCATAGGGATTGCAGGCGCAGGGAGTGGACGTCTTCTTTGGCATAGCCTTTTTCAAACCATCTGGTATCAATATTCATATGGGAACGATCTTCGTGGATTTTCATTTTGTATCCTCCTTGTGTATAGGTGCTGCATTTTTTGACGCAGTGCGGTCATTGGTCTTTCCAGTCATAGAGCAGTAGGTCATGTCCGGAAGATTTGGCTTCGGTTCTTTTGTCCCGGAAACGGTAGTTGGTAAACACAAAGCCGGTGGGCTTGTGGGTATAGCGGACAGCCAGAATGTGGAACTGACTATTTAGCCATTCGGCTGAGTCTACTGCTTCCTCAGCGGTGTTCTCAACATCGGTGGCAAAGAGCCAGTTTTCCCAGTACCAACCATGCCCAACCGTTTCTCTGGCATCCGGCAGGGAGAGCAGCTTTTCCCTTAGTGCTTCCTGATTCTGCAGGTGCGGATATTGTGTATGAACGGACTGCACCAGCGATTGGCGGAATTGGCAGAAAGGTACGAAGGGTTTCTTGCCTTCAAAGTTACCATTGCCGTCCAGTGCACAGACTACGCCACCTGCAATCACTTCAAAGATGAGGTCTTCCCGGATGAGACTGCCATTTTCATTCCAGTCCGGTGTAGAGCTGTACCATGCGCCGCTTTCGGTATCCCGGTTGTAGTAGCGTACCGGTTCTGCAATGGTGCAGAATACATCTATACAGAATCCGGGATCTTCAAACAGAAAAGATATTTGTCGTTTTATCATCAGGTGTTTCCTCCTAAATGAAAAAAGGACCGGCAGGCCGCTAAATGCAGTCTGTCGATCCTTTCGGTTATAAGCCGCAGGTAATGCGGCAGGGTTCCTCGTTAAATCAAAGAGATAGGCACGATCAGATTGTTCTGATCAAAAGCGCCCAACTGGTCAGCCATGCACAGGATAGCACCAGTGCCGCGCTGCAGTGGGGACTTGTCGATCAGGTCAAATACCTTCGTCAATTTCTTTGGCGGCGAGGCCATCTTTTTGATCTCGATGGGAAACAGTTTTCCGTCCCGCTCCAGGATCAGGTCGATTTCTCTGGCATCCTTATCCCGGTAATAGTACAGGAATGGCTCCTGACCGGCGTTCTGATAGGTCTTGATGATTTCCGCTACGGTATAGTTTTCCAGTAGTGCGCCGCTCATGGCTCCTTCCATGGCTGTCTCCGGACTGCTCCAACGGGTCAGGTAGCAGACAATGCCGGAGTCGTAGAAGTAGAGCTTGGGTGTGGATACGGTGCGTTTGAGGACATTATTGGAATAGGGCTCCAATAAAAAGATGATCCCCAGCGCCTCCAGAACATGAAGCCAGTTTTTGGCTGTGGTCTGGTCGATCTCCGCATCATCGGCAATGCCCTTGTAATTGACCTGCTGGGAAGTCCTGGCGGCAACAGAACGCAGGAACCGCAAAAACTTCAAGCTGTCAATGTCATTGGACAGCCGCCGCACATCCCGTTCCATGTAAGTGTCAATGTAACTGGAATAGAAGATGGAGGCATTGGAATAAGTTCCTGTGACCAGGGCAGGCATCCCGCCCTGATGGATACGCTGAAAGACCTCTGGCGTGTTCAGCATTTGGCGTCCGTTCTGCCGTTCTGACAAAAGAGGCAGCTCCAGGCTGAACGGTGGTTCAGGGGGCCGTTTCATGATCTCACTCTGGGAAAGCGGTGAGAGGTGGAGCAGAGCCACCCGGCCTGCCAGAGATTCCTGTACGCCCTTCATCATCTTGAAAAGCTGAGAACCCGTCAGCCAGAAATCGCCGGGCTGATGGCGTTCATCTACCATGATTTTGATATATGGGAACAGTTCCGGTGCGTATTGCACTTCGTCAATGAGCAGCGGCGGCTGATACAGCTGAAAGAACATCTTTGGGTCCGTCTTGGCGAGTTCCCGCAGCGTCAGATCATCCAAAGAGACCTTCTTGCGCCCCTTGCCCTCGACCTCTATCAAATGTTCCAGCATGGTAGTTTTTCCAACCTGCCTTGGTCCGGTAAGCAGAAGCACAGGATACTGTTCATTCAGCTCCATCACCGGTTTCTCCATGTGTCGGGTGATATACACAGGCGTTCCTCCTTTCTCGATTTCGGCTGATATATTATTATATACCTATTTTAGCCGAAAAAATCTGATTTTGCAAGTAGGCAGTCTGCAAAGTAAATTTCAGTAGCGATTTTAAGGGTCATTCCTGCGCAGCGGAGGGGTTGATCATTTCCTTCAGACTGGCGATATACTGCCTCCATGCCTGCCTGGATTCCTCAGCACGCTTCAACTCGGCAAGCTGTTCTTCCAGAGACAGGGCTTCAAACTCGCATTGGCGGCAGTCTCTATCAATATCCTGAAAGATACGGTTCAGGATGGAGAGAGCCAGTTCTGTAACAGTGGGGCTGTGTTCATCAAGTTCCCTGCGGCCCTGACGGAACAATTCCAGATAGCGCTCATACTGCTGTTCACTGATGAATTCCCAGCCGTAGGCTTCCTGGATGTCGCTTTCGCTATGGTATTGCATGGCCGCTTCAAATTCTGCCTCGCGGTCTGCGGCTTCCTTTTCGATGTGCCGCCTTAGCTTGGCGCGGATGCGCTCCAAGTCTTTGAGCAAAAGCGTACAGGCTTTGGCCTCCATGAGATAACCGTGAGCCTCGCTGTTTAGATATCGTTGGGATGTTTCTTTCATGCGGCAGATTCCTCCTTGGATTTGGATTGGACAAAGAGCAGGAACCCTTTGCTGGTATCCTCCAGGAGTTGCCATGTACCATCCCTCCAGACGCAGGCGGTTGCATCGTTGTAGATTTCTGGCGTCTTGGGCGGGTCGTCAAAGCATTCCGGCGTCACATAAAGGCACATATGTCCCATATAGAAGGGCTGCAGAGCTGCTTCTATCTCTTTGCGCAGGGCAAGGGCGAGTGATTCGATCTCGTCAATATCCTGACGCTGGAAGGCAGCATCTGAGATCTGTTTGAGCCGCTTGGTTTGCTTCACAGCTGCATCAATATAGGGTACGGCCTCATCAAAGTATTTGTGTTTGATCCGCATACCATCGAATACCAGAAAGCGGGTATAGGCGGTAGCGGCTTTACAGATGTCTTGCCGCAGGACATCAAATGGTTTTTTGTACTTGGTTTTCAGCACCTCCATGGATACGACCTGCAGGTTGCGCCGCAGGGTTTCCAGATGGTTCACTAAAGTGGTGCGTAGTTCATCTCGTTCCATAGGCATCCTCCGTGGGTAGCTTCCGGGCGGTTATCCGCGCCGGAAGTGGCGGCAGTGCTTATGCACATTGGCGTGGGTAAACGCAAAATTCTTGCAAGCCAGCAATCGGTTCCGTTCTCTGGGGGATTGTCGGGCAACGCTTGCATGATACTTTTTAACAGGTGTTTTTATAGGGTTATTCGAGTTCAGGTTCCCAAGGGGTATCTTCCTCATAAGGCGCAGCCTCCTTTTCATTGTCAGCGGACTTGCCGGCAGCCCGTACCGTCAGTAGAAGGGCATCTTCCCCGACATCGTTGCTGTGGGACTTTCTGGCGCGTTTCTTTTTGCATTTTTCCACCGCTTTGTCATAGTCGTAGCCGATACCAGCTTGCAGTTTATCCGCAATTTTACGCAGTTTTTCTGCATGGTACTCGTAGGTAGCACGATGGAATCCAGTCAGCTCCCACTGATCGCACACTGATTCCAGAAGCCGGACATAGTCCCGCAGTGCATTGACCGTTTTGTAGATATCGCCATAGCAGGTAGTAAAGGTATGGGCGCCATCAAGATCCCGAAAGCAAAAAGTCAGTTCTTCCCCTAAAAACTGTTCCAGTTGGACTGATTGCGCGATCATTGGCCGAAAAGCTTCCTGGGGCAGTTCGGGCAGTCTGTTTTCATCCATTATTATCCTCCCCATGTTCCGGTACTGGCGGCTGTGGGCCTAAGCCTGCCGCAAACATCTGCACAGCGGTACGGTAGCCAGAGGCGTATGCTTGCTCCAATACAGCAGAATTGCGGCATTGTACCGCAGCCTGATACTGTTCAAAAGCGATGGACGCCTCGTTGGAGAGCAGCGGAAGCAGAGCTTTTTCTTTCTGCTGTACTGCCTGATTAAAAGGCGCGAGGCGTTTATCGGGCTTGAACACATCTGCTTCATATTCACCATAATAGAGCGAAGTGAGAAAGTGTTGGTCTGCCGGAAAGGATATAGCAGATGGTGCAGGGCGGGAAAGCGCCGCCGCAATGTCTTTGAGTGTGTTGATCAGTGCGGGGAGCTGAACATTAAAAAATCTTTGCCCCATCGCTGTTTCGTGTAAATTCATAAAATAAGGCCCCCTTTCTAAAAGCCATTTGCCTTTTACTGTTCCCCGGCAATCCGGTGCAGGTCTGCTAACAGGTGTCGGTTATTCTGCTCATACTGAGGCTGAAAAGGCTGGTCTAAATCAAAATTGTAATAGCGGTAGTAGAGCACCTTGAATACAATGCCCTGCCGCATGGTAGGGTCAATGGCGCGCATCAGTTTGCCCAGTTCGGTAGCAATCTCATATTCCCGCTTCACATATTCTTTGTCTTCCCGCTTAAAATTCTGATACAGCCAGTCCTTGACGGATACCCGGCTGCCGGTAAAGTGGCTCTGGTGTCGGTCCAGACACAGGCAGTATTCAAAATCGCGGCCACGCTCCCCTGGACCTACGGTAAGAGGATAGATACGGCAGGTGCGGGTACGGGCAGGGTAGACAGAACAGCGCCCATCCGTAAGGAAGATGCAGGAGCCGTTAGGGACTTTTGTCTTGAGCATATAGATAGGGAAGCCTTCCTCAGTCAGTGGTTCTGGTTCGCAGTAACGGAACAGGAAATCCTCTATTCCTTCGATGGGCTCACCCTTTGCCCGGAGGTAGCGGGCCAGACAGTAGGCGTCCAGACTCTCCACCATGACACAGCCTTCGATATTGCGGCAGCACGCCCCGCATTGACGGCAGGAAAAGGTAAACTGGTCTTTGGGGCGGACTGGTTGGATCTCATTCATGATTTCTTCGTTCATTTTGTTCCTCCATAAAAAGAGCCGTGACGGAATGGTATCCGCCACGGCCAGAACTTGTGGAATAGTCAGCGTGAGCCGGCTGTTCCAATCCATTTACAGCCCCTTCACGCACATGCGGCCAATCTCACAGGGAGCGGACTGACAGCCGCCAGCGGAAAAGGGGACATGGAGAGATGGTAGTGGGAGTTCTGCGTTTCAAAACGGACGCAATCCTCCGACTCCTCCAGAATCGCCACCACACGCGAAGTATGGTAGATGTTTCCTCCGGCGTGCAGAATCGCACCCCGTCCAACAGACAGTGGACGCAGCAGAGAACCATTCAAAACGATCTGTTTCTTTTCTTTCTTCATTCGGTTTGACCTCCAATCTTTTTGAAAATGTGGATGTAAGGGTATTTCTTATCTGTAATGGGTTCATCCATAGCAAATATCCAGCAGCACATCATGGACTTCAGCCAGCAACTCTTTAATGCGCCGCATAGGAACCTTCTGGGTGCGGGCAATCTCACGGATGCCATAGCCGCCCTGTTTCAGATGCACAATATCCATTTGCTGCTTAGAGACTCTGCCGGCCAGCTCGTGGAGAAGAAGATCCATTTCCAACTGCTGCATGATTGGGTCATGGGCAGGAATGGTATCTTCCAAAGGCGCACCATCGGGATATAATCCGACGTGAATACTGAGAACCTCCATATTGCGCTTGCGGCGCTCCTGGGTGCGGAAGTAATCATAGAGCCGGAATTTCATTTGTCGTGTGGCGATTGTGCTAAAAGAGAATTTTTGTGCAGATGGAGAGTTGAAGTAATCTTTTACTGCCTTTAAGTATGCGAAAACAACCACATCATAAAATTCATCTTCCGGCAGATGGTTTTCATTCAGGAACTTGTAGACCAGTCCGTGATGATCGGTGGCAAATGCCTGTTGTTCTTTGGTTAATGGTACTTCACATAACATTGTGTTTTCCTCCTTAAATAAAAAAGAGGGATACCTCCGGTGTATTAAACCGAAGGTATCCCTTTGTTCATGTGTCATGTGGTGCAGGCCACATCAAGATACTTATGCGGGCAGCTGCTCGCAGTCACCATTGATCTGGCTGACAGTATAGTGACCGTCTGCCGGCTCGTTGGTCATGGCGCCAGGCTCGATTACATAATCGCAGCCGGTGTCGCGCTGCTCCTCAGTGATTTCAGCACGCTGCTGGAGCAGGAGTTTGATTTGCTCCTTAAAGCTATTGGCGTAAGCCCGGATCTGAGCCAACTCCTCGCCCTGGAAATCCTGCAGCAGTTTGAAGGTAGCAACACTGTAGTCATTGGTGCCGTTGTTCTCACGCTTTAGACCAATCTGCACGATACTGCCGTAAGTGGCGCGGCGGCGGAGCATGAAGGCCCGGTTCAGAAATTCCTTGAAGGGCTTGATGCTGGTAGGAGGCAGATTTACCTGCAGAGGCATATACTCACCACTGCGAAGCAGGTAGAGCACACGCATATTTTTACAGGCTTTTCCTTTGCTGCCATCAGGTGCAGAACCAAAGCGGTTCATCACGCAGGCAGCACAGGCGCCTCCGGGAGTGCCGATGCCAACCTTGCCATCCACAGAAGAACAAAGCGGCGTGGTATCGTCGTCATATTCGCTGCCAGCCGGCCAGTAGGCGCAGGTGGCGTGGTTATGCAGAATGACGCCTACCAGAGTCTTTTCATAGTCGGGATTGTCCGGATCATCGGACGGCATCTCAAACTGGAGTGTGCCGCCGGCGGGAATCTTGACACGCTGAAAGCTTATCTGCAGACCATCGGCGTCCTCAGCCAGTTCCTCGGCGCTGAAATCGCCTTCGATCATAGTGGGGAGCATGAATTTTTCCTGTTTCATCAAATCGCTGTTCTGATTATACATAGTGGTTCCTCCTTAAAAATTGTGATGGTTGCAGATGGTCAGGCGGCCATCTGATTGATACGGTTCCACTGCTGCCGGGGCATGGACAGGATATTGTATCCGATCCCCTCCAGGGCAGTGGCGCGGTCATAGCTGTCCACATCCTGACTAAAGCGTGTGACAGCATTGGATAGTCCATAGAGGGTCAGATCCTTGCCTTCAATCAGACGCTGCAGAACGCCGGTGCTTTCTTCCTCGGTGATATTGAAATCTTTGCTTGCCAGACGGACAACACTGGGAATATCAGTGGTGTTCATCTGGACGGTTGTGGCTTCACGCATCATGCCTACTACCCGTGTAAAACGTGTTTCATCCACGGCGGCCATCACGGTATCCTTGATTTTCATGGCAAATGCGTGGTCATCGGCGGCCAATGTCTCCTGTGAGAACAGTTGGAAGTTTTCGTCTGCCTCGTTGACCCGGCCGATGTGAGTACGGCGAGTCTGGGCATCGTTGACAACCATGCCGTTACTGCATACCAGCCGATAGACCAAAGGCTGGATGTTGACGGAACCCAGTCCAACTTCACTATTGCTGATGATAACGCCGGACTGTACGATGTCACCGGGTACAACTTCGGCTTCAAGCCGCTTGTTGACTACCTTGATGTACATACGGCTGTCCGTGATCTGGCAGCTTTCAAAATAGGCGTCTTCCATTTGCTGAATGACAGGAAGGACGATTTCTGCAATGTCCAGATTGTCAATGCGGCGATAGCGGTTGCTCAAAAAAGCCCGTACAGTTCCATCCAGAGTGCGCACCATACGCTGAGCCGGTTCCCGCTGGAACCAGGAATTCACATTCTCCGCCAGCAGTTCTGGATAATCGGAAAGCATACGGTCATAGTAAGCAGCCGGAATCTTCAGATGCGTGCCGATCTGCCGATGGGCGATCTGGTTAATCTCCAGTGGCTCCACCAGTGGGTCATTGTGGTCATCAAAGGTATGGAGATAAAGCTGGGAACCAAAAGGTTCTACTTGAAGCCGTCTGGTATCAAGCAAATAGTCTTGCTTGAGTTTGGATTGGCGGTCAATCTGTTGTGCCATTTCCACGATGGTAAGTCCTGATTTCATTCGTCAAGTTCACTCCTTTCTCTGCGTTCCTTGGCATCAGAAGCATTACCAGGACACCTGAATGCCCTGGGCAGTGACTTCAGCGGCCAGACCATTGCTTTCCAGAACCTCTGCCAGACGGGGCCAGTAGACCTTCTGGGGAAAGTTGTTCAGATGCTCCTGAGAAACAGCATCTTCTCCCTGCTCAATGCAGATATCACCGTCTTCCCGAAGCGTCAGTTTGCTGTGCCCACGGGAATTAAGGTCGGAAATCAGTGCTTCCAGTACAGAGCGTCCCTGTGTTTCATACCAGATACGGGGATCAACAGGCTGCCTGTTCGGAGGTGTTGTATCATTCTCGTTTGTTTCTCCGCCGACCTTGGATAGCGGAACGATCTTGACCATATCGCATTTGATATTGGCATTCTGATCCAATGTCACATCAGCGTGATCAAACTCGTCAATGCCAAACACACGGATGCGGCCGGTACCGCCATTGCGGATCAGCTGCTCCGGCTGCTTTTCACACCACTCGAAGGTGGCTTGCGGATATGCGGAGTGCAGATATGCCAGAATACGATGGTTGGTGTGGCACACCAGAAGGTCATCGGAGCTGGTGCTGCCCAGGTCAGGGATCTCAAAACTTCTTGTTTGGATGCCTTCTGCATGGAGCTGTCTGGTGCGCTGCTGACGCTGGCGATGCCGTTTAGCCTGCTGCATATAGGGGAGAAGCAGGATCAAAACTACCCACAGTCCCCAGAGAGTGAAAACGCCCAGGAGTAGCCAGACCTGCCAGGGCCCGCGTACCAGAGCCATAATTGCGATGACCGCACCAATCAGGATCGTGATGCTGCCACTCAAAAGTCCTCTGTCATTATTCATGTTTGATACCATCCTTTTTTCTGAATTTGTTGGAAAAAAAAGAGGGACCGCACCAAGCTTTCAGTTTCATTCTGAAAAACTTGATACGGTCCCTCTTGGGCACCGAAGTAAACTACTCCGGCAGGGATTCACGGTTACCGTCCAATACCTCTGTGGGAGGCGGTGCGGGTTCCGCAGTAATGTCCGGGTCATTCTCCTGTCTGTTCGCTGCGGCGGGCTGTTTGGGGAGGAAACCAAAGTCATTTAGACTGACCTTCAGCTTCTTTTCCAATTTGCCATCCTTCATGCGAACATCTACCAGCCGCTGTGAGCCGGCAAGCCAGATCATACTGCCTTTTTTGACCTTGAATTGCATGAGCCGGGTGACATCTGCATCCCAGGCCCATACCTGATAGAACTGCGTCCAGTTTTTGGTGCGTTCCATCAGATCAAAGCATACATAGCTTTGTTTGGACTGGCTTTCTTTGGGTACGAGGTCGTTCATGACGCGCCCGAACACAAAAATTTGTGCCATAACACTCCTTTCTGCCATTGGCATTATTATCTATATAAAAAAGTGCCAGCAGTTTTTCGGCCCTAAAAGGGCGCAAAAAATCACTGACACTTGCATACAAACTTAACAGCGTGTGCAATGCAGGCTTTTGGCCTACGGTACAGATCAAAAAGACCTGTATTCCCAAATGGGATACGCACAAAAATCAATTACAGATACAGTATAGCACTGTATCTTGTACCTGTCAAGATGTAGAACGCTATATATAGATTTGCAGCCAGCGACAAATACGATATGTAGTAATTGAGGAAAGGTGTTGTGGCTTCCTCATTATATAAATAGGAGTGATTACATGAAGTTCTGCAGGATAGTGTGAGTTTGAAGAAATATCGTGATATATCAAAAAGAAAGTAGAGTTTGTCATAGATTGTTGCCTCTTTGTCATAATGTCAAGTGATAAATTCAAAAAATAGCAGCCACGATTAAAGAATTCCTCTTTGTGGCTGCCATTCTGATAATTTTTAGCTTGACTTGTACTGCTTAACTTATTATATTCGAGAGTACGAATTATAATGTGGCAGTACGGAGGTGCAGTATGGATTACATGACTTTGAAAGAAGCAAGCAAAATTTGGGGAGTAACACCTCGTTGGATAAATTACTACTGTTCCGCAGGGCGCATTCCAGGTGCAGAAAAAATGGGGACGATCTGGCTTATCCCTAAGAATGCAACAAAACCATTAGACGGACGGAGAAAATCTGCCAGGCAATCAGGAGGAGAACATCATGATTGAAGTTTATTATGCAGAAGATGATGAAATGATTGGCAAATCTGTAAAAGAATATTTGGAACAGCAGAATTGCAAAGTGAGTGTTTTTGATAGGATTGCCGATGCCAAGAAAGCGTTGATCGGTCATTTGCCTACAATCGTCTTGTTGGACTGGAATATGCCGGACGGACAAGGCAATGAATTGTGCCTTTGGATTCGGGAAAGATGGAAAACCCTGCCTATTATCTATTTGACAGTTCGCGGTGATTCCCATGACATTGTTACTGGCTTCCAAAATGGGGCGGATGATTATGTGGTAAAACCCTTTGAACTTGTTGTTCTGTATTCTCGTATTCTGGCGCTGTTACGGAGAACCGAGGGCGTAACCCACACAAAACTATTCTGCGATGACTTGATTTTGGATAAGGAGAAAACGGCTGTCTATAATGGGCAGAAAGAAATCGTTGTAAGCCAGCCGGAGTACCGAATTCTCCTGATTCTGATGGAAAACAAGGGAAAAACGATCACCAGAAACCAGTTATTAGAGCAAGTTTGGGATCGCAGCGGGAACTATGTAAATGATAATACGCTGACGGTCACAATGAAAAGGCTACGGGAAAAGCTGAATCATCCAGCCTGCTTAAAAACGATCCGAAGTTTTGGCTACCGTATGGAGGACACACAATGAGCGAAAAATGGAAACAAAAAACACTTCTGATTTTTCCGTTTGCTGTTCTTGCGGCAGGCATGATACTTACCGCCGCTTTCTTCCTGCACACGTACCGGCAGATTGCATTTGAACACACTTCGGCATTATGCGAAACCATATTGGAAAATTCTCCTGAAGCCGAGCCGCAGCTATTAGCGGCTCTGAAAGATTATCATTCATTGACCGAACAAGAACTCAGAGACAACGATTATCTGGAGAAATACGGATACCGGGCCGATGATTTTTGCTATGATTTCCCGCTGGATACAGTGCTTTTTCCGATTATATTTTTCCTTGTGACCGCTTGTGCTTTTGGGGCCGGAATCTTTCTGTCCCGCAGAAAAAATCGAAAGAGGATTGATGATTTGACCGAGTATTTGGAGCAGATCAATATCGGTGCTGGCGGGACATTGATACAAACGAAGGAAGATGAATATTCCCATTTGCAGGACGAGATATACAAAACTGTCACGATGCTTTATCAAACAAGAGAAACGGCAGTTGCCGCAAAGAAAAATTTTGCAGAGAACCTGGCTAATATCGCACACCAACTGAAAACGCCGATCACAGCGGCCTTTTTGTCGTTGCAGCTTATGGAAAAAGAGATTCCGGGGGCTCACACAGAACAGGTCAAACAGCAGTTGAAGCGATTAAATCGTCTGGAAGAATCCTTGCTTATGCTTTCCAAAATTGATGCTGGAACGCTGCCGCTAAAGCGGGAAAAGGTCGATCTTTATACGGTATTAAATCTGGCAGCAGATAATCTGAACGATCTATTGCGGAAAAATTGTATTACTGTTGACATTCCAGAAAATGGCTGTATTGAATTTTGGGGAGATTTAGAGTGGACAATGGAAGCACTCATCAATCTCATAAAGAATTGTATGGAACATTCCAAACCGGACGGTGTAGTCCATTGTGACTACTCAGGCAATCCTCTCTATGTAGAAATTCGGGTATGGGATGACGGGGCGGGCTTTGACACAGAGGACTTACCGTATCTTTTTGATCGTTTTTACCGCGGCCGGTGTGCGGTTGGAGATGGAATTGGAATTGGCCTGGCTCTTACCCGTTCCATTTTTGAATTGCAGAACGGAACCATAACCGCCTGTAATTTGCAAAATGGCGGTGCTTGTTTTGAAATAAGGATATACAGTCACTGAGATGTCACTTTACTTTGTTATACTGTACGTAAAACCATTCAGTAGAGAGGAGAAAGTGACATGGAAATACTAAAATGTGAAAATGTCCGAAAGGTATATGGCTCTGGAAACAATCAAGTTGTGGCATTGGATCACATTGACCTGTCCGTACAAAAAGGGGAATTTGTAGCAATCGTAGGGGCATCCGGTTCAGGAAAATCCACCTTGTTGCACATTTTGGGAAGTGTGGATAAGCCAACAGAAGGGAAAGTCCTTATCGAGGGAACAGAATTATCTGCCATGAACCGAACACAGGCAGCCATTTTCCGGCGTAGAAAGGTCGGGCTGGTTTATCAGTTTTATAATCTTATCCCCACCCTTACCGTCCGAAAAAATATTCTCATGCCGCTCCTGTTAGACAAGCGCAAACCCAATAAAGAATACTTTGAGCAGATTGTACATTCGCTGGGAATCGAAGATAAACTGGAAGCACTGCCCAGCCAACTATCCGGCGGGCAGCAGCAGCGTGTTGCCATCGCTCGTTCTTTGATTTATCGTCCGGCGCTCTTGCTTGCTGATGAACCGACCGGCAACCTGGATCGGAAAAACGGAGATGAAATCATTGACTTGCTGAAATTATCTAACCGTAACCTAGAACAGACGATTCTTTTGATTACCCATGATGAAAAGATTGCACTGGAGGCGGATCGTATTATCACCATAGAGGATGGGAAGATCATCAGCGATCAGAAACGGAGGTAAGGATATGTGGAAAGACTATTCGATAGGATTCATCAAAAAGAATCGGGCTTCCAGCGTATCCGTTCTGGTGGCGGCGTTTATTTCTGCTCTGTTTCTCTCTTTATTGTGCGGTTTGTTTTATAATTTCTGGAATTATGAAATAGAATCCGTTGTTTTAGAAGAAGGAAACTGGCAGGGACGCATCAGCGGGGCGCTCGAAGAAGATGAATTGTCCGAAATTGAAAATTTCGCCAATGTAAAAACGGCGGCAATCAATGAGGATTTATCAGACGAACAAACTCTTGTAGTCGATATTTGCTTTGATGACATGAGGGCTGTGTATCAGGATATGCCTCTTATCGCCCAGCAGTTAGGCGTTCCTGAAACTTCCGTATCGTATCATGAATCGCTGTTGTCAAGTTATTTTATCAACGATCCACAGAACAGCAATCCTCCCTTATTGATGGCTTTTTATCTCTTTGTACTCCTACTTGTATCGGTGTCTTTGATTTTAATCATTCATAACTCGTTTGCTGTATCGATGAATGCCCGTGTACATCAGTTTGGCATCTTTTCCAGCATTGGGGCGACACCGGGGCAAATTCGTACCTGTCTTTTACAGGAAGCGGCGATGCTTTGTGTACTTCCTATATTGCTCGGAAGTTTTGTCGGAATCGCTTTGACCTTCGGAGCCATCCAGGCAGTCAATATTCTCGCCGATGGTATTGTCGGCAGACATGAAGCTGCCTTTGCCTATCATCCGCTGGTGTTTGCAGTCACGATTCTGACCTCGTTTTTGACGGTACTGATTTCTGCCTGGCTGCCAGCCAGGAAATTGAGCAAGATGACCCCACTGGAAGCCATAAAAAACACAGGAGAATTACAGCTAAAACGGAGAAAAAAATCCCGTATTCTTGCGCTTTTATTTGGAACCGAAGGGGAACTTGCCGGGAATGCGCTGAAAGCACAGAAGAAATCTCTGCGAACCGCCACGTTGTCGTTGACTCTTTCTTTTTTGGGCTTTGCCCTCATGCTGAGTTTTTTTACTCTCTCTGGAATCAGTACAAACCATACCTATTTTGAACGATACCAGGATGCCTGGGATGTGATGGCAACACTTGAGAACACAAAGATCGAGGACTTCTCTCATACGGATGAAATCCATGCTTTGCCTGATACAGACAGTGTGATTTATCAAAAGGCAATCGCCGTTTGTTCTATTGGTACGGACGCTGTCAGCGAAGAAGTAAAAAGTCTGGGTGGTCTTGAAACAATCGCCGGAAGTGACGTCAGTATGATGGATGGGATTTATACCATTCAGGCTCCTATTGTAATCATGGATGACAGCAGCTTTGCCACGTATTGTGAGCAGATCGGCGTTTCCTCAGCGGAAAATGGGAGCGTTGTTTTGAATCGCATTTGGGACAATATAAACAGCAATTTCAGATACAAAGAATACATTCCGTTTTTGTCAGAGAATCAGGACACGATGACTTTGCAAAACCTGGAAGATGCGACTGCGATTGTGGAGCTCCCGGTTTTGGGCTTTACACAGGAGCCGCCGGTTTTGCGAGAAGAATATGATAACTATGCTTTAGTCCAATTTGTGTCCCTTTCCACCTGGAAACAAATCGGAGAGACGATTGGAAATGCTGAACCAGACACCTATATCCGCATTCTTTCAGAAAAAGAAAGAACCCTGCCAGAACTGAGCATGATTGAAACAGAGTTGACGAATGTGCTGGGGCATGACATTTCTTTCGAGGTAGAAAACCGGATACAGGAAAAGATAGACAATGATGCCATGCTAAACGGATACAAACTGATAATTGGGGCATTGTGTGTGCTGCTGGCCTTCATCGGAATCGCTAATGTATTTTCCAACACGTTGGGATTTATCCGGCAAAGGAAAAGAGAATTTGCGAGATATATGTCCATTGGCATGACGCCAGAAGGTATGCGAAAAATGTTTTGGATCGAGGCCCTCGTTATAGCGGGTCGCCCTGTTCTGATCACGTTGCCGATTACGGTTGTGTTTGTGTGGTTGATGATAACGGCAAGTTACCTGAATCCAATGGAATTTTTAGCAATGGCTCCCATTGTTCCTATCCTGCTTTTTATCGTGGCACTTTTTGGCTTTGTCGCACTGGCATATTACCTTGGTGGCAAGAAAATCTTAAAATGTGATCTGGTAGAAGCACTGCGAACGGATTATATGGGATAATACTATCGTTCAGACAAATCGCTTTATCCACAATAAAAGCCCCATCCCTCAATGGTTGAGAGATGGGGCAAACTATTTACGCTGCAATCTCCGGGATTTCCCCGACAAAGTTATACATAATTCTAACTTTCTGTACCTTCTGTCCGTCCACCTTCTTAACCTCGCCAATCAGGATTTTGCTGATAAACCGGTTCAGTACGGACTCGTCCAGTTCCTCAATGGTGGTATAGCACCGGATTTCCTTGATAAAGGTTCGGTCATGGCTTTTCTGTGCGCCCGCCCGGCTCTGCCTCATGGATAGGTCGTGCAGGCGTTTCTGGCTGGTTTTCTGCTCCTGTTCCAGCGCCGCCATCAGCTTCAAAAATCGCTGTTCGGTCAGGAGGCCTTTGTCCTTATCGGTGTGCAGGCTTAAAAACATCCCGTCAAATTCCTGATTCCGGGCTTCCAGCCATTTCCGTTCTTTCGCAGTTTGTGAAGAGTCCACCAGATACCGGCGCTCCATCTGGTGATTATGTGACAACTCGTTCAGATGGAACAATTTCGATATCTGCTATGAATAGTTATATGGACGATCAGATTCCATTGATTATTGCGATTGGCAGATATTCCGGAGAAGTAAGGAAATCAGGACTTACTAATGTTGTTTATGCTGTAGATTAAACAGTATCTTTATTTGCTCCATTATTTTCCTCATAGCCGAGAAAATTATTGGTAGACAGAGCTGCATCTAGATATTCATTTCCCACGGCAGGCCGCGCCCCTTTCTGAAAGTAAAATCGGTAGGGTGAGCCTATTTTAAGTCGGGCCGATTTGCTGAGAAGCAGTGTGATCTCTGTGCCATGGCTGTCTATCAAATGCACTTTGCGGTAACGGCGGAGCATGGGTGTACTGATACCGGCGCAGATGCCTTCCACCACCTCGTAGTTCTTATGTGTGGCAGTCGCCCAGATCCCTCGACAGGATATAAGACAGGCGCAGAGTACGATAATCCCCAATGACAGCAGGATATGATCTTTTGTCGCCACGCAGATGATGGCGCTGATTCCCGCACTGGCGATTCCGGCCAGCAGGGTAAGCAGAAACTTTCGTTGCAATACGGTGGGAAAAAGAATCCATTGTTCCATCATGCTCAGACCCTCTCAAAGATAATCTGCTGCCGCAGATACAGATTGGCAACGGCTAATGTCACCGGTTTGCTGCTCTGGCTGACTTTGACCATGCTGGCAATGTTGTCACTGGTGGTTGTTTCATCTCCGTAGAGGGAATCCAAAAGCGCACATTCATTGGGGAGGCGGGAAATATTTTTATCTATGCACTTGATGATCTCTGCAGTGGAGAGCAGGGCTTGTCCGGCAAGGCGCATGACCAGAGCTTCGTATTTGGTGCGTTTATCTTTCTGGAACAGTTTCCGCGTAGCGGATACCGGAACATGTGCCAGCAGCGTCAGCTTGACAAAAGAGGCGAGCCGGAGGAAGAACGGTCCGCTGGTTGGGATAATGCTGAGCGAACCAAGCAGGTCATACAAAGCATCGTATTCTGTTTCACCACTGCCGGATACCAGAAGACCGCGGGTAAGCAGTCGGTTTGTACAGTCTTCCCAAGAACGCTCGGTACAGTAACCGGATGCGGTGGCTAGCTTTTCGTATTCTTGTGCGATGTCATCCCAGCGCAGGATTCTCCAGTTGAGCATGCTCCAAATCACCATTTCCTGCATATCGGCCATGTACTCCTGACCGCCTAACAGGATGATTGGACAACTGCGGTTGCAGCCGTTTGTCCTTCGTTCAAACCGGCCGACCGCAGTGTATAGGGTTTTGATTGCCATATTTCGATACCTCCTTCTTATACATATCCCTTACTGTTGCTGATGCTGATTTTCAACAGATCAAAGCAGGCAGGTTAAAAAGTCAGGGTCATTGCGAAGTTTTTCCAGGGAGCGGGAGATCCAGGCGCCCACATGGGAAGGAGGGACTTGATAGAGGGCGGCGATGTCTGTAATGCGCATTCCCTGAACCTTCAGCGCCAGTGCTTCGATGCCAAGTCTGGCAACGCCCTGATAGTTCTGTTTGCTGGCTTCCAGCAGATCAAGGGTCTCCAGACGAGAAAGGTGGGAGTCAAAATGGTCATCCGGCTGGTCTACCTGCTCTCCATCTGCGGCCAGCTCGCCCTGTTCTCCGATGATCAGTCGACTGATGTGCCGCCCCTGACTACAGATTTTTCGGCAGTAGGAGAGGAGTCCATTTTTCACAACCTTTTTGGCGTAGGTTGAAAACTGCGCCTGTCCGGCATTGTAGGTAAAAGCGGCCTTGCAGAGCCACAGGCATCCTTCCTGAAACAGATCTCCATACTCCAGACCACAGATGCCGGGATTTACATGGATGTTGTTGACAATGACCCAGTGAACGATGGATAGGTTTTTTTCTACCAGTGTCTGCTGGTCTTTGGTAAGCTTAAAGTTTTGCTTCATCAGGCTTCACCTCCGTTCAGGCAGCACGCCCGGATGTGTACGCCGGAGCCTGCTGACAGAGGGAAATGACTTGCTCGCACATATATTCGGAAAACTGGCCGATGTGGGTCTGGTGTGCATCCAGCCCCAGTTTGGCTTGCAGCCAGATATAGACCTCCCATTTTTCCATATGGCAGTCCTGCTGCAGTTTTTTTAGGGCACGATGGGCCAGAATGCGTTTGTGGCGCAGATCGCCATTCGCCAGTGTCCCCATGGGGAGCAATGTGCGCTCATGAGCACTGACATAGGCATTGCAGGCCGGCCATCTGTCGCAGACATACAGAAATTTTCCTCTGGTCTGTGGAGTAGATCCATACACAAGGCTTGCAGGCCGAAGAGAAGCGTGAGCATGACAATAAGGACATTTGATTTGCTTTTGTTTCAATAAAATCACCTCCATTACGCGCCGATGACGGCGGCATTGCGTCTTAACAGGCAGAATCATCCGAAGTAGGTATCCCGGTCTGGGCATAGCTGTAAAAACGGACATACATGGTCCGAAGAGGTATGCCATTCCAGAAACTTGGTATAAGCAGTCCGGAACGAGCGGCACTCCAGAATTGCAGAGCATTCTTCGGGGTCCACTGCTTCTCCACTCAGCTTCCGCACTGTCTGGACGGACAGAAAGATCGGCTGACAGCTTGCGTCTGCTGCCATCAGGAACCCCTCACAGGATGCCTGCCGGATCATTGGACAAAGTGAACCGCTGCAGCGGATGAACAGGGCGTTGCGCCAGTTACCCCGGACTGCTTGCAGAAAGGAATAGAACTGACACGGTTTTTGATTCATGCTTTCACCTCCGTTATTCGTTATCTGCAAATAAAAAAGGGGGCCAGCTGCAGAAGTTCTGCAAACTGGCCCCTGATTTGGTGCTTAGGAGAACAGACTTTCAATCTCCTCAGTGATGCGGGGGATGACCGTATCGTTGAAGATGAGGGTCAGAGCCGCCAGGAGCAGCGCACCCAAAACTACGGCGATAATGATCTTGACGGCGTCCGAAATGTAAAAATCGCCGCGCTGATTGGACAATGCCATACGGCCGCGGTTGAGCAGATAGTTGGCTTTGGTATAGATACGGGTCGTGAATTTTCTCATGGGTAACCTCCTGTTATATGTTTGATTGATGGTTGAGTGGATGGGTATATCAAGTCCACCGCCTGTTAAGCGCGGCGGATAGGCTTGATCAGGTTGTTTTTGTTGGAACGGGGCCGGTTCGGATATGCTTTAGGTCGCTGGAACAGCAAGCAGCGGAAGCGGCGCTTTTTGGTGCCGGTATCATTCGGCGGATAAAATTTCTTTTTGGGCATAGGCATTCTCCTGTAAAAAATGGAGCCGGGCTGATGAAGCAGCTCGGCTCAGTTCAGATGAAAAGAAATGATGTGCCTACCGCTATGGAAAATCGCTTGGGTACAAATGCTCACCTCCCTATGTATCTGTCTTCCATATGAGGAGCAGGTATGAAAACGCCCGGAAGTACCATGGCAGATACCAATTAGCCAAAGAACGCCCCGAGCGAACTCATAACCTCGGTACAGAGCACCACCAGGTAGATGATCATAATGCAAATCAGCATCATCATAGAGTAACGCTGGATTTTTTTGGGACGTTTGGCAGCTTCCTTTTTCAGATTGTTCTGCTCGATCTGACGCATATCGAAGGTAATCATTTTGAAGTACATCCGCTGGTCATCGCCGCGCAGGACACCAATCAGACCACGGATCACATCGGACAGCATGGGGCTGCCAATGCGGGTTTCAAATCGAATGAGGGCATTTTCATAATTGCCGGTCTTCATATCAGCAATGGTCTGATCCAGTTCAGCGCCGAAGTCTTTCCCAGCCACACGGCGGTAGGAAGTCAGAATTTTAAGTACATCCCTGTCATTTTCAAGGCTCTGGCCAACAGTCAAAGCAAACCGGGGAATCTCGCCCTCAATCAGTTTGCGGCGCTTTTTAACAAAATCAAAGGCGGCATAGTAGGTTGAAAACCACAGTGCCACCGCAAGGCCAATCAAAATAGGTACCAGCAGCGGAATAAGAAATGCCATGGGGATGGCACACAGGCCGACTGCCCCTGCAGTTACCCAGGCTCTGGCCGTATAGACCTCTGGGGTAAGCTGCAGACCTGCAATGTCCAGAGCACGTTGTACCTTATTGCGCTTGAGCCGGTCCAGCCGTAAATAAGGGGCGATCCAACCGGCGATTTTTGTCACATAGACATCAAGCAGCTTTTCGTTTTTGGTGCCCTGCTGTTTGCGGGAGAGCATCATCATTTGTGAGGTCTTCTTGGTCGGGATGTCCACAAAGGCGCAGGTCAGGTTGTAAACGGCAAAACCGAAGAAGATGATGGCGATGAGCGCCAGAAAGGTCATACGCTGTCACCTCCATATTCGATGGGCTTGCTCAGTTTCATGATCTGGGTCAGCGCAAACAGGATGATGGCTGCGCAGATCGCCAGTGCAATTTTGCCCGGTGTGGTGAAGATAAGGGTGTGGAACCAATCCTCATTCAAGAAATAGAGCAGCGGCACATTGGCGATAACCAGAAATATCATGGTGATGGCTTCACGCCGCGGCCCTTGCATCATTGCCTCAAGTTCCGACTGCACCACACGCACATCGGAGAATTTCTGGTTGATGGTAGGAAGGGTATTCTTCATACTGCGGTCGGACTGGCACTGGATGAGGGTGCCGCACCATTCATGGAAGACCCGGTTGGGAATCTTCATCTTCAGGCTGTTGATAGCACTGGTGATGTTGGCGTTGATCAATTCCGCTTCATAAACGAAGGCTTCAAAGTTGGCTTTTACCGGCTCATTGATATAGGGCAGGTTTTCCTTGACAGAACGGATCAGATCCTCGGTGCGCAGGTAGGAAGTCGTGATGATGGAAATAGCGGTTTCCAGTTCTTCATTCAGGTGCTTTTTATAGCTGGCGGCAGTGCTGCGCAGATACCAGATCGGTATAAGAGAAAAACCGATACCCAGAATGGGCACCATGTACACATTCCCAATCAAAAGAGCCAGCACAGCCCCCACAGCGAACAGAATCAGGGACAGTCGTTTTATTGCCTCATAGCGGTCCGCCCGTCCGGTACCCTTCAAGATCTGTTTCAGTTCGTAATCCTGATTAAAAAAGCCCTTGGCTGGTGTGCCCAGAAGAACATTCAGTTCATCCGACAAGGTGGCGGATTTTCGCTGGGAGCGGAAGAGGGCGTCAATAAAATCACCCGGCTTCACACCAAACAGAGCCAAAAGCCCAGCACTGAGCAGGATAAAACAGATAAGATAGATCCATTGCAATTAACTCACCTCCTTTGGCGGCTGCATGAATTCTTCCAATTCCTTGTTGGAAATGCCATTGTCCAGCAGCCTTTTCTTCAAGGAATCGGAGATCAAGCCAATTTTTTTATGGTGCCCTACCACACGGGTTTCACCACGGTCATCAGTTACATTGTCCTCCACTTCATATTTGTATAGGGAATGGGCGATCAGCCGCCCGTCTTGGTAGTCCTCGCCCTCGATGATCTCCATGATCTTACGGGAACGGTCCTCCAGCTGCTTGGTAAAGACGATGATGGGATACGCCTCTACCATGATCTGCATGAGGATGGAGTCATCCATGTTGTACTTGCGTTTGGCAAGGGTCATCATCCTGCGGTAAGTACTGTTGCAGGAATTGGAGTGGATGGTGGTACATACGGTATGGCCGGTGCGGGAACTTTCGGCTGCGGACAAGCTTTCTGCTGCTGACCGCATTTCACCCACGCCGATGACATCCGGGTGCTTACGCAGCACCCGCTCCAGAAGAAAATCCTGATTGATGTTCAACGCAGGGTTCTCGCTGGGGCGGGTCAGCAGATGTACTACGGAATTAAGGATATTGCCCTGCGCATCCCGCTTGATCAGATCAAATTCGCGGCTGCCTTCTTCAATGGTAATAAGGCGCCGGTTATTGGGCACATTGGACAGCAGCCAGGCCATGATCGTGGTTTTGCCGGAGCCGGTGGAGCCGGCAATGCAGACGGACACCCCATATCGGATACAGGCAGTCAGAAAGTGAAGCATTTCAGCGGTGGCACTTCCGGAGTTCAGCAGTTTTTCTTCACTGACGGTCTGCTGATTGACAATACGGATGGAGGCATTGACGCCTACATCTGCATCCACAATGGGAGTTTTGTCCACCGAAATACGGATGTTCTTGTCCAGAAATCCCACAATGCTGGGCATAGTATCATCAATGACCATGCCGCAGGCGTTGAGCATTCGGCGGATCACATCGATGGCGTGCTGGGGCGAACTGAATTTATCAGGGATCTTGATACTGCGCCCACTGGATTCGATTACTTCAATGTCGTTGTAGGCGTTGATGTTGACCTCCTCAACACCGGGCTTATAGATCCATTTCTTCAAAAAGGAGTAGCCGGCCATGTCTTCATAGAGCTTGGAACACAGTTCTTTTGTAGAGAGCCCGTCAAGGGCATATTTGCGTTTGACAATGTAGTGTTCCATCAGTTCTTTCAGCAGGCTTGTGGCACGCTCTGCATTGCCTTCCCCAGCTTCGGCAATGGTGGAGGCATGGTTTTCGGCAAAATACCGCTGTACATCCTCCAGTACCTGGTCATAGGTCAGCTCCTGATTGGCGGCCGGTGTGAAGAATATATCATTCAAATTACTCATCGGCATCCTCCTCACATTCATACGCCGCATCCTCCTCTGACTGCTCGGCCAGTTCCATTTGCTCCAGGATTTCCAGTACCTTGTTCAGTGAAGCAGTGTATTTGGGGTTACAGTAGGTGATAGCCTTGAACATACCGCCTTCGGTAGCACAGCGGTCGATCTCCTTACTGTAGGGAAGCAGGCCGTCAAACCCGCCAATGATATAGCCCATTTCATCCAAGGCGTGGAAGGGACGGGCCAGACCGGCGAATGTCATATGCTCAGAAAACCGGAAGCGCTCGTCCACAAGCAGAGGTTGATGGGCTTTCAGGTAGTTGATGCCCTTTAGGTCCGGGGTGAGGATACGGATGACCACATCGCCGGCTTCAATAGCGGCGGGAGTGAACACATTGGTCATGCTGGTGCTGCAGTCCAGAATGACGAAATCTACCAGTTTGGCGGCAGCATGAATGAGCTGCAGCACCATGGTATATTTGACCTCTGGGTAGCTCAGCGGGTTTTCTCCTGCCGCATAGCCCATCATCCCAATGAAGGGATAGTTTTTCAGCACTGTCACATGACTGGCAACCAGAGATGTATCGATCTCCACACTGCTCAAAACCTGGCCGATAGAGGTATTGGTCTGGATGATCTGCTCCGGCAGCCAGACCGGCAGCATAGGGACATTCATGTCGGCATTGATAATGATGGCTTTCCGCTTGTCCCGGGTCAGGGCTTTGGCCAGAATACAGCAGAACATGGATTTGCCGCTGCCGGGGCTTCCCCAGACGGTGATAACTTTACCCATAACGAAGATCCTCCTTCCTTGATTTGATTATTCTGCCGAGGGTGCAGTTTCATTAGTAGATTGTGCAGACTCTGCAGTTTCCGTTTCCTGGGGTTCACTTTCAACATCAGAATTTTTCGCATCTGCAGCTTCTTCCTCAATCAAAGTTTCGGGGAAGTAGATTTCCTGAAGAGTCTTATCCTGCTCGGCAAGCAGCTCATCTGCCAGTTTGTCATTGTTGCGGGAGATAAGGGCCACATGAGCTACGCCGTCATTTTCAAGACCGGTAATGATCTTCGCCTGTTCAGGGCTTGCCAGCACAGTGATGGTGGCTGACTGCTGCTTTTCTTCATCCTCCGTGGGCTCCTTGGCATTATCCACATTGATGCCGTCTGAGTCGGTGACGGACAATACTTTGACAAAACGCAGTTCCGGTACTTCGGCGGCCGTATCAAGAAAGTGGTAAATACGGATGATGTCACCGGGCTGAAGCTTGTCAGAGAGGCCGGAAGCAAGTGTTTTAACGGTCAGCGAGATAGCAACCTTACCGGAAGGGATGCTGTTGAGCGCCACATCGGACGAAACCGGTACAGAGCTGATCTTGCTGGTAAGGATATAGTCACCCACAGCCAAGTCGGCGGTAGCGTAAAGACCATTTACATCGGAGAGCTGATGGGCGATGTTGGAGGGGAGGTTATAGCCGCCTACCTCAACCACCTCGGCATTTTCTGACGAGATTTGCTCGCCTTTCAATACCGGCTGGGTGATACGGACGATTTCCTCTTTTCCATTGGTCTGACGGGCGATGGTTGGAAGTGCCACAAAGGCGATAACTGCCGCCAACAGCAGGGAGAGGATACCGAAGATGAATCGGTTATTCAGTTTCATAAGCGTTGTCTCCTATCTTAAAAATAGTTGGGCCAGGGTCGCTGTACAGCAGCCACAGGCGAGAAATGGCAGGAACGGGATAGCAAGGGGCTGCCCAGTTCGATAAAGCCGCCTGAGAAGAAAGATCACAGGCATTGCGGTAACAGCGGCAGTCAGAAAGACCAGCGCCATGCCGGAAGGGCCATAGACCAGCCCTAATATCCCGCAGAACTTGATATCCCCGCCGCCCAGACCAGTGCCGTTTGTTGCCAGTGCAGCTGCCAATGGAATACAAAAGCCGAGCAGGGCGCCTACCAGGGCATGGGTGGCGACCGGCCAGAGAAAGAGCGGCGGGAGCCCGTGATTTAACAGGAAATATCCTTGCAGGACCGGCGCCAGGGCAGCTAAGGGGATAAAAAAGACGAGTGCCCGGTCAGGCACCCGTCTGTAAAGCACATCGTAGACAGCAAAGCCGGCCACCACAAAAAATATGGTAAGCAGGTAAGCTGTCCAGAGGCTATTCTCGATTGGTATACCAGTCATCATAAAGGCTCCCTTGGATTGAAACATAGTCATTTAGGTTGATGGATAACATGCCGTCAGGAGTCCAGGTATCCCACACCTGTGTATAGATGGTGTAGTCGGTGGCATCGGGGAACCACAGCGGTGTGAAATGCACTGTCCGGTCATAGGTGGAAAACTCGTTGGGCTTGAAGATGAATTTTGCACTTTGGCCGCCGGAACGCTGCAGAAGCCGCAGATAGGTCTGATACTGGAACTCAGGAAATACGGAAAAAGCAGTTTGGGGATAAGTAATGTGGCTGGTCGGGGCATCTGTGGACAGCGTTGCCCGCACTTCGGTTTTAACGCCGTACCCGCTTTTCATTGTCTTGCCGGATGCTGTGGGTACAATATCGTCTGGCATTAGAGACATCTCGCCGCTGATGGAAGCGGAGTAGCCCGTATATTCGTATTCCCAATACCCTTCATCAACCCAGTGCCCGCCATCTTCACCGTGGTCGCACCATACCCATACAGGCACCCAGTAGCAGCTCCAGACGCCCCAGTTGGCAGTGAGCTTCTGCGTTTCATTGGGCAGGGGCGGCACAGAGTAGCCGGGATTGGTGTCGGTTGCCACAGGGTCAGGCGGAATGTGCTCATTCAGATCCACGATCTTTGCAACAAAGGTATCCTGAGCGGTATAGGCGCCGCTGACAGATACCGTAATGGTCACGGTCTGCGGGGTGGAGGGGGTATGCCATTTGACCCAGACTACCTGACTGTCACCGGCTGGGATCACTATATCATTGACTCGGTAGGTGGTGCCGAGGATATGGAAGGTAACCGATGCCGGATTATCCGGCGTCAGATCCTGATCTGTCCGCAGTGTGACGGCGGTAATCACATCCGTATCTACTCGGTATTCTACATCAGGGGCCTGAATTTCTCCTTCCGGCGGAGCTTCATCAAACCAGACAATACCAACGCCGAGGGTGCTGATGATGTCGGAATTGTTCTGCTTTCCAGTGGTGCTGCCTGTCCAGGCGGAGATGCCAAGGTCGCTGAATTCCAGGAACATTGACAGCGGCAGATTTTTATGGGTAAGTGAGGTCATGGTTTTTCGCAGATTGCCGCCGGACATCTGATCATACAGGCCGGCTTCAGTAGCTGTCATACAGTAATACTGGCCGTTGTGCGTGAAATAGGCAATGGGCTCGATCAGCAGCTTGTACTCGCCGGCAATCATCCGCTCATAATCGACTCCGGCTGCCTGAGCGACCATCATGCACGCATATTCAGAACAGAAATACCGTTTGATGGCTTCGATGTTGCTCTGCCCCTTGCTGCTGACGATTGTGGGCATAGATTGTGCAGGTCTGATGCAGGAATAGGCAACGCCGGACTGAAGGGAGAGGCCGGCGCCGCCCAGGTATTGCAGTTTGTTGACTTTGCCAAAGTGGAGAAGACTGGTCTTCTGCGTCCGGTTTGAAAAGTCCAGTGGAGAAGATACGGCAGTTCCGCTGGATGCGTCAACAACAGTAATGCGGACACCATCATTGCCTGAATTCCAGAAGTTGCTGCTTGTGCCGTGACCCATGCTGCCACCGCCGCCATCTATGTTTCCGTTTCCGCCCGTTGCAAAGGCAGAGGAGGGGAATAGACAGAAAACAAAGGCAAAGCAGCATAGGAAGGCGAGAAGTCGTTTCAAATACATCACGCTCCATTCCTTTTGAAAATAAGAAGGCCGCCACAATCCTGTGACGGCCAAGTAGTGCCATATTCAGTTGTAGTAAATCAGCCCATATTGCCGACCTGTTTGTTCAGATCTCCATCGCTGTCACCGGTGGACTGCTGTACATTGCCGGGAACAACCCAGCCAAACACCGGATCATATACAGCTCCATTTCCGTTGCTGGAGCCTGGAACCGGCTCATTGCTGGGCGGCGCTTGCTCGGCGGGCGGGGCAGTAACCTCCGGAACTGACGGGTCGGGATTGACGGTATGCTCCTGACCAGGATCTTTGATTTCGGTCTTACCTTCCGGCACCGGAGGAGGCGTTTCTTCAAACTTTTCAGTATCGGTGAAGTCGATCACAACCTCATCCTCCGTTTGGGAGGTTACTTTGGGATATTCTTCTTCGGCATCTGTGGACTGGCCGGGAGCATAAGCATCTGCTCCATTATCACCATCTGTCTGTGTGCCACCATCTGACCAATCGCCGGTGACGCTGCTGGGTGGGGATTCATCCGGTCTAAAATCTCCGGTACGGTCGCGGCTTACGAACCAGCAGACACCCAGAATAGTGACGCAGAGGAGAGCCAGCGAGGAAACAATAAAGCCTTTGGATTGGAAAAACTTCTTCATATTTTACATACACTCCTTTTTTGCTGTTATATAAAGCCTATACGGTAGAATGTGCTGGGCTTTCAACAGTATTGTTAGAATTTTGTGTTGTGGTAGCCTGTCAGCTCTACCCGTTGGGTGATAGCCGGATAACTGTGGCCGAACATCCGCACATAAAACTCCACGTCACAGTAAAAGATGTACTCAACCCGTCCATCTTCTACATTGAACTCCAGGCTGATGTCGGAAACCTTGTAATCCTCCGTTGAAAGCGGAATCTTGGAGTCCAGGCCGCCTGCCACTGTAGCCTCCAGCATGTCGGTATAGTCACTGCTGGAGTAAAGGGTATTTAGGTACTCTTCAAAGTTAGTTTCACGCTGGGAACGGTAGGTATCTGCATAAATCGTGCCGCTAAGGTTATTTAACTCCATTTTAGCGCCGTTGCGGATGTTGATACAGGTGATCCGTATGGAAGCGTACAGGAGCAGGAAGGAAATCAGCATCACGATGCCTACCACAAAAAAGCAGGCGAAAAAGGTGATCTCGCCCCGTTCGTTTCGCAGCGGCTGTTTCAGTCGCAGGAATATGCGTTTCATAGGTCACCTCACTTCCAGTAGTGCTCACTGACGCCGCTGCCGCGGGCAACCACTGTAATGTTTACCAGGTCAAAATTCCAGAACCCGCCCAGTTTAGCATCTCCCTCGATAGTAATGAAGAAGGGGGTGCCCAACTGGATGGCATTTGTCATACCGGATGGCCTGGGTGATGTATAGGTAGCGTCAATGGAGTAGGAAATATTTTCGGCTCCCTCGATCTGAGAACTCAAAAATTCAAACAGTTCATCGGTCTCACTGTTGACGCCGCCGGAAAGCTGGATCTGTTTGACCATCTGATCGGCGGCATGGTCAAGTTCCTGCTTGGTGGAAATGATGCTGAACAGGTCAATAATGAAGGCCAGCAGCAGGACAGCGATGAAGATAAAGACCACCGTACTGAAATAGTTGGCCTCGCCCCGCTCGTTGTTCAGCACCCTCCGGGCTTTTTGAAAGAGAATAGAAACCACCACCTTTACTGAAATTGAAAACAGCCACTCCAAACCGGAGCGGCTGCTATGCAAAGTTTTGACTGTACCAAGTATAACAGATATGGATTTACGGCGAAAGGGCAGGACTGTGCCAATGTAGAGACAATTTTGTGCCAATTACAGCCCACCCTTAATAAAAGGAATCGCACCATAACGGCCGATCAAATACCCCTTCTCAATTTTGGTATCTTTGCGGATAGAAAAAGATTGGAGGGAAAACAAATCGGTAGCAGCGGTCAGTTCATCTTTTTCGGTGAACCAGATCTGATCTCTCCTCAGCACATCCAAGTCAAGAAGATTGGTGTTGTGTGATGTGAAAATCAACTGGCCTCCATTTGGATTGAACTCCACGCTGTTAAAAAGCGAGACCAGATGCTTTGTCAGGAGGGGATGCAGATGAGCGTCCAGTTCGTCTACTATAAGGAGTGTTCCTTCATCCAGCACCTTTTTTACCACACCAATCAGTTTGAAATAACTGTTGGTGCCATCGGATTCCTCTGCCATATTCAGTGTGTAGGAAGAAGTATTTCCCTCTGTGTCTTGTACCGTGTGAATGGCCTCAATATTGGTGAAAATATCGCCCTGCTGAGAAGTGGTGGGTTCTAAATCACGCATTTGAAGGGACTGTATACCAAAATCTGCGCCACGCAACATAGAGGCGATCATATGCCGGTAGCCATCGTCTTTGAGCTGTTCTGCTTCAAGTTCATAAGCATCTGCAGCAGAATGTTTCGTGATGATCCGGCAGGAAGCAAACCACTCCAGAACAGGAATTACCTTGGAATAGCTCCAGTTTGATGCAACAGACAGATAGAGCTTGTTAGGTGAAGTACGATTTTTGAGCATGCTTTGTTCATCGACATCAACAGTAAAACGAAAATCGTTTGTGTTTTGCCGCTCAAAAATGATCGCCTGCCTGCCATTGGGATAGTAATATAGGTATTCTTCAATAACAACTTTGTCTGTTACCGAAAAGCCATACGCGTATCGGATGCCATTTGCGGTGAAGATGACCTCAAAGCTGCTGGGGCGGACGGGTGTTTCACGGTCAAACTTGAAAGGCGAACGTTCGATGGCTTTGTGGAGCTGCTGGTTATGCGAAGTCAGCACATAATTTACCATGAACCAGAATGCATGAAGGACATTGGACTTCCCGGAAGCGTTGGCTCCGTAAATTCCGGCAGACTTCAAATACCGTTTGCTTCCATTCACAATCAGATGCTTCGGATGCTCTTTATCCTTACTGGCAAGCAGGGATAATACGACACTGCCTTTGATAGAGAGAAAGTTCTCTGCACGAAACTGAATCAGCATAAAATTGCCTCCTAAATCCTCGATTATATATATTATAACTGTATTTTCGTGAAAAATAAACGCATATAGAAGATAAAATTATGTATTGGGAAGTTTAGAAAGAGACGCATATACTGATAGTATGTGCTAAAGGGGGCAACAGCGACAAAACTAACTGAAAATGAGAAGCTGGTCTTGGAGTATATCTGTTTTTCTTCCTCCCATTGACTGCAACAAGAAAAAGTGTTATTATGAATACATAAAACGAAGGAAAAATGAGTATTATAATAACAAGTGCAACGGAAAGGAGATCTGTATGGAAAAGATAAAGTACCGGGATTTGATCATGCAGTATCTGACTGCTCTGGAGCCAGATCAAACAATTACAACCGAACAAGTCGCAGAGTATGTGGCGGAACGGCTTTTACTTGATACAGCGATGGTAAAAAAGACAGTCAATGTAAATATGGCTCGGCTTGAAAAAGAGGGGCAGATTATGCGCCTAACCAAAGGAATTTACTGCAGGAGAGTAAAAACAGCATTTGGATATTATACTCCAGATAAAGAAACACTTTTTTGTAAGCAGTTACTTCGGAAAGAAAACGAGATAATTGGATATGAAACAGGGTTGTCTGCATTAAATCGTATTGGTCTTGTTTCTCAAATGCCAAAAAGGAGATGCATTGCAACCAACCTGCATACAAAACGAATTCCCGAAGGAATGCAGATTGAGATTCGGAAACCGCCTATTGTAGTTAATTCTGGAAATTTTCGATATCTGCAAATTTTGGATGCAATCAGAGAACTGGATATGGCGCCAGTAGATACTGCAAAGCCGATTGATGTGGTAAGAGCTACTGTTGAGGAATTTACATTGAAAACTGAGATGTTGATTCTGATGGCCAGAAAATATTATGGGCAAAAAACTTTGCTTCGGACCATAGACATTTTGTTGGAGGGTAGTTATGAAACTGCACGAGGATAAATTTGCTTTTTTGAATATTATCAATTTAATCCATGAGGATAGTAGCATTCGGGCTGATATTTTGGAGAAGGACTATTATGTTACGCTACTGTTGAGGGAGTTGGCAGGGAAACAGGTAACATTACCAGCCTATTTTAAAGGTGGAACAGCCCTGTATAAAGCACAGAAAAGTATCCGCCGGTTTTCAGAGGATATTGACTTGACGGTGTGCATCGATAATTGCAGTAACAGCCAGGCTAAGAAACGGCTGGAGATGGCAACAAAGAAATATCAGGCCTTGCCACGCACATCCAGAAAGGATCTCGAAGATGATCGGAAAGGTAGTATCACAACTGTCTATGATTACACTCCACTTGTAGGCATTGACACGGATGATCCGCTCCAACGGTTTGGATATGTCAAAGTAGAAGGTACATCTTTTACTGTTAGCGAGCCTTTTACACCACTTGAAATTGAACCGATACTTTACACCTATGCCACCGAAGAACAGCGAAATATTCTTCGGTCACAATATGATGTTGTCCCTTTTATGATTAACACGATTCGGTTAGAGAGGATTTTTGCCGACAAGATTTTTGCTGCTGAATTCTATTATGAGCGTAAGATGTATTTTGATGTGGCAAAACATCTTTACGATGTCAGTGTCATGTTCGACTTAAAGCAGATTCAGGAAATGATTCAAAATCAGCAGATATTCCTTGAGATGCTGGGATATAAAAGGCTGGAAGAGACCCGAAGAACAGGCAGTGATCTGGCGGAAAAGAAGTTTTCTGATTTTCAGTTGCTCAGAGGGTTTTCTGATAATGAAGCACTTCGTAAGGACTATCAGAATATGCAACGTAACTATGTTTTTGCGGAAGAAGATACACTGTCTTTTGATTTTGTGGTAGAGCAGTGGAAGAAACTCGGAGAGGTATTGCTTGCGCTTGAGTAAGTGCAATATGAAACAAAACTGTGGACAAAAATTAGCCAGGGGAGCAGTGGTTTATCTGCTCCCCTGGCATTGTTTTGCTTACAGGTTCTGACGGATGATCCGAGTGATAATACCTACGGCCACACCCCGCTCCATATCCAGACGGGTGACGGCAAAAGATACATCGTCCTTTTTGCCGGGCATCCGGTAGTCATAGCAGGAGTGGGCTACCGCATTGACGCCATTGGAGAGGCGCACATAGACAACGCCCTTGTGGACATCTGTGACACGGCCGGCATACTTGCCTTGGATACGGCACTTCTGCAGGTTGTCCCTGTCGGTGTTCTCGGAAATACTCTTGATGTCAGCCTTGATGCCCAAGTCCTCCAGACTGTTGCGCCGCACGCTGAGAATACGGACCAGAACCTCATCGCCTACGGAAAAACGCTCATGGGCATCACCGATCCAATCCCAGGCAAGGTCACGGGCAAGGATGGAGGTTTCAACGCCGAAAACTTCCACGCGCACAACCTTTTCAGCCACTGCAATCACACGCGCCTGGACGATGCGGCCCTCATAGACACGGTACATACCGGCAGCATCCGTATCCAGATAGAAAATCTGGCGTTTGCGCAGCATGGCCTCCTTGCGGCTGGCAACTACGCTGCGGGTCTTGGAGTCGATACCACGCACGATGAAGTCAATGTCAGCACCGAGCATGTTGCCAAGGATCTTATTTTGGCGCAGCATAAGGTCGGCGTATTCCTGACCGGAAGGACTGCGGCCCAGATTGATCATCATTTCCTTGATAGGGATAATGACACGGAACCCCTTGTAATCCACAACTGCCACCGTCTTGCGGTTGTCCAGCTGTTCAATGCCGCCCAGCTTGCCGGTGATGATCTTGCGGGTGCGGTAGGCATTATGGATCTCATGCCAGATTACATCATCACGGTCTTCGGCAGTCTCGACATCATCCCGGCTGCGGATGGTAAGGACGGGGGCCTCGCCGCGCTGGGGGCGGGGCTGGCGCTGGGGAGGAGAAGGAGTAGGGGCAGGAGCGGCAGCTTCTTCCACGACAGGAACATCAGGCTCCACAGCAGGTTCCTCCGTATCAAGAATAGAGTCGGCTGTATCCGCCGACTCTGTTGTTTCGGCAGGGACTTCCTCTGTGACAGTTTCTTCAGGAGCAGCAGCTTCTTTCTTCTTTCGGCTGGTACGCTTGGGCTTGGGAGATGCAGGGGGTTCCTGCACAGCGTCGGCGTTATCTTCGTAAACATCAGGCGGCTGCACATCAAAGTCTTCCGGCATATCAGTGGGAGCAGCGCTTTGATCGTCTGTTTCAGCAGGCGTATCTCCGAACATTTCCTCCTCGGTGAGTTCAGGAAGGGGATCTTCAGCCATATATTCGGCAGAGGTGTCCTCCAGGGGCTGATCCATCTGCCCCAGCAGTTCGTTCAAATCCAGACTATTGCCAGTATCAGCAGGAAGGGATTCAGGTTGAGCAGTATCGGCCGGCAGAGTTTCGCCTTCCGACATAACGGTTTCGGTAACAGGAGCCTCCTGTTCCAGAAGTTCTTTTTTCTTGGTTGCCATAGATTAAAACCTCCTATGAATTTGATAGTTTTGTTTAAGACAGGATGGAATCCTTGTCTGTGGTGATAATGCCTTCCGGCGTACCGGCAGATTTGGGGGCCGGAGCCTCTTTGGGTGATTTATCCGTGGGGGATGCCGGTTTGGTGGCTTTGCGCTTTGCCGGCTTCTTTGCTGCAGGAGCCGGTTTCGGCGCGGGCTGCGGTGTTTTGGCGGCTTCTTCTTCCAAGCGGCGCCATTCCGGTACATGGGCAGATGCTTTGCAGGAACGCAGGTACTTGGCTTCCGGGTGTTTGGAGTAATCCATTTTGTCTACCTGCAGAACCTTCTTGCCACGGATGATGATGAGCGCCTGATCCAGCGGGAGCCGCAGGACTTCATCAGGAGTAAGTACAGGGCGTTTTCCAACACCAGAGGTCTCACGAAACTCCGGTGTATAGTTGGAGATACGCCAGGTGCCCAGCTGTTTGGACTTACTGGATACTGCTACGGAGGCAAGCCCTGTCCTGGCAGAAATAAATTCGGCAGTAAGCTGGTCTGTACAGCCTAAAAACAACTGCGCGTCACAGTTTCCAATGATCTCCTGCCACAAATTCTGCGGGTATCGGTTCTGCAATCCTGCGAGATTTTGGAACACACAGGACATGGAGATATTCCGGGAGCGTATTACGCTGAGCCGGCGGGAGAGGTCGGGGATCGTGCCGCACGCTGTCAGTTCTTCCCCAAGGATATGGACAGGCACAGGCAGTTTGCCGCCCTCGCAGTTGTGGTCTGCATATCGCACCAGTTTGATGAAGCAGAAAGATAGAAACAGCGAGGCCAGAAAATCAAAGGTGCTGTCCTGGTCGCTGGTAACGAGGAAGTAGGCACAGGGCTGCTGACCCGGAAGCTCCAGATCGATCTCATTCTTAGCGGTAATTTTTTTGATCAGCTCAGACTGGAATACCTGCAGGCGGCTGCCCAGACCGATAATCACGCCGCTTCGCACTGTGTCGCTGGCCTGCTTGAACAGGCTGTAGGGTGCTTTGGCAGGGTGCGTGGAAGGAAGCGCCTCGAACAATGTGTCAAGTTGGGATTCCCCATTGAGAGTCAGCAGCCGGTAGACTTCGCCAATGTTGCGGTTTTCTTCCGCATAGCCTTGATCCACATACAGTACCAAGGCCTTGAGCAGATTCATCTCACAGGCATCCCAGAAATGGTCGCTCTTGCCGTTGTTCGTGGTGTTCTTGATGATGACATCTACAAAAAGCTGGGCCATTAGTTCCTGTCCCTCAACTTCGGCAAGGCAACACCAGGAATCTGAGTTTTCAGGCGAAACGAGGTTGAATACCTTGACACAATAGCCCCGGCTGCGGAGAAATTCGCTTGACTTCTCGTACAATTCCGATTTGGGATCGCAGATGATCAACGATTCTCCGGCGCCATTTTCACCTCGGACAGTGGCCTGAAGGATACGGTTCATACAAAACGAACGGGTTTTCATGGAACCACTGGCGCCGTAGACTGCCAGATTACTGTTGATTCTGGTATCTTCCGGTATGCAGACTGCTTTGCCATCCAGCATACCCAGTACAACACCCTTGTGTTTGCGCAGATCGGGCACCAGATCCAGTACGCCGGACATTTCTTTGCGGGACATCCAGCCGGAGGTGCCATAAGTGCCTTTGGCGGAGTAGGAGAAATTGCGGTCTTCATCATACTCACCGGCATCACCATATCCCATGCGCATGACCATGATGAGCAGCACTGCTAACAAGCCAATGCAGATCAAAATGCCATACACGCCATAAGGCGGTCTGAGCACAGAGGAAAGGCAGAGAAGGAAGTCGGGCGAAGCGGCCAGCGGTGAAGTACCGTCGCCGGGAATACCGCCGCCCTGTTTCCAGGTTGCATAGTTACCCAAAAGCTGTGCCAGAAAGCCGCCTGCGTATAGAATCGCAAGAATGGCAAAGGGCGCTGCAATCAGGCTTACGATCAGTTTTTTCTTGTTTATGGGAACAACCTCCCCTCGAATTTTGTGAAATCAATGGTCTGGAAGCGCACCCGGGAACCACAGTAGCTGCGAAGTACCTCTGCCTGGAAGTCAAAACAGATCAGTGTGCCTGGGCGCTCGGATAGTTCGAGGGAGGTGTTGAAGCGTGCGATACGGGGCAGATCGCAGAAATAGCCAAACAGGACTGGTGAGCCATCCGGTGAAACACCGTCATGCTCAATAGCCAGTCCGGGCTGCCTCGCAGTAAGACCTTGGAGCAGAATGCGGTCCAGCTCCGCAGTTTTCACAGGGTCGCACAGCAGTGCAAGTATCACCTCCCCCTGATGGTTGTTGGTAAGATAAAGAAAATGCTCATAGCTGCCATCCAGCATGAAGAAATCATGTTTGCGTCCTCCGGTGCTGGTCAAAATCTGGTAAGCCAGATCCATGCTGTTGCCCAGAATCAGTCCATGAACATCCTCATGGCGAAACTGTGGGGCCAGGCGCTGTTGGCAGATTACGCTCCAAATCAATGCCTTGACCCGCATTTCCGATTTGTAGCGCCACTTCATCAGGGCGCTGCTGCTGTTGTAGGTCACGAAGATGCCGGAGGGCGCAAGGAGTATTCCAGTGGAGCGGGAACTGCGGATCTTCGTGGTGTCGATCCCCATTTCTTTCACTTCTCTGGAACTGAAAAAAGCAGGATAGACAATCCTGCCGCCAGCGTAACCATCCGGCGCAAAAATTGCCGGTTTTTCATCCCGATACACACATACACCCGCATTATCCATGGTCACATAGGTTTCTGCCAGGCGGTGTAGCCGGAGTCTTCGGTCAATTTCGCATTTCAAACGGTTGGTGTCGGTATCTCCTGTCAGGTAGCTGGCAAACCTGTCCGGCCGGCTTTCCAGCAGAGTGGCTTTGGCTCGCGGCCCCAGACGGTAGCCGCGCAGTTTATCCCGGTAATAGGTACGCAGCAGCCCGTCTTTTTTCAGTGCAGTGACAACAGACTCCAGATAATATGGACTGCCGGGAAGTCTGTTAAGCTGGTCTGTGGGGAACTCGCCGGAGATGGCAGTCAGAGAGAGAAGCCTGTACGCCATCGTGTCTGGCTGTGGGAATTTCCCAAGTGATCACCTCCTTGTGGTGTGTGGCTTTTACCGAGACTGCAAGGAACTTCGGTAAAAATCCGTGGTGTAACGACAGAAAAAAGCCCCGAAATCCGGGGCTAAATACGATGTTGCGGCAGGTCGGACAAGCAATGGCTGAAAATGCTCAAAAATCCGAGATGGATTTTAGGGTGTTTTCATGCTCAGCAAGCCAGGCGGGAAACCGCTTTTTTTCCATGACACTGATTCTGGTACAGTCCTTTTCGCCCAGCGCAGCGGTGTTGTAGGCATCGCAGAGCAGGCCGGTATCGTCAGCCATGACGAAGGTGGAGAGGACATCCAGAAGCTGCTTTTCTTCCAGATTGTCGTAGTCACGGATACGCCGGGTGGGAAGGCACTGGTCATAAGCCTGCGTAAAGCACACCACACAATCGCTGAAGCGGGGCATGGGATGCTCTTTGGCGTATTGCTCCAATGAGAAGTAGAACGGGTCGAGCAGAAACTCAGTGTTTTGCCTCTGCTTGCGTTTTGGGAGCAGACCAGGCAGGGTGACCTCCAGTACACCGTCCTCATAGACAACCTCAATTCCGTGTACAATACCGGCGGATGTCAGGTAATCGCCTTTGCGGATGGTGGTGCTGGAATATATCAAATGCCGCAGCCTGCAGGCAATTTTCTCTGCCCGCAGGGCGGCATCAGTGGATAAGACTTCATAGTTGTCCGGATAGCGCTGAATATCCGTGGTATCCATCGCGTAAAGAGCATTGCTCAAACGGGATATATCATCAAGAATGCTTCCGATTCGGTGTGAGATGATTTTTCGTTCCAATCAAGTTCCTCCTGTTTTCTTAAAGTAATGCACCTGGCCCGCTGCATCCACGGTGCAGAAACCGGAAATGCCAGGGCAGTCAATGCGGCGAATGTCTTCCGGATTATCGACCAAAATGATGCGGCGTCCACCGCTGCGGTCATCCCGAAGCGCATGGTTGATCAGGGCCTCCTGGCCGGAAGCTGCGTAGACGATTTCGTATAGTTCACCGTTTGCAAAGAAGATAAGCTTGACCGGAAAATCACCGGGAGCATGGTATTCCACCTGCCCGATAAAATCCAAGAGTACCCAGGCAGCCCGTATCAGGGAGTTGTCTGATTTTGCTGCCCAACCAGACGGAAAGTAACCGCCTGTATCAGTTTGAAAAATACGGCCCTGCTTTTGTAGATGGGAGAGCAGGGTCTTGATGATTTCTTCTTTGCCAGGGTGAAAGCAAAGAAGCTGCTGCATATTGAGACCGGGATACATCGTGACGATCCGCAGCAGAGCCGCAGCTTCATTTCCATAGATTTCAGCCCTGGTCTTCATGGGTATCACCTCCAATGGCGTAATATAGGCGTATTCAAGACGCATTAAAATAGGAAGGAAAGCCAGTCAGTGTAAGCCAAAAGATGATCTGGTTGGCAAAACTGGCTTTTAGGCGTAATGCAGACGCAAAGCAGACGCATAGCGGCGTCTGGCAGGAAAGTTGCACATGGGAATCACCTCGCTCTTCAAATTGTTATATCTGCTGTTCGGCAGATGTGGATTGTTCACGGCGTTTTCGCTCTACGATTTCACGCAGCTCGCGGCGGTCGGTAGTAATCAGATCCTTTTCCAGAGGGCTGGCTTTGAATTCCACCATAATATTGTTGTTATTGGTAGAAATCAGACCGTGACCTCTTTCAAAGTGAGTGATCTCCATTGTTTCAGCATCGGACAGGTGCAGGGCTTCCTGTACCCGCTGGGCTTCGTCGTCCTCCAGATTCAGAATGATCTTGGTCTTGGAGTTGTTGATGATGCCCTTACCAAATCTGCCGCCGTCAAGGTCAAAGAAATCGGCAAGATCCTGGCTTGCAAAAATCGAGGCGCCGCCGTAACCGCGTATGGTTTTGGCAATTTCCAAAAGGAAATCGCCAGCCAATCTTACACCAGCAGCACCGGCGCCGGATAGAAGCTGCCAGCACTCATCGATGAAGATGGCTTTTTCTTCTGTACGGTCGGCTTTGGCTCTGTCCCAAACAAAGTCCAGCGCCACAAACATACCTACGGTGAGCAGATCTCCCGTGAGGGAGGAAATATCCAAAACAGTGTACTTGTTGTCGAGCCGAACATTGGTCTGCTTATTGAAGGTGCTGGCGCTGCCGTTTACCAGACGGTTTAGAATGTGGGCCATGCGCATCGTTTCCTTGGAGGTTTTCAAAATTTCGTACAGGTCACCAAGCACCGGCATTTCACGGTACTGGCCGGGCTGTGCAGGGTCTTCCAAAGAGGCGTTATCATGAGTGATGCCTTTTGTGTTATAGGTACGAACAAGGGCTTCGTCCAAAAGCTGTCGTTCTTCGTGAGACATATCGGGGATCAGCAGACTGAAAAATATGTGGAGCTGCTGGATCTTTGCTGCAAGTTCAGATAACTGAATGCCTGGACCGTCCAGAATTTCATTCACCGAGCGGTCTACCCGCCGAATCTCCATAACATTGATGCAGTGGGGACTGGCCGGTGAAATCTGGATAAAGGAGCCGCCCACATTGGAGCAGGCGCGATGGAATTCATGGCCTTTTAGGGGCGCAACAATGAAAATGGGGATATTTTTCCGCCTCATTCGCAGCGCCATCAACTGCATGGTAAAAGTTTTGCCGGCTCCGCTCGTGCCAAGGATCGACATATTGGCGTTCTTATAGACCGCAGAATTGAAGATGTCCACGATAATAAGGGAGCTGTTGTACTTGTTGACGCCCAGCAGGATACCGTTATCATCACACATCTCATAGGAGGTAAAGGGATAACAGCTTGCCGCACCGCCTGTCAGCAGGTTGCGTTTACCGCGCTCATACAGTTTCTTTTCCATTGCCACCAATGGAAGGGCAGATAAAAACGCCTGTTCCTCCCGAAAATGGCAGGTGCAGGCGTTCATGTCTTGTGAGAGCAGGAGCTTTTTCATTTCGCTGACCTTCCATTCCAAGTCTTCCTCGTTGGAGGCAGTAATGGTAATCAGCAGATTCAAGTAGTAGAAGTCCTCGTTGTTGGCAAGGCCCTCTTTGAGAAAGTACCCGCTTCGGATAGCGCCATCAATGTCATCAAAGTCGGTGTTGGTGTCGCTGGCGTCCTTGATTTTGGAACGGTTGATACGCAGCTGCTGTCCGACTTTCTGGATGATGGTTTCTTTGGGCTGACGGGAGAGGAACATATCCATATCGATCCCGTCACCGGCATTGACGATAAGACTGAGCCAGCCGGCTGGAACCTGCGTTTTGTAGCCATCAGAGGGCACCAGCAAATAAGCATAATACAGACCGTCAATGCAGATATGGTGACCATGCGTGAAGTCAATGCTTTTTGGCGCACAGAATTCGGTGGCAGGGATATGGTCGATCTCACTGTCGCGCCCTTTGGCAAGGTACTCAGCCACAACCTCCTGTGCCCGGACGGAGAGCGGCTTTACAGCACTTTCATTTCTGCAGAGCAGGTTATAGAGGACATCTACGGTGAACTCATCCCAGTTTTCCGGAACGATGACCTCGTTACCGCACTGACGGAGGTAGTTGGTAGCAGTATGGACTGCACTTTGCAGGGCATTGATTGCCTCGCCTTCTTCATCAGAGCGCTTGGTGTTGCTCCACGGCTCATATTCAAAAATCAGGAAGAAACGTCGGGTAATTGCCTCACGGGAACCGATCTGCTGAACGAACTGGAGGTAGTCTTCCTGCATGAGCAGACACTGTTCATTGGTCTCCTGTTCCATCTCCTTCCGAACGGTATCCAGATGGCGGTTGATCTCTGCCCGACGTGTCAGTACCTTGATTTGCAGCTTGATGGGGCTGATTTTCAAGTAGGATACAAAGGAATAGATGATGTTCCGCTGTTCCTGGGCGCTGCGCAGCATAAAATTGATGGGTACTACCTCGACGACCTTGACATAGCGGTGGTCCTTCGTGTAGATGATGCCGTTTTCAATTTTGGAAATCGGCAGATAATCTGCTACCGGGTTAAGGCAGGCGGGCTTCGGCTCCTGGGTGCGGATAGGGCGTTTTACTTTGCGCTCCTTGGAGACCTTCTTTTTTTGCTTGGCGGCTTTCTTCTCCTTGGCAGGCTTCTGCTTTTTCACAGGACGGAGTTTTTGGCGGATCTCGTAGCTACGAACTTCATCAAACTCCGCTGGGAAATCCTCTCTGCCGGAGCGCCGTGACCGTCTGGGAGCCTTGTCGGGCTTGTGTACCTTCTTTTTAATATGCTTGCCGCCATGCTCTGCCGCCGGAACCGCATCTTCTGCGCTGTTACCGCCTATAATGCGGCGGTTTCGCAGGTACTTTATGAAAATCAGCAGAAAAGAGGAAAGGCTCTCACCGGAAATTCCGATAAGCGCCACCAATGCTGCTGGCAGTGCGGTCAGGCACAAAGCGATGATACGGGCAGTCAGGCTAAGAGGGAGCAATGAAAAAACCGGCACACCAATGGCAAATGCCAGGATGCCGGCTTCAATCACATTTCGGGCTTTGAACATACCACCGAAGAAGGTGCCTGACTCGATGAAATTCGGTGGTATTATGTAGGTATCTCGGTCGATTTTATGATTCATGATTAACCTCGTTTCCGAAGCCGGGCGGGCACATCAGCCGATAATCCAGAACGGACCGCCAGCTCCAGCGCGCCGGCTGGCCTCATTTAAGATAATGGACAGATCCCAGAGCTGTTCGCTCCGTGTGTAACTGGCAGGGTCAGCCACCATGATCTTGCCGTCTTTTACGCCACGCAGGACAATGAAGTGACCGGATGAGGTAAAGTGGCCTTCAGACATGATTGCTACTACCAGTTTACCATTAGCCAGTGCGTCTGTGATGCGCTGTGGTTCCGCAGTGGTACAGCCGGAAACCGGAAGCCCCCATTCCCCAGCGGCGGCAGGTATCAGTGCATGGTAAGAACCACTGCTTTTACACCAGTAGCCGTTGTTGTAAGACCACTCGGCCATCTCCACAGGGTCAACCATATCGTCTGTCAGAGAGGACACCACGATTGCCATAGCGGTAGGGCCGCAGCCATAACCGCCAATATTGTCCGTGCCATAGGCTTTACCGGCATAGCGTTCATCCAGCTGATTGTAGTAAACAACAGGTGTGATCCCATCGGTGAAAGTAACATCGCCCAGAGAGGTGATGCTGTTTCCGGTCCACGCTTCCAGATTCTGCAGCAGACCATCGCCCAAGAACAGGCTTAGGTTGGAGGCATAATCGGCTGCAAGCTCCTTTTGGTCATCGGTAAGCTGGAATACAACATCAGAAAAATAGGACTCACCGTTGTAACGGACAGTATAGACCATCCATGTTTCTGGCTCTGTTGTTTCTTCCCCAGTCTCCGGATCGGTCACGGTGCTCTCACGAATCTCTTGCTTGCTGGTGTAGGAATATAGATGCTGCTTGTTTTCCCGCAGGGTGGCGGCAAGGTCATTTAGAGAAATGCTTTCAAAATCCTTGTCTTTGGCTGCACAATACTGAGAAATAAACAGGTTGGCGTTATAAATAGGCCCGCCGGAATAAGCATTTTTGACCTCCATATGGTCGGCTCCCGATGCCGCAAAGTCAGCTTCGATCCGGGCAAGTACATCATCCAGTGCCTCGCCCAAGATGCCGTTGAGGGTAAAGGTGATCTCGTTGGCGTTCTCAATAATCGCTGTTTCGCTATTCAAAATCGGAATTTCGGGGTCAGATGGCGAAAAGGCATTGGTCAGTCCGCCGAAAATAAGACCGGGGAGCATGAGAACAAATAATACCGGCAGCATAAGCAGGGCAATGACTGCCACAATGATTTTTCCGATATGCTTCCGACCTGCCCACACTGCGCCTGCAACTGCACCGTAAGGACCGCCTGCGGCAGCGCCTTTGGCAGCGGAGGAAATAGCCTTTCCTGTTTTGATTGCGCCGCGGATGGTATGCGCTGCGGAGGCGCCGGTCTCCACAGCTTCGGAAAAACCGCTTTTTTGATCTTCTGGCATTTATATCTTGTCCTTTCTCCTCGGGGCTGGAGGCAGTTTTTTGACAATGGATTCGTTGAAGGCGATAGAACCGTCAGGAGCCATATAGGGCGATTTGTCAACAGCATCCACAGCGTACTGTTTATACCATGCTGTGCCATCCACGGCATGAATGGTGGTGTACTGGCCTTCCGGGGCAACATATTGGTCTGCGTGGTACATACCAAAGGAGATGCCTTCGGGATGTTCCGCAGTCACTTCTGTGCCGGTGATGCGGCCGCCGCCAATTTCGACATTTTGGAAGGTCGGAACATTTTCAGCTCCGGATTCCAGTGCCGCATATCCCATGTAAGAGTGCAGGGCTTCGGCGGCTTTTTCACCGGAAATGGAACCCATCTGGCTGATACTGCCCGTGGCTACGCTGCCGATTACATTGTTGGCAAAATAGCCGCCCTTACTGACGGAAGAAGCGTACATATGGCCGCCGATCCCTCCGGCTGCAGCATCGCCTAAAAGACTGCCAAGACCGGAAGGCTTGGAGCCGGGAGTTGTGGTGGCTGTTTTGATGGCGCTGTTTGTGACTTTTCGGCTCACCACTCCAGCAAGACCGCCGCTGGCAAACCCTGCTCCAAAGCCGCCGCTGCCTTTACCACCGTTTGTGTTGACATTGGTGGAACTGCTGTTTCTCCCGCCGCCAAAGTGGTGACTGGAAAAGTTCTTGATGCCGCCGATGCCTCTGGCAGCAATCATAGCCTCAGCCAGCATGCTGCCGCCGGTATGTCCTACATTGACGCCAAGACTGGAGAGGAAGGAATCGATTTTCTGGCCGACTTTGAGAAAGCCGATAGCACAGAGAAACCAGATAAACACATTGCCGGAAACGGCTTCTTTTCCCACAGCGTCTACCTGAGCCTGCACATCGCTTTCGGAGATAGCGGCAAAAGCCGGCTGGCAGAGCAGGCAGGAGAGAATTGCGACTGTAAAGGCCGCAAACAAAAATTTTTTGAGTTTCTTCAAGGATAAGACCTCCTTACAACGAAAGCGGGTTCGCAAGGAAGGACCCCACCATGCTTGTGAACAGGCGCAGGCACCAGGCGTTCATGACCAATAGGAAAATTTGACCGCCAAGCATCCGGCACCAGGATTTCCAGATGTTTGCTGTGGTCTGGCTGGCGCCCATAGAAAAAGCCACAGGAGCCGTGTAGACCAGTACACCGAGCAGCACATACCGTTCGGCTGCCTCGAACAGAAGTTTTAGGTAGTTCCAGGCCAGGATGAGAACCAAAATCAAGGTAATCAGCGCCACAGCCCCATTGGCACACACACCGATGATGACCAGCATCACGGAATTGAAGTCTGCAAAGCTTAATGCAGGAAGGTCGGACTCCATGATCCAGTGGTAGGGGGTGCCGCCGATGGTAAGAACAATATTGACGATTTCATCTGAAAAGAGCGTCAGCAGGATAAAAATAACGGAACGGATACTCAGCTTTACCGGGTCTTCTGCTTCCACACCTGCGCCAAGACCGAAGTTTTTGAATAACTGCCAGACCCAGTTGAGCAGGATGATCCCGATTGCCAGAGCCACGAAAACAGAGTACATAGTCTCTGCAGCGGGAAAATAACGCAGAAATACAGCCATATCACAGCCCAGCGCACCCAAAACCGATGTGGTCACCAGATCAAGACCGGCCATTACCTGTTCTGCGATCCATTCCACTATGCCGTCTAAAATGCCCATAAATGCAAGCCTCCTTTCCAGCGAGCAGTCAGACGGTCAATCAGCCTGTCCATTGTCCGCCACTAAAGAGCGGCGTCACATACGCCATGATAAAGCCCAAGCCATTGAGGATAGCCCAGGTGATACAGATTCGTTTGAGCCAGGCGCGGCTTTCATCCACCGTCCGTCCGGAACGGGAGAAGTTCATGAGCAGCAAGGCTACCGAAGCAGTGACGATGGCGGCGATAGTGGAGACGGCAAGGATTTGGGTGTATACATCCTGCATGATCTCTTTGGCCTTGGTCCATACATCTGTTGCCGCATAAGCCGGCTGGCAGAATATCATGGACATTATCACACACAGGAAGGCGCTGTAAGCCACTTTGGGCAGCGAAAGCCTGCGCTTGAACTGGGTATCCGGCTCCTGAAGCTGCGGAGTTTGAGGGGTTTTCGTTTTCTTCAATTTGCGATCCTCCAATTCTGAATGATTTTTTGATGCTCAATAGGGAACAGAAAAACCCACACCTGTCAAAACAAATGTGGGCTTTCAAATGGCCGGGCGGCCATCTGGGCAGCAAAAAAGCACCCTGATGAAAGGTGCCGTTACTGTCCTGTTCGGTTTTGGGTGCAAGTTTGAGCATATTCAGTTTAACACATCGGTATTTACACTGAAAGAGCAGAACCATGCCAATTTTGTTCCCGAATTGTGCCAATTATTTGCCCGATTGTCCGGAAGATGATTTTGGCTCTGGGAAGAACTGCTCCAGCATGTCTAAACTGTCCTTGGAGGTATAGCCCCAAAGAACGGAACTGAGGGCTTCAATGGCTTCCCGGCGTTTGCGGTAGTAAGTTCTGAAACTGATGTCGCGGATATGCGGTCGCAGGGTCTCGATAATTTCCTCAACATTTTTGAGCTGCTGCGGCGAGAGGAAGGAGTAGTACAGCAACCAGTAATATGCCTCACCGTTTTTGTGCTTGGTACGCAGCAATTCGATTGCAGAATCCAGCAGCTTGAGCATTTTGTGGCTGCGTTCAATGCATTTGGCATGATGCTCGATGTCGCTTCCGGCCAAATCAGCGCCAGCCAGATAGACTGAATCCAGAAAATCCTCAATGGAGGTACCATACTCAATCTCAAACTTGGTGCGGACATGCTGGACAGAAAGCTCCAGGCTCCACACAACATCCCGGTATTTTTTCAGCAGTTTCCAGGTATCATGGTACAGGGGATTATCAGCAACATCAGGTTCAACAAATTTTCTCATTTCAGGTTCCTCCTATTTTCGTGCTCCTCAGAGGGAGTGAGTGTAAGTTCAAAAGTGGCGATTGAAGTATTTGTGCCGCAGAGGATGGTCAGACCAAAGTGGACTGTAGATTTCCCTCGCGCACGCGGAATCAACTCTTCCCAGCAGTCGTCCGATAAGGGATATAACTTATAGCGGGAGAGTGGGCAAGAAAAGCAGGAAATCCCTTGCGTAGATAGGATGTCAGCCATCTTGCGGAGTATCGTTTCAATGTGCGATTTTGAAACGCTGGAAAGTGCATCCGAAACAATGACCTCATGCTCAGAGATAGAATGGCTCTCTTCGGTTTCAGCAGTTTCCGGAAGCTCCAGATGAATGTTTAAGGTCATGGCAACTTCCTCCTTGTCGATTAAAACATCGGAAATCTCAAACATGGTGGACAGGTAGTTCTGCAGGTAGATCACGCTTCCATGCCGGCCGGGAAACGACATGATAGAGATATACCCAAGACCGTCCAGCTTTTTCAGTATCCGGCATACGGTAGCGCGTGACAGCCCCCAGCGGCAGGAAAGCTCGGTATAACTGACCAACGGGTTTCCTGTACCATTGCGAAAGTAGGCTACCGGACCGACCTCTGACCCCTGCACCTGCGTATCGTTGTAGACAGCGGATACCCACAGATCCAGAACGATGTCCATTTCAGAGCAGCGGGCAGAGCTGACCAGTTCCAGGGCAACAGAGACTGGCAGGAAGAAAAAACCGGTATCCTTTTGGCAGGGGGCATTGTATTCCAGTGCGGAATTGTGGCGGGCCCAGTGGAGGATTTTATATTTGACTACGTTGCCACGGCCCAGCAGTGTATAGGAAATCAAGTGCTGCTTCTGAAGGGTATCCAGCATGGACAGTGCCTGCCGATGAAAGCGGGTGCGGAACCAGCAAGACAGCTCCTTGACGGTGCAGACCCATTCGCCGGGGGAGACTGTATAACTGATCCCGTCAATACGGCGGTATGAGGTGCGGAAGTTTGCATAGCTGCAAAGTACAGTAAAATGAAAAAGGCCGGAGCCTCCGTTTATGCGGATGCTCCGGTCGTTGATCAGTTTGTGGATGAACTCACGATAAATCCGGCATCGTGGGTAATCTACCACTTGTTTGATTTGAAGTTGGTATTCTGGCATAGTGAACCTCCTAGTTTTTTATGCAGACAAGTAGTTCGCTGAAAAATGTTGACTTGAATAACTGATGGGGGTATACTCATATTTGTATGAGCTGCAAATAAGCAGTTTGTGCATTGCTGGTTTCCGCAGTTTTAGCATTGATACCTTATAATATAGGCTAAAAGCGATAAAGAAACAGTATCAGGGATGTTCTTCATGGCTCTACAATGTGCCAGTCCTTTTCATGGAAAATTTATCCAATTTTTGACATTTTGGAGCTGATACACTTTTTCGCAAAAAAATATGCCTACAAACAACTACAATTTTTATACAACTTTTCGAGTGAAGCGGACGGTCAAATAGGACACAGGACGAATGATAAATAGTTTCAAAAACCCAGCAATTATGCGGATTTTGCGCACTACGGAGCGGCATGGGGCGGGATGGAGAGAGCAAAATTTTATTCCCGACGATGAAGTCCTTAGATGGTGTAAATAAGAAAAATGATGTAAATAATACAGCTTCTGAAGCACCTGAAAAAAATGTAAAAACTGAGTCTGAAAAGATTGATTTTTCTAAAGTAAAGATTGAGCCTTTGTTTGAGGAAATGGTAGACTTTGATACATTCAGCAAGTCAGATTTCCGTGCAGTAAAGGTTAAAGAGTGTGTTGCAGTACCGAAGTCAAAGAAACTGTTACAGTTTACTCTTGATGACGGAACAGGCACAGACAGAACCATTTTAAGCGGTATTCATAGCTTTTATGAGCCGGAGGAACTGGTTGGAAAGACTCTTATCGCTATCACAAATCTTCCACCGAGAGCGATGATGGGCATTGACTCTTGCGGTATGCTCCTCAGTGCTATTCATGAAGAAGAAGGCGAAGAAAAGCTTCATCTTCTGATGGTAGATGACCACATTCCGGCAGGTGCAAAGCTCTATTAAGATGATGTAAAGATGTACCGTTTTACCGAATAGACGGGACGTACTTCATTTGATAAAAAACTAAAAAAACAGCGATTTACATCAAACTTACATCAATTGATGCAGAAATCGGTGCAAGCAAGAAAAAATCGCATAATTAGCAGAATGAATGGGCAGTCCTGAAATCGGGATTGCCCATTTTTAGAAGAAAGACGAAAAACTCTTGACCTGCACGCAGCGTATACGCTTATACTATCAACATAAATCATAAGGAGGTGCATCGGATGTTATTAAATGAAATTATAAATGAGGTTGGAATGACAAAGCGTGCAGTTAAGTATTATGAAGAAAAAGGATTGCTGTCAGTGGATAAAGATAACAATGGTTATCGTAACTATACTGCACAAGATGTTGAAACTTTAAAAAAGATTTCAGTATATAGAAAACTCGGTATTAGTATTAAAGACATACAGAGCCTTTTGGAAACTGGCGACAAAAGTATTCTTCTTCGTATTTATCAAGAAAAAGTGCAGGAAAAAGTTTTAAAAGACTCAGAACTTGAAGCTTTGAAGCAATTTATAGATGATGGTGACGCAGACAAAGCAAATGAGGCACTTGATTATCAAACCGTTGAAAATGCAATTGAGTCTTTGCTACCGGGAAAAGAATGGGGAGATTATTTTAAAAGTCATTTCAAACCATTTCTTAATGTAAGGTTGAAGACTCTGGAACAGAAGCAGGCACTACAGAATATATTAGAATATTGCGATGAAACGACATTGAAAGTTCCTTTTATTATGGGAATAGGTGCGAAGATGATAGGTGGGATTGCACAAGAAACCAGAACCGCAGATGAGATGATAGCCTATTATCGTGATATGAGTGAAAGTGAATATGAAAGACTAAAAGAAAAAGTATGGAAAGGTGCTAAAATGAAAAACGGTATAATGAAATACCATCCAGCATTTATTGCACAGAGAAAAATGCAGAAAGAGTTACAAAATAAAGGATATAACGATATATTCATTTCTAATTTAATGGTTCTGTCTCCAACGTATGCAGAATATAAGAAAGCGTTAGATAATGTGAACGATAGAATGTGTAGAGAACTTGGACTGTATTATGATAGCAATTATAACTTAGTTATTAAAAAAGATAATTCTAAGTAAAAGTTAAACTACCCTTTGGAAGAGGAGAAATCCTTTTCTCAAAGGGCTTTTTCTATTTATACGGATATTCGCAAACTACAAGATAAAGCCAAAATTTCATATACTCTAAGCACAAGGAGGTTGAGGTTTGGCTATGAACAACAGTTTAGCAGAAGTACACCCGGAGCTTGTTTCGGAGTGGTCAGAGAAGAATTTACTGCTTACACCTGATGGCATTACTTTCGGTTCAAATAAAAAAGTATGGTGGAAAGGTACTTGCGGTCACGAATGGCAGGCAAGCGTTAAGGCTCGTTCCAATGGAGAAAAATGCCCGATATGTTCCGGTGCGAGAGTAATTGCAGGAATTAACGATTTGGCGACATTAGAGCCATTACTGGTAAAACAGTGGTCGAAAAAGAATAAGATAAAACCGACAGAGGTTTAAAATCCAATTTTTTATCGGAGAAATATGGACTGGAGGATAAGGTTATCAAGTTCTACCCACAACAGATGCGTCGATAAGGATGATACAAATCCTACAATTGATAAAATTGCTGCCGCAGATATGATTCTTTTTGCTACACCAGTTTATTGGTGGGGAATGTCAGCACAATTGAAACTTATCATTGATAAGTGCTACTGCCGTGGATTGCAGTTAAAAAATAAAAAAGTTGGCACGATTGTTGTAGGCGGTTCTCCCGTAGACAGTATCCAGTATGAGCTGATTGATAAGCAGTTTGACTGTATGGCAAAATATCTTTCATGGGATATGCTTTTCCCAAAATCATATTACGCAACAGCCAGAGATGAACTTGAAAAAAACAAGGATTCCATGAACGAACTTGAGGG